>Ga0208462_1000009_pt1 | contig 540984 bp, 462 predicted proteins | sample AD_SCU001_MetaG_FD_184452 | JGI IMG/M metagenome (GOLD analysis project Ga0208462, IMG submission 184452) | Active sludge microbial communities of municipal wastewater-treating anaerobic digesters from China - AD_SCU001_MetaG (SPAdes) (version 2) | ecosystem: Engineered > Bioreactor >...
GCATGCCAACACAATGATTTCATGTGTGAATAACGATAAGGGGAGGGCGCGGCTGGAGACAGGAAACAGCCCTTCCGGGATGGATTCGGGAGATGCTTCGTTCAACCGTCTTGAACGAAACGATCAGCGGCTGACGGATTGGGGAAATGATAGCCTTTCAAGAATTGGATTCACGCCCGTACGGAGCCCCCCGGGGATGGATGAACCCTCGGATCTTCTTCCCGGTGCCAACGGGGATCCTGCACGACCTGCCGGGCATTCCGATGGGAAACGGTTCTTTCATCATCCGGCTTTGCTTTCACATCCGGCGAGGCATGGACCGGCAGGCGGATCGATACCCCGGATGCATTCACCACTGCAATTGAGTTGCGGCATTCCATGGGGAGTGATAGCTTCCGACGGGAGAACGGGTGGATCACCGCTCATTTCCAGACTTTGATCGATGGGTTGATCGTTATTTCTGCGAAAGAATAAGGAGGGGACATGGAGACGGCGGCTTTGATCATGGGCCTTCTTTTCATGGTGATTGCCATTGCCATCGTCGTTGGCATTTCGAGATGGGTATTCCGGATCAACGACATCATCAGCCGGATGGACAAAGTCATCGAATTGCTGGAGAGGCAGATCCGCCTGCGGGAATAGGCCGAAAGGGTGCAGGAAGGAGTCCCCGGTTCACGAGGGGAGTGTTTCCATGCGCGACGGTGTGCGCCGGGGTCACCAGCATTCGATGACTTCAAATCCGTCACAGCCCCTCATGCCGCAGGTCTTGTCATCTCCGATCACGTACGTCGGCGTCAGGTAGCCGATATCATAGGCGATCTTCCATGAACGGGCCTCCCGGAAACCATTGATCTGGCAGAACCGGTCGGCGGCGGGTTTCCGGCAGGACTGGGCCCAGTTCAGGCAGATGTCGACGCGATATCCCTTATACATCGGTTTTTCGAAGACCCTGGATGCCGGGGACTGTCCGGCCGTCTCTCTCGAAGACGGAGAGGGCGAGACTCCGAGCTTCAAAAGGTCGGCAATGGTTGCCGTCTTGGCGATGTCGCCGCGGGCGGATCCGATGACCTTGGCGGTCCCGGTATCAATGGCCTTGCAGGAAACGCGGATACTGTCCCCGAAGGGCGTGATGGTTCCGGTGATGATGACATCGGCTCCCGCGAGTTTCCCGATTTTCCGGATGGCCTGCGGATCCATGAGTCCGGAAAGCGAGAGCTTCTGCTCTTCCAGGAGCCGCTTGATGTGATTGCGGTCGAGAATGTCGAATCCGGAAGACTGGGATGTCAGGTTGCCGGATAATTCTTCGGCTATGAAGCGTCCGAGTTCGTTTACCTGGCCCCGGAGATCCGTGAAATCGACAACGGCGATGGTTTTCATGTTTGATTTGCTGATGCTGGAGGCCAGGATTGAGGACAGGTTCGCGATCTCCCGTTCATAGGACAGCGAGGAGCCCGGAAGGGCCAGTACAAGCGATGCAGCAAGGGAAATTAGAAGACCTCCAAAGCCGAGTTTTCGGATCGTCATCGTTATTCTCCCTTCGGCGATGTTGTCGCATCATAGGACAGAGAACACAACAGGTCAAACCAATCCTGTTGCCTGGCATGAATGTTCGTTTCCAAGATTCCATGTAGGAAATTGTCTGAAGGATGAAATAGAATTCCGCCCTAATCGCTTTTCAGACGGCACCGGATGGCTTTCCACCATTCGGGATGTCATCCATAATCGGGCAATCAAAAAAGCTTCCTTTGGAATATGCCCCGAAAGAAGGAAACGAAATGACGATCCGATTCAAGATCTGGGTGGAAGAGGAAGGTACGACCCTGTTCGGGAAAGGTCTGGAGGAATTGTTGAAAGGCATCGATGAATGTCGAAGTCTATTCGGCGCTGCCAGGAAACTGAAAATGTCCTATCGGGCGGCCTGGGGAAAAATCAAGATTGCCGAAAAGCGCACCGGGATGAAACTCGTTGTCACCAGTGGAAGAAAGGGTATGCTGCTGACAAGTGACGCTCGTAATATCATAAATGAATACGCTAAGATGGAAAATAATATTAATCAATATCTTGAGGAATATGGCCTTTCAATCGGTATTGCCAGCCATGCAAATATGCAGCATCCGCAAGACAAACCCTTCCTGAAGAGTGCTTGAGCATGTCTCGTCCATATGCCTCTAGAGGCATATGCCAGTAATGCCATAACTATCTGTAATTATTAGCAATTAAGTCTTGACAATCTATGCGGGGAGGAATAATCAACAGTCATTCGGTTCGCAAGTATGGAATCGGATGATGGGTGTCGTCCCGAATGGACGGCAGAGAAATTGGGCATCTACTTAATGCGAAGCGACCGGAGAAATGGAGCGTTCCATCTCATTGGTTCGCGAGACCGCAGAGGAGGTTACGTATGAAAGACAATTTTGAGATGCCAAGGCGACGTTTTTTGCAGATGACCGGTGCAATCGGGATCGCCACCGCAATGACGGCTTTCCCCTTCCGGAACCTGCAGTCGGCATGGGCGTTCGGGGAACATCCGCAGGAGCAGCTTCCCTACCGGGTCACCAAGAAGGTTCCCCAGGTCTGTGCACGGGCATGCGAGGCGGACTGCGCCTACTACGTCGTCATGGGTGTGGACCCGGCTACGGGTCTGGAGCGGGCCATCACGCTGGAAGGACGGCCTGAGGATCCCGTTTCCAACGGGAAATTCTGCATCAAGGGCATGGGGTTCGTCGATTCAATGTACGATCCGGACCGGTTGATGGTCTCCCTGAAGCGCACCAATCCCGTCAAGGGAACGGACGTGGATCCGGGCTGGATCACCATGAAAACGGCCGACGCGGTGAACGAAGTCATCGCCGGCCTCAAGAAGCTGAAGCCGGAGGAAATTCTCTTCGCATCCCCTGGTGACCCCTACACGAACCGGCTCTGCCAGTCCATCGGGGCCACCCGGAGCGACCAGCGGACGGAGTGCTTCGGCACCCATTACTACATCAACTGCCTGACCCTGACCAACCCGCCGAACAAGTTCTATTCCAGCTGCTATACGCCAAGCCATCACGTCTGCGGGTACGACTACGACAAATCCAAATACCAGATCTGGTTCGGGTTCGACTCCTTCTCCAAGTGCGGCAAGGCAGGCATGCTCAACCACTGGGCTGCGGGAAAGAAGAACGGCTGCAAGATCGTGATGTTCAACCCCGTCCGGACGCCCATGGCAGACGGATATGCCAGTGAGACCCATGCCATCAAGCCTGGGACCGACCTGGCCGTGGCGCTGGCCATCATCCGGACCATCCTCGCGGGAAAAAAATACAATGCCCCATTCCTCAAGAAGTATTCCGATGCTGTCGCCCTGGTCGATGTAGACGGACGCTCCGCCCTGAAGGCGGAAGACGGACAATTCCTGGCCTGGTGCAGCAAGCACAAAAAGGCCGAGCCGATCGACGAGTGCGATGCTCCGGTCCTCGCGGGCGGTCCGTTCAAGGTATCCGTCGGAGGCAAAACAATCACCGCCAAGCCGGTCCTGCAGCTTCTTTCGGAGGCGACCAGAACCTGCACGCCCGAATGGGCCGCCAGGATCAGCGATGTACCCGCCAAGGCGATCAGCAGGATCGCCATCGAATTCGCCGCGGCGGCCCCCTATGCCATGGTCCCGACCTACAAGCGCGACGCCGCGGGACCGAACTATGCCAACAGCTGGCGGCTCCGCCATGCCATCAACATTCTCAACACCCTGGCAGGCTCCATCGACCACGAAGGGGGCGTCCTGCTTCTCCACGGGATCAAGATCCCCTGGATTGACGAACTGGCCCCGCCCGTCGTTCCCTATCCGGAACAGCCGGCTGAACCAGTCGATTTCAGAAACGAATTTCCTGTCACAAACGACATCTACCGGAAGAAGGATTTCTCGGCGCCGGGGCATTACGGAATGGTCGGCTGGGGACTTTACAAGACCAATCGGGCCAAGGCGGTATTCTTCAGGAATCCCCATCGGGGGCTCTTCGCCATGATCCAGTCGCAGATGATGGAAAAGGCTGCGGACAAGATGCAGATGGTCGTGGACTGGAACCTCTACCTGGACGACCTTGGATACTTCTGCGACTACGTGATTCCTGCCCCCCACCAGTTCGAGGAGGGTAAACTCGACCTGCGCCTCTACTACCCGAAATATCCCTGCCTCGCCGGCGGCGTTCCGGTTCAGAAGACTCCGGGCGATCAGATCGGATGGGGCGGATTCGCCGCCAAGATCGGCCTGGCCATGGCTCCGAAATACTGGACCACGGACGGGAGCAGTGATCCCAAGAAGCTGATTCCGATGAACATGGGCGACATCGCCGTCAAGAAGGCTGGCGCAGCGGAGAACGGAGCCGATTTCAACAAGAAGGGGAGTTTCTGGATCGACCGGAAGCCTTACAAAAACTATAAACAGATCGAGGAGATCGGTTACGGCCGGCCTAAGGGGAGAGTGCGAATGTACATCGACGAATTCTCCCGGGTTGGGCATGAACCGCTGCCGGTCTGGGCGACCCGGTGGCATGAATCCACGGGCGACTACAAGTTCTCCCTGCTGATTACCCGCGCCCCCTGGTACATGCATGCGGATCCGAACTTCATCAACAACGCCGTCCTGAAGGAAGTGACCGTCCGAAACTTCATGGACTGCGTCTGGATGAACCCGGAAGCGGGCAGGAAACTGGGCCTCAAGGAAGGGGATATGGTGATCCTGGAGAACGATCCCAACTACATGAAGGATCTTCCCCGGCCGCAGAAGGCGAAGCTGCATCTGACAAACCGCGTCACAAGGCAGGACTGCATCCTGACCTTCCACGGAATCGGGCACCGGGCGAAAAATCTTCGGCATGCCAAGGATTTCGGTTACCGGGACGGGGATCTGATCCCGCAGAAGGATCCCAACATCGTCAAGAAGCACGATCCGACCGGGATGGGCTGGGTGGAAGACGTCTATGTCAGCGTCAGAAAAGCATAAGTGAGGTGAATGACGATGAAAGAATACGCGATCCTGCTCGACAGTACGTTCTGCACCGGCTGCAACAGCTGCGCATACCGGTGCATCCAGGAGTTCCGGTATCACGACCAGGCGTCGAAGGGTCTTTTCCGAACCTTCGTCACCATCAACGACGGCGGCCTGTACCAGAAACGCTGCATGCATTGCCTCGATCCGCAGTGCGTGAAGAACTGCCCCGTCAAGGCACTGACCAAGTCGGATTACGGACCGGTGTTGTATGATGCCAAAACCTGCATCGGCTGCCAGACCTGCGTCCGGGTCTGTCCGTTCCATATTCCGCAGTTCGATGCAGACTTGAAGAAAATCGTCAAATGCAGCTTCTGTGCCCAGCGTCTTGGGGGCGGGAAGCAGCCGGCCTGTGTGGAGGTATGTCCCACCGGAGCGCTGCAATTCGGCGAATACAAGGCCATGAAGGCCCTGGCCCTGAAGCTGGCCAGGGAGAAGAAGCTGAAGCTTTACGGATCCGAGGAGAACGGCGGGACGCACCTGTTCGTTCTCACCAAGGAAGACCCCGTTGCGGCCGGTTATCCAAAAGTAGCCAAGAGGATGCTGAAGGGTGGAAAGGCTTCCCTGGACGGAGATCTTGGCGTACCCGCCATGGCGGCCCTGGCGGTTACCGGCCTGAAGAAGTTCAGCGAACGCCGGGCACGAGTCGAGGCTGAAGAGAACAACAAGAAATCCTGATTTCTCTCGGATAACCTTCCCCGGGAAGGGGTAAAACCCTTCCCGGGGGACCGGAATACCCGTCGGAACCCATTAACAGACGCTTCCCGGGCAGTTCGGTCCACAATGGAAACATAGCCCACGAAAGGACGTAATCATGACGACAGAGAATAAACAAATCCTTGAACTGGAAGCACGGGCGGCCATTTTCTCCCTGCTGGCCCAGGCCTTCAACTATCCCGATCGGGAAATAATCACAAGCCTCCGCAAGGGGGAGTTTCCCGCAGCCCTCCTTTCGGCCGTCGGATGTCTCCCGAACGCGGCATCGGTCTCCGAAGATATTGCGGCTATTACAAATGAATATACAGGCTCGGGGAAGGGAGACGATGAACTCCTGCTGGAGCTGGAGAAGGACTACACCCATATGTTCTTTTCCTCCAAGCCCCGGCTGGTCTATCTTTTCGAGTCGGTTTACAATGAAGGGAAGCTTCTCCAGGAATCCACATTCCAGATCGCAAGGCTTTACTATGATGCCGGCCTCCGGCCCGCCGAGCATTTCAAGATGCCGCCTGACCATATCGCGGTGGAATTCGAGTTCCTGTCCTATCTGTATTTCAACGAGATCAAGGCCATCGAGACGAACAACAGGGAAAATGCCGAGTTCGCCCGGAAACTGCAGGGCGATGTCATAAACCATCATCTTGCTACTTTCGGCCGTACGTTCGCAGAAAAGGTCGCGATACATGGACGGACCGTTTTTTACAGAATGATGGGCAAAATTACGTCCTTTGTCCTTGCGGGAATCCAGTCGTGATGCCCGCATAAAGAAAACTTGCCTGCCGTTGCCGCCTCCCAAGGTTGTGCAATATACCGATCACCCTCTGCACCGGGTCTATACCGGGTGATGCCGGGAAGCCCGGCAATTTTCATCTGACGGATTTCCCGCCCTTTCTTTGCCTCGATTCAATCAAAGCCCTCCTGTGCGTTCCATCGATCCGAATCAAAAAGAAGTTGATGAAAGAAATCATTTCTCAACATATAATCGCCCCGGCAGCATGAGCATCCTTTTATGCTTCCATCAACATAGGCCAGACGTTTGAATCCTTTCTCCAACCGTGAAAAAAGGTCTGCCTGATGTCGAAGATTCTGATCGTTGACGACACCTCCGAGAACGTCTATCTGCTCGACATCATCCTCCGGGAGGAGGGCTTCGACACGGTCAGCGCCGCCAACGGAAAAGAGGCGCTGGAGCAGGCAAGGTCTTCCTTTCCGGATCTCATCATCTCGGACATCTTCATGCCCGTCATGGACGGGTTCACGTTTCTCAGAGAGTGCAAGCTCGATGAAAACCTGAAGAACATCCCTTTCGTATTCTACACGGCGACCTACACGGACCCGAAAGACCGGCAGTTCGCCCTGGATCAGGGAGTCGATCTGATCCTTGTCAAACCAGTCGACCCGTTCGAGGTCGTGAAATCGATCCGCATGCTTCTGGAGAGACGAGGCGGAATGGACCTGCCTTCCTTGAAAGCGGAGCCTCCTCCTGATGATGAATTCCTGAAAGGGTACAGTGAAACCGTCGTCCGCAAACTCGAGGAGAAAGTGCAGGAACTGGACGAGGCGAACCGTGCCCTTTTCACAAGCGAGCGTAAATTTCACCGCATCTTCGAGGATTCCATTCTCGGGATCTTCCAGTCCACGCCGGAGGGCCGCTACACGATGGTCAATCCCGCCCTGGCACGCATGTTCGGCTATGACTCGCCGCAGGAGATGATCGACGCGGTCGCCGACATCGGCCGGGAGCTCTACCTGGATCCCCGTGACCGGGAAAGGGCACGCTCGCTGCTCGCGGAGAAGGGTTTGCTCCTGGGATTCATCGCCCCGTTTCGACACCGGAGCGGGAGAACGATCTGGCTGTCCCTGAACAGCCATGCCGTCCGGAGAGAGGACGGAACCGTCGAGTACTTCGAAGGAACGGCGGAAGACATCACGGAGAAGATGGAGTGGGAGGGACTCTACAAAAGCCTGACGGACCGGTCCTTCACCGGGATCTACCTGCTCCAGGACGGGCAATTCCAGTTCCTCAACCGGAGTGCCGCCGCCTTCGCCGGATACACGCCGGAGGAACTCGTCGGAAAGGATTCCCTGTACTGCATTCACCCCGATGACCGGGAGAAGGCCCGCACCCTGACCCGGCGCATGATCCGGGAAGGGATGGCCGTTCCCTTCGAAGTCCGGATCATCTGCAAGGACGGCACCGTGCGCTGGATCATGCTGACCCTCAACCTCACGGAATACAGAGGCCGGCCGGCGATCCTTGGCAATTCGCTGGACATCACGGAGTGGAAAGAGACACGGGAAAAACTGGACTATTCCAAGACCATGGAAGCCTCGATCCTCAACTCCATTCCCCTGGCGGTCATCGGGCTGGAAAACCGGCGGATCGTGTTTGCCAATGACGACACGACCCGCGTCTTCGGCTGGCAGCCTGAAGAGCTTTACGGCCGATCCGCGCGCATCCTGTACCGCAGCGAAGAGGAGTTCCAGCGCATCGGAAACGAGGTCTATCAGGCCCTGGGCATTCAGGAAAACATTACGGTCGAGATGGAAGCCCTGTGCCGTCACATGGACGGGAAGGACATTTTCTGCCGGATGAAAGCGGCACGCATTGGAGAACGCCTCCAAGACAACCGGATTGTCGCGACGTACGAAGACATCACGGAACTGGTCGAGACCAAGGAAAGACTCGGGCAGACCTTCGAACAGCTTCAGAACACCCTGTCCGGGACGATCCGGACCATCTCCTCGCTGCTCGAGGCCAAGGATCCGTATACGGCAGGGCACCAGGAGAGGGTAAACCGGCTGGTGACAGCGATTGCCCGGGAGATGCACCTTCCGGAAGAGCATGTCCAGTTCCTCGGGACAGCGGCCCTGCTGCACGATGTTGGCAAGATCCACATCCCCTCGGACATCCTTTCCAAGCCCGGTAAATTGAGCGATGTCGAATACAGGCTGATCCAGATCCATCCCGAGGAAGGCTATGAAATCATCCGCCACATCGATTTTGCCTATCCCATCGCGGAAGTGATCTTCCAGCATCACGAGCGACTCGATGGATCGGGATATCCCCGGGGGTTGTCCGGTGATCGCATTCTGCAGGGGGCGCGCATCATTGCCGTGGCCGATGTCGTGGAGGCCATGAGCTCCCACCGGCCCTATCGTCCTTCCCTTGGCGTGGATGTGGCCTTGGATGAAATCACGATGCACCGGGGAACCCGCTATGACGCCGGCGTCGTGGATGCATGCCGGCGGCTTCTCCTGGAGAAGGGATTCCGGTTTGAAAACGACCATGCCGCCAACCAGCCGGCGGAGCCTCCGTCCTCAACATTGGGACGGCCGGCTTCGGGCCCGCAACGGGAAGGAAAGGGATGAGGAAAGCATCATGCACCGATGCCTGATCGTCGATGATCAAGAGGAAAATCTCTATCTTCTTGAATTTGTTCTTGAAGGGGCAGGCTATCAAGTCGAGCGAGCCGTGAACGGAGCGGAAGCCCTCGAGAAGGCGAGACGCCGTCCGCCCGACGTGATCATATCGGACATCCTCATGCCGGTCATGGACGGCTATGCCCTGTGCCGGGAATGGAAAGCGGACGAGAAACTGAACCATATCCCGTTTATCGTGTATACCGCCACCTACACGGACCCGAAAGACCAGGACTTTGCCCTCGACCTCGGTGCCGACCGGTTCGTCGTCAAGCCCCAGGAACCGGATGTTCTGGTCCGCCTGGTTCGGGAGGTCCTCGATGAATCCTACTCCGCGAGGCAGGTTGCGGTCATGCCCCTCGGCGAGGAGATGGAGATCTTCCGGCAGCACAACGAGATCCTCTTCCGGAAACTGGAAAAGAAGATGTCGGACCTGGAGGCGGTCAATCATCAGTTAAGGATCTTGGAAGAAAAATACCGTTTGAGCTTTGAGCATGTGACGGATGTAATCATCACAATCGACGCCGACCTGGTCATTTCAAGCATAACTCCGTGCCTGGAGAGAATCCTGGGTTATAAACCGGAAGAGTTTGTCAGCCGTCCGGTTTTCGACTTGAAAACCATTCTGACGCCGGATTCATTTGAACGCGTCGCATCCGACGTAGAGAGGATTCTGCATGGCGACACCATTGAAGCGGCCCGTTATCGATTTATTGCCAGGGACGGCTGCATCAAGCATGGCGAGATCAGTGGGTCCCCCATCTGGAGCAATGGGAAAATCATCGGGATGGTCTCCATTGCCAGGGACATCACCGAACGCCAAAAGATGGAGGAGAAACTGCAGGCGGCCTATGCGAAAAGGCAGGAGCTGGAATTCATCATCGACCACAGCCCTGCAGTCGCCTGGCTTTGGAAGGCCGAACCGGGATGGCCGGTGGAATATGTATCCGGAAGCATCACTTCCTACGGCTATGTTCCTGACGATTTCACGGGGGGCCTGATTTCCTATGCCTCCATCGTTCACCCGGAAGATATTCAGAGGATAGGCACAGAAGTGGAGCAGTATACCCGGGAAGGCCGGGGCGAGTTCACCCAGGAATACCGAATCTTCTCAAAATCCGGCGAGATACGATGGATCGATGACAGAACATGGATACGGCGCGGTCCAGACGGTTCGATCACCCATTACCAGGGAATCGCCATCGACATTACCGACCGCAAACAGGCGGAAGAGGCCCTGCAGAGGAGTGAGGTCCGCTTCCGCCAGCTCTTCGAGAGGATGTGCAGCTGTGCGGTCATCTATGAAGCCGTAGACGACGGGCAAGACTTCGTCATCCGGGACTTCAACCAGGCGGCGGAACGGTTGGAGAAGATCAAAAAAGAAGAGGTATTGGGCCGTAAGGTGACAGAGGTTTTCCCGGGGGTCCGGGATTTCGGACTGTTCGATGTATTCCGGCGGGTCTGGGAAACGGGCAGAGCCGAGGATCACGATATTACCTTTTACAAAGACCAGCGTATTGAGGGCTGGCGGGAGAACCATGTCTTCCGGCTGCCTTCCGGGGAGATCGTGGCGCTCTATGAAGACGTAACGAACCGAAAGCAGGTGGAAGAGGCCCTGAGGAAGAGCGAGGCGAAGTACCGCAACATCCTCGAAGACATAGACGATGCCTATTTTGAGTTAAACCTGAGAGGAGATCTTGTTTTCTTCAACGAAGCACTGGTCAGTAAGACGGGGTATACCCACGAAGAACTCATAGGCATGAACTATCGGAAGTATATCAGTCCCGAGACCAGCAAACTGGTGCTGGACATATTTTCGAAAATCTACAATACGGGCCAGCCCGTCCGGCTTTTTGATTATGACGTGGTCATGAAAGACGGACAGGTGAAGAATTATGAGTCATGGGCCGGTCTGCTGTCGGACGAACAAGGAAATCCCATCGGCTTTCGCGGCATGGCCCGTGACATCACCACGCGCAAGCAGGCGGAAAAGAACCTCCAGGAAACCCTCGAGAATCTGCGGAAGGCATTGGGAACGACGATTCACGTCCTGGTTTCGGCGGTGGAAACCCGGGATCCCTATACGGCGGGCCACCAGGTCCGGGTTTCGGAACTTGCGGCCAATATCGCCGAGGAAATGGGATTGTCCCGCGACCGGATTGAGGGTCTCCGCATGGCCGCCGTCATTCACGACATCGGGAAGCTCTATGTGCCCGCCGAGATCTTGAGCAAACCCAAGAAACTGAGAGAGATCGAATTCGCCCTGGTCAGGGAACACGCACAGAAAGGCTATGAGATTCTGAAGGATGTGGAATCGCCCTGGCAACTTGCCGAGATCGTCTACCAGCACCATGAGCGGATGGACGGATCGGGTTATCCGAGAAAACTGGAAGGGGAGGAGATTATCCTGGAAGCCCGCATCCTGGCTGTTTCCGATGTCGTGGAGTCCATGGCTTCTCACCGTCCCTACCGGCCCACCCTGGGAATCGAGGCGGCTGTCGAAGAGATTGAAAGGAACCGGGGAATTCTTTACGACCGGGACGTCGTTGATGCCTGCCTGAGGCTGATCCGCGAAAAAGGGTACTCCGTGCTGCAGTGATCCCGTGCCGGATCCGCTACCCCGAAAGGTTCCATCCCCGCGGGTCGTTACGCCGCCATTTCATCGACCCCCTCGCACGGACCGTCATTGAGAAAGTCGGTGACGGTCTTGAGATATTCCGCGAGGAGCTGCTTGCTCACGACGAAGATGTGGCCGATGTTCTTCTCGAAGGTCCGGTTCAGGCCGCCGCGGGTCATCTGGATGTTTCCTTCGGCGCGCATCCCCCAGAGCTGGCTGGCCACGCAGGAGCCAGGGGGGGCAATGGGATCCCGGGAACCCCGGTAATCGAAGATCCGCACCCCGCCCCTGCGGAGGGCGTCCATGTCCACGGGCTTTCCATCCAGGTCCGGATTCGAGGAGGGCATGCAATAGGTGCCCTTCACCAGTTCGTTCCCCATGAAAAACTGCTCGATCCACTGCCGGTGTGCCCTGGCGGGAAACTTCGTCCCGTGTGTGAGCCAGTAGAGGAAAGGAGCTGAATCCTCGATTGCGTTGGCATAGATGGCGCGGCCGTAGAAACCGGAGAGTACGGTATAATGGACCCCGGGCTGGATCTCGTTCATCCCGAAGTCGATGATCTGGGGAGGGATGTTGACGCTCCCGAACAGCTCGCTCATGAGGTTGGGGTCGTAGTTCTGGCGGATAAAGGACCTCATTTTTTCGTGGCCGCTTTCCGCGTCGTCAAACCGGACCGGTGAAGCCATGAGGGCAATCTTGCAGATGTCCATTTCATCACCCCGGGCCATGCGCTCCTCCGCGCGCCGGGCAAGGTAGGGAAGCATCAGCGTCCCTCCCATGCAGTAGCCCATGATGTCGATCTGGGCCTTCGGGTGCCTCTTGCGGATGATCTCCAGGTAACGGTCGTGAACGGTCTTGTTGAAAAAGGATAGCTCCAGCTTCGTGTCGTCGGGACTGCATTCCCCGTGGTCGACCAGATAGACGGCGTATCCCTCGTGCAGCATGCCCTGTACGACCGATTTGCCGTCGGCGAGATCGAACAGCTCCGGCTTGTTGATCAGGGGGGTTGAGATGTAGAGCACCCGGCCGTTGGGCTTGATCCCCTTCGGCATGAGATAATGCCGAAGACGGACGCTGTGGAGCCGGGATCCCCTTACGATCTCATATTCGGAGCAACCGATATGTCCTTGCGTGGCCCGCTCGGAATACTCCTTCGGATCGAAGGCGTTGGCATTGTACAGGCACTCCAGGCGGAAGCGGTTCTCCGCCAGGTATTCCTCGAAGGTCATGCCGTCGGTGCCATCCGGCTTCTTTCTCATGTAGGGAAGGCCCTCCCCGTCCAGCGGCAGTTCCGTAATGACGACCAGGAGGCATATGAGCATTTCCTTCATTGCTTTGAGCCGGGTCATGCCAAGGGAGTTGTATGCGCATTCCATCTGGCAGAATTCCTGGACGTATTCCTTCAGCATGCGATGCCCCTCAGGCGTCGTGGCGACGGAGGCAGCCTTTTTACGATCGAATTTGCCGTCCTTCATGAAGTAGCCGCAGAGATCGTAGAGCGAGCGGGCATAGTTTTTGTAAATCCATCCGTTCAAGTCCCGGTAGATGTCCGGTTCCTTGCCTGAACGCGCCGTGATGCGTGCGTGGGCCTTGATCGGATCCGTGAAAAAAGGTTTGAGGAAGGTGCTCTGAATGCTGGCGGCGATGGCCAGGGGTCCGAACAGCCCATAGTTCCGGCTGATGCCGTCGAGAAACTGCTGGTACTGAAACAGCATCCGGGTCTGCATCCCTCCCATCATGCTTTTCCAGGGGACGGCCGTTTTCATTTCCATTGCATTGTCGGCGGGTGTGACTCCCATCTGGATCAAGAGAGTGGAGGGACTGATTCGGTTGTCGTCCTTCATGGCTGTCTTCTCCTTTGGGATGATTGGTTGGAAAGAACAATGCATGTAATTTGTCAGATTGATCCGCGGGATGCAAGAAGGGAAATTATGACTCATACCCTGCCGTATTTCCTGAAAAGCGCGGAACTCCCGATCCGCGTATGATATAATGGCCGACATCGACGGACCCTTTCCGCATCGTGAGCGGATGCATCGGCACTGCCGGGAAGGGTCTCCCTGGACCCGGATCGGCCATGATTCAGATTAACAGCTACCTTCATCGTGTTGTTCTTGACGACATCATCCGGCGCTGGATGTATGGAGACGCACGTCCCGATGACGAGGAGAGCATCGTACGGCTGGTCCAGTTCAACAACCTTTTCCTGTGCCGCTGCCTCGGGACCCTCGCTGAAAACGTCTTCGGCGGTTCCCGTGAAGAAGGGACGATCTTCCACCGGATCTCCCGCAAGGGAGGACTGAAGGATGTGCTCATTGAAAATCCGCCCTACAGGAACGACCGGATCGATTTTCTCATTCGTGAGTATCTGCGGCGTCCGGGGCACTACTATCGGGAGACCCCCTTTCACGGGGTCCTTGTCTCACGGAAAAATGGGGAGGGGAGCCATTACGCCGGATCCTACCGGATCAAACGGGCCCGGCGCATCGCCGAAAAGTCGGCCCGGCGCATTGCCGACCGCGTATTTGCAGCAATCCGGAAAGGCGCGGACTCACTTGCGGAGGGGCGGGCGAGACGGATCGGCGTTCCCCGGCACGAACTGATCACCTCGCCGGAAGAGATGAACGAGGAATTCCTCCGGGCCGAAGAGGCGTTTCTCGATGACCTCCGAAACCACCGCCCGCTGGAGGAAACGGAGAACCTCGCCATCAACGATGTCGGAGGGCTGAAAATCGTCTGGGAAAATCCATCCCTGGCTCCCCTGTGCGAGACCCTTTCCCGGGCAGGCTGTACCATCGTGGAACAGGAGGAGCATCGGGGACAGTACAACGCCGTCAACCTGACGGTTCGCTACCGCCCCCTCCGCGAATTGATTCTTTCGCCTCCTGTCCGCGGCCACACCCTGTCCTATTTCCAGGAAAAAGGATGGGACGACGCGTCCGTCAACCATGCATTTGCCGAATTTGTCGAATCCGGTGAGGAGAGCGTCATCCTGGAGATCATCGTATCGACATTCCAGGAAATGCTGGAAAGCGAGATCGGCCGCTGCATGCACGAGGACAGGATCATGGAACAGCGGGCGGCTCAACCCTACAGGGGACATCTGGCCAGGAACATAGGGTATCTTCTTGAATACCTTTTCACGATCCCGGAAGCGCCACCAGGAGCAGCGGTCGACCTGCCGATCCGGATCTGGGACCGCTACCTTCCCGACACATTTTTCGAACTCATGAAGGGCCTGTTTCGGATCCCATCGGCCAACCCCCTTGAATGACAAGAGAACGCGAATACAAGAAGAAAAATTCAAAACGAAGATAAGGAGGCATTCATGTCGCAGGTGAAAAAAGGCAGCCGGGTGAAAATCTTCTATACGGGAAGGCTCAAGGACGGAAAGGTTTTCGAGACCAATGTGGGCGGCACGCCTCTGGAGTTTACCGTTGGAAAGGGAAAGGTTATCAAGGGCTTTGAAACCGGTGTCATGGGCATGAAGACGGGTGAGACCAGAACGGTCACCATCAAGCCGGCAGACGGTTACGGCCCGAAGGATCCTTCCCTGGTATGGACCGTGCCGGCCGCTGAGCTGCCTGCCGGCATCGTTCCGGAGCCCGACAGGGAGGTTTCTTTTACCCGGGCCGACGGCATCGAAGTGGAAGGGCGCATCGTGAAAACGGAAGGGGACCAGGTGACCATCGATGGAAACCACCCTCTCGCCGGCCGCAACCTGACCTTCGAGATCAAGGTCGTCGGCATCGGATAGGTCTCCCGACGGGAAGACGGGACGGCGTACCCGCCGATCCCATGATGGCGGCCGAAAAAACCGGTCTCTCCTATTGCGGTTCCCGCTCTTCCGGGAGCTGCTTTTCCTCCATTTTCCGGACGAGCAGGTCCACGTACTGCCTCCAGCCGGCCCCGAGATTGACCAGCGGGTCCGGCCTCCAGCGGTGCCTGGGCCGGGCTATGATGGAAGCAAGGAAGGCGCATTCCTCATCCGTCAGTTCAGACGGATGCTTCCGGAAATAGTGTCTCGACGCGGGAACGAGACCGTAGATGCCATCGCCCCACTCGATGATGTTCATGTAGATCTCCAGGATGCGGCGCTTGGACAGCTCCTGCTCGAGAGCAACCGTGATGAACAGCTCCTCGAATTTTCTGCCAAGCGTTCTCGCTTTCGGCAGGTAGAGGTTCTTTGCCAGCTGCATGGTGATCGTGCTGGCTCCCCGAACGACCCTGCCGGCCCGGATGTTGTCCGCCAGGGCCTCGATAAACTGCTGGATGCTGAAGCCCCTGTGCCGGAAGAACCCTCCGTCTTCAGCGGACATCGCGGCCTTGATCATCGCCGGGGGGATTTCTCCGTAGGGGACAAAATCGGGATTGTCCGGGCCGACCCAGATGTTCATGGTTTTGCCCTGCTCCGTGCGGAATGTATGCCGGAATGGGGCTCTCAAGGCGGCGATCCGTATTCCCGGTCCAAGCGCCAGCACCCGGAGCCGCTCCGATTCGCCCGTGAAGCGGTAAGACGTCCGGTAAGGCGGCGCCGTGGCAATGGACGTCGTAAAAACGCCATTCAGATATCCTGTCACTTTCAGATCGGACAGATTCGGTCGAAACGAGGCGGGAACAGAGGCAACCGCGCGCTCGAAGGAAAAGTTGCGGAATGTTGCATCCGCTTGAAATCCTCGTCTTTTCCCTCCCGTAGAGGTTGCGGAAAAAAGCAAGCTTTCCCCCCCCAGGTCCATCTCCCCCCGGGCCTCCTCCAGTCCGTCATGCGTCCCGAGCCCTTCCATGTTCACGCGGACCTTCAGGCTCCCGTCCGAGCCCTTGCCGAACAGTCGGCCTGAAACCGCAAAGGCGTACCTTCCAGGAGAAATTTCCCGAACCGTGCTTTTCCCTCCCAGGTAGAGCCGGTCGAAAGGGATGACCGGCGATGTGAAAAGAAGCAACGGCTCCAGGGAGACGGCATCCGCCTCTACATCGACCCGCCGCTCCGGTCCCGTGCCAAGAGCGATTTTCAGTTTCTCCTCTCCACCCCGCAGATTTAACTCGGCGGACCTTTGCGAAGGATCGTAGAGGGCTTCAAGGCGGTCGTACGTCCGGTGGATGGCACCCCGTTGCGTCGCCAGATGGATTTCGAGACCACGGATGGAAAAGAGAACCCGGGACCGTTCGAACTTTTCCTCTCCGTTGGTTGATGCGTCTTTTCGGGAAGGGTAGGGGGGAGGACCGGGGAATAGCCATCCACCTGCAGCGGACCGCTCAATGCTGACCTTTACGGCCTCGGCATCCACGGACCTCAGGCTCCGTGTCCCCAGGGACCGGTTCCTGAACAAATCCGACAGGCGAATGCGAAAGGTCGCCGTTGCCGCCTCCAGCATCGGTTTTCCGAGGAAAGAGACCCGGAGCCCGGTTGCCCGGAGACCGTCCGGAAAGGCATAACCGAGGTCGTCCACCTTTACGTCCAGACCATAACGGAGGCTTGCATACTCCGCCAGGCGCGGCTTCAACTGCTCGATCTCGCGCTGTATCGTCATGTATGTGGCAGCCACGGCAACAAGAGACAGCAACAGGCCGATGGTGATCGCGATCCGGATCCGCTTCATTTTCATCTCGGTGCTTCCATTCCTTTTCGTTTGCACGATCTTTGCCGGCGGGGCGCACGGGGGTAAACAGGGTTTGCTATATGACACAAGATCGGATCGTTTTCCATGATGTCATGCACCCTCGGGGTATGAGCCGACCGGGTCGAATTTCCGTCACTTGATGAAGCAGACGCTCATTTCTGTGTTTCGTTTTTCATCGGCTTCGGTTATAGAATTGAATATTCTTGAAGAATAACCGAGAATACCCGACGGCGGAAAAAAAAGGAGGAGACCGATGTTCCAGATCGCAACGTACGAGAACTATCCCGACGGAACGGTCATTTTTACGGAAGGATCTCACGGGGACTGGATTTATGTCGTTGACGAGGGATGCGTTGAGATATACCGCACCATGAACGAGCGGGAGATTATAATCGCCAGGATGAAGGAAGGCGAGATCTTCGGTGAAGTGGCGTACATCACCAAAGGGGAGCGCACGGCATCCGCCAGGGCAATCGGCGACACCGTCGTGGGGATCATCGACCGGAATTTTTTTGACAGGGAATACAACCAGCTTTCCGACAATTTCAGGATGGTGCTGAAAGCCATGGCGGGCAGACTTCGGGCCGCCACCGACGCCCTCATAAGATACCAGGCCGAAGGCGGATCCGGAGTCGGAGGGAAATAGACCGAATTACGCGGGCACGCTCATCACCTGAGTGACGGTTCTTGACAACTCCCCCATGTTGTAGGGTTTCTGGAGGAAGGCCCTGCAGCCTCGTCGCATGATATCCCCGGCCAGGCCGTTCAGGCTGTAGCCGCTGGCCAGAACGATCCGTACGGACGGATTGATTTCCAGCAGGGCGTCAATGGCCTCGCCACCGCTGATTCCCGGCATGATCATGTCCATCAGAACCAGATCGATGCCTTTCCCCATCCGGCGGTACACCTCGATCGCCTCCCGGCCGTCCCGGGCGGTCAGGACGGTGTATCCAAGGAGCTCGAGCATCTCCCTTGTCGTCTGGAGCACCTGTTCTTCATCCTCGACGAGCAGAATGACCCCCGATCCGGACGTGGCTTCGGTCTTTTCCACCGTCCATTGCGCAGGTGTTTCGCCTTCCGCCAGGGGAAGGTAGATGTTGAACCTCGACCCGTGCCCGGTTTCGCTGTAGACCGTGATATATCCCCGATGGCCCTTGACGATGCCATAGACCGTCGCCAGTCCCAGGCCTGTTCCCCTCCCCATCTGCTTCGTCGTGAAAAAGGGCTCGAATATCCGCTTCTGTGTTCGTTCGTCCATTCCCATACCCGAATCCTGCACGGTAATTCTCACATAGGGACCCGGAGTCACCTCATATGGCCTGATTTCCGCCGCGCCGAGAAGGACGCTTTTCGTTTCCAGGTAAATCCTGCCTCCCGCCGGCATTGCCTGCCAGGCGTTCACAAGCAGGTTCATGAGCATCTGTTCCATCTGGCTGCGGTCGGCGAGGACCGTCAGCGGCTCCTCTCCCAGGTCCATCTCGATCGTGATTTCCTTCTTTGTCCTGGCAAACATCTCCGCCGTCCATGAAAGAACGGCGTTGATGTTCAGGGGCTTCACCTCGTACTTTCCGCCCCGGGCGAATCCCAGAAGCTGTTTCGTCAGATCCGCCCCGCTGAGGATCTGTTCTTCGATGTTTTTCAGGCGCTCGTAATAGGGATGCCCGGTATCCATGTTCATGAGCATCATCGAGACATGTCCCTGGATTCCCATGAGAATATTATTGAAATTGTGCGCCATGCCGCCGGCCAGGGTGCCGACGGCTTCCAGCTTTTGTGCCTGGGTCAGCTGCGCCTCCAGACGCTTGCGCTCCGTCAGGTCGATAATGATCCCGCGCAGGCCGGCGACCCTGCCGTCCCGATGGATGGGGGTGGAATAGATGATCACGGGGAACTCCTCGCCGTTCTTGCGGATCGCCGTATATTCCGTCCCCGATTTCAACTCGTTTCTCATCACCCTGGTAATGTTCCGGACCGCCAATTCCCGGCTCCCCGGGGCGATGGTGTCGATTGCGTCGATCCCGCCTTTGAAATCGTCCCTCGTATAGCCGAAGAGGTTGAGAGCAAACTGGTTCGCATAGGTAAAGCGGCCCTGCTCATCAAACTCGAAGACGGCCTGGGGAAGCAGCTCCGCCAGGTCGCGGAAGCGCCTCTCACTCTCCCGGACCGCCTCTTCGGCCCTTTTTCTCTCCGTGATGTCGCGTGTGATGCTCAGGATATGGGCAACGCCGTCGATGTCGATGATGGAGGCGGACATCAGCGCGATATCGATGGAACCGTTTTTCTTCCGGAAAGGGGCCTCCAGGTTGCGGACCTCGCCGTGTTCGATCATGGTCCCGACCATCCGATCCCGGTCTTCCGGATGGAGCCAGAGATCGATTTCCGACGGGGTCCTGCCGATCACGTCTTCCGCCGTGTATCCGGTTGCCTTTGTGAATCCGTCGTTGATCGACACGAACATGCCGTCGGACAGGCGGTTGATGTTGATTGCATCGGGACTTGTGTGAAACGCCTTCCGGAATGTCTCTTCGCTTTTCTTCAGGGCCGCTTCCGCTCTTTTCAGCTCCGTGACATCCCGGATGATGCCCTCCGTCCCAAGCGTGTTTCCCTCGTCGTTCCGGTAAAAATGGACACTCAGGGATGCCATGAACACGCTGCCGTCCCTTCTCTTCATGAGACCGACATAATCCTCCACGCTTCCGTGCTTCGCAACCTCCGCGAGAAGCCTGGGTCTTTCACCGGGGTCCTCCCAGAGGCTCTGCACATCCGTGCCGAGAATGTCTTCCACCCGCTCGTATCCGAACATCGCCGCTCCGGACGGACTCGTCAAGACCAGCCGGCCCTCCCGATTGGTCCGATAGTAAACCTCCTGGATATTCTCGATGACGCTGCGGTACATCGCCTCGCTCTTCTTCAGTGATTCTTCGGCCCGCTTCCTTTCGGTGATATCCAGGCCGAAGCCGCAGATGTACTCTTCGTTTCCAACCTTCAGGTAAGACGATTTGAATTCCTTGGGGATTCCGCGTCCATCCCGGGCAATATGTACTGTTTCAAAGGGCGGGAGATCGCCTGCTTTCAGCTCGTCGAAGTGACGGGAAAACATTGGACCGTACCGTGGATCGAAATCCCGGACGTTCATCGACAGCAGTTCATCGACTGTATAGCCCAGACTCGTTGCAGCCGCCCGGTTTACAAAGGCGATATTGCCATCGCGACGAACCAGGTAGATCTCGCTTCCCGCGTTTTCCACCATGAAGCGATACCGCTGGACCTCCTCCTCGACAGGTTGTCGGTCGGCGGTCACCGCTTTATCCTGAAGAGTGTCCTCAAGACGGGCGACTTTTTCCTTCCGGGCATCCAGTTCATGGACAAACGGCTCCCTGGCCTTCTTATTCCCGCTCATCCGATCCATCCTTCGGGTGTTATCAACCGCAACCTGCGGGCCGCAGAGAATACCGAAATTCATTAAATCGGCACGATATCATTTCACAACATGAGGTCTGAAATCCAGAGATTCCATTAAATCGCTATTCACACAGGGACGCGGAAACGATGGAACGGGTGGAACGGGTTCGGGAGTGCAATTTCCCTCCGGCATCGCTCATCCCTCTTCGTTGAAGAACACGGTCTGATTCTCGGCAATAATGGCAACCGGATCCTCCGTCAGAGCGGGTGAACCATCCGACGATGCCATGGGAGCCAATGGTATTGGATCATATGCTTCCTCTTCAGCGCTTTCGGCGATGGCCTGAATTTCTTCCACTGGTTCGTTCCCCGTGCCTGGTGACACGATCGGGTAGACATCCTCATCGACAGGCAATAAGGGCACGGTAAGTCCCTGGCGTTCCATGTTCTCCCGGATCCGTTCAGCAGCGTTCTGCAATCCCCTGACTTCCGGTCTCAAGGCGCTGCGGGCGGCAAGTTTTTCCAGGACCGCCATAAGGCCCGTTCCCTCTGCTTTCGCCCTGAAGGATGATGGATCGGATCCCGACGATTCGGTCGCACCCGTCACTTCTCCGCTTCCCGATCCTTCCTCCACATGCGTGAAGACATCGGCAAAATCTTCCCCTGCGGCCGCCCTGGTTGCCATACCTCCTCCGTGTGTTTTTTCCGGTCGGGCAGTAATACCGGTTCTTGTCGATGCTGAATGCATCGGCTCTCTTGAATGTGCGATACGACTTACGGATTCCATGGTTCCCTCCTCGTGCATGATCATGAGATTAAAGCAATGATCGCGCCATCACCAATGAACCTCTGCTTTTCAGTTTAGCGTAATGATTTTACATGTTGAAACCGTTCCCTTCCATTGGGATGAAACGATGCCTGGACCACCAATGCCGCCCTGGAAAGATCCGGCCTTCGCCTCTATGCAGCAATGTCGAGGATATCCGGAGATTGATGAGGATCCACCTTGACTATGAGACGTCGTTCATTTATAAAGCTTGAAATTTGCAGGGGAAGTAACCTCGAAAGGCGCTCGGCAACCGGATGTGCCGTAAGCATTTGAATCCATCCGGTATTGTCTGGCGGCAGCGAACGATGGAAAAGTGGAATCCCATGAGAACACCACTTGATAAAAGAGGAGGTCGGTCATGAAAAAAGCCGGTTCGAAAAAGTCGGCCAAGGTCACCGAGAGTCTGGTTTCCATCAGGACGGTTGACGGATCCTTGCTGCGGGGAAGAATCAATCTGGGTGATGAAAAGAGGGTCTCCGACATCTTTGCCAAGTCTAAGAATCCTTTCATTGTCCTTTACGATGTAACAACCCAGAGTGCCGAGAGCAAGGTCATGATCGTCAACAAGGACCACATCGTATGGGCCGAACCGGAAGAGGACGCGGCCTGCTGATTCCGGAGACGGAACGATGTCATTCGAAAAGGCTCCCGGTTCATGGAAAGGACCGGGGGAGGAGAGGGAACGGAATGCCTGACGGGGATGTCTACCGGGAACTGTCGAAGAAAGTCGGCGCGGGGGAATCCGATATTGTCCCCCTCATCTGGAAGGTTGTCTGCTCCGAGGACGAGGCTCGCCTGGTCAATGCCCTGCCGGCATCGGTGGAAGATCTGTCGGAGCGGTTCGAAAAACCCCGGCCGGAGATGGATACCATCCTCCAGTCTCTCTTCCGGAAGGGTCTCGTCTTCGAGTCCTTCAAAGACGGCCGGCCAATCTATCGGATGCCGCGGCACATCATCCAGTTTCACGATGCATCGAGCCTCTGGCCGGAAGCTCCCGGCGAGTTGCTCGATCTCTGGCGCCGCTATACGGAGGAAGAGTACCCGCAGGTGCCGGCCCTGCTGAAGGCAATCCAGGCCCCCCCGTTCTTCCGGGTGATCCCCATCCATGAAAAGATCGAGCCCGAAAGCCATGTCCTGGCCTACGAGGATGCCAGCCGGATCGTCGAAAGCGCGGACCTGCTCGCCGTGACGAAGTGCCCGTGCCGGATGATCATGCGCAAGTGCGACAAACCGCTGGAGGTATGTCTCCAGATGAACCGGGGGGCTGAATACGCCATCAAGCGCGGCACGGGCCGGCGGATCGACGTCGAGGAAGCAAAGGCGATTCTCCGCAGCGCCGAGGAAGCAGGGCTGGTTCACCTGACCGAAAACAAGGCCGGGATTGGAACGGTGATCTGCAATTGCTGCCAATGCTGTTGTGTCGGCCTCCCCTACGCCCGGAAAGAGGAGACGAACAGTCTGCTCGTTCCCAGCCGGTACCGGGCCGTTGTCGAGGCGTCGTCGTGTACGGGGTGTGGAATCTGCGTGGATGAATGCCCCATGGATGCCATCTACCTGGATTCACAAGACCTGGCTGCCATCCATGATGACATTTGTATTGGTTGCGGCGTCTGCAGCCATTTCTGCCCGACGGGAGCGATCGGCATGACAGTCGCACGGGATCGGGACTTCATCCCTTCGTAGCTTCCGGATGGAAAAAATCCTCGTCCAGATCTACGAAGTTCAGGAGCCCCGGGAGGCGGGACCGCTCATTGAGCTGGGCGTCGACCACATCGGCGGTGTGATCCTCTTCCGTGAAGAGTGGAAACAGCCCCTTCTCAGGGAGTCCATCGAACTGATCAATCACTCCCCATCGAAAAGCACCCTGATTCCACTGCTTACAGAAACGGATGAGATTCTCCGGGCTCTGGAATATTACAGGCCCGGCCTGGTTCATTTCTGCGACGATATTCCTCTCCAGGACCATGATGGCATAGAGAAATCGTGCGAGCGGATGGACCGGTTGCACGAACGGGTGCGCCGAGAGTTTCCGGATGTCAGCATCATTCGCTCCGTCCCCGTTCCGGAGGCGGACCTGCCGGACGCCCAGACCGCAGAACGGGCGGTTCTTCGAGTCGCATCCCTGCTCGTCGATACTTGTGATTTCTTTATGACCGATACGCGGTTGGGATGGACGGCCGGCGCCTCTTCCGGTCAGCAGCCCGTGGAGGGATTCGTTGGGATCACCGGGAAGATTTGCCACTGGGGGATTGCCTCCGCCCTGTGCCGCAGGGTTCGCATCCCGGTGATCCTGGCCGGCGGCATCTCGCCCGACAATGTCCGGGAGGCCGTTCGGACCGTCCGTCCCGCCGGCGTGGACAGTTGCACGCTTACCAACATGACGGACTACAATGGCCGGCCGATCCGTTTCCGGAAGGATCCGGCCAGGGTGCGCAGTCTCCTCGATGAGGTCCGGCTCCTGGAAACCGCCTCTGATGATTAAGGGATCCGCCTGCCGAATATACAGTGCGTTTCTTTCCGTTGGATGAAATGGATTTGACCGATCCCGCGGTGGATCATCCGGATGGTCTCTTTCCCTTCAAACAGCCCCAATCCACTTGCAAACCATTCCTGTGTCGGATAATGTACATTCCCTTTCTATAATTCGGTCGGGATTCCAACTGCGGAGGCATCGGTTGAAAGGCCTTTGAGCAAGGGAAACGATGACGCCTGATTCAGGATTGTGAAGCACAGGGCGGGGTGAAGCCAGAGCGGAATTTTCAGTTGGATCTGTATGAAGTCACAAGGCAGCCATTTGCATGAAGAACATGGTCGATCCGCAAGGAAGAGAACGGGGATCATCGTTGCCTCTCTTGTCCTGATCGCGACCTTTTGCTTGTATATAACGTTCGTTCATCACGGTCCCGGCCGTCTCGAAGCGGCATCACCGAACAGGGCTTTCTGCGACCGAATGGTCTGGCAGGTGGTCGACAACAAGGGTGAGAAGGTTGCCGTCTGGAAGCAGCGCGGGTATGACGTCTTCTTCTTCCAGACCGGCATGACCATCGACGCGGACGGGTCACCCCATGCATACCATCCCAAAAACATCGGCATAGACGATAATGCACACGGAAAGGACGAGCAGGGAAACTGGGTCGGAATCGTCCTGGCGAACAGGAAACCGTACATCCAGAATTCCACGGATCCCGCCCCCGGGTACTACGTCTCCACAACGAGCCTTTACGACAGGACGAAGAGGCGGACAGACCCGCACAGATACGTTGACTCTGAAAAAATCCCCTATCTTGCGTTGCCGAAACAGGTCATGCACCCCGATGGCAAATGCCGGCGTGACGCCAGGGCCTGTCTGGGGGATATCGCAATCGTAAGAAATACCGAGAACGGCCTGTATTCCTTCGCCATCCTTGCGGATCAGGCGCCCAAGACCGGCATCGGAGAGGGATCGATCGCCCTCGCCACGGCACTCGGCGTGGATCCGGATGCGCGAATCGGCGGGACCAAGAGCGGGATCCAGTACCTGATCTTCCCTGGAACCGGCGATGAGCAGCCGAAGACCTTAAACGAGATCAACGCCATGGGAATGGATCTTCTGAAGCGGTGGGGGGGCATGGAGAAACTCGGAGCCTGCTTCGCCGGCGCTCGCTGAGAACCTCCCGCACCTCTCGGACTCCCACCCTCCCGATTCAGAGAGTCATTTCTTCATCTCGGTCAGCATCTGCCGGAAGCTTCTCTGAAGGCTATAGTAGGCCGGTTTCATGTAAGGCTTGACCTGCATTTCATTCCACTCCGCCCAGGCATATGCCGGCAATGCATGATTGATCCTGTTGTTGACCGAGTGCGGGAGACTCTCCTGGAAACGCGGTCCGGACTCGCCGACGGTGAAGTGCATGGCCGCAATCCCGATGGCGCCGCCCTTGGTGAAGACCGGCTCCGCCTGCCCGTCCGTTCCCCCATAGAAGAGGTGGGTGGACGGATCGGCCACATAGAGCAGCCCCCAGGGAATCCTGACCTCGATCATCGAGCCTGTTTTATCGACGTTCCAGGCGGCCAGGGTTGACGATCCGGGCAAGGCGGGATCGGCCGTGCCGGCGGGCAATTCACTCCTGTTGACGAAGATGGGCGGGAAGATGCTCCCGTCCCTCCCCCAGCGGGGAGGATTGGCCTGTATCATCATCTCTTCGAAAGAAGACCTCTCCAGGACGCCGAGTTTGACGTCTTTTTTGCGCAGAATAAGGCGTCCACCCGGCACGCCGGTATCGACAATCCACTGGTTGGGATTGAAACCATGGGCAATGAGCAGGGTGGCCATATCCGGACGGTCGAACTTCAGGAGAAACGTCGCGCCGTCCGTAATGCGCGGGGCCGGTCTGGGAAGTTCCCGGCTTCCGGCGCGGCCAGGAAGGGTGCTCAGGGCCACCCAGAAGGCTTCCTTTTTCCAGTCGATCACCGACCGGCTCTTATCCAAATCGATACGGAGATAGACGTAAGCGTAGTCGGACATGGCACGGACCGCTCGAATCCGTCCGGCTTTTGGAGATGAGTCGGCCGAAATGGTCGTTGCCTTTTCCCAGTCGCTGTCATTCCCGCGCAGGAGGGGTACCGTGGCGTTCGGCCTGTACCCGACGATGCCGAAGTTTTCTTCCGGATTGAGCATGTTCTGCCAGAATGTGCGGCGCTCGGGGGGTTGATCGAAGGGCCGGGTAAAATTGTCGGCCACGGATTTCCACCACTCGTCCAGCCACGCGAAGATGAGACCGCCGGCACAGCCGGAATCTTTGATATTTCTGGTCATGCGATCCAGGAGCTCGGCTTGGCCTTTTTCGCTGAACCCGCCGTTGTGCCATCCGTCTGGATGTACATGGGCGATTCCCCAACTGGTCGGGACCCCGTACTCGGCGACGAGGAGGGGCATGCCGCGGTGGTGCTTTTTCAGGTCGAGGAGATACCCGTAATACCGGTTCGAACCGAGATCATCGCGCGTTTTGGGGTATTCCCTGTCATACATGAGAAAGTCCGGCCAGTATGTGTAGACATGAAAAGCCGCAAACAATCCGGCGGGATAGGTGGATGTAGCGTTCAGTTTCATGACGTCGAGTGAAACGGCGTCACTGTCATTCATGTCTTTGGTCGTCGCGGCGACGGGGATCCCGCGCATCGCCATTTCTTCCGCATAGTTTGCCTCGGTGACATGGCTCATGGGATCCAATGGCGGCCAGTTCACGATGGTCATCGGCCTCTGTGCGTTGTACCTCTCCATTTCATAGGAAGCGACATAATCAATTGTCTCTGCAAACCACACCTCGCTCGGGTTCCCGTTTTTCACCTCGATATAGCGGCCTTTATAGGATGTCTTGTTCGGGTGCAGCCGGTTGGTTCCCAGGACGATGGAGGTTTCCACTTCCCGTCCCGGTCCGATGGCGAAAACGTAAGGGGAGACGTCCGCCGTGTAGATCCCGGCGGCATGCCCTGGACGGTAAGGAATCACGGCATTCCCGTGGAGAAGGTCGACCACGCGTCGTGCTTCTTCCCTGAATTCGTCCCGCCATCTGCTGTCGTAAAGATCAACCGTGTCCTCCCGTTCGGTGAGCCAGACCTCCTGCAGGAGCCACAGCGGTCGGGACGCCTTTTCGTTGTGTCTTTTCAGTGCCGTGTAAAATGCCGGGGGTAGAATCGTATAGGCCCGGATCATGTTCGATTCCATGGCGGCAATCTGATCAAACCAGACCTCGTATGCCTCCACATCCCTGGGGGCCGTCGAGGGGTACTCGCCGGGAGCGGCCGGACCGATGTTCATGCCGACAAGGTAGGTTCGCTTCCAATCCTTTCCGTCAAAGTATTCAAAGTAATCCCCTTTTGCACGATAGAGAAACTGTGTTTTCGCCGGTCTGCCCCTTGTAAGCGGGGACGATTTCTGCCACCACTGGACGTCCCCCGGCCGGATGCCATAGATTCTCGAAAGCTGAAGCCTGGCCATCTCGGTGCCGATTCCTCTCTCCATCATGAGGCGATAGACGTCCGCAGCTTCCGGAACGTTCCCCAGCCGGTAATGGCAGTCCGCCAGGGCCGACAGAACCGTTTCGTTCATTTTCCCGTCGAAAGCGATCTTCTTCAGCAGAATCCGGGCCGCCCCCCATTCGCCTTTCCGGTAGGTATCGAGGGCGATTCGAATCGGATCTTCCGGCGGCCTTTCCTCCGTCAGGTCGAGACGGCGCAGTACAGCCTGGGCCAGTTCATTGGTTTTGTCTTTTTTCAGAACGGTTTCCGCGGCCTGCTTCGCCCCCGTCCTGTCCCCGGTCTGCTCCAGCGCCATGGCGAGTCCGGCCATGCAATCCATGTTCATCCTGCCCTGTTCAAGACCCTTTTTGAAAGAGACCATTGCATCCACGGGAAGGCCCCGACGAAGATTCACATACCCGAGACCACAGTGGGCATCCGATTGCTTTTCCCGGAGTCCGATGCTGCGGCGAAAAGCCTTTTCCGCACCGTCGGGATCGTTCAGACGAAGGTAGGCCCAACCCTGGATGGACGAAAGCCCTGCATCTTTCATTGCTTTCGGCGTCGACAGGAGGGTCACCGCCTGCTCCGGCTTTCCTTGTTTCATCAGGTTCAACGCCCGGTCCGCCGGGCTTTCCGCGGAATGAGCCGTAGGTGGGGCTGGAAGAAGCAGGAAGGTTGAAATCACGATCAACGAAACCAGACGCAGAAGTCCGTTCATTCTTATCTCCATAATATTTGTTTTCATATGCTTATTTGCGTGTCGGGTAACCGGATGCCGCGTCTTTCCCGGCCGGAACCGATCCGGCCATCGGAGACACGTCTCCGAAATTGGTCGTGAGAAGCTGCCCGAACTGCTCTATCGAAAACTGCCCGTAAACCGGGTATCTGCGGATTTTCATGGGATCCATGCCAGGCATGTTCACACCCTGGTCCGTGGTCACCGTCGTGATGTATCCGGAGTCCCGGGCGATAGCGAGCAGTTCTGCGTTGTACCATCCGCTGGGCCAGGAGTAATGAACAATCGGTCGTTGGAGCTTATCTTCCATACTCTTTTTCGCTCCGGCGACCTCTGCCACGACATCGGACCGCGACCGGTTCGGAGTCTTCCCGGTGAGCCAGGAAATGAGATGGTTTCCGGGTATCCAGGGATGTGTATGTGAATGGCAGCCGACATCAAAATTTCTATCGGCCAGGATCTCCGAAAATTCCTCCCAGGTCAGGAAGGCGGGATAGGCGCCGTCGATGTACTCCAGCACGATAAAGAAGGTTGCCTTGAAGTTGTATTTTTTCATGATCGGTATGGCATTCTTCACGCTCTTCCAGCCGTCGTCAAATGTCAGGACGACCGATTTCTCGGGAAGAGATATTTTTTTATCCATATATGCTTTCAGATCATAGAGATCGATGGTCGTGTAACCGTTATCCTTTAGATATTTCATCTGCTCTTCAAAGCGGGCCACTCGAACCAGCGTATGATCCGGCGACTCTTCCGGATTGTCGGAAACCTTGTGATACATCAGAACCGTAACATGTGCAGGCGTAACGGCCATGCCCGCCGAAGAGGCGGAATTGGCACACCAGCCCTGTGATAGGAATAGCAGAAAGAAGGCCGCAGAAAAAAAAGTGGTCGTCATCCTCCTTTTCCGGTTGCAATCCTTTGAATTCTTGTTCATATTACGCCTCAATTCATTGATTTTTTCTGCGAACGGAAATGGGTTCGTCCGGCGTGATTACCATTCAGGATCTTTTTTGTCGAGACGATTTGTTTTCGTGAACCGGGAGACCAATCAACCATTCATATATATTGAGGATGTCTATCAGGCAGGGAGGCGAAGGCTTTCGGACTATACCGAAAGGTATAGGTCTATTTTCTTAAAACCATTAGACAAAAAAGATATATGGATGTATAAGTCCGACGAAAAATTACAGAGAGGCGGAAGATGATATGGGTGATTTGCGACTGATCCTGATCGTCTCTATCTTGTCGGTCTTTTCGTTCGTTCTTGGTTTCATTATCGCTTCGGTATTCCGAAGGATCAGGAACGAACGCCGTTATTCTACAATTGACCAACTCAGAGACAAGTTCCGAACCAAACTCGCGGAGATCGATTCCATCACGGCGATAGATAGATTCTCCGTCAGCCAGTGGCAATCGGCCGTTCGCAAGGGTTCTGTCGAATGGGTCGCTCTTGAGGACGTTATTTTCGAATTTGCCGAAAGAAAAGGCCAGAAAGCCTTTGCCAGGCGCCTGTTTACCGCTCTCGGCTACACCAAGCATTACCAATCTCTGCTTTCGGCCCGTTCCGCCATCGATTTGTCGATGGCGGCCGATAAACTGGGGCGGATCGGCGACCCATCCTCACTGGAGCCCCTCAGCAAACTTCTGGATCATCCAAAATCGGAAGTATCCACCGTTGCCTTCCGGGCTCTCTGCCGAATCGGGAAGCGGGATGCTCTTCATCGTTTGCTGAATGCCCTACCCAAACTGATGAAGAATGAAAACGTATCTTCAAAAACCATTCAGACATCCCTTCTCCTCTTTGAACCGTGGGCCAGTGCAACGATTATAGAATATGCAGGGAAAACTTCCGACCCGAAGATTCTCGCCCTGCTCGTCGAGACGCTGATCGGCTTCCCTCCGCACAAAGAGATGTTCGATATGGCGGTTACCCTCGTTTCCCACTCGGATCCGGAGGTTCGGGGAAAGGCGCTTCGTCTCCTGGGCAGGGAAGACAATGCTTCATATTCCTGCGATCCCGCTGTTTTCAAGCCTCTCGTCTCGGATCCGGTGTGGTTCGTTCGACTGCAGGCCGCGAAGACCATCGGCAGGATAAAATGCGATCATTACATGGAGATGCTGAAGAAGTTCGCGCTTGACGAAAAGTGGCAGGTGAGGGACGCCGCCGCGTTCGCCCTCTCCGAAATGGGTGAAGCATCCATCGATTCGTTCCGTGAACTCATGGAAACTCCGGATCGATATGCAAAGGAAAGCATCTGTGAAGAGATTCAGCGAAGCGGTTATGTCCTGGGGCTCATCGATTACCTGGGAGACCGCGAAAGCGACAGGAAAAGCAAATCAAAGCGGATTCTCCAGCTGATGCATCAACTCGGTTTTTCTTCGCCGCTTCGCGATGCCCTGGAATCGGCTTCCAGTTCTCCCCAAGTTCGAACTGAAATTCAAAGTATCCTGAATGCTGGCGGTGCCCAATGAACGAGATCCTTCAAACCATCGTAATCGGTTTCAACTACTTCATCGGTTTTTACTTCGGCCTGGTCAATGCGGTGTATTCCGTTCTCCTGGCCATCGCCTTGATCGTCATTCTCCGACATATCCGGAGGATCCGGTACGCTCCTTTCCGGGATCTGGAAAACCGCTCGGAAATGCCTCCTGTAGCAGTCCTGATCCCCGCCCGGAACGAGCGCAGCGTCATCATCCGGACCATTGAATCCGTACGGGGACTCCTTTATCCATGGACAGAGATCGTTGTCATCAACGACGGTTCCACGGACGATACGCTGCAACTGTTAATCAAGCATTACAACCTGCGAAGAATCGATCCTCTATACAGGGATATCATCAAAACGAGGCCGGTCCGGGGATTCTACTACACGAGCGAAATTCCCAATCTGATTGTGGTAGACAAGGAAAACGGGGGCAAATCGGATGCTCTCAACTGTGGAATCAATGTCTGCAAAAGCCCATATATATGCACGCTCGATGCGGACTCTGTATTTGAACCGGAATCCCTCATCCGTCTGGTAACTCCGCTTGTCCAGAGTACGGTTCCCGTTATTGCGTCGGGCGGCGTCGTTCGCGTGCTCAACGGCGTCAAGAGAGAGAATGGGGTCATGAAGCAGATTGAGCTCCCCCGACACAATTCTCTCGCCATATTTCAGATTGTCGAATATCTGCGAAGCTTCCTTTTCGGTCGGGTCGGCCTGGACGCGCTGAACTGCAACCTGATCCTCTCAGGAGCCTTCTCCATGTTTCAGAAGGCCGCCGTTATCACGGTAGGCGGTTTCAAACAGGGGAACGTGACGGAGGACATGGAGCTTGTTGTGCGCCTGCACAAACATTACAGCCTCAAGGGTGATCCATATGTGATCCGTTTCGTTTCCGATCCGATCTGTTGGACGGAGGTTCCCGAAACCCTGAAAATGCTCGGAAGGCAGCGACGCCGATGGCATCTCGGTATGATCCAGAGCATCTGGGAACACAAGACGACGATATTCAATCCGAGATATGGCCGTCTGGGCATGTTCGCGATGCCGTACAACGTGTTTATCGAGATGGTCAGTCCCATCATTGAATTCCTGGGTTACATCATTGTCATCATTTCCTACATTCTGGGAATGATCGATTACGATTTCTTCATGCTGTTCCTCTTCCTGGCCATCGGGTACGGCATCTTTTTGTCCACCACCGGAATCTTCCTTGAGGAGTTGACATACCGGCGCTATCCGAAATGGACCGACCTGTTCGTTATGCTTGCTTATGGGGCACTGGAGAACTTTGGTTATCGACAGATCAACTCCTTCTGGAGGTTCTCCGCCTTCTTCCAGTTCATCTTCGGGCGTGGGCAGTGGGAAACGGTTCGCCACAAGGGCGAAAAGAAACAGGCTGCGACGACGTCTGCAGCTTGATCAGCACACTGAATGATCTGTGCCGATTGTCATCGTATCATTGTTTATAAATAACTTCTTAAGGAGAAGCGAATGAAGAGAGTTTCTTTGTTTCTGCTTGCGGCTTTTCTGTGTTGCCTGACAACCGCCTTTGCCGCCGACGAAGCTGATTTCAACAAACGCCTTGCCGGGGCAAAAGACAGTGTTGAGAGGGCGACCATTTTAAAGGAGCTCGGAGACATTTACACCGCGGAGGGACAGCACGAAAAGGCTGCGGATGTGTATTTAAAGGCATTGCCAGACCTTCGGGACCGGTTGCCTGAAGATCAACTGACGGACATTGCCATCGGTCTTTCCTGGGGAGGAAAGCTGGATGCCTCTGCCGGGGAATTGCGCTCCATCCTCAAAAGAAATCCCAAAAACACGAAGGCAAGAAACCATCTGGCCAAGGTCATGCTCTGGACTGGCAAGAATGATGAAGCCCTGGCGGAAGTCAATACTGTTCTGGCCGCACAGGCTGACGACCCGGATGCCCTGCTGGTGAAGGCACACGTTCTCCGGATTAAGGACGAGCTTGATGCGTCCATCCAGATCTATAACAAGCTGCTGAAGGGGGGCGAAAATTTCGACGCCGCCATCGGACTGGCCTGGGCATACTTTCAGAAGGGGGATGTTGCCACCACACAAAACATGATCCCTACGGCGAAGCCTTCCTATCCCTATCAGGAGCAGGAACTGAAGAATCTAAAGGCAGAAATTCAAAAAGTCCTGGATACCAGAAAGGCCGCTGTCGAGGCCGTGGGACCGGAGGCGGATAAACTGAAAACGGAAGGAGACGTCCTCGCGGAAGGCGAGAAATATCCGGCTGCGGCAGAAAAATACGCAAAGGCGCTGGAGCTCTCCCGCGGCTTCCCGATTGCGTCCCGGATGGAGATGGCGACGGTTATGGCCTGGGCGGGAATGCACAAAAAATCCGCACAGGAACTGAAGGATATCATCGAGAAGGACCCCTCCAACATGGGGGCTCGCGTCCAGTTGGCCCAGGTACTGCTCTGGCAGGGCGAATTTGATGCTTGCATCCGGCAGGCCGACGTTGTTCTGGCCAAGGACCCCCAAAACCGTGACGCCAGCCTGTCCAAAGCGAATGCCCTTCGGTCGAAGGGTTTTTTCCGCAAGGCGGACCAGCTGTACAAGGCCCTTCTGGCAAAATCGGACGACTTCGATGTCCGCGCAGGCCAGACATATGGGTTCCTTGCAAGTGGGAACAAAACCGCCACCGACGACAGCATCGCACGCCTGAAGCCCCGAAACGCCGCAGAGCAAAAAGAGCTTTCCGATATGCGTGTTGAACGCGACTGGACGATGCGCCCCAGGCTCTATGCAGGAACGAATTTCTACTACGACAACGACGACAACCGGGTAACGACCCTCTACGGGGGAACCCAGTTCTGGCTGGCCAACTTCAGAACGAACATCGATTATTCCCGTCTGAGACTGCAGGGTGAGACCACCGGGTACACGGACGCAGGAAATGCTTTCCCCATGAATACGGGCAAGGAGACGGACTATGTCCAGCTCTCGACCTATGCGAGGATGCCCTGGTACGGCGGACTCGGGGGAGGAGTCGGACTGTCGGACGGCAAGTTTTTTACCTGGCACGGGAAAGCGGATATTGACGTGCTCTGGGGATCTGTTGGAGCCTATGTGGCAAATGAACCATATAATTATCTTGTGTCGCTCACGGACAACAACATAAGGGCCAAGACTTTCCAGGGCTGGATCAATCAGCGCCCCACGGACCGTATCACCGTGCTGGGTACCTTCACCCATCGCGAATATTCCGACAGCAACGGTTCTGACGACATTCAGGCAAGCATCGCCTATACCCTTTTGAGAAGACCTTTCGTTTCCGTTGGCTACCAGTTTCGCCACATGGATTTCCGCCGTCAGAGCGGAGGGGGCTACTTTGATCCGGATGACTACAGGGCCCACTCCATGTTTGTGACCTTCGGTTACTACGAAATGCCGTTTTACATGAGCGTCACGCCTTATGCAGGCTACCAGGATTTCACGCGCAATGACCAGCATGAGCACGGCATTTTCGGCGGTGTGAGCGGCCTGATCGGGTATCGATTCGGCAACCGGATGGCCGTCGAGGCGACTGGCGAGTGGGGGAACTCTCCCGCCGGCGGCGGTTCATCGGCCACGGCCGGAACCGGCTGGTATTATTACGTGGCCGGTTTGAGGATCATTTTTGTCCTCTAACGATCATTACAGGGAGCAACATTCAAAAATCGAATCCTGGGCTTACACTCTCCAGGTAGAATTGGAACGCCTTGCATACCCCTTTCATCCCGGTGACAGCATCGGCATCAAGCTTCACTGGGGTGAAAGGGGGAATCGCAGTTTCCTCCCCCCCGATTATGCAAAAGCAGTCATCAACTGGGTCCGGAACCATGGCGGACGTCCGTTCGTCTTCGACACAACGGTGCTGTATTCCGGAAGCCGACGGAATGGGAAAGATTCTCTGGCAACCGCCTCCAGTCACGGTTTTTCAGAAGAATTCCTGGGGTGTCCCGTCCTGATTGCGGATGGCCTGGACGGACGGGATGTCGTTTCCATCCCCGCCGGTTACCTCCATTTCGAGTCCGTTCAGGTGGCGAATGTATTCGAACGGACGGATGGTTTTGTTGTTTTCTCGCACTTCAAGGGCCACTTGGCATCGGGCTTCGGAGGCGCCATCAAGAACCTCTCCATGGGTTTTGCCTCCCGGGCACAAAAGCAGCGCATGCATGCCGATGTGTCCCCTGCGCTCGATGAATCGCGATGCACGCGATGCGGCGTATGCGTTACGGTCTGCCCTGCCGGCGCCGCCTGTATGGAAGAAAGCAGCTTTCCAACGTACGATCTGGATGCCTGCATCGGATGTGCGCAGTGCATCGGAGCCTGCCCGGAAGTAGCCCTGAGGATTCTCTGGGATACGGATGTGACCGTCTTTCAGGAAAAACTCGTGGAAACCGCGGCCTCCGTCTGGCGGATGATGGAGGGCAGGGCTCTCCTGATTAATGCATTGCTCAATATAACCGTGGACTGTGACTGCCTTCCCGGAAAGAACCCGACGATCGCGGAGGATTCAGGATTTCTATCCGGTACTCATCCCGTGGAAATCGATGAAGATTCCCTCCGCATCATCGGAACGGAGCCTTTCGATCGAGCCCATCCGGGTATTCCATGGCGGAGGCAGTTATCCTACGCCCGGGAGATCGGATTTTCCCCCTGAAGGAGATGTTGACCTTTTCATGAAACAGAAAGAGCGGATTCACTCGAGAAATATCGGCATTGACTGTTACGAAACACCGGATGGCAATCTCTTCGTGGAGGCATCCCTAACGGATGAACGGTATGTTCCGTTTTTCCTCTACACGGCGAATCGGGTTCACGACCCCGGCGTCATTCATGGCATGATTGCACGAATGACCCTGAGTGTTCCGGATCTGACCATTCTGGATGCCGAAGCGGAGATGCCCCATGTTCCCATTGAAGAATGTACCGACGTCAGGGATTCCATCCGCCGTCTCGTCGGCATGCGGATCCGGTCCGGTTTCACCAACGAGGTGAGGGAGTTGCTGGGCAAGAGGGCAGGCTGCCAGCACTTGACCAACCTGATCATGACCATGAGCTCCGGCGCCGTCCAGGGGCTTTGGACCATCATGAGCCGTCTGCGAGACGAAGAATCCGCTCTTCGGCAGCACCTGGATCCGGAACTTCTCCTCGACAGCTGTTGGTTATGGAGGAGCGACGGCCCCCTGGCCGAACGGCTTCGTCAGGCGCGGGAACTCCGAGAAGGGGAGAAGGAGACAGATTCAGGGAATCCCTGATGAACTCGTTTGCAGATAGAAATCAAATCATCCATGATCGTTTCCAAGTCATACCATCCATTCCATGCGCTCTCCCTTTCTGATCACGATTGACGGACCCGCGGGAGCGGGTAAGAGCACCGTGGCCAGGGAACTGGCACGCCGCTTGTCTTTTCTCTACCTTGATACCGGTGCCCTCTACCGGGCACTGGCGCTCAAGGTGCAGCGGGAGGGGGGCCTTGCGTCCAACACCCAGGCGCTTGAGCAGTTGTGTAAACGAACAAGGCTCGGTCTGATCCATGACGATGCCGGCATGCGGGTGCTGCTGGACGGAGAAGATGTGACTTCCCTGATCCGGGCAGAAGCGATCAGCATTCTGGCATCCAACATCTCGGCACAAGCCCCGGTGAGGGAAGCCCTGCTTTCCGTCCAGAGGCGGGTCGCCGATCAGGGATCCCTGGTAGCGGAGGGCCGGGATATGGGAACGGTGGTCTTTCCCGACGCAGATGTGAAGTTCTATCTCGATGCCTCTCCTGAGGAGAGGGCGCTCCGTAGATACAGGGAACTGGAATCCTCGGAAAACGGCGTGAATCTCGACTCGGTACAGCAGGATATCAGGAAAAGGGACCTGCAGGACCGCGGGCGATCTGTGGCACCTCTCAGGATTGCCGAGGATGCTCACGTGATTGATTGCTCTCTCCTGACAGCAGCAGAGGTCGTTGATGAAATGCTTTGCGTGATCGGCAGGATAACAGGAAATCCCCGATCTTGCCCCGGGGATTGAAATCAACCCGTCCCGAATCCGTGCAAAACCGGATGATCGGTGGAACCGAACAGTACCGTCCTCATTTTCGGATACGTTCCCTGCTTGAAATTACTTGATCTTTAAGGGTGCCTATGTTACGCGCCTAAATTCATACGGGTTGAAAAATTTCAGGGGGTAATCAGGTTTATGGTCGACGGCAACGAGACGCAATTCAATCAGGACACAGACAGGGAAAACCAGAGTCAATCCAGCGAAATCCAGACTGACAAACCAGATGAGGGGTTCGGTTTCAAGGAACTGTATGAGCAGAGCCTTCAGAACCTCCAGATGGGTGAAATCGTCCGGGGCAAGGTCGTACAGATCGGGCAGGACGTGATCATGGTGGATGTGGGCTGGAAGACGGAAGGTTACATCCTGGCACGGGAGCTGAAGGACGCCGATGGGAATATCACCGTCGCCGTCGGAGATGAAATCGAGATTCTGGTGGATAAGAGAGATTCGGACGGAAATCTGGTTCTCTCCAGGGAAAAAGCGGCAAAAATCAAGGTGTGGGAAAATGTGCGCTCCGCCTACGAGCAAAACAGGCCGATCCACGGGACGATCGTCGAGCGCCTCAAAGGAGGTCTATCCGTCGATATCGGGATTCCGGCCTTTCTACCGGGTTCGCAGGTGGATATCCGCCCTGTCCGGGATCTGGAACGATATATCGGTCAGAGTTATCTTTTTGAAATCCTCAAATACGACAGAAAAAGGAACAATGTTGTGCTTTCCCGCAGAACCATTCTCGAACGGGAGCGGGAAGAGTTGAAGAAGGAGACCCTGGCCAAGATCGAAGAAGGGATCATCGTCGAAGGGATTATCAAGAACATTACCGACTACGGCATTTTTGTCGATCTGGGCGGCATCGACGGTCTCCTCCATGTGACGGACATTTCCTGGGGCAGAATCTCCAGGCCTTCAGACGGCTTTTCCAGGGGAGACAAGATCACGGTCAAGGTTCTTTCCTTTGATCGTGAAAAGGAGAGGGTTTCCCTCGGCCTTAAGCAGCTTGCCGACAACCCCTGGCATACCATTCTGAATAAGTACCCAGTCGGTTCCGTCATTGACGGCCGCGTCGTAAACGTCACCGATTACGGTGCCTTCATTGAGTTGGAACCCGGCGTGGAAGGCCTCATTCACATCTCGGAAATGTTCTGGACCCGGGAAATCCGCCATCCGTCAAAAGTGCTCCAGGTAGGCCAGAAGGTTCAGGTCATGATCCTGGACATCAACCAGGAATCGAAGCGCATTTCACTCGGCCTCAAGCAGACCACCCAGAATCCCTGGGAGAATCTCCGCCAGAAATATCCCGAGGGAACGGTGATTCGCGGGACGATCCGTAACATAACCAATTTCGGAATCTTCGTGGGCGTTGAGGACGGCATTGACGGCCTGGTCCATGTTTCCGACATCTCCTGGAAACAGCGTGTGAAGCATCCTTCGGAATTCTACAAGAAGGGACAGGAAATCGAGGCCGTCGTTCTGCATGTGGACGTGGAAAATGAAAAGTTCTCGCTGGGAATCAAGCAGATCGAGAGGAATCCCTGGGAAGAACTGGCCCAGCGTTTCGCCATGGGTACCGTCGTTTCCGGAAAGGTGACCAACCTGACGGATTTTGGTATTTTTGTTGAGATCGAAGAGGGCATTGAAGGGCTCGTCCACATATCCGAACTGAGCCAGCGGCGCGTGAAATCACCCTCGGAGCTGTTTGCAGTGGGAGATGTAATCTCCGCCGTGGTCAAGAGTGTGGATTCGAAGAACAGAAAGATCCGCCTGAGCGTCAAGGATTACGAGGCTTCCGTAGAAGGCAGCCACTCCACGACGCAGTACCTCAACAACCGGGAGAACATCGGATCCAACCTGGGGAAGGCACTGGCAAACGCGAAACTGCATGATTCGGAGCGGTGAAGTCCCGGAAGGTACTTCCTGAGCAATGATCCGTAGGCATCCCATCCTCTTCGGCCTGCTGCTGCTCTTTGTCGCGGGAGCGGTTTTTTTGGCAGCCGTGTATTCGCTCGGCAACGTGACGGGGGGCAAACGGTCCCTCTCCCTAGCCGACAAGGTCGGAGTTGTCCCGATCGACGGTGTGATCACCGCCTCGAAGGACACCGTGGAGCAACTCGAATCGTTCGGGAAAGATCCTTCCATCAAGGCGGTCGTCCTTCGAATCGACTCCCCTGGAGGCGGAGTGGCTTCGTCCCAGGAGATCTTCGGCGCGATCCTGGAACTGAAAAAAAAGAAAAAAGTCGTTGCATCACTCGGATCCATCGCTGCTTCGGGAGGCTATCTGATCGCCTGTGCAGCCGACCGCATCGTCTCCAATCCGGGAACCATTACTGGAAGCATCTCCGCCATTATGCACTTTGCCAACGCCGAAGAGCTGATGAAGAAAATCGGCGTCCGCGCAACCGTGATCAAGAGCGGGAAATTCAAGGATATCGGAACGCCCGCCCGGGGTATGACGGATGAGGAGCGCGAACTCCTCCAGGACCTCGTGGACGATATTTACGATCAGTTTCTCGACTCGGTCGCCGTCAACAGGAAGCTTTCCAAAGATACCGTCCGCACCTTTTCCGATGGACGCGTTTTTTCGGGTCGCAGGGCGATGAAACTCGGACTGGTGGACGAGTTGGGAGACTTGACAGCAGCGGTTCGAGTTGCCGGCGGTATGGCCGGAATCAAGGGGGACCCCGAGGTTGTCTGGCCACCGAAGAAACGCTCCTCCCTGTTCGATTACCTTCTTCAGGACACACGCTCTTACCTGACCAAGGCACTGCGGGAGCAGTCCACAGGTCCCGTCGGTGCACATTACCTGTACCCTGGATTCGCCCTGTGAGGCTGGTATCTCTCTTGAGAGGCAAAGGATTATCCATATGAAACCTGTGCCGGAAGATGCGACGATCCTTCTGGAGAAAAGGAATAGCGTTGCTGTCCTGACGCTGAACCGGCCTCACGAAATGAACGCCCTGTCCTCCGACATGCGCCGGGAACTCCTGGAGGCACTGCTGCTCCTGGGAGACGATGATGAGGTTCGAGCGGTTGTACTGACCGGTGGTGAGTACGTATTTTCCGCAGGCATGGACATCAAGGAAATGTCTGAGATCCCGGACGAAAGGATCGACGATTATTTCCGATCCATGGTCCGGTACCTTTCCAAGATCTACACGTTCCGCAAACCCGTAGTCGCTGCGGTAGGGGGAATTGCCCTCGGCGGAGGCTTCAACCTGGCCGTTGTCTGTGACATGATCATCGCCTCGGAAAGCGCCATCTTCGGACATCCGGAATTGAAATTCGGCCTGAATCCGCTCTTCGGACCCCTCATGCAGTTGGTCGGCATGGCCAAGGCCAAGGAAATCACCATGCTGGGAGAGCCGATCGGAGCCAGGGAGGCCCTTCGCATCGGCCTTGTCAACAAGGTTGCCCCCCCTGACAATTTTATGAAGGAGGCCGTGGCCGTGGCAGAGGAACTGGCAAAACGCTCTCCCAAGGCCCTGGAGACGGTCAAGAAATTGTCCGATGTCGTGCCCCGTCTCGACAAGGCATCGGCCCTTGAACTCGAATTCGTGGAAAGCGCCTTCCTTTTCTCCATGCCGGAGCGAAAAGTGCTCATGAACGAATTCATCATGAATCAGTTCCTGCACAAGATTCACAAGCCCTCCTGACCCGTTCATCCCCGCCAAGCCCCGAATCTCCTCGATTCCCGGACAACAATTGCTTTGACAATCCGAATTTCCTGATATAGAAACAGCGGGTTCGCAAAGCCTCGCTCCTGCGACAACCTGCATGGATTTCAAAGAATTCGTGGAAGGGGATCGACGAATGAAAACCATCTCGCTCGGACTGATCGGTTTCGGCACGGTAGGTACCGGCGTAGTCAGGATCCTTCAGGAAAGCACGGAGATGCTGTCCCGGAGGCTCGGAGCGAAGATCGTCCTGAAGAGGATCGCGGATCTGGACATGGAGAGCCCCCGTGCCGTCTCCGTGAAAAGAGACCTGCTGACGACCGACGCGGAAACGATCCTCTCCGATCCGGACATCGACATCGTCATTGAGTTGATGGGAGGATACGAACCGGCCCGCACGTTCATTCTGAAGGCGATAAAGAACGGCAAGCACGTCGTGACCGCCAACAAGGCGCTCCTGGCCACCCATGGGAACGAGATCTTCCGGGCCGCGGAAACCGCAAAAGTGGACATCGGCTTCGAGGCCAGCGTCGGCGGAACGATTCCCATCATCAAGACACTCAAGGAATCCCTCGTAGCCAACCGGATCCTGTCGATTCTGGGAATCATGAACGGGACCTCCAATTATATTTTGACGAAAATGACCGACGAGGGAAAGGCCTTCGACGTCGTTCTCAAGGAGGCCCAGGCCCTCGGTTTCGCTGAGGCCGATCCGACGTTTGACATCGAGGGAATCGACACGGCGCACAAACTGGCGATCACCCTGTCCCTTGCCTACGGCAAACGAGTCAACCTCGATGATCTTTACCGGGAGGGAATCACGAGGATCAGCGAACAGGACATCGAGTTCGCACGGGAACTCGGTTACAGGATCAAGCTCCTGGCCATTGCCATCCAGCGGGGGCAGGCCGTCGAGGCACGGATCCATCCGACCATGATTCCATCGAATCACCTGCTGGCCAACGTGAACGGGAATTTCAACGCCTTCCATCTCGTGGGAGACGCAGCAGACTCGGTTTTTCTGTACGGTCAGGGTGCCGGCATGATGCCGACTGCCAGTGCGGTTATCGGAGACGTGGTCGACATCTCCCGGGAAATCCTGAAAGGCACCTCGGGCAGGGTACCCCACCGGACCCTCGAAGAGGATCTCCTCGAAGACATCCACCTGGTTCCCTTCGACGAGATGACGACGAACTATTACTTCCGCTTCACCGCCGCCGACCGGGCCGGTGTTCTCTCGAAGATCTCCGGGATTCTGGGCGAGAAAAACATCAGCATCGCGTCGGTCATCCAGAAGGGGAAGAAGCAGGGCGGGGCTGTACCGGTCGTGATGACCACCTACAAGGCCAGGGAAAAGGATGTACGGGAGGCTCTCAAGCATATCGACCAGCTCGACGTGGTCCACGGAGAGACGATCCTGATCCGGATTGAGGACGAGAACCTGTAATGAAATATGTCATTCTCCTCGGAGACGGCATGGCGGACCGGCCCCTGGCTGAGTTGGGTGGAAAGACTCCCCTGGAAGCCGCCCGGACGCCGAACATGGACCGGATCGCCGGAACCGGGCTGGTCGGCCTCGTGGACACCATCCCGGAAGGTCTCCAGCCGGGAAGCGACGTGGCGAACCTGTCCGTTCTCGGCTATGACCCTCGCCTTGTCTACAGCGGCAGGGGCCCCCTGGAAGCGGCCAACATGGGTGTCCGTCTCGATCCGGAAGACGTGGCGTTCCGCTGCAACCTCGTAACCCTCGGAGGGGACGGCCTGGACATCATGGACAGTTACAGCGCCGGCCACATCGGGACGGACGAGGCCGCGGAGATCATCGCCGACCTGCAGCGGGCTCTGGGGAACGCGGAGTTCCGGTTCCACCCCGGCATCAGCTACCGGCACCTCCTGGTCTGGAAGGGGGGAAACGCCTCTCTCCTCACCACTCCTCCGCACGACATCACTGGGCATAACGCGGCATCCCGCCTGCCGAAGGGAGACGGAGAAGAGGCCGTTCTACGCCTGATGCGAAGCGCAGCCCCTGTCCTGAAAGACCATCCTGTCAACCGGCGGCGGACTGTCAACGGGAAAAAGCCCGCCAACAGCATCTGGCCGTGGGGCCAGGGGCATGCCCCCCGCATCGTACCGCTCACAGAGACATACGGCCTCCGTGGGGGTATGATCTCGGCCGTAGACCTGCTCAACGGCATGGGGGTATACGCAGGCCTGAAGGTCATCCGGGTCGAGGGAGCCACCGGTTTCACGGATACGAACTACATCGGCAAGGCGGAAAAAGCACTCGATGCCTTGAAAGAGATGGACTTCATCTTTGTTCACGTGGAGGCCCCTGATGAGATGGGCCACGCGGGAGACATCGAAGGGAAAATAAAAGCCATCGAAGATTTCGATGAGAAGGTTGTCGGGACGGTTCTGAAGGGACTGGAGACGCTGAAACCTTATCGGGTAATGGTGTTAAGCGACCATCCGACGCCGATCTCCATCCGCACCCATTCGTCCGAACCGAGCCCCTTCGCGGTCCTTTCCTCCGAGGACAACGAGAATCCATGCCTGGGAGCCTCCTACTCGGAGTCGGAGGGAAGAAAATCAGGGATCCTGCTGTCTCCCGGGCACCATCTGATGGAGCGGTTCATCCGGGGGCGGCTCCATGCCTAAGCATCGCGTCCAGGTCCGGGTGTTCTACGCGGACACGGATGCCATGGGGATTGTCTATCACACGAACTATATCCGCTGGTTTGAAATCGGGCGGACGGAGCTGCTCCGTGACATGGGCATCAGCCATGACCGGATGGCGGGAGAACCGTTTCTTCTGCCCCTGACCCGCGTCTATTGTCACTATTTCGTCTCCGCCCGGATCGACCAGCTGCTGACGATGGAGACGGAAATCGCTTACCTCAAGCGTGCAAGTATCAAGTTTCACTACGAAATCTGGGATGAAAACCGGGATGTGAAGATGGTGGAGGGATACTCGGTTCATGCCTGCACCGACCGGAGCGGGCGGATTGTACGGATGCCCGATTTCTGTGTCCGTCAGGTTCTTCATCATGAACCGCAACTGAAAGGAGAAAGGAATGGCAGATAAGAACCTGGAACTGGACCTGAAAGGGCCGGATCGCTTTCAGGCCCTGATCATGGACATAACCCGGTACGTGTCGGAAAACAGAAAACAATTCTATATCGGCGTGGCGGCGGTGGTGGTCATCGCTCTGGCGGCCAGCGGATGGTTTCTCTATCGATGGCAGGACGAAAAGAGCGCTTCCGCACTTTATGCACAGGCCATGAACAAGGCCCAGGGCGAGCAGGTTCAGCCGGCGGATATCGTCAAGGCTTTTCAGGAGGTTGTGACCCGGCATCCTTCAAGCGAAGCGGCTGCCCTGGCATCGTTCCGCCTGGGGAATATCCATTACCTCCTGAAAGACTACGATGCCTCCCTGAAGGCCTATCAGGCCTTTATCTCCCATGCCCCAGCCCGGAGCGATCTCACAACGCTGGCGTATACGGGGGAGGGTTACTGCTATGAAGCGAAAGGGGATTTCAAAAACGCCCTTTCTTCATTTGAAAAGGCCGAAAAATCGACAGGCGGTACCCACTTCGAGTCCATGACACTCCGAAACGTTGCGCGGATCCACGAGTCGCTGAACGATCCGGCGAAGGCACTGGAATACTATAAGAAGGCCCTGGGAAAGAGCAACGACCCCTTTGTCGAAAGCCTCATCAAGGTAAAAATCGCCACGCTGGGGTAGACAATCCCCAATCCGATCCATCATGCCGAGTCTATCCAGCCTGCGGGCTTTGCCGGCATTCCTCCACAACGAGGATTTCCGGAACCGCCTGCTCTTCAGCATTGTCATCGCGATTCTGGCGGTCCAGGTCTGGGCCGCCCTGATCAACATCCATTTTGGAATCGACAACATCCAGATGATGTCCGTTTTCGAATCGGATGAAACAGCGGCCGTCCTCAGAACCCAGAAGAACATTGCCGAGGGAGACGTCTCCCCCGACGGGATGTTTCAGTACGGCTTCCTCTTCAACACATTGGCCTATTGGAGCGCTCGATTCTTCAAGTTTCTTGGTTACAGCCGGGACACGACCGTCGCTTTCATAGCCATCAACTACCGCCTGCTCACGGTTTTTTCTTTCATCCTGCTCCTCTTCTTCTTTCAACGCCTCTCTCTTCTGGTCGTCAAATCCCGCGAGCTTTCATGGCTCAGTGTCCTTCTTCTGGCTTCCGTCCAGCAGATCTATTACTGGTCCCAGACAATCCACCCGGATATCACACAAACCCTCCTGATCGTGGCCGCCGCCTGGGCCGCCCTTAGAAAGCACACGTTCCGAAGTGCATTCCTGGGGGCATTTCTGGCCGGTATGGCCTTCGGAACGAAATACGGCGGGATTTTCATCCTTCCGTTTCTCTTCGTTCCGGCCCTGCTGAACGACCGTCCGGACCTTTCCATGAAGGAAAAAATCCGCAGCAAAGCACCGCTTTTTCTTGCCTGTTTTCTGCTGGGCTGGCTTATTTTCAACCCGTACGTCATTTTCAATTTTATTCACTTCGTCCGCTGGCTGAAGTTAATCGTATTGTACACACTGACGGGGTTTGTCGGATCACAGGGACAGATCGCACCAGCCAATCCTATACTCTGGTTTCCGGTTCTCTACAGGGCGTTTTCACCGCCAAGTTCGCTGGTCCTGCTGGCAGGGCTGGTTCCCGCTCTGTGGTCCCTGATCCGCGCCCTGAATCGCAGAGAAAGCCTCCGGACTCCGGATACCCTGAACCGGATCGTCATCGCCGCCTACTGCCTGTTCGCCCTGATTCACATCATCCTGGGCGTCAAGTCCCGGGAAATTCGATACGCCTTTCATCTCGTCCCGTTTATCGTGCTCCTGTCCTTTGTTGGATGGTCGGTTCTATCCCGTTCGATAGAGGAACGTGGACGGACGATCCTTCTATTCGCCCTGCTGCTTCTCATCGCCCCGGCAAACCTGAACGCGGTCCAATCCATGGCTTTCTGCTCGAACAAGGAATCCGACATGCGCCTCGCATCGGGACGGATACTGGAGGAGCGATATACTCCGGACACAAGAATCCTTGCAGACTTCTACAGCTTTGTTCCCCCGAAATTCAGGAATTCGCATATAGAGTGGGGCATCAAACAGGAATCGATCCTGCGCGAAAAACCCCTGGTTGTTCTTATCAACAAAAACATGACGGGTCGCTGGATCTGGAAGGCGCCGGGAACGTCTTTCCGTGACGGTTCATTCGTTACGAATCCATCCTTCCGGGAAAGTGATCTGCGGGAAGCCCGGGAAGTATTCTCCACACTGTTCCAGGGCGAAGATGGACCGTTTCGGCTCGTCTACGAGGACGACCATGTCGGGATTCTGGAACGGCGGGGTTCCCCCGATTCCCAAAAGGAGTGACCGTAGCGATGGCCTCCCCGGAAACGAATGAATTCATCCAGGCAAGACAGAGCGGCACGCATTTCTCTCGAACCCGAACCGAGCACTGGGATGCGGTTGCCCGCAGGGATAAGCGCGGAAAGGAGTGGGGAAGCACCTACCGGAGTTATCTGAAGCGGACATATCGATTCCTCGTTCCGAAAGGACGAAGGGTTCTCGAACTGGGCTGCGGGCAGGGGGATCTGCTGGCCTCCCTGAAGCCTTCCCGCGGTGTCGGGGTCGACTTTTCCGCTGCCATGATCGAACGAGGAAGACAACACCATCCTGACATTCATTTCATCTGCCAGGATATCCATCACCTCGAACTCGATGAGACGTTCGATGTCATCATTCTCTCCGACATCCTGAACGACCTCTGGGACGTTCAGAAGGTATTCGAGGAAATGCAGAAGTTCTGCCATCTCCGGACCAGAATCCTGCTGAACCTCTACAGCCACCTCTGGGAAAAGCCTCTTGAACAGGCCCAGAAACTGGGCATGGCCACGCCGACACTGCCTCAGAACTGGCTGACCGTGGATGATGTGACCAACCTGCTGTATCTGACCGGCTTCGAGGTGATCCGCGCCTGGCCGGAAATCCTCCTGCCGGTTCGTATCCCCTTGCTTTCCTCACTCCTGAACCGCTATGCCGTCAGGGTCTGGCCTTTTCGGTGGTTTGCCCTCACGAATTACATCGTTGCGCGTCCAAGTCCGAAAACTGAGGCAGCGGATGCACCGCCTCCGCTGGTTTCGGTTCTCGTCCCTGCCAGAAACGAAGCGGGGAACATCCCCCGAATCTTCGCACAGGTGCCGGAAATGGGCCGGGGCACCGAGCTTGTGTTCGTGGAGGGCCATTCCCAGGACGAAACCTACGAGGCAATCGAGAAAGCCATCACCGAGCACCCGGAGCGCCGCTGTCTTCTTTTCCGGCAGACAGGGAAAGGAAAGGGCGATGCCGTCCGCCTCGGTTTTTCGAAAGCGACCGGTGATGTTCTGATGATTCTGGACGCGGACCTGACGGTTCCACCTGAGGACCTGCCCCGTTTCCTCGCCGCCCTGACATCGGGAAAAGCTGAATTCGTCAATGGAGTTCGACTCGTCTATCCCATGGAACATCGGGCAATGCGCTTTTTCAATCTCCTGGGGAACAAATTTTTCAGCATGGCCTTTTCATGGCTTCTTGGACAGTCCATCAAGGACACCCTCTGTGGAACCAAGGTTATGTGGCGGGAGGATTACCGGCACATCGAAGAAAATCGATCTTATTTCGGCGACTTCGATCCGTTTGGGGATTTTGACCTGATTTTTGGGGCGGCAAAGTTGAACCTGAAGATCGTCGATCTTCCGGTGCGATATCGCGAGCGGACCTACGGCAGCACCCAGATCCAGCGCTGGAGTCACGGTTGGCTTCTGCTCAAGATGGTTGCTTTCGCCGCCCGAAGAATCAAATTCATCTGATTACGGTATGCCGGATGATCAAGAAACTGTTGTGCCATCCTCTGGCTCGCGGCCTGGATATCGACAATCCGGCCATGACGGAAATCCGGCGGCGGATCATCCGGGAGAAACCGTTTCTGAGCCGGTTATACCGCGAATGGTATGAAAGCATCCGGGAAAATCTCCCGGACATCAAAGGCGAGGTCGTCGAGCTGGGATCGGGAGCCGGTTATCTGGAAGAGGTGATTCCCGGTGTTGTGAAATCGGAAATCCTTCCCTGTTCTCATGTTGATATCGTCCTGGACGGTTGCTCCCTGCCGTTCGCCGAAGCCTCGCTTCGCGCGCTGGTCATGACAGATGTTTTTCATCATATCCCCCGTCCAAGGTCCTTTCTCCGCGAGGCTGGCCGTTGCCTTCGTCCCGGCGGGGCGATCATCATGATCGAACCGTGGGTGACGCCCTGGTCACGGTTTGTCTATAAACATCTCCACCACGAACCCTTCGAACCGGAGGCAGCGTCATGGGAATTCCCGCCTGTGGGGCCCCTGTCGGGAGCCAACTCGGCTCTACCCTGGATTGTATTCAGCCGGGACAGGGGCCGCTTCGAAATGGAGTTTCCGAAACTCCGGATCGAGGCTGTCGATCCGATGATGCCCCTGCAATACCTCCTGTCCGGGGGTGTCTCCTTGAGGAGCCTCCAGCCCGGTTGGGCATTTCCGCTGTGGCGTTCCCTGGAGGGAATCCTTAAGCCGATCCGGCCGGCCGTTGCCATGTTTGCCCGGATCATCCTCCAGCGAGTCGATGGGAAAAAACAGGGACAGGGGAACGATGATGGAAAAGAGTAGCAATCCAATCAGCCGGTTTCTGAAAAAATACGGTTCTCATGCGCTTCACCTGTGGTGCGAGGAATACGCAGGCTGGCTGATCCGCAACCTGCCTTCCCTGGAGGGGATGGCCATCCGTTATGCCTTCTACCGCCTCCTGTTCAAGAGGCTGCCTTCGTTCCCCCTGATCTACCCGGGGGTATACTTCACCCACACGTACGGCATCTCCGCAGGAAACCGGTTTTCCGTGAACACGGGTGCACTGCTTGACGGAAGGGGAGGCATTACAATCGGTGATGGAGTCATGATTGGCCCCTTCGCCGTCATTGTCTCTTCGGATCATGATCTCGGCCGGCTGGAGATACCCATGTCATCCATGGACCATGTCCTTTCGCCGGTTACGATCGGGGATGATGTCTGGATCGGCGCCCATGCTGTAATTCTCAAGGGGGTAAACATCGGCCGTGGTGCCGTTGTGGCCGCGGGAGCAGTCGTTTCGTCCGACGTCGAACCCTGCACGGTGGTTGCAGGGATGCCGGCAAAAACGATCCAGAAGAGAATATCCGCCAAGGAGGTATCGGAATGACGGGGGATCAGAATGGGGAGGGGAAAAAGGGCATGTCAACGCCCTCTTCCGGAAACCGATTGCGGGAAGGGATGCTCAACGGATTCCTTCTTGTCGTGACACTTGCCGTTGGCTTGATCCTGATTGACTGGCTCAGCACCTTTTTTATCGACAGCCGATCCCCCTTCGAGCGCATGTTTCCCGTGGAGCAGACAAGACACCCGGAGCCGTTCATCATGTTCAAGGGCAAGCCGGGCGGAGGGCACAACGATCTCGGATACCGCGGAAAATCTCCAACCCAGGCACGGCCCGGCAGTTATCGCATCTTCTTTCTCGGGGGATCCACAGCCTATGACGGGGAGCCTCCGATTGCCGAGCTGGTTGAACAACGCTTCCATGAAATGGGCGCAAAAAATGTCGAAGTATTCAATTTCGGCGTGGTCAGCTCCAATTCCGGAATGGAACTGGCCCGTGTCGTCCACGAGATTCTTGATTATAAGCCCGACTATGTCATTTTTTTCAATGGCGGCAACGATCTCATCTCTCCCCTCGGTTGGGATCCGCGTCCCGGTTATCCTTTCAATTTCATGGCCTATGAGAAGAATCCCCTGATGGAGACCCGCCGGCAGTACAGCCTCGCGAAATCCATTGCCCTGGGAAGCAACCTGTTCCGGATCGCCGCTGGCCGCTATCCGTCTCTCAACGAGTGGCTCCTGGGCCAGAAAGTACTTCGGAAAAAGTCTGGATTCGAGACCGCCCCCTGGAAAGAAAAGATCGCCACCGCCTATCTGGGAAACGCCATGAAGGCCCAGACGGCCCTCTCGGGCGCCGATGCGCGCTTCGCCGTCTTCTTCCAGCCCCTGATCTATTACAAGGACCACCTGGGGGCGAAGGAAAAGCCCCTCTGCGCCGAACAGGGCCGGGCCTATTATGAGGAGACGCGGGCGATGATTCGCTCTATGCGCCAGGAGCGCTTTCCCAGCCTGAATTTCTTTGACGTCAGCGACATTTATGATACAGAGCGGGGCGACGTTTTTACGGACATTATTCACACAACCCAGGAGGGGCGAACGGCCATGGCCGTCACGATCTGTGACCGGATCGCGGCCGATGCTCTCAGGGACATGAAGAGGAAAGGCAAATGACAGCAACGAAAAAGAAAGGTTCAGCGGGAAAGAGGCTGATGTCGGGAAACGAGGCCATTGCCCGCGGCGCGTACGAATGCGGCGTCCGCTTCGGCTCCGGCTATCCGGGAACGCCCAGCACGGAGATCATGGAAGAGTTCGCCCGGTATGAGGGTGTTTATGCCGAGTGGTCCCCCAATGAAAAGGTGGCCATGGAAGTGGGGATCGGCGCCGCCCTGGCGGGGGCGAAGGCCCTGGTTACCATGAAGCATGTCGGTGTGAATGTTGCCGCCGATCCTCTCTTTACCGTCAGTTATACAGGAACAAACGGTGCCCTGGTGATCGTCTCCGCCGACGACCCGTCGCTGCACAGTTCGCAGAACGAGCAGGACAACCGGAATTACGCGAAATTCGCCAAGATCCCGATGCTCGAGCCGGCTGACTCGGAGGAGGCGCGGCAATACGTCAAGATCGCCTTTGAGTTGAGCGAACAATTCGATACGCCGGTCTTCCTGCGGTCCGTAACGAGACTCTCCCATTCCAAGGGAGTCGTAACACCCGAAGATCCCGTCCCGGCGGAGGACCGCACAGCCATTCGCTTCAATGCCGCCAAGTATGTCATGGTCCCCTTCAACGCCCGGGTCCGGCGCGTGGAAGTGGAGAAAAGAATGAACGCCCTTCGGGAATTTGCCGAGACGTTCCCGGAGAACCGAATGGAAATCAACGATCCCGAAGTGGGGATCATCACGGCGGGCATGTGCTACCACTATGCAAAAGCCGCCTTTCGGAATTATTCCTACCTGAAACTGGGGATGGTATACCCGCTCCCGGTGAATCTGATCCGTGAATTCGCCCGAAAGGTAAAGAAACTCTATGTACTCGAGGAGATGGATCCGTTCTTCGAAGAACAGATCAAAGCCCTCGGCATCCCCGTGATCGGAAAGGAAATCTTCCCCTACACCGGGGAGTTCGATCCGGGAATCGTAGAGTCGGCCATCTCCGGTACCAAACCGGAATCCCCCTCCTGCCCGGTCGAAATTCCTCCGCGGCCGCCCAATCTCTGTCCCGGCTGTCCCCACCGTGGCCTCTTTCACGTTCTGAACCGCCTGAAGACCTTCGTCACCGGAGACATCGGCTGTTACACCCTGTCGTTCATGAAACCCCTCGAGGGCCTGCATTCCTGCATCTGCATGGGCGCCAGCATCGGTATGGCCCACGGGATGAGCAAGGCCCTGGGAGAAAAGGGAAGGGGTAAGATCGTCGGTGTTATCGGCGATTCCACGTTCCTTCACAGCGGCATCACGCCCCTTCTCAACCTGGCCTATAACAAGGGGGACGCCGTGATCGTCATCTGCGACAACCGGACGACCGCCATGACGGGCATGCAGGAGCACCCGGGGACTGGTTATACCCTGCAGGGAGAGAAGACGAAGCCTGTGGATCTCAAGGAGCTGGTCACCGCGCTGGGCATCGATTCCGTCAGGGTTGTGGATCCCTATGATCTGAAAGCGACAAGGGCTGTCCTCAAGGAGGAGCTCGACCGGCCGGGCCCCTCGGTTGTTATCTCCCAGCGGGCCTGCGTCCTGTTTAAGCGGGAGACACAGGCCGCCCGGAAGCCCCTTCGTGTGGATCCGGACAAGTGCATCGGCTGCCGTAACTGTATCGGCCTTGGCTGCCCGCCCATCGCTTGGCGGCCCTTCGAGGGAATGCCGCCGGAGCAGGTAAAGAAGAACGCCAAGAAGCAGGATGGAATGGCCGTAATCGATGGAACCCTCTGCAACGGCTGCACGGTCTGCCAGCAGCTGTGCAAGGTCGGGGCCATTGTCGAGGAGGACTGACGGATGAAAAGCAACGTAAAAAGCATACTGATGGCCGGGGTGGGCGGACAGGGCGTCCTCCGGGCAAGTGACATTCTATGCCAGGTGATGATGGATTCGGGCCTGGATGTGAAAAAGAGCGAGGTTCACGGAATGGCCCAGCGGGGTGGATGCGTTACCAGCCACGTCCGCTATGGGCAAAAGGTCCATTCCCCTCTGGCGAAAAAGGGAAATGTGGAGATCCTGCTGGCTTTCGAAAAGCTGGAAACGCTTCGTTACCTGGATTACCTGGAACCGGGCGGCATCGTCATCATCAACGACGAACAGATGAACCCGCCGTCCGTCAACCTGGGGGCGGCAGCCTATCCGGACACCGTAGTTCCCATCGTCCGGGAGCGATTTCCCTCGGTTATCGTGGTCAACGCCCCGGAACTGGCCAATCGGGCCGGAAACCACCGGACCGTCAATACGGTTCTGCTCGGGGTGCTGTCGAAATATCTCAAGATTGAAGAGAAGCAATGGGAGAAGGGGATCCGCGATTCCTTCTCGCCGAAGGTCGTGGAAGCCAACATCAAGGCGTTTCACCTGGGCCGGGGCGCTTGAAATTTCATTCCGCTACCTTTGCGCTTTCCAGCCGCGGAAAAGGTGACCATAGGGACATCCCCTTTCCCAGGTCGTTCTTGACAAATTCCATGCGATTGCTACTGTTCTTGCAGTCGGAGCTTCGCGGGATCCGTAACCGGAAACGATATGACCCATAACGGAATTCCCGGCGCCTGAGGAAATCCTTTTCGAGCGGTAAGAGAGCGAGCAGAGACAGACCATGGCGGAAGATTATTACAAGACCCTCGGAGTCGAAAAATCGGCCTCGTCGGAAGAAATCAAGAAGGCTTACCGGAAGCTGGCGCTGAAGTACCACCCGGACCGAAACCCTGACAACAAGGCCGCGGAAGAAAAGTTCAAGAAGATCAGCGAGGCGTATGCGGTCCTGAGCGACCCGGAAAAGAAGCAGCAGTACGACCAGTTCGGATCCGATCAGTTCCGGCAGCGCTATTCCCAGGAAGATATTTTCCGGGGAGTCGATCTGGACGAAATCCTCCGCGGTTTCGGATTTGGCGGATTCTCCCGGGGTGGGGCGAGAACCTACCGGACCACCACAAGAAGGGCAGGGGGGTATGGCGGCGCGGAAGCGGATCCGTTTTCGGATCTCTTCGGCGGAGGGCAGGCGTACACAAACATCCCCCAGCATGGCCAGGATCTGGAATACAACCTGGCTATCACCCTGGAAGAATCGGTTTTCGGCGCGGAGAAGAAAATCGCCGTTCCCCAGGAAGGGAAGGTTGAGGAGATCAACATCCGCATCCCTGCAGGCATCGCCGCCGGCAAGAAGCTGCGCCTGGGCGGGAAGGGCTATCCCGGCGCCTTCGGAGGTCCCCCGGGCGACCTCTATCTCCACATATCCCTTTTGCCCCACCCGATCTTTGCCCGGGACGGGAACGACATCTACTTCGAAAAATCCGTGACGTTCAGCCAGGCCGCCCTCGGGTCCACCGTCGAAGTGCCCACCCTGGACGGTACAACCAAACGGATCAAAATCCCCCCGGGAACGCAAAACAACACGAAGATCCGCATGAAAGGCTACGGCGCACCCAATATGAAGGGCTCCGGGAAGGGTGACCAGTTTGTCAAGATCAGCGTCCAGGTACCCAAAAACCTGACAGATCGGCAGACCCAGCTTTTGAAAAAGCTGGCCGAGGAAGGGATATAGGGGGAAGGGATATGGCCAGACGATTCCTCTTCACGGGATTGATCCTGATGATCCTCTTTGCTGCGGGCTGTGCGGCCGTGGGGCGGACCCGGGATTTTCGCCCCATTGAACCGTCATCGCTGTCTCGTGTCACGCCGGGGGTTACGACAGGCGCAGAGGTGATCCGCCTCTTCGGGCCGCCATCCCAGATCGTTCGACTGTCCAACGGAAACGCTTATATTTATTCAAGTAAACTGTCCAAGACAACGGGGCTCTGGCTGGCCATCATCACCTTTGTCAACATGGACACCCGCCAGGACCAGGTGGTGTTCTTCCTCAATTCCCAGGATGTGGTGACCCACCATGGCGCATCGTTCCATGCCGGAGAGGCCTCTTACGGCCTCCCGTTTTAGATCAGCGCTTATTCTTTTCATCCTTGCCGGCATCGTCTTCATGACGGGTTGCGCTTCCTTCCGGATCATGCACGCCCGGGAGGGAAATGACGTGACCGACCCGGGAAACCGTTTTCAGCCCGGGAAAAGCAGCCTCGGGGATGTCCTTGCCGTCTATGGCGCTCCAACGGAGATCCATAAACTCGGGGTGGAAACCCTCCTCGTCTATGAACGGATGCACTACCGCGGCGGCCAGATGACCGTCGGCATCCCCATGAGCGACATCCTTCCCAGCAGCGTCAATCTCAGCGGCCACGGCGACCTGATCCGCTACGACACGGCGGCCTTCTTTTTCCGGCCCGATTCCGTCCTCATCCGGACCGCCTACGTTCAGGGAAGCTCTTATCCTTTCTGGGACACCTTCTGGAGCGACAAAACCGGCCGGCCGTAATTTTGCCTATCTTTTATTTGTCAAATAAATACCGGATAGAATCAGGACATGACCCCGTTCCCGGTCACATTTTTAGTCAGATATCTTCGAGGCTCATTAAAGAATGTTACATCAGCATATCCAGCATATATTTTGCCAGAGTGTAATACCCCTTTCGGAATAAAATATCGATCACCCTTCATGTATGTTTTCCTTATCCCAGCTATTGAAAGATCAATTGATCCTTCCAAAACAATTCCCCATTGCGATTCATGTGAGTGCTCGGGTAAATCAATATCTTCTGAAAAATGCATGAAGATGATCTGATGAGTTTCCGCCTGTGAGAGATAAGCTGATACCCCGTTCATTGGAATATCCGCCTCGTCAAGATTTACTATAGGTTCGGGAAAAATTGAAGTCATGATAATAACTCCTTCTTTAAATTTAGCTGAATAATTTATGATGAAATCACAAGGAAAGCGCTTTTATAAAAATCATGATAGTAACCCCGAATATCACGGTGACTACCGCTTTTTTTGATATTAAAGCTATAAAAATAGAAATGATTCCAGCTATTAGATAATGATTTGATAACGTTGTGTTCAGTTCTTTTCCTGGAACAAGAATACACGGAAAAATCAATGCACTTAAGATAGAAAAAGGTATATAGGATAAAAATACTTGACAGTTTTTCGTAATTTTAAAGTCCAAGCTTAACATAATACTTCTTGTTATGTATGTGACAATTCCCATTCCAATTATAATGATAATTACTTTATCTATCACAATCCACTCCTTTCTGATTTATATCCTACAAATGCTCCTATTATTGCTCCGAATAAGATGAAAATAGGATTGTTTAATATAAGTTTAAGAATGGTTGCAGTTATCGCTGAACTAACAACTGTATTCATAATATTTCTGGATCTCACCTGAGGAATTAGAATACCTATAAAGGTAGCAGGCATGGCAAAATCTAATCCCCATTTTAAAGGATCTTGTATTTGTTCGCCTAAAACGTAACCCAAAAAAGAACTTCCCACCCAACCAAAGTACATCAAAACAGCAGATGAAAACAGAAATGAAATGTATCCCTCTTTTTTTTCCGTAAAATATAAACTACTTACAGCAAATGTTTCATCAATAATCCCGAATGCAATAGCGAGAGTTAACATTTTGGGATATTTGCTCAAAAAAGGCTTCAGAGATAAGGACATTAGGATGTGACGCAAATTAATTACAAGAGTAGTTATTAGAATAGCGATAATCCATGATTTTAGTTTCATCATTTCGATCGCAATAAATTGCGCTGCACCAGCAAAAACGATTAATGACATCAACACTGTCTGGAAAAGATTCAAACCAGCTGTTTTAGCTGAAATTCCATATGCAAGTCCAAAAGGTATGACTCCTATGAAAAGCGGAAATGTTCTTTTAAGACCTTCTATAAAATGATTATTTATCATTATAATCAGAAGCTTTCTTACGTATAATATTCGGTAAGAAGAGGCGCTAAATTCTCCTTCTTTTATGATTGTAACTGCACTCATGAAGGGAATTTAGCGCCCGCCCATCATAGATGATGATTGGTTAAATTACTTCTTTTTCACCTCGTCGAGCTTCTTTGAAACATCAGCCGACAACATTACATTCTGATCGCTACCTTTAGGTGCCATTAAGTTGATACCCATTCTGTTTCACCTCCTTCCATCCATCAAGAAATGATGTTATTTTTGACCACCTTCCGAAAGGAAAGTCCATGTTAAATTGTCTCAGCAACTTTATTATTTATAATTTTCTCACTTAAGGATTTGTCTACTGTTCGCAGCATATCATTATATAAATTATCGAGATCTCGAACACTCTTATCAGATGAAGACAAGTATTCTGATTTGTATTTATCTATTTTGTCCTGAGGAACACCGCTCTCGTAAGAACTAATTATATTCACAAAATAGCTATGATTCAATTCATTGATTTCTTTTATTTTTTTATTGATCAATAAATTAATAGGATGAAGGAGTTTGATAATATCAGGAAAATCAGAAACAGATTTGTACAATTCAGGAACGGCCCCACGTACATACCTCATGATGGCATTATCATTTATTACAATGGGGTTGTCATTCATTGCGATAAGGTAATTAGACATTTTTTCAATGCTTTGCGATTGAAACTTATATGAATACACTTCATTAGAATTTATTTTGTTATCGAGTAAACCTTCACTTGATAATTTTGATATAAGCTTAACCCCTGGAAATAGTTGTAATTTTTGTGACATATTCCAAAATGAAGCCAAATTATATTTCAGTAAGAAATCTGCTGTTCTTCTTAATCCTTGAAAAGTGCTATACGGATTGAACATTATAAGCCCTTGAGTAAGACCGAAAATATCATTCTCAATTAAAAAATTAATAGTTCTCTCCATGTTATCTGTTTCTATTTTTTTCCCAAACACATTCAAATCATTCTGATCAAAAGATTCGATACCAATAAATACGGAGCTGAGTCCGGCTTTTTTTAGAATATCTATAAGCTCTTGATCATGCTCAGGAGAAACAGAATCACCTCGCATATACACTTCAAAAGGAATAATTATATTTCGCTTGATAATTTCATGAGCAAGCTCTTGAGCCCACTGTTTTGATTGTCTACTACCGTCAATAAAATTTGCATCATAAAAATACATCTTTTCTATCATATTAAAACGATAGTACTTTTCATGCAATATTTCTATTTCATCAGCTATGTTTTGAGGTGATCGCCTTCTAATAAATTTACCGCCACCTAATCGAAAAAAAGTATGTGCATTACAAAAATGACAATCTAAATTGCAACCACGTTGAGTAAGCATGCCTATTATGGAGGTTTCCTTATGTGTTTTACAGTAATCAAGAGTATCTCTACGTGCAAAGGGGATATCATCTAAATTGTCAATCGCTTTCCTATCCGGATTTTTGAACACCTTACCGCTTTTTTGATCTCTATAATATATTCCAGCCACATTACTTAATATATTGAAATTATTTATAAGTTCGACAGAGGTAATTTCTCCCTCTCCGCGAACAATTGCATCGACAAAATGATAATTTGCTAAAATTTCATCTGCTGAATATGTACAATGCTCGCCACCCATGAAGATAAATGGATTATTGTCGACTGAAGCAATATTCCTTGCTATATCAATAGCATCTTCAAATCCTATGAAATTACATGTTATTCCAACAAAGGAAGGCTTAGCACGAAGTGCTTTCTCAATTAATACTTCTTTGGACAAATTCAGGGCATATCCATCGATTATTTCAACGCTGATACCGCTTCTTTCTAAACTGGCCGCAACCAAACCCAACCCAAGGTGATCCAGTACAGAGTAATGATCCTTTTCCTTATCAACTATATTAATATTGGGGTTTATCAACACAACATCAGACATCTCCTATCCTCCCGTCAAATACTATGACATAAAAAGCCTTCGCCGCTAAATACACGTTTTGCCATAATATTAATATTTGATGATAAAAGATTATCAATAAATAGTAAATCATCATCAATATTATAAAATTCCGAAAACCATAATTCATGCTTAAGTAATCTGATGATTCGTATATTTATATCATCCAAATTCATTAGCAGGTTTTTTTTCATATGTTTTGCGATATTGTGAAGAAGTACGGAATCAAAATTCATATTTTTGCAATCTTCTAAAATGTTATTAATATTAAGCATAACCTCTGAAAAGTTGTTTTGAGACGTCAAGCCTTTTATTAGTAGGAAACCAATATCGGAGAAAAGCTGATATTCAGAAGCTATCGTGTAAGCTAATCCTTTTTCTTTGCGAATAACTTGATATAACTTTGAATAATCTTCTTCACCTAAATAATTGCTAAGTGCGTATATTAGAAGTCGCTCTTCAGAACTTCTTTCGGGCACTTCAAATCCATAAATGAAGTATGTCAACTCCAAATTTGATTTTACTTGTACTCTGAACGGTTTAGGATGGCCTGAGTGAATTCTATTAGTAATCGCTGAACCCTTCAAGTGTTTGGTTATGCTCTCTATCGTATTTAATATTCTATCATTGTCAAGATCACCACTCACTGCTATGACTAAATTGGTTGGTATTGAATATAAAGAAAGGTGATTATTCACATCAGCTAATTGAATCTGTTTAATACCAGATATATTGCCCGAAATAGAGTGTGACATTTTTTTTCCTACGAATGCTTTTCTAAAAAAAGCAGATTCAATTTTACTAATCTCGCTATTATCATATGCATGAATTTCTTCAGAAACAATATTCTTCTCAATAAATAAATCCTCATTGGTTATGTTATGCTGGGAACAAAAATACTCAAACCATCTTATTGCGGATGAAAATTTATCTTTTAAAGATCTGATGAAAATGAACGTCTCTTCTCTTTCAGTGAAAGCATGTATTTTTAAATTATCTCTATCTGTCGAACTTATTTTCTTATCGCATGATCTGATGATTATATGCTCACATAGATGTGCCATTCCATGTAGTGAATCAGGGTCATTTTTTGATCCTATTCTGATCGAAATTCCTAACATAACGGAATTGTAACTGGTCGATTCCAAAAGCAAAGTCAACCCATTTGATAATTTAAACTTTTTTGCAGTGCCCTTCATTAATATAGTTGTCCCCGATAAAATGTAATATATTGTAATTATTGCTTTATTAATGGCTTGTTCTATGAATAAATCGCCAGCAAAAATTCAAAATCCCTCAAAAGCTGGTCATTTTATGCAACTGAAAAATATGTCCGCCCAAGAGGCCCAAGGCGATCTGTTCCGTTCCCGCCTGGATCAGATTCTCAACAACGGGCACCCTCTCTTCAAGCTTGCCCGTCAGATCGACTGGTCATTCTTTGACACCGAGTTCAGTCAATTGTTCGTAGAGATGGCCGGCTGTCCCGGACTTCCGACTCGGCTGATCGTCGGGCTGCACTACCTAAAGCACACCATCTTATATGTTCCGACAAAACAGATGCCAAAAGCGGAAGCGTTGTTGTACGAAACCCGACCAACCAATATAAGAATGATCCTAATCACTTAAATTATTGAGTAAATAATATGAAAACAATTGGAAAATATCAATGCCTGATTATACTATATACGTACCAAATGATTCTGTAGGTGGGATATCTGAATATCTGGCCTAGTATGATTTGATTTGGAAAGTTATGATCTCATAATTTTTGGTAATTGATCCTGTTCTGGCACCTGTGTTAAGGGTGCCTCATGGACTTAACTACTTATCATGACTTAATATCTGGCGAGGCAAAAGCATTATGGAGGGCTTCTGGAGCTGGGCCAAGGAGCGGCTGATCAAGCACCATGGCGTCTCCAAGGAACAGTTCCCTCTTTATTTGAAAGAGCTGGAGTTTCGGTATAACAATCGGAATGCCGACCTCTTCGACCAGGTCGCTACATTCCTCTGCGATCTGGTGCCAAAACGGGACTAATTACCTAATTTTTTTATATGAACAGAAGAAACAGCAGTCAGTTGACTCTCGAGAGCTGCCTAAGTTCTTCTGCGCGACTTTTTATAAGAAGCTTTATGGAACCGAAAAGGAGAAGCTGTCGTCGAAGTGGAAAAGAAAATCCTAAAAGACGATACATGTCCGATAAGATATGTTATGTAAACTATGCTGTCCGCTTTTTTTTAGATGACGGTTAACGGTCAGGATGAACTGCCTCATGCAATCGGACGGGCACGTTCCCGCTCTATGTGATTTTTTCTTCTCAGGCGATTGATGATTTGGTTGGAGTGGATTTCCTGTCGATTGTACCTTCGCCATCAATCTCTGCATTCTTGATCACGCCAGCTCGACTTCACCCCAGGCACCCATCCTGTCGCCGACGATGATGACGACTCCCAGAACACCGTCTATTTCTTTCGCCCTTTCGATTCCATTTCCGATTGTCGCGGGATTCTGAACCAGGTTTCCGATGGAACTGGCTGCGGCATCGGCCAGGGCCGCCGATTTGGAAATCACGGTCACGGCATCCGCCCGGCCGAGACTCAGGCTCGGTCCGACGGTGCCCGAGGATGTGCAGATGCCCAACGGTGTCTGTTCCGGGAGGATTCGCAATGCAATCCGGTCGCTTAGAGGCGATGTCCCGGCAAACAGGCCGACCCGGACTTCCAGATCCATCCCGATAAAAATGTCTCCTCCGTTTTCGACCATGATGTTGCATGATAACGGCAGGAGGTCGCGGCCCACCCGTTCCGCCATGGCGCCGGCAACCGCCGCCATGGGACCGACGCCGGCCCGATCCGCGGCATCGAGCATATCGCGGACAATCGGTGGGGCCAGATTGTCATTGGACAGTGGAATCAGTGACTTCAGAAAATCAGGGCGGGACTCGATGTACGACTCGATCTGGCGACGATACCGATGGACAGCCTGGAATGCGGGTTCAGTCAGGTCACGGGAAGCGCTGATCATCAGGTCCGTCTGGCCGACCTGAATCGAAAAGGACACCAGACCCGGGGTTGAGGTCCTCCGCCGATACGTTCGCTCCCGGTATTCCATTATTGAAAACGGGTGTTCCCTTTCCCCAGGAATTGCTCCGCCTCGTTTTTCAATTCATCCGAGATATGCAGGCGGGCGTCTTGTCCCAGATAGATCACCGTCTCGCAGCCATTCACATGAATATGAAGGAACCCGTCGTATTTACCGGGATATTTCAGAACCAGCGTCTTCAGGGCTGCCAGATCATCCGGCCGGAAGCGGGACGAATCGACTGTGAAATGGACGGACGAAAAAGGATGCTCCGCTACATCCGCCAGGTTGGTGATCTCTGTCGCCTTGACACGCACGTTTTCTTCGTCGGCATCCAGTGTCCCCGTCACGAGGAGAGGATCCGCCCCTTTCAGCAATGCCTCGCACTGGCGATAGGTGTCCCCAAAGACGATAACCTCGACAGATCCCTTCAAATCTTCAAAGGTTACATATGCCATGGTATCTTTGCGTTTCGTCTTGAGCTCCTTGATGGCGCTGACGATCCCGCCAAAGGAAACCGTTTCCTTGTCCTGCATCTGCCTGAGCGCCTCGATGTCCGCCGTGGCGACCCGTTTGAGCTTCTCTTCGACAAAAGCCAGGGGATGGCTGGTGATGTAGAAACCGATCAACTCCTTTTCATAAGAAAGCATTTCCTTTTGATTACCTGGCTTTTCATCTACATTACTAATGTTATCGTTTAATTCATCGCAGTCGTTCTCATCCAGCGTGTCGAACAAACCGGCCTGGCCGGCTGCCCTGTGCTGGGATTCCCGGCTTGCCAGTTCCAGGTCGTGTTCAAAAGACTCCATCAACCGGCGGCGATTCGGATAAACGGAGTCGAAGGCGCCGCACTTGACCAGGCTTTCCACGACCCGCTTGTTGATCTTCCGGAGATCGGCACGACGGCAATAATCCTTAAAAGACAGGAATTTCCCCTTTTCACGTCGGGCATCGAGTATGGCTTCCACAGCACCGACCCCGACGTTTTTGACCGCCGCCAGACCGAAGCGGATGTTTCCGTCCTCGGAGACACTGAAGTCACGGAGCGACGAGTTGATGTCCGGGGGCAGAACGGCTATCCCCAGGGACCGGCAACCGTGGATGTACCGAATGATCTTATCCCGGTTGTCTTTTTCCGATGTGAGCAGGGCCGCCATGAATTCCGCCGGATAATGGGCTTTCAGGTACGCTGTCTGGTAGGTGATGATCGCATAGGCGGCGCTGTGGGATTTGTTGAAGCCGTACTCGGCGAAGGTCTCCATCTGATCCCAGATCTTCTGTGCCTTCTGCTGGGGAATGTCGTTCCGTTTCGCCCCTTCCAGGAACTTGGGCTTCTCCTTCTCCATTTCCTCAGGCTTCTTTTTGCTCATCAACCGGCGCAGGTTGTCCGCATCGGCCATGGAATAGCCGCCGATGGATCCGGCAATCTGCATGACCTGCTCCTGATAGACGATGACGCCGTATGTTTCCTGAAGAACATCCTTCAACTGCTGAACTTCGTAGGTGATTTTCGTCCGTCCCTGCTTGCGGGCGATGAAATCGGGGATCTGGCTCATCGGCCCGGGACGATACAGGGCGATCAAGGCGATGACATCCTCGATGCAGTCGGGACGAAGGTTGACAAGGAGGTCTTTCATGCCGGAGCTTTCCAGCTGGAAAACGCCGTCGGTGTCTCCCCGCCCCAGGAGTTCATAGGTCTTTGGATCGTCGAGAGGCAGATCCTCGATGTTCAGGTGGACGCCCCTTCCCTCTTCGATGAACTGGAGACAGTTATTGATGACCGTCAGTGTCTTGAGCCCCAGGAAGTCGAACTTGGTCAGACCGATGTCCTGGAGGTCCTTCATGGCGTACTGTGTCACCACCGAATCGTCGCCCTTGGGACTCCGATAGAGGGGCACCCGTTCCACCAGCGGTACGTCGGAGATGACCACACCGGCTGCATGGGTGGAGGCGTGGCGGTTCAGGCCCTCCAGGGACCGGGAGAGGTGGAGGAGCTTCCGGATCTTTTCACTTTTTTTGGCCTCCTCCTGAAGGCGGGCCTCATCATGAATGGCCTGATCGAGGGTAATGTTCAGAACGCTGGGAACCAGCTTCGCGATCGCATCCACTTCCCCGTAGGGAATGCTGAGAGCCCGTCCGACGTCACGGATGACCGCCTTGGCCTTCATCTGCCCGAAGGTGATGATCTGGGCCACCCTGTCATGGCCGTATTTGTCCGTCACGTACCGGATGATTTCGTCCCGCCCCTCCTGGCAGAAATCGATGTCGATATCGGGCATGCTCTTGCGGTTCGGATTCAGAAACCGCTCGAAGAAGAGGCCGTAACGGATCGGATCGATGGAAGTAATGTCGATGGCGAAGGCCACCAGGCTTCCCGCGGCGGATCCCCGGCCGGGTCCGACGGGGATTTTCCTCTTTTTGGCGTACCGCACGAAATCCGCCACAATGAGAAAATAACCGGAAAATCCCATATTGCGGATCATTTCCAGCTCTTCCCGGAGCCGTTTCAGATATACGAACCGGAGTTCCGGATCCCTGCCGCGGAGCAGGGCCGGCATTTTTTCCGCCAGCCCCTTTTCCGCCTCCCGGACCAGGAGTTCGTCCAGGGATTCTCCCGAGTCACTCTGGAACTGGGGGAGCAGGAACTCGCCGAAGGTGAAGGAAAGATGGCAGCGTTCGGCGATCCGGAGTGTATTTTCGATTGCCTCCGGGTGGTTCGCGAACAGCCGGATCATCTCCTCGGGCGAGCGGAAATAGAGCTGATCCGTCTCGAACCGCATCCGGTCCGTCGTTTCCATGTTTTTTCCGGTCTGGATGCACAGCAGGACTTCATGGGCCTCGGCATCCGAGCGCTGCAGGTAGTGGCAGTCGTTCGTCGCCACCAGGGGGATGGATCGTTTGCGGCTGATTTCGATCAGGCCGGTGTTGGCTTCCTTCTGCTCTTCCAGGCCGTTCTCCATCAGTTCGAGGTAGAAATTCCCATCCCCGAAGATGTCCCTCAGCTCGTCGGCGGCCCGCATGGCGCTTTCCCGACCCTCTTTCAGAAGGCGGTCCGCAACCTCCCCGTGCAGGCAGGCGCTGGAGGCGATGAGTCCTTCATGGTGTGCCCGGAGCAGGTCCCTGTCCACGCGGGGACGATAGTAAAAACCCTCCGTCCATCCGGCCGTGACGAGTTTCATCAGGTTCCTGTACCCGGTCATGTTCTCGGCCAGGACGACAAGATGGCGGGCGGTTTCCCCGATGCCCTGGGACTGCCTTTCAAAGCGGCTTCCCGGGGCGACGTAGAGTTCGCAGCCAATGATGGGTTTGATGCCCGCTTTCAAGGCCCGCTGGTAGAAATCGATGGCGCCGAAAAGGTTGCCGTGGTCCGTGATGGCCAGGGCCTGCATCCCGTACTCTTTCGCCTTCTGGAAGAGATCGCCCAGGCGGATGGCGCCGTCCAGCAGGCTGTACTGAGTATGAACATGAAGATGGACGAAATCGGAGGGCATAGGTTTCTCGACGGCGGACAACGAGGTCGTCCGGACCGGTGCTTAGTCCAGCCAGTAGTTGGGAGCTTCCTTCGTGATGATCACATCGTGGACGTGACTCTCCCGGAGCCCCGCAGATGTGATGCGGACAAACTTCGCTTTTTCGTGCATTTCACAAACCGTGCAGCAGCCCACATAGCCCATCCCCGATCGTATCCCGCCGACCATCTGGTAGATGCTGTCGGACAGGAACCCCCGGAAGGGAACCCGTCCCTCGATCCCCTCGGGAACGAGCTTGAGCGGACTCTCCATCTCGTCCTGGAAGTAACGGTCACGGCTGCCTTCCTTCATGGCCTCCAGGGATCCCATCCCGCGATAGACCTTGTAGCTTCGCCCCTGGAAAAGAACCGTTTCCCCGGGGCTTTCGGCCGTCCCTGCAAAGAGCCCCCCGACCATGACGGAGTGTGCTCCCGCCGCCAGGGCCTTGACGATGTCACCCGAAAACTTGATGCCCCCGTCGGCGATGACCGGAATGCCATGTTTCGACGCTACCTTGTATGTATCGCGGATGGCGCTCATCTGGGGAACCCCGACACCGGCAACGATGCGGGTCGTACAGATCGATCCCGGTCCCACCCCGACCTTCACCGCGTCCACTCCCGCCTCGATGAGCGCCTCGGCGCCCTCTCCCGTGGCGATGTTGCCCGCGATCAGGCTGCAATCCGGGAAATTTCGCCTCGTATCGCGCACCGCATCGATGACCCCCAGGGAATGCCCGTGGGATGTGTCGATGACGATCACATCCGCTCCCGCTGCCAGGAGGGCCTCCACCCTTGCCTCCCGGTCGAGCGTTCCCACGGCGGCTCCCACGCGGAGCCTTCCCAGGGAATCCTTCGACGCGTTTGGATATTTTCTTATCTTTTCAATGTCTTTGATGGTTATCAACCCTTTCAGGTTGTAATGGTCGTCCACGACCAACAGCTTTTCGATCCGGTGCTTGTGCAGCAGCTCCTTCGATTCCTCCAGTCCAATGGTGGAAGAAACCGTAACGAGGTTCTCCCTGGTCATCACATTTGCAACGGGCTGATCCAGTCTCGTTTCAAACCGCAGGTCGCGGTTCGTCAGGATTCCCACCAGTTTCTTGTTTTTGGTCACCGGAACTCCGGAGATTTTATAGCGGTGCATCAGTTCGAGCGCATCGGAAACCTTCCGCTCCGGCTCGATGGTGATGGGATCCACGATCATCCCGCTTTCGGACTTCTTCACCTTGTCCACTTCCAGGGCCTGCCTCTGGATGGACATGTTCCGGTGGATGATCCCGATCCCTCCTTCCTGAGCCATGCAGATGGCCGTGGCGGATTCTGTCACCGTGTCCATCGCCGCACTGACGATGGGGATGTTGAGCTTGATCTCGCGGGTCAAAAGCGTCGTGGTATCGACGTCTTTCGGCATGACTGCCGATTCCGCCGGCACCAGAAGCAGGTCATCGAACGTCAGGGCCTCTCTTACCTGGTCACCCAACATGACTTTTCCTCCCATGTTTCATTCAGGATTTTAAATCTCCGGGAATTTCCGCTGGAGAAGGTCGTAGGCCTGCCCGTTCAGGGACAGATAGAATGCATCCCTCCGGGCATCGTACTCAATGTGCTCGGCCAGCTGGTAATAAGCAGGCCTTGAGAAGCGCGCGGGAAAACGGCCCCCCCTGACCGAACAGTAGGGTACATTCTCCTGTGTCATGGACAGGCTGGCCGGATCGAGGAGTTCAAGTGTGTCGTCGCACAGGAGCAGATCGATTCGTTCTCCGTTCCCGTTGTCTTCCCGGGACCGGTAGACGGCCCGGACAACGAACGGGGTATCTTCCACGTCAATGACGCAGCAGTCGTGCCCCAGATCGATCCAGTACCTCCCCTCTTCGTCGAGTCGGAGGTGCTCATAGAAATAATTGACGATTTCCTTGCGGAACATGACGGCGCCCCGGAAGTACCAGACTCCGTCCCGGTCGATCCGAATATCACAGAGGGGGATGTTTTCCTTCACGTTTTCCATCTTGATTCAGGTTTCTCTCCTGCTGTCGATCCATATCGTGACGGGACCGTCATTGACGAGGCGAACCTTCATCATGGCCTGAAACTCGCCTTGCCCGACTCGGCCGTCGAGCCTGTCCCGCGATTTTCCGACGAAGTATTCATAGAGATCCCTGGCTCGTGCCGGTTCCTCCGCATGTGCAAAAGAGGGCCGTCGTCCTTTCCGGCAATCCGCCAGCAGGGTGAACTGCGAGATAACGAGCATGGAACCTCCCGTATCGACCAGGGAAAGGTTCATTTTGCCGTCCGGATCCTCGAAGATCCGCAGATTGATGATCTTTTCCAGGAGATAATCGGCGTCCGCTTCCCCGTCCCCCTGCTGTACACCCAGGAAGACCAAGAGTCCGGCACCGATTGTGGAAAGGCTTTCTCCTCCGACCGTTACCCCGGCCTCGGAGACACGCTGGATGACGGCCCGCATCTGCAACACCCCGTCTCAATCGCGGCGCATGTTAGCAGCAATCGGGGCGACCTTCAAGCGCTTTGTGTTTCCGGTATCCGGAAAGGACAAGGGGCCCCTTGTCGGGACCCCTCGAAGCTCATCATGCATGCGGGAAAAACGGTCAATCGTTCTTCTGGGGTGCCACGGAGAGGACCTGGGTGATGGGGAGCGCCGCGATATCAAGGAATTTTCGATATTTGGGGCTTTCCGGACTGATCATGTCCATGACCCTCGAATACAGGTTCTCAATGGTGACCTCCCGGCCTTCCTGATGGCTTGGCACCCCGTATCGGATTCTCTTCCGTTCTTCTTCGCTCAACTTGCTCAGAAGATTCTTCGTTGTCCAGATGGAACCGCGACGCGCAAAGTCCGACAGGCGGGATGCATAGTTGACCGAATCCCCCAGAGCAGTGAACTCGACATTCGGGGCTGTGGGGATCGTGCCGAAGAACTCCTGACCTTCGTTGATTCCGATGTTTAGATACAGATCGTTGAACCATCCCTTGCGAAGCTTCCATTCATGGCTGAGGCGCGCCATCTTTTCCTTCAGCTCCACCGAGCAGGCGATTGCGTTCATCAGGTAGTTGGAATCCCGATCCCGGAGAAAGTAATAAACCATCCCGTCGCCGACATGCTTTCCATACGTGCCGTAGTAGCTCCGGAAGGAGCTTTCCATGGTCTTCCAGATATCGTTGATGAGTTCGAAATAATCCTCCGGCGCCAGTTCCGCGCAGATCCTGCTGGAATCCTGGAGGTCGGCTACGAGGACACAGAAGGAGGTCAGGGTGGGCATGCGCTGCTTCATGAGTTCCCGGACGACCTGATCGCGGCTGGACAATAGCTCAGCCACCCCTTTAAGGATCCTTTCCACATTCCCGTACACAAAGAGAATTCCCTCACGAAATATAGCGTAATATACATGATAGGGTTGAGCCTTGCCGTGCAGATTGGGCGTCTCGAGAAAAATGTCTTTCATGGGGTCATGGGGAGCCGTTTCCGAACACCCATAAAGATTTTCCAGATATTCCCTCTCTTCCATGCTCATGTCGCCATACATCTTTTGAAGAAATGTCTTTTCATGCCTGGCCTTCACAAACGACATGTGAAAGGCGCACAGATCGAGATCCATATTCCCCAGGGTTCGGCTCGATGCCCCTCCTCGCAGGAGCAAACGAAACACATTGCGGTTCTCCGCTTCGCGAACCGTGCGGACGGTCCTGCGAAAGATTTTCTCTTCCGCCAGGGGATTGATCCAGTCGACTTCGAAATTGTTGTTCAAAAGGTAGGCGGGACATGGAATATCGTCGATTGTCAGCTGCAGAGACAAGCCTCTCTGCCGGCCTGCATGTACGGTACGTTCCACTCCCTTACTGAGATTATCCCTGCCGCTATCCACTTCTGTTTCATCACGCCCGGCTCCAGGATCCATTTCCGGTGTTCCGGGAATTTGCGCATCATCTCCGATCTTCGATTCAGGGACTTCCTTCGCAACGGGAAAACGAACGCCAAGTTCATCGAGAATACTTTGCATGCTTCTCCCCTCCCTTTTCATTCGCTGCACCGCTTCGATCCGTTCCAGCACGGAAAGCGGAAAGTAGCCGACCCGTCTTGCTTTGACACGTTCTCCTTCCGGCTTTGCGATTCGTGGCCTCGGAATCAGGCCCATCTGAATGTAGTTGTTCAGGGTGGCCCGAGAGATACCGGTCTTCCGCAGGATGTCCAGGCTGCTGATCCAGGAGGCTGAAATCTGATTGTCCAAGTTCCGTCCCCATTCTATAATTGAACAGTCTATATAATTGACATTTGTCGTGTTCGAAAATACCCTACAAAAAATTCCACCGCCTGTCAAGAATTAATATTATACAGTCTAACTATAGAATCAGACCCACCTACCCAATGCATATACACTAGTAATAACTATAGATTGGACAATTCATGTCGCCCCGCCTCCCCTTCAGGCCGGTCGATTTTGGTTGCTGTCCTTTTTCCCGGCCATGTGATAAGGATGAACAAACGAAGCGGGAGATTTGCTGAAATCGATTTTACGTGACACCTCAACCATGAAGAAGATCCTTCTTGTCAATCCCTGGATCCACGATTTTGCTGCTCATGACCACTGGGCAAAACCGATGGGACTCCTCTATATAGCATCGATTCTAAGATCATTAAAATATGATATAAGATATTTGGACTGTTTAATATCATCCAGCAGTTCATATACTGACTCGGGGTTGCCGATGCCAAAGCGAAAGAGCGACGGCAGGGGCGCCTACCACAAGGAAGAAATACCCAAACCCCCGGTCTTCCGTGAAATCCCGAAGCGCTACCGCCGTTACGGTTGTCCCCCTTCCCTGATCGAATCCGCGCTGAGCGGCATGGACGAACCGGACCTCGTACTCGTCACTTCTTTCATGACGTACTGGTATCCTGGTGTGGCGGAAGCCATCGAACACATCCGGACAAGATGGAGAAAGGTTCCCGTCATCCTGGGAGGGGTCTATGCCACCCTCTGTACAGACCATGCAAAACAGCACTCCGGTGCGGACTTCGTCATCCCTGGAGACGGAATCGATGCACTCCCTTCCATACTGGAGGATGTCTTCGACCAGAAACACGACATGCCCACGGGAAAAGACAACCTGGATGATCTCCCCTACCCCGCCTTCGATCTCCTCCCCTTCCTGGACCAGGTTCCCATCCTGACCTCCAGGGGATGCCCTTTCCGCTGCACTTACTGCGCATCCGCCAGGATGGAACCGTTTTTCCGGCGGCGCGACCCCCATGCCGTAGCCGATGAGATCGCCTACTGGCATACACGGCATGGGATCAGGAATTTTTCCTTCTATGACGACGCACTCCTGGTGAATCCGGACGAGATGATTCGTCCGCTCGCCCGGGAGATCATCCGTCGCGGGCTCCGCCTCCAGTTCCACTGTCCCAACGGACTTCACCTCCGGGAATTGAACGAAGAGCTGGGCCGTCTCCTGTTTGAGTCGGGCTTCCGGACCCTTCGTTTCGGCTTTGAAACGGTGGACGTCCTTCGGCAGAGGGAAACGGGAGGCAAGACCGGCTCCGACGACCTGAAGGCGGCGATGGAGTGCCTGCGGAAGGCCGGTTACCGGAACGGCGAGACAGGGATCTATCTGTTGTGCGGGCTGCCGGGACAGGGCGTCCAGGAAATCGAGGAAGGAATCGACTTTGTCCGCTCCTGCGGGGCGAGGCCCATCCTGGCGGAGTACTCCCCGATTCCGGGGACCGCCCTCTGGGACGAGGCCGTGGATGCGTCACCCCATCCGATCGCCGACGAGCCGCTGTTCCACAACAACAGCCTGCTCCCCTGCGCGGAGAAGGAGCTGACGATTCCGGTCTTTCGGGAACTGAAGCGCCGGGCTCTCGTTCCCTTGGATGGATAGCGGGAAAGGTCCGGATCGGAAGGAATCCGGCCCCTCGGGAATGAAAATACATCGAGGCCGGAAAGGAAATGTCCCGCTCTCGGGCTGCAACAGAATGGACGTTCGCCGGCGACTCCGGCCGGCACGGCAAGTCGCCCTCCACGGCAGGAGCGGAACGGTCAGGATCTTGCCTTGCGGAGGATCTCCGTGGCCTGAATGATTTTCATGACCTCCACCGTTCCGGAGGCGGGGAAGAGCTCCAGGGCATCGTTGAGAAGCCTGGGCAGGTGGGACTGGGGATTCACTCCCTGCCCTCCCAGGATCTGCATGGCCTTCTGGGTGACCCATAAGGCCGTCTCGGCGCCTACGGCCTTGGCCCGGGCCGCCCATTTGCCGACCCGGCGCGGCGGGAGTCCCCGATCCAGCGCCGCTCCTGGATAATACACAACCCAACGGGCCTTCTCGATCTCCGTTTCCATTTCCGCCAGCATGAACTGGATGTGCTGCAGCCGGCTGATCGGCCTTCCGTACAGGACCCGCTCCCGGGCGAAACGGAGCGCAATCTCGAACGCGCCTTCAGCTATGCCGAGGCCGATGGCCCCGATGATCGGACGGGAAACGATGAAACTGGACAGCGCAATGGCATGCCCATCTCCTTCCCTGCCGATCAGGTTACCCACGGGGACCCTGCAGTCCTCGAAAACGAGTTCGCTGATCGGGACGGATCGGAACCCCGTCTGGATCTCCCTCCGCCCGATGCTGAAGCCGGCCGTCTTCTTTTCCACGGCCAGCATGCTGGCGCGGTTTCCCGTCCGGACGAGAAGCAGGCAGATGTCCGCGATGCCGCCGTTGGTGATGTAGACCTTTCGGCCCCGGACCCGGTACGCATTTCCATCCCGCACGGCCTCCGTGCCGAGGTTGGCCATGTCCGATCCGCCGGTCGGCTCCGTGGCCGCCAGGCAGACGATCTTCCTGCCCCGGATGACGGGTGCCAGATAACGGACCCGCTGCCTGTCGTTTCCATAGTGTTCCAGGGCATGAACGGGAGCCTGCGTTCCCTCCAGAAAGAAGGCGAGGGAGGGATAGACACGAGAGATCTCCTCGGCGGCGATCAGACCCGCCACGTAACCCATCGCCGAGCCGCCGACATCCGCAGCAGTCGTGGCACCGATGATTCCCAGGGACACCAGGGAAGGAAGCAGATCCCGGGGGAACTCGCCCTTCTCGTCCAGATCCAGGGCTCGGGAAGCGAGTACCTCCTCCGCCATCTTCCGCACGGTCTCCCGAAACGCCTCCAGTTCCACGGTCATCTCAAACATCGCTTCATTCCTCGCCACGGGATGGTTTCTTCCTTTCAGGGCCGTTCTCTACCATATTCGCAGAGGGAATATCCTCCCCTTTCTCCCAGGGCTCCAGAAAACGGCTTCCCGTCCGAGCCCGCCGGGATTCGCTTCTTCCCGCCGTTCCGGGAACGCAACGTCCTCATTGCCGGTTGAAAAAAAAACCGTCACCTGTTAGGTGACAGAAACGAAACGGCAAATCCCGATCCGGCGCGTTGTCCCTGCCGGAGCCCACGGGACGACCGCTTCCGGTCCTGAAAAATCCCATCGAAGGAGGGCGATCATGGATTTCAGACTTACGGAAGAGCAGGAACTCATTCGCAAGAACATGAGGGAATTCGCCGAGAAGTACGTTGATCCCATCGCCGCCGAGATCGACGAGAACAGCCGGCATCCCGTGGAGCTGTTCCGGCAGCTCGCCGAGGGGGATTGGATGGGGATTCCCATTCCCCAGGAATACGGCGGAGCCGGTGCGGATTATCTGACCCATACGGTGGCCGTGGAGGAGCTTTCCCGGTCTTGCTCGTCCACCGGGTTCACCGTGTCCATCCACGTCGGCATTGCCTGCATGCTGATCAACCTCTTCGGCAGCGAAGAACAGAAGAAGAAGTTCCTCGTCCCCATGGCCAGGGGCCGGGATCTGGGCGCGTTCGTCCTGACGGAGCCCGGGGCCGGAACGGACGTCATGGCGGCCACGACCATGGCCGTGGCGGACGGAAACGATTACGTGATCAATGGCACGAAGACCTTCACCTCCAACGGCCCCACGGGCGATACCTACCTGGTCTTCGCCTGGACGGACAAGGCCGCGGGCCGCAAGGGCATGAGCACCTTCATCGTTTCCAAGGAGACCGCCGGGATGAAGGCGGGGGAGCACTTTGACAAGATGGGTCTCCGCTCCTCCCAGACTTCCGAGATGGTCTTCAAGGACTGCCGGGTCCCGAAGGAAAACCTGCTGGGAAAGGAAGGAAACGGCATGGCCATGGCCATGACGGGGTTCGACCACGGGCGCGTCGGGATCGCGGCCCAGTCCGTTGGAATCCTGCAGGCGGCCCTGGACGAATCGATCAAGTACGGCAAGGAGCGCGTCCAGTTCGGAACTCCCATCGCCCGTCACCAGGCCATTTCATGGATGATCGCCGACATGGCGACGGACCTGTCCGCCGCCCGCTATCTCACGTATGCCGCCGCCTGGCTGAAAGACCAGAAGCAGCCCTTCAGCAAGGAGGCCTCCATGGCCAAGCTGTTCGCCGCCGAGGCCGCCATGAAGCACACGATCAAGGCCGTTCAGATCCACGGGGGATACGGGTACTGCAAGGGTGCCAAGGTGGAGCGCCTCATGCGGGACGCCAAGATCACCGAGATCTACGAGGGTACGTCGGAGGCCCAGCGGATGGTGATCTCCGGAAACGTACTCCGTTAGGAAACGAAGGATCGAAATCGGCCGGACGGAGGGGATGAGGATGCCAGTCCTGGTTGCCTGTTTCAAGTGGGTCGTCGATGAGGCGTACATCCGGCGGACCTCCGCAGGAGAACTGGACCTTTCTTCGGTCAGTTACAAGATCAGCGATTATGACCGCAACGCCCTGGAAGAGGCGGCCCGCCTGAAGGAAGCGGCCGGGGGCTCCATTGCCGCCGTGACCGTGGGCATCCCCGAGGCGACCAAGGGCGTCAAGGACGCCCTCTCCCGGGGCGCCGACCAGGCCTTCTTTGTCGCCGACGCCTCATTCGGCGATATCGGCGCCCCCGAAACGGCAGGCATCCTGGCCGAGGTCATCCGGAGCCGCATCGGGAATTTCGATCTGATCCTCTGCGGGGAAGGATCGAGCGACCGTTACGACCAGCAGGTGGGAATCCGCCTGGCGGAGCGTCTGGGCATCCCCTGCATTTCCTTTGTTCAAAGGATCGACCTGGAGGACGGGCGTCTGTTGGCCGAACGGCGTCTGGAGGACGGCATCGAACGGGTTTCCGCCCCACTTCCCGCCGTCGTGACGGTCCTTCCAGACATCAACGTCCCCAGGATCCCCGGTGTAAAAGACACCCTTTCGGCCTCCCGCAAACCCGTCGTCACGATCGGCAGGGAGGAACTGTCCGGATTGCCGGAAGCGCATTTCCGCACCGTGTCGCTGACGGCATCAAGACTGGAACGTCAATGTGAGCGTTTCGGAAATGACGGACCGGAAATCAGCCGCTTCGTCGGGGCGCTCCGGCAAAAAGGGATTCTCCTATAAAGGGGACTTGCCATGGCAGGAATCTGGATTTTCGCGGAACATGCAGGGCAGGCCCTGGAACTTCTCCATGCGGCTCAGAGCCTCGTCGATGCCGGAATGGGCGGGGAACTTACCGCCTTTTCCTGGCCCGGCGGCCCCGCTCCGGATGAACTGGGCGCAGGCGGCGCCGACGAAGTGCTGATGCTGCCGGCCCTGGCCGAAGATCAGCCCCTCGAGGCCTATGCACCAGCCATTCTGGTGGATGCTCGGCAGGAACGGCCGGACCTGCTCCTCTTCGCCGCCACGGCCCGCGGCAAGGACCTGGCGGCCCAGATCGCCGCAGGCCTGGACGCCGGACTCTGCAGCGGATGCATCTCCCTCCACTGGGACAAGGAATCCAAAACTCTGGAGATGGAGCGGCTCCTCTACGGAGGTGCAGCGGTTCAACGGATTGCTCCTCTCGCCTTCCCCGTCCTGGCGGCCGTTCCCCCGGGTACGTTCCGGGCGGGCCCGGGAAATCCGGGCCGGGAGCCCCGGATCCGGCATCTCATGCCCCCGCCGGCTTCACCGGTCGCCGTGCAGGAACGGAAGCCCCGGCAACGGCTGGAGCAGGATATTTCGGCGTCGAAGGTCGTCGTCTGCGCCGGCCGCGGTTTCGAAAAACGGGAGGATCTCGCCCTCGCACGCGAGCTGGCCGATGCCCTGGGAGGGGCCCTGGCCTGCACAAGGCCGCTGTCGGAGGAAATGCACTGGCTCCCGGAAGACCTCTGCATCGGCCTCTCGGGCATCCAGGTCAAACCGGACGTTTACATCGGCATCGGCGTCTCCGGCCAGGTCCAGCACCTGACGGGGATCCGCGGCGCCAAGGTCGTCTGCGCCGTCAACCGCGACGAGCAGGCACCAATTTTTGCCGCAGCCGACCTGGGCGTCGTCGGTGACCTCTATGCGGTCCTTCCCCGCCTCCTTCAGGCATTGAAGGAAGCGGCGTCTTCCTGAAAAGCCGGACGAGCGAAGGAACAGAGAGGCGCATTCATGGGAACACCCCGCTGGTGGATCAGAAACGCAATCATCGCACTAGGATCGGCATTCTTTCTCGCCTTTGGAATCGATACCCTCGTTGGAGCCTATCGTCTCCGGGACGCCCACCTGTTTATCGTTTATTTCTTCTCCTCCAATTTTATCATCCTAATCAGCATGGTGGGGCTTCTGTACCCGATCCTGCAGATACACGCTTATTTCCGGGCCAGGAAAGGCAGAGACCATGATGAAGAAGACGCCTGAAAGACACCTTTTTCTCTTTGTCCTTGCGGGCCTGCTTTTCTGCGGAAGCATCGCCCACGGCCAGGACCTGGAAGACAGGGTCATCCGCAGGGTTCTGCCCAACGGGCTGACGGTTCTTCTTCTGGAGCGCCCCCTGAGTCCTACTGTATCGCTCTACATCCGCTACAAGGCCGGGGCGGTCGACGATCCCGACAGCGGCACAGGAGCCGCGCACCTGCTGGAGCACATGCTCTTCAAGGGCACCGAGTCCATCGGTCCCCTGGATCGGGCCGCGGATGCGGAGCTTCTGGAGCGGATCCTCCAGACGGGACGAGAGCTTGATCGGGAGCGTGCCCGGGGGAATCGGGCCGACGCGGAAAAATTGAAGGCCCTGTCCGCCCGTTTGCAAGACCAGCAGTCGCGCCATCGGAAAACGTTCCGTTCGAATGAAATCGACCGGCTCTACACCATGAACGGCGGCGTGAGCCTCAACGCCTCCACGGGACAGGACGTGACCACCTATCACGTCAGCCTTCCTATGAACCGCATCGAGCTCTGGGCCAGGATCGAATCGGACCGCATGATCCGGCCGGTGTTCCGCGAGTTCTACTCCGAGCGCGACGTGGTTCAGGAGGAGCGCCGGCAGCGTACCGATGCGGACCCGGAGGGCCTCCTCTACGAGCGCTTCATGGCTGCCGCCTTCATCTCCCATCCCTACAGGAGACCGATCCTCGGCTGGCCTTCCGACATCGCTTTCCTCGATCCCGCGGTGCTGCAGTCTTTCCTGCTCCATCACCATGCCCCGAACAACACCGTCATCGCCGTCGTCGGTCGAATCCGCCCGGACGAGGTCTTCCGCCTGATCGAGCGGTACTTCGGAGACATTCCCAGGCAGGAGATTCCCCCCGGCCGCCTCACGGAGGAACCTCCCCAGAAGGGCGAACGGAGGATCCGGGTGCATTTCGACGCCCGTCCACAGCTCATGATCGGTTGGCACAAGCCGGCGCTTCCCCATTACGACGACTATGTCTTCGACGTCATCGAGGCGCTGCTTTCCCGGGGCCGGACGTCCCGGTTCTACAGGAACCTGGTCGAGGAAAAAGGAGTGGCGGAAAGCGCGGCCGCATCGAGCAGCCTGCCCGGCTCCCGGTATCCGAACCTGTTCGCGTTCTTCGGAACGCCCCGGGAGCCGCATTCGCCGGAAGCGCTGGAGAAAGCCGTCTATGCGGAAATCGCCAGGCTCCAGGAGGAGCCGGTACCGGAAAAGGAACTGGCAAAAGTGAAGAACCGGATGCGGGCTGATTCCATCCGGGAGCTTGCATCCAACGAGGGAATGGCAAGCAGGCTGTCCTATTACGAGGCCGTTGCCGGCGACTGGCGGTATATCACCGGACACCTGAAGGCCATCGACCGGATCACCGCTGAGGACGTCCAGCGGGTTGCCCGGACGTACCTGATCCCGGATAATCGCACCGTGGCCGTGCTGGAGAAAAAACGATGAGGCGTCTGCCGGCTGTATTGCTTGCGTTTGTGCCAATCCTTCTTCTCTGTTTCCCCGTGGCGGCAGCGGGCGCGGAGCCCCGCCGGACTGCACCGGCGTCTCTCGTTTCTCCGGACAGCCTCTCCTATCCGCCGCTGGAATTTGAGGTTCCACGGGCCGACCGCTTCCGGCTGAAAAACGGAATCGTCGTTTTTTTTCTTCAGGACCGCGAGGTCCCGATCGTCAATATCCAGGCCTTTCTGAAGGCGGGGTCCCTTCAGGACCCGGACGGCAGGGAGGGGCTGGCGGAGCTGACCGCCACGGTGATGCGTACCGGCGGCATCCGTTCCCTTCCTGGACGCGAAGTGGATGAACGCCTGGACTACCTGGCCGCCGAAGCCGGTTTGGCTGCGGGTCCGCAGGCCGTCACGGCGACCCTGTCCATCCTGAAAAAGGACATCGAGGAGGGGATGGCGATCTTCGCCGGCATGCTTCGCAGCCCTGTCTTCGAGGAGGACAGGCTGCGCCTGGCAAAGGAACTGAAAAAGGAGGAACTGCAGAGGATCGCCGACGATCCCCAGCGCCTGGCCTTCCGTGAATTCAACCGCTTTTTCTACCGGAACAGCCCCTGGGGCCGTATGAGTTCCCTGGCGTCCATCGACGCCGTCCACCGGAAGGACCTGGTCCAGTGGCACCGGCGCTACTTCTCCCCGCGCAATCTCTGGATTGGCGTAAGCGGCGACATAACCCGGGAAGAAGCGGAGGCCGTCCTCGATCGCCATTTCGGAACCTGGACCGCCCCAGAGGCTGTCGGGATGGAGACGCCCCCACCCGCTCCCCAACGGCGCGGAATCCGGCTCGTTCCCAAGGAGACGCCGCAGTCCATCGTCATCGCCGGCTATCCGGCCCCGCCGAAAGGCGCCCCGGACTCTCCCGCCTTCGAGGTCCTCGATTTTCTCCTGGGAAGCGGCGGCTTCTTCTCCCGGATCTTCCAGGAGGTCCGGACCGACCGCGGGCTTGCCTACAGCACGGGCAGCTTTTACCGGAGCCGCACGGACCACGGACTCTTCGGCTCCTATGCCTTTACCGGAACAAAGACCGCCATACCGGTTCTGTCGCTGCTGGAAAAAATCATTGGGGAGAGCGGGAAAGGCACCTTCACGGAAAAAGACCTGAAGCTGGCCCAGGATTCCCTGCTCAACAGCTTCCTCTTTTCATTCCATTCGTCCGGACAAATCGTCAGGAGCCGCCTCTCCGTCGAATTCGACGGCCTTCCCGCCGATTATCTCGAGACCTACCGGGAACGGATCCGCCGCGTCACCCTTGACGACCTTAAGAGGGCGGCGAACCGCTGGCTGGACCCCGGACGGGCCTCGATCCTCGTTCTGGGCAATTCCCGTGAATTCGAAGGCGGTCTTGAGCCGTTCGGAGACGTTTCGACGGTTCCATAAACGGAATGCCCCCGTCCGAATCCGATGGAAAGGGCATCCCGATCCGATCAAGCGGGGGACGGTCCCTTTCCAGCCATCGTTTTCTTTGCCTCCGGTCTGTTCCTGTGGTAGTAATCGCGCTCTGTTTATCTTTCAAGGGACAGGAATCAAACGACCATGATCCGGCAGGACCTTTACCATCGCATAGCCGCACGCATCGATCGCTACGAAGCGGACATGATCCGCCTCCAGACCGAGTTGACCGCCATCCCCGCCCTCGCCCCGGAAAACGGCGGGGACGGAGAATACAAAAAATCGCGGCGTCTGAAAGAGCTGCTCGGGGAATACGGATTCCCGGAGGTCCGGGAGATCAACGCCCCCGACGACCGCGTATCCGACGGCGTCCGCCCGAATCTGGTAACTCTGATCCCGGGACGGACCAGCCGGCGGGTCTGGATCCTGACACACATGGACATTGTTCCGCCGGGCGAACTCTCCTTCTGGGAGGGAGATCCCTACACGGTCCGCGTTCATGACGGCAAGGTCTTCGGAAGAGGAACCGAAGACAACCAGCAGGACTTGGTCGCCTCGGTCTTCGCCGCCAAGGCATTCCTCGATGAGGGGATCACCCCGGAGGCGTCCATCGGTCTGGCCTTCGTGTCGGACGAGGAAACGGCCAGCCACAAGGGCCTCGATTACATCCTGCAAAGTCCTGAAAATCCTTTCCGAAGGGACGATCTCCTGGTGGTTCCCGATTCAGGAAACGAAGACGGCTCCCTGATCGAGATCGCCGAGAAGAGCATCCTCTGGCTCTGCATCACAACCATCGGGAAGCAATGCCATGCCAGCAGGCCCGACATGGGCGTCAATGCCTTCCGGGCGGCGTCCCATTTGGTCGTTCGCCTGAACGGACTCCATGAGCGTTTCGGAGCCGCCGATCCCCTCTTCAATCCTCCCCGGAGCACCTTCGAGCCGACCCGGAAGGATGCCAACGTCCCCAACGTCAACACGATTCCCGGTGAAGACGTCTTCTACCTGGACTGCCGGGTTCTCCCGCAATACGACCTTGGCGAAGTCGAGACGGTCATCCGCTCCATGGCCGATGAAATCGAGAAGGGGTTCGGTGTTTCCATCTCTGTCTCATCGGTGCAGAGGATCCAGTCTCCCCCTGCAACCCCGCACTCGTCGCCGATCGTCTCCGCCCTCAAGGAGGCCATCCGCGATGTGTACGCCGTTTCCGCCGAGCCCCGGGGGGTGGGGGCCGGCACCGTCGCCGCCTTCTTCCGGGCCGCCGGGTATCCCGTGGCCGTCTGGAGCCGCTGCCGCTACATGGCCCACCAGCCGAACGAATATGCCCTTCTGTCCAGCATGACGGGCAATGCCAAAGTCTACGCCCACCTGGCCCTCCAGGAAACGGAATCCTGAACCGGAACGTCTTCCTGCTGCCGGCGCAGAACCAGCGGCGCTTTTCCCGGATACCGGGACGCCGATGTACCACCACATTTCCATTGACACGCCTTTGCGATTTCCCTATGCTCGTGTGGAATTTCAATGACTTGAATTGCAAGTTATAAATAGCACAGGGCTTTTCAGGCATCCGGCCCTGATTCATCCGGCGGGGGCCGCAGCGGCAAATGGGGGGTTTGCTCTTTCGGGCAAGCCCCTTCCTTGTCTTTCGAGACCCGTACCGGAAGAGCGGGAATCCGGCCATGGTAATTCAACGCATTAACGGACCATTACAGGCAGGTTTTCTATGATCACCATTCGCATCGACGGGAAAGAATGCCCGGCCCAAAAAGGGCAGACCATCATTGACGCCGCCCGCGCCAACGGCATCGATATCCCCTCCCTCGGCTACGACCCCCGTGTCACTCCACCCAGCAATGTGGAAGCAGCCTTCGTAGAACTCCATGAGAAAGAAGGCATCCGGTTCGTCTCGGCGACGGCGACCGCGGCGGCCGAAGGCATGGAGGTCCGCACGGAATCGGACGCCCTGACAAGTTATCGAAAAATCTACCTCCAGGCCATCCTCCGCCACCATTACGGCGACTGTACCGCACCCTGCGTCCGCCGCTGTCCCGCCCACATCGACATCCAGAAATACATCTATCACGTGGACGCCGGAAATTTTGCGGAGGCGCTGGAAACCATAAAGGAAAGCAACCCTCTGCCGGCCGTGTGTGGCCGTGTCTGCCCCCATCCCTGCGAAGCGGACTGCCGGAGAAACGCTGTGGACGGCCCCGTGAACATCAACAGCATCAAGCGTTTCGTTGCCGACTGGGACCGGCGCCAGCTTACCCCCTACCGGCCGGAATGTGCGCCCGACACGGGGTTCCGAGTCGCCGTCATCGGTGCCGGCCCCGCCGGGCTGACCGCGGCCTGGTTTCTCAGAAGGGCCGGACACAAGGTCGAGATCTTCGAAATGCAGGAGGCCGCAGGGGGAATGCTTCGCTGGGGGATTCCCTATTACCGCCTTCCGGAAGAGGAACTCGACGCGGAGATCCGGTCTATTCTGGATCTCGGAATCGACATTCATTACGGAAAGAAACTGGGACGGGATTTCACCCTCGACTCCCTGAAGAAGGATGGATTTGACTCGGTTTTCATCGGCCTCGGAGCACAAAAGGCAACCCCCATCGGGGTGGAAGGGGAAGACCTTCCCGGCGTGGTCTCCGGACTGGATTTCCTCGCCGCCCTGGCACGCGGTGAAAAGCCGGACACAGGAGACCGGGTGATCGTTCTCGGTGGCGGAAACACCGCCATGGACGCAGCGCGCAGTGCCGTCCGTCTCGGGGTCCGGGATGTCGTCGTGGCCTACCGGAGAACGCGCCGGGAAATGCCGGCCCAGGAGGAAGAGATCAAGGAGGCCCTGGAAGAAGGGGTGGACATCCAATACCTGACGGCCCCCCTGGCCATCAAAAAGGAAGGTCCGCTGCTCCGGCTGACCTGCACAAAAATGGAGCTTGGGGAGCCGGACAAGAGCGGGCGGAGAAGGCCCGTTCCCGTTCCCGGGTCGGAATTCACTCTCATGGCGACGATGATCATCTCCGCCATCGGCCAGGCCGTAGACGGTGACGGCATGGAAGACAGCCGGCTCCTCGACCGATGGGGAAACGTCCGCGTCGATCCGGCAACGATGCAGACGGAGATTCCCTGGGTCTTCTCGGGCGGAGACTGCGTCACGGGACCCGACATCGCCATTTCCGCCATTGCGGCGGGGAAAACGGCGGCGGAATCCATTGACTGCTTCCTCCGGGAGGAAGCGGTCCGGCTTCCCGTCACGCCTTACACCTGCACAAAGGGAGACTGGCGGGACATCCCGAAGGACGCCTTCAACGGCGTCAGGCCCGCCCGGAGAAATGAAATCGCTGTCCGGGCTCCGGAGGTAAGAAGAACCACCTTTGCGGAATCGACGCGGACCTGGGACGCCGACTCGGCCATGGCGGAGGCGTCCCGATGCCTCCTGTGCGGCTGCTCCGAGCGCTATGGATGCGATCTGCGCGATTACGCCAGCCGTTACGGCGTCCGGTACGATGAATCCCAGCCGGGAACCTCCCTGCCCGTGGATGACAACCACCCGATCATCCGGCGCGACCCCGGCAAATGCATTCTCTGCGGCCTCTGCCTCAAGGTATGCCGCGAGATGGAGGGGGTCTCGGCCCTGAGTTTTTACGAGACAGACAACGTGCTCACCATCGGCCCGAACGATCACCGTCCGCTCGATTTCACGACCTGCGTCGCCTGCGGTCACTGCGCAACCATCTGCCCCACGGGAGCGTTGACGCTGAAACCGGTCCTTCCTTCGCTGTACCGGGCCCTGCACAGCCCCGAGCTGACCGTGGTCGCCCAGATCGCCCCGGCCGTCCGCGCCGCCTTCGGACAGCATTACGGAATTCCGCCGGAAGGGGTCATGCCTGTGCTGAGCGCGGGGCTGAAGAAGCTGGGATTCAACTTCGTCTTCGACACCTGCTGGGCGGCGGACCTCACCATCATGGAGGAAGGCACGGAATTCCTCTCCCGTCTCGCCGAGGGAGGCGTGCTTCCTCAGATCACCTCGTGCTGCCCCGCCTGGGTGAACTACTGTGAGAAAACGGCGCCGGACATTCTGCCCAATCTTTCCTCCTGCAAGTCTCCGCAGCAGATGTTCGGCGCGGTCCTGAAACGGTACTTCGCCAGGGAACTCCGCCTGAGGCCGGAACTCCTCTGTTTCGTCTCGATCATGCCCTGCAATGCCAAGAAATACGAGGCCGCCCGTCCCGAGTTCTGTCCGGACGGCGTTCCGGACGTGGACATCGTGATCACGACGAGCGACGTGATCGCCATGTTCGAGGAAAGGCACATCGACCCCCTGTCGATTCCGCCCGCGGCCGTGGATGCTTTCTTCGGGAAGGTCAGCGGCGCCGGCATCATCTTCGGGGCCAGCGGCGGTGTGGCGGAGGCCGCCCTCCGCCTGGCCTCGGAAAAGATCACCGGCCGGCGGATGGAAAGCCTCAACTACGAGGGGGTCCGGGGCATGCAGGGGGTCAAGGAAGCCCTGGTCCGGCTGGGGGAGACGGACGTCCGGCTGGCCGTCGTCAGCGGACTGCAGAACGCCCAGGGAATGATCGACCGGATCCGTGCCGGCGACGCCCCCTACGACCTCATCGAGGTCATGGCCTGCCCCGGGGGATGCATCAACGGCTCGGGCAACCCGGCCCCACAGCTGAAAAGCGATACGGAGTACCGCCTGGAAGTCCTCTATCGGCTGGACCAGGAGGCCCCCATACGGACCAGCCAGGACAACCCGTCCGTCCAGGACGTCTATAGGAACTGGCTCGGACAACCGGACAGCGACCTGTCCCACCGTGCCTTGCATACGACGTACCGGCGCCGATCCATGCGCCCGCGAGACGCGGCCGATGACGTATCCCGCGCCGCTTCCGCGGTTCTGGACGTAGGTGTCTGTATCGGCACGAACTGTTACATCAAGGGATCCTGGAGGCTGTTGGAGGGCCTGGCAGCCGAGCTGAAACGACGGGGGCTCCTGGAGCGCTGCCGCGTGAAGGCCCGTTTCTGCACAGGACAGTGCCAGGACGGCCCGAACATCACCATCGGCAGCCGGATCTTCGGCACCGTCAATCCCGATGATGCCGCGGGCATTATCGACCGGTACCTGCTACCTGCCCTGAACGGAGAACTCGAGGGAGAGGAATAAGGCTCATGCTCATCATCACCATCTGCGTCGGCAGCTCCTGCAGCCTCCGGGGGTCCGATGAACTGGCCTCGGGAATCCAGCGGCTCATCGAGAAAGAGAAACTCGAGGGGCTGGTCGACATCGTCGGTGCCTTCTGCATGGATGCATGCTCCAAGGGCGTTTCCGTGACGGTGGACAACCGCGAATTCAGCGGCATCCGGCCGGAAGACGCGGAGGCCTTCTTCTATCGTGAGATTCTTCCGCTTGTCAGCGACCATGAGATCCTGAGGGGGCGATCATGAGCGAACCGGTCATCATCACAAATACAGCCCTGTGCCACGACTGCTACCGCTGCGTGCGGAACTGCGACGTCAAGGCGATCCGGGTCATGAACGGACAGGCCCAGGTCGTTCAGGAGCTCTGCATCCTTTGTGGCACCTGCGTCCGCGTCTGCCCCCAGAAGGCAAAAGGCGTGCGTTCCGCCAGGCAGATTGTGGTTCAGGCCCTCCGGGAAGGCAGGAAAGTCGTTGCCTCCGTAGCCCCGTCGATTCCCGCTTTTTTCCCGCTCCGGAGCTTTGCGCAGGTGGAGGAGGTCCTGAAATCACTCGGGTTTCACGCCGCCGAGGAAACGGCCGTCGGTGCCCACATCGTGGCCCAGGCCCATCGCGAGTACATGGAGCAATCGACGGACCACTGGCCTGTCATCGCCTCCTCCTGCCCGGTCATCGTGAATCTCGTGGAAAAGTACTACCCGGACCTCATCGGCCACCTGGCACCCATCGTATCGCCCCTGATCGCCCACGGCCGGATCCTGGCCCGGAAATACGGCCCCGAAGCGTTCATCGTTTTTATCGGCCCCTGCATCGCCAAGAAGATGGAAATCCACGACGAAGCCGTCGCCGGGGTCGTCCAGGCGGCCATGACATTCCAGGGTCTCCAGGAGTGGATGAAGGAAGCGGACATCGACTGGCCGGAGGCCGGGGAACGTCAAGGAGATCCAGTCCTCGAAACGGCGAGGTTATTTCCCATCGAGGGCGGACTGATCGGCACGGCCAGGATGAACACCGACATCCTGGACAAAAGAATGGTCATCGCCTCGGGTCTCCGGGCCTGCCGCGATGTCCTCGAGGATATCCGCTCAGGACAGATTCATGCCTCCCTGGCGGAGCTCCTGGCATGCAAGGGAGGGTGCGTCAACGGGCCGGTCATGGCCGGCATGGAAGGGGGCATCTACGCAGCCCGGGAAAAGGTGATCCGTTTCCAGAGCCGATGCCAGCCCGAGCTGCCCATGCCCAGGGAGAACTGGCCGGATGTGGGCAGGGGGTACCGGGACAGGATGGAGCGCATTCCGGAATTCAGCGAGGAAGAGATCCAGAAGGTCCTCCATCGCATCAACAAGTACACCCCCGACGACGAGCTGAACTGCGGAGCCTGCGGCTACTCCTCATGCCGGGAAAAGGCCCTGGCCACGCTGCGGGGAATGGCGGAAGTGACCATGTGCATTCCCTACATGAGGCGCCGTTCCGAATCGCTCCGCCAGGTGGTCATGGACGCCACACCCAACGCGATCCTCATCGTCGACGACGATCTGATGGTCCAGGACATGTCTCCCTCGGCGGAGACGCTGTTCCGGAAAACGATGTCCGAGGTGAAAGGCACGCACCTCTCCTGTCTCATCTCGGTCCTGGACGATTTCATCCATGTGCGCGACACGGGAGAGCCTGTCATCGGCAAGGCGAGGCGACTGAAGGAAGACCTGATCGGCGAGCAGTCCATCTTCCGCGTCGAAGGACAGCTTCTTATGGTGGCCATCATCCGGGACGTCACGGAACGGGAGCAGGAAAGAGAACAGTTTCACGTCATCCGGCGGGAAACCCTGGAACGGACCCGGGAGGTTCTGGGAAAGCAGATGCGGGTGGCCCATGAGATCGCCCATCTCCTGGGCGAGACAACGGCGGAGACCAAGGCCACGGTGACCCATCTGGCTAAACTTCTGGAAGGAGAAGATCGGGAGTGAGGCAGGTTGTCGAGTGTTCATGGCGCAGCCTGAACAAGGCCGGGGAAGAGCTATGCGGGGACTCGGTCATTATCCGGACCGGTCCGGACTCTTTCGTCGCCGTGCTGTCGGACGGCCTTGGCAGTGGCGTGAAGGCGAGCATCCTCTCCACGCTGACGGCGGAGATCGCCGCCCGTCTCTTCGAATCGGGGATCTCCGTGGAAGAGGTCATGCAGACCATTGTGGAGACCCTCCCGGAATGCAACGTGAGAAAACTGGCCTATGCCACGTTCGCCGTCCTGATTGTGAATGAAGGCCATCGCGCCCATCTCGTGGAATTCGACTCCCCTCCCCTGATCATGATCCGGGACAACGCAATCTTCGAATTGCAGACGGATAAGCGGGAGGTGAGCGGCCGCCTGATCCGGGAAACCCGCTTCGACGTCCGGGACGGCGACTACCTGGTCATGATCAGTGACGGCTACGAACACGCGGGCCTCGGTGGGATTTACCGGCTGGGGTGGCGATGGCCGAATATTGCACTGGCGGTGCAGCGCTTCGTCCAGACAGGCGTGGACACGCACAGGCTGATGCTGGCCCTGTCGCGGACCTGCATGAAGCTCTACGACGACAAACCCGGAGACGATTCGACGGTCATCGCCATGAAAATCAGGCCGGCCGTGTCCCTGACCGTTCTCACGGGTCCCCCCGCAGACCGGAACCTGGACACAAGCGCCGTTTCCAGGCTGATGGACGCCGAAGGGTACAAGATCATCTGCGGGGGAAGCACCGCCCAGATGGCCGCCCGTGTTCTCGACAGGAAACTCGAGGTGGAGTGGGTGCCTCCCTGGAAACGGATGGATGACAAACCTGCCCGGAAAAAGGGCTCTCCCCCTACGGCACTCCTCCAGGGAGTCGATCTTGTCACCGAGGGGATCCTGACGTTGGGCCAGGCCGTGGAACTCATGCGGACCGTCGGGACCAGCGAAGATCTCCCCCACGACGACGATGCGGCCACCCGCCTGGCGCGTTATCTTCTCGATGCCGACGACATACAATTGATCGTCGGTTCCGCCATCAATCCCAACCAGGTTGCCGACCTGATCCGCGGCGAGCCGATGCGCATGGTGTATATTCGCGAACTCGTTCAGGATCTTACCAGGAGAAACAAGCAGGTCCACGTCGAGCGCATCTGACCCCGCGGGAGTCATTCATCATCGAGGATGATCGTATGCTTCCCCGACGGGGGCTGAATCAGCCGTCTCGGCAGCGAGATTTTCACCGTGGTACCGGTCGGACCATCCTCAGGACGGGCGTTCGATTCGATGCTCATTGCACCCCGATGGGCCTTGACCGTGCCGTATGCCGACGGGAGTCCGAGTCCCGTCCCCTCGCCGACCGGCTTGGTCGAGAAGAAGGGCGTGAACAGCTCGTCCATGTATTCTTCCGGGATCCCCGTCCCCGTATCGCGGATCGTAATCATGATCCTGTCGGCGCTTTCTTCGCCGGAGACCGTTAACGTACCGCCCCGGGGCATGGCTTCGACAGCGTTTTGTTCAAGATCAGCCAGGGCCTTCACGATGCGTTCGTGGTCCAGCCAGACGTCTTTGTCCCGGATCTCGGACTTGAGGACAACCTCAACGGATTGCGGCACCGAGAGGGTCTGGAGGCTGTCCTCAAGGATGCGTAAAATATCGGTTTTTCTTAATTTTAATCCGTGCAAAAGGGGAATGCCTCCTTTGTGAGCCTGTTCAGACTATCCGGGGCCTTTTTCCTCATATCTCGGAGAAGACCGCTTCCGGTTGAATGCCTCCCGGGAAGGCCTGTTCCCTGAAGCCGCACCCTGCCGCAACATAATATCCCGAGAGGGCCGAGTATACACGAGAGCGAGGCATCCCCGCAAAACGTTTGCATTGGAAAAAGGATCATGATAGCCTCTCCCCTCGTTTTCGGGTGTGTTCCATTCCTTTGTCTCTTCATGCGTATGACGGTTTGAAGCCTAGATCCGATTCCATATCCGAGGGAAAAATCGTTTTCCCGGATAACAACACTCTTCGGACGCTGCTGGGCGAACACGACCGGCACATCAAGCTTCTCGAAAAACTCCGGGCGGTCAGGGTGGGGGTCCGTGGCAATGTCCTGTCCATTTCCGGCGATGCGGACGATGTGGAGCTGGCCGAGAATCTTCTCAATCAGCTGTATTGCTTAATAGAAAAGGGCTATCCTCTCTACTCGTCCGACATCGATTACGCACACCGGATTCTATCGGAAGACTCGCGGACAAACCTGGAAAGAATCTTCCTCGATACGGTTTTCATCCCCTCCAAGAAGCGTCCCATCACCCCCAAGAGCATCGCCCAGAAGGGATATATCGATGCAATCCGCAAGCATGACATGGTGTTCGGCATTGGACCGGCGGGAACGGGGAAGACCTATCTGGCCATGGCCATGGCGGTTTCCTGCCTCCTGGAAAAGAAGGTGCACCGGATCATCCTGGCCCGGCCGGCCGTCGAGGCGGGCGAAAAACTCGGATTCCTTCCCGGAGACCTCTCCGAGAAGGTCAATCCGTATTTGCGCCCCCTGTATGACGCCCTCCATGACATGATGGATTTCGAACGGGCATCGGCCATGATTTCCAAGGGTATCATCGAGGTGGCACCGCTCGCGTTCATGCGTGGCCGTACCTTGAATGATTCCTTCGTGATCCTGGACGAGGCCCAGAATACGACCTCCGAGCAGATGAAAATGTTCCTGACCCGGCTCGGCTTTGGATCAAAGGCGGTCATCACGGGGGATGTCACCCAGATCGACCTTCCGGAAGAAAAGGCCTCCGGCCTCGTGGAAGCGGAACGGATCCTGGGACGGATTTCCGGCATTCGCTTCGTCTATTTCAGCGAACTGGACGTCGTCCGCCATCCTCTTGTTCAAGACGTGATCCGGGCTTACAACCATCTGGGCCGAAGCCGCAGACGGGCGGATGATAACGGAACATGAATCCCATCGACCGAACCGTTGAAAGCATTTCGTCCAGTCTTCGGAAGGCCGTCCGTGAGGTGCAGTTCCTCCCTCCCTTCGCCCGGAACCGGCAGTTCCAGATGTGGGCTACCGCGATCCTTCTGTCGCTCATCGTTGCCTATCTCCTGACTCCCACGGTTCATTTCATCCCGCCCAGCTACAAACTGGGCTCCATTGCCGCCAGAGACATACGGGCAGACCGTGATTTCTTCGTGGAGGACAAGGCTGCAACGGAACTGAAGAGGATGGAGGCGGTCAATTCCCTTCCAGCGATCTATGATCTGGACATGGATATGCCCGATCGGCAGCGGCTGCAGATCGAGCGTGCTTTTTCCGCCATGGAAGCAGCGATCCGGGGCATTGACCGGACAGCCCTGTCGGTGGGTGTCCTGACGGTCAAGGACCTTGGAGAAATCGCGCGTGGACGCAAGGATATGGAGCAGGTCCTCGGGGTTTCCATTCCGGAACAGGAGTTCCAGGTCCTCTTGAAATACCGCTTCTCGGCGGATCTGGCGGGCAAGATTGTCCGGCTGCTCACGTCCGTCTATCGGACGGAGTGGATTACGAATGTCAGCTTTCTCACCCGGGACACCAGGAACGGCATCATCGTCAGGGATCTCAAGACACAGCAGGAGGAGCGGTTGTCGGACCTCTCGCCGATCTGGCACATGAGGGACGCGGAGAATCTGGTGCGCCGGAAAGCCTCCCTTGTCCTGAGGGATGAACGGGAGGACGTCCGGAGGGCCGCCACCGGCCTGATCATCAGGCTCATTCAACCGAACCTGATCCTGAACCAGCCGGCAACGGAAAAAGAGCGCAAAACCGCCATCGACACGGTCAAGCCAGTCCTCTACCAGGTCCAGAAAGGAGAGGTGATCACCCGGGAAGGGCAGAAAATTACTACGTCCGACCTGGAAAAAATCACGGCCCTCTACAAGATCGAAAGCGACAGCGTGACGGAAAAGATTGCCATGTATGCGGGCATGCTGCTCCTGACGATGTTCTTCGCGCTGACCCTATATACCGTAGCCCGCCGCTGGCTTCGCAAACCCAATCAGGAAAACGCGGATCGAATCTTTCTTTCCCTGACGATTCTCCTTCATTTTCTACTGATCAAGGCGGGGATTTTTGTGGCGGGGGCGGTAAACCGCGCCTTTCCCTTCATTCCCACCGAAGCGGTCTATTACGCAATCCCGTTCGCATTCGGCCCGATGATGGTCGCCTTTCTCATCATGAGGAAGCTGTCCCTCCTGTTTGCCGTATTCACGTCGGTTCTGGCATCGTTTCTTTTCGACAGCCTCATCTCCATGACGCTCTATGCCCTCCTGGGAAGCATCGTGGGCTCCTACTACATCGCCCACTGCCGCCAACGGTCTTCTTTCCTGCGGGCCGGTTTCCTCCTCGGAATCGTCAACGTGGCGATCATCCTCTGCCTGGGGCTCCTGGAAGGTTCGCTGTCCGATATGGCCATCCTGGCGAAGCTGGCCATGGGATTCCTCGGGGGTCTCCTGTCCGGCATTTTCGTGGCCGGAATCAGCCCCCTGTTCGAAAGCGTATTTCCCTACACGACCGACATCAAGCTCCTGGAGCTGGCCAATCTCAACCAGCCCATTTTCCAGCGGATGATCATCGAGGCACCCGGCACCTACCATCACAGTGTTGTCCTCGGCTCCATGGTCGAAGCCGCCGCGGAGAGCATCGGTGCCAATTCCCTCCTGGCAAAAGTGGGCGCCTATTACCACGACATCGGGAAACTGGCCAAACCCCTCTATTTTATAGAGAATCAGCGGGACGGGGAAAACAGGCATGAAAAGCTGTCTCCCCGGATGAGTGCACGGGTCATCACCGCCCATGTCAAGGATGGCTGTGAGCTGGCCGCTCAGGCCGGCCTGAACCAGGACGTCCTCAACATCATCCGGGAGCACCACGGAACGAGCCTGGTCACCTACTTCTACGAAAAGGCCCGCAAAGACAAGGATCCTTCCATCCGAGCCCTTCCGGAAAGCGATTTCCGATACCCCGGTCCGAAACCGCAAAGCCGCGAATCGGGTCTCGTTCTCCTGGGGGATGTCATGGAGGCATCATCCAGGACGCTGACCAATCCAACCCCGGCCAGGATCCGGAATTTCGTCCAGGAACGGATCGAACGGGTGGTCGCCGACGGCCAGCTCGATTCCTGCGCTCTGACGCTGATGGATCTGAACATGATCGCCGAGAGCTTCACCCGAATCCTGACGGGCATGTTCCATCATCGCATCGACTACCCGGCTCCACCCGCCCGGGAAACAAACGGACGGAAGGAGTCATCCACTCCCAACGGACAGAATGGACATCTGGATCGAAAACCGACAGAAAAAGGAAAAGATCGACCGGCGTCGGGTGCGGAGCGCGCTGCGTAAGGCACTCCACAGGCTCGGCCGGGATGACGCCGAGGTAAGCCTGCTTTTCCTCGATGACGAAGGGATTCGCGAGATCAACCGGACCTATCTGAACCGGGATTATCCCACCAACGTCATCTCCTTCTCCATGACCGAAGGCCCCTTCGGAGATCTGAATCCCCGGGTCCTGGGCGACATTGTGATTTCCGTGGAGAGGTCCCGCGCGGAAGCCCTGGAATCAGGGCTGGCCCCGGAAGACTACCAGGACTTCCTGATCATCCATGGGCTCCTGCATCTCCTCGGGTATGATCATGAATCCCCCCGGGAAGAGGATGGGGAGCACATGCGGGAGATGGAGCGGGAGATTTTCCGCCTTATCAAGGGATACCGGATCGGCGGTGGGGATTGAACGGACATCCGGCGGAGCCGCAACGACGGGCGGCTCCGCCGGATGTCGGCGGGTCGGTGGAGATTACCGGATATGGATGATCTGCCCGGGCTGGATGGAATCTCCATCCCCCAGGTTGTTTGCTTTTCTCAGGCTGTCAACGCTCGTTCCGTTACGGACGGCGATCCGAAAGAGATTATCCCCCTTGCGGACCTTGTATGACCTGCCTGCCTCTCCGGTGGATGATGCTCCGGATTTTGCTTTTTTCCCGCTCTTCTGAACCTTCTTTTCCGCTGCTTCCCCGGAGGTATCCTCATCGTTCCCCCGGGGCGGGACCTTCAACAACTGACCGGCGATGAGCTTGTTTCCCTTGATCCTGTTGAGCCGCCGGATCTCTTCGGGGGTTGTGTCACAGCGCTCCGCCACTTCCGAAAGGGAATCTCCCCTTTTCACCCGATAGGTGGCGCCCCCCCCGGATGATGCTTTTTTCCTGGCTTCTTTGACCGGTGACACAGCGGCTTTTCTCGCCACCGGGATTGAAAGCGGCTGCCCGACCCGGACTCCTTTCCTGGACAAGCCTGGATTGCAGGAACGGATGGCCTGGGTCGTTGTTCTGTATTTCCTGGCGATGGACGCCAGGGATTCCCCCCGTTTCACCCGGTGCCGGACAAACCGGCGGGGATCACGTTCCGGCGCGGGCAGATCCCACCTGGGAATCTCGTCCATTTTCTTGACCAGCAATTCCCCTTTTTCAATCGGCACCCTCAGGTCGTAGTCCTGGTCGGGGGTGATGCCGTGGCGTAGCTCCGGGTTCAGAAAGACCAGAGTCTCTTCGGAGGTCTCGATCCGGGTTGCAATCTCCGCCAGCTTCATGGACTTCCTGACCTTCACTGCTTCATAAGGGATCTCCTTGTCCAGCGTCTCGGGCAGCTCCATCCCGTATTTCTTCGGATCCCTGATGATGTGCAACGTCGCCAGGAATCGCGGCACATAGCGCGCCGTCTCATAGGGCAGCATGTGGTAAAGATCCCAGAATCGGTCCAGATAGTTCAGCTTCTGCTGCGAGATGACCCGGAGAACCCTTCCCTCACCGCAATTGTACGCCGCCAGCACCGTCAGCCAGTCACCGAACATCTCGTGGAGGGCCTTCAGGTAGTCGATGGCCGCCCGGGTCGACTTTTCCACATCCATCCGCTCGTCGACCCAGTCCGTCCGGTTCAGGCCGTATTTGTAACCGGTGGAAGGGATGAACTGCCATGGCCCCAGCGCTCGGGCCCTAGAGAGGGCGCGGATCTTGAATCCGCTTTCCACAAGGGGCAGCCAGGAAAGCTCTTCCGGCAATCCGGCCTTTTTGAGTTGCCGGACCATGGCAGGGCGGTACATACCGGAACGCCGGTAGGACTCGATGAAGAAATTCCGTTCGATCGTCTGGAAGGATCGGATCTCCTTTTCCACATCCGCATTTATCAGGAGGGGGATCTCTCCGCGCTTTCCTTTGGCCTCGGTCCTCATGGAGGTATAGATGGCCAGGATGCGACGGGCCACAAGCAGCCTCAGGTCATCCTTCTGCCGGGCGACAACGGGGTCCCCGTCCGTTTCCAGGACCAGGGCGTAGGCCTGATCGAGGAGCTCCAGGGCCCCTTCCAGATCCCCCCTGGACCAGGATGCCTGGGATTCTTCCAGGAGGGCCAGGGCTTCTTCCATCAGGTCCTGATCCTGTCCCTCCCCGTTCTTTGTTTCCGGCTGCACGGGATCCGAAAGTGCGGCTTTCTTTTCCACAGAACCCGGATTCCCCGCCGTCCGCGCTTTTTCTGCAAACGGGTCCTTAACATCCATGGCAGCGGCAATCCCCGGATTCGCCGACGGCTGTCCCTCAGCACTCCATCCCGTTCCGGGGAAACAGCAGACAAAAACCACCAGGAAGATGAACCGGCAAACGGATCGTTTCGACATGCTGCAACTCCTTCCCTTTATCTCTTGGAAGCCGCGAGAAGATAGGCCTCGATGAAATCGTCAATCTCCCCGTCGAGGATGCGGGTGACATTGCCTGTCTCAAGACTGGTTCGGTGGTCCTTGACCATCTTGTAAGGATGGAGGACATAGGACCGGATCTGGCTCCCCCAGGCGATGTCTTTCTTCGACTTCTCCATTTCGTCCTGTTTGGCCCGCTGCTCCGTCAACTTGCGCTCGTACAGGCGGGATTTGAGGTACTTCATGGCCATGGACTTGTTTTTGTGCTGGGACCGCTCGTTCTGGCACTGGACCACGATGCCCGTCGGAATATGGGTGATCCGGACGGCCGAGTCCGTTTTGTTGACGTGCTGTCCGCCGGCTCCGGTGGATCGGTAGGTATCGACGCGCAGGTCGTTCTCGTCGATCTCGATGACGATCTCGTCGCTCACTTCGGGATAGACGAACACGGAGGCAAAGGATGTATGACGCCGGGCGCCGGCATCGAACGGAGAGATCCGGACTAGGCGATGAATGCCGATTTCCGCCTTGGCATAGCCGTAGGCGTAGGGCCCTTCCAGCGTCATGGACGCGCTCTTGATGCCCGCCTCTTCACCGGGCAGGAGATCGATCACCTGCATCCGGTAGCCTTTTCGCTCCGCCCACCGACCGTACATCCGGAAGAGCATCTCCGCCCAGTCCTGGGCCTCGGTGCCGCCGGCGCCGGCGTTGATGTTGAGGATGGCGTTGAGCCGGTCTTCTTCCGCACCCAGCATGAGGCGGAATTCATCGTCCCGGACACTCGTTTCGAGACCGCCGAGTTCCCGGGAGATATCGCGGAGCGTATCCTCGTCCCCCTCCTCGGAGGCCATTTCGTAAAGCTGGGCCAGATCGCGGTAAATCCGTTCCCTTTCCTTCCAGCCGCTGATGACCTCTTCCAGGCGGCTCTTCCGCTTCAGGACTTCCCTGGCCGCTTCCGGATCGCTCCAGAAGTCGTCTTTCAGGATCCGAGTCTCCAGGGCGTTTTTTTCGGTTTCCTTGCCGGCAACGTCAAAGGCACACCCCGAGGTTTTCAATCCTTTTCTGAAGATCCTCAAAAGTCTGCGCCAGTGCTTCAGATCCTTCGATCATGGTTCATTCTCCTTTTATTGTCGTCCTCTCGGGGGATCTGTCCGGCTGGAACGGGGCCGGCCGATGCGACCCGGTGATGAAAAGCCGATCACCACGAGGGTGCCGCCCAGGCAAAGGTAAACAAAGATGTCCCCATATGCCCCATAAACCGTCTTCTCGTCAATGAATTTCACGCTTCCGGCGAGGGTGGTCCGCTCGAAGATGCCCGTCCGATCCGTGATCCGGCCGAGCGGATCCACGACGGCCGATATTCCCGTATTGGCCGCACGTACGAGGTAGAGCCTGGTTTCCACGGCCCGGAAGACCGTCATCGAGAGGTGCTGGTAGGGAGCGGAACTCCGGCCGAACCAGGCATCGTTGGTGATGTTCACCAGCAGGTCCGCTCCCTGGCGCTTGTATGCCCGGCCTGCTTCCGCGAGGATCCCCTCGTAGCAGATGAGGATCCCCGGCCGGTGAACACCCATGGACAGGACCTGGTATCCGGCGCCGGACTCAAAATCGCCGATTCCCTCGGTGAGTGCAGTGAGGAAGGGAATGATCCGTCGGAACGGAACATACTCCCCGTATGGCACCAGGTGGACCTTGTCGTACCGGTCCTGCAGGACTCCCTCCGGCGATACGAGGAATGCGCTGTTGAAGGAGGCGATCTCGCGCACCCGCTGTTCATAGCGGGGACTGCCCAGGATCAGCCAGGATGCGGTTTCACGGGGGAGCAGAACCACCTGCCGGTGCAGGTCGTCCCGGTCCTGGAAATAGAAGGGCGCCGCCGTCTCCGGCCAGACGATGAGGCTCTCCGGCGGCGGTGCCGCCCGGCGGGACAGGGAGGTGTAAATATCGACCGTCTCCTTCTGGTACGCGGGATCCCATTTCACGTCCTGTTCGATGTTTCCCTGGATGAGGCGAACGGCCAGAGAGGGGGCACCTTCGAGCTTCTTTCCGATATCTCCGATCCGCCACCAGCCGTAACCGTGACCAGCCGCAAGCAGAAGGATGCAGGCCAGGGCCTCCCGGATCCACCGCCGGTCCCCCGTCCGCTCGAAGAGGATACGGAAAAGGACGGCATTGGCCATGACGACGAGGAAGGTCAGCCCGTAGGTACCGGTGAACTCGGCCATTTGGATGAAGGGCAGGTTCGGATACTGGGAGGCGCCGAGGTTCGCCCAGGGGAACCCGCTCAACAGGTGGGACTTGACGAATTCAAGGGAAGTCCACAACAGGGGGGCGGCCATCACAACGGGAATGCCCCGCTTCCGGAGCCGAACCAGGAGTCCGGAAAAGATGGAGACATACAACCCGAGGTAAGCCGCCAGAAGAAGCATGACGGGGATTCCGACCGCAACGGGAAGCCGGCCGTAATGGACGACTACGTGGACGATCCAGTAGAGAATCCCGACGTAGCCGGTGAAACCGGCCAGCCATCCCAGCCCGAACGCCTTCAGGGGCGAAGCGCTTCGGACGGCAAGAAGGAGCGGTACGAGAGCGAACCAGGCCACAACGGCGGAGCCGTAGCGCGGGAAAGACAGGAAGAGAAGCACCCCGCTGGCCAGAGCCCAGAGCCAGCCGTAATATCCCGGGGCGGCCGGCGAACTTCCGGTTTCGCCGCTTCCTTTGATTCCATTACCTGTTTCACGCCGGTCAGACCGTGCCATGGTCGACCGGAAGCTTCTTCATCCTGACCTTGCGTATTGTTCGCTCATTCGCGGCGTCGATCAGGATTTCAAACGGCTCGATGGTTATGGTCTCTCCGGGTTCCGGAATTCGCATGATGTGGTGAAGGATCAGGCCGCTGACCGTCTCGAACTTCCCCCGCGGCAGCTTCACCTGGAAATGATCTTCGATCTCCTCGATCTCGACGCGGCCGTCCAGGAGAAAATAACCGTCCGCCACGGGGACAATGCGTCCCTCCCGGCTGTCGTGCTCGTCGTGGATCTCCCCCACGATCTCTTCGATCAGGTCCTCGAAGGTGACCAGTCCGGACGTGCCGCCGTATTCGTCGATGACGATGGCCATGTGGTGCTTCCGTTGCTTGAGTTCATGGAGGAGGATATGGGTGTTTTTCGTTTCCGGGATGTAATAGGGCTTGCGGAGAGCCTGCAGGATGTCCTTTTCGTCGACGGGCTTCGACCAGAACTTGAGCAGGTCCTTTACGTTCATGACGCCGACGATGTTGTCGATGCTTCCCTGGTAGACGGGCATGCGGGTATGTCCGTGGATGCGAACCAGATCCAGGATCTCCTCGATGGTCGACCGGGAGCTGATCGCCACCATCTCTGTCCTCGGGATCATGACTTCCCGGACGACGGTATCGCGGAATGCCAGAATGTTCTGGATCATGTCCCCCGACTGCGAATCCAGAAGCCCCTTTTCCTCGCCGTCGTCGACGATGGACTGGATTTCCTTCTCCAGCCGACCCGGATCGCTGGGAGTGATCATATCCCTCAGAAACGCGGATACTTTTTTCTTCATCCCTTGCCCCCTATTCCTCACAGCCGGATTCAAAGCCCACGCAGATATTCGGGTCTCAGCAGCTTCCTGTCGCGGGATTCAACGACTTCCCGGATGAGCTGGACCGTGGCCTCCTTCTCTTCCGGGAGCCGCGCCCGGATCGGAAGATAATTCGAGGCATGGTTGGACGTGAAAAAACAGTTTGTGAATCGGGATCTCCCGATCATGATCCCCAGTTCCTCGAGAAAACCGTACTGGTCGGGCAGAATGAACCGGCCTGCTTTCCAGTCGTCGTGCAGCGGCGTTCCGGGCACGAGCATCAGGGTCAACGCACCGGTATAGTCCGGATCCATCTCCGTCAGGATGTTCGCGGTCGAAAGGGCATGTTCCGTGCTCCCCTCCTCGCCTCCGATACCCAGCAGCACGGTCACGGACAGGCTGATGCCCGCTTCCTTCAGCTTTTGCCCCGCATCCACCAACTGTTGCGGTGTGGCGCCCTTCCGGATTTTTTCCAGGACCGACGCGCTCCCGGACTCCACCCCCAGGTAGGCGATCCCCAGCCCCAGGTCATGGAGCTCCTTGAGCTGTTCCGGGGTTTTTTTCCGCACGCTCTTGGCATTTGCGTACAGACCGACCCTCCGGATACCCCGGATGTTGTCCCTGAGTTCCGTGAGGATTTCAACCAGCCTGGGCTGCGGGAGAATCAGGGCATCGCCGCCCACGAGAAAGACCTTCCCAATGGGGCGCCTCTGGGAGAGACGGGCCGCCTCCCGGATGTCCTCCCGGATTTCCTCAAACGATTTGATGCGGAACTTCTCGCCCTTGTACGTCGGGCAGAAGGTGCATTTGTTATGGGAGCAGCCCACACTTACCTGAAGGAGAAGGCTACCCGCCTCGCTGGGCGGCCTGATGATCATTCCCTCGTATTTCATGTTCCTACCATCGAAAAAAAAAAGGGGGTTGACCTGTCTGGCCAACCCCCATCAGCATATTTGGCGGGGCCGATGGGACTCGAACCCACGGCCTCCGGCGTGACAGGCCGGCGTTATAACCGACTTAACTACGACCCCGTTATGCTCTGATTCCTTAATAAAAGATTACCCCTGTTCTACCGTGAATGCAAACAAGAGTTTCTCTCTATTTGGTAGGCGGAACAGGACTCGAACCTGTGACATCCACGGTGTAAGCGTGGCGCTCTCCCAGCTGAGCTACCCGCCCAAATCCGGAGGCCGCCCTTTAGCAGATCAAAAAGTGTCTTGTCAAGCCCAACCTTGTGCGAGATTCTGTCAGTGGGCAACCACCGTGGAGACGGAATCGCTGCGGGAATCGGGATTCGCCTCCCCGCCGCTCTCCAGGAGAGCGTTTCCTGCAAACAGGGGCATTTCGCCGGCGGGCTCGCCTACGAAGGCCACCTTGAGAACGTCATCCATGTGCTCAACAAAGACAATCTCCAGTGCCTTCAATACGTTGGACGGAACTTCCGCCAGATCCTTCTCGTTGTCCTTGGGAATGATGACGGTCTTCAGGTTGCCCCGGTGAGCCGCCAGCAGCTTCTCTTTCACCCCCCCAATCGGCAGAACCCTTCCCCGGAGGGTGATTTCTCCTGTCATGGCCAGGTCGCCCCGGATCTTCCGGCGAATGAATGCGGAGGCAATGGAGGTCGCCATGGCAATGCCCGCGGAAGGTCCGTCCTTGGGGATCGCCCCCTCGGGAACGTGGATATGGACGTCCACATCCTTGTAGAAGTTTTCTTCCAGGCCGAACTTTTCCGCCCTGGCCCTAACGTAGGTCAGGGCCGCCTGAACCGACTCCTGCATGACGTCGCCCAGCTTGCCCGTCATGACCATCCGGCCCGTTCCCTTCATGAGGGACGACTCGATATTGAGCAGCTCCCCACCCACTTCCGTCCACGCCAGACCGATGCAAAGCCCGATTTCGTCTCTTCCGTCCACCTCCCCGTGCCGAAACTTGGGTACACCCAGATACTTGGAGATGTTCTTCGAGGTAATCTTCAACTGGTTCTTTTTCCCGTTCGTCACGATCTCCCGGGCCACCTTCCGGCAGATGGAGGCGATCTCCCGCTCCAGGTTCCGCACTCCCGCTTCCCGGGTGTACTGCCGGATGATCCCCAGGATCGCACCATCCGTGAATAGAATGTTCTCCGGCTGAAGACCGTTTGCCTCCATGGACTTCTTCACCAGGAACTTCTTGGCGATGTTCAGTTTTTCCGGTTCGGTGTAGCCTGCGATCCGGATGACCTCCATGCGGTCCTGCAGGGGGGCCGGGATGGTCTGGAGGACGTTGGCCGTCGTGACGAACATGACGTCGGACAGGTCGTAATCCACCTCCAGGTAGTGATCGTTGAATGCTCCGTTCTGCTCCGGATCGAGCACTTCCAGAAGAGCGGACGACGGATCGCCGCGGAAGTCGGAAGACAGCTTATCCACCTCGTCGAGGCAGAAAACGGGGTTGCTGGTCCCGGCCTTCTTCATGAGCTGGACGATTTTGCCGGGCAGGGCTCCGATGTACGTTCTCCGATGACCGCGGATCTCGGCTTCGTCCCGTACGCCGCCCAGGGAAAAGCGCACGAATTTTCGGTTTGTAGCCCGGGCCACGGACTTGGCGATGGAGGTCTTCCCGACCCCGGGAGGTCCCACGAGGCAGAGGATGGATCCCTTGTTCTTCTTTACCAGGCTCTGAACCGCCAGGTATTCCAGGATCCGCTCCTTCACCTGCTTGAGCCCGTAGTGATCTTCCTCGAGAACGGCCTCGGATTCCTTCAGGGTAAAGGCATTTTCCGTCTTCTCGAACCATGGAATGTCGAGGAGCCAGTCGATGTAGTTGCGGACAACCGTCGCTTCCGCCGACATGGGGGCCATCATCTGCAGCTTCTTGATTTCCTGGCGTACCTTCTTCTCGGCCTCCTCGGACAGCTTCTTTGCCTTGAGCTTCTTCTCCAGTTCCTGGATCTCGTTCTTGAAGTCGTCCTTCTCTCCCATCTCCTTCTGGATGGCTCGCATCTGCTCGTTGAGGTAATAATCCTTCTGGGTCTTTTCCATCTGCTTCTTGACCCGTTTCTTGATCTTTTCCTCCACCTGCAGAATCTCGATCTCGCCGACCATCAACTCATAGACGGCCTCCAGCCGCTCGTTGAGGCTCGTAATCTCGAGGACCCGCTGTTTTTCCTCCAGCTTGACGTTCAGATGGGAAACGACGATGTCCGCCATCTTGGCGGCGTCATCCATCGCGGTAACCGTGGCGATCATTTCCACGTGGATCTTTTTGCTCAGCTTCACATAACTCTCAAAGGCTTCCTTGAGGTTTCTTACCAAAGCCTCCGTTTTTACAGGATCTTCTTCCTCGTTATCGATCATCTCCTGCACGCGCACGAGGAAATAGTCCTCGTTGGGGAGGTACTCTTCGATAACCCCCCGGCTCTTGCCCTCGACCAGCACCTTCACGGTGCCGTCGGGAAGCCGAAGCAACTGGATGATGATACCGATGGTGCCGATCGAATAGATATCCTCTTCCGCGGGCTCATCCTTCTGGGCCAGTTTCTGGGCTACCAGGAAGATCCCCTTCTCGTGTTTCATGGCCGATTCGAGGGCGGAGATCGACTTCTCCCGTCCCACAAACAGGGGAACGATCATGTGCGGGAAAACGACTACGTCCCGAAGCGGCAGGAGCGGAATGGAAACGATCCTGGTTTTTTTTTCATCGGCACTGCTGTCTAATATGGCCACTGGGTCACCCCGTCTTTTTCTTTATTCATTCATCCGGCTTCTTTGCCGTTCAGGCCGTCTCGGTTTTCGTTTCCAGGACGAACAGCGGCATTTCCTTCCGGAGCACCACTTCATCGCTGATGATGCACTCCTGGACATCATTCCGGGAGGGAAGATCGTACATGATGTCCAGCATTGTGTTTTCGAGAATCGCCCTCAACCCTCTGGCGCCGGCCTTGCGCTCTACCGACAGTTTGGCAATCGAGCGAAGGGCGCCGTCCGTAAACTTCAGGGCAACATTCTCCATCTCGAATATTTTCCGGTACTGCTTGATGATCGCGTCCTTCGGCTCCACGAGGATCCGCATCATGTCGTCCTGGGTCAGCTCGTCAAGGGTCGACACGACGGGAAGCCGCCCGATGAACTCGGGAATCATCCCGAATTTCAGGAGGTCTTCCGGCTGGACCTCCGAGAGGAGCTCGCTCAGCCGCCGATCCCGCTTGCTCCGCACCTCGGCGCCGAATCCCATGGAACTGGCGCCGATTCGCTTGGCGATGATGTCCTCGATCCCGTTGAAGGCCCCCCCGCAGATGAACAGGATATTCGTCGTGTCCACCTGGATGAACTCCTGCTGGGGGTGCTTCCTCCCGCCCTTGGGGGGAATGTTTGCCAGGGTTCCCTCAATGATCTTCAGCAAGGCCTGCTGCACGCCTTCACCCGACACGTCCCGGGTAATCGAAGGATTCCCCGATTTCTTGGCGATCTTGTCGATCTCGTCGATGTATACGATACCCCGGGATGCCCGCTCCACGTCATAATCGGCGTTCTGCAGGAGGCTCAGGATGATGTTCTCCACGTCCTCTCCCACGTATCCCGCCTCGGTCAGGGTTGTGGCATCGGCGATGGTAAACGGTACATTCAGGATTTTTGCCAGGGTCTTGGCGAGCAGTGTCTTGCCGGAGCCCGTGGGCCCGATCAGCAGGATGTTGCTCTTCTGGATCTCAATGCCGTCCAGACTAACATTCGAAGTAAGCCGGCGATAATGGTTGTAGACCGCCACGGACAGCACCTTCTTCGGCTTCTCCTGGCCGATGACGTACTGATCCAGGAAAGATTTGATTTCCCTGGGCTCCGGGATTGCCTGGCGGGGTTCGTCGAGAAGGGGCGCATCCGTCTCCTCTTCCACGATGCACCGACAGAGCTCGATGCACTCATCGCATATATATGCCGTGGGCCCGGCGACGAGCTTGCGGACCTCGTTCTGGCTCTTGCCGCAGAATGAACAATACAGCATTCCGGGCCCGCCGTGCACATCCCGTCCTTTTCTTGCCATGTCTGTCTCCTGTTTACTTCATCTGCCGATTCCCGTCCCTTCCGGCCCGGCCGGTTCAGGAGCGGGAAGCGTTTTTTACCGATTTTCCTTTGCGGGCCTTTTCTGGAGAACTTCGTCGATGATTCCGTACTCCCTGGCCTGCTGGCTTTCCAGGTAGTAATCCCTTTCTGTGTCCGCCTGTACCTTGGACAGGGACTGTCCGGTCAGATCGGACAGGATGGCATTCAGCCGGTCCTTCAACCGCAGGATTTCCCTCGCCTGAATATCAATATCCGTCGCCTGTCCCTGGAAACCGCCGAGGGGCTGATGGATCAGGATTCGCGAGTGCGGAAGGGCGAAACGCTTGCCTTTCTCTCCCGCGGCCAGCAGCACCGCACCCATACTGGCGGCCTGTCCCATGCAAAACGTATGGACGGGACAGCGGACGTATCGCATCGTGTCAAAAATGGCCAGTCCCGAACTGACGTGACCGCCCGGCGTATTCAGGTAAAAGTAGATTTCCCGGTCCGGATCTTCCGACTCCAGATAGAGGAGCTGGGCGATGATGAGATTCGAAACGTGATCGTCGATCGGCGTGCCCAGGAAAACGATCCGGTCCTTCAACAGGCGTGAATAGATATCGAATGCACGCTCTCCCCGACCGTCCTGTTCCACCACCATGGGAACCAATTGCATCAGGCAACCTCCCCGGCGCCGGCGACCGCCGCGGCCGCAACGGGAGTGATCTTCCCGCGGTCGATGATGAAATCGAACACCTTTTCGTTCCTCAACTCCAGGCGGATGTCTTCGATCCGCTCCTCCTCTTCGAGCTGCTGCCTCAGTGTGTCGACAGGCATCCCTCTGCGCGAAGCCAGTTCAAGGATCCTCTTTTCCAGTTCCTCTTCAGCAACGTCAATGGCCTCAATCTCAGCGATTTTCTTCAGCAGAAGGATCGATTTCACAACCTTCTTCGCCTCTTCGCGCATCTTTTCCAACTGCGAGAAGGCCTGCCGGGATGCCTGCTCCCTGGGCATTCCCTGAGCCATCAGGGACCGCTGCAGATCGCCCATCATGAGAATCACCTGGCGGTCCTGGAAAGAGGGCGGAATCTCAAAATCATGGGCTGTCACGAGTTTTTCCAGGATCTGGTCCCGCAGGGCCGCCCGGGAGCGGGCCTCCACCTCTTCCCCGAGGGACTTCCGGAGCTCGGCCCGGAATTCTTCCATATTTTCGTACTTCTCGAAGTTCTTGACAAATTCTTCGTTCACTTCAGGAAGCTTCTTTTCGCGGATATCCCGGATCTTCACCTTGAATATTGCTTCCTTGCCGGCCAGGTCGGGCACCCCGTATTCCAAGGGAAACGTGATGGGAAACTCCTTTTCTTCTTCCTTCGACATCCCGACGAGCTGATCTTCAAACCCCGGGATGAACCGTCCCGATCCGACTTCCAGGAAATACCCGTCCGCCTTCATTTCGTCGCGGGCCACACCGTCCAGAGAGCCCTGAAAATCGAAGGTGACAAAATCTCCGCGGGCGATCGGCCTGTCATTTTCGAGCTCTCCCATCGTGGCGAACATTTCCCGGATCTGCTCGATCCGCCGGTCCACATCTTCCTCGGAAACGGATGCCTCTTGCTTCTCCAGTTGCATTTCGATGTAATCCTTCGGCTCGACCACCGGCTCCACTTCCACCGTTGCGGTAAAAGAGAAGCCCTGATCGGGGACGATCCCCTTCTGGTCGATGACCGGCTGCGCCACCGCCTGGATTTCATGAGCCTGCAGGGCATCCCAGTAATATCGGTTCACCAGGTTCGTGACGGCGTCACCCTCTGCCTGATCCTTGTAATATACCTCCAGTACCCGCCTTGGCACTTTTCCCTGCCGGAAGCCCTTCACGTGGGCCTTTTTTCCGACCTGGCGATAGGCCGCCTCCAGTTCCTTTTTCACATCCTCCCAGGGAACGTCAAAAGACAGCTTTTTCTGGACCGGACTGATCTCTTCAATCTGAACCACTGTTGTCGCCTCCGTCACGATAGTTCTCCTGAACTGGGATAACGGCTGATGGAGAAAGGGGGTCGGGAACAAACCCGGGAATGGCCTTGTGAGAAAATTGGAAAGTGAACCCTGATCGCGTCACCCGATAAAATCCTGAATCCTCCAGCCGTGGTATGATAATCATCCTACAGGGGTGCGTCAATAGTGAAAAGTACCCGTGCTGTCAAGCAAAACCTAAATCACGGCCGATAAAGGGAATTCAGGGGGAGGCGGTGTGGTTTTTCACATACGGTCCCCCGAAATATCGTGAAAAACTGGAATGGACCCCGATTGGATCGCTGGATAGGACACCTTTGTCTGCTCTGCCGGCCGCAGGCCTTTTCCCGCAGGCCTCGATGTGGTCTTTGCAGGTCTTTCCGAATTCTTATCCGGGATGTCATCACGAATCGGAAGGAAAGGTACCGGTATGGCCGGCTATGAATGCCAACTGCTTTCAGGAGTTCAGAACCGGGCAGGCTATACAGCGGATAGAGCGGACGGGCAATCCCGATTCAGGAATGGAACAACATGGTTTCGAAGATCACATATGCAGAGGGTTCCTGCCGGGCTGATCCTACCCGGAACGGGAATCCACCCGTTAATAATGCATCTTCGTCTTGCTCGATGTCCTTGTTTTTACATCGTAAACGACGTTGTTCTTGAAGTAGATGTCGATCATGGTGGTTTCGGTTTTCCATTCGGCACCGATCCCCACGGCGTGAGTAACCACACCGGTCCCCGTTATATTCTTTTCCATGTAGGCGTACTGCCATATCTCGACCTGATTCTTGGCGTCGTATTCCGTTTCCATCGGCTCTCCGCAAACCCGCAGAACGTCTTCCTTGGTTGACTTCCCGACTATGATGTTCTGCTTGACCGCTTCCGCGTCGATTCTCTTCCCTGCAGTCGCACAGGACAGGACAAACAGCGACAATACAATTACGACCGTAAGTCTTCTGTACATTACGGTTTCCCTCCTCCGGCAATCATTGGTCTTCCACGGATCCGCGGGCCGGCGTGCCACCCGGCATGCCGTCCCGGTCTCCCCTCCCCTACTCGTACAGATCCTGGTGCTTCAGGTGAATGGGAGGCATCTTCTCGGGGACCTGGGTGATGCATTCCGTATACTTCTGCTTGAGCTTTCCGTCTTCTCCGTATCGACGCTCCTCATAGCATTTCTGTACAGTCACGGGGGCACACGAGAACAGAAACAGGGCACATAACATAAGAACACAGAACCGTTTCATCCTATCGCTCCTCCTTTGAATTCTGTTCATCACGCTTGGAGAGACTGCTTTCTTCCCCGAGACCTGATGACATCAATGACCGATCGTCAACGCCGGGTCGAATTTCCCCGACACGGTCGGCGATTGCGCGTTGCCCGTCTCTCTCCTGACCTGTTCGGAAAGGAAGGGGATCAGTTCCCCCAGGGTTACGTGACCGTCACGATTATAATCCGCACCACCGTTTAGGCCCGTGAGGAGGAAATGCGTGAACACGCCGTGACCGCCTCCCCACTGCCGACCTTCCTGGGAAAACTGCCGGTCGTCCGATGCGCTGATGACCGCGACACCCTCGCCGACCTTGGAAAGAGTCTGGATGCCCGAACTGATGGGATTCACCTGGACGCCCCGGGCGGCGCGACGGGCGATGTCAAACGAGCGTCCGATGCCGCCGGAATGGCAGGCATCCGCAATCACCACGACCTTTTTCGCCTTGATAAAACGCTTCAGAGCGGTCTCGATGTCCCACATCGGGAATCCCGTCGTGGCTACGTCGTCGTACTGGCAGTCATAGGGAAGGAGAAAGAGATTCTGGGGCTGATCCGGGGACTGGGGGCTGCCGTGACCGGCGAAATAGATCATCACGGTGTCCTCTTCGAGCACCTGTCCCAGCCAGTTGAACAGGGCGTTCCGGATGTTCCTGGATGTGGCTTCCGAATCAAGAAGTATCCGGACCCGGGAGGGTGCGTATCGCCCGCCCTTCTGCGAAATCAGCCAGTCGTGGAACGCCTTGGCGTCCGCAGCGGCGTACCTCAATCCTTCGATCCGGGAGTCCTTATAACTGGAAATGCCGACGATGACGGCCCATTTCTGACCCTGAACGGGCCGCAATCCTGCATCGTCCCCGGCCTGTCCCGCCGGCGACACCCTCGCCTGCCCTTCGTTTCCGGCCATACCGGAGTCCGTCCGGACAACGGCAACATCGACGACTCCGTCGTTGTCCACGGTGCACCCGAAACAGTCGTTGATCCGGAGATAGAGAACTCCTTCTTCCTTCGGGGTAAAGACATATTCGTAACCGATACCGAAAGGCTCGCCGTTTTCACCTATCTTACCGATCAGAGCGCCGGCGCTCCACTTCTTGACGACATTCCTGACGGGCGGACAGGAAGAGCCGTGGGTCTCGACCCCCGACGGACTGGTCCATCCGCACAGGATGCCGGCGTGCCATCGACCCCGGGCCGATATTTGATACGAAGCGTCCTTCTGAACGATGACTCCCGAATTTCTCCATTCATCCGCCTGGGCATACACCTTTGCTGACCTCTTCTGGACCTTCTGATCCAGCCGGACGGGATCAACCTTGTCCGTGTACTTGAACCCGGCGCAGCCCGCCAGGATAACCATGCACAGGCAGGTGAGAATCAGACATTTTGCTTTTCCGCACGCATTCATGAAGGCTCCTGGATTCACAAAAAAACCCGTTCTCTCTTGAGATACGGGGTTATCGGGCAATCCATAAAATCTCCCCGAGAAATGGAACATGCCTGCATGATTGTTACAAAAGTATTGAAAACATTACGGCCAGAGCGGAGAATTATGCAAGCTTTTTGTCAGCTATTGTAACCAGGGAGTGAAAGATCGGCATGTACTTGAGTTGCATGGCATGACAATGGGACGCTGTTCGGATCGATTCGGCTCCATTCTGAATGCATTGCGGCTTTCCGGAACCTTCCCTCTTGAAGTCCGGCCGGTCTCGTGAAATAACATCCCCCTCAAAAGGGGCCGGAACAAGACGGACCCCTTAAAACTCCCCGGCGCGGAAAGAGGATCATCCATGAAAAACAAGGAAATCAGGGTTCGCGGATTCCATCTCGACCAGTTCGGACATGTCAACAACGTGCGCTACCCTGAAATCCTGGAGGAAGCCCGCTATGACTTCTTCGACCAGTTTCCCGGTTTTTTCGCGAGGATTCAGAGAACCGGCCACTATCTTCCCGTAACGGAGGTCCACATTTACTACCGGAAGCCCGCCCGGCTGGACGACATCCTGGACATCCGGACCCGGATTACCGGCCTGGACGATACGGGCGGAGCCATCCATCAGACCATTACCCTCAAAGGCACCGACCGGATCATCCTTGAGGCGGATGTACTATTCGTCGCCGTCGATCTGAAGACAGGGAGGCGGGCAGCCATGGAAGGCGATCTTCGTGCGGAGATCCAGTCCGTCATCGACCGTTGCGAAGCATAGTGCCCCCATCCCGCAATGGCTCGTTTTCCGGGAGCTCTCGAACCATCACCATACCGCATCGCATCGTCAATCTTTGAAACCAGCTGGAGGTTCCAGACAGGATGAAGCATGAGCAGTACGGCCCCATCACCTTGATTCGCGGAGAGAATGGCGGCCGCCACCCTTTTTGCCACTCCCTGTTTATCCGCGAGGCGGGTGTCCTGGTCGATCCATCGTCCGACCGTACCGAACTGAAGCGATTACGCGATGAAGGAGCCGTCAGAATGGTCTGGTTGTCGCATTGGCACGAGGATCACCTGATGCACCTGGATCTGTTCGATGACCTTCCTCTGTGGATGTCCGAGGAGGACGCACCTCCTCTCGCGGATCCGGAGATCTACATGGACTGGTATCGGGTGGAGAGTCCATCCGCTCGTGATTACTGGCGCGAGATCCTGAAGAAGCAGTTTCATTTCCGGCCCCGACGTCCGGTCCGATTTCTGAGGGACGGTGAACGGATCGACCTTGGAGTCGTAACCGTGGAGATTCTTAAAACACCCGGCCACAGTCCGGGACACCTGGCCCTGTACTTCCGGGAACCGAATATCCTGTTCCTGGGCGACTACGATCTGGCACCGATCGGCCCCTGGTACGGAGAGGTCTATGCAACGATTGAGGACACCTTCCAATCGATCCGTCGCCTGAAGGACATCCCGGCGGAACGGTGGCTCTGCTGCCATGGGAAGGGGGTCTTTGACAGAATCCCGGACGGCCGCTGGCAGCAGTACGAGGCGGCGATTCATGACCGGGAAAAGCGATACCTGGCCTTTCTGGACCGGCCGAGAACCATCTCAGAGATCGCGGAGGCCTGGATCTTTTACGGGAAACCGATGGAGCCGGCTCAATTCTACGAATTCGGCGAACGCCTCCACGCGGAGAAGCATCTTCAGTGGCTTCTGCAAAAGGGACTCATTACGGAACAGGATGGAAGTTATTCGAGGCAATAGTCTTTCCTTAATGACGATTTTACCCGCGTGGGAAGGAATTGTGGGGGTGCTCTTCGATCCTGGAAGGCGGGAAACGCTTAACTCTTTGATTTTTTGATGGTGCGAGAGAAGGGATTTGAACCCTTATGGTTTTACCCGCTGGATCCTAAGTCCAGTGCGTCTGCCAGTTCCGCCACTCTCGCAATTTAAAAGAGGTTTTCCCTTATACGTGGGATCGCGCCGCTTGTCAACGAGGCGTTTTCGATCAATATGAACAGCCGGCCGGCCTCCGGATCCATCTGAATCGGCCGGACATTCAGGGAGATAGTCCCACGGGCAAGGCGCACGATATGCCAGCGTGTCCGGACGGTCAAGTCAAAACAGGTCGGCAATGCCTGCCCGGATCCCATCCGGCTCTTCTTGGATCCAACCGGCGGCACCGTCCGGTCCCGAAACCGCAGGCGACACCGTCTTGCCGTCCTCCGTATCGTCATGGTAGAAGTTCCCTGCAGTGTGTGGTCGATCCAGTCAATCGAACCCAGAGAGGCAGGCGGATGAATCCTCGGAACCGGGCGACACGTTTTGCGTTTGTCTCTCTCCTCGCCATTGCCTGTTTTTGCCTCGTTTCCGCTCACGCCACCCAAGCCATGGAATCAGAAAGCACCGCCGCCCCTGTCTCTCCCTGCCTTTCCACGACCAGGATTCTCATCGTTTACATGAGCAAGTATGGCAGCACCCGCCAATACGCCCTCTGGCTCCGTGAGGCCATCCCTGGCGACCTGGCGGAACTGGGCCAGGGTGAACCGGACCTCACCCACTATGATCTGGTGATCGTGGGCAGCTACATCCGGAAAGGAGAAATCGCCGCCTCGTCATTCTTGGAAGAGAACCGGCAGGTCCTCAAGGACCGGCAGGTCATTCTTTTCACCGTGTCGGGAACTCCCCCCGGCCATCCTGCCCTTGAAGCATCATACAACAGAAGCATACCTGCCGATATGAGAAGCGGGATCACTCATTATGCCCTCCCCGGCCGGCTCATCCGCGAGGATTTGACACTGTTTGACAGAATCCTTCTTTCCTTCGGCAAAACCTTCGAAAAGGACGAGATCATCCGCAGGACCATGGAAAAAGACTACGATCATGTACGCCGGAAACATCTGCAACCCCTGATTTCCAGCATTCGGGAAATCATGCAGTCACGATGCGACCGGAACCCTTCCGGGCCTTACGATAAACCGGGAAGAACCAACCCCTGAGCGGAGGCATCGCAGACGCCCTCCCCCACGCTCCTGAATGACAGAGAATCCAGCACATCCATCCGTTAGTGCAAATACCAATCGATAAACTTCGATTGAAAAAATTAACAATCAGCGGGTTGACTTACAAACCCAGTTTCAGTAGAGTCCTCTCTAATTTCCGCATTTTGCACATGATCGGCACCGTTTCGCGATGCAGGATTCGAGAAACGCTTTTTGGCCTGACCACGCGATCCAAACGCAGAATCAGTACGTTGCATGAGCTGAGTTCACATTCCGCCACTTTCATCAGGTGTACCGATGGCGCTCGTAAAATCCGTGGCCGGGAACAAATCCAGAAAGATCTTCCTCATTTTTTTCATTCTTTCGTCCCTCGTTCCAATCTTCTTCATGATCTACATGACCTACGAATATCTCCTTCCGCAGGCCGGGACGCGGGATCTGGACGAGATCAAGCAGGCGATCATTTTCGGCCTTCTTGTGATGCTCCCGCTGCCGCTCGTCAGTTTTCTGCTTATGAACCGCTGGATCGCCTCCCTGGAGGTTGTTACGGACGAAATCAGGTCTCGATCGGCGGAAGTTGCGGACGGCCGGGTCGCCTTCTCCGCACGGGGTATCGACGTAGAGAAGAGAGTGCCGAAGGAAATGCTGGTCCGGGAAGCAAATTCAAGCCGTGACAATGAAATCCGCGTTTTGGTCGACTCCTTCAACGCCGTTTTCCAGACCGCTTCTGACCAGATCGCCGAACGACAGCGCCTTCGAGAACTGCTGGCAAAATTGATTGCCATCGCTTCCGACCTGACATCGGAGCTGGACTTCGACCGGCTGCTCCCCCTGATTGTCGGCGAGGTGACGGCGGTGATGGGTGCGGAGCGAACCAGCCTGTATGTCATCGACTGGGAGCGGGATGAGATATGGACAAAAGTCGCGGAGGGGATTCCCCCGATCCGTCTTCCCTTCGGCAAGGGGATCAGCGGCCGGGTGGCCCAGACCGGCGAGACCATCAATGCTCCCGATGCCTGGGAACTCCCCTACTTCGACCGCACCTTCGACGAGAAGAATGATTTCCGGACCCGCTCCGTTCTGTGCGTTCCGATCAAGGGCCGGCTGGGCGAGAGAATCGGGGTGCTGCAGGTCATCAACAAGCTCGACAGAAAGCAGTATTTCGACCTGGAGGACGAGGTCTTCATGAGCGCCCTCAGCTCCCAGGTCGGGATCGCCCTGGAAAACTCCCTGCTGGTGGAAGAGGTCCGGCTCTCCTTCACCAGTTTTGTGGTCACCATGTCGGCCATCGTGGACGCCCGTCACCCTTACACGGCAGGCCACTCGGAACGGGTGACCGAATATTCACTGCTGATCGCCTCGGACATGAAGCGCCTGTCCATCGACCGGGAAGCCCTGCGTTACGCCGCCCTGCTTCACGACATCGGCAAGATCGGAGTCCGCGACGCTGTCCTACTGAAAAATGGGCCATACACGCAGGAGGAACGGGAGGAGATGAACAAACACCCTGTCATGACGAGGAGCATCCTGGAGAAACTCCGGTTTCCCAGGGCCCTGTCCCGGGTACCTGTCATTGCCTGCTACCATCATGAAAAGATGAATGGACAGGGATATCCCGACGGGCTCAAGGGAGAGCAGATCCCCTTGGAATCGCGGATCATCGCCGTGGCAGACGTCTTCGACGCCCTGACCTCAAAACGGGATTATCCCAAGTACGACGAGGACTCGCTTTTAACCTCGGATCCGCTGCCACTGGAGAAGGTGGTCTCCATCCTGAAGGATGGGGCGGGAGTTCAGTTTGATCCCGTGGTTGTGGAGAGTTTCCTGCGCTGCCTGCCCAGGGCCTTGCTGATGTACCGGGGGGCTCATTTCGACCCCGGGTATGTCGATTCTTTTCTGCAGACCCGGGAACAAGCGGACGTGCGGGTTACAATGCACTGATCCCAATCGCACGGCATCACCGCTGCGGAACCTTGTCCAGGACTGATCCAGAGAGGGTTACGACTTTGGAATACGCGAAATATCCACAAGGAGGAAACTTGCCGGAAAACGAAGTGGCTTCCTTGCTGTTCGTTGCCCGTCCGGCTCGAACACAAGTTTGAAAAACACACAATATTGAACCACGGTCCCGCTCGTACACAGGGCCTGTGAGCATGATCATTTGCAAATCCATTAAGTTATGCTGCATCAGAAGCTCCGGTAAAAACGTCCATTGCGAAAGAGCAGCCGTGTTTTTCCGCACTTCTTGATACGATATTGTTCCCGACTTGCACCTCCACGTGCACATTCACCTTTCATTACAACTTAATACAGACATGGCACGCCGTTGGCAATGAATCCATCAAAGATCGTCGCCATCCTCCTGAAGATCGATCTTTCAGAATCCCCTGAGAGGAAATGCGAGGAACAAGCATCGCACATGCACGGGCCTTCCGCCCGTTTCATCCGCGCATCGCGAAGTGCGTACCATGAACACCGCCACTCTGGTTCAATTTACCGGATCCGCCACCATGATGAGAATCCTCATCAGGCAGGGGGAGACTCGGGATGTCGAGATCCTGGTGAAATATCTTCAGGATCTTTTCACATTGGAGAAGGATTTCGCAACGGACGCCGAGAGTCAGCGGGCGGGACTGCTCCTGCTCCTTTCAAACCCCGGCGAAGCGGCCGTTTTTGTTGCCGAAGCCGACGGCGTGGTCGTCGGCATGGCCACGGCTCAGATCGTCGTCTCGACATCCGTCGGCGGTTATTCGATCCTGCTGGAAGACATGTATGTCTCCGCCGGATTCCGCCGGCAGCGGATCGGATCGAAACTCCTGGAACAGATTCTCGCCTGGGGATCCGAACGCGGCGCACGCCGTGTTCAGCTGGTTGTCGCCTCGGCAAACGCCCGGGCATTCCGTTTTTACCGTCACGCAGGTCTCCTGAAAAGCAACATGACGGCGTTTTACGGAAAACTGGACGTCATGAACCCGGATTTCCCATAACCCGCACCCGGAAGCCGCCGCTTCGATTCACGCCCGGTCTGCTGATCGGACCTTCTCTTTCCTCAGCCACTCCTCGTAGTCCACCATCCGGGCGAGGGTCTTGACCGCGCGCTCCGGCGTCAGGAAGGCGATGCCTTTGTAGCGGCTGCCCGGCACTTCCCGGACGGTCTTGCTTTTCTCGTCGTCCAGGAACACACCCAGAACCGGTTTTCCATATTGTTCCATCAGTCTGGCGCTGTAGGCGAAGAATTCCTCCTCCGCCCCGTTGTAAAGCTTCCGCCCCTCGTCATAGAAAATCGGTTCAATGGCCTGCCCGGCAGTGCGGGCTGCGTCAAGTGATTTGAGGACCATCCGGGTTCTCCCGACGACGCCCAGGTGGATGACGGCGTCGCATTGATCCCATGCGATCAGGGCCTCCAGGATTTTCCCTGGCAGGGAGGGCTCGAATTCACCGACGAGGTCGACGGGGTTTTCACGACTCCAGTAGGGCGGCAGAATCCCGTCGATCCGGGCGATGACGTCCGGGGTCAGGTTCGGCACCTCCAGGCCCATCTCGATGCACACGTCCGTCGCCACCACGCCCCATCCCCCTCCCAGGGTCATGACGGCCACCCGCTTTCCCCGCGGCAGAGGCAGCGAGGAAAAGGCGGCGGACAGGTCCAGAAGATCCATCGGCTGATCCACGACAACCACTCCCGCCTGTCTGCTGGCCGAATTGAAGATCCGGATGTTCGATGCCATGGCTCCCGTATGGCTTGCCGCCGCACGGCTTCCCGCGGCGGTCCGGCCTCCCTTGAGGGCTACGATGGGCTTGTTTCTGGAGACCTGCCGGGCTGTCGAGAAAAACCGCCGCCCGTCCTTGATGCTCTCGATGTAGAGCACGACGGTCTTCGTGAGGTCGTCGTATTCGAACGTCCGCAGGTAGTCCTCGATGGTGATCATGGCCTCGTTCCCGGATCCGCAAAAGGCCCGAATTCCGATCCCTTCCGATTCTGCGAAATCGAGGAGCTGGATCCCAAGGTTGCCGGACTGTGAAACGAGGCTGACCGATCCGGGATTGGGCCAGCAGGAGGTTCCCGTACAGAAGAATTTCATATGGGGATTGCAGATGCCCATCGTGTTGGGGCCGAGAATCGTGATCCCCGCCTCTCCGGCGGCCTTTACGAGATCCGCCTCCGCCTGTCGGCCCTCGCTTCCCAGTTCGCCGAAGCCGGACGTGATCAGGAGCATGCGCCGGATTCCTTTGGCCTTGAATTCCGGAATCAGGGCGGGAACATGGGCCGCCGGGATCGTAACGATGCCGAGATCGACCTCGCCCGGAATCTCCATGACGTTCCGGTAGACCTTCCGGCCGGCAATCTCCGCACCCTTCTGATTGACCAGGTAAACCTCGCCCTCGTATCCGCCAGCCATGATGTTCGAGAAAAGCATGTTTCCCCATTTCCCGATCTGCGGCGAGGCTCCGATCAGGGCCACCGAGCGGGGATAGAATATTCTTTCCACCTCCCTGAGATCCACCGGATGGTGGGCGGATGTTCCGGTGGGCCGCTCCCCGATAATGATGAGGGCATCGACCGCCGTCACCCGGCCGTCGGCTCCGATCACCAGGGGGTTGATATCGACTTCCGTGACATCGGTCAGGTCTTCCGCCAGGCGGGACAACCCGACGAGCGTGCGGATGATCTCCTCTCTCCGAACCGCGGATTCGCCCCGGAAGGGTCCAAGCAGCTTCGAAGAGCGAAGCTCGTCAAGCATCAGGCCGGCCTCGTTTTCGTCCAGGGGGGCGATGCGGAAGACGACGTCCCCCAGGGCCTCCGTAAAGATGCCGCCCAGTCCGAACATGATGACCGGACCGAACTGCGGGTCGCAGAACATGCCGGCCACGAATTCCCGGCGTCCCCGAATCATCGGTTGAACGAGATATCCCTCCAGGTCTTCCCCGGCCGATCGAGCGACGGCCCGTGCCGCCGCCAGGACCTCCCGCCTGTTCCTGAGATTCAGGCGGACGAGCCCCCGCTCCGTTTTGTGCGTCAGCCTCGCACCCAATCCCTTGAGGACGACGGGGAATCCGTATTTCCCCGCCAGTTGAGCCGCTTCATCGGGATCGGCCGCAATCGATTCATCGACAACGGGTATGCCGTAGCCATGCAATACCTGCTTGGACTCCGCCTCCGTCAGGGCAGTCCTTCCTTCCTTCCTTGCTTTTTCGATCCGTGTCTTCTCCATTTCCTTCTCCTGCTTTCTCAGGTCTGCCGGAATCCCGGCATGTCCATGTGCAATTCATAAATAAGATGCATGCACAGATTCGAGCTGTGCATCAACATTCTTTCCATGCAATCCAGCGTCACATCTATCTCTACACATTCCCGTCCCGTTAATCAACGAATCATCCGCGGTCACGGGTATCATCCCGGATGTAATGGATATTTCTTTGGGCAGCGTTTACCTGGTCATTTAGTAACCGCGGTCAGTCTTCGAGGCAAAAAAAATGGCTTGATTCTTTTGTCAGAAGACATGCTCATAACCATCCTCCTTGTCTTCGCCTCTGTCCGTTGCGCTTCACCCGGCATCCCTGATGGTCCGGAAGCCTTTGTCGATTTCCGCATACACTATGGGACCAGCCTTGTCTTTTGCAATCGGAATTTGTCTGAAAACCTTCCGGACATCGTCTAAGATTGATTCCAATCGCCGAGCAGAGACTCCGGAGACAGGCGTCCTGCTCCCATCTTCATTCAGTTCGGCCCTCCCGATCCGGAGGAGGCTTTGCGTCGGTTCTTCTTTCATCGGCAACGCTTATTCACTGTTCGCTGTCTCAACCGGACGGCCCCGATCGATGTGTCCTTATCCGTTTTCCTTCTTTCTGCGTTTCTCCTCTAAGATGCCGATCAAAGGCCCGCCTTCACGCCAGGTCCAGCATGTGTTCATCAGTAAGCTGAAGTTCTCCAGCAGAAAACCGGGGATTTTATGATCATAATACGCTCCGTATCCCTGCATGACGGAAGGTCCCATGGATGTCAACAGGGCTACAAGATGGTTGCACCCCTTGATACCGCCGCCGATGTCTTTCACCTTTGCCGTAAATCCGCCCGCAATTCTCAGGCCTTTCGCCGGCTCCAGGCAATGGATGGTCTCCAGGCAATCCCCGCGCGGGATCACGGGCATTTCAACCTGAAGGTCCTCAATCTCGAGGCTCTCTTTGTTCACAAGCAGGGAAACGATCATCTGGTGCAGGATGCCGGGTGATCTCTCTTCACCCGTTGCCATGCGAAATTCCTTGTGCCGGAAATCCGTCAGGGTGCCCTCGACGACAAATCTCGTTTCGTCGTAATCATACGTATTCATGTCTATATTTCTTGTGTGGTACTTTTCGCCTCGCGGCTTGCCGAATAGAGACATCTTTGTTGACCTCCCAATATTCCGAATGGACCGATCCGGTGCATCGCCCCCCTTCGGATCCCCTCCCCGGTCCCGTCCCCTGTTCGTCCATTTATGAAGCTGTTAAAAAAACGACTCATCGCAGACGGCCTTTTCCGGTAAAGAGCTGGCAGTCCATTCCGGAATGAGCATACATCTCCCGGGAAGGCATGAAACGAGACTTGAAACCCGCCGCGCGGCAGCCATAGGGAAAGCTGACGTCGTGGGTGACATAGAAGTGAGAACAGGACAGGCAATTGATCTCTTTATCCTCTCTGTCCCGGGCGCAATCGGAATCCGTCTCCTTTGTCATTCTGCAAAACTCTTGAAGGTTTGTGTCCTTCGTCTGATACTTCCGCCTCCCCGCTGCGGCAAAGGGTCCCCGCAACGCCAATCCCTCCGGAAACCGCGATCACTATACTTTGCAGAATGCACATGTCAAGTTCGCGGCGCTACAATTCCCGACGTTACCGTCATCGACTATAAAACCCGGACGGGATCCATGCCGCTTCGTCCACACCTTGGATTTGTGGTTTCTTTCCTCTCGGCCGTCTTCCATCGAAATGCCGTCTGTCAGCGTCTGCGACGTTGGCCGTTTCCGTGGAATGATCGGATGGCAGTGCCTGGACCGCAAGAAGGGGGGGAGGAGGCCGCTCCATCTGACACGGCCTCCTCCAAGGAGGGCTTAATAATTCACGTTGGCAATGCCCTTGAGACATAAGATCTGCCGGGCCTCGTCCGGGGTCGCCGGCTCGATGCCGAGCTCCTTGGTGACCCGGACCATCTTGGCCACCTGCTCGGCGTTGCTCTTCGCCATCCGGCCCTTCTCCAGCCACAGGTTGTCCTCCAGACCCACCCGGCAGTTCCCGCCCAGGAGCAGCGACTGCGTGCAGATGGGAACCTGGGCACGGCCGGCCACGCACACGGAGAACTCAAACTCGCCAATGTGCCGCTTCGCATGCTCCACGAGGAACATCAGGTTCTCCGGGCTGGCGGACAGCCCGCCAAGGATGCCCAGGACGAACTGGATGTAGACGGGCGGCTTGATGTAGCCGGCCTGGATCAGGAAGGCCACGTTGTTCACCATGCCCGCGTCGTAGATCTCGAACTCGGGCTTCGTGTTGTTCTCGCTGAAGAACGCGCAGTATTCCCGCAGTGTCTTGAAGGTGTTGGGAAAGATGAAGTCCTCCGTCATGTTCAGCATCATCTTCTCCCATTCATGCTTCCATTCCTTGTAGCGCAGGAGCATCGGGAAGAGGCCCCAGTTCATTGACCCGGCATTGCAGGATCCCAGCTCGGGCTTGAAGTGCGTGACCGGAGCGACCCGCTGCTCCAGGGTCATACCCATGCCGCCGCCGGTGGTGATGCAGATGACGGCGTTGCAGCGGCTCTTGATGCTCGTGATGATCTCCCTGATCAGGTTGATGTCCGGGGAGGGCATCCCGTTCTCCGGGTTCCGGGCGTGGACGTGGACCACCGCCGCCCCTGCCTCGTAGGCCCGGACGGCCTCGTCGGCGATCTGTTTGGGTGTGATGGGGAGGTAGTCCGACATGGTCGGGGTGTGGATGCTGCCCGTGACAGCGCAGGTGATAACGGCCTTCTCTTTCATGAAAACGTTCCTTTCTCTCTTGATTTCCCTTTCCAGGCAATCGGGTCCACTCCATTCGGGATCTTGATCCGGAATGATCTCCCGCAGGAAAAACCTGGAACACCTGTGTTACCGACGAGGGAACAGCACAAAAAGTGCCAAGGATTTCAGAAAAGAAAAGCACTTATTATAACAGCATGTTAATTCTTGATCGGGAATCAAAGGAAACATCAGGCAGGTCGTTATGCGGTCAGATGCTCTTATGTGGACATTCTTTTGTCATTCCCGTTGTGGTTTTACGGGAAAAGATCTCATGATGCCAAACCATTGCAGGAAGTTCGATCATGATTATCAAATTGCATCAAAAAGATCAGGTAGAGGAGAATGCTTTAAAGCGCCTTCCGTTTGAAGCCTTTGTCTTAAAAGGGTATGGCGTTTCTCCGTTTTGTTGTTCTTCACCGCGATGGCCATCGCTTTTTTTGTTCCGACAATCACAACCAGCTTCTTCCCCCTTGTCACACCGGTGTAAAGCAGGTTTCGCTGCAGCAGGATATAGTGCTGAGTGAGAATCGGGATCACCACGGCGGGGTATTCGGACCCCTGGGATTTGTGGATGGAAACGGCATAGGCATGGGCCAGTTCATCAAGGTCCGAATAATCATAGACGACCTTCCGCTCATCGATCAGCACCGTCACCTCTTTTGACTCCTCATCGATGGCGGCGATTCTTCCGATGTCGCCATTGTAGACATCCTTGTCGTAATTGTTCACGATCTGCATGACCTTGTCGTTGACCCGGAAGAGACGTCCGCCTCGAAAGACCCCCTCCTCCCCCGGATTCAGGGCCTTCTGAAGCTCCAGATTCAGATTGCCGGCGCCGACGACTCCCCGATGCATGGGGCTGAGCACCTGGATGTCATTGATTGCATCGAAACCGAACCGCTTCGGGATCCTCTCGGTAACAAGCTTGAGGATCGTTTCGAGCGCCTTCTCAGGGTCCTCCTGCTCAATGAAGTAGAAATCGTCCACCTTATCCGGGCTGGCCTTCAGGTTTGGCATGCTGCCTTCATTGATCTTGTGGGCGTTGACAATGATGGAGCTTTCCCTGGCCTGCCGGAAGATCTCATTCAAATGGACGACCGGGGCAATGCCGGAATCGATGATGTCCATGAGAACGCTGCCGGCACCGACGGAGGGAAGCTGGTTGCCGTCACCGACCATGATAAACGTGGCTTTGACGAGAATCGCCTTGAGAAGGTGGTGCATCAGCAGGGTGTCGATCATGGATGCCTCGTCAACAATCAGCAGGTCGCAATCCAGAGGCGATTCTTCGTTCTTCTGAAAACCACCCTTCCGCATGTTGAATTCAAGCATCCGATGAATGGTCCTGGCTTCATGCCCGGTTGCCTCGGTCATGCGTTTTGCGGCTCTCCCGGTAGGAGCGGCCAGCATGATCCTTGTCCTGATGGCCGAGAAGATTTTCAGGATGGCGTTGATGATGGTCGTCTTCCCGGTTCCAGGACCGCCGGTGATGACCATGACCTTGTTCTCTGCGGCACACCGTATTGCCTCCACCTGCCTGTCGGCAAGGGTGATGGAGAGCTTTTCCTGGACCCACAGGATGGCTTTATCGGCATCGATCTTCCGGATAGCCTGGGGAGCGGACACCAGGGCTTTGAGCCGGGCGGCCAGATTGCTTTCCGCAAGGTGGTATGCGGCCAGATAGACCGCCTTGGTGTTTTCCCTGGATTCGGTGAGGCTGTCGTACATGTCTTCGATGACAATCTGCTTCTCGAAGGCTGCCTTCCCGATCGCCCTGGTGATGATCTCCCGGTCGATATCCAGCATCTCCCTGCATTTCTCGATCAAGAGCTCACAGGGATAAAAGACATGGCCTTCATCGGTCAGCTCATGGAGAACGTAGAGAATGCCCGCGGCGGCCCTCAGGTCCGAGTCCCTGGCGAAGCCCAGTTTTTCCGCAATCTTGTCGGCCGTTAGGAAACCAATGCCGAAGATATCCGTGGCCAGGCGGTAGGGATTCTCCTGTACGACCTTGATGGCGTCATTTCCGTATTGCTTGAAGATCCTGGCGGCATAGCCGGAACTGACACCATGGGATTGAAGGAAGATCATAACTGCACGGATTTCCTTCTGCTCCTCCCATGCTTTCCGGATCATGCCAATGCGCTTCCTGCCGATGCCTTCCACATCGGCAAGTTTATCGATTTCGTTTTCAATGACCTCCAGGGTCTTTTCCCTGAACATCTTCACGATCCGCTTCGCCATGACCGGACCAATGCCCTTGATGAGCCCGGATCCGAGGTACTTCTCGATTCCATGAACACTGGCGGGAGTGGTTGTCTGGCAGAAGACAATCTTGAACTGTTCTCCGTACTTCGGGTGGCTCCCCCATTCCCCTTTCATCTTGATGATCTCGCCGGGGGTGGGATTGACGATGTTTCCAATGATGGTCACCAGTTCCCGACGGCCGTAGACCCTGATCCTGGCGACGGTATAACCCGTCTCCTCGCTGGTGAAGGTGATTCTTTCAATTTGCCCCTGGAGGTCGGTTAGATGATCGGAAGCCATAGACGTCATGAGAAGTTATGTCTCAGGGTTATCGGGAACATCCCTTTCCATGAGAGGAAAGGTGATGCCATGCTTCGGGAATGACGGGTGCGGCGGCGCTTCGCCCCCCGCAGATCGAAAACCGAGGTCCTGAAGAAAAACAAAGGATGAGCTCCGGGCAGTGGTGCGGATACGACAACAATCCTGCGCTACTGCAATGCAGAACAGTTCCATAACGAGGCTTCGGCCGATCCATTTTCCCCGGGCATCGGAGGAAACCGCCAGATGCCTTAGATCAACCTCTGTTTCTTCCATCCAGATCTCAACCAGTCCGCCAACGATTCTCCCCTCCTGTCCGGCTGCACACGCTCCCTGCCATCAATCCTGAAGCCATGCCGCTCCACCTTCCGGATTCGGCAGGCTATCACGCACCCTATTCCCCTGTCCAATGATCGGGGAGCATCATCGTTCTTTTCTCGACTCATGAATGGTCATAAGGGCATCCTTTTCAACGATCAGGCGGCGTGAAACCCACAAGTGGGTTGTTATGACCGAATTAATCCTGCCGCAATGGCCTCTTTGCGTAGTGAATCGCGAAAATCCGGATGAGCAATACCGATCAAACGGTTTACCCTTTCGCAGATGGGCTGACAGAAGAGATCTGCGATGCCATGTTCGGTCACGACATACATGGTATCCGATCTCGGAGTCGTCACAACAGACCCCGGAGGAAACGCTGCTGTTATCGTAGACTTAGTTTGGCCATCCTTTGTCCTGTAGGTCGAAGGTAGACAAAGGAAACTTTTCCCGCCTTTTGAAAATGCGGCTCCTCTCACAAAATCAGCCTGCCCCCCTGTCCCGCTATATTGCTGGAAACCGATTGATTCAGAACAGGCTTGACCCGTCAGATCCATCATTAACGTCACATTAATCGACATCATATGATCGCACTTGGCGATTTCCCGCGGGTCATTTGTAATCCTGATGGGCTTGAGTTCCACTTTCCCTGTCCCGATAAAGTCGTATAGTTCCTGACTTCCCACAGCAAAGCCAGCAACCAGCTTACCATTCATAACACCCTGCTTCGCCAAGGTTACCATTGAATCCGTAAACATCTCCGTATGAGCAGAAAGGTTTTTCTTCTCGGCAAGTCGGTAACCAATGGCATTGGACAGTGAGCCCAAACCGAGTTGAATGGTCGCCCCATCTGGAATGTGCGGAATCACAAAATCAGCAATCTTGTTGTCTATCTCCGTCGGTTTTTCCTGGACCAGCTGTGGAAGTGGATGGTCATATTCGCAGATATAATCGACTTCACTTACATGAATTTTATGTTCAACCCCTCTAACATGCGGTTGATGTTTGTTTACCTGGACAATAATCTTTTTGGCTGTCTTCGCTGCTGAACCATTGATACAGACGCCCATGGGTCCATAATGCATATATCCATCCTTATCCGGGACAGATACATCCGTCATGAGTGTATTTGTCTTGTAGACATCGTTTACAGCGATGTAGCCCTTGGAAAAATGGACGGAGTTGATGCTTACATTTCCTACTTTAAAAAAGGCCCTTTCGAAAGGCCCGGCAAAAAATGTATAAAAGTTGATGCGTCCAATGAATTCAGGTGACTGCAATATTTTGAAAGGATGCAAGATCAGTCCAGAAACGATATGAACATCGTTCAGTTCGTTCACCCGATCCGCGAGGGTTTCAATCAATTGAATAGGCGCTGAGGACATTACACCTAAAAATACCCTGTCTCCTGATTCAATTTTTGCTGCTGCTTCTTCTACCGACAATAGTTTCCGGTTATACGTTTCCTGCCAACTCATAATGACAATCTCCTTTCATTCTCTGGGTATTTTCCCAGAGTTTTCATTATCATTTAACCACAAATGTCCTGTCATGGTTTACATTTGCCATATGAATTAATAAAAAAACCCCGCAATCATTGGATTCACGGGGTTTAAAAGTATTCTTCTTATAGAACATAATGGAAAATGCTATCGATTCTTTAGATATTATATTGAACTATAAGAAAAGAAATGTCAATGGAGAAATAGCATGTATTCCTTCATTCATGATACTCATCTACGTTTTCCTTTATAAGTCTGAAACTACATTGCTTTAAACGACAGATAAGAATTATGACACCGTTTTTCGGGATTGACACTTATAACCTTCTTCCATTTTGTCCTATACCCATAAGGCATAATTTTACCATTGACACTATTAACACTCCTCTTTACAGTAACATCTCAATTAGACAATCCTTTTGGAATCGGATCCATTTCCCCGCTGTCTCAACAGTTCCCCGCAGAATCCGATGAATGCCATAAAGACAAAACCTGCACGAACCTTGAAGAGGGCGGATGCCTCGGTATCCGGAAACATATTCTCACAGTTCAAGCAGCGTTTAGGAGGTTCTGACATGAGTGGAAAAGACTCCAGGGACGGCTTCAACAGACGGGATTTCATCAAGGGGGGCATCGCCGGAGCAGCGACGGTTGCAGCCATGGGACTTGGGACTGCGGAAGTTCAGGCCAAAGCAAAGATCCCGAAGAAATGGAACAAGGAAGCGGATGTCGTCATCATCGGCTACGGAGGCGCAGGCGCCTGTGCAGCCATTGAAGCCCATGATGCGGGAGCAAAAGTGTTGATTCTTGAAAAAATGAATTTCAGCGGCGGAAACACGGGGGTGTCAGGGGGTGGCGTCCTGTGCCCGACAAATGCCGAGGATGCCTACACATACATCACCGGTCTCTATGAATTTTCCCACTCCGACCTGGATAAGGATCTGGTGAGGATATACGCAAATGAATCCATCAAGAACGTGGAATGGCTGAAGTCGCTCAAGGAAGGAACAGATGTCATGGTCTACGGTGGAGCCGGATTCCCCAAGGTTCCCGGCGCAAAGTCCATGAACAAGTATCACGTCAAGGGAGAGGGCAAAGGCCTTCAGGGAAGTTCCCTGAATCTCTGGAAACTTCTGACCTATGCCGTAGAGGAAAAGAGGAAGATCCCCGTCATGATGGAGACACCGGCTCAGGAACTGGTAACGAACGCCTCCGGGGAAGTCATCGGCGTGATTGCAAAAACAAAGGGCAAGCCGTTTTCGATCCGGGCAAGGCGAGCCGTCATCCTGACCACCGGCGGCTATGAGTTCAACGAGCGGGATCTGAAGAACTTCGTGAAGGGTTATCCCATTTACGCTCTCGGCAGCCCTGGCAACACAGGCGACGGCATCCGCATGGCCCAGAAGGTCGGCGCCGGACTCTGGCACATGAATGGCGTCTCCTGTCCACTGGGCATCAAGACACCCGAAATCGATGCCGCCTTTACGTGGGCTCCCACGACGGCACGGCACATCCTGGTTGACAAGCATGGGAAACGCTTCGTCAACGAAAAGGCGGTGGAAATGCATGCGGGACTATTGGCCGTCGATTACTTCGATACCCATGCCCTGGAATATCCCCGGATCCCCTGCTACGCCATCTTCGACGAAACCGCACGAAAGGCTGGTCCGATTACGGCCCTGGCGGGAATGGGCTATGCGGGCCGTCAACACAAGTGGAGCCGTGACAACAGCGCAGAAGTTGAGAAAGGCTGGATTCTCAAGGGGAACACCGTTGTTGAACTGGCCAGTAAGATCAAATCCATGGATCAGGCTACTCTGGAGAAGACGGTGGCCCAATGGAACGAGGATGTGGCAAAGGGCAATGATACGCTCTTCCACCGGCCGATGCGCTCCGGTGATCCATCCAGCCCGGCCTACAAGGAACTCGCCACGGCGCTTTGGTCAGCGCCAATCGATCAGCCGCCATTCTATGCGGTCGCTCTGTACCCATCCCTCCTGAACACCCAGGGAGGACCAAGGCGCAACACAAAGGCCCAAGTGCTCGATGCCTTTGAAAAACCGATCCCACGGCTTTATGGCGCCGGTGAATTTGGCTCAATGTGGGGCATCATTTACCAGGGAGCGGGAAACATCGGCGAATGTGTCGTCTACGGAAGGATCGCCGGGAAGAACGCTTCCGCGGAAAAACCGTGGAAGTAGAAAACCGCCGATGATGATTAACCGGGAGCCGACTGCACATGGTGCAGTGCTCCCGGTTTCATGATCAATGGGAGGAAGATCATGATCAGGCATTATTCGTTATCGAAGAGGAGCCTCATTGTATTGGGCACGCTCCTCTTTCTGTTCCTCACCGTAGTGCTGAGACCGGATGTCAGCGGAGAAGATGGGAAGAAGTTTTTGGCGGACAGACACCAGGCAAAAGGGATAGCGTGCTCCGCCTGTCACAAGGAAGACCCTCCAAAGGCCGCCGTTTCGACCCCCGTCTGTCTGGGCTGCCATGGATCCTATGCCAGGATTGCAGAAAAGACGCTCAAGACGGAACCGAATCCTCACGCTTCCCACATGGGAAATCTATCCTGCGATAACTGCCATCATGCCCACAAAGGATCGGAAAACCAATGCTTATCATGTCACCAATTCAACTTTGAAACGCCGTGAGTTGACATGTCCTGACACAAAACTGGATCCGTTTTCGGGGGGCAGGTAAGGGGTAGGTCAAAATTGCATGCCGATGGTGGGTCAATTTTCAATGCCGATTGACAAGTTGACAACAAAGAGTCCCCGGAAAGCCCTTCTCTTTGCTTCATCGCTCACGACAAATCCCTTCCTGACAAGTTTGACACTCGTGCTCGCGGTCTCGCTCCCGGACCAGCGAGACGACTTAACGGATGCCGACGTCTCCCTTCCCGCCATGGCGGCCGGTTTTTCTGATTTGTTTCGTTAATCTGTATAAATCTCTCTGTGATGACCAGCCCCCCGGAATGATGTTCATTTCCGGAGGACTGGTCCGTTCGGCGGTCATGTCCTATTCAGAGTATGCCGGTTCACCCTGGATGGATTTCACCAGATCCAAAGCCTTTTTGACTTGATCCCGGGTTCCCCGGAAAACAAGCCATACACTGCCTTCCGCACCACTGACACCGCCAGCGCTGGCCTGGAAAACGGTTGCCCCTGTCAGCATGTTGATAGCCTCCAGTTCTGTCACAATTTCTCCAGTGAGGAGCCACATCGAGGGAATGACATAACCGGGGAACACCGACGATGGACGGCCGGATGAGGGGGATAACGATTCCATTGGCTCACGCATCTTCAACGTCATGTCCACAACATCCCCGGCAACCAGTTTCTCGAGTCCGATCGGAATGACGAGGTGGGCCTTGCGTGCCACGATGAAGGGCATGGTGATCCCTGTTGTTCCTCCGGAGGGATCGAGGATATTGACTGCCGCTACCTTGTTCTTGTAGTCTAAGGCATTCGCCCCTTTGATGACGACGTCACCTGCTTTCAGCTTCTTCGCTGCCTCACCAAGCGGGATATCAAGAACCTTGCCTTTTTCCAGAATCAGGTGGTTGACAGGTTTTGCCTTGGGCAGGTATTTGGCTCCTTTCTCGGGCTCGATTCTTCCCGTCACAAACGCTGCATGATCGGCCTTTTTCCCGCTGATCTCCTCTGCCACGTAGGCATTGGTTGTCCCCTTGATGATGATGATCATGCCTTTTGCAAGGGCGTTCTTGACGACCGGCATCTGAGCTACAGCCTTACCGATCAGCCTCTTGGACTCAGCGACAGTCAGAATTGCTCCGCTCTGGACGAGTTTATCCGGTCCTGCGCTTCCCGATTCCGCCGCGGACGAGATCCCTGTAAACAGCAATTGTCCGCCAACGACAATCGCAAACAGAAAGATGACGACTCTCAATACCTTTTTCATCATGTGTTCCTCCCTTCGCTGTTCGATTCATGTTGTTTTAGATTATGCTCCGGACTTCCTAAAAGCCGATAAACAGATCTCTATGATGCACGATCCGTTGTGCCTCTTCACATGATATCCTGGCCAGACATTGGTTACAATCCTGGAAGCGATACCATCGCCCTGACTGCTTTTTTCCATGAAACCAATACTGAGCATGAGCATATTTCCCGGAACCTGCATCATATTCATTTTGTTTACAGATCGCTCAATGAATGTGAAATTTTCTGGGCTGTTTTCGATACCAGCTTCGCAAGCATTTCGCTCCGTTTGGTGGTTACCCGGTTTTTTGGAGCCGAAATACTGATGGCCGCCACACATTCTCCCTTGGAGTTCAATACAGGTGCGGCAACGCAGTAAACCCCCACCAAGGCTTCTTCATCATCGACGGCAATTTTCCTGACCCGGACTTTTTCAATTTCCTGAATCAATTCATCAACGGATATGATTGTATTTTTTGTGAGTTTTTTAAAAGATGTACTCCGGCTGTAGATTTGCCGAATGTCTTCATTGCTGAAGTATGACAACAATATCTTGCCCGTTGCACAGCAGTAGCCCGGAAACCTTGCACCAGCTGTTATCGATATCCGCAGCAGCGCTTCACATTCCAGCCGGTAGATGTAGCGGATCGCGTTATATTCCCAAACGGCCGCATTCACTGTTTCCTCGCAAGCTTCATAGAGCTCCATCAGGAAGGGAGCCATTGCGATGCGAAGAAATCGTTCCCTTTTAGAGTCAATTCCAATTTCCAGCGTCCGGACGCCGAGGCCATACATTTTGGTCATGCCGTTCTGCTGGACGAATTTTCGCGCTACCAGGGTGCTGAGGACTCGATGGACCGTCCCTTTCACCATGCCGAGTTTTTGGCAGATTTCCGTTATGGAGAGATCACGCCCCTGATCGATCAGAAGCTCAAGAATTAAAAGTGCTTTATCAAGAGAGGTGACTCGGTATTTATTCTCGGAATTCGACGGAGTCTTCAATTTTACGGATGCTTTTTTCATGCCGATAGAGCCGCCAGGAGGGATCGTTCCATATTTTTGAATGAATTGTTACCTTGTGGAAAATCAAAGTCAAGAAATTGTTCCGTATGCTGGATTTTGAGTTCTGATATACGGAACGTATGTCTCGACAGACAATATGGAAGTTTCCTTCGACTACCCACATAAGGTTTGTCCAATTCAAAACCTACCGGACTTACTACAAGTGGATGCCGAGTGAGAGCAGGAGAAATATCGACGAACTGGATTCTCAGGGGGAGGATTTGACTGGTTGCGTCGAACACGCAACCAACACGCAACCAGACGAAAAAAGAGGGTTACGAAATCATGCGTAACCCCTCGATCTTATTATGGAGGCGGCAACCGGATTCGAACCGGTGAATAACGGTTTTGCAGACCGCTGCCTTGCCACTTGGCTATGCCGCCAGAAATGACTGGAGCGGGCGAACGGATTTGAACCGTCGACGTCTACCTTGGCAAGGTAGCACTCTACCACTGAGTTACGCCCGCTCTTGTTTTGGTGGTGCCGGACTATAACAGATAAAAAGTCTTTGTCAATAAAAAATCATCCCGAAAAACCGCTCGAACGGGCCATGGGCAAGCAACAGAGCCCTTCGACAACAGCACCGAATACGACCGGCCGGCATCCGGCGAAAAGTGGCCCATCGGACCCTCGCTGAGCCTGAAACCGCCTACGTCCGGCGGTCTTCATTCCGCCGCTCCCCGTACCGCTCCAGGATCCATCTGCGGGCCTGGCCGGCATCGCCAATCTCTCCGCCCAACTGGGCGTCCTCGACCGCAGTCAGGATTTCGCGGAACAGGGGGCCCGGCGTAAATCCCATTCGAATCAGGTCCTCGCCGTCGATCAGCCGCGCCGGGTGGAGGTCCTCCCTGCTCAGTTCGACCAGCTTCTCCCGACAGAAGTCAAACGTGTCGAGCATGCCGTGGCTCCCAAGGCAATCGAGCCGGTGCAGCTCGAGGTGAAGCGGAAAATCCGGGAGCCTAAGAAAGCGCTTGAGCGTACCGGGCCTCATCTCGCCCACGGACATGAAATGCATGTGGTGCCGGATCAGGTCCAGGATCGTTCCGATGTCCTGGTTTGAAAACCGGAGCCGCCGCAGGATGTCCTCGGCCAGCCTCATCCCCTCCCGGACGTGCCCGTAGAAGTGAATTCCCCGCCCGTCCTCCGTCCGCGTGACCGCCTTCCCGACATCGTGCAGAACCACGGCCCATGCCAGCCGCTCGTCGGCCCTGCCGTTTTCACCTATGGGAAGCCGTTCCAGCATATTGAGCACATGGACCCAGACATCCCCCTCCGGGTGAAAGAGGGGCGGCTGGGACACACCGGCAAGGGCGCTCACCTCCGGCAGGATCCGCGCCAGGAGCCCGGAGTCCGCCAGCAGCTCCATCCCCCGGCGGGCACCACGGCTGACCAGGATTTTCGTCAACTCCTCCCGGACCCGCTCGCTGCTGATCCGACGGATCGCGTCGGCTCCCGCCCGGACGGCGGCAAAGGTCGGGGGATCAATGGAAAAATCGAGAACGGCGGCAAATCGGATCGCCCGGAGCATCCGGAGGTGATCCTCTGCGAAGCGGGCCTCGGGGTCTCCAATCGTGCGGATGACCCGGTTGTGCAGGTCCTCCAGGCCTCCGACATAATCCGTGACATGGCCCGTTTCCGGGTCCAAAAGAAGGCCGTTCACGGTGAAGTCGCGCCGCAGCACGTCCTCCTGCGCACCGGCGAACCGGACACGGGAGGGTCTCCTGCCGTCCCGGTACCCTCCCTCGGTGCGGTAGGTGGCCACTTCGAACGGCAGGCCTTCCTCCACCACCATGACAACGCCGAACCGGGCCCCCAGGGGGACTGTCCGCGGGAAAAGGGCCTGCACCTCTTCCGGCGTGGCGGACGTGACGATGTCAATGTCTTCCGGCTCCGTACCGAGGAGGACGTCGCGGACGCAGCCGCCCACGAAAAAGGCCTCATGACCCGCCGCCGCCAGCCGCCTGACGATGGACAGCGCGACCGTCCTCAACCTTGTCTTTTCCTCCCGGGGCTCTTCACTCATCCGTGTCCGGCAGGTCTTCCGACAGGGGATTCCCTCCCTGCAGGCGGCGCCTGCGGCCGATCCAGTATGACACTCCAAAGACGACCACAAGAACCAGCGGCACAACCCCCAGGAGCACGTCCATGAAAGACTCGGCCGATGCAAAGATGAGAATCGACACGGTAAAGATCATGCCGGCGATGATGAGCCAGAGAGCCCCTTCTTTCATGTTTTCCCCCCTCGGATTTTCCCCGCCCTGCCCATCCGGACGGCGCAGAACTCGCCGCACATGGTGCAGCCTTCCTCGTCGGCGCTCCGGCTCGTTTCCAGCATGGCCCTGCTCTTTGCAGGGTCGATGGACACGGCGATCTGTCCTTCCCAGTTCAATTCCCTGCGGTATTGCGCCATGGCCCGGTCCCGCTCCCAGGAGCCGGGGAACCCCTTGGCGAGGTCCGCGATGTGGGCGGCGATGCGGGAGGCCATGATTCCCTCCCGGACGTCCTCGAGAGTCGGGAGCCGCAGGTGCTCGGAGGGCGTGACGTAGCAGAGGAAGTCCGCCCCCGCGGCGCCGGCGATGGCCCCGCCGATGGCCGACGTCAGGTGGTCGTAGCCCGGCGCAATGTCCGTCGGCAACGGACCCAGCACATAGAAGGGCGCACCGTTGCAGAGCCGCTTCTGGAGCTGGATGTTCGCCACGATGTCCTGAATCGGGACGTGGCCCGGCCCCTCGATCATGACCTGTACGCCCTTCTCGCGGGCCCGCTTCGCCAGTTCTCCCAGGAGGACCAGCTCCTGGATCTGTCCCCGATCCGTCGCGTCGGCGAGGCAGCCCGGCCGAAGGCCGTCGCCGAGGCTGAACACCATGTCACAGCTTCTCGCAATCTCAATGAGCCGGTCATAGTGCTCGAAGAGAGGATTTTCCCGGCCGTTCATCTCCATCCAGTGGGCCGTCAGCGACCCTCCCCGGCTTACGATACCGAGAACCCGGCCCTGCGCTTCCACGGACGCGACGCTCTTTCGTGTGACGCCGCAGTGGACGGTGATGAAATCGACCCCGTCCCGGCCGTTCTCCTCGATGGCGGCAAAGAGGTCCTCCCCCGTCATGTCCACGAAGGACTTCCCCTGGTCCAGCATCCGGGCGGCGGCCTGGTAGACGGGAACGGTGCCGATGGCCAGAGGAGACGCCTCCAGAATGGCCTTCCGAATGGCCCGGATGTCTCCGCCGGTGGAGAGGTCCATGATCGTGTCCGCCCCGGCCTCCACGCAGATCCGGACCTTTTCCAGCTCCTCCGCAACGTCGGCCCGGTCTTTCGACGTGCCGATGTTGGCGTTGATCTTCGTCCGCAGTCCCCTGCCGATGGCCAGGGGCTTGATTCCCTTGTGGAGGGCGTTTCGCACCACCACGATCGTCCCCTCTTCCACGCCCCGTCGCAGCGCTTCGGGATCGATCCCCTCCACTTCCGCGCAGATCTTCATCTCTTCCGTAATTTTTCCGCTTCGGGCGGCTTCCAGCTGTGTCATGATCGTGCTCCCCGTTTCTTCTTTGCGTCCAACTCCTCCATCAGCGGCGCCAGGTGGTTCGTGGGGCCGTTGCCGCCTCCGATGCGGAGGGAATGGCGAATCGCCGATGTTACATAGTGCTTGGCCCCGGACACGGCCTTTCCCACGGATTGCCCCTTCGCCAGCCCGACGGCCAGTGCGGCGGAAAACGTGCAGCCGGTGCCGTGTGTGTCGGTCGTCCGGAGCCGCGGGCTTCGGAACAGGCGGCATCTGCCGTTCTCGTAAAGCAGGTCCACGGCATCGCCCTCCAGGTGGCCGCCCTTGACGACCACGCTCCGGGCGCCCATGCGCGCGATGGCCTCGGCGGCCCGTTTCATGTCGTCCGTTCCCCTTATTTCCATGCCCGTCAGGACCTCCGCCTCGGGAATGTTGGGCGTGATCACCCGGGCCAGGGGGATCAGTTCGTCCACCAGGGCGTTCCGGGCGGCCTTCTCCATCAGGGAGGCCCCGCCCTTGGCGACCATGACCGGGTCCACGACCAGGTTCACGATGCCGTATTCCTTGATCTTCGCCGCCACGATGCGGATGATCGACCGCGACGCGATCATCCCCGTCTTGGCGGCATCCACCCCGATGTCGCCCGCCACGGCGTCGAACTGGGCGGCCACGAAGGACGCCGGCACCTTGTGGATTCCCCAGACGCCCCGTGTGTTCTGGGCCGTCAGGGCGGTGACGACGCTCATCCCGAAGCCTCCCAGGACCGTGATCGTCTTCAGGTCCGCCTGTATCCCCGCGCCGCCCCCGGAGTCGGAGCCGGCGATCGTCAATACGCGCTTGATGCCCATGTTCTCAATCTCCCGCGGGGAATTCCCCCGCCCTGAAATAACGGATGACCAGCAGTGCACCCCGGCGGACCCGGATCGATCCCCGGGAAGCGATCAGCCGGTTGCTGACTCCGTATGGCTTTCCGGCCCTCATCTCCGCCCCGGCCAGGGGATATTCGAATCCTTCCAGGTCGATCCCCTCCGCGGCCTCTCCCAGGGGAAAGACGGACACCGTTTGGCCCGGCTCCCCCTCCAGAATTCTCATGTCCCGGACAAGAAAGGCCTCACAGGACGGATCCAACAGGCGGACGTCCACTCCCCGGGCGGCATCGCAGGCCAGAAGCGACAGGTTGGCCAGGGTGTGGTCCAGCCTCCGTCCCAGGGCGCCGAAGATCCAGACAGCGTCGGGATTCATCCCCAGGGCCTCCGTCAGCGCCAACTCCGTGTCCGTCTCGTCCTTCTCCGGTGGATGCCGGAGGAGCCGGCACCCCCGTGTGGAGAAGAAGCGTGCCGTTTCGTCGTCCAGGGAGTCCATGTCGCCGATGATGGCCTTGGGAACCAGGCCCAGCTTCCGGGCATGGCTCGCCCCGCCGTCGGCGCAGAGGATCGCCACGGGACGGATCGAATCGACCCGCTCCCGCAGGAACTCCGGATCCTGCAGCGGTCCCCCCGCCAGGATGAAAACGATCCGCCTCATGCTCACCGCCCTGAAAAGCCGTCCCCCGCAGAAAAACAACAGGGGCCATCCCCTGTTCCGCGGGATATGGCCCCTTCCGTTCGTCCTATCTCCGCTCCCTACGCTGGCATGATCCAGGTCAGGTTCAAAGGGTATTCTCTCAGCCTCCGCGGCACCCCCGTATGTCTTCTTTGCCCCTTATCCCCCTTTCCCGGAAAAAGCAACCGGGTTTCGAAGCAGTTACGGAATGTTGAAAACGTTTCTCGCGTTCCCCGAGGTCGCTTCCGCCACCTCCTCCAGGGAAAGCCCCCGGATCTCGGCCACCCTGCGGGCCGTGAAAAGGACATGGGCAGGCTCGTTGCGCTTGCCCCGATACGCCTGCGGCGTCAGGTAGGGGCAGTCCGTCTCGACGAGGAGCCGCTTCAGGGGGGTTCGCCGGACCACCTCGGCCAGCTTGTCGTTCTTCGGGTAGGTTACCGGACCGGCGATGGAGATGTAATATCCCCGGCGGACGCACTCCTCGGCCATGGCCGCGTCGCCGGAAAAGCAGTGGATGATGACGGGCTTCCGCCCCTTCCAGGAAAGGAGGGCCTTCATCGTTTCCGGGTGGGCGTCCCGGTCATGGATGATCACCGGCAGATCCAGGTCCGCCGCCAGATCGAGCTGCTCGGCGAAGCGGCGGATCTGGACCTCCCGGGGGGAGCGGTTCCGGAAGAAATCGAGGCCGATCTCCCCGTAGGCGACCACCTTCGGCTCCGCGGCCAGCCTCCGCAGCTCGCGGTACATCTCGTCGTGAATGCCTTTCACGTCGTGAGGGTGGATTCCGATGGCGGCATAGACCTCCGGAAACTTCGCGGCGATGGCTGCGGCCTTCCGGCAGTCCCGCAAATTCGTACCCACCGTGACCATGGCGGTGACGCCGCTCTCCACGGCGCGGCGTAGGACTTCCTCGCGGTCGGGATCGAAATCCCGCATCTCGAGATGGGCGTGCGAATCAATCAGCATGCGAAATCGTACCGCCGCCGGGCTTTCTCTTTTCGTCCCGGCGAATCTTCACATAATCGGCCTTCTCCGCCGCGTCCGGAAGCTGCGCCAGGGCCTTCGCAAGCTCCTCCTCGGTAACATCGCCGTTGCGCAGCTTCTGCTCGATGATTCTCCTGTCCATTTCCCCTTTTAAAATCGACTTTTTGATCATGCAGACCCACCTCCTGCAATGTATTGTTCCTTTTTTCGGCTGGACGGCACGCTGCCCCTGTCTTCCGGTTCCACCGGCATTCCCCGGATCCTCTGCTCCCGCAGCCCGCAGCGGGCGGCAACGGCCTTTCGGGGCTGCTCCTAAAGCAGATCGGGCTCCCGTGTCAACGAATATGTCTGCAATCATAAACATATCGAATATTTATCAATATCCCGCCTCTCATCCTTCCACGATCATCCACTCTGTCAATGAATCTTCCGATCGACTTGACTCCTTCCCGGCCTGTGCCCTAAGATGCGCCCACTTCGAAATGGAAAGGCATTCATGGTCCCGGACCTAAACAGCGTCACCATCTTCACCGACGGAGCCTGCCTGGGAAATCCCGGGCCGGGTGGCTGGGCCGTGGTATTGCTCTCCGGCCCGCACCGAAAGGAGCTTTCCGGCGGCTACCGCCTGACGACGAACAACCGCATGGAGCTCCAGGCGGCCATCCGGGGCCTGGAGGCCCTGAAGAAGCCCTGCGAAGCCGTCCTTGTTACCGACTCGCAGTATGTCTTCAACGGCATCGACAAGGGCTGGGCGAAGCGCTGGAAAGAAAGCGGGTGGATGCGAAGCCAGCGGGAAAAGGCCCAGAATGCGGACCTCTGGGAGAGACTCCTGGAGTTGTGCGAGAGGCACCGCGTCCGCTTTCAGTGGGTCCGCGGACATGCCGGGAACGAGGAGAACGAGCGGTGCGACCGCCTGGCACAGGAGGCGGCGAAGCAGCCAGACCTTCCTGCCGACTTGGGATACCGGCCCTGAAACCGTCGCTCCTGCCTTTGCCGGAAGCCCTTACAATCCTTCCGCTCCAAGCATTTCCAAGACCCTGGATGCGGTATCCTCCGGTTTCACCCCGTACCAGGCGCCGAGAATCCTCCCCTCTTCATCGACCAGGAAGGCCGAGCGGGTGATTCCCATCCCCTTCTTCCCGTACATCGTCTTTTCTCCCCAGACACCCCAGGCGGCCGCAACCACCGCGTCCGGGTCCGACAGGAGGGGGTAATCCAGCTCTTCTCTCTCGCTGAATTTCTTCTGTGCCGCCGTTGCGTCCCGGCTGATTCCCAGGACGGCCACGCCCCGCCTCTCCAGCTCCCGCCGTGCCTCCAGCACGGTCCGGACCTGCCTGGCTCACCCCGAGGTGCCGGCCTTCGGGTAGAAAAACACCAGGAGCTTCCGGCCCCGGAAATCCGACAGCCCGACGGGGTTGCCGTTCTCATCCTTCAACTCGAACGCGGGGGCCTTGTCCCCTTTCTTGAGCCGTTTCATCTTTTCCTCCCTGAAATTGAATGGTCTTTTCCGGTTGTGAATCGGACGCCGGCCCGGCTCACACCGCCCGCAGGGCGTCCACAATGTTCAGGCGGGCCGCCTGGAACGCCGGCAGGACACCGCCCACGAATCCCATCCCCAGGGAAAACAGCATCGCCTCCAGGGCGATGGCGGGACTCAGGGTGAACGAAAAGGCCAACTCCGCGAAGGTCTGAAAGTTCATGGTGGAGACGGTCACGAACTGCATGAAGGAGGCGAAGAACAGCCCCGCCACTCCGCCCAGGAATCCGAGGATCATCGACTCCGCGAGGAAGGCCAGGAGGATGCTCCGGCGCTGGAAACCCAAAGCCCGGAGCGTCCCGATCTCGGCGGTCCGGTTCGCCACGGCCGAGTACATGGTGATCATGGCCCCGATGACCGCCCCCAGGGAAAAGATGACCGTGAGCGAGATGCCGAGGATCCGCAGGAACTTGGCCATCGCCTCCGACTGGTCCAGGTAGTAGCGGGTCTCACGCCGCGCCTCCAGGGTCAGCCGGGGATCCTTTTCGATCCTTGCCTTCATGGCCTCGAATTCCCCGGAGTCCCGTAGTTTGAAGAGAACGGACGAGTAGACCGGCCGCCGGAATGCCTGCATGAACTGGTCGACGTCCCCCCAGATCTCCGAGTTGAATCCCGTGTTGCCGGCGTCGAAGATCCCCACGATCCGCCAGTTCCGGAGCCCGCAGCAGAGGTTCTCGCCGAGGCCGACGCCCCGGAAGCCGCGGACGACCCCCATCCCCGCCATGACCTCCGTCGTCCCCATGCGGGGCAGCCTCCCCGCCACCAGCTTCACCTGGGGCCTCAGTTTCGGCGAGGCTTCCATGATCCCCCGGAGGACCACGTTCGACTTCTGCCCCGTGTCCCGCTTCGGCAGGGCGATCAGGACGACGAGCTCCTTCACGAGCAGCCTCCGGCCGTCGGACCCAATCGCCACCTCCGGCTGGACCTCCACGACGGCGGCCTGCTGCCGGTCCACCCCGCTCATGACCTCGGATCCCGATCCTTTCCGGACAACCACCACGTTTTCGTAGGACCCCGTCTCCACGAGGGTCTTCTGCAGCCCCTCGGCCAGCATCAGGATCGTGGCGAAAACGAAGACCACCAGCGCCATGCCGGAGACCGTCAGGATCGTCGTTAGGCGCCGGGTCCAGAGGTTGCGGATGCTGTAGGAGAGGGGAACCGCCATCACCCGATCCTCCGAAGCCCGTCGGCGATTCGGATCCTGATGGCCCGGCGCGTCGGGATGACGCCGGCGACACCCGCCACCAGGAGGGCCGCTACAACGTCGAGGGCCAGGGTTTCTTTCGAGACATTGAAGACGGGGAAGAAATTCGGGAGGCTGTCGGCGAACGCGCGGGCTACGGGAAACGTCAGGGCCATCCCCAAGACACAGCCCGTCAGGGTGATGACGAGGGCCTCTCCGAAGACCAGGGCGGCGATATGGCGGCCTCCGAAGCCCAGGGTCTTGAGGATGGCGTAGTCGCCGATGCGCTCCCGCGTCGTCATGGCCATCGTGTTGGCCACGACGGCCATGATGATGAAGATGATGACGACGGAGACGAGCTGGATGGCCAGGACGATCGTGGAGGTCATGGAGATGAATCCGAGGTTGAAGGCCTTCTCCGTCTCCGTCAACGTCTCTGCCAGGGAGTTCCGGAACATGTCGTCCACCGCCGCGGACACCTCCGCGGCCAGGTCCGGGTGGGTCACTCCGATCATGTAGAAACCCACCTGGTCGGCCCGCCCGGGATACAGCCTCCGCACCATCTCGTTCAGGTAGTCCCAGTGGAAGAAGAACTGGGTCTCGTCGATGGTCTTGTCCCGCCCCCGGTAGACCCCCCGGAGAACGAAATCCCAGTTCCCCGGGAAGATGACGCCCCGGAGCGTGACCGTGTCGCCAATCTTCCAGCCGAACTGGGCGGTGAGCCTGCGTCCGGCCACGAAGCCCTTGCGGTCGCCGAGGAAGGATTTCTTCTGGTCTTCCGGGATGATGAACTCGGGATAAAGGTCCAGGTACGTCGGAGCGTCCACGGCAAAATTCGGAAAGAAATTCTTCTCTTCAATGTAGATGCCGCCGAACCAGTTGCCCCAGGAAACGCTCCGTACGCCGGAGACCTGGCGGATCTTGTCCTTGTAGGCGAGGGGGAGCGGGAAGATGAGGGAGACGGAGTTCCGGGTCACCAGGCGGGCCGCGGAGGCGGCCTCCACCCCGGCGTACCAGGCGGCGACCACGGTCCGGAGCAGGCCGAAGGCCAGGATCGCCACGGTGATTCCCAGGATTGTGAGCCCCGTCCGGAGGCGGTTCCGGAAGGCGTTCCTAAAGAGGATGCGCAGGATCATCGTTGCTCAGCACCCCCTTGTCCAGGTGCCGCAGGACATGGGCCCGCTGCGCCGCCCGGGGATCGTGGGTCACCATGATGATCGTCTTTCCCAGCTGCCCGTTCATGCGCTCCATCAGGTCGAGGATCTCCGACGCCGATACCCGGTCGAGATCGCCCGTGGGCTCATCCGCCACGAGCAGGACCGGGTCCGTGACGATGGCCCGGGCGATGGCCACCCGCTGCTGCTCCCCCCCGGAGAGCTGGCCCGGGTAGTGGTCCAGCCGGTGGGAGAGGCTCACCAGGTCCAGGCACATCCGCGCGTGCTCCCGCCGCTCCCGCTTCGTCAGGCCCGAGAGGGTCAGGGGAAGCTCGACATTCTCCAGGGCTGTCAAGACGGGGATCAGGTTGTAAAACTGGAAGATGAACCCCACGGCGCCGGCCCGCCACGCCGCCAGCTCCGTCTCCGAGAGGGTCGTGATCTCCACGCCCTCGACCAGGATGCTGCCGCTGTCGGCCCGGTCGATCCCCGCGATGAGGTTGAGAAGCGTGCTCTTGCCCGATCCGGAGGGCCCCATGAGGGACAGGAATTCGCCATTCCGGATGTCGAAGGAAATGTCGTGCAGGACCGGCACTTCCAGGCTTCCCCGCCGGTAGGCCTTGCTGAGATTCAGAATGCGGACGATGGGCGGGCTGTCGCTCATTTTTCGGCAACACGGATGCGGGACCCGTCTCGGATCCGGCCCGGGGGCTTGAGGATCACCCGGTCCCCCGCCTGGAGTCCGCCGGTTACCTCGACCATGTCCCCGATATCGGCCCCTGTTTCGATCACTGCCTGTTTCGCCCGGTCTCCCCGGGCCACGAAGACGATCCGCTTCCCTTCCTTCTCCAGGACGGCGGTCCGGAGGACAGCGAGACGGGCCTTCTCCTCGCCTTCCGCAACCGGCCGGGAGAGGAAGGCCACCTTGGCGCTCATGTCCGGGAGGAGCCGGTCGCCCGGTTTCAGGAACCGGACCTTGACCATGACGGAGGCCTTGCTCCGGTCGACCGTCGGGACGATGGCGTGGACCTCCCCGGGAAAACGCGCCTCCGGGAGGGCATCCAGGCTGATCTCGCAGGGTTGGGCGGGTTTGACCCGCCCGATGTTGGATTCCGACACGTCCACTTCCACCAGCAGGGATCCCAGATCGGCGATGGTAACCACGGCGGCCTTGGCGTTGGCGGCGGCCCCCAGGGGGGTGACGATGTCGCCGATGTCGGCGTTCTTCGTCAGCACGACGGCATCGAAGGGAGCCTTGATCAGCGTGTAGTCGAGGGCTGTCTCGGCCCCCCGGACACCGGCCTCGGACACCTTCAGCGAAGCCTCCGCGGAAGCCGCGGCCGCCTCGACCCTGCGCAGCCTTGTTTCCGCCAGGTCATAGGCAGATCTCGACACGGACCCCGTTTCGACCAGGCGTTTGTGCCTCCCGTAATCCCTTCGGGCCTCTTCCAGTTCCGCCCGGACCTGCTCCAGGTTCGCCCGGGAGACGTTCCGGCCGGCCGCCGCCTGGTCCCTGGACGCGAGGACATCCTCGTTCTCGAGGCGGGCGATGATCTGGCCCTTCCGGACGCGGCTCCCCTCCTCCACCAGGAGCGCCACCAGCCGACCCGTGGCCTTCGACGCCACCGCCGCCTTCCGCTGGGCCACCACGTAGCCGCTGGCGTTGAGGACCGTCAGGCCCTGGGACGGATAGACCTGCGAAACCGCGGCGGTCTCCACCGTGACAGAGGGCGTCAGAATGCCCAGGACATAGAGAACGCTCGCCCCGAGGAGCAGAACCGCCACGACGGCCGCGATCGTCCATTTCCTGGATGCCTTCAGGGGCTGCTTTCTCCGCGTCTTGTCGATTTTCAGAGCCGAGAGGTCATCCCGGGCCATGTTCGCCTCCCCTTCCCAGGAGCGGATTGGCGGCCTTCTTCCTGGCTTTCTCGATGAACATGAACCGGTCCGCCGCCTGCATGATGAGAGTCAGGTCCGATCCCTTCTGTCCCGTGTCCATTCCGATGGAGATGCTCAGCGGAGGGCCGGGATGCGCTTGATTGTGCTCTTCCAGGTTCTTCCGGATGCGGTCGATGATGGAGGAGGCGACCTCGCGATCTGAAAACGGCAGGAGGGCCGCGAATTCGTCCCCACCGATCCTGGCCAAGACGTCTTCCGCACGCATCGATTCCTGCAGGACCCGTGCGGCCCGCTTGAGAAAGTCGTCCCCCGCGGCGTGTCCGCCTTCGTCGTTCATCCTTTTCAGGCCGTCCAGGTCGGCCATGATGATGCTGACGGGATAGGAGCGGCCGCGCTGCATTCTGCTCAGCTCTTCCTCGAAATAGGCCCGGTTGTAGAGGTCCGTGAGAACGTCGTGGGTGCTCAGGTAGCGGAGCTGTGCCTCCGCCCCCTTCCGCTCCGAGATGTCCATGGAATTCCCGAGAATGGCGTGGCGTCCGCGGAAACGGATCGGCGTGACGGTCTCCATGACCCAGCGGATCTCCCCCGTCTTCGTGCGGATCCGGAATTCATAGGGAGTGGAGCGGATCCCCCGGAGCATGTCCCGTGCGAACTGCCACGTCCGCTCGCGGTCCTCCGGCAGGATCAGGTCCATGGCGACCGTATCGACCAGTTCCTCAGGGTCGTAACCCGCGTACGAAGCGGCGTTCCGGTTCAGGTAGCGGAACCGTCCGTCCTGGATCACGTAAACACCGGCGAAGGACCGCTCCGCCAGGGTTCGGTACCGCTCCTCGCTCTCGCGCAGCTCGGCCTCCACTCTCTTCCGCTCCGAGATGTCCCTTGCCGTCCCGCGGAAGCCCATGGGTTTTCCTTCGGCGTCCCGCTTCAGGAAGACGGCCGCCTCGATCATGAAGGTCTCGCCGTCCCTGCGTTTCATGATCCACTCCGACGCCCGCTCCGGGAGCCCCGTCCGGAACACCCGGTTGAAGATCTGAAACACCTGCGGGGAGGTTTCCTCGCCGATAAACATCCGGTAATTCGCCCCGGCCAGCTCCTCCGCCGTGTATCCGACATATTCCGGAAGGACACGGTTGAAGAAGGTCAGGTTCCCCGACAGGTCGACCTCGAAATAGACCTCGTCCGCGGCCTCCAGGATGGTGCGGTATTTTTCTTCGCTCTCCTGAAGGGCCTGCTCGATCTTTCGACGCACCGTCAGGTCGTGGATCGTCTCGATGGCCCCCTGGATTCGGCCCTCCACATCACGGAGGGGGGCGGCGTTGCCGACGAAGTACATCCGGTCGCCCCGCATGTTCGGCATGTACGACTCACCGATGATGCGTCCGTCTTCGGTTTTTTCCAGGACGCTGTATGACTTCTCCCAGTCGCTTCCGGGATGGAGAATGAAATCGATGAGGATGGGCCGCCGTTCGCCGTAAAAAACGACCGCATATTGGTGGTCTCCCTTTCCGATCATCTCCCCGGCGGGAACCCCGGTCAGGTCCGCCATGGCTCGGTTCCAGGCCACGACGACGCCCTCCAGGTCGATGGCGAACGTCGGATCGGGAAGGATATCGACGATGCTCCTCAGGTCCCTTTTTCCGTTTGCGATGCCGGAAAAGGAATCATGGGATGGGGAAACACTGGATGGACCGGATTTCGGACGGCCCGCCGTCCTGCGCACGGCCTTCCGCAACGGCCTTTTCGTGGGGCGGGGAGTTCTGTCGCTCATGCATCGGCTTTCCTGGACTGGAATCGCGCTGCCCGGATATGGATTGGGATTTATACTTGACATCACACCGATGTTTCAACAAGATTGTGCCTCAGTTCCGGAAATGAGCACTGGCGCGGCATCCATATGACCTCCCATCACGACTCCCAGGAATCCCGAATCGCTTTCATCGGTCTCGGCAAGGTCGGAACCGCCATGGCCGTGTTGCTGCGCAAAGCCGGCTACAGGCTGGCGGCCCTCTACGACGTCTCCCCGGAGGCAAGGGAGCGGGCCGCCTCCGCCACGGGCGCCCCCATCGCCGGCGGGGCTGCCGAGGCAGCCTCCCGGTCTGACATGGTGTTCCTCACCACCGGCGACGACCAGATTCTCGCCGTCTGCCGCGAGATCGCCGAGGGGGGAGGATTCCACCCAGGGCAGACCGCCGTTCACATGAGCGGCGCCGGTGGACTCGACCTTCTCGAACCGGCGCGGGAGGCCGGCGCCTGCCGGGCCAGCATCCATCCGATGCAGGCCTTCGCAGACTCCGCCATGGCGCTCGAGAACCTGCCCGGCAGCGTCTTCGGCGTCACCGCCGACGAACCCGCCCGGGAATGGGCCGTCCGCATCGTTGGGGACCTGGGCGGCACCCCCTTCTTTGTCGCCGGGGAAAACAAGGCCCTCTATCACGCCGCCGCCTGCATGGCCTCGAACTACCTGGTTACTCTGATCCGCCAGGTCGAGGCCGTCTACGAGTCCATTGGAATGGACCGGGAGGATGCGGTTCGGGCCGTCTGGCCCCTGATCGGAGGGACACTCCGGAACATCGAGACCATGGGAACCGTCCGGGCCCTCACGGGACCCATCGTCCGGGGGGACGCCGGAACCATCGAAAAGCATCTTGCGGCCTTCCGGGAGAAACTTCCACACCTCCTGGAGACTTACCGCGTCCTGGGAAAACAAACGGTGAAGCTGGCCCGGGAGAAAGGAACCCTTTCCCTGGAGCAGGCGGAGCAACTTAATTCCATTTTATCGGGAGGAACCTCATGAGCACCCACGGCAAGCTGAACAAGGTCACCACGGCAACCATCCGCGACATGAAAAAGAGAGGCGAGAAGATCACCATGATCACCGCCTACGACTACCCCACCGCAGCCGTGGTGGACGAGGCGGGCATCGACCTGATCCTCGTGGGCGACTCCCTGGCGATGGTGGTCCTGGGATACGAAAGCACGCTCCCCGTGACGATGGACGTCATGATCCATCATACGAAGGCCGTTACCCGGGCCGTGAGCCGCGCCCTCGTGATCGGCGACATGCCCTTCATGTCCTACCAGGTCTCGGTGGACGAGGCCGTCCGCAACGCCGGCCGCTTCCTCCAGGAGGCGGGCGCCCAGGCGGTGAAGCTCGAAGGGGGGCGGGAGGTGGCGGAAGTGACGCGCCGCATTGCCGCCGCGGGGATTCCCGTCATGGCCCACCTGGGCCTGACCCCCCAGTCGGTTCATCAGCTCGGCGGCTACAAGGTCCAGGGCAAGGGGAGCGAGGCGGCGAACCGGATCCTGGAAGACGCAAAGATCCTCGAGGAGGCGGGGGCGTTTTCGATCGTCCTGGAGTGCATCCCGACGGAGCTCGGACGGGTGATCAGCGAGGCGCTCTCGATCCCCACGATCGGCATCGGCGGCGGCATCCACTGCGACGGCCAGGTCCTGGTGCTCCACGACCTCCTGGGGATGTTCGAGCGGTTCACTCCCAAATTCGTCAAGAAGTACGCCAACATCAACGCCCAGATGAAAGAGGCCGTGGGTAAGTACATCGAGGAGGTCCGGCAGGGCCAGTTCCCGGGGCCGGAGCACTCCTTCCTGTAAGGAAATGCCACGATGGCACGGCCGCCACGCGTACTTCCGAGCCGTCAGGACGGCTGTGCCCCGCCGGCGACATGGCGGATCATCTGGCGGAAGATCCCCTCGGTAATCTCCGGCGACATGAAATAGTCCGGGTGCAGCCGATAGAGATCGCCGGTCAGAGCCCGTGCGGCCTCCTCCATGCCGCCGTGCTGTTCCAGGGCTTTTTCCATGGACCGGCGCAGGATCTTTGCCGCCTCCCGGGTCCGGCCGATGAATCGTCCCGCCTCCACTCCGGTGATGAAGCCGTAGTGGTCCGCGCAGAGGCAATCCACGGGGAGCCGGTCCATTTTTTCCAGGCTCTCCTCGAATTTCGTGAAATCCGAGTTCCCCAGGGGGATCGAAAAGTCCCTGAAGGGAATGCCCCCTCCGTCGGAGGCGAAGAGGGCCTTCCATTCCGGCACGTAAGCGGAGATCGAGCAGGACGAATGGCCCGGCGTCTCGAGGATCCGGACGCTCAGGCCTCCCAGTTCGATCCGGTCGTCCTCCCGGACGTTCCGGCCCATGACGTCATCCCGCCAGGCGTAATCGTAGTTCTTCAGTCCCTCCTGAAGACCCATCCTTTCCGTGACCATGCGGCTGAATTCGTTGATCGTGGCGACGGCCTTCGGCATGGACAGAACCTCCCAGGCTCGCGAGGAGGCCAGGACCTCCGTGTCCGGGAAGGTCCGTTTCCACCATGGGATAACACCGAGGTGGTCGAAATGAGCATGGAGGATCAGGACTCTGGTGATGCGCCTCCTGTCGATCCCGAAGGATTCCATCTGGCGGACAACCTGCGGCAGGATATAAACCATCCCTCCGCTCACGATCATGGCCTCCCGGGTTCCCTCCAGGACGTAAAGCCCCGTTTCCTCCCTTCCCAGGTACCAGATCCCCTCGGCAACCTTGCCGGCTTTCCGGTGTCTCATTTTCTTTTCCTCAAAGTTTCTTCTTTTCCATTCATTCTTTATCTCAGTACCGGATGTCTATCTCCCGACGTTCCAAGGGATAAAATTTGCGTGCCACGGAGAGGGGCTTCCCTCGCGCTCAGAAGCGTATGGGGGAAGATTTGAAATCCGCCCCCTTTGCAACGTCTCGCACCGCTGCAAAGTCATAACTCGCACCGGACGTTGCTCAGACAGATGACTTTGCGGGCGCTGCGCTGCGACGGCAGGGTGCCCCGAAAAAGCCGCTATTCGCGCTCCGGGAAGCCCCCTCTCCCCGACGGACGTTCGCGGGGGCGCGACCGGGGGTTTCCAGAGGAGCAATTGAAACACCCCTGCGGGAGCATGTAGCGGGCTGTTCAAAAATGCCCGGACGCAAGGCCCCCGAAATCCTGAGCCATGAGTCGTACCCTTTTCGGTACGTCGAATGGCGAGGGATGAGGGAAACGCCGCAGACGGGTATTTTTCAACAGCACGTCCGGAAACGTTTCCGCGACGGCGGTACGCCCCCGTGGCAGCCCCCGCGCCCCAACCGAACCGGAAAACCGCAGCCGTCCGCAGAGCCAGCACCGCTTCTGGAAAATCCCCAGGAACTATGGTAGCATGCGCCGTCTTCGCTTGGGGGGCGGAGACCCTGCCGCATCGACTCATTCACATCCATACCGAAAAAGGAGGGAACATGAAAGGGAAGAGCCGCCTGGACGCCATCTTCAAGCCGCGGAGCGTCGCCATGGTCGGGGCCTCCGGAACGCCGGGGAAGCTCGGCTACGACGTCCTCTACAACCTGATTCACGCCGGGTTCAAGGGCTCCATCTTTCCCGTGAACCCGAAGGCCGACGAACTCCTGGGCCTGAAGTCTTACCGGGACATCGCTTCCATCCCCACGGCGCCGGACCTCGCCGTGATCGTGATCCCGTCGCGGATGGTCATCGGGGCCGTCGAAGAGTGCGGCAGGGCGGGTGTAAAGGCCGCCGTGATCGTCACCGGCGGCTTCGCCGAAGCGGGGGAAGAAGGAGAAAGGCTCCAGGCCGAGTTGGCCGCCACGGCCCGGAAATACAATGTCCGCCTGATCGGCCCCAACTGCCAGGGGGTCAACGCACCCTACGCCAGCCTCTGCGCATCCTGGCCGCTCCTCACGACCCGCGGCCGGATGGCCTTCATCTCCCAGAGCGGCACCGTCGGGGCTGCCCTGATGGACTGGGCCACCGAAGAGGATCTGGGCGTGAGTGTCTTTGTCAGCCTCGGCAACCGTGCAGACGTGGACGAATCGGACTGCATCCGGTACTTCAACGAAGACAGGAACACCCGGGTGATCGCCCTCTACGTGGAGGGGGTCAAGCGCCCCGCCGAATTCCTGGAGGCGCTGGGGACGGTGAACAAGCCCGTTGTGATCCTCAAGGCGGGCCGGACCGCCCGCGGCCGCGTGGCGGCGGAGAGCCACACCAAGTCCCTGGCGGGGACCGACGAGATCTACGAGGCCATCTTCCGGAAATTCAAGGTCTGCCGGGCGGACAACCTGGAGGAGCTGTACGATTTCGCCAAGGCCCTGGCCTACCTGGACAGGCCGAAGGGCCGCCGCCTGCTGTCCATCTCCAGTTCCGGCGGTGCAGCCATCCTCGCCATCGACGAGGCGGAGAAGTACGGCTTCACCTCTCCCATTCCTTCGGCAGCCCTCCAGAAGCGCCTGCGGTCCTTCCTGCCGGCTCATTGCGGCGTATACAACCCCATCGACCTGACGGGGGACGCCATCACCGACCCCAGCCTTTACGCGAAGGTCATCGCCCAGGCGAAGTCGGACTATGACACGAGCATCATCGTCTTCGGTGACCCCGTTCACGGCGCCTCGGACATCGTCACCGGGAAGGGAGAACTCGTCATCTTCTGCGGTGGCGCCGACGTGGAGCGGGAGGAAGCCCTGAAGATGCACAGGAAGGGGATTCCCGTCTACCCCACGCCGGAGCGTGGTGTCCGTGCTCTGGCACAGTTGGTCCGCTTCGACGAAATGCCGGCAGCCAAAGAGCCCCATGCCGCGCCGCAGGCCGGAGCGACGAATCTCCTGCCTCCCGTCGCGGCCATGTCGCTCCTGAAAAAGTACCGCATCCCAGTGGCGGACACCGTCCTGGCTGACACGCCCTTCCAGGCCGCCGCGGCGGCAAAGGCCTTCGGGGGGCCCGTGGCCCTCAAGATCGCCTCCCCCGACATCTCCCACAAGTCCGACGTCGGGGGCATCCGCCTGAACCTCTCCTCAGGCAGCGGGACCGTTAGAGCTGCCTTTGGAGACATCCTGGAGACGGTGCGGAAGAAGATGCCGAAGGCCCGGATCGACGGAGTCACCGTATCCGCCATGGCGCCGGCGGGCGGAACGGAGGTGATCCTTGGCGTCCTGAAGGATCCGCAGTACGGCCACGCGCTCATGTTCGGCCTCGGCGGCATCTTCACGGAGATTTACAGGGACGTCCGGTTCTGCCTCCTCCCCGCCTCGGACGAAGAGTTTCTGCAGGCGATCCGGGGCATCCGGGGGGGGCCGGTCCTGGCGGGCATTCGGGGACAGAAGCCGAAGGACGTCAAGGCCCTTGTCAGGCTGATGCAATCCCTGGCAAGGCTGGTGAAGGACCGTCCCGAGATCGAGCAGATCGACCTCAATCCGGTCCTGGTCTACGAAAAGGGAGCCTGTGCCGTTGACTGGCGTATTTACACCGGCGCATAAACCCGGGTTTCAAAAATCAGGGACACTTCTCATCTTTTCGCCAGTCCGTGAAAAATTTGGAAAGTGTCCCTTTTTTTTACGGTTCATGAATGATGGGTGGCGGGTCGACCGACAGCCTCCCCCCTTCCCGAAACAGGACCCCGGGTCTCGGTCCCAGCGGGCCGTACCAGGAGCCGATCTTCATTCCATGAGGGTCCAGGAGATCGGAGGCGTGAAGGGGACGATTCCGTTCCGCCGCCAGTTGCTGCATTCCCTCGACGGCCGCGGGAAGGTCCCGCTCGGGGTCCGTCAGCTCCCGCCAGCCGCCCTCGAGGCTCCAGTCGTCCCGGATCATCAACAGGGCCGAGGGATGGGCCTCGGGGCCGGCCGCAAAGTAGCGGTAATCCGGATCCGCCTCGCCGGCGGTGAACGCCTCCTCCGTCTCCGGGGCCGCCCGCAGGCTTCCCCGGGACTTGGGGATCAGGCGGAACACGAGGACCGTCAACGCCGCCAGGGCCAAAAAAATCAAGAACAAAAGGTGCGGGGAGATGTCCGTCATGGGCCGCTTTTCCTTTTCCTTCGGTTGTTCCGCCCCGTTGCCCGTTCCGGCATGCGGTGACGTACCCGACGTCCCGGACCGGGGAAATCCATTCCGGCCATTCCCGCTTACCTGCCCAGGAAGCCCATCATGACTTCCTGATAGCGCGCCCCGGCGGCTCTGTGGATCGGAAAGGCCTCCTCCAGGAGGCTCCTCTCCGCCTCCGTCAACTCGATGTCCAGCGCACCCGCGTTTTCTTCCAGGTAGGTCCGGCGCTTCGTGCCGAAGATGGGAACGACGTCCTCGCCCCGGCTGAGCACCCAGGCCAGGGCAATCTGGCCGGGACGGCAGTTCTTCTCCCGGGCCATCGCCTCCACGCGCGTCACCAGCTCCAGGTTCTTCCGGAAATTTTCCCCCTGGAACCGGGGGGATGTTCGCCGGTAGTCACCCTCAGGAAGATCCTCGAGCGAGCGGAGCCGCCCTGTCAGGAACCCCCTCCCCAGGGGGCTGTAGGCCACGAACCCGATTCCCAGCTCGCGGCAGACTTGAAGCGTCCCTTCCTCAGGATCCCGCGTCCACAGGGAATACTCGCTCTGGAGGGCCGTCACGGGATGAACGGCATGGGCCCGGCGGATCGTGCCGGGTCCCGCCTCGGAGAGACCAATGAAGCGGACCTTCCCTTCCCGGACGAGATCCGCCATGGCGCCGACGGTCTCCTCGATGGGCGTCTCCGGGTCCACCCGGTGCTGGTAGTAGAGATCGATGACCTCGACGCCCAGGCGACGCAGGCTGGCCTCGCAGGCGGAGCGCACATAGTCCGCCTTCCCGCACACCCCCCGGTACCGGGGATCGTCGCTTCGGAGGATCCCGAACTTGGTGGCCAGGAAGACACCTTCCCTGCGGCCGCGGACGGCCTTTCCGACCAGCTCCTCGTTCAGAAAGGGACCGTACACGTCGGCCGTATCGAGCAGCGTGATTCCCATCTCCAGGGCCCGGTCAATGGTGGCGAGCGATTCCGCATCGTCGCGGGCGCCGTAGAATTCGGACATTCCCATGCACCCCAGCCCCAGGGCCGAAACAAGGGGACCCTCTTTCCCGAGCCGTCTATGTCTCATCCCGGCTTCCTCCGTTTCGTCCCGTTACCGGGCAGACCGCTTCGTCACCGCCGGAGCCGCCAGGGCCGCCAGGATCTCGTTCAGGTCCGGGACATGCCGGATGGGATAGACCTTTGTGAAAACCACCTTGCCCGTCTCGTCGAGCAGGATGTTCGCCCGCTCCGAGAAGCCCTCGGGCCGCAGGATGCCCAGCGATTTCGCCACCCCGCCGTGGGGCCAGAAATCCGCCAGGAGGCGCGTGTGCCGGAGCTTCAGGCTTTTCGCCCAGGCCGCCTTGCAGGGCACGCTGTCCACGCTGAGACCGACAGCCAGCGTATTGAACTTCTGGAACGATCGGTGTTTCCGATCCAGGTCCTTCATCTGCTGTGCACAGATCGGCGTCCACGCCAGCGGATGGAAGGACAGGAGAATTCGGTTGCCCCGGTAGGCCGCCAGCCTGAAATCTTCGCCGTCCTGGTCCTTCAGCAAAAAATCCTTCGCTTTCCTTCCCATCGCAATGACTTTCCGTTCCGTCATGTCTTCCCTCCTTATGTTGGATGCGGATGAAGAGACCGGTACTCCCTCCACAGACCGGGCCGTAGCGGTCCTGCGTTTCCGTCCGTAGAAGAATGCTTCGTCATGCAATCGCGTTCCGGGCAATTCGCCGGATGGCATCCGATTCGACGATCCTGATTCCGGGAGGGGATTCCCTGGCCACGGCCAGCATGGCCCGGGCAATGTCACGGGCCGCCACGGGCTTGTAACGGGACGGGATGGCAAAACCGAAGAGAGCCGCCAGTACCTTGCCTGCCGATTCCCCCGCCCTGCTCTCCCGCCGGTCGCCCAGGATGATGGACGGCCTGAAAATGCTTACGCTTCGGAAAGGAAGCCCCCTCACGGCCTCTTCCAGGTCTCCCTTGACGCGGTTATAGAAAATCCGCGAGGACGTATCGGCCCCCATGGCCGTCACCAGGAGCAGGTGGGACGCCCCTTCCCCGGCGGCGCGGCGTGCCGTTTCATAGGTGTAGTGGAAATCGACGCGGCGGAAGCGCTCACGCGAACCCGCCTTCGCGATCGTCGTCCCGAGGCAGGAAATCACGTGATCCACGGCGAACAGGGACGCGAAGTCACCGATCCGCTCGAAGTCGATTGTGTGGACCTCCACACGGGAATCCCGAGGCGTATCCTGAAGAGGAGAGCGAACCGGCACCACGATCCGCCGGTAATCATCCCTCGTGACCAGCAGCTTCAGGCACTCGCCGCCGACCAGGCCCGTCGCGCCCAGCAGCAGAACCGATGCATCCCCCATGCTCACCCCTCACTGGATAGTAATACATCCGATGAAAACCATAAGGGAAACGAAGTCGAGCCGTCAATGGATGATTGACGGGCGGGCACGCTCAGACGGAAAAGCGGTTCAAATTGATTCGCAGAAATGGTATGAACCGCCAGGAGGATTTGAACATGGCCGCCGTGGACCGCTACGAAGTCAATCGCAAAATCCGGAACATCCTGGTTCGCTACGATGTCGACACGACCAGGATTGACTATTCCTTTATCGGCAACACGGCTTACCTTTACGGAGAGCTCCTGAAAAACCGGAAGGGCGATGAGTTCGATCTCGGCAACCTCGAGCAGATGGTGAAAGAGATCACCCGCATCAACGGTGTCCGCTACATCCAGTTCGATCTGCGAAACTGGGTCATCAACTATTCCGGGATGGCCCTGAGCATCACCAAGGGAAAAACCGCTTCCGCCCCCCAGACGATCTCGGCTGGCGATACGGGGATGGGAATGGACGTGGAGCTGAAGGTGGACAAAGAGGAAAAGCCAAGGGAGACGCTGAGAAAAGAAGAAGAGAAAAAGGAAAAAAAGGAAGCCTGACCCCGCGGCTTCCCGAGGCATGCCCATTCAAATCCGGGCTCCCGGAGATTCAGTCCCGGATACCCCTTGTTCCCGTTATGGTCCCGGGCGGCAGCAGCTCGATGGTATCGCTGCCCCCCCGGGTTTTTCTTTTTCCCGAAGGCTGCATCCATTTCTGGATGTTCGACTTCTGAAGCCTGGAAAACACGGCCTCCAGTACCCGCCGCAGGAATTTCACCTGCAGGATCGGGATCAGGTTGTTCAGGTCATCGGCGTCGAAGGCGAGCAGCAGGCAGTCCGTCCGGGCCTCCACGTGGGCGATCCTGGGCTTTCCCATGAGGCCGACCTCGCCGAAGATGTCCCCCGCCTGAAGGCCGGCGATCGTCTTCCCCCGGAAGAGCACGTCCGCCTGTCCCTTCACCAGCACGTACATCCTGAGATCCAGTTCCCCCTCCCGGATGATGCGCTGGTTCACCGGGATGTCCACCCATGCCGCAATCTTCATGAGATTGGCGATCTCGTCATCTTCGAAGACATCGAAAAACGCGATTTCATCGAGGAGGCGAAGCAGGACCGTCTCCTGCATGTCGAACGATATCACCAGAACCCCCGTTCCATGCAGTTGGCGATGAAGGGCAGGGATCGGCGGGCTCCGTCCAGGAAATATTCATGGAGCTGTTTGCCTACATCCGGGTAAAGCGGCATCTTGGCGAGCTTGTCCACGGGAACCCAGCAGACCTCCAGGGAAGTCGTGTGATCGGTCCGGACCTTCGGCGTCCCGTGAACCTCCCTGGCTTCAAATATGACGTGCAGGGTCTGGGGATAGCGCTTTGTCGCCGGCGCCTCGCCGATCATGATGATGTCGCCGATGACCAGCTTCACCCCCAGTTCGTTCTTCCATTCCATGGTGGTGGCCTCCTGGAGAGGCACGTCCTTGTCGACCCCGCCGCCTGGAAGGGCATACACATCCTTTCCTCCGTAGACATAACGCATGCAGAGGACTTCTCCCGCCTGCTCGAACACGGCCGAAACACGCACTCTCATTTGTGCCTCCTGAAGCCCGCCAGCGATTTTAAGGATGCACCGCGCATCCGCCCTGAGACATTCTTGCGCCCATGATAAACCGGTGCAGTGCCGGCGTCAATACAAAGACTCGGGGTGGACGGATTCACTCCGATCCCGGAACGGTCTGCATCAGCCAATCCTCAATGAAGGCGGCGATCTCCTCCCAGCCAGGTTCGGCCGGCAATGTGTGGCCGTGGCCCGGAAGCACCTTCAGCGTCGAGACGGAGCGGTACTTTGCAGCGATCTTCCGCGCTACGGCCGGGGGCGTCATCCGATCCCGATCCCCCACCAGAACCAGCACGGGGACGTCGATTTTCAGCTCGTCCACACGGGAGGCCCGTTTTCCATCGAGCGGCCAAAGGCCCATCTCGAACAGGGCCCTCCCGGACTCGTGACTGTACCGGTCGTAGATGCGCCGCGCATCCTCCTCCGACAAACGGTTCATGGCGCCGAACCGGGAATCCGCATAGGACATCAGGACCGGCTTTCGCCAGAATCCCCACTGGAGAAACTGCCCCAGGAAGCTTTTCGTCACGGAAGGGCTCGTGACCGGAATGCCCGCGGGAGCGGCGGGGGCGACCAGGACCAGCGCGGCGGCGAGACCGCGGCTTCCCAGGATCTGCGCGAGCAGGCCCCCCATGGAGTGGCCCATGACAACGGGCTTCCGGTCCAGCCGGCGAATTTCGTCCTCCAGGTCCTGTGCAAAATCCAGCAGGCTCACCTTCCCCAGCCGCGGGTCCGGAGGACCGCCCGGCTGATTGTCCCGATGGCGCAGAGCCGTCGCGACGCACTGCCAGTCCCGGGCCTCGAACCAGCCCCGGTAATGTTCCCACATCCAGGGTCCCGCATACATCCCGTGGATCATGAAAAGGTTTCCGTTCATTTCACCAACCTCCCCCCCGGTTGTCCATGGTCATCCGGCAGGCCGCATGCATGAAGCAATCAATAAGCATTCAGGATCCCGCGTCGGCCGGACTCATGGTAAATGATCCACTTTATTTAGGCAATGCACGAGATACAAAGTCAGGAAAATCATTCCGGGGCAATTTCCTCTTGACATTCGCCGGTCTCCCAGAGTAAAAGTTCCCAACTTTTTTCATCGGGAGAAATCAATGTCCACCGGAACCATCCAGGCAACCTTCTTTTTCTGCTTTTTTAGCTTTACCCGGGAGGTCTGCCTGTAGGGTCCGACACAGAATGAAATGAACGGGCCGCGGGCGGATCTCATACCGCCCGCGGCTTTTTGTTTTTGGCCAGGCCGCGGAATCATCCCCGGCCTTTTTTATTTTCCGAAGGAGGAGATCATGAAACGGATACTTTGTTCCACCCTGCTGGCCGTCCTCACGGCCGTGTTCCTCGTCGCCGCCGCTCCGGCCGGTGCGAAGACGATCAAGGTCGGCGCCGCCATCAACATGACGGGACCCGCCTCCACCTGGGGCCAGTTCCACGCCAAGGGCCTGCAGGACTACCTGGCCTACGTCAACGACGTCAAGGGAGGCGTCGCCGGCAGCCGGATCGAGGTCCTCCTGGCGGACACGGCCTACAAGGTTCCCGAAGCGGTGGCGGCGGTCAAGAAGTTCGCCATCCAGGACAAGGTGGACATGATCGCCACCTGGGGCGCCGGCGAAGGGCTGGCGGCCAAGCCCATCGTCCAGCAGTACAAGATCCCCACCATCAACTTCTCCACCAGCTGGGAGATCCTCGAAAAACCCGTAGATTACATGTATCTCCCCTTCGGAAGTTACCGCATGGACTGCCAGGCCGTCCTCGAGTACATCAAGGCGATTCACACCGGGAAAGAAGCCCCGAAAGTCGGGCTTTTAACCTACAACAACGCCTACGGCCGCTCGATCCACAAGCCGACCCGGGAATACGCGGCCCGACTGGGCGTGAAGATCGTCGCCGTCGAGGAATTCCCGCCCAAGACCGTGGACCTGACCACGGAACTCCTCCGTCTCCAGAAGAGCGGCGCCGAATACGTCTTCATTCAGATGCTGCCGGCGGCCATCATCACGACCCTCCGGAGTGCCGACCGGCTCCGCTACAATCCCCGCTTCCTCGGTACCTGGACCTCGACGGACCCCGATTTCTTCCGGCAGGGCAAGGGTCTCATCCGGGACCGCCTCGCCATGCAGTTTCCGGGCGGCCTGCCGTCGGACAACACGCCGGGAATGAACGTCATGAAGGAGCTCTGGAAACGATACAAGACCGTGAACCGTTTTGACGCGGCCTACTGGGAAGGCGTCGCCATCGGCATGATCATGGAGCGGGCCTTCGTCCGGGCCCACGAAAAGTACAAGGAGGTGAACCGGAGCACCATCAACCAGGCCATGGAATCCTTCAAGAACGAGGACTTCGGGGGACTGCTCCCTCCGGTCACCTATACGAAGAAGGACCATGGCGCGTCATACCGGGCCCGCATCGTCCAGGTCCGTGAAGACGGCACCTATGTCCCCCTGACGAATTTCTACACACCCGGGAAAGAAAAGATCCGGCTCGTGAAATAGCCACGCCCGCGCCGGCCCGGTATGGTTCCGGGCCGGCGCTGCCGAAAAGACAAGGAGCAAGAACCATGAAGGCATTCCGGGGAGAGCCGGCCCTCTTCCAGGCCCCCGCTGAAGCTGAACGCCGGGCGGACCTGGACGTGGAGGGCCTGTCGCTGGCCTTCGGAGGGGTCCAGGCCCTGCAGGACGTAAGCCTCACGACCAGGACGGGCGAACTTCTGGCCGTGATCGGCCCCAACGGGGCGGGCAAGACCAGCCTCCTGAACTGCATCACCGGGTTTTACCAGCCCCAGAAGGGAACCATCCGCTTCAACGGCCGGGACATCACGCGGATGCCCGCCCACCACCTCGTCCGGGTCGGCATCGGCCGCACCTTCCAGAACATCGAGCTGTTTCCGGGAATGACGGTCCTGCAGAATCTGCTCCTGGCCCGGCACATTCACTGCGGGTATCGCCTGATGGACGCCTGCCTCTTCAGCCCCGCCGTCCGGCGGGAGGAGATCCGCCACCGCCGGCTCCTGGAGGAGCTGATCGATTTTCTCGAGATCCAGGCGATCCGCAAGAAGACCGTGGGCTCCCTCCCCTACGGCCTGATGAAGCGGGTGGAGCTTGGACGGGCGCTTGCCCTGGAGCCAAAGCTCCTCGTCCTGGACGAGCCTTTCGCCGGGATGAACCTGGAGGAGAAGGAGGACATGGTGCGGTTCCTCCTGGATCTGAACGAGGGGTGGGGCCAGACCATGATCCTCGTGGAGCATGACATGTCCATCGTCATGAGCATCTCGGAGCGTGTCGTGGTTCTCAATTTCGGCGAGAAGCTCGCCGAGGGGACGCCGGAGGAGGTCCGGAGCCACCCGGAGGTGATCCGGGCCTACCTGGGGGATGAACATGGCGGCTGAATCCGTATTGCGATCCGGCAGCACCGTCAAATGGCTCAGCCGGTTTCTCCCGGGGGCAGCGCTCTCGTCGCCGGCTGCGTCGGCGACTTCGTCCGGTCCCGCTTCGAAAGGTGCGCCCAGGGAAGTGGCGCGCCTGACCCTCCCGCAGGTTCTCGCCCGCCAGGCGGAGCTCCTGGGAGAAAGAACGGCCATCCGGGAAAAGGCCTACGGCATCTGGCAGACCCACTCCTGGAACGACTATCTCGCCTACGTCCGGAAGACGGCCCTGGGCCTGAAATCCCTGGGGATCCGGCGCGGCGAGGCGGTCGCCCTCATCGTCAACAACTGCCCCGAGTGGCTCTACGGCGAGCTGGGCGCCCAGTCCCTGGGGGCCGTAACCCTGAACCTCTTCACGTCTTCCGTCGCCGACGAGCTTCGCTTCTCCCTCGGGCGGGTCGGCGCCGTCTGTGTCATCGTCCAGGACCAGGAACAGGCGGACAAGCTCCTGGAGCACCGCCAGGATCTCCCCCACATCCGGAAGGTCATATACGTCGATCCGACGGGAATGCGGTACTACCGGGAGGATCCCTGGCTGATGAGCTACCGGGAGCTCCTGCAGCTCGGAGAAGAGGCGGAGCGGAGCGATCCGGATCTCTTCGACCGCGAACTGGCCCGGGGGAATTCCCGGGACACGGCCCTGATGATCCAGACATCGGGAACCACGGGGGTCTCGAAACTGGCCATGCTGAGCCACCGGGGCCTCACGGCCATGGGCCGGAGCTGGACGGATTATCTTTCGCTCCAGCCCGGGGAAAACTGGATCTCCATCTCTCCTCCCGCCTGGATCGTCGACCAGATGTGGGGCCTCGGCGTGGCCCTGGTGAGCGGGATGACGATGAACTTCCCGGAGACCCCGGAGACGGTGACGGAAGACTTCCGGGAGATCGGCCCCTCCGTCCTGATCACTTCGTCCCGCTTCTGGGAGGATCTCGCATCCCGGATCCGGGTCCGCATGTCCGACGCCGGCTGGATCAACCGCCTTCTCTTCCGGTGGGCCGAGGCAGCGGGACGCCGGTCCGCAGAGCAGGAATCGGGCAACGGCTCACGCTCCTGGTCAGACCGGCTGGTACAGAGCATGGCGAAGCGGCTCGTATACGATCCGCTCCTGGACCGCATCGGCTGTGCCGGCTTCCGCTGCGTCCTCACGGGGGGCCACCCCATCAGCCCCGACGTGATCCGCTTCTTCCGGGCCGTCGGTCTGAACCTGAAGCAGTGCTACGGCCTGACTGAGTCGGGCGGGATCTTCCAGGTCCAGCCGGACGGCGAGGTGAAGCCCGAGACCGTGGGCCGGCCGCTGCCGGGGACGGAGGTGAAGATCGCCGGGGACTCGGAGGTCCTCGTCCGGGCGGATGCCAACTTCGCCGGGTACTACAAGGACTTCGCCGCCACCGAGAGCGCCTTCCAGGACGGCTGGCTCAAGACGGGCGACGCGGGTTACCTGGACGGGGACGGGCACCTGGTCATCATAGGCCGCAAGGAGGAGATCATCCGCAACAAGACCGGCGAGGCATTCTCGCCCGACTTCATTGAAACACGCCTGAAGTTCAGTCCCTACATCAAGGAGGCGGTGATCTTCGGCGAGGGGCGGCCCTTCCTCACGGCCTTCGTCAACATCGACTTCGGGAACGTTGGCAACTGGGCGGAGGAGCGTATGATCCCCTACACGACCTACCTGGACCTCTCCCAGCAGCCGGAAGTGGAAAAACTGATCCTCTCCGAGCTCAGGGAGGTGAACGAGCGTCTGCCGGCGTTCATGCGGATCCGCAAGTTCATCCTCCTCTACAAACTCCTCGACGCCGACGACGACGAGCTGACGCGCACGGGCAAGGTCCGGCGCCGCTTCGTCTATGGACTGTACCTCCGCCTCATCGAGGCCATGTACCGGAACGAGCAGGAAGTGGACGTGAAGACCCCCGTCCGCTACCGCGACGGCCGGGAGGGGTGGATCGAGACGCGGGTCCGGGTCATCCCGGTGGACTGAACCAGAAAGGGTGTGTCATGGATTTCTTTCTTCATCTTCTCGTCAGCGGCCTGAGCATCGGCTTCCTATACGGACTGTCGGCCCTGGGCTTCGTCATGATCTTCAAATCCTCGAGTGTGCTCAACTTCGCCCACGGGGAACTCCTGGCCATGGGGGCCTTTCTGTTCCTGGCCCTGGTGACCTGGGCCAAGCTGCCCATCGTCCTGGCCTTCCTCGTGACCCTGGCAGGCTGCTTTATCCTCGGCTTCGTCATCGAGCGGTTGTTCCTCAGGCCCCTGATCGGGGAGCCGCTCATCTTCGTCATCATGCTGACGGTGGGGCTGGCCTCCATGTTCAAAGGCCTCCTGCTGTTCATCTGGGGCGGGAACTTGCACACCTATCCCGACTTCCTCCCCGAGTGGATGGGGCTCACCCTGGGAAACATCTCCGTCCCGCCGGTCTACACCGCCGTCCTGGCCGTGGGGACGATTTTTCTCGTACTCTTCGGCCTCTTCTTCAAGTTCTCCTCCCAGGGAATCTACATGCGGTCCGTGGCGGACAACCAGCGGGCGGCCCTCTCCCTGGGCGTCCACGTGAAGCGCGTCTTCGCCCTCTCCTGGGCCATTGCGGCGCTCGTGGCGGGGATGAGCGGCATCGTCCTGGGCGTCATCAACGGCATCAACGTCCACGACCTGTCGGCCATCGGGCTCAAGGTCTTCCCGGTGGTCATCCTGGGCGGGCTGGACTCCATCGGCGGGGCCATCCTGGGAGGAATCATCATCGGCCTCCTGGAGACCTTTACCGGCGGCTACCTCTCCCCTTCCCTCAAGGACGTGGTGCCTTACATCGCCTTGGTGGTGATCCTGATGGTCAAGCCGTACGGGCTCTTCGGGCTGAAAGAAATCGAGAGGGTGTGACATGGAAACGAGGAAATGGTCCTTTCATCCCTGCGGGAACTACCGGGAACGGTACGACCAGGAACTGACGGTGTTCGAAACCGATTTCGGCCGCCTCTGGGCCGTCATTGGGCTGGTTCTCCTGTTCGTCGCCGTCCCCTTCGTGTCCTCCCCCTACCTCATGCATGTTCTCAACATGACGGGCATCGCCGCCATCGCGGCGGTGGGCCTGAATATTCTCGTCGGGTACACGGGACAGATCTCCCTGGGCCACGGGGCCTTCGTCGGCGTGGGTGCCTACGCGGCGGCTGTCCTGGCCACCCGCTGGAACGTCCCGTTCCTGGCGGCCGTCCCGGCGGCGGGCCTGATCGCGGCGGGGGTGGGCATGGTCTTCGGCATTCCCTCGGGGCGACTGAAGGGCCTCTACCTCACCATCGCCACGCTGGCGGGCCAGTTCATCATCGAATACGTCCTCGTCCACTGGGAGTCCGTCACCCAGGGAACCATGGGCATCACCGTCCCCCCGGCGGACATTCTGGGGTGGTCCATCGCCGGGGATCGGTCGTTCTTCTATGCCATCTTCCTGGTCCTGGCCGGGATGATCTGGATGGCGGTCAACCTGATGCGTACCCGCTACGGCCGAGCGCTCGTGGCGATCCGCGACAACGACCGGGCCGCCGAGGGGATGGGAATCCCCGTATTCCCCTACAAGCTCCTGGCCTTCGGGATCAGCTCCTTCTACGCCGGTGTCGCCGGGGCCCTGTGGGCCTACTACCTGGTCAGCATCACGGCGGAACCCTTCAACATGGGCCTGTCGGTGGAATACATCGCCATGGTCATCATCGGCGGCATGGGAAACATGGCCGGCGCCGTCTTCGGAGCGGTCTTCATCACAGGGCTGAACGAGGTCCTCCGGTTCGTCACGGAGCTGGTCATGAACATGGGCCTCCTGTCGGAATACGGCCTGAACCTGGCTCCCCTGCGGGAGTTCACCTTCGGCCTGGCCATTGTCCTTTTCATCCTCCTGGAGCCCCGGGGGCTGGCGGAGGTCTGGAGGATCGTCCGCTCCAGTTTCCGCCTCTGGCCGTTCTCGTACTGAGGGAGAGGAGACGATCATGGACAACGGCATGCTGCTGCAGCTCAACAACATCTCGGTGGTCTATTCGGACGTGATCCAGGTGCTCAAGGGGGTCTCCCTCGCCGTGGAGAAGGGACGGATCGTCTCCCTCCTGGGGAGCAACGGGGCGGGCAAGACGTCCACCCTCAAGGCCGTCTCGGGCCTTCTCAAGCCGGAAAACGGCCGCGTTACCGACGGCTCGATCCTCTACGACGGGAAACCCGTCCAGAATGAGTCGCCGGAGACGATCACCCGCAAGGGGATTATCCAGGTCCTGGAGGGGAGGCAGCCCTTCAAATACCTGACGGTGGAGGAAAACCTCCGTGTCGGCACGGCCACCCGTCCGCCCGGACCGTACCGGAAGGATCTGGACATGGTATACGCCTACTTTCCGGCGCTCTTGAAGCGTCGGAAGAACCTGGCCGGCTACTGCAGCGGAGGAGAGCTGCAGATGATCGTCATCGGCCGGGCCCTGATGGCCCATCCCTCTCTTCTCCTCCTGGACGAGCCCTCCCTGGGCCTCGCCCCCCTGGTCGTGAAGGAGATCTTCACGATCATTCGCCGTATCAACGAGGAGAAGGGCACCACGATCCTCCTGGTGGAGCAGAACGCCCGGATGGCCCTGTCCATCGCCCACTACGGCTATGTCATGGAAAACGGAAAGATCGTCATGGAGGGACCGGCGGGGGAACTGGCGGAAAACCCGGATGTAAAGGAATTCTATCTGGGCATGGGGGCAGAGGGGACGGTCCGCTCCTACCGCGACGTGAAATCCTACAAGCGGCGGAAGCGCTGGCTGTGAACACCCCGCGAGCCAGGCGGATCCGGTTTTTTCTCCCGCGTCTCAGCCTTCACGGGCCGGGGGTCCCAGGGACAGGCGTCGGCCGAGATGGGTTCCCAGCCGTTTTCCCAGCGCGGCCAGGGTCCAGATGAGGGGCGCTCCCATGGCGCGGGGCAGAACGCCGGCGTCGCAGCAGTAAAGATTCGGGATTCGTGTTGCGAGATCGGCGTTCACCACCTCGCCGATGCGACAGGAGGCCGAGGGGTGTGCTCCGATGGGATTCAGCGCCAGGATGCTGTCCTCCCGGGCCCCGGCTTTCCTCAAGACTTTCCGGATCAGGTCCACTCCCTTGTCGAGGCGCTTGCGATCCTGCAGGGTAATGGGCTTCGAAAAGGACCCGCCCGGGTAGATCTCGCCCTCCGTCTCGTCCTTAACCTTCACCATGATCCCCGTGTAGTTCCGGAACTCCCGCAGCTTCGTGAAGTGCTGGAACCCCTTGGACGCAACGAGGACGGCAAACTGTGACCAGTTGGGGAAAACCGGCAGGATGATGATCCCCTCGGACTCATGGAGGTCCGTGGTGCCCACGGCCATGGGATGGACGCCACCGGTACTCATCCCCGGGATGACCGCGCCGACGAACTGGAGCCAGTCGCAGCACAGCCCCTTCCCTGCCTCCCGGATGCCAGCCCGCCGGAGCAGGTGGACGTCCGACATACCGGCCGAGAGGACCACCGCTTTCCCATAATAACGAACCGTTCTTCCGTATCGCTTCCCCTCCACGCCCACCGCAGATCCCCCTTCGCAGAGGACCCTCTCCACCCGGGTGTTCGCCTTCAGGTTCACGCCCAGCCTGACCGCCTCGTCCACCCAGGTCCTGGCCGTCCACTTGGCGCCCCGGCGACAGCCCAGCATGCAGTCACTGCAACCCTCGACGCATTTCTCGGGATCGATGAATTTTTCCATTTTCCGCCAGGAAAGACCAGTGGATGCGGCCGCATCCATTAGACGGAAGTTGGTTTCGCCGATCAGCCGGTCCGGCAGTTCGGCGATGCCCAGTTCACGGCGGACTTCCTCCGTCTCAACGGTCAGGTCGATCCCATACCTGGACAGGAGGAACAACGGCGGCGGCATGGCGCACCCGGCGGACAGGTTGGAGGCGCCGCCCAGGGAATCGGCGAACGTCACGGGGTGATTCTCCCGGCTGCGGGTCAGGCCGCACTTTTCGAGGACCCGCATGACCGTCAGGGTGTTCCCCATCCAGTTCACGCGCCCCCCCCGCTCGAGGAGCAGCACCCGTCCGCCCTGCGCCGCCACGGTCCGTGCAACGGCGGCCCCGGAAACACCGGAGCCGACGATGACGACATCGTACTCCTTCCCCTGTCCGGCTGCCGGCTTCAAGATTGCCTCTCCCCGAGGGTGTGCATTCCCTTCTCCATTCCTTCTGTGGTTCTGCCCGTTTTCTGTATCATCCGACCGCTTTCGCCGGACCGGAAGTCCGACCCGCCCTCCTTCATCCGCTCCCTTACCCAGTCCATGTCCAGGGGCAGGGGCTTTTCCGGATCCCGGTATAACGAAAGGGCTCCCGACGTGCAATGCTCCACGCAGAGTTCGCAGCCCATGCAGGCCGCCCGGTCGTAGGATCGGATGCCGTCCCGCCGGATCATGGCTCCGAAGGGACAGACATCCGTGCAGCTTCCGCAATTCCGGCATAGATCCGGGGCTTCCCGGACCGAATAGCCCGACCCCGCACTCTGGGAGAGTTTTCCCCCGAACTTCCGGACTCTCCTGGACGCCTCCAGGCTTACACAACAGTCGGGACAGCAGTTGCAGATCACGCCGGTGCTCCCCCCGGTGGCTACCTTGAAGAAAGCCTGGGTGATGTGTCCCCTCTTCCGGTAGTCCCGGATCAGATCCAGGGCCTCTTCCTGGGTGATTCGGCGGGGGTGGTACCTGCCACAGTGGTCAAGCCAGAATTCGGCGATATCCCGGCCGACTGCGATGCAGCAGCTGACGGGTCCACAGGCTTCCCCACCGCCCCTCGCCGCACGACACGGGCAGTCCATGACGGCGATGAAATCGGGCTCCCGGAAGATGATTCCCGTGGCATGTGCATAGGGAATGATCTGACGGTTTCCCGGCCCTGTAAGCCCGACGTCTTCCCGGAGGGTGAAAATCTTGACCGCTTCCGAGGAAGAAAGGACTTTTGCGTGATACCGGCCGAAGGCGGCCCGGAACAGCATTGCCGAAGGCCGGAACCACCCCGGCGCGGTGCTTACGACCCGGGTCATCATCCGGCTCAGGCGTACGTATGGACGATACCGAGTGAAATAGACGTAGTTGTGAAGTGCGCGATCAATTCGCCAGCCGTGCTTCCGGATCACCGCCCGGGTCGATGCCTTCATGAAGAACCTGTTTTCTGCTTCATATTCGGTAATTTCAGCGACCCTATCGCCTATGCCGGGACGTGTCAAGCCTGTTGGAAGCCCAAAACACCCTGAAGATGTTCAAAGCCCTTGACATCCAACACCGGATGAATAAATTACGCCGGTTCAATTCCTGTATTTCCCATACCGGTCCATGAATCGGATCACCCGGATCCGTCAGACCTCCGGGAAAGCTGAAACCGACGAATTCAATGCGCAGGCGGGCCCCTCGGAAGGCATGCCTGCAAAGCGAAAATATCACAAAAGAACAGGAGGTATCCGAACATGAAGGTCAGACCGTTGCATGATCGAGTCCTTGTACAACGCGTGGAAAGCGATGCAAAGACAGCGGGAGGAATCATCATCCCCGACACCGCCAAGGAAAAGCCGCAGGAGGGCAAGGTCGTGGCCGTTGGTCCCGGACGAATGGACAAATCGGGCAAACGGATCGTCCCGGAGGTCAAGAAAGGAAATCGCATCCTGTTCGGTCGCTACGGGGGAACGGAAGTCAAGATCGACGGGGAGGAGTACCTCATCATGGGCGAGGAAGACATCCTCGGGATCATCGAATAAGGACGGGAGGAAAGAACGAACATGGCCGCAAAGGAAATCAAATACAACGTAAAGGCCCGCGAGCGGATTCTGCTGGGCGTCGACACCCTGGCCAACGCGGTGAAGGTCACCCTGGGTCCGAAAGGGCGAAACGTCCTTATTTCCAAGACCTGGGGCGCCCCGACCGTCACGAAGGACGGCGTCACCGTCGCCCGGGAGATCGAGTTGGACAACAAGTTCGAAAACATGGGCGCCCAGATGGTGAAGGAGGTCTCCACACGGACATCGGACACAGCCGGTGACGGCACGACGACGGCAACCATCCTCGCCCAGGCCATCTACCGGGAAGGCTCCAAGCTCGTGGCCGCCGGGATGAACCCCATGGCCCTGAAAAGGGGCATCGACAAGGGCGTCCAGATCGTGACGGAAGAGCTGAAGAAGATCTCCAAGACCGTGAAGGATAAGAAGGAAATCACCCAGGTCGGCACGATCTCCGCGAACAACGACCTCACCATCGGCTCGATCATCTCCGATGCCATGGACAAGGTCGGCAAGGAAGGTGTCATCACCGTCGAGGATGCCAAAGGCATGGAGACCACCCTGGACGTGGTCGAAGGCATGCAGTTTGACCGGGGCTACATCTCCCCCTACTTCGTCACCAACCCCGACAAGATGTCTGTCGTCCTCGATGAGCCATACATCCTCCTCTATGAGAAGAAGATCAGCACCATGAAGGATATGATCCCAGTCCTCGAGGCCGTGGCCCGCACCGGGCGGCCCCTGCTGATCGTTTCCGAGGACCTGGAGGGAGAGGCGCTGGCTACGCTGGTCGTCAACAAGATTCGCGGCACCCTGAAGGTTGCTGCTGTGAAGGCCCCCGGTTTCGGAGACCGCCGCAAGGGCATGCTGGAGGACATCGCGATCCTGACGGGCGGGCAGGTCATCTCCGAAGACATTGGTGTAAAGCTGGATGCGGTGACGCTGAAGGATCTGGGAACCGCCAAAAAGATTGAGATCGACAAGGACAACACTACCATCGTCGACGGCGGCGGCAGCAGCAAGGCCATCCAGGAACGGGTGAAGATGATCCGAGGCCAGATGGAGGTCACCACCTCCGATTACGATCGTGAAAAGCTCCAGGAGCGTCTCGCCAAGCTTGTGGGCGGCGTGGCCCTCATCAAGGTCGGAGCGGCGACGGAAATCGAAATGAAGGAGAAGAAGGCCCGTGTCGAGGATGCCCTCAACGCTACACGGGCAGCCGTCGAGGAAGGCGTCGTGCCCGGTGGCGGGGTGGCACTCCTCCGCTGTCTGCCGGCTCTCGAGAAGGCCAAGGTTCCCGACGACGAGAAGTACGGCCTCCAGATCATCATGCGCGCCATCGAGGAACCCCTTCGGCAGATCGCCGCGAATGCCGGGTTCGAAGGATCCGTCGTGGTGGAGAAGGTCAAGGGCAAGAAGGGCGACTACGGCTTCAACGCCGACACGGGCGAGTACACGGCCATGTTCAGCGCCGGGATCATCGACCCCACCAAGGTCGCCCGCCTGGCCCTCCAGAACGCCGCTTCCGTGTCTGCCCTGATGCTGACGACCGAGGCCATGGTGGCGGAGGCGCCCAAAAAGAAAGGCGCCGGCATGCCCCCGATGCCCGGCGGCGGGATGCCTCCCGGCATGGGTGGAATGGGTGGCATGGGCGGCATGGGCATGGATGACATGGACTACTGATCCGGAGTCCGGATCGTCCCGTTTTGAAAGGAAGCCCTCTCTCCCGGGAGAGGGCTTTTTTTCGCAGACAATGTGGCAGCCCACAAACCGTTTGCCATCTTCCGGCTCATCCCTTATGATGTCCCACAATTGTGACCGGGGATCGGGGCCCGCGGGAATCCCGCAATCTGCAGGCCCTGACCGGACAGAGATGTCGCCCGGCAGATACCGTGACGAAGACAGCATATCGACTTGGCATTCTTCTTTTTCTTTTCCTGACGCTCACCTCCTGGGTTGAGCCCCCTGCGGTTTTTTCCGAGGCCGCCTTCCCGTCCCCCCAAGGGGCGGTCAGCGATTTCGCCGGCGTCATCCCCGCCCAATACAGGACCCGGATGGAATCCCTCGCCCGGGAGGTTCTCGAGAAGACGGGAACCTCCGTGGTCGTCGCCGTCATCCCCGCTCTTGGCGAGGAAGACCTGAACGATTACGCGAACCGGCTCTATTCGGCCTGGGGCATCGGGAAAAAGGGACAGGACAAAGGGGTCCTGATCCTCCTGGCCGTGAAGGAGAGAAAACTCCGGATCGAAACGGGGTACGGCGTCGAGGGTATCCTCCCGGACGGCCTGACGGGAGAGATCATGGACAAGTATATGATCCCTCATCTCGGCCAGGGGGAATACGGGATGGGGCTTTACAACGGCCTGTTCGCCGTGTCGACGGTGATCGCAAAGGATGCGGGCGTACAGCTTACCGGCCGCCCCGGAGCTGCAGCCTCGCGCCGGTCCACACCGGCCGCCGGCAAGAGCATGTCCCCCCTGACGGTCGTCCTGATCGTCGTGGTGATTGCAGTCCTGCTGCTGACCCCCCAGGGACGGGCGATGCTTCCCTGGATCCTGTTCCTCCTGTTGAGCGGCAGCGGCCGGGGAGGAGGCGGATTCGGCGGGTTCGGCGGAGGTGGGTTCGGCGGATTCGGCGGAGGATCGAGCGGGGGGGGCGGAGCCGGCCGGGGTTTTTAACCGCGGCCCGGAAACGGATGCGGCAGGGAGGTGCCAGCATGGGTAAAATTCCTCAGCGACCGGAAGACATCTTCGAGACCTTCCGGGACGACATAAAAAAAGCATTTGGCGAAGATCTCAAGGGACTCATCCTTTACGGGAGCGGCGCCCGCGGGGAATATATGCCCGGCCGGTCCGACCTGAACTTTCTGGTGATCTTGACCGATGCCGGGATCGACCACCTGGATCGGGCCTTCGGGATCGTCTCCTCCTGGAGCAAGCGCCGGGTGGCCATCCCCCTGTTCATGACGAAATCTATGATCCTGCAGTCCCTGGACTGCTATCCCGTTGAATTTCTCAACATGCAACTCCACTATGTTCCCGTTTACGGAGAGGATGTGCTTCGGGGGCTTGCCTTCGACCGTTCGAATCTCCGCCTTCAGCTTGAACGGGAACTGAAGGGAAAGCTTCTTCACCTGCGTACCGGCTTTCTGGAAACGCAGGGAAAGGACAAGGCCCTCGCCAGGCTCATTGCGGTCTCCCTGACGGCGTTTCTCTCCCTGTTCACGGCTCTCTTGTATCTCAAGGGCATCGCCGCCCCCCGGGACCGGAGGGAACTGATCCGCGAGACGGCGGTTGCCGCGGGTCTGGACGGGAATATTTTTGAAAAATGCCTCGATATCCGTGAAAACACCCGGAATCCCCGGGGTGCGGAAGCCCTGGCGCTCTTCAAGTCCTACTTGCGTGAAGTAGGTAAACTTTGTGATATCATAGACAAACTGGAATAGATCATCAAAGGAGGCAGGACATGTCGAAAGGGAAAATTGCGTTGTTTGTCGCCATCGGGGTGTTGGTCATCCTGGCTGTGGGTGTGTATGGCTTCTTCAAGGGGAATTACAACCGGTTTGTAACCCTGGATGAGGGGGTCAAGGCGTCCTGGGCACAGGTGGAGAATCAATTGCAGCGCCGGTTCGACCTCATTCCGAACCTGGTGGAAACGGTGAAGGGGTTCGCCGCCCAGGAAAAGAGCGTCCTCGTGGAAGTGACCAACGCGCGGGCCAGGGTGGGCGGTGCCGGTTCGATCCCCGAGAAAATCAGCGCCAACAACGAGCTTTCGGGCGCCTTGAGCCGCCTCCTGGTGGTGGTGGAAAAATATCCGGACCTGAAATCGAACCAGAACTTCTTGAAACTCCAGGACGAACTGGCGGGAACGGAAAACAGGATCGCCGTGGAGCGCAAGCGCTACAACGAGGCCGTGCAGAGGTACAACGTGGCCATCCGGAGTTTTCCGGCAAACCTGCTGGCGGGGATGTTCGGATTCAACGCGGCGACATTCTTCCAGGTGCCGGAGGCTGCAAAAGCAACACCCCAGGTCAAGTTCTGACCGGAAGGTGCGGCCAGGCGCCGGACGGGCCCGAAATAAAAAACCGGGGGCGCGGTGGGTTCCCACCGGCCCCCGGAAATCGCAACATCCTCCACCAACCGCCCCCGCATGCCGCGGGGTGCCTGCCGCCTACCTCTTCTTATGCCGGTTGGCCTTGAGGCGTTTCCTGTACTTGTGCTTGCTGATCTTCCTTCTTCTTTTCTTGACGACGCTGCCCATCTTGACCCCTGGTTTTTCTTGATAAAATGATTGCTTCCCGTCAACGCGGGGGCACCCTATAGCACGCTGAATCCCGCGACGCAACGACTTTTTCCGCTCCTGCCCGATTTTTCTGCGTCTATTCCTGTTCCGGAGCCCTTCAGCCGCACATTCCCAGGCCGCAGAAAGCCCGGACGTTCTCCATTTTCCCGGCCAGATCGTAACTGCGCTGGACCTCCACCCGGTTCGTCTCCGGCGTCCCGCCGGCACAGATGGCACTGGCCATCAGATAACCGCTGAACCGCGAGGCCGTCAGGTCCTGGATGAAGTAGAGGAGTTTCATCCGGTCTTCCGTCGTGAATTTCGCACTCCCCCGCAAATACTTGTCGATCCAGGCGCGGGTCGCCTCGTTCCGGTAGTCCGCCTCCACGGGCATCGTCGTGACGATCCCCCCGGCGATCTCCTGGAGCGTTCCGAGGAACTCGATGAATTTCAGCCTCGTGTGGTAGAGGCCGGCGTTGGAGATGCCCGTGTCCGGAACGGGGATGCCGCTCGGATGCTCTTTCGCACTGGCCAGCGATCCGAGGACGCACCCCCAGCCGATCTCCGAGGCGATCATCATGTCGGTGATCTTGTGGCGGATGTGGCCGGCCCTCTCTGTCCCGTTCATCCTGGCCACCAGGGCCGCCGCCCCGGCCAGGATGTCGATTCGAGCGGACGTGCAGGTCCCCTTGGCGATGCGGACATAGGGTGAAAAGTAATTGATGAAGTTTTCCGTGAATTCCCACTCGCCGCTGAGGAAGACCCGCTCCCAGGGGATGAACACGTCATCGAAGACCGACAGGCATTCCACAAAACCGATCCGCGTGCTGACGGGAGATTCCATCTCCCGCGGCTCCCGGGGGCCCGGGGCCGGCCGGGTGATGAGAGTAAGCCCCTTGGTGTCTATCGGCGTCACGAAGGACACGGCATAGTCCCGATCGTCCTCCCCAAGGGCCCGACAGGGGGAAACGAACATGAAATGGGTAAGCGGCGCATTGGAGGTGTGCGTCTTGGCTCCCCGCACCACGATCCCTTCCCGGCTGCGGGATACGATCCGCAGATGGAGATCCGGGTCGGCCTGGCGGGAGGGCGGGAGCGACCGGTCGCCCTTGGGATCCATGACCCCCATGCAGTAGCGCAGGTCCTTCCGCTGGATCTCCTCGAAAAAGGCCCGGAGATTGGCGTGATAGTTCGTCCCCCGAGCCCGGTCGACATCCCAGGTGGTGGCCCACATCACGGAGAGCCCGATGCCCATGCACATGGAGCAGAAGTGCCGGGCATTGTTACGCTTGATCACTTCCACCAATTTCCGGACCTCGTCGGTGCCCAGGCGCAGGTGCGTCCAGAAACTGACCTTTTCCTCGATGAAGGGCGACCAGGCCGCAAAGTCCTTTTCAAATGCCGGATCATGCGGCCAGTCGTATTGGGCGCAGGCCTCCCGCAGGCTGATGGAGAACCAGGGGCTGTCGGCCACGTTCTCCACCCGTTCCCCGCCGATATGGATGCACGGGTGCTGGGCCCGCAGACTGTCCAGATACTGCTGTGACGTCATGATGCCCATGGATCTTCCTCCTTTTGGTCAGCGGGAGCCATTTCCGCAGCCGGCAAGTGGATGCCCTCGCTCCCGGCAGGGTTCCCGCTACTTGGCGATCATGCCGCCGTCGTTGACGACGATGTGGCCCGTCATGTAGGCGGAGGCGTCGGACGCCAGGAAGACGACCAGGCCCTTCATGTCGTCCGCATCCCCGATTCTTCTCAGGGGAATGCCCTGAAGGACCATGTCGTGCGCCTCCTTGAACTCGGGCTTCTCGATGTAGGCCATCATGTCCGACCGGAAGAATCCCGGGGCTATGGCGTTGACGCGGATCTTGAAGGGGGCCAGTTTCACCGCCAGGTTCATCGTGAGAACATTGATGGCCGCTTTCGTGGAATTGTAGGGCACCGCCGGATGGGCCAGCTCTTCCGAGCCGCGGAAACCCATGACGGACGAGATGTTGATGATGTTGCCGCCCCCCTGCTCCTTCATGATCCGGGCGACCTTCTGGGTCAGCATCCAGACGCCCCGGACGTTCACGCTGAAAAGCTGGTCCCACCGCTCCAGGGGGAAGTCGAGGGTGGGGGCGCCCCAGGTAGCCCCGGCATTGTTGACGAGGATGTCGATCCGGCCGAAGCGTTCCTTCACCGCCTGGACCATCTTCTCGACTTCCTCCTCCTTTGCCACATCACAGGCGATGGGAACGACGTTCCTCCCCGTCTCCTTCTCCAATGCCGAGGCCGTCGCCTCCAGGTTCTTCATCTTTCTCGAGGTGATGACCACGTCCGCACCGGCCTCGGCCAGGCCCGTGGCGATGTACTTTCCGATTCCGCGCCCGCCGCCCGTCACCAGGGCGACCTTGCCGTCGAGCTTGAACAGATCGAATGTCTTCATAAGAACCTCCATTGTTGCAAATGATGGCGAATGCGTAACAGAGATGGATTCTTTTTTCCATGAAAAGCTCGTGGAACGACAGACGGCGCCTGTATCTCCATGACGGGCAAAACCTCCGCCCGACGTTTTTCAGGTTGACGGAAGGCCGGAGGATGGTTTAAGAATTTCAAACCTGCGACGCAGGGAACGGCATCATGATCGTCGTCTCCAGCATTCCGTTCCTCATCGCCGCGTGTTCAGAGCATGGAAATGGTGCTTCCGTATCCAAATTACCTTTTATGGAGGAGCCGTCCAGCGACGAGAACATCCCGCCGCGGTCGATCGAGCAGGGCATGAACGAAATCCAGCCCCTGTTACATTACCCTTATGGGGATCTCTCCAGCCGGATGAACCTGCAGGATAACGTCAAATCCTCTGCGGATGCGGACACAGAGTCCCTGTATGGCGGGTCCGGCCATGGCATACGACGAAGAAGGCGGTGTTTTCCCGACCATGAACCGGCGGTTGACGCACCTTCCATACATCTTCATTCAAAATTCCGGATTCCTTTCCCGTGCGCAGGGAGGCCGTTCGGGAAGCGATGTCCGGGATTGATGTTTTTTGTGTGAGCAGTTCACATCCTTATTAGTTTATGAAATGGAGGAGGAAGCAATGAAGAAAATTTTATGCGGTTTCATCGTCCTGCTCGTCCTGGCCGCGGCTTCGCCGGGATTGGCAGAGGTTCGTCCCGGCACGTTTTCAGTCACCCCTTTCATCGGAGGATACGTCTTCAACTCCGATCAGCACCTGAAAAATGCCCCCGTTTATGGAATCCGGTTCGGCTATGACATCACCCGGTACATCGGTGTGGAAGGCGTCTTCGACTACGTTCGAACCGAATACTCCGCTCCCTGGAATGTCATGAGCACGGACGCCCAGAACTGGGCGGCCGCCAGGAGAGAAAGCACGAACGTCTTCAACTACCGGCTGGAGGGTCTGCTGTACCTCATGCCCCAGTACAAAGTGGTTCCCTACCTTGCAGTAGGCTTCGGTGGTCAGTCCATCTCCTACCCTTCCGAGGTCGGAAATAAAAACCGCTTCCTGGTTGATGTCGGCGCCGGCTTGAAGTGGTTCATGACCGACTGGCTGGCCCTGCGGGGTGACGTCCGCGTACCCTTCGTTTTTGGCAGCACCATGGAAAACCTGGAGTACACCCTTGGGCTGAGCTTCCTGTTCGGCGGTGAGAAACCCGCTCCGCCCCCTCCGCCGCCCCCGCCGGAGCCCAAGGTCGTAGCTCCTCCTCCGCCCCCGCCTCCTCCGCCGGAGCCGGTCAAGGAGATGAAGGAAGAAGCCAAGGCGGAACAGACGGCGACCGAGAAGGAAATGCTGGAAAAGGGCCGGGCGACCATTAACGTCCAGTTCGACACGGCCAAGTGGGTCGTCAAGAAGAAGTACCATGACGAAATCGCCAAGTTCGCCGACGTGATCAACCGCCATCCGGAGATCAAGGTCGTCATCGAGGGCCATACCGACAACGTCGGCAGCAAGGCCTACAACCAGAAGCTTTCGCAGCGGCGGGCCGCTGCCGTCGCGAAGTACATGGTGGACAAGTTCAAGGTGGACAAGGACCGCATCTCCGCCAAGGGATACGGCCTGACTCAGCCCATCGCGGACAACAAGACAAAGGAAGGCCGCCAGAAGAACCGCCGGGTGGACGCGGTGGTTGAATACATCGTCCAGAAATAGACTTCCAGAAAAGCCGCCCCTCCGGTCCGCCGGCGGGGCGGCTCCCGAACACCCAAGAGAAAAGGAGATCTCCATGAAAAAGGCATGGCAGCTGGCTGCCGCCGCAATTCTCTGTCTGGTCCTGATCTCTCCCGCCGTCGGTGCGGAAAAGATCTATATCAACGGCATCGATGCCAACTTCCCGCCCTTCGCCTACGTAGACAAAAAAGGCGCTCCCGACGGCTTCGACATCAAGGCACTCGACTGGATCGCCAAGGACCAGGGCTTTCAGGTCAAGCATCAGCCCCAGGACTGGGACAGCATCGTCCCCAGCCTCCTGGCCAGGAAGATCGACATTGTCGCCTCCGGGATGAGCATCACCGACGCCCGGAAAAAGCAGGTCAATTTCTCCATCCCCTACTGGAAGATCCAGCAGGTGCTCGTCGCCAAGAAAGATGCCAGGCTGACGGTGGAGCAGGCTCTTGCAGCGGGCAGCCGGATCGGCGTCCAGCGCGGCACCACGGAAGCCAAGTGGATGGATGAAAATCTCATCAAGAAGAAGGGGCTGAAATTCCAGCTTGTCCAGTATGACTCCGCGCCTCTGGCCATCGAGGACGTCCTCAACGGCCGCATCGCCGCCGCCGCCATGGACGACGCTCCCGCCAGGGACGCCATCAGCAAGAAGAAGGCCGTGAAAATCCTGGGGACCTTCGGCATGCCCGACGAGCAGTTCGGTTACGCCGTCCGCAAGGAGGACACCGCATTCCTGAACAAGATCAATGCTGGATTGACGAAGCTCATGAAGACCCCCTACTGGAAGGAACTGGTCAAGACCTATATCAACAAGAAATAGAATCCCGGATCGTTTCCCGGGATCTTCCGTTCACCCTCCCCCGTCCTGCCGACGGGGGAGGGTTCGTTTGTCAACGGGGGGCACATCGCCCCGAACCACGGTACCTTGATGCCTGAAGCGCTTCTCGCCGTCCTGGACGCCCTGCCCTACCTCCTGGAAGGATCCTTCGTCACCCTGGTGGTCGTTCTCGGAGCCATGGGATTCGGATTCTGCCTGGCCGTTCCCCTGGCCGTGGCCCAGGTGTACGGCCCCGGCTGGCTGCGGCCCCTGGTCGCCCTGTATGTCTGGTTCTTCCGCGGGATCCCGCTCCTCGTCTTCCTGTTCCTCTTCTACTTCGGCCTCTGTACGGCCCTGGACATCAACCTCTCCGCCTTCACGGTGGCCGTCGTCGTCCTGGGTCTCATCAGCGCGGCCTACCAGTCGCAGATATTCCGGGGCGCCATCCTGTCCCTGTCGGAAGGTCAGTTCAAGGCGGCCCGGGCCCTCGGCATGAGCGACGCAAAAGCGATCCTGTTCATCATTCTCCCCCAGGCCCTGCGTCTGTCCATTCCCGGCTGGTCGAACGAGTACTCCATCATTCTGAAGGACTCCGCCGTAACCTATGCCCTGGGCGTGGCGGAGATCATGGCCCGGACCCATTTCGTCGCCACCCGGACCTACCAGCACATGCCCCTTTACGCGGCGGCGGGACTCATCTTCCTCGTCCTCACCTGGGTGGGGATCCGGGGGCTCCGGCTCCTGGAGGAAAAGGTCCGCATTCCCGGCTATTCCCATCACGAGTTCTGAACCATGGAAGAACCGATCCTGAAGGTCGAAGGCATCAAGAAGCGTTATGGAAAGAAGGAGATTCTCCGGGGGACTTCCCTGTCGATCCGCCACGGAGAACTGAAGATTCTCATCGGTCCGTCCGGCGCCGGGAAAAGCACGCTCCTCCAGTGCATCAATTTCCTCGTCCGACCGGACGCAGGCCGTGTCTGGCTGGAAGGCCGGGAAATCAAGCACGCCCACGGCCGGGAACTCCACCGTTACCGCCAGCAGGTGGGGATGATCTTCCAGGACTTCAACCTGTTCGACCATCTCACGGCCCTCCGGAACGTGGAAATCGCCCTCGTCAAGGTCCGGCGGATGAGCCGGGCCGAGGCCCGCGACCGCGCCATGGCCGAGCTCGAGCGGGTCGGCCTGGGCGACCATGTACAGAAATACCCGGCCCAGCTGTCCGGCGGACAGAAGCAACGCGTCTCCATCGCCCGTGCGCTGGCCATGGATCCAAAGGTGATGCTTCTGGACGAGCCGACCTCGGCGCTGGATCCGGAGCTGATCGGAGAGGTCCTGGCGGTGATCCGGGACCTTGGGGAAAACGGAATGACAATGATCATGGCGACCCACCAGATCGCTTTCGCCCAGGCCCTGGCGAACGAGATCGTCTTCATGGAGGACGGACTCATCGTCGAGGAGGGCCCGCCGGCAAAGATCTTCGGATGCGCTGAAAACGAGCGGACCCGTGAGTTCTGCTCGAAGGTCATGGAGCTGTACACGGATAACCGCTGAGCGAAACCGCTTGTTGCAACGGAATGCCCTTTTCAGATCGGCAGGACCGGCGATTACGAGGACACACGGGACTGGATCTTCCCTCGTACTCAGGAGAGTTTTTTCGACCCTGCAACGTCTCGCTCCGCTGCAAAGGTAAAACTCGCGCCTCCAGCGCTCAGACATTGCCTTTGCGGTCGCTGCGCTGCAACGGCAGGGTGCCCCGAAAAAGCCTCAATTCGCACTCGGGAAGTCCCAGCCCCCGATGATCGCGGGGGCGCGGCCGGGATATACATAGCCCGAATGAACGGTGAGAAAGAGTCTCATCTCGATTAAACACGAATATGGAAGAATGGCTCTACATCCAGAATGAGGCGGCGCCGGCCCTGCTCCGGGGTTTCCGGATGAGCGTCCAGCTGATCGTCCCCTCGGCGACACTGGGGCTTCTCCTGGGCATCCTCGTGGGCACCCTGCGTGTCTTCGGCAACCGGACCGCCGCCGCTGCGGCCAACCTCTACGTCACCATCTTCCGGGGCGTTCCGCTGGTGGTTCAGCTCTTCGTCTGGTATTTCGGCCTTCCCTACTGGAACATCTACCTGACCCCCTTCACCGCGGCGATCCTTGGATTCACCCTCTGCAGCGCCGCCTACCACTCCGAGTACATCCGGGGGGCACTCCTGTCCATCAAGCGCGGGCAGATGCTGGCGGCCCACTCCCTGGGTTTCACCCGGACCCAGACTATCTTCTCGGTGATCCTGCCCCAGGCCATGCGCCGTGCCCTTCCCGGCTGCGGCAACGAGATCATCTACCTGATCAAGTACTCCTCCCTTGCCTACATGATCACCTGCATCGAGTTGACGGGAGAGGGAAAGATTCTCGCCTCGGACTCCTTCAAGTTCACCGAGGTGTTTCTCCTGGTCGGCCTTTGCTACCTGGTGATGACGACCCTGGCGACCCTGCTTCTGCATGCGCTGGAAGTACGGCTGCGCCTCCCGGGCTTCGAGCACCGGAGCGTTTGAGGACTTCATGGGACCGGACTTCCGCCCCCTCTCCCCCGAGACCGTCGCCCGCATCCGGGAGGCCGTCGCTCCCGCCACGGTGATCGAGGATCCCGCAAAGAAAGAGCCCTTCGGCAGGGACGGAACCCTTGATGCATTCGCCATGCCGGAACTTGTCGTGGAGGCGACCTCCGCCGTCCAGATCTCTGCGCTCCTCAAGCTCGCCAACGAACTCCGCTTCCCCGTCACGCCTCGGGGGCTCGGGACGGGCCTGGCGGGCGGGGCCGTCCCGATTCACGGAGGGGTACTCCTTTCCCTGGCAAAGATGAACCGGATCCTGGCCATCGACCGGGACAACTTCATCGCCATGGTCGAGCCGGGCGTCCTGAACAAGGACCTGAAAGACGCCGCTCGGGAAGCGGGCCTGTACTACCCCCCCGACCCCGCCAGCTACGACACCTGCTCCATCGGAGGCAACGCCGCCACGAATGCCGGAGGCCCCTCCTGCGTGAAGTACGGCGTCACCCGGGAGTATGTCCTGGGCCTCGAGGCGGTCCTGCCGACGGGGGAGCTGATCCGTACGGGCGTCCGGACCCGCAAGGGCGTGGTCGGGTACGACCTGACCCGGCTCCTGGTCGGTTCCGAGGGAACCCTGGGGGTCATCACGCAGCTTACCCTCAAGCTGATTCCGCACCCCCCCGCGATCACAACGCTGGTGTCCCTCTGCCCGAGCCTGTCCGTCGCCATGGAGGCCATCCGGGCGGTTCTCGGCGCCGGCCACATTCCCTGTGTCGTCGAGTTCCTGGACCGGCATTGCCTCGATCTCGTAGGAGACCTCCTGCCCTTCGAGGGTGTGAAGGACGCCGGCGCGTTTCTTCTGATCGAGACGGACGGCGCCCCGGAGATCATCGCCCGGGAGATCGAGGCGATCGGGGAGCTCTGCCTTGGATCGGGGGCGGACCAGGTGCTGCTGGCACCGGACGCGCGGCGCCGGGAGCGCATGTGGGAGGTGCGAAAAGCCGTGTCGCTTCGCATCGAGGAGCGCTATCCGGTGGATGTCCACGAAGACATCGTGGTCCCCATCCGCCGCATCGCCGACTTCGTCCGACGGCTTCCTCCCCTGGAGGAGACCTACGGCATGAGGATCTACACCTTCGGCCACGCCGGGGACGGGAACCTGCACCTGAGCATGACGGCGGAGACCCGGGAGTCCAGGGAGCGGATCGACCGGGGGATCGAAGAGATTCTGAAGCGCGTGCTGGATATGGGCGGTACGATCTCCGGCGAGCACGGAATCGGCATGATGAAGAGCAGGTACCTGCCCCTGGAGCTCTCTCCCGAGAGCATCCGCCTGCAGCGGGGCATCAAATCGCTCTTCGACCCGCAGGGCATCCTGAACCCGGGAAAGGTATTCCCGCCCCTGCCCTGAGGATGTTCCCGCCGGCGGCGAGCCATGCACGGAGGCATGCCCCGTGACAGCCCCCGCGTGTCCCGGAAAAGGCCGCCGTTCACGGGGGCGCGGCCGGGGGGTTCCAGAGGAGCAATAGGAACATCCCTACCGAAAGCCTGTAGCGGGCTGTTCAAAAACGCCTGGATGCAAGGCCCCCGAAATCCTGAGCCATGAGTCGTACCCTTTTCGGTACGTCGAATGGCGAAGGAGGAGGGAAACGCCGCGGACGGGTGTTTTTCAACAGCCCGTGCGGAAAAGCGGCCGCGACGGCGGCACGCCCCCGCGACAGCCCCCGCGCCCCGGAAAAACTGTCCAGCCGCGGGGGCGCGGCCGGCAGAGGCAAGAGGTTCGATTCTTGGGCAACTCCACGAACACACCGAAACTCTGGACCTTCGAGTTCCTATCGCTCTGCCTGGTTGTCATGACGGCCTTCGGCAATGTCAGCGTCTTCTACGGCTTTTACCACTACCTGGGAACCATCGACATCCCCGTCATCTGGAGAGGCTTCCTGGTCGGCCTGGAGCCAATGGCGGCCTTCATCCTGCGGCTGGCCGTCCTTCCCTGGCTTCACGTGCGCAACTCGTATTCCGTCCTGACGGCTTCGCTGGTCCTCCTGATCCTGTGCTCCTGCTCCTACCTCTGGGTCGTCACGGTCCCGGCCATGATCGTCCTCAGGATCGTTCACGGTGCGACCTTCATGCTTCTCACGTCGGCCGCCATCGCCCTCATCGTAAACTTCATCCCGAAGGAGAGGAGCGGCCAGGGCTTCGGCATTCTCGGCGTGGCGACAATGATTCCCTTTGCCGTCATCCCGCCACTCTGCGAGGCACTCCTGCCCCATGTACGCGGCGAAGCCGACCTCTATGCGGGCGTGTCGGTCTTTTCCGTTGCCGCCATCGGGCTTCTCGTTCTCCTGCGCCGGCACCTGACCGGGGCCATACGGAGCATGGACGGGGCGCTCCTCCGCCGCCCGTCCATGTCCGAGATCCGGCAAAATTTCCGGATCCCGGCGGTGCTCCTGCTTCTGTCCGCCACGTTCCTCGTCTACATGGCCCACGCGACGTTCTTCTATTTCCTGAAGGACCTGTCCCTGGAACTGCGCGCCGGTGACGTAGGCCTTTTCTTCACGATTTTCACGATAACAATGATCGCCTTGCGCGTCCTTGGTGGCACTCTCTTCGACCGGCTCGACAAGCGGCACTTGCTGACAGCCGGGCTGATCCTCCTGGCGCTTTCCCTCCTGGCTCTCCCTCGAGCCGCTACGCCTTCGGTCTACTACGGCCTGGCCGGACTGTACGGGCTGTCAGTGGGCATCGCCCTGCCCCTCCTGAGCGCCCTGCTCTTTACCGCCTCGCCCCTGCAGTTTCAGGGGCTGAACACCAACATGACCCTGTTCACGCTGGACCTGGCGTACTGCCTGATGCCGTACCTGGGGGGAATGCTCGTCGCCTTCGGAGCGGGCTTCGGCGTCCTTTTCCATGTCTCCCTGGGATTCGTCGCTCTCGCCCTCGTGATGATCGCCCTGCTTCCCGACACAACGATCCTCCCGACCCATTCAGGATAAAAAAGCCGCCCTCTCCGGCGAAGAGGGCGGCCTGACTGACGAAAAGCCGGAAGGCTGCTACTTCACCTTCAGGGCAAAGGTGTGGCACCCCCCGCAATGATCCGTCGGGGGCTTGTGGCCGTGGTGGCAGGCCTCGCAGTTCAGATTTCCCTCATGGGATGCATGCGGGTTGGGCTCCACCTGCTTCGTCCGCTGCGCGAGCCGGTCGTAGTCGCCGTGGCACTCAAAGCAGACCTTCGTGGGAACGGCGGCCTTCGGCGGGCTCTCCTTGTGGCACTTGTCACACGTGACGCCCCGCTCCTGGTGCCGGTCCGCCAGGAACTTCGCTTTCGGGGTGGAGGCCGGGTCCGCAGCCGAGACGGACAGCGCGGCCGCCGCAGCCAGCAGCACGGCAGCCAACATCAGCATGCACGTTCTTCCGATCCGGTTTCGCTTCATGTCAAATCACCCCTTCATTTCCAGGGTTTCAGCGCCGCGGCATTCTTTCCGGCGATCCGGCCGAAGACGATGCACTCCGTCAGATTTCCGCCGCCCTGGTAGACGAACTTCAAGGCCGAGGAAATTTCGCCGGCCGTGTAGAGCCTTGGAATGGGCTTGCCTTCCCAAGTCAGGACCTCCCGAGCAGCATTGGCGGCGATGCCGCCTTTTGTATTCGGCCCACCCGGGTAGAGGGGCAGTGCATAAAAGGGCGCCTTCTCTACCGGTTTCAGGGTGGCGGCCAGCCGGCCGAAGGTCTCATCCTTTCCCTTGGCACACGATTCGTTGAATCCTGCCACGGCCTTGACAAGCCTCTGCGAATCCATGAGTTTTCTGTTCTCCGGGTGGTTCCTGATCTTTGCCGCAATCTCCTCGATGCTGTTCCCCTGGAGGATCCATCCCCTGCGAACGGCATCCATGTTGTCTTTCGACCAGGGGACGATTCCGAAACCGGCGGTTGAGATCCCGAGATTTGTGATGGTGAAGGTCGAACGGAGGGTCTCGTCAAAAACAAACCAGCTGGGAACCCGGGGATAGATGAGCTCGAGGATGTCGAACTTTACCGCCTCCTTGTAAAAGAAGTAGCGGCTCGGGTCTTTCGTCACGAGATGTTCCGCCGCATAACGATCGCCGTAGTTGTCGACGACGATTGCGTTCGGACGTCCCACGGCCGGCGTGATCAGACCCGCCTTCAGGCCGTGATACCGCAGGGGAACCGCCGTGATGATTCTCGATGCCGCTTTCCCCACCTTCGCCAGGCCTGCACCGACCGCCATGGCCATGGCAATGCCGTCGCCCGTGTTATCCGGAGAACCATAGAACGCCCAGCCTTCCACACCCGGTCCCTCGAGAAAAGCCTTTCTCATGGCTTTGCTGTACTCGTACCCGCCGGTCGTGATGACAACGCCCTTCCTGGCCCTGACGGCGACTTCACCGCCACCCTTTTTGGCCGCAATCACACCGATGACTTCTCCCCTGTCGTTCTGCACAAGCCGCTTTGCCGGTGTCTCGTACACAATCCTGACACCCTTCTTCCGGGCACCCTCGGCCAGCACGTAAAAGAATGCCTCGCCGTTCATCTTCTCCATCTTGGGCTTGTTCATCGTCGCCTCGTTGAAGCTGGCCTGCCCGGTGAAGGTGCTCCCGAACACACGATACTTGCAGTCTTTCGCGCCCGGGAATTTTGGGAATGCCGCCCCGGCAAAGGCCGAGAAGCCCACGGTCTTATACTGCGGGTCCAACTTCTGGAGAAAGTCGACGTTCTGCGGGGCATACTCGGCCCAGGCCTCGGCCAGGCCGTCTGACCATTCCGGCTGCTCCCCTTCCAGTTTCCAGGGGATGTTCTCTCCGCTGAACATGGCCTTGGCGTATTCCTTCAGTGCCGCCCGGTCACCTGTCGGGTCCGGACAGTGATAAATCCCCCCGGACATCCTTGTATTGTTGATGAGTTTTGCTTCTGGCTGTTTCTCCAAGACAAGAACCCTGGCACCTCGTTCGGCCGCCTCAATGGCCGCGCATGCCCCGGCGCCGCCGAATCCCAGGATCACGACGTCCGCCTCCAGGTTCCATTTCCTGGGGATGGCAGTGCGCGCCGCGGCCTCCGTGACGCCGATGCCCGTTAGTGCCGCCGCTCCTGTAACGGCGGCGGTTCCCTTGAGAAACGAACGCCTGGATATGCGCCGGTCTGATTTCGTTTCGGACATGGAAAGCCTCCTTTCGCTGGATTGCATGAAGGGGAGGGGGATCGATTGCCGCTGGTGCACCGGATAGGCTCCGGCTTCCAAACTGCATGACGACCTGTAGGCTGATCGGGGGATGGTAAGACCGTTGACGGATTGACGATGGCTTCGTTCCGGAAACATTCATGCTTCGGTTCTTCAATGACATCCGATGACATCCCTGTCAAGTCCCTTTCGGTGCAAGGTCGCGGCGTTTATCAACATCCGGCTTCCAGACGGGTATGCAGGGTGTCCGGGAATCGTTTCAGGGACATCCGCCGGCGGGAGCGCAAGGCGCCCCCCTTCCCCGCATCTGCGATCCGGACGGATTCCACATTGACAGACCGGATGATTCATCCTATTTCTTGGGCCGTTCATTCCGGAATCATACCCGCGGATGCCCTACCGGCGGAGCGCGTCTTGACGACGGCATTCCCGGACAAGGCGAGCCGCAACTCCCCGAACCTTCAGAAAACGGGAATCCGTTCATGGACGTTCTCCTTGTCAATCCTTTCTTCAACGGCCGTGCGGAGATTCCTCCTCTCGGTCTGGCCTCCGTCGCGGCCCCCCTGCCGAGGCAGGAAATCGGCGTCGAGATCCTCGACCTGGATCTGGCCCCGTCTCCGCGGGAAGGGCTCTCCCTTCTCCGGGAGCGGATCGCCGGCGGTCGCCCCCGGATCCTGGGCGTCACGGCCCTGACGAACAGCTTTCCTTCCGCCCTGGAAGTCTTCCGGACGGCAAAGGACGAAGATCCGGACATCTTCTCCGTCCTGGGAGGAGTCCACGGAACGGTTCTCCACGACGAACTGCTCCGCCGGCACGAGTTCATCGACGCCGTCGTCCGGGGCGAAGGAGAAGCGACGTTCCCGGCCCTGGCACAGGCGGTTCTGCGGGGAGATCATCCCGGGAGCATGGAGGGGATCACCTTCCGGAGTTCCCGGGGCATCGTCGTCACACCGGATCGCCCGCCCGAACCCGACCTGGACGTCTTCCCCCTCCCGGGCCACGATCTTGTGGAGAACGATCGCTATCGGACGCGGAGCCTCTCCTCCAGCCGGGGATGCCCACACCGCTGTACATTCTGCTCCATCCGCTCCCTCTACGGCGGGACCGTTCGCATGCGTTCCGCAGGCTCCCTCCTGGACGAGATCCAGTTTCTCATCGGGCAGGGAGCCAGACGGATCATGTTCACCGACGACAATTTCACCATGGACGCCCGGCGGATCCGGGAGATCTGCGCCTCCCTTGCCGGCGGCAGCCTGAACCGGGGCGTCGAGTACTTCGCCCAGGGCCGGGCCGACGATCTCTGCCGGATCCCCCTGATGGCCGGCATGCTGCGGGAAGCCGGCTTTCGCGCCCTGTATATCGGCGCCGAGTCGGGCTCGCAGAAGATCCTGGACTCCTACCGGAAGGGCATCGGCCCGCAAGACGTTCTCCGGGCGGTCTCTCTCTGCATCGAGCAGGATCTCACCCCGGTGGTGAACTTCATCCTCCTGGGCCCCCTGGACACGCAGGAAACGGTCACGGAAACCATCCATCTGGCCAAGAGAATCTTTGAGAGTGGCGCCGATATCGCCTATACGGAGGCCGTTATTCCCTACCCCGGAACCCCCCTACGGGAGGAACTGCGGAGGGACGGCCTTCTCCGGGAAACCGACGGCATGGATCATTTCGCCCCCCGCCGCGGTCTGGACCCGGTACGGTTCTTCCGCCTCTGTGATCTCGCCCGGGACATGAATCGCCTTGTCTACGGCGGTGATCCGCTCTTTGGAGCCCGCCGGGTGTATTACGATCTGGCGTTTCTTGAATTCCTCCTGCACCGGAAGAGTCCGACGGTCTTCACGGAACTTTGCCGGACGATCCGGCCGGACGATCCGTCGGAAACGGCCAGGGAGATCCGTCTTCTGGAGAGACGGGTCCAGGAAGAGGCTTGAACACCGTTTCCAACTGTTTCAGCAATGAAAGGAGATTCCAATGTCGAACGAATCGACGGCCCCCCCCCAGCAAGGCGTCCAGATCCTCACCGGAGACGACATGGCCAGGGGACGCTACAGCAACAACCTGGCCGTGGCGTATAACCCCGAGGAGTTCATCCTGGACTGGCTCCTGAGTTCTCCCGGGGGCATCCACCTGGTGTCCAGGGTCATCGTGAGCCCCTCTCATGCGAAGCGGATCGTCGAGGTGCTCTCTAAGAACCTGGAGCGATACGAGGAGCAGTTCGGCGGCGTTCCTGTGAGGGATTCGGCGGATCCTCATTTTCACTGATCCGCGGTTCTTGCAGGAGCAGAAAGGTTCTCCGGGCCGCGCGGGATATCCGTCGGCGTACATGCCACCGTGCATGGGCCGGGACGTCCGGGCTGTCTACGTTCCCCACCCCGAAGAGAACCTGCCCGTCCCGGGAAAAGGGTGACTTCGACCACGGTGTCCATCCGGACATTCTACAGGGCTATTCTTGACAGAATGCCGCAGGCCATTTATAAGGAACAAATTTCTCATCGGAAAAACAACCCATGACTGCCCTCTTTGTCGACAAAATCCCCCGGGAAGACCTGGAGCGCATCCGGCTCTTCCGCTACGTCAACCTGGATTCCATCATGGGTCTTCTGGAGTCCTGCAGCCTGCGCACCCTGCAGGAGGGAGAAATCCTCATCCAGCCCGGCCGCACCAACGCGGAGGTCTACCTGATCCTGAGCGGCAAGGTGCGAATCCACCTCGAAACCATGGACTCGGACCCTATCACCGTCCTCGGCGTCGGGGAGAGTGTCGGCGAGATGTCCGTCCTCGACGGCAAGCAGACCTCTGCATATGCCGTGGCGAACGAAATCTGCCAGCTCCTGGTCATGGACGAGGATATCCTCTGGTCCCTGGTCCACTCTTCCCACGCGGCGGCATGCAATCTCCTGCTCATCCTGACCTGCCGGCTCCGGAACACGGATCATGTCATGGCCAGGAACAGCCGCCTCGACGAGGTCTACCAGCTTTACGGAAGCGTTGACGCCCTCACGGGAATCCACAACCGCCACTGGATCGACAACGCCCTGGACCGTCTCTGCACACGCTGCGACAAGGGCGGGATCCCGCTGACGGTATTCATGATCGACATCGACCATTTCAAGAGCCTCAACGACCATTACGGGCACCTGTACGGTGACCGGATCCTCCATTCGGTGGCCCGGCTACTCTCCGGACATCTCCGTCCCTCCGAGCCGATCGGCCGCTACGGCGGCGACGAATTCGTCATCGTTGTCCCCCACATCGATGAATCCGAGGCGGACTGGATTGCAGAGCGTCTATGCCAGTCCATGCGCGAAGCCCCTCCTCTCACCCTGGAGGGAAGAGAACTTCCCCATCCAACCATTTCTGTCGGTGTGGCCACGAAAAAGACCGGTCAGACCGCTCGGGAACTGCTGGAAGGCGCCGACCAGGCCCTGTACCGGGCGAAGAGCAAAGGCCGGGACCAGGCCTCCCGCTGATCCGTTCCGACAACCCGTGGCAGTCCGGCCGGACAGGTCCGCCGGATCCCGAAAGGAGGAGCTCTTGGAATTCCGGTTCATCCGGTTCGAGACGTTCGGCCCTCTCGGAATCCTCACCCTGAACCACCCGGAGAGGAGAAATGCACTCTCCCTGGAGATGCTCCGGGAGTTGACTCTCCTGACCGGAAACATCGCCCGTGAAGAATCCGTCCGGGTCCTGATCATCCGGGCCGAGGGAAAGGTCTTCTCCTCGGGTCACAACCTGGGCCAGATGGTGGACGGGAGCCTGACGCAATACCGGGAGATTTTCCGGGTCTGCGGCTCCTTCATGCAGAATCTCCAGGAGCTGCCCCAGCCCGTGATCGCCCAAGTCCAGGGCCTCGCCACCGCTGCGGGCTGCCAGCTCGTGGCGGCCTGCGATCTCGCCGTGGCCGAAGAGGGCGCGACCTTCGGAACGCCGGGGGTCCGGATCGGCGTGTTCTGCACGACGCCGGCCATCCCCCTGGTCCGGGCCGTCGGCCGGAAACGGGCCCTGGAGATGCTGTTCACGGGGCGCCTGATCACCGCCCGTGAGGCCCTGGACTGGGGACTCGTGAACCGCGTGGTTCCCCTCGACCGCCTGGACATGGAGACCCGGTCGCTGGCGGAAGAGATCGCCCAGGCCAGCCCCCTGACGCTCGCCATCGGCAAGCGTGCCTTCTACACCCAGGTGAACCTGAACGATCAACAGGCCTATGACTTCGGCGGCGAGATCATGGTCGGAAATCTCTTTGCCGAAGACGCCCGGGAAGGCATGCAGGCCTTCCTCGAAAAACGAAAGCCCCTCTGGACAGGCAAGTGAATCCGTGCCGACGGGAAGGAGGTGAGACAAAACGCCGGTCAGCTCTGGCATGGCCCTCTTGGTTTATTCCATCATTCATCAACCTTTGACACGAGCTGAAGGAGGCCGAATATGGTCTGGGCACCACTGACGGAAGAGGAAAAGAAACGCTACAACGTCATCAACAAGGATAACCTCGAATTCCTGATGAACCGCTACAACAAGGTGAACCGCTGGGTCATCGCCGACATGATCCGCCGGAGCGCCTACCACTATCCGGACAAGCCGGCGGTCATCTTCCAGGGAAAAACCCTCACCTACAGCCAGTTGGAAGACGAGTGCAACCGGGTGGCCAACGCTCTCATCGCCTTAGGCGTGAAAAAGTACGACCGGGTGGCCATCCTGGCCCACAACACCATTCACCACGTCATCACCTGGCTCGGCTGCGCCAAGATCGGCGCCATTTACCTGGCCATCAATTACCTGCTCCGGGGCAAGGACATCTCCTACTGCATCGACCACTCGGAGAGCGTCGCCTTCATCGTCGAGGACGCCCTGTTCGACCTGGTCAAGGACGTGCAGGATGACATGCCGACGGTGAAGACCTGGATCTGGTCGAACCAGGGGGCCGGCAAGCCGCCCGCAAACGACCGGTTCATCGACTTCGATGCCTGGTATTCCAAGTATCCAGCCGACGAGCCGGAGGTAATCCTCCACATCGAGGATCCCTGCCAGATGACCTATACCAGCGGAACCGAGGCGCTGCCAAAGGGAGTCATCATCAGCAACCAGGCCCTCATGGCCCAGTACGTGGGCACGATCGTCGACGGCCAGTACGACGAGGACGACATCTCCATCAACGCCCTGCCCATCTACCACTGTGCCCAGCGGGACGTCTTCATGAACCCCATCTTCTGGGTCGGCGGGACGAACGTCCTGATCCTGCCGGACATAAGTCTGATCCTGAAGAGCATCGCCGAGTACAAGGCCACGCTGTTCTTCGCGCCCCCGACTGTCTGGATCGGCATGCTCCGCCACCCGGAATTCAGCAAGCATGACCTGTCAAGCCTGAAGAAGTGCTATTACGGCGCCTCCATCATGCCGATGGAAATCCTCAAGGAAATGATGGAGCGTCTGCCGGGCGTGCGGATCTACAACTACTACGGCCAGACGGAGCTGGCGCCGTACCATACGATCCTGAAGGCCAAGGACGCCCTGGCCAAGATCGGCTCCGCCGGCATGGGCGGCCTCAATATGGAAACGCACCTGGAAGACGACGAGGGGAAGGTCGTGGCGGCCCCGGGCGTCCCCGGCGAGATCTGCGGCAAGGGACCCCATGCGCTCATCATGTACTTCAAGGAGCCGGGCAAGACGGAAGAGGCCATGAAGGGCGGCTGGTTCCATTCCGGCGACATCGGAATCATGGACGAGGACCGCTACATCACCGTGGCGGACCGGAAAAAGGACATGATCAAGACGGGCGGCGAAAACGTGGCCACCCGCGAGGTGGAAGACGCCGTCTACCTGGACAAGCGGGTCCAGGAAGTGGCCGTCATCGGCCTGCCCGATCCAAAGTGGGTCGAGATCGTCACGGCGGTCATCGTCCTGAAACCCGGCGAGACCATGACGGCCCAGGAGATGATGGACCACTGCCGGAAAAACCTGGCGCCGTTCAAGTGCCCGAAGAAGGTCGTTTTTGTGGACGCCCTTCCGAAGACCCCCACCGGCAAGATCCTGAAACGGGAAATGCGGATCTCCATGAAGGACGCCCCGGGCTGATCCTGCGAGCATCCGGCGGCAAGCCCCCTCCCCCCGGGAGGGGGCTTTTTATTGCCTGGCAGGACCGTTTCTGTTATCGATGGGCCAAATTCAAAACGAGGACACCATGGAAACGAAGCAACCTTCCCATCGAACCTCGGCGATATGGATCGCCGCACTTCTCCTGCTCTTCGCGGAGCCTGCAACCTGCCTGGCCTCCGGCGGTCTGCACGAGGCGGCCGACCACGTCGGGAAAATCCTGCCCGTGTGGACGGTCGTTCCCTTCGCGGGCATTCTCCTCTCGATCGCCCTGTGCCCGCTGTTCGTCCCCCACTTCTGGCACAACCACTTCGGCAAGGTCTCCGCCTTCTGGGCCCTCGCCTTCGCCCTTCCTTTCCTGGTCTTCGACGTACAGGTGGCAGCCTATTCGATCCTCCACATCGCCATGATCGACTACATCCCCTTCATCATTCTCCTCTGGGGGCTGTTCACCATCTCCGGCGGCATCGTCGTGCAGGGCTCCCTCCGGGGAACGCCTCTCGTGAACACGATCCTTCTCCTCATCGGGACGTTCCTGGCCTCCTGGGTCGGCACCACCGGCGCCGCCATGATCATGATCCGGCCGGTGCTCCGGGCCAACCGCGACCGGATCCACAAGGCCCACGTGATCTGTTTCTTCATCTTCCTGGTGGCCAACATCGGCGGCTCCCTGACCCCCCTGGGAGACCCGCCGCTCTTCCTCGGATTTCTCCACAACGTGCCCTTCTTCTGGGTAACCACGGGCATCCTGCCGGAAATGCTGGTTACGGCGGTCCTGCTCCTTGTATTGTTCCTCGCCGTCGACATCTTCTACTTCCGGAAAGAGAAAGCCTTCCGGGAAGCCGCCCTGGAGGAGCAGGCTCCCGTCCGCATTTCCGGAACGTACAACTTCCTCCTCCTGGCGGGCGTCATCGCGGCGATCCTCATGAGCGGATACTGGAAAGCGGGTCACTTTACCCTTTACGAAGTCGAGGTCCATTACCAGAACCTCCTGCGGGACGCATCCATCGTCATCCTCGGGCTCATCTCCCTGAAGGTCACGCCGAGAGCCCTGCGGGAAGCCAACGAATTCTCCTGGGGACCGATCCTCGAGGTGGCCAAGCTCTTCGCGGGCATCTTCATCACCATCATCCCGGCCCTGGCGATTCTCCGGGCGGGCCTCGAAGGGGCCATGGCACCCCTCGTGGCGGCCGTCCAGACGCCGGCCCACTATTTCTGGGCCGCCGGAGGCCTCTCCTCGTTCCTGGACAACGCCCCGACCTATCTCACCTTCTTCAACATGGCCCTGGGAAAAGTGGGGCTGGTCGAAGCCCAGGTGCCGGCAGCGCTGGCGGCGGGAACCGCCACGGCGAACCCGGCCTTCATCGGTTACCTGACAGCCATCTCCGCGGGAGCGGTGTTCATGGGGGCCAACACCTACATCGGCAACGCCCCGAACTTCATGGTCAAGTCCATCGCCGAGGAGGCCGGCGTCGACATGCCGAGTTTCTTCGGGTACATGTTCAAGTATTCCATTCCGTTTTTGATTCCCATTTTCATTCTGGTAACATTTATCTTTTTTTAGGAGGCGTTCATGGATCCCACCTATTATGAAGTCACTGTGGAAGGAAGCCACGACCTGTTGAAGGGATTCGTCATCGGCTTTCTCGAAGGACGGGGGATCAGCTGTGAGACCTTTTTCGGAGACGATTACGAACTGGACGAGGAGAAACCGCTCGATCTCCTCTTCCGCATGATGGGGCACCGGGAGGAGAGCACCACCGTCATCGTCGAGGCCGGGCTGCGTATCCTCCTCCGGGAGGCCCTCCAGCGGCGGAAGGACTCGCTCCCTCTGAAGGTCGTTTCCGTCCGGGAAGTCGCCGGCGCCTCCTTCGGCTTCTCCGTGAAGACCTATTCGCGGGAAGTCGGCGACTCCCTCCGGAGTCTCCTCTCCGTTCCCCCAGAAGGGGTCGACGTGGATCCTCCCTTCGTTCCCGAGGAAAAGATCGATCCCGCGGGAAAGGGCGTGGAGGCCTATACCCCCCTCCACGAATACGAAATGAAGTGGAAAGGGCGGGTGTCCGGATCCATCCGGGAGGTATTCGCCCTGTATCACAAGGTGAGGCGCTTCGAGGTAGTGAAGCCGGGGGACCTGCACCTGGATTACGGTGAGCGGATTCTGTGATCCTTCTCGTCCATCCCCCGGTCTCCAAGCCGTGCGAGCCACCGCCAGGCATCGCCCGGCTGGCGGGAGCACTTCGGGAACGAAACATTCCCCATCTTCTTCTGGATGCAAACCGGGAAGGCCTGCAGCACCTCCTGGAACGGACGATCCAGGGGGATTCCGTCGACACGTGGACCCGCCGGGCCCGCTCCGGCCTTAAGAAGAATCTCAGGCTACTGACGACGACCGGAGGCTATGAAAACCCGGATCGGTACCGTCGTGCAGTCTCCGACGTGAACCGGGCGCTCGGGCGATCCCGCCCGGACCTGCGCCCCCGGGTGACCCTGGCCAATTATGAGGATCCCGCCCTGTCCCCCCTGCGAAGCGGAGACCTTCTCGCGGCGGCCGAGCGTCCCGATGAGAACCCTTTTTTCCCATGGTTCCGGGACCGCTTATCCGCCCTGCTCGACAAGCCAGGATTCACACACGTCGGCTTTTCCCTCAACTATCTGAGCCAGGCCCTCTGCACGTTTGCGATGATCGGCCACCTCCGCCGCCTGAAGCCGGACCTGTGCATCCTGCTCGGAGGCGGCCTGGCCACATCCTGGGCCCGCCTGCCTGGATTCGCCCGTCCCTTCCGGGGGCTGGTCGATGAAGTCATCGACGGCCCCGGGGAGGCCCGGCTCCTTCCGCTCCTCGGGGAAAGCCCGGGCCTGTTCCCTCCGCGGCCGGATTACCGCAGCCTCCTCGGCCCGGAGGGGAGCAGCGCCGATCTCTCCTATCTTTCCCCCGGGCCTATTCTTCCGTACAGTGCTTCCTCCGGCTGCTACTACGGCAAATGCGCCTTCTGCCCCGAGCGGGCTGAGGGCAGCCCGTACAGCCCGATCCCGCCGAAACGGGCCGCGGAAGAGATCCGCTGCCTTGCCGCTGAGTTTCGGCCGACCCTGATCCATCTCCTGGACAATGCCGTCTCCCCGGCGCATCTGTCGGCCCTTATCCAGGATCCACCCGGACCTCCCTGGTACGGATTCGTCCGGGTATCCGCCCAGTTGGCGGATCCGGACTTCTGCGCGGCCCTGAAGCGGTCCGGGTGTGTGATGCTCCAGATCGGGATCGAGTCAGGGAGCCAGGAGATTCTCGACTCCCTCGACAAGGGAATCCGCCTGGAAACGGCATCAAAGGCTCTGCAATGCCTGCGGACAGCCGGCATTGCCTCCTACGTGTATCTGCTGTTCGGCACCCCCGGGGAAGCGGAGCCGGAGGCCCGGGAAACCCTCGATTTCACCGTCCGCCACAGCGAATCCATCGGCTTCCTGAACTTGTCCGTCTTCAACCTGCCTGTCCGAAGCACCGGGATGCAGGACCTGGACGACCGGCCATTCTATGACGGGGACCTGTCACTCTACCACGGTTTCCGCCATCCCCGCGGCTGGGACCGGCCCCAGGTCCGCCGTTTCCTCCAGTCGGAATTCCGGAGGCACCCCGCCATCGCCCCCATCCTGAGGCGGGACCCGCCGCTGTTCACCTCCAACCACGCCCCGTTTTTTACGGGGGAGTTCCTTACCCGGATTCGGCATTGAACCGGTGTTTTTCAGGGGTTCTTTTTCATTGACAGCCGGAACCGGGAATCCGTACAGTACGAAGCAAATCTGCCACCTCCTTTGAGGTTCTATCCCATGAAATCCAAGGAAAATGACTACTTCGAGTCTCTCTACGAGGTGACCCGGCTGATCAACGGTTCCCTGGATCCGGACCGGGTCCTGGAGGAAATCGTCCGGTCCGTGGTAACCGCCATGGGACTAAAGGCCGCCAGCCTCCGCCTCCTGGACGCCCGGAGGAAAAGGCTGCTTCTGGGGGCCTCCTGTGGGCTCTCGGAGAACTACCTCCAGAAAGGCCCCATCCTGGTCGAGGCCAGCGGGCTGGACCGGAAAGCCCTCCGGGGCAAAACCTGCATCGTCCCGGACGCCCGCACGGATCCTGGCTTTCAGTACGGCCCCAAGGCCAGGGAGGAGGGGATCGCATCCGTCCTGGTCGTCCCCCTCATCCGGGAAAAAAAGGTCCTGGGTGTTCTCCGCGCCTACACCGACACGGTCCGGGATTTCTCGAAACGGGAGATCCGCTTCCTGGAGGCCGTGGCCCACCTGAGCGCCATCGCCCTCGACAACGCCCGCCTGCACAAAGCGCTGGAGACCCGCTGTGAGCTGATGGCGGCCCACAAACTCCGCATCGATGACAACTAAGGGAAAACCAATGATCCGAGTGGGTATCAACGGATTCGGCCGCATCGGCAGGCAGGTATTCCGGGCCATCCTGGAACGTTGTCCCGGAAGCGTAAGTGTCGTCGCCGTCAACGACCTGTTCGACGTCGCCACGAACGTCCACCTCCTCTCCTTCGACACGAACTACGGCCGCTTCCCCGGGAACGTGCGCGTCCGCAAGGACGGGTTCTCGGTAAACGGGCGCGCCGTCCGGAGTTTCGCCTTCCGGGATCCCGGCCAGATTCCCTGGGACGAGGCCGGCGTCCAGGTGGTCGTCGAAAGCACGGGCCTGTTTACGGAGGGTACAAAAGCGGCAGCCCACCTGGAGGCGGGAGCGAAGAAAGTCATCATAACCGCCCCGGCCAAGGGGGAAGACCTGACGGTCGTCATGGGCGTGAACCACAGGCGATATCGCCCGGAGAAGCATCACATCCTGTCCAACGCCTCCTGCACGACCAACTGCCTGGCGCCGCCGGTGATGGTCCTGCACCGCCGCTTCGGCATCGAGCGCGGATTGATGACGACGGTCCATTCCTACACGAACGACCAGCGGATCCTGGACCTGCCGCACCGCGATCTCCGCCGGGCCCGGGCGGCGGGCCAGAACATCATTCCCACTTCCACGGGGGCCGCCCGCGCCCTTTCCCTGGTCATGCCCGAGATGGCGGGGCGCTTCGACGGTTATGCCCTCCGCGTTCCCACCCCGACCGTGTCCATCGTTGACTTCACCGCGGAGTTGAGCCGCGGGACCACGACGGACGAACTGCGGCAGGCGCTCAGAGACGCGGCCGGAAAGTCCCTGAAAGGCATCCTCGGCGTCGCCGAAATGCCCCTCGTATCCAGCGATTTCCGGGGAGACAGCCGGTCTTCCGTGGTCGACATCGAGTTCACCCGGATCCTGCGGGACAACTGGGCAAAGGTCGTGACCTGGTACGACAACGAATGGGGATACTCCTGCCGCGTGGCCGACCTGGTCGAATACATCGGCAAGCGGGGGCTTTGATTCATGAGCATTCGCATCCTCGTGATCGACGACGATGCCGTGGCCTGCGAGTTCCTCCAGGAAGCCCTGTCCCGGGAGGGATACGAGATTCAGGCCCGGACCTCGGCCCGCAGGGCCCTGGAGGAGGACCTGTCGAAATACGATCTGCTTCTGTCGGATATCCGGATGCCCGACATGGACGGCCTGCAGTTTCTCCGGGCCGTTCACGAGTCCCTTCCCCAGATGCCGGTCATCATGATGACGGCCTTCGGGTCCCTGGAGACGACAATGGAGGCCCTCCGTCTCGGCGCCTGGGATTACATCAGCAAGCCCTTCTCCCCGGATGCCATCCGGCTCATGGTCCGGAAAGTCCTGGAGGTCAGGAGCCTTCACCAGTTGCGGATGCAGGGCGAGCCCAAGGCGGAAACGGAATCCCACTTCATCGGATCCTCCGCCACGATGGTGAATTTCTACAAGCAGCTGGCCCGGGTCGCCGACGCCTCAGCAAGCATCCTCATCGAGGGGGAAAGCGGGACGGGCAAGGAGTTGACGGCTCGTTCCCTTCACCAGTTCAGTTCCCGCCGGGACCGGCCCTTCATTCCGGTTCACTGCGGCGCCATCCCGGATACGCTGCTCGAATCGGAGCTGTTCGGCTACGAGCGGGGAGCCTTCACGGGGGCGGACCACCCCCACCCGGGACTCCTGGAATCCGCCAAGGATGGGACCATCTTCCTCGACGAGATCACGGAAATGTCTCCCGCCCTGCAGGGAAAACTCCTGCGGTTCATGCAGAACGGGGAAATCCGGCGCCTGGGCGGACACGACGTCCGTCATGCCTCCGTCCGGGTGGTGGCGGCGGGAAACCGGGACATCGACGAGGAGGTGCGGAACGGACGCTTCCGGGCGGATCTCCTGTACCGTTTCGTCGTCCGCCTTCACATCCCGCCGCTCCGGAAACACAAGGAGGACATTCCCCAACTGGTGAAGTCCCTGCTGAACAAAATCGGGCACCCGACCGTGCGGGTATCCGACGAGGCCATGGAGCGGTTCATGGCCTACGACTGGCCGGGGAACGTGCGTGAGCTGGAAAACGTGTTGCAGCAGACGATCCTGCTCTCGCCCTTCGCCGTCATCCTGCCGGAGAACCTGCCGCGCCGGTTCCGCCAGGAAACGGCCGACGAGCAGTCCCCCCCCTCCATGACCCCCCTGGAGGCGGCGGAGCGGGAGCAGATCATCCAGACGCTCAGGACGACTTCCTGGAACCAGAGCCGCTCGGCAACGCTTCTGGGTATCGACCGGAAAACACTCCGGAGCAAAATCCAGCGTTACGGCCTGCAGAAGGAAAACGGGTCCTGACGGAAACGATCAGGCGGAAGGTTTCTCGACGACAGGGAAGAAGAGGATCACCTCCGTCCCTTCCCCGGGACGGCTTTTCAGTTCGATCTCCCCCCCGTGCATCTTTACGATATCCTGGACAATCGCCAATCCCAGTCCTCGAAGTCCTTCGTCGGTATGGGTGCTGAAAAACGGCTCGAAAATCTTTTCATGCAACTCCGGCGGAATGCCCGGCCCATCGTCCCGGACGGACATGGCCACGGCGCCCCTTTCCGGTGAGGGCCAGGCGGCCAGGACGATGGAGCCTCCCTTCGGCATGACTTCCAGGGCGTTCTGGATGAGATTGAACAGGGCTGTCTGCGCCCGGTGGCGATCCAGATAAAGCACGGACACCCCCTCCTCGATCTTCACGGTCAGCGTGACGCCGGTGTTCTGAATCAGCGGCTCCACAAGCGCGGAGGTCTCTCCGAAGAGGTCCTGGACGGACATGGCCTCCACGTGGGGTTCCGGCAGCCTTGTGGCCCGGCGGATGTTCTTGATGACGAGGTTCAGCCGCTGGGTCTGCTGGACAATCAACTCCAGTTTTCGGCTCACGTCCGGCGGCCATCCGTCCCTCTCCAGGAGCAGCTGCGCCATGCCGGCAATGGAGTGGAGCGGGGTTCCCAGGTCATGGGCCAGTGTCGCCGTCAGGTACCCCAGGGCGTTGAGCTGCTGGAGCTGGTTGACCTGCTTCGTCAGCTGGACCACCTTGGAGGTGGCATCCTGGACACGCTGCTCCAGGCTGCGGGTCAGCTCCTGGTTTTCCCCATGGGCGCGTTGAATCTCGTCGGCCATGGAGTTGAAATGCTCCGCAACATATCCCCACTCGTCCTTCCAGTCGGCGGAGATCCGTTTTACATATTGCTCCCTCGGGAACTCGTCGATGGCATCCACGATGACCTTGAGGGGCCGATCGATGATCCATCCGTAGATGAAGGCCAGGACCAGGAGGATCCCGACCAGGAGGCCGGCGGTGCTGTAGACAAGCAGCATTCTGGCTCGGGAGAGAATCTCCCCCCGGGACTGGGAGAAGGAAATGACCCCCACCACGATCGGACCTTCCCCGTCGGATGTAAACGGATACAGGAGACCGAGGGCCGGGCCACTGTCGGTGGTCAACTCGGTGTACTTGGGAACGGACTGCTCCAGAGACGAAAGGATCTCCGCTTCAGGCCATTCATACTGGAGTCTGCTTGCTCCGGCTACGTAATCCGCGTCCTTCCGGCTGCGGTCGATCGTGAAGATGTCGATCCGTGCAAAGCGGAGGTCAGCCTGGATCAGGTCCTTGAGAGTGACATCCAGGGCGGACAGCCCCCGCCGTGTCGGGAAGTGCTGGTAATAGGTGTGAACGGTCTCGGCGACGTCGTAGAGCCTCTTGATCTGCTGCTCGAAAAGAATCCGTTCCAGGACCCGGAGCTGGATCCATCCCCAGACGGACATCGCCAGCACAAGGCCGGCCAAGGTTACCACGAGAATGCGAACGCGGACGGTCACGGGTCTCTCCGGGATTTGATTCCGTTTTGCCGTTCCTTATCACAAAAGGCCCCGGATGCAACAGGATCCGCATGGCATGAGGGGGTATCGGGCTGTCTCGACAGGAATCCGGCGTCCCACATAGGAAGGAGAACGGATTTCAAATTCGCTTCCCTTCCTTTTTTACTCTTCTCATCGGGGCGCGGGGGCTGCCACGGGGGCGTGCCGCCGTCGCTGACATTTTTCCGATCGGGCACTGCCCACAGTTTCGAGGGGGATGGCGCAGGGGGCTGCCACGGGGGCTCCCGCCGTCGCGAAAACGTTTCCTTTCTTCGCCTTCTGAAACCGATGAGCCTGGGGTCCGGAAACGTTTTCTGATCGCTCCTCTGGGAACCCCCGGTCGCGCCCCCGCGAACGTCAGCCGGAGAGGCGGGCTTCCCGGAGCGCGAATAGCGGCTTTTTCGGGGTACCCTGCCGTCGCAGCGCAGCGCCCGCAAAGTCATCTGTCTGAGCGCCCCTGGGCGCGAGTTATGACTTTGCAGCGGAGCGAGACGATGCAGGGTCGAAAAAACGCTTCTGAGCGCGAGGGAAGCCTTCGCTCCCACATGCAAGCCGTTATCCGCGCCTGATTTTCTATAAAAAGTAGAAAATAAAAGGAAGGAGGATCGGATTTGGAATCCGTCGCTCTATCCCACATAAGAAAAGGGGACAGATTCAAAATCTGTCCCCTTTTCCATTCAAATGACTTCTTGATATCGCGCTTCGAACTTACTTCTTGTCGGCAGCGGCGGGAGCGGGCGCCTCTTCGGCCTTCTTCTCGGCCTTCTTCGCCTTCTTGGCCTTCTTGGCCTTCTTGGCGGGCTTCTTGTCTGCCTTGGCATCAGCCTTGGCATCTGCCTTCGCATCGGCCTTCGCCTCAACCTTCGCGGGCTCGGCCTTCGCCGGGGCAGCCGCCTTCTCCGCTGCGATCGCGGACGTCGTGAAGAGGAACACCAACCCAACCAGCAACAGAACCAAACGTTTCATCTACTTGTACCTCCTTCATGGAATTTTGTTTTATGTTTCCGTTCCTCCCGGAGAGGAACAGTCCCATACGATTTGAATCCGCCTTACTTCGACGGGACGGGCGCTCCAGGCTTCCCCTTCGCGTCCGCCTTCTTTCCGGAAACCGCGTTTGTCACCCGGATGGCCACGTCCTGATTCTCTTTTTTTACGTAGGAAACGGTTACCTTGTCCCCCACCTTTACATTAGCCGGTTTTTCAAGGATGAATTCCATCGTCTCCACGGTTGCCGAATTCCCCTTGACCGGCCGCTCGATCCGGATCGTCGTCCCGGTCACCTCGACAACGACGCCGCTGGCGTGCATCCTCGTGATCTTCGAGGATTTTGCCTTTCCGGGGGCAGCCTTGATCGGTTCGGCCTTCATGGCCGGTTTGGAGACCTGTTCGGCGGCAATTCCCATTCCGCACATCACGAGGGCCGTGGCGATCACCAGTACAACCAGACGTCTCACGAAACAGTTGCCTCCGTATCGGTTTGAAGATCGTAAGGCAACAGTCATGCCACAGCGGGACAAACCCGGCGATCGCGCCAAGTATCTGTCGTTATGGATATTTTTTCAGGAAGGAAGGATCCGACGCGGGATGGAGGCGGAACGGGCGCTGACTTATTCCCCGCATGCTGGGGAATTATGCACCAGCATCCCAGCCATCGAGAAGCCTCATGGCCCGGATGCTCTCCAGGGTCCGGCGGAGGTTCTGCTCCGAGTGGGCCTCCACGGTCATGAGCGGCCTGGTCCTCAGTGTACGGAGCCTTGCGAAGAACGCTGGAAAGGGGAAATTGCCTTCACCAACAGGAAGATGCTGGTCCGTCTGTCCGAGGTTGTCGTGGAGGTGAACATGGCCCAGAAACCCTTCCAGGCCGTCCATCCATTCCACCATGGACGACTCGGAAAACGCGTTGCAGTGACCGGTGTCGAAGCAAAAGCAGGATACCGACGGATCCAGGGCCGCCAGCAGGGGCTCCAGCTGAACCGGGTGGGTCTCATAGACATTTTCCAGGGCGATCCTTGTTCCGCTCGTTCGGGCCAGGGCCTCGAAGTGCCGCCAGGTCAGGATGCTCGCCTCCAGCCAGGCCCCCTCCTGGGAAATGTAGTACCGGGGATCGAAGGCGGGATGGCAGACCACGACCCGGGGGCGAAACAGGGGAACCAGCTCGAACACCTGCTCGATCCGCCGGATGCTGACGCGGCGGATCCCTGGATCCACCGCTCCCGGCCGCAGGTCGATGAAGGGGGCGTGAAACGTGACGGGCACCCCGGCATCCCGGAGACGGCCGGCAACATGTTCGAAATCATCCTTCCCGAAGGCGTCCAGCACGACATGGCTGAAGGATATCTCCGGCTGCATGCCCTCCCCGATCATGAGATCCAGGTAGCTCTCCTTCAGGAGTGAAAAAGGGACATGGATGTGAATCTTATCGAGAATACTCTTCATGATCCTCCGTCCGTCGGCCGCTTGCGCACCGTGAGGTCGTTTATCATAACCGCCCGGAATTGTCCAAAAGGGGGACGGGGAGATTTGCGTTGACAGCAAGTGCCGGGGCTGCTATTAAAAATGCGAAGTGATTTCGTCTGGATGGGATGCCGGTGGCCCCCGGATACCGCTCCGGACTTTCGGAAAGGAGACTCGATTGGCCCCCGAGCAGAACGACTCCCGAACACTGGCCCTTCACTGCGTCAACGCCTGCCTGACCAAGAAAGCACAAGACCTGACGATTCTGGACGTCAGGAAACTCTCCTCCTTCACGGATTATTTCATCCTCTGCACCGGCACCTCGGACCGGCAGGTCCAGGCCGTTTGCTCCGCCGTGCAGGAATACCTGAAGGAGAGGGGGATCCGTCCCCTGGGCATCGAGGGGGAAAAGCACGGGCGCTGGATTCTCATGGACTATGGAGACGTGGTGATCCACATCTTCTATGAAACCGTGAGGGAGTTATACGACCTGGAGCGCCTGTGGTCGGAGGCATCGCAATGGAAAGTCCCCGATGAGACGACTCATCTGGATACCATCGAGGAGGCCCCGGCACGTTGAGGTCCTTCCTGGCGGGCCTTGCCGACTTGGTTTTCCCGCCCCGCTGCCTTTCCTGCGGTGGCAATCTGGAAGAAGGGGCGCCCTTCGCCATCTGTGAAGGATGCCGGGCCGGAATCGGTTATATCCGGTCACCCCTCTGCACGGTCTGCGGGGAACCCTTCGCCTCCGACGTCGAAAAGGATCATGTCTGCGGCTCCTGCCTGATCAGCCCTCCCCCTTTTGCCGCCGCGCGCTCCCTGGGACGTTTTGACGGGGTCCTGATGGCGATGATCCACCGGCTCAAATACCGGGAGCAGTCCCGCCTGGCATCGCCCCTGGGACACCTCATGGCCGCGGGCGACTATCCGGGTTTTCGGATCGGAGAGGCGTCCCTTGTCATTCCGGTTCCCCTGCATCGAAAGCGCCTGCGGCAACGGGGCTTCAACCAGTCCCTGCTTATGGCGGGAGCCGTCGGGAAGCGACACGGCATCCCCCTCGACGCCCGTTCGCTCCGGAGACCCGTCGCCTCCGAGCCCCAGGTGACCCTCGACAGGAAGGAGAGGGAGCGAAACGTCCGGGGTGTCTTTGCCGTAGCGGACAGGGAGCACATCCGGGGAAAGGGCATTCTCCTCGTGGACGATGTCTACACGACGGGGAGCACCCTGAAGGAATGCGCCCGGGTTCTCCTCCGGGCCGGCGCCCGGGAGGTCTATGTCCTCACCCTGGCGAGGTCTGTGGAGAACCCGCAACCGCTCGGAGACAAAGTCCAAAACGGCCGCCGGGAGACCTGACATCCCGGAAAGGCATTGATCGAACAGGGAGATTTCATGAACAAGATCCTGGACCGCCAGCGCCTGAGACAGGTACTGAAGGAACTTCGAGCGCAGGGCAAGCGGATTGCCTTTACCAACGGCTGCTTTGACATCCTTCACGTCGGCCATGTCCGCTATCTGAGGGAAGCGAAGAAAACCGCCGACGTTCTGGTTCTCGGACTGAATTCCGACCGCTCCGTCCGCTCCATCAAGGGAGAGCGGCGGCCCATCGTCCCCGAGGGGGAGCGAGCCGACGTCATGGCGGCGCTGGAAATGGTGGACTATGTCACCCTCTTCGACGAGGACACACCGGGCGAACTCATTGCGCTCCTGGAGCCGGATGTCCTCATCAAGGGGGGAGACTGGAGCGCGGAGTCGGTCGTCGGCAGGGGCGTGGTCGAGCGCCGGGGAGGCCGGGTCGTGATCGTGCCCCTGACAGAAGGGTCCTCGACAACAAACGTCATCGGGAAGATTCTCGACGTTTACGGCTCTGAAAAAAAGTAGTCCCGCGAGATCCGCTCAGATGTTCATGTGCCGGGGTTCGTGACGGAGGATCCGGCCCGGCAGTTCCCCCGTGTGGTCCCCGCCGTCGATCACCACCCGGCCGTTCACGATGACCTGCTCGATCCCTACCGGATATTGATGGGGATCGTCCCAGGTGGACCGATCCATGATACGGTCCGGATCGAACACGACCATGTCCGCGAACCATCCCTTCTGGATCCGCCCCCGACCGGCCAGCCCGAACTTCTCCGCCGTGAGGGACGTCATTTTCTCGATGGCCCTTCCCAGGGACATGATCTTTTCGTCCCGGACATAGCGGCCCAGCATGCGCGGGAATGTCCCGTAGGAGCGGGGATGCGGCTTGTCCCGGGACAGGAGCCCGTACGGGGCCAGAGCCCAGCCGTCGGACCCGATCACGACCAGGGGGTGCAGGATAATGCGCTTGAAGGTCTCCTCGTTCAGGGAAAAATTGATCATCCCCACCTGGTCATTTTCCTGGATCACCAGGTCGAGGATGAAATCGAATGGATCCCGGCCCGAGTCGCGGGCGGCCTGGAGGATTGTCTTGCCCACCAGGCGGCCACTTTTCTCCGTCAGGACGGAGGCGATCTGGATATTATCCCAGCTTCCAAGCTTCTCCTCCTGCCGGAGCAGGTGCTCCCTCAACTCCCGCTCCCGATCGGTGCCCCGGATCCGGATCAGGTTTTCCCGGGTGGATCCGTCCTTGATCCAGCGCGGGAAAAAAACGCTCAGGAAGGTGGAGGTGGCCGTGTAGGGGTAGCGGTCCGCCAGGATGTCCAGCCCGTGGGCCCGGACTTCCGAGATCCGGGAGAGCACCTGGTGGACTTTGGGCCAGTTGCGGGGATAGGCAAGTTTCAGGTGCGAAAGCTGGAGGCTGACCCCGGAGGCCCGGGCCACCGCAATGGCCTCCTCCACCGACTCCGCCAGGAAGTCCCCCTCGTCCCGCATGTGTGTCGTATAGATGCCACCCCAGTGGGATACGACGGAGCACAGGGCGATCAGTTCCTCCTGGGGAGCGAACATGCCGGGGGGGTAAATCAGGCCGGAGGAGAGGCCCATGACACCGCTCTGCATGGCCCGATCGAGAAGCTCCTTCATACGCTCGATTTCGTCCGGGCGGGCCGTCCGGTCATCCGGGCCGACCACGGACTGCCTGAGGCTGCCGTGTCCCAGGAATGTAGCGTAATTGACGGCCGTCCCTCTCTCCGCGAGGGCGTCAAAAAAACCGTTCACGTCCCCCCAGGTGAGATCGATCCCGTAGCGATCCCGCATCAGGCTCTTCTTCTCCTCCAGGAAGTCACCGGCCAGCGGGAACAGGGTGAATCCGCAGTTCCCGGCGATTTCCGTGGTCACCCCCTGGCGGATCTTGCTCTCCGCCCGGGGGTTGACGAGAAGCTCCAGGTCCGTGTGGCTGTGGGGATCGATGAATCCGGGGGACACGGCCTTCCCGCGGGCGTCGATCACCCGCCGGGAACGGCCTGGGTCGACACCCGGTGCAATCAGCACGATGCGGTCCTCCCGGACGGCCACGTCCAGATCAAGGCCCGGCGTCCCGAGCCCGTTGAAAACGTGCCCGCCCCGAATGAGGAGATCGAATTCCCTGTCCATCTTTTGTGGATTCATGAGGAGAGCCCCAGTGTGAGAAGGGCGCCGGTTCCGCTCCCGGCCCGACATTGTTGAATAGAGCAGAAAACGGGAAAAAAGAAAAGTTGGAAAAGATCGGTCGGAAGCCCGGAATCCCCGGCATAGCGGAAACTTCCCGTTGCAAGATGAAGCACACGTGGTATATACGGTGCGGCTTGAATGCCTGCACAAATCCCGGAGGAATGCCCGTCCGGCCACGTCCGGCGCGGCGATCCGGCTTCGGAAAGCAATCACGAGGAGGCAGATCATGGCTGACCCGTCGCAGCAGGATGCCTTTGTCAGGGCGATCCAGGCCAAGTTCGAAAAGAAGATGAGAGAACACGAAATCGAGCAGTTGGAATACTGGAAAGGCCATCTGGACCGCCTGGCCGCCATGAAGCCCGAGGGTGTCGGCGCCCTCCAGCTTCAGATCCGCAAGGTTGCGGATATGATGGCCAACCGGATCCGGACGGTCAAAAGAGAATCCTGATGAAAGACCTCGCCAATTTTCTCTTCGAAGTCGGGATGCTCCAGCGGACGCCCCGGACGGGCTTCCAGTTCCTGGGCACCGGCGGTGAATCCGTGGCGGAGCACGTCTTAAGGACGCTCTTCATCGGCTATACCCTTTGTCGCATGGACGGCCAGGCGGACCTCCGCAAGGTCCTCCAGATCTGCCTGTTCCACGATCTTCCCGAGGCCCGGACGGGAGACATGAATTACGTGAACAAGAAATATGTCACCGTGGACGAAGAAAAGGCTGTAAACGACCTGGCGTCCACCCTCTTTTTCGGCGACGACATTCGCGAGGCGGTTCGGGAATTCAACGAGAAGAAGACCCGCGAATCGCTGATCGCCCATGATGCGGACCAGTTGTCGCTGATCCTGGTCCTGAAGGAATGCGGCGACCTGGGAAACAAATACAGTCCGGAATGGATTTCCTATGCCCGTAAACGTCTCTGCACGGAGAACGGCCGGCAACTTGCCGCCGCGATTCTGGAGACGGAATGGTCCGACTGGTGGTTCAAGGAAAAGGGAGACTGGTGGGTAAACGGCAACCGGGGCTGAGGCCGCGAAAGGAGGAGTAGCCATGCATCGCAAGCAGTTCCAGCTCATCATCGTCACGGGTCTCTGTGCGCTCCTGCTCTGGGGATGCGCAACCACCCAGGAAAAGCAACAGGAATCGGACCGGCGCCTGCGAATGGCCCTGGCATACATGACTTCGGGGCAGTTCAACCCGGCCCTCAAGGAGCTGATGCAGGCGGAGCAGCTGACCCCGGACAATCCCCGGATCCACTATGCCATCGGCCTCATCTACATGGAAAAGAACATGCCCGCCGAGGCCGTAAAATCCCTCAACAGAGCCCTGGAGCTGAAGCCCGACTACTCGGAAGCTCATGTTTCCATCGGCACGATCTATTATTCCATGGGTCGCCTGGACGAGGCCATCGCCTCCTTCAACCGTGCACTGTCCAACGTCCTTTACGAAACCCCGGGCCTTGCCTTCTACAACCTGGGACGCACCTATGTCCGGAAAAAGGACAATCCAATGGCCCTGCGCATGTTCACTGAGGCCATTCAGCGCGACCGGGGCGGATATCTCGTTCCCCTGGTCGAATTCCACATCGGACTCGTCTGGATGGGGGAGAACAAGTGCGACAAGGCCGTCAGTCACTTTGGAAAAGCGGTGGAACTGTCGCCGGCCTACACGGAGGCACACCTGAAACTCGGCGAATGCCAGATCCGCCTGGAAAGAAAGGCGGATGCCGTCAAGTCGCTTGAGACGGTCGTCCAGCAGGCACCGAATACGGATTTCGCCACCCGGGCGAGAGAACTCCTGAAACTCCTTTCACGCTGAGGCCTTCCATGGCATCCAAGAAACAGAAGCGATCAAACGAAGTCCGAACCCGCAAAAAGAAAAAGGGCTGGCGGACCCTTGCCCTTTCCGCCGCCGCGCTGGCCATTGTGGGCCTCCTCATCTTTTTCTTCGTCACCCTGTTCGATGCCCTCTTCCCGACCTCCGGGAAGGGAACGGCCCAGAGGAAGGAGAAACGGGAGGTAACCCTGTACTTCTCGGATGCGAACGAGCGTTTCCTGGTCCCGGAGAAACGGTTCGTTCCGAAAGAGGCGACGGACGAAGAACAGGCCCGGGAAATCGTCAAGGCCCTCCTGGCCGGCTCGAAGACGGGCAACACCCCCACGCTGCCGGCGAAGGCGGACGTCCAGGGCGTCAAGATTCTGCAGGACGGAACCGCCGAGGTCAGTTTCAGCAAGACCTTCGTGAATGCCCATCCAGGGAGCGGGACGAGCGAAACGGCAAGCATTTTCTCCCTGACGAACTCACTGTGCACAAACGTCCCCGCGATCAAGAGAGTCCGGATCATGCTCGACGGTAAGGAACTGGCATCGATCCGGGGACATATCGACACGCGGAAGCCCTTTGCTCCGCGCGACCTGACGGCGCCCGGCGCCAAGTCCTGAGATCCCGGCGGAACGGACATGTCGGTCAAGACGAAATTATCCAGAATCCGGAACATCGGCATCATCGCCCACATCGACGCGGGGAAAACCACCGTGACGGAGAGGATTCTCTATTACACGGGCCGCTCCTACAAGATGGGCGAGGTTCATGACGGGGAGGCCGTCATGGACTGGATGCCCCAGGAACAGGAGCGGGGAATCACCATCACCGCGGCGGTCACGACCTGCACCTGGGAAAACCACGAGATCCACATCATCGACACGCCGGGCCACGTGGATTTCACCATCGAAGTGGAGCGGTCCCTGCGGGTTCTCGACGGGGCCGCGGTGGTCTTCGATGCCGTCGGCGGCGTCGAGCCCCAGTCGGAAACGGTCTGGCACCAGGCCGACAAGTACGGTGTCCCGAAGATCGCCTTCGTCAACAAGATGGACCGCGTCGGTGCCGACTATTTCCGCACCATGGACAAGATGCGCGAGCGTTTCCACTCCCTGCCCCTGCCGATCCAGATTCCCGCAGGACAGGAAGACGGATTCCAGGGCATCGTCGATCTGATCCGCCGCCGGTTCGTCACCTGGGACAACAGCACCCAGGGCCAGAACTTCACCATCCAGGACGTCCCCGGGGAATTCGCCGGGGCCATGCAGGAGCACCGGGACCGGATGATCGAGATCCTGGCCGACCTGGATGACGGCATCGCGGAGAAATACCTGGCCGGCGAGGAAATCGGCGAGGAGGAAATCCATGCCGCCGTCCGCCAGGCGACGCTCTCGCTGAAGGCCGTGCCGGTGATGTGCGGCGCCGCGCTGAGGAACAAGGGCATCCAGCCGCTGCTCGACGCTGTGGTCCAGTATCTCCCCTCCCCCGTGGACGTTCCCCCCGTGCGTGGCCATCATCCCGTGACCCGGGAAGAAGAGGTGCGACCCAGCAGCGCCTCGGAACCGCTGTGCGCCCTGGCCTTCAAGGTCCAGCTCGACGAGGGGCGGAAGCTCACCTATCTCCGCATCTACTCCGGCCAGATCAAGGCCGGTGGCGAGATCTACAACGCCGGCAAGGGAAAGAAGGAAAAGATCGCCCGCCTGCTGAAGATGCACGCCAACAAGCGGGAGCGCCTCGAGACAGCCCAGGCGGGCGACATCATCGCCGTCGTGGGGCTCAAGGAAACCGCGACCGGGGATACCATCTGCGACGAGGGGCATCCGATCCTCCTGGAGCCGATGGACATCTACGAACCGGTCATCAGCCAGGCGATCGAGGCGAAAACCCCGGCGGACCAGGAGCGGCTTTCCGTGGCCCTGGCCAAATTCGCGGACGAGGACCCCACCCTGCGGGTGAAGTACGACGAAGAGACGGCCCAGACCGTGATCTCTGGCATGGGAGAGCTGCACCTGGAGATCATCATCGACCGCCTGACCCGGGAGTTCAACGCCCATGTCAACGTGGGCAAGCCCAGGGTCGTCTACCGGGAAACCATTCAGAAGAGCCTGGAGCTGGACGGAGTGTTCGAGAAGGAACTGGGGGACCGGCGCCATTATGGATCCGTTCGGCTCCGCCTGGAACCCCTGGAGCGGGGAATGGGCAATGACATCATAAACCGGATCGATCCCGCCCAGGTACCGGAAGAGTTCCACCCGGCGCTCATCGAGGGAATCCGGGAAGCCCTGTTCAGCGGAACCGTGGCCGGCTACCCGGTCATCGATGTCCGGGTCACCCTCCTGGGAGGAGCCTACCGGGACAGCGAGTCCTCCCCGCTCGGCTACAAGATCGCCGCCTCCACGGCGTTCCGCGAAGGATTCACCCAGGCGGAGCCGGCGCTCCTGGAACCGGTCATGCTGGTCGACATCCTGTCCCCATCGGAATTCATGGGCGAGGTAATCGGCGACATCCATTCCCGGAAAGGGGAAGTTCAGGCCATCACACCGAGGGGACCCATCAGTGAAATCCGGGCGAAAGTACCCTTGCGGGCCATGTTCGGATATTCGACCGATCTCCGTTCCGCCACACAGGGACGGGCAACTTTCTCCATGCATTTTCTCGAGTTCGGCAGAAGCGGATCGTAACCGGGTGCACGACCGCTCCGGAGGACCACTGCCACCATGAAAGCGCTGGGAAAGAAACTCCAACGCCTGTACAGCCTTCCCGCCGTCCAGGTCGCCCTGCTCACTCTGAGCGTCGTCGTGCTCTCCGCCCTGGCGGTCCACTACTTCGAGCACCTCCGGCAGGAGGCGAACATCACCTCGGTCTGGGATGCGCTCTGGTGGTCCATCGTCACGATGGGCACCGTCGGGTACGGCGACAAGTATCCCGTTTCCGTCGGGGGCCGACTGGTGGGAATCCTCGTCATCCTGTCGGGGGTGGGCCTGATGTCCCTGTTCACGGCCACCATCGCGTCTCTCTTCGTCGAGCGGAAGATCATGGAGGGAAAGGGATTGGATACGTTCAAGGAAAGGAACCACATCGTCCTGTGCGGATGGAACCAGCATACGGAGGAACTGCTGAACGGCCTGATCCGGCAGGGACTTGCGGGAGACAAGCCGCTGGTCCTGATCAACGAACTGTCCCCCGACGATCTGGATCCCCTGCGCCTGAAATACCACAACCTGAAGTTCATCCGGGGCAATTTCGTCCAGGAAGAAGTTCTGATGCGGGCCAACATTCCCGGGGCCGCCTTTGCGATCCTCATGGCGGACCTGTCGGGAGGCCATCCCCGGGACCGGGTGGACGAGCGGACGACGCTGACGGCCATGACCATCCGTTCCATCAATCCCCGGATCCGGATCATCGCCGAGCTCCTCAACGGCGAGAACAAGGCCAGCCTGAAACGAGCCCATGTCGATGAAATCATCGTCCGGGGAGAACACATCGGCGCGCTGATGGCCAGCGCCGTCGACTCACCGGGAATTCCCAGGATCTTTTCAAACCTGATGGCCCTGGGAGACACGAACAAGCTCTGGCGTGTCGATATCCCCCGGTCCTTTGTCGGGAAACCGTATCGCGAACTGGCGGATCATTACCGGGACTCCCATGGAGCCATCCTCCTGGGCATCGTCCGGGACAAGGCCGCCGTGAGGCTGGAGGACCTGCTCTCCGACAATACCTCCGTCATCGAAAGCTTCATCAGGGATAAGATCCGGGAGTCGAAAAAGGATTTCCTCTACGAACAGGACGAGGCGAAACTCACCATCAATCCCGACGGCGGTTATCCGATTGCCCCAAACGACCATGCCGTAATCCTGTCCCGGAACAAACCCCGGCACAGTTGAGCCGCGGCGACACCGAACCGAGGGAAAGCCGGCCATGAACGACGAGAGAATATCCTTCCTGCAGGAACCGGAACTCTTCCGCGAGCTGACACCGGAGCAGATCCGCGAGCTCATCAACATCTCCCGGCGCGTGACATTCCAGAGCGGGGAAACCGTCATGCGGGAAGGCGATGAAGGCGATTCTCTTTACATCATCCTCGACGGGACGGTCGAAGTGGTGAAGAGCCTCGTGCTTCCGGGCATGGACGAGGACGACACAACGGACAGGAGCAAGGTCTTCACTCGTCTGAGTGCCCGGGACCATGCCGTTTTTGGGGAAATCGCCCTCCTGGAGAAGCAGAAAAGGACGGCCACCATCACCGCTCTCACGGACTGCGTGCTGTACGAAATCAGCAAGGACGATTTCCTGCGGCTCGCCGAAGAGGATACGGACCTAGGATACAGGGTGGCCTTGAATCTGGCCCGGATCGTCAGCAGCCGCCTGAGAAAGGCCGACGAAGACACCATCAAGCTGACCACGGCCCTCAGCATCATCTTGAAGCAGACCTGAAAGGGAGCGACAGGATTACGCTGCCATGAAAACCGAAGGCAAGACACCTGCGGAACGCTGGTCAAAGCCTATCCTGGACAAGGACAAGGTCCTGGCCAGCATTTTTCGCATCAGCGCACTCCTCACCACCCCCTCCCGGGTTGACGAAATTCTGGAAAGGATCCTCGACGAAGTGGTCGGCACCATCGGATTCGACCGGGGAATCATCCGTCTCTTCGACGAAACGAAACGGTTTCTCCACGCCAAGGTGATGAAGAACTACACGCCGGAGGAGCGCAACCGTGTCTTCTCCGCCCCCCTGGACATCAAGAAGGACGACTGCATGGCCGTGAAGGTGGCCCTGACCGGGGAACTCATGACCATTGAGGACGTGGCCAATGATGACCGCGTCACCGACCTGGACCGATACCTGACGAAGATCATGGATGAGGGGTCCATCTTCATCGCCCCCCTGAAAATCGACCAGGAGGTCATCGGAATCCTCGCCGGGTTCAGCCGCGAGCACGTCACCTTCTTCACGGAGGAGATCCGCCTTTTCCTCACCTACGCCAGCCAGATCAGCATCATCATTCACGCCACCCGGCTCCTGGAGACCAATGCCGAGAAGATCCGCCAGCTCCTGGTCCTGGAGCAGGCCGTCACCGAGATGAACGAGAGCTACACGCTGGACCACCGGATCATGGACATCATGATCGTGAATGCCCTCCGCATCGCCGCGGCGGAAAAGATCCTCGTCTATTTCCTGGACGTGGTGAAGGAACGGTGCCTGATCAGCGACGGTGAGACGGTCTTCATCCACGACCAGGCGACCTGCAACGAGAAGATCGGCAACGGCCTGATCCGCAAGGCTCTGGAGTCCAATGCGATCCTGGTGTCCACCGATCCGGCCGGATTGGACGTGAAGCCGCTCTACGAAGACTGTCCGTCGGAGATCGCCGTCCCTTTCAACATCCGGGACAAGTTCCGCGGCGCCCTGTACCTGGCGAAAAAAACCGGGAGCTTCTCCCCGGACCACATGAACCTTCTGGACATTCTCGTAAAGAACGCCGCCACGACCTACGACAACGCCATTATGCACTCCATCCTCTCCCTGGAGGCGAAAACCCTCAAGTCGGAGGTGGAGAAACTGCGCGAAAACCAGGAGATTCTGCTGGGATACCACAACATCCTCGGCAAGTCTGAGCAGATGATCAACATCTTCCACATGATCGAGGACATCGCGCAGCATGACACGAACATATTGGTCCGCGGGGAAAGTGGCACGGGGAAGGAATTGATCGCCCGGGCAATTCACCGCCAGAGCAACCGCAAGGGGAAGCCTTTCGTCGACGTCAACTGCGCCGCCATTCCCGGACCCCTCCTGGAAAGCGAGCTTTTCGGTTACGAGGCGGGGGCCTTCACGGATGCCAAGAAGCGGAAGATCGGTCTTCTCGAATCGGCCCAGGGGGGAACGATGCTCCTGGACGAAATCGGCGACATGAGCTTTCCCCTGCAGGCAAAATTCCTCCGCATGCTGGAAGACAGGCACATCCGCCGTCTGGGAGGTACGGAAAACATCCCCATTGACGTCCGGTTCGTTTTCTCCACCAACAGGGACCTCACGAAAATGGTGGCCGACGGTGAGTTTCGAGAGGATCTCTTTTACCGGATCAGTGTCGTCCCGATCGCACTGCCCCCCCTTCGCGAGCGGAAAGCGGACATCTTGCTTCTGGCCCGGTATTACGTGGATGAGTTCAATCGAAAATTCCGAAAGAACGTCCGTGGATTCACCAAGGAAGCCCAGGATGTCCTCCTGAATTATCCCTGGCCCGGCAATGTCCGGGAACTCAGGAACATCATCGAGCGGGTGATGATCCTGCAGACGATCGGGCCGTTCATTACCGTGGCTGACCTGCCCATGGAAATGAAATCCGTATCGCCTTCGGGAATGCCAAAGATCTCCCTGGAGAATTTTTTCCCTGAGATCTCCCAGGGCGGAATCAACTATGACGAGGTCGTGGAAAAGATCGCCCATGACATCAAGGAGAAAATCATTGCACAAGCCCTGGACCGATGCGGAGGAAACAAAGCAAAGGCCTCTAAATTACTTGGAATATCAAGATACAAATTCATACGCGAGGCAAAGAAGCTCCTCGGTCATAATAAGCAGCCGCAATGAACGTGCGATACTCGCACACCTGTTCATATTCCGCACATGATCTATATTGTCTTTATTTACAAATAAATAAGGAATATCCGGAAAAATAGCGTGCGTTAATCGCACGATTTTTTCCTCAAGCCTGTGCCCGCGTGCCTGCTTCCCTGCAACCAACCCCCTTTCACACAATCCCATTCTAAATATTACACAAGCATATTCAACATGTTATGAGATCTACAACCTTTTCCCCCTGCATTTCCCTCTTCTGGCATCGAAATTGCGATAACCATCATCAAACAAACCCGAGCACCACTGGGAGATAAAAGAAAACAAGAATCCGGCAACGAATGCAAAAGAGTTCAACGGACAAAGAGAAGCGCAAGAGTTCGGACCTCGATTCGGTTTCTTCGGTCATTCAGAGTAACGGTCAAGGGTTAACAGAAGAAGAATTTTTCCTGTCTGCAGAAGGCGGGGCGTTCAGCGGTAAGAAAAACGAAAAGCGTGAGGAAAAGAAAGGAGTTGTTCCGAAAGAGCAGAGCATCCGTTTTTTTCTTCCAGAGACGTTTTGACGCGACTGCCGAGTGTGATGATTGTTTTTAATCGGTGGGTGGTTTCTGTTCCCTCCTTTCCACCCACCGACCCCCTAAATCGATTCTGGGAGGCATAGGTTACCGGGTACCTCCCAGTTTAATATGGGCGGATGGTTTTCAGGTTCCCTCCTTTTCCATCCGCCCTTTTTTTATCTCTTTTTCACACCCTCCCCATCCCATCAGTACCCGTCTTCATCCTTTGCCAGTTCCGAGGCACTTACCCTGTGTCGGAAAACACGGTAGACCCAGACCTGGTAGGCAATGACGATCGGGACGAACACCAGCGCCACGATGGTCATGATCTTCAGCGTGTACGGGCTGGAGGAGGCGTTGAAGACGGTAGCGCTGAAAGCCGGATCGAGCCGGGATGGTACCAGGTTCGGGTACAGCCCGGCGATGCCGGTTGCCACCGTCAGGAGAACGGCGGCGCAGGAGGCGAGAAATGCCCCCAGGAAATGGCCCCTCCCCATGAAGAAGCGAATGCCCGCCAAGGCCGCCAGCGCCGCCAGGGGGAATCCGAGAAGGATCGGGAAGGCGGTGAAATTGCGGTCGAGCCCGGTGGTTGAAGCGGTGTAGAACAGAAAAAGGAACAGGAAGACCGCCAGGGCGGCCCACGCCTTCCCTGCAAAATCGGCCGCCCGGGCGGCCAGGGCGCCGTCGGTCTTCCAGGCAAGCCACAGGGCTCCATGAACGGAGAAGAGCAGGAGAAACAGAAGCCCCGTCAGGATTCCATAGAGGTTCAGAAGCCCGGCTACTCCACCCTGATACCCGTCGGCATTAATGGGGAGTCCGAAAAACAGGTTTCCGAAGGTAATCCCGAAGAGAAACGCGATCAGCGTGCTGCTGATGGAGATCGCCGTGTCCCATCTCCGTTTCCAGGATTCCGTCGTCCCTTTCCCCCGGAACTCGAGTCCCACCCCCCGAACGATGAGGGCGAACAGCACCAGCAGCAGGGGTGTGTAGAGCGTGCTGAAGAGCAGGGCGTAGACCCCGGGAAAGGCGGCGAAGGTTGCGCCGCCCGCCGTCACGAGCCAGACCTCGTTGCCGTCCCAGACGGGTCCGATCGTGTGCAGCATCACCCCGCGATCCGTGTCGTCACCACCCAGCACCGGAAGCAGGATTCCCACACCCAGGTCGAATCCGTCGGTCATGAAATAGACCGCCCACAACAAACCCCACAAAACGAACCAGATCACCTGATATTCCATATCATGCCCCTTCCGGGCCGGCTGCCTTCACCCGCAGGGGATCCGGCCCCTTCCGGGCGAATTTCGCCAGCAAGTAAATATCCAGAAGCCCAAGGAATCCGTAAAACAGGGTGAAACCGATCACCGACAGGAGTACTTGCTCCGTTGAAATGTTCCTGGAAACGCCCTCAGCGGTTCTGTAGACACCGTAGACAAGCCACGGCTGGCGGCCCACCTCCGCCACCGCCCAGCCGAGTTGGGCCGCGATGTAGGGAAGCGGGATGGCATAGAACAGGATCTTGAGGAACCATGGGTACGCCTCGATCCGGCCTTTCCATGCAAGAAAGAGGGAGAAGGCCGACAGGAGCACGAAGAGCCCCCCGAGACCGACCATCAGCCGGAAGCTGACAAAGACCTCCATGACGGGCGGCCGGTTCTCTTTCGGGAAATCCTTCAGCCCCTTCACCTCGGCCTGAAAATCGCCGAAGGAGAGAAAACTGACGACGCCGGGAACGGGGATGGCCTGGACGGCGTTCCGTTCGTTCTTCGCATCGGGAACGAGGAGCAGGTAAAAGGGCACGGCCTTCCCGGTCTCCCAGTGGGATTCCATGGCGGCCAGCTTGGTCGGCTGGGCCTTCGCCACGTCCTTGGCGGCGAAATCCCCTGCACCGATCAGGAGAAGGGAGCTGACGAGGCCGAAGACTGCTGCCATGCGGAAGGAGGCCGTGAAGAGGGGTCTTTCGTTCCTCCGGAGCAGATGCCAGGCCGAGATCCCCAGGACGAAGAATGCGGCCACGACATACCCCGAGAGCACCGTGTGGAAAAACTTCCACCAGGCATAGCTGTTGGTCAACAGGGCCCAGAAATCGACCATCTCCGCCCGGCCGTTCCGAATCACGTAACCCACCGGATGCTGCATCCAGCCGTTGGCCAGGAGTATCCAGAGGGCCGACAGGTTCGTGGCGAAGGCGACCATCCACATCGCAAAGGCGTGCACGCCCTTCGAAACTCGGTTCCAGCCGAAGATCCAGAGTCCGATGAACACCGACTCAAGGAAGAAGGCCACCGTCGCCTCGATGGCCAGCGGGACACCGAAGATATCGCCGACGAAACGGGAGTATTCCGCCCAGTTCATGCCGAACTGGAACTCCATGGTGAGTCCGGTGACGACGCCGAGGATGAAGTTGATGAGGAAAAGCTTGCCCCAGAAGCGGGTCATCCTCAGGTACATCGGGTTTCCCGTGGCGACCCAGCGGCTCTCCATAAAGGCCACCAGGATGGACAATCCCAGGGTCAGCGGAACGAACAGGAAGTGAAAACCCGCCGTGGCGGCGAACTGCAGGCGACTCAGCGCAAGAACGTCCATCGGGACCGACCTCCTCGGGAAGCGAACAGCGAAGCCATGATAAACGGAGAGTTCTGGTTTTGCAAGCCTGCCGGTCCGGTCTGGGACCGGGGGTCGAAATGATTTGCCTCCCTTGACACACCCCGGTTCATCCCGTATGGATCACTCATGCCCGTCCGTCATGGATCAGGACTTACAGAATACGATCCTGGAGCAGCCCCCCATGGCCCGTGAAATCGAGCGAAAATACCTTGTCTGCGGCGACTCGTGGCGTTCGGACGATAACGGCGTCCTGTATCGCCAAGGGTATCTCAAGTCGGATCCGGCCTGTCTCGTCAGGATCCGGATCTGCGGGGAACATGCCTTCCTGGCGGTTAAGTCCCTCCTCTCGGGGCTGACCCGCCTCGAATATGAATATCCGATCCCGCGAGCCGACGCGGAAGAGATGTTGGAGCGGCTCTGTCCCCGGCCGTGGATCGAGAAGCGGCGCCGGCAGGTCCGGTATGGCGGCCTGATCTGGGAGATCGACGAGTTTCTGGGGGACAACGACGGCCTGATCCTGGCGGAGGTCGAGCTGGAGCGGGAGGATCAGCCGGTGTCGGAGCCCCCCTGGGCAGGCAGGGAAGTCTCCACCGATTCCCGCTATTTCAATGTGAACCTCGCCCGGAACCCTTACCGGCTCTGGAAGACAAACGGCAATCCGTCCGGAGAGACCGCATCCCGAACTGAAACGTAAACGGGTACAGAAGGAGGCAACCTTGCCGCATGTCCGTGTGAACGACCTGAATGTCTATTTCGAGGCCTCGGGAGCGGGTGAGCCCCTGGTGTTTCTCCACGGTCTGGGGTCAAGCACCCGCGACTGGGAAAGGCAGATGGAGTTCTTCTCCCGCTGCTTCCAGGTCGTAGCCTTCGACAACCGGGGTCACGGACGAACCGACAAGCCGCGGGGGCCCTACAGCGTGCGTCAGTTCGCCGGGGATGCGGCGGCATTCCTGAAGGCCGTGGGGACCGTACCGGCCCACGTCGTGGGGCTGTCCATGGGGGGCATGACGGCATTCCAGCTTGCCGTCGACGAGCCGACGCTCGTGAAAAGCCTGACCGTCGTCAACAGCGGTCCGGCCATGGTTCTCACGAATGCAAGGGACCGCCGGGCGTTTTTTCTCCGCCGCCTGATCGTGCGTTTCCTGGGAATGCGGAAGATGGGGGCCATCCTGGCGGACATGCTGCTTCCGGAGCCGCACCAGAAGGACCTGCATGACACCCTGATCGCCCGCTGGGCGGAAAACGACCGGCGGGCCTACCTGGCTTCCATGAAGGCCATCACCGGCTGGAGCGTGGCCGATCGCATCGGGGAGATCCGCTGCCCCGTCCTGATTGTCACAGCGGACCAGGACTACACGCCCGTTTCCCTCAAGGAGGCGTACACCCGGCGGATTCCCGGTGCGGAGCTGGCCGTGATCCGGCAGTCGCGCCACCTGACACCGATCGATCAGCCGGAGACCTTCAACGAAGTCCTCCTGGGATTCCTTTCCGGCCTCGCCGGCGATCCCGGCACCCCGATCCCCCACCCGGAAATTCCGTAAGGCGGCACCATCCGGCGATGCAGCCGGCCCTACCCTCTCCAGGCCTCCGCCTCAGCCCAGCGGATGAAGAGACGCTCCCTGCGGCGAAACTCCGCGGAGTGAACGATCCGCCGCCCATTCCTCATCTCCGCCCCCATGTCGGCATGGAGCATCTCGTGATAGACCACGTACTCCAATACGTAGAGGGGAACCGTCTTCCGGTCCAGCCACGGATGGATGCGGATGGTTCCGGTGCGGCTGCTGAAGCTTCCCAGGATCCGGCGCCGGACGCGGCGGGACGCCTTTCCCCGGCCCCATGTGATGGGAACCGAGAGGCGGCCGTCGAAATAAAGCCTGTTCAGGCTGTCGAATGCGGCCTGGAGGTTGAAGTGCCGGCCCTGCGGTTCAATGCGGACGGCGCGTGCAGCCTGTTCGGGACGGTCCCGAAGCCGGTCGCGGATATAATCGCCGATGAGGCGACCGGGGTTTTTCCGGGTGCGGGCAAAACGGGCGACTTCCCGGAGGACGTCGTCCCCGGCATCGAGAAAGATCCGGTGCAGGCGGAGCCGGACGCCGTCGGCGTCGGTCCGGACGCGGATCATCGAGACGTGATTGTCCGTAAGGACGAGATGGACGGGACGGCGCAGGCAGGTCTCCAGGCGTTCCTGGAGGTCCCGCTCACCGGATGCAAAGGGAAGGGAAAGCTGTTTCATGGATCCGCCGGCAGGCTTGAGATCCTTCCGGCGGGGCAAATCGGCGGACCGTGTCACTTCTTGCGCTTCTTGATCCGGTTCTTCTCGTCCACGAAGACGCACTTGGGGGTCCACGTTCGCGCGGCGTCATCATCCACCGTGACGTAACTGGCGATGATCACCAGATCGCCCCGGGAGACCTTGCGGGCCGCCGCGCCGTTCAGGCAAATGACTCCCGATCCGGCCTTCCCGGTGATGGCGTAGGTCGTGAACCGTTCCCCGTTGTCGACGTCGTAGATCGCCACCTTCTCATAAGGAACGATGTCCGCCGCCTTCAGGAGTTTCTCGTCGATGGTAATGCTGCCCTCGTAGTGAAGGTCCGCATCGGTGACCGTGGCCCGGTGGATCTTCGATTTCAGCATGAACCGCTGCATGACGCGCCCCTTGTTCGAAAGGATTCTTTTTTTACGCCTTCGGCGTCCCGGGCGTCGGCACGTCCAGGGGCTCTCCGAAGACGGAGTTGTCGATGAGCCTTGTTTTTCCCACCCGTACGGCAAGGGCCATGACGCAGATCCCCTCGATCCGCTCCACATCCTTCATGGTCGCGGCGTCACAGATCTGCACGTAGTCGATATTCGTGAAGGGGTGGGATGAAATGAAGGATTTCGCTTCCGCGAGGATGGACGTGGCGTCGCGCTCGCCGCCGGCATACCGTTCCTGGGCAATCTTGAGGGAGCGGGAAAGGCTGAGGGCGGACTCCCGCTCCTCCGGCTTCAGGTACGTATTCCGGGAGCTCATGGCAAGCCCGTCGGACTCCCGCGTGGTCGGCATGGCCACCACTTCCAGGTCCATGTTGAGGTCCTCCACCATCCGCCGGATCGCTGCGAGCTGCTGGAAGTCCTTCTTGCCGAAGACGGTCAGGTGGGGCTTCACGATGTTGAAGAGCTTGCAGCAGACGGTGGTGACGCCCCGGAAATGCCCGGGCCGCGAGAGGCCGCAGAGGTTGTCGGTGACTTCCTCCACATTCACATAGGTCTGATAGCCCGGGGGATACATCTCCCGGTTCGACGGGAAATAGATGACGTCCACTCCGACCGATTCGGCCAGTTCCCGGTCCCTGTCGAAATTCCGGGGATAGCGGTCCAGGTCCTCCGTGGGGCCGAACTGGGTCGGGTTGACGTAGATGCTGACCACGAGGCAGTCGGCCCGCCGGCGCCCCTCCCTCATGAGGTCGAGGTGCCCTTCGTGAAAAAAGCCCATGGTCGGTACGAAGGAAACCGTCTTTCCCTGCCGCCGGAGCGAATCCGAGAAAGCCTGCATTTCCCGAACCGTTTCGATGATCTGGATCATTCGTTCCATCCCAATAAAAAAAGCCTCGCCGTCGCGAGACGGGAGGCCTGGTTTGCTTTTGGCTCAATCCTTTGCCTGACCTTTCCGTCTCAGTCCGTCTCCGGATCCAAGCGGCAAAAACGCCGTATCAAACGGGGTCCCTGTTGTCAAGGCCTTTTCGCGAGGTCTCCAGGAGTACGGCACTGAGCCGGCCGAATTCAGCGGGAGACAGGGTCTCTGCCCGGCGTACCGGGTCGATTCCCGAGGACCGGAGGAGAACGTCAAGGTCGCTGCCCGCGGGCAATCCCAGGGATGCCCTCGAAAGATTATTGTATATCGTCTTTCTCCGGCTGGCAAAGGCCGCCCGGACAAGCGCCGTAAAATACGCCTCTTCTCCGAGCGGAAACGGCGGTTCCTTGAGAAAGTCAAAGCGCAGCACCCGGGAGTGGACCCGGGGAACAGGATAGAAACAGGTGGCAGGAACGTCCAGTCGCTGGGTAACGCGGGCAGAGGCGGCCACCAGGACCGATGGGATGCCGTATTCCTTCGTCCCCGGAGACGCCGCCAGTCGCTCCGCCAGTTCTTTCTGGAACATCAGCACCGCCCTCCGGATCCGCCTCCGGTGCGCCAGCAGATGGAACAGGATCGGCGTCGACAGGGAATAGGGGATGTTGCCGACCACCGTGATCCCCTCCCCGCCCTCACCGCCTGCAAGTGTGGAGAAATCGACCTCCAGGACATCGCGGTGGACAATCTCGACGTTGCCCCGGTCCTGGAAACGCTCCTCGAGGATTTCCGTCATCCGCGGATCCACCTCGACGGCCAGGACGTGCCCGGCCACCTCCGCGATCCGTTCCGTCAAAACCCCCGTCCCGGCGCCGATCTCAACCACCGTCCCGGCACCCCCGATCTCCGCCATAGCGGCGATCTTCTCCAGGATATTGCGGTCCTGGAGAAAACACTGCCCCAGCTTTTTTCTCGGCCTGAGCCCCCGGGAACGGAGAACTTTCCGTGGTGTGATCATGCTTTTTCGGCCCTCCAGGCGACAAGCAGCCGCCTCGTAACGAGATAGGCCGGCAGTGCGAAGACCGGCGCAAACAGGAGGCCCCCGACCTGGAGCGGCAGGAGGATCTCCCAGCCCAGACCGGCGACCGACGCCAGCGAGTAATCGGGAAGGACCAGGGTGCATCGCTCCATGCCCAGCAGAAGGCGGCCCGCCTCGTACTGGGACACGTACAGAATCGGGATCGTCAGAGGGTTGGAAATGAGCCAGGACCCCAGGTATGCCGATGATAGATGCTGGCGGAAGAGAGCGGATGCGGCCAGAACCAGCGTCGTATGGAACGGAATCGTCGGGGTCGTGCCGATGAAAACACCGATGGCAAACCCGAGGGAGATGTGCCGGGGGTCCCCCCGAAGGCTCACGAAGCGCCGGTAGAATCCGGCGAGCCATTCCTTGAGCGGGTTCATCGGAACGAAGACAGGGGCCACCGGGAAACGGCATTCAGGTCGAAGGAATCCCGCATGCCCATGGAGAGCCGGTAATCGCCCACGACGGCGATCATGGCGGCGTTGTCGGTGCACAGAACGGGGGGCGGGACGAGCACCTCGATTCCCCGCTCCCGGGCGTCTTCCTGGAACCGCGTCCGGAGCCTGCTGTTGGCGGCCACTCCCCCGCAGACCACCACCTGCCCGAGGCCATTCTCATCTGCTGCCCGGAGGGTCTTCTCCACGAGCACGTCGACCACGGCCTCCTGGAAACTGGCCACAACCCCCGGCATTGCTTCCGTTCCCGGCATACCCTTCTGTTTCACGTAGTTCAGGAGCGCCGTCTTGAGGCCGCTGAAACTGAACTCGAGGCTGTCCCGCATGGCCCGGGGAAACGGAACGGAGGACGGGTCCCCCTGTTTCGCCAGGCGGTCGATGACAACCCCGCCGGGATAGCCGATGTCGAGGAGCTTCGCCGCCTTGTCGAAGGCCTCTCCGGCAGCGTCGTCCCGCGTCTGCCCGAGGATGGAGAAACGCGAAAAATCGTCCACCCGGTAGATCGTCGTGTGCCCGCCAGAGACTACGAGCGCGGCGAAGGGAAAGGAAGGCCGGCGGTCGGACAGGAAAACGGCCGCTACGTGTCCCTCCAGGTGGTTGACCCCGACAAAGGGAAGCTTCCGTCCGAAAGCGACCGCCTTGGCCGCGGAGAGGCCCACCAGGAGGGATCCGACCAGGCCGGGTCCCCGTGTGACGGCGATCCCATCAATCTCGTCAAGTGTGGTTCCGGCGTCGTCGAGGGCCTGCAGGATCACGGCTCCAATTGCCTCGATGTGCTTGCGGGAGGCGATCTCCGGCACGACGCCTCCAAATCGGCTGTGGACGTCGATCTGGGAAGCGATGACGTTCGAAAGCATGACGCGACCGTCCCGGACGACCGCCGCCGCCGTCTCGTCACAGGATGTCTCGATGGCCAGAACCAGCATGATCACGTTCTCCCGGTGTTTTTCGTTTACAATCAGGCCGGGAGACTATATAGAAGTCGCCTGATTTTGTAAAGTTCGCCGGACCCCGGTCGTCCGGTCAGCGTTCAGACTTCGGTCCGGCCGGGAAGACGACGGGGAGCGCACCGATCATGGAGATCAAGACGGACTTTCTGATCCTGGGCAGCGGAATCGCCGGCCTCAGCCTCGCCATCAAAGCCTCCGGCCTGGGCAGCGTGGCCATCGTCACCAAAAAGGAAAAAATCGAATCCTCCACAAACTACGCCCAGGGTGGAATCGCCGCCGTCCAGGCGGAAACGGACTCCTTTGCCGCCCACATCGAGGACACCCTCGTCTGCGGGGCCGGCCTCTGCAGGTCCGACGTGGTGAAGTTCGTCATCGAAGAGGGACCGGAGCGGATCCGGGAACTGGTGGAGTGGGGGGTCCAGTTCACCCGGGCCAAGGATCACCCCGACCGCTTCGACCTGGGCCGGGAAGGTGGACACAGCGCGCGCCGGGTCCTGCACGCCCACGACCTGACGGGCCGGGAAATCGAGCGGGCCCTGTCGGACATGGCCGCCTCGAAACCGAACATCCGCTTTTATGAAAACCACTTCGCCATCGACCTGATCCTGAAGTCCCGCATCCCGGGACAATGGTTCACCGAGGACGACCGGTGCCTCGGCGCCTACGTCCTGGATATCCTCCGCGGCGAGATCCACACGTTCCGCGCCCGCTTCGTGATCCTGGCCACAGGCGGCACCGGCAAGGTCTACCTCATCACCACGAATCCCGACATCGCCACCGGCGACGGCGTGGCCATGGCCTACCGGGCCGGTGCCCGGATCGCCAACATGGAGTTCATCCAGTTCCATCCGACCTGCCTGTACCACCCGGAAGCCAAGGCTTTCCTGATCAGTGAGGCGGTCCGCGGCGAAGGAGCGATCCTGAAGCTGAAGAACGGCACCCCGTTCATGGACAGGTACCACCCCATGAAAAGCCTCGCCCCCCGGGACGTGGTGGCCCAGGCGATCGACAGGGAGTTGAAGAAATCCGGGGAAGAATACGTTCTCCTGGACATCTCGCACCGCGACCGGAACTTCGTCATCGGCCGCTTTCCCCACATCTATGCCCGGTGCCTCGAATTCGGCCTGGACATTACCCGGCAGCCCATTCCCGTCGCCCCGGCGGCCCATTACCAGTGCGGGGGCGTGGTGGTGGACGCCCACGGAGAAACGAGCATTCCCGGAGTCTTTGCCAGCGGCGAAGTGTCCTGCACCGGCCTGCACGGGGCGAACCGCCTGGCCAGCAACTCCCTCCTGGAGGCGGTGGTCATCAGCCACCGGACGTTCCTCCGGATCCGGGAGCGCTTCTCGTCCGTCCCGGACGATCCCGTACCCATTCCGGCGTGGGACCCCCGCGGCGCCACTGAAAGCGACGAATCCATCGTGGTATCGCACAACTGGGACGAAATCCGGTCCTGCATGTCCAACTACGTAGGGATCGTCCGCTCGGACAAGCGCCTGGAGAGGGCGGAGCGGCGCATCGAGCTGATCAGCCGGGAGATCGACGAATACTACCGGAACTTCCTCATCACGAAAGACCTGCTGGAGCTGCGGAACATCGCCACGGTGGCGGGCCTGATCGTGCAATGTGCCCGCCAGCGCAAGGAGAGCCGGGGGCTTCACTTCACCATCGACTACCCGGAACGGGACGATGAACACTGGCTGCGGGACACGGAACTGGTCCAGCCTTCCTATTACCGGGGCAACTTCTCGAATCCTCTGGCGATCTGACCCTGCTCAGAGCCAGGCCAGCTCGACCTTTCCGAGGACGCCGGTAAAGACCAGCCGGAAGGACCCCTCCTTCGGAACGGACCCCGCCTTGAATTTCAGGCTGTAGCATGTTCCGTGGTAGGGGTTGACATAGGGATAGAAGGCGGTCACCAGGGGGGTCACTTTGCCGATGCGCCGCACCTCCATGGGCTCGAACCGGGTCCCCTGGTCGTCGACCAGATAGATTTTCCAGATGGACCCGCTCCGGTCGAAATCATTCGCATCCCTGTCCGGCATGGCGGCATAGAGGAAGAACTCGTCGAAATCGGAGGCCATTTCGTCGAGCACCTCCCGGCGGGACTTCATCTGCTCTTCCGTCAGGCCGTACAGCCGGGCGTAGTCTTTCACATAAGCGGCCCGGAACCCGGCGGACTTGAACGTGGCGGTCAGGCCGGCCCGGGTCTCGAGCTGAGAATGCAGGCCCCGGCTTCGCGTCGAGGCGTCCAGCGCCACCAGATACTCCCGGGAGACCCCCTTCTCCGGTACCATTTCCACGTAGCTCCGCAGATAGTCGCAGCCGGTCATAAACGCCAGGATCAAAACAAGCAGCACCGGTGCGGCAAACCGGGCCGATTCTCCCCGCGGTCGAAAAATCGGTTCGCTCATGCCTCCTCCCCGAAAACGCGCTGAAAGATGTAATCCACGTGCCTGAGGAAATTTTCCACCCGGAACGCCTCATCCAGCTCCTCATCCCCGATGCGGGCAGTGATCTCGCCGTCCTGCCGGAGCAGATCCCGGAAAGGAAGCCCGCGCTCCCAGGAAGCCATGGCATTTCTCTGTACCGCCGCGTAGGCGTTCTCCCGGGTCATCCCGCTCTCGACCAGCTTCAGGAGAACCATCTGGGAGAAGATCACGCCGTGGGTCATCTCCAGATTGGCCTTCATCCGCTCCGGGTAGACCACCAGCTTCTCCACGAGGCCCGTGAAGCGGGCCAGCATGAAGTCCAGGAGAATCGTCGCATCCGGGCCGATGACGCGCTCCACCGACGAGTGGCTGATGTCGCGCTCGTGCCACAGGGCAACGTCCTCGAGAGCCGCCAGGGCATAGGACCGCATCAGGCGGGCGAGGCCGGAGAGATTCTCCGAGAGCACGGGGTTCCGCTTGTGGGGCATGGCGGAGGACCCCTTCTGGCCGGGAGAGAAGTACTCCTCCGCCTCGCGCACCTCTGTCCTCTGCAGCAGCCGGATTTCCTGGGCGAATTTGTCGATGGAGGAGCCGATGATGGCGAGCGTGGAGAAGTACTCCGCGTGCCGGTCCCGCTGGACGATCTGGGAGGAGACCGGGGCGGGCTTCAGGCCGAGCTTTCCGCAGACGTACTCTTCCACGTCCGGGTGCACAAAGGAAAAGGTGCCCACGGCTCCCGCCAGTTTGCCGACGCTGATGATCTCCAGGGCCCGTTCGAGGCGGAGCCGGTTGCGCTGCATCTCCTGGTACCACAGGGCCATTTTAAGCCCGAAGGTGATGGGCTCCGCGTGAATGCCGTGGGAGCGGCCGATCATCAGGGTCCGTTTGTGCTCGAAGGCCCTCTTTTTCAGGACGGCAAGGAGGCGGTCGAGGTCCGCGAGCAGCATTTCCGCGGCCTCTTTCAACAGGACCGCCAGGGACGTATCGAGGATGTCCGAGGAGGTGAGGCCCATGTGGATGAACCGCCCCTCCTCCCCCACCTTCTCCGTCACCGAGGTGAGAAAGGCGATCACGTCGTGCCTGGTCACCTTTTCGATCTCGTCGATGCGCTCCACGTCGAATCCGGCCCGTTCCCGGATTGCGTTCAGGGCCTCCCGGGGAATCTCTCCCCGCTCGGCAAAGGCCTCGCAGGCCAGGATTTCGATGTCCAGCCACGCCTGGTAACGGTTCTCGGCGCTCCAGATGCGGGTCATGGCTTCTCGGGAATATCTGGGGATCACGAATCGCTCCTCTGGTCTTCCTTCCCGCCGCCCTTCATGTATATCGTGCGGATGGGAAAGGGAATTTCGATGCCCTCTTTCCGGTATCTCTGGAACAGGCGCTTGATGAACACGTGGCGGACCGGGAACTGGTCCGCATAGGTCCGGACCCGGAGGACCGCGTTGAAGTTGATGCTCGAATCGCCGAACGCGGTGAAACGGACGAGCGGCTCGAATTCCGGAACGCCGCCCTCAATTTCCCCGAGAACCTCTTTTGCCACATCCACCGTGATCTTTTCAACCCTTTCCAGGTCGCTGCCATAGCTCACCCCGACGGGGACGACGATGCTCATTTCACTCTCCCCCAGATCGAAGTTGGTAATTCTGGTCTTGGCCAGCTCGGCGTTCGGGATCACGATCATGTTGTTCGGCATCGCCCTGATCGTCGTGCTTCGCCAGGTGATGTCATGCACGACCCCCTCTTCACCACCGGCCAGCTTCACATAGTCTCCCGGCCGGATCTGCCGGGAGGCGATGATCTGGATCCCCGAAAAGAGGTTGGAGAGCGTGTCCTGGAGGGCCAGCGCCGCCGCCAGGCCGCCCACGCCGAGGGCTGTCAGAACCGGGGTGATGGAGATCCCGAGGGTCTGCAGGATGACCAGGAATCCCAGGAGCAGGACCAGCCCCTTCGCGATGTTGGCGAAGAGGGTCGTGGTGACGAAAACGCCGCCGGCCCGGCTGCTGTAGAGATTGACGACGCCCACGGTCAGGCGGGCAAAAAAGAACGAGACCGAAAGGATCACCAGGACCAGGATGCCCTTTTCCAGGATGCCGGTGAGATGGACCGACAGGGTAACCGCGTGGATGGCGACATACGCGGCTGCAGCCGTGAACCAGTAGATTCCCATCCGCCGCAGGGCCGTGACGAGGACATTACCACCCTCCCAGCCGGTACGACGGACGACCCGGCGCAGGAACCGGCGTGCGAGGACGTCGGCGGCGAGGCCACAGAAGAATCCCGCCGCAAGCAGGAGCAGGGGTAAAATGTACGTGTGCCGTGTCAGGATTTCGGTCATGGATAACCTATCGGGTGTCCGGGCTGCTTCTGCAATCCCGGCCAGGCGGTTCCTCTACCCCGGATTCCCGTGTGGCGCAAGTCCCTTTGTACAAAAACGGATTTGCCGGGTGGCAGGCATCGGTTTTCAAATGGATTGACAAGACCCGTCGAGTGAACCTATAGAGCAGCCAATTGGCCGTTCCGCTGTCCCACAACGGCGGCAAAACGCATACCGTAGAGATGTTGCAAAGGATTCGATGAACATCCGAGACTTCCGCAAGCCGACCCATCCGGTGGATCTCCTGTTTCCGAACCGCTGGTCCCCCCGGGCCATGTCCGGCGAGGAGATCACGGAAGCGGAACTCATGACCCTGTTCGAGGCCGCCCGGTGGGCGCCTTCGTCCAATAATAACCAGCCGTGGCGGTTTTTCTACGGCCGGCGCAACACCCGGCACTGGCCCTTGTTTCTTTCCCTCCTCACGGAAAGCAACCGGATCTGGGCAAACCGGGCGGCGGTCCTGGTCGTGGTCGCCTCGAAGACGACCTTCGACAGCGGAAAATTCGCCCGCACCCACAGCTATGACGCCGGTGCCTCCTGGGGGCACCTGGCCCTTCAGGGATCCCTCATGGGGCTGGTCGTTCACGGGATGCAGGGATTCGACTATGACCGTGCGAAGGTGGAGCTGGCCATGCCCGACTTTTTCCAGGTGGAGGCCATGATCGCCGTCGGCCGGCCCGGGAGAATGGAAGATCTTCCGGAACACCTTCAGAAAAGGGAATTCCCCTCCGACCGGAAGCCCCTGTCGGACATCATCGTGGAAGGCCCGTGGAAAGCATAGCGATGGACAATCCCCGAACCTCTTCATACGAGGAGTTCTTCAACAGCCTCACCCACGGGGCGGGCGCCTTCCTGAGCGTCGCCTGCCTGACCATCATGGTGATCTTCGCGAGCCTCCACGGCAGTGCTCGCCATATCGTGGGCTGCAGCGTCTTCGGAGCGAGCCTGGTCCTCCTGTACACGGCCTCCACCCTTTATCACAGCACACGCTCGCCCCATCTGAAGCACATTTTCAAGACCCTGGACCATGCCTGCATCTACTTGCTCATCGCCGGTACCTACACGCCTTTCACGCTGGTAACCCTCCAGGGGGAGTGGGGATGGACGCTCCTCGGCGTCGTCTGGGGAATCGCCATCGTCGGCATCGTCTTCAAGATTTTTTTCGTCTATCGATTCCGGACGGCGGCCACGATCGCCTACATCCTCATGGGATGGCTGGCAGTGTTCGCCATCAAGCCCCTCCTGGCAGGTCTGTCCGCTGCAGGACTGGCCTGGCTCGTGGCGGGAGGGCTTTTCTACACGGTCGGCGCCCTCTTCTACCTCATGAAACGCCTCCCCTACTCCCACGCCATCTGGCACGTCTTCGTCCTGGGCGGCAGCCTGTGCCACTTCTTTGCCGTCCTTTTCCATGTCATCCCGGCCGGGAACTCCTGAACGAGCCGGTTTCCAGAAACAATTAACCTTAGAAGGATTCAAACATGCTCAATCTCGACGACCTGGACTGGCAGAAAAAGATGGTTTCCCCGGATGTCGTTCTCACAAAGATCGAACCGGGAATGAGTATCTTCCTCGGAACCGGCGTTTCTGAGCCCCGGACCCTCGTGAAACGCCTGATGAACTCGAGCCTGCCGAACTTGAACGACCTGGAGCTGATTCAGCTGGTCAGCATGGGGGATGCCATTTCCTACAGCAGCACGGCCAACGCCCATAAATTCCGCATGAAGACGTTCTTCTCCGGGTGGCTGGCCAGTCCCGCCATCACGTCCGGCTCCGTGGACCTGATCCCCTGCCGGTACTCCGACATCCCTCGGCTCATTCATAACGGCACGATCCGCATCGACGTGGCCTTCGTGCAGATCACACCTCCCGATGAAAACGGGTACGTCAGCCTCGGGGTGTCGGCGGACGTCCCGAAATACGCCCTCGAACGGGCATCGCTCGTCGTGGGAGAGATCAATCCCGACGTCCCCTGGACAACCGGCAACACCCATGTCCACGTCAGCGAATTCAATTACCTGGTCCAGTCCGACGAGCCCCTGATCTATTTCCCCCGCTGGCCCGTGGACGAGGTGCTGGACAAAGTGGCATTCAACATCGCCTCCGTCATCGAGGACGGGAGTTGCCTGTCCTTCTACTCGGGGACCCTTTTCGAGGCCCTGGGAAAACATCTGACGCGGAAGCGGAACCTGGGCATCCATTCAACGTTCTTTACGGATCCCCTGATGGAACTGGTGAAATGCGGCGCTGTCACGAACATGAAAAAAGGGTATTTCCGCGGGAAGTCCCTCACCGTTTATGCCCAGGGAACCCCCGAACTGATGAAGTGGCTCCACCGGAACCCCATGGTGGAATTCCAGTCCATCGACGTCGTGTCCGACTACTCGCGCATGAGCCTCAACGACAGGATGATCGCGATCCTGCCCGCCCGGAAGGTGGACATCACCGGCGGAATCGCCCTTCATGTGGGCCGGGGAAACATCACCGCCACACCGGGGCAGGCCCAGGATATCTTCGCCCGGGCGGAGTGGTCCAAGGGGGGAAGGACGATCTTCGCCCTGCCCAGCCGGAACCTCAAGGGCAAGTCCAACATCGTCCTGTCAGCGGACGAATATCCGAACCAGTTCACCAACCGGGAGTCCCTCGACCTGATCATCACCGAGTACGGTATCGCCTCCATGACGGGGCGGACCGTGCGGGAGCGGGCCCAGGCGATCATCGACATCGCCCATCCGGACGACCGGGCCGAACTGGTCCGCCAGGCCAAGGACTCCCGGATTCTCTACGCGGACCAGATTTTCCTCTCCGAAGCCGGGTTCTTTTATCCCGAAAAAATAACGACCGCCCATACGTTCAAGGGTGATCTCACGGTACGCTTCCGGGCCATCAAGCCTTCCGACGAAGAAGAAATGAGGCGGCTTTTCTACCGGTTCTCCGACATGACCGTCTATTACCGCTACTTCAGCCCCATCAAGGCCATGCCCCACACGAAGATGCAGGAGTACGTCAATGTCGACTACCGGCGCGCCCTGTCCATCGTCGGCGTCGTCGAGGAGAACGGCGTGGAGCGGATCGTCGCCGAGGGGAGGTATGTCCGTCACCGCGACCGCCCCCTCCATGCCGACATGGCTTTCGTCGTGGAAGAGCGCTACCAGGGCCGGGGAATCGCTTCATTCCTCCTGGAGATGCTGATCCATGTGGCCCGGGATCAGGGAATCGAGGCCTTTACGGCCGACGTGTTCGCCGACAACAAGGCCATGATGAAGGTCTTCGAGAAGGTCCCCTACCCCCTCCGGGCCGTCATGGAATACGGGATATACAACCTGACGATCCCGCTGATGGACCCCGAAGAAGGAACCCGGGGAAAAGATTAAAAACATGTAAGATTAAAAACCTTGAAGGCGCGGATTCACCATGTTAGAACCGCGTCGATGTTTCAAACAGGGACCTGTGGAAAGGAAAACCATGATGAAGCGTTTTGGAGTTCTCGTAATTGCAGCGGCGCTGGTCGTGGCGGCCGGGCTGGTCTGGGCCAGGGACACCAAGACTGTGGCTGTGCTGCCGTTCTCAGTCTCCAGTGCTGAAAACATCGACTATGTCCAGCAGGGTATCTGGAACATGCTGTCCAGCCGCCTGTCGAGCTCCGGCAAGATTGCGGTGCCCGGCAAAGATACGGTGCTGGGCGTGCTCGGCAACAGGGCAGGCAAGGAAATGCCCCTGGCGGAGCTACAGGCCGTGGGAAAATCTCTCAAAGCCGACTACGTTGTCGCAGGCAGCGTCACCAAGATCGGTGCCAACCTGAGCATCGACGCCAAGCTCGTGGACATCGCGACGAGCAAGTCACCCGTCGGCGTTTTTACCTCGTCGAAGGGGATGGACGAGGTCATTCCAAAAATAACGGAATTCGCACAGAAAATTGAGACCCATGTGTTGGGCGGCGCAGCACCGGAAGCCACGCCCCTCACACCCCTTCCTCCGCCGACGGCCGTCATGCCCTCGGGCACGAGCACAAGGGAATCGGAAATCATCGCCGGCATGCGTAAGGGTAAGGCCGGGACATTCACGGGTGCCATCAATCCCGACTTCATCAATGCCATGCAGCCGGTGGACCGCAAAGGATTCTGGATGAGCGAGCGTTTCCCCCTCGAGTTCCGGGGCATGGACATCGGGGACGTAAACAAGGACGGCCTGAATGAGATCGTAACCATCTCCCGCAACGAGATCCGGATCTTTCAGAAAAAGGGAAAGGAATTCCGGATGCTCCAGAAGATCAGCGGGCGATCCTCGGATAATTATATGACGGTGGACGTCGCGGACATCAACCGCAACGGTGTTCCCGAAATCATCGTGACCAACTCCCTTGAAAACTCCGTCAACTCCTTCGTCTACGAATGGCAGGACGGCAAGTTCGTCCAGATCGCGTCGAGGCTTCCGTGGTTCTTCCGGGTGATCAACCGGCATAACCCGGCAAGCCAGCAGCTCCTGGGTCAGCGATACCACGGCATGAACATCTCCATGGACACCAATGAATTCATGCCTTTTGAAACCCAGATCCATGAAATCGTCTGGGACGGCACCCGTTATACCGAAGGCCAGAGGATGAAGATCCCCCTTGGCATGTCCGTCTTCGGCCTGACCATTGACGATCTCGGCCAGGGTCCGTCGAGGATTATCGCCCTGAATCAGGACGACTATCTCTGCATTTACCAGGAGACGGAGAAACCGCTGAAATCACTACAGAAATTCGGTGGCGCCAGCGAACTCCTGTACAAAAGCGACGACCCCTTCGGCGGAAGCAACCTTTACGTTGAGGCCCCGACCGGCGCCACGGGCGTGGAGGCCTACCTGAGCAAATACTGGGTCAACACACGCATCCTTACAACGGACCTCAACAAGGACGGACGACGGGAGATCCTGCTGGTAAAAAACATCTCCGCATCCGCCCGGATCATGCGAAACGTGAAGCTCTATACGTCGAGCGAGTTCTACAACATTGAATGGGACGGCGTCGGCATGGTAGAGAACTGGCGAACCCGGAAGATCAACGGGTACGTGGCCGATTACCAGTACAAGGACGTGGACAACGATGGGGAAAACGAGATCGTCATGGCCCTTGTTCTCTCGACAGGAGCATCGTTCGGCGAGTCGAGCGTCCTGGCGGCCTACAAGATGACGCCGGTGGCCACCCAGATCCCCCAGGCGGAACCCATGGAGATCCAGAAATAGAAGGCCTCAAACGGAGGGTTGACAAGATCGTATTTCTGTTATAATGCGGTCGCCTGTTTTGCAAAGGCAAGCGGCGGTGTAGCTCAGTTGGTCAGAGCATACGGCTCATATCCGTAGTGTCCCTGGTTCGAATCCAGGCACCGCTACCATGAACAAATCGGACCCGGAGTGGAAACTCCGGGTCTTTCTTTTTTGGCGCTGATTGCTGTTTGAATCAGGTCATTCTGCTTCACCCCTTATTCGCATGTTGATTTTTCAAAACCGATATGCTACGGGACGGCACCCCTTATACAAGTGAATGCAGTGTAGCAGCGGGAGAAATTGAACTTCCGGCGCGGTTGCCGGGAGACTCCGTCTTCCGCAAACTGACGGCAGCGCCTGACAGGGGGAGGAGTGTAAATTCTAACTAAGGAGGAAGGTGTTCATGTCGTACGCAGAGGAGTATCGGAAGAAACTCGTTAGCCCGGAAGATGCTGTGAAAGTGGTCAAGAGCGGAGACTGGATTGACTATGGGTTCGGCCACACCAAGCCGATCGCCTTGGACAAGGCCCTTGCCGCACGCAAGGATGAACTCAAAAACATCAACATTCGGCACACATTGAGCCTGACACCCCAAGCGTGCGTCGAAGCCGACCCCGAAGGAGAAGTCTTTACCTACCAGGACTGGCATTTCTCCGGCTATTCACGCAAGCTTCACGATAAAGGCCGGTGCTATTACCACCCCATGATTTTCCGCAATCAGCCCCTCTTCTACAAGAAGAGCATCAAGTCCGTCGACGTTGCCATGCTCCGCGTGACCAAGATGAACAAAGACGGCTATTTCAACACGCACATGGGCAACGCGGCCGTGCGCGCGGCCATGGACGTCGCCAAGAAGATCATCGTCGAAGTAAACCCGCTTCTCCCCTGGGCCATGGGCGGACGCGACGAGGTCGTGCACATCTCCGAGGTCGACTATGTCGTTGAGCACGAATCGAAGGTCGAGGCGATCCCCCCGGCAGCCCCCACCGAGATCGATGTGAAGATCGCCAGCCACATCGTTCCCATGATTCCCAACGGCGCCTGCATCCAGCTTGGTATCGGCGGTCTTCCCAACTACATCGGGACACAGCTGGCCGAATCGGACATCAAGGACCTGGGATGCCACACGGAAATGCTGGTGGATGCATACTATCACATGTACCAGGCCGGCAAACTGACCAACAAGAAGAAGGGCGTGGACAAGAAGAAGAGCGCTTATGCGTTTGCCGCGGGCAGCCAGTTCCTCTACGACTGGATCGACCTGAACCCCTCGCTGGCGTCCTATCCCGTCTCCTACACCAACGCCCCTCACGTCATGTGCCAGCACGACAATATGGTTTCCATCAACGCCTGCGTGGAAGTCGATCTCTTCGGGCAGGTGTCGTCCGAGTCATCGGGACCGAGACACATCAGCGGCACCGGCGGACAGCTTGATTTCGCCACGGGCGCCTACATGTCCGACGGCGGCATGTCCTTCATCTGCTGCAACGCATCCTACAAGGACAAGAAGACGGGGGAGACCAAGTCCCGGATCGTCCCCACCCTGCCCGCCGGATCGATCGTAACGGTCCCGCGAACCCAGGCCCACATGATCGTTACGGAATACGGCGTTGCCGACCTGGCCGGAAAATCCACCTGGCAGAGAGCCGAAGCCCTGATCAACATCGCCCATCCGGATCTGCGGGACGGCCTGATCAAAGAAGCGGAAAAAATGAACATCTGGCGAAAGAACGGAAACGGAAACGGAAAGGGTTGATCAACCCTTTTCTGGCACCGCTACACAAGAAGCCCGGCCCCAGGCCGGGCTTTCTGTTTTCATGGACGCCCCCGCCGGCATGGTGCTATGGTGCCCTCCATGAAAACGCTGGCAAAACAATATTCCCTGCATCCCGTCCAGGATCTGCCATCCCGCATCACAGAAAGCCTGGGCGTGACATCCATCGATTATGCCGAGCGCTATGCCGCCATCCGGGCCGGCCGGAAGGAGGGGGCGCAGGCCGCAGGGGTCCTCCTCCTGCTCCGGATGGATGGAGACATTCCATACCTGCAGCTCATCAAACGCTCCGCCACAGTGGCCCAGCCCGGCGACCTGAGCTGTCCGGGAGGGATGCTTCACGGGGCCGTAGATGTCGCATTCCGGCACCTTCTGTGTTCCTGCTCCATGCCCGTCATTCAGGGACGTCCCCGGGAACTGTCCCGTCTCCGGGGCCACCGGGAGCACCGGTTGATCTGCCTCTTCCTGGCGAACGCCATCCGAGAAACCTGGGAGGAAGTCGGTCTGAATCCTCTCCGGATCCGTTTTCTCGGCCCCCTTCCCACCTATTCCCTCATCCTGTTCCGAAGGACGATTTTCCCTCTGATGGGGATGGTTCACGCGCCATGGGCATTCCGGCCCAACCGCGAGGTGGCCCGGGTGGTCGAGATTCCCCTGGATTCTTTCTTTATGGAGGAGAGTTACGGGCGCTACATCGTGACCTATACGGAGGTCTCGGGCTCGAAGGACGAGGTCTGCCAGGACTTTCCATGCCTGATCCACCGTGAAGCCGACGGAACCACGGAAATCCTCTGGGGAGCGACTTTTTACATCATCATGAAGATGCTGAAGATCGTCTTCGATTTCGATCTGCCGGACTGGCAGAAAGGGCAACCCATCGAACGCAGCCTCCGGGCGGATTACCTGACGGGACAGCGCGTTGCGGGAAGAATTCCCGCTGCGGACTGAGCGCCCCGGACACGATGACACGCACCGGCGGGACGGAGCTGTTCGCCCGGATACCCTTTGATTTCTGAAGGAATTTCGAATGGAAAGCGATCTGGACCCAAGGGATATCCTGAGAGGAACCGATGCAGCGGTCTTCGACTTCGACGGTACCCTGGCCGTCCTGAACATCGACTTCCCAGCCATGCGGGGGGCTGTCAGAAAGCTCGCCGCGGATGCCGGTATTCCCCCGGAGGTTCTGGACGGCCTTTTCGTTCTGGAGACCATCGAAGCGGGTCGGGCATGGCTGACGGGCAAATCCCCGGACCATGCCTTGTCGTTCCAGCGGGAGGCGATGAGCCTCGTCACTGCTATCGAAATCCAGGCCGCCCGGTATGGTTCGCTCATTGCCGGTGTCCGGGAACTGCTCGAGGGCATGAAGAAGCGGGAGATCCGACGTGCGATCATCACTCGGAACTGCGGGGCCGCCGTCACCCTGATTTTTCCGGATATTGCCGATTGCTGTGATGTATTCCTGCCCCGGGATGGAACCGAACGCGTCAAGCCCGATCCGGGGCATGTTCTGGAGTCGCTTTCAAGAATGGGCATCGCACCCGCCCGCGCCGTTGTGGTAGGGGACCACCCCATGGACATCCGGACTGGCCGCGAGGCCGGCACCCGGACCGTCGGGGTTCTGACGGGCTCAGGCAAACGGGAGGAACTGCTCCGGGCCGGTGCCAATGTCATTGTTCCTTCGGCCCCGGATCTCCTGCAACTCCTGTAATGAAGGGAGAGAGAGGCGGACGCCGACGCCCCGGGATGAAACCATCAGCGGTATTTGAACCGGAGACACCGGAAGCGGACCCGCAAAGAATCCACCATCTATGCCCTGAAAAGCCGGAAGGGAGAAATGCCCCGTCATGGCCGCAAAGACCGCGAAAACCTGCCCCTCCTGCGGGCACGTCGAGGAGTGCTGGCGCAACCCCGTCCCCACGGTGGACATTATCATCGAACTGGAAGAAGGGATCGTCCTGATCCGGCGGAAGAACCCGCCTCCCGGCTGGGCTCTCCCCGGAGGATTCGTGGACTACGGCGAGTCGCTGGAGGAGGCGGCCGTCCGGGAGGCCCGGGAAGAAACGGGACTGCAAGTCACCCTGCTCCGCCAACTCCACACCTACTCGAGGCCGGACCGGGATCCCAGGCAGCACACGATCACAACCGTCTATGTCGGCCGCGCGTCCGGGAAACCGGCGGCCGGCGACGACGCGGGAGAGATCGGCGTCTTCACGCGCGATACCATGCCATCCCTGGCGTTCGACCACGAGGAAATCCTCGCCGACTATTTCAAGGAAAAGAAAGCAGAGTAAGACCTGGAATTCACGAACGTATCTTGATGCGGAGGCGACCGCCCGACGCAGGAACGGCTGGTCGCCAAAACGAAAAGAGGCATTCAGGCGTTCCCTGGCGGGACGCCGAATCCGCGTTACACGGTACGGGCCGGTTCAGCTCCCGGCAACCTCCGCCCGGACGAGCATGGTCGCCGGGTCGAGGAGCAACGATCCCCCCTCGGACGTCAATCCGCCGCCTTTCAGAGAACGGATGCGGATTCTCCCCTTTTCGGGCGTCATTTCCAGGATCACGTCGAAAAGGCTGGAAACCGGTCTCAGCCGCTGGGGAATTCCATCGGCCTCCGGGGTCTCGTAGCGGTGTGTGTGAACGGTGAACCACCCGTAAAAACCGCCCAGGCCGGCCATGTTCTTCAGGTCGGCCAAGGCCTCACGGCTGGTCTCTTCAAACGGAAAGCCGTCGATGATCACCACTTCCGGCCGGAAGATTCCCTGGGCGGCCAGGTCTTCCAGGCGCTCCGCCAGGCGGGGAACGGTGAATCCGTCGACGCGGAACGTCATGATGAAGCGGTGGGGGACAAGGGATTCCCAAAGGCGCTGCATTCCCGCCATCCCCTGCCTTCTCGCGGCATCCTGAAACAGCTCCTCGTACCAGAGAGCCACTTTCTGAACAGGGTCATGCAGACTCACATGCAGGACATTCTTTCCCTGCAGCATTGCCCGGATCGCCAGCTGAACCATCAGGGCTGTCTTCCCGATCCCTGCATGGGCGAAAACGGCTCCGAACCGGCCCGCCTCCAGCAGGCCTTCGGCTTCCCCCGCCAGGGTGCCCAGGAGCTTCTCCCGAATCTGCTCTTCCCGCATCGTCATAACACTTCTCCTTCTCCTCCACGGAATGATGGTAGCCGTCTTTCTTTCCCGCGCTTCCCCGCAGACCGAGGATGAATCCGCAGAATCCTTCCGGCGGCCGTCAGACCCGCACGGTTTCATCTCAGGCGGCGCTCCTTTTGCGCTGGGCCACCTCTTCCGCGATCTTCTCCGCCACGGATACGGGAACCTGCCTGTAGGCGGCGAATTCCATGGTAAACTGGGCCTTTCCCTGCGTGGCAGACCGGAGCACCGTCGAATACCCGAACATCTCCGCCAGGGGCACCTGGGCCTCTACGACGCACTGGGGCCCTTCGTCCTGGGCGCCGATGATCATGCCGCGCCGCTGATTCAGCAGCCCCATGACGGCCCCCTGGAACTCCGTCGGCGTCTCGACGACAACCTTCATGATCGGCTCCAGGATAATCGGCTTCGCTCTCCCGTATGCCTCCCGGAATGCCCCCCGGGCCGCCGCCTGGAAGGCCATGTCGGACGAGTCCACAGCATGGGAGGCCCCGTCGTTGATCACGACCCGGATTCCCGTCACGGGAAACTCCATTTTCGGCCCCTTGGCCAGGCAGAGCCGGAATCCCTTCTCCACGGCAGGGATGAACTGGGTGGGAATGGATCCGCCGGTCACGTCGTTGACAAATTCGAAGTCGCCTTCCGAAAGCGGCTCCAGGTAGCCGGCGATCCGCCCGTACTGGCCCGAGCCGCCCGTCTGCTTACGGTGCGTATAGTTAAAGTCCGCCCTCTGCGTGATAGCCTCGCGGTAAGCGACCCTCGGATGGCCCGTGGTCACCTCGCAGCCGTATTCCCTGCGCATCCGTTCGACGTAAATCTCCAGATGGAGCTCGCCCATCCCCTCGATGATTGTCTCACTGGTCTCCTGGTCCACGTGGGTCCGGAAGGTCGGATCCTCACGTGTGAAGCGTCCCAGGGCCTTGGACAGGTTGGTCTGGGACTTGTTGTCCTTCGGGACGATGGCCAGGGAGATCACCGGTTCAGGAACGTACATGGACGTCATGGTGTAATTCACGCCGGGTGTGATGAAGGTATCACCGGAGGAGCAGTCGATGCCGAAGAGGGCGCCGATGTACCCGGCGTTCACGGCCTCAATGTCCTCCATCTGGTCGGCGTGCATGCGGACCACCCGGCCGATCTTGACCTTCTTTCCGCTCCGGGCGTTGACTACGGTAGTGCCGCGGGCAGCGCTTCCCTGATAGACGCGGATGTAGGTCAACTGCCCGTAGGGCCCGTCCTCAAGCTTGAAGGCGAAGGCGACCGTTGGCTTTTCCGAATCGCAGGACAGGCTGACCGGCGCTTCCTCATGATCCATGTCCAGCGCCTGATTATCGACATCGGACGGGCACGGCAGATAGCGGTTCACGGCTTCGAGCAGCGGCTGGACACCCCGGTTCTTGTAGGCCGAACCCATGAAAACGGGCGTCAACTGGCGGGCCAGGGTGCCGCGGCGCACAGCCTCCAGGATGATGTCTTCCGATACCAGGCCGCCTTCCAAAAGGGCTTCCGTCAACTCATCCGAAAAAAGCGAGACCGCGTCGAGCATCTCTTCCCGCTTCTTCCGGGCCGTTTCCATAAGCTCCGGGGGGATTTCCTCGACCCGCACATCTTCCCCGTGCTCGCCGTCGAAATACAGCGCCTTCATGGTCAGCAGGTCCACCACACCCTCAAAATCGATCTCCAGGCCAATGGGAATCTGCATCGCCACGGCATTGTGCCCCAGTTTCGTCTGCAGCTGCGAGATGACCCGGAATGGATCGGCACCGCTCCGGTCGCATTTGTTGATAAAGGCAATACAGGGCACGTGATAGCGTTTCATCTGCTGGTCCACGGTGATGGACTGGGACTGGACACCGCCGACGGAACAGAGAACAAGGATCGCGCCGTCCAGCACGCGGAGCGAGCGCTCGACCTCGATGGTGAAGTCCACGTGGCCGGGCGTGTCGATGATGTTGATTTCGTGTCCCTTCCACTGGCAGAACGTGGCCGCGGAAGCGATGGTGATCCCCCGCTCCTTCTCCAGCTCCATGGAATCCATGGTGGCCCCCACGCCGTCTTTTCCCTTTACGTCATGCATGGCGCGGATGCGCTTTGTATAATACAGGATCCGCTCCGTCAGCGTGGTCTTGCCCGAGTCGATGTGGGCGCTGATGCCGATGTTTCTTACTTTTTCGATGTCCGTAGTCATAGCCTTTCCATCCCTGCCATAAACAAAAAAACCCTCCGAGAGGGTTCATCCCGCCTGGTATTTTGTGTGAAGTTGCGCCTTCTATCCTCTCGCAAAGCCATTGTCAAGGACTATTTATCATATTTTCGGAATCCGAAAATCGATTTTCAACTTGCAAAAGGCAAATCCTTTGTGTTAGATACCCCTGCAATATTTTCTTCCCAGTCATTCTCACAAACAGCTTCCGAAGGATCCCGCGAGGCCCGCGGGATCGGCAAAAGAAACCACGAATGCGGTAATCCATTCCGCGGGATTACCAGGCACTCGCATCGTGAAGCCGTATCTGACGCAACCAAAAGCCAAATTAGGAAGGGGGGATGCCGCACCGGAATCAGGAGAGGAAGGAAACAAAAGGGGAAAACAATTATTGCCGGTAACAAACAAAAAAAGGAGGAATCATTCATGGCGCATGAACACAGTTTTGCTACACCGGGACCCGCCGGTCTGGGTGCTCTGGCCGTCGCGTGTTTCGGGTTTGGCGCGGTATTTATGGGAAAAGTCGACCTGTCTGGCTTTCCTCTCCTTGCTGCGTGGCTGATCGGGGGATGCCTCGTCCAGTACACAACGGCGGTTATGGAGTTGAAAGATCACAACATCACGGGCGGTAACGTCTTCCTGTTTTTCTCCGCCTTCTTCATGTTAGCAGCGGCGATCAGTACTTTCGCAAAATGGTACAGCATTAGTTTCATTTTCGGTCCGAAAGCCGCCAAGGAAGCCATGGATGCAGCCATGGCGGCCGCGGGAGTCGCGGACATCAAGATGCTGACCCCGGAACAGCTGGCGGCAGCCAAGGCCGGCATCGGCAAGGCTGTAGGAGCGGCAGTCGGCAAGATGGTCTACATCGAGGGATGGATGTGGATGGCCGGGGCCGGCTTCCTCACCGCCGTGACACCCGCTTACGCCAAGAGCGGTCTGTTCCTGCTCGTCGTCGTCATCGACATCGTCCTCTGGATGATCGTGGGCATGGATACGGGCTGGTACGGGGATCCAAAAACATGGAAACCGGTCATCGGCTATCTGCTGGTCTTCTCCGGCTGGTATGGCGTGTATATGGCGGGCGCCGTCGTCTGCAACACGATCTATGGCAAGAAGGTCTTCTGGACCCCTCCGCCGGTGATCAAGTAGCAGACCTTTCAGATTATAGAAATCAGGGCGGGCTCTTCGAAGGGCCCGCCCTTTTTTTGCGGATTTCCGGGCTCTTTATGGTTGCATTTGGAACCGAATCTTGATAACAGACTGTCCGCAATCTCATCCCACCCGGCTGGGATCCTGTAACTATCGAATTATTCTACCGATTATTCGAACTCGTTTTCAGGGGGCCTTCCGCAGCTCATGGCCCGATCGGGCAGGGGATCGAGACATTCTCGTAAAAAAAGTTTTTCCTTAACGACATCCTTTTTTGTTCAGCAGCCAGTACCGGTCCGGCATATGACGGGGAAGTATTGATCCGCCACCGCGCACCGTGTGAGGAAACGATGGGATTCATCGCCTCCACACATGTGAAGTCCGCTTGATACCGCTCCGGTCGCGTTGTTGATTTTGCGGGAGTAACGGAATGACTACGCCGGTGCAGCAGAAGATCCGGGACAAGAAACGGACACCGGAACAGATCGCCGACATGGTCCAGTCGGGCGACTGGATCAATCACGGAAGTACCGGCGGGGATTCCACGGTCTGCACGGAGGCGGTAGCCAGGAGGCTGGGTCCCGGCTCCGGCCAGTTGCGGAATATCGAGTTTTGGATGTACGCGATGTTCTATCCTCATCCGGAACTCCAACAGATCGATCCCCACCAGGAATATCACACCATTCACGAGTTCTTCTTCTTCCCCTGGAACCGCAAGGCCCGCGACACCCACAACGTCACTGACTGGGCTCAGTGGGGATGGGCTTACGGCATGCACGCCCACCACTACCGGTTCGCCTGCAGCGAGAAAGAACAGCGCGGGATGGACTGGTGGTTCAACGCCGTCACGGTTCCCGACGAACGTGGCTATTTCAACATGTCCTACGGGACGAACAACTGCAATATCTTCCGGCAAACGGCGAAGAAGATTGTCTTCGAGGTCCGCCCCGACTACCCCTGGGCGGAGAGCGGCCGTTTCAATACGATTCATATCGACGAGATCGACTACTGGGTCGAGGTGGACTGCGAGCGCTACCGGTGGCCCCAGGTAAACGAGCGAGCAATCCGTCCAAGCCCCGTGGAGCAGCAGATTGCGAAAAACGTCATGCAGATCATGCGGGACCGGGACGTGATCCAGCTGGGTATCGGCTCGCTGCCCTCGGCCTGCGTCGCCGCGCTGGCAGATGCGGGCTTCCGGGATCTCGGTATCCACACGGAAATGCTGAACTTCGGCCTCATGAGGCTGATCGAGTCCGGCCAGGTCACAAACGCCTACAAGACACTGGATCGTGGAAAGAGTGTCTGGACATTTGCATTCCCCGTGGACGTGAAGTGGTATTACGAAACCATCCACCGTAACCAGGCCCTGGCGGCCTACGACATCGACTACACGAACAACCTGAATGTCCTGACCCGGATCGACAATATGATCTCCATCAACAACTGCGTAGCCGTCGACCTCCTGGGCCAGATTTCCACGGGGTTCTATGAGAAGCGACCCATCTCCTCGTCCGGCGGATTTTTCCAGTTTCATGTCTTCGCCGCCCAGTCCAGGGGCGGCCGCGGCGTGGCAGCCATGACTTCCCGAAGCAAGCATGGCACCTCCCGGATCGTTCCGTTCCTTCCGGAGGGCTCGACGGTGGACGTGCCGGCCCAGTTCACCAACTACGTCTGCACCGAGTTCGGAATGGTCAACCTCCGAGGACTGAGTGGCTACGAGCGAGCATCGGCGATCATCTCCATCGCCCACCCGGATGACCGGGAATGGCTGGAGAGGGAGGCCCGTGAGAATGGCCTCCTGCCGCCGAAGTTCCCTGTCTCCATGATGCCGGCGGAGGGAGGTGGACGCCGGTATCCGTCATGCGAGGAGCGCCGGAATTACAAGGTATCCATGGGCAGCACCGTCTGGGGGTACGACTGGGACCAAGGGTACCAGACCGGAAAGTAACGGATTCTTCTATCTCACCTGGAGAACCGGTCAGGACTCTCCAGGGGCGGATTTTCTTGGAGCTGCAATCTCATGGCAACGAAGCAACCCGTAGAGATGGAAAGGGAGAAAAAACTCGACCAGGCCATGCGGCGTCGGGAGAAGCTTTCCAAGATCCGGCTGTGGGCCTATATCGTCTGGATCATCGGCCTCATGCTCATTTTGGCCCGGTATATGAAGCTATTTCCGGACTGAACAAGCGGATTATTTTCAACGAAACAACAGAATGGGAATCCCCGGACGAAATGCCGGATCGCAAAGAAATCATGATGAAAGGGGGGAATCGAAAGAGAAAGGAGTGGGTTTTTCACAGACTTGCTGTGGCAAACCACGGCTATCCATGCAACCGGCCCGCGACGGTTTCCGCTTTTCGTGTCACAACAGCATGGAGGACAGTCCTACAAAATCTTCCTGAAAAATTCGGGAACTGGAAGATTGCCCTTGTAAATCAGCGGGTCTTGTGAAATACAGATGCACGCCGAGATCATCGACATCCGAATCCGCACGGAATGGTCGGCCACCCTTCGGACAGCAAACCGGAGATGTGATTCAGCGCTCGGCGTTTCATCCTTCCCACTGATGTACAAATGGACCAACCGAAAAGAAGAGGACGGTGCTTCGGCGCCTCCGTTTTGCAGCCGCAACCGGAACCAGTGTGCGGCATATATGAAGAGAGGCAGGTTGTCCGTGCAATTTGTCCGCTTTTCTGCGGGTTCCGCCACTGGTTTGATTTTTTTCACACTTCAATAAAAGGGAGGTAAGAGTTATGGCGTTAGATTTTTCATTTACCGAAGAACAAAGGATGCTGGAGGATCAGGTTTACCGCTGGGCCATGACCTGGCTGGAGCCGCAGATGGAGCACATGTACGAGGTGGACGAGATGCCCCCCACGATCTTCAAGGAGCTGGGCAACCTCGGCGTGAACGGAATCGTCTTCCCGGAAAAGTACGGCGGAGCCGCCCTCGGTTACGTGGAAACCCTGCTTGTGTATGAAACCATCGCCCGCGTCAGCAACGCCCTCTCCATGACGGTCGGCGCCAGCCAGACCCTCTGCTTCGACAACTTCCGCCGGAACGCCTCGGAAGCACAGAGAGAATATGTCCTCCCCAAGGCCTGTACGGGTGAGTGGATCGGCTGCCTCGGCATCACCGAGCCCAACGCCGGGTCTGACGCCATGTCCATGGCCACCAAGGCCGAGAAGAAGGGCGACAAGTACATCATCAACGGCTCCAAGATCTTCATCACGAACGGCCCCGTCGCCCAGTTCATGGTTTTCTACGCCAAGACCAATCCCGCTGCCGGCCCCAAGGGCATCAGCGCTTTCTGCTTCGAGTTCGACAAGGTCAAGGGCTGCAAGCGCGAGAAGATCAAGAAGTGGGGCATGAGGACCTCCCCCACGGCCCTGATCACCTTCGAGGACATGGAACTTCCGGAGTCCGCCCTGATCGGCGGCGAGAACAAGGGCGTCGCGATCCTCACGAGCGGCCTCTGCACCGAGCGCATCACGCTGTCGGGCTGCACCCTGGGCGGCCAGAGGACCTGCCTCGAGCTCTGCCTGAAGTATGCGAAGGAAAGAGTGCAGTTCGGCAAGCCCATCGCCTCCTTCCAGACGATCCAGGAAAAGCTGGCGAACATGTACTGCGGCTACAAAGCCGGCAAGTGGCTGGCCTACAGCGCCGCGGCCTACTGCGACACGCTGGAAAACAAGTCCGGCGGCAAGGGAACGGACCTCGACCGGATGGCCGCGGCCTCCCTGCTGTACACGGGCGAGATGGGAACCAAGATCGGTCTCGACGCGATCCAGATCCACGGCGGCTACGGCTACTGCACCGAGTACGCCATTTCCCGTCATTTCCTGGATCAGAAACTGTGGGAGATCGGCGCCGGCACGTCGGAAATCCGCCGCATGATCATCGCCCGCGAGCTGATGCGCGACGACTTCAAGAGCGGTCTGTAATCGCAACATCCCGGTATTTGCCGGTTTGAGGACGGAAGGCCATGGCGAAAGCCATGGCCTTCTTTATTTCCACTCTTTCCTTGACCGTCCGGACTCCGTGTGTTAGACGAATCAAAGTTTTATTAACGAATCTGACTCCTTACCTGAGTGGATGATGCAGCCAAAGAGCCTCCCGATAACCCGCTGGCGCCTCTCCGAAGTGGATTCCGCCATTCAGGAAAAACTGTCCTCGGAATTCGGCCTCTCTCCCATCGTTTCCCAGATCCTCACCAGCAGGGATATCCTGGAGATCGACGACGCAAGGCGCTTTCTCTCCCCTTCCCTGACGGACCTCCACAACCCCTACCTGATGAAGGACATGAGAAAGGGCGTGAACCGCCTGGTCAAGGGGATCCGCAACCGGGAGAGCATCGTCATCTACGGCGACTATGACGCGGACGGGATTACCTCGGTGGTGATCCTTCTGAAATTCCTCCGTCGCATCGATCCTTCCGTTTCCTATCATATCCCCGACCGGATCGGGGAGGGGTACAGCCTCAACCGGACCGCCATCGACCGGTTCAAAGCGCAGGGAATCAGCCTGATCGTAACGGTCGACTGCGGCATTTCCGATGCCGATGAAGTCGCCTATGCGAAAGGCCTCGGGATCGACACGATCATCCTGGACCACCACGAGGTCCCCCCCAGCCTTCCCAATGCCGCCGCCGTCATCAATCCCCACCGCACGGACTGTCCCTTTCCCTTCAAGGACATGGCCGCAGTGGGGATCGCCTTCAATTTCCTCATCGCCCTCCGGGGGGTCCTGCGGGAGGAAGGTTTCTGGAACAGCAGCACCTATCCCAACCTCCGGCAATACCTGGACCTGGTGGCGCTCGGAACGATCGGCGACATATCCCCCCTGATCGACGAGAATCGCATCCTTGCCAAAATCGGCCTCGACCTGATCACGGAGGGGCGGTCTGCCGGCATCCGTGCGCTCAAGGAGGTCTGCGGCATCGACAGCCAGTTGATCGACTCCACGAAGGCCTCCTACAACCTGATTCCCCGCATCAACGCCGCCGGCCGCATCGCATCCCCCCGGGACGCGGTGAATCTGCTGATGACGGAAGACATGGAGACGGCCCTCACCCTGGCCCGGCAGTTGGATGTCTACAACCGGCGGCGGCAGGACATCGAGCGGGAAATCCTGGGCGAAATCCTCAAGGAAATCGAAGACACCATGGATCCGAAGAATTCCCGGTCCCTGGTGTTCGCCTCGTCCCGCTGGCATCCCGGCGTCATCGGGATCGTGGCCTCCCGGCTGGTCGATCGCTACTATCGGCCCGCCATCCTGATCAGCCTCAAGGACGGGATCGGCAAGGGATCGGGCCGCAGCATCGCCGATTTCGATATCTACCGCGGTCTCCAGCGCTGCGATTCCCTGCTCCTTTCCTATGGCGGCCACCGATTCGCCGCGGGCATCTCCATCCGGGAAGAGCATATTCCCGATTTCAGAACCCTCCTCGAATCGGTGATTCAGGAAGAGACCCAGGCATCCGACATGGTATCCCAGACGGTCATCGACGCGGAATGCCGCCTCCAGGACATCACGCACAACCTCCTCTCCCAGATCGAAACGCTGGCTCCGTACGGCGCCCGCAATCCCGAACCCATCCTCTGCGTGCGCAACGTCAACGTCCTGTCCCCGTCCGTCGTCGGCAATAACCATTTGCGGATGCGGATCAGCAGCAGCGGAACGAACTGCAACTCCATCTGGTTCAGCAAAGGGCATTACCTGGAAACCATCACCGGGCTTCCCGTGGACATCGCCTTCACCCCCCAGATCAACACCTGGGGCGGCATCTCCGACATTCAGCTCAAGATGCACGATGTGGCGATCACGTCGTCGAACTGACATCCACTCCCGCAGCACAAAATAAAGGCAGGCCCGCGGGCCTGCCTTTATCGTCCGGTCACCGATTCTCTGTACTGTTATCTCCCACCGGTTGAAGCCGCCGACGCCGGCGTCGCCTCCCTGGAAGCCTTCGGGGCCGGTGCACCGGCCGCCGGAGCCGTTCCGGACGGCGGAGCGGCGGCGACCTCACTCACCTCAACCGCGTAGGTGTTGTCGCTCCGGTACAAAATGGGGTTTGCATTGTAGTTTTTCGCGGGATCCATATCCAGGGCAAGCCGCAGGATACTGCCGGCAGGAATGGATGTCGCCCGGACGCGCCGGATCATCTGGCCCTGCACTTTCATTTCCAGCCATTCCTTCCGGATGGATGTCGTGTTGGTGATGTCCAGAATGATCTTCGGCTCCTTCCCCTCGACATAATAAATCGCCGGCATGTAGAAACGGTTGAACTCCACCAGGACCGATTCCTTTCCGTCCGCTGTGACCTTGAACCGGATGGACTTCACCTCAACACTCACCGCATCGCCGCCGGTTTTCGGCTTCGTGCCCGCTGCGGAGACAGTCTCGCCCTCCTTACCCGGGAAGAGTCGCGGGGCGTATACGTAGCCCAGAGCGTACCGCTCGGAGCGCCTCGTCTCGGACGGCTTGAACACGGCGTACCAGTCGTCCTCCGGGAAGTCCGCCCGCACCGCCTGACCGGCCTGAAGCTGCCCTTTGAGACCCGAATTGATTGTTCGCTTGGCCCGGATGTTCGTCTTCTCATGAACGTACATGATGGTGCCCCACTTTGCCGGGGCTGCGAGAACTCCGTCCACGGCGATAAACGCGGGAACGACCAGCAGGAACGACAAGATGGCAAGAATCTTTCTGATCATGGCAACCTCCTTTGCGGTGCTCCCAGCCATAGCATATCTGCCGGTCCTTTTCCATCCTGTCGCGCTCCTCGGAATTACAAAGCTGCGCCCTGTTGTCCCGTTTCTACCAAAGCATCCGTTTCCTGACGCCAAAACTCTCTTCCAGTCCCATTTTCCAGACACCGTCCTCCTTCACAACCTTCAGGACGGCCTCCCTGTCCGAGTCTCTGTGAAAGACGATGATTTCCGCCTTTTCGGCGCCTGCCTTGCCCATCATCCACCGGCTCTCCCTGATCACGGAGTTCGGGTCGAACGCGGCCAGGAAATTTTCCCAGTAAATCACCGCATCAGGCCCTTCATTCGCGAAACTCATACGAAGCTTCGTCCCGTCACACCGGATGTGCATTACATCGCAGGCATCGAGCACATCCCTGACAACGGCTTCTTTTGATCTCCTGCTGATGCTTTCCCATAGTTCTCCGTACCGTTTTTCGCTCATGCAGAGGAAGGTTTTCTCGGCCGCCGATAAGATGGATTGCTCCTCATCCGTTATCATGACCCTCTTCTGTGCAATACCGCATGAAATCAAATCCAGAACGATGCAGGCCATCAGGAAGAGGAGCATGAAGCCTCCCGTCTTGTTCTCAAATCCCATCGCTCTCTCCATTTCGGTCACTATTCATCCGGTCGTTATCATTCCCATATCGTCTTATTCCGGAAGCTGAGGAGAAACATGGGGGATCGGAAACGGCCTTCCTGGATAGGGATTTCCAGTCCCGTCTCAATGATGCGATGTTGTTGCATGTGTCGGCGCAGAAACAGCACCGCCGCCTCCGCCGCCTCCACCGGACACCAGGACCGCCGCAGCCGCCACGGCAGCGGCAACCAGCGCGCCGACCGCAATGGTTCCCGCGCCGATGGACGCGGCTGCCGCCGTTCCTCCGGCCGCTCCCGCCGCGGCGACCGCGTCAGTCGCCGTGGTAACCGCAGGAGCGGCGGAGGCAACCGCCACGGCCGTCTGTCCGGCCGCCAGTGTTACGGATCCCGCTGCCGTAATGACCACGGCAGTCCCGGACAGACAGGTCACGGTGGTCGTCGGCACTCCTCCGGCACCGATCACAACCGCAAATTCGATCACCGTCCCGGTCAACCCCGCAACGGCGGTCGGGCTCTCCAGGTTGAAGGTGTTCCCACCCCCCATGAAGCGCTTCACATCGGCTGTGATTTTACCGGATTCGACATAAATCTTCGCCGACCGGATTCCCCCCCGGAGAACGAATTTCTTCATGACGACACGGCTGTTCCGGTCGATGGTGACCACGGTTTCATCTTCCAATATCCCCTTGACCAGGCCATCCTTTCCCGTCCGGATGATGTCCCCCTCCTGCAAACCGGTTTGCACATCCGGTCTGAACTTTGTCCCCGCCCGTATCAATTCGGCATCGCCGTTGACAAGAACGAGCCGACCCGCTCGTGCGGCATCGAACGCGGACGCGGGAGCGACAGACTGCATCAGGACGGCCATGACGACCAGGCAGCGAATCCAGACCTGCTTCATACATTCCTCCTTGGCTTGTTGTAATATGGGCGCGTCCTTATCCGCCCTGCTCGTTCCCGTCAAAACACCTTGATGATGATCCCCGTCGTGGCCGCGATGTTCATGAGGATCTGGGCGATGTCGCGGATCTCCCTGAGCCAGGCGATTCGTTCCAGCTTTTCCGGAACAACCACCACGTCTCCCGGTTCCATGGTGTCGTCACGATGTGCAAACGGTGCCATCTCCCATCGCTCCCTGCCGTCGCTCCACCTCAGATATCGATCGCCCGCCCTGACGGCGCTTCCATCGACCTTGAGAATGAAGACGCTATTCTCGTCGGCGTACCGGCTGTACCCTCCGGAGAGCCGGATATAATCGCCGTAATCCAGGCGGTCCATAAAAAGATGGCTCGTCGGGCTCATCACGGCACCCGCCACGTTCACCACGCTCGGCCGCGCCGGAATGTACAGGCTGTCGCCGTTTTCCAGCTCGATGTCATACGGACCGCCCTTGAGGACCCGCAGGTGTCCGAGGTGGATCGTCATGCGGCCGGTCGCCTTCAGCAGGCGCATGGCATCGACCAGCTTCCTTTTCTGTTCCAGCTCGATCTTTCTGGACTCCGCGTCCTCGGAGGAGAGGGAAGAGGAAATGCCGGTCGCGCCATCGGTGAGAATCTCCTTTTCCATCCTCCGGGCCATGTCCTCCAGGCTGCTCTGCTGCAGCGACCGCACGCTATCCCTCCTGAAAACAGCGCCCCGCAGGTAGGCCTTGTCCGTGTATCCTCCGGCCCGCTCGATCAGCGACGACAGGCGCTCGCCTTTCCGAACGGCATACTTCCCCTCGAAGAGAATCTCCCCCGAGACGGAGGCAAACTGTTCCGTACGCCAGTTGCTGATTCTCCGGACCAGAAGCCGGTCGAAGGGATTCAGCTCCACATCGGCTCCCGGCTTTCCTTCAAGGATGTCCCGCAAGCGGATCTTTTTGTGCTCAAGCACCCCTTTCTTTCCTGCTTCCACCGTCTGCGACGAGAGCTCCGCCTCTTCCCGATAAGCCGACTCCAGCAGGCCGCCGCCCTTGAAGACAAGGTCGCTGACTTTCATGCCTTTCGTGTAGACATGGATTCCGGGCCGGCCCACTTCCCCTTCCACGTAAACGTACTGACGCGGCATCTTTTCCCAGATGGAATGCACGATGATGCGGTCCTTCGGCAAAACGGCATGATTTTCCCCCGGGTCTCCGGTCATGGCCTTTTCGACATGAAAATAGAGGGTCTCATACTCCCGGTCATTCCCGAAGCGGACGATCTCCCCCGTCTCCAGGTCCGCGTCGGGCGTCAGTCCGCCCGCACCGAGGATGGCATCCCGGACGCGCAGGTTATCCGTGACCAGGAACCGGCAGGCAGCGGAGAATCCTTTCTCCAGCTCCCCCATCTTTTCCAGGTACACGGATAGATTCAATTTTCTCATCTCCGCCGCCACCTCCCGGAGATCTTCCTTCGGATCATACCGGCTCTCCCTGTTCAGGCGCCCGGAGATCAGGAGCACGCGCTCCGCCAGCATCCTTTGATGGTCGCGTTCCAGATCCTCTCCCATTTTCCGAAGCCCCGCAGCCTGAACCGACCGGCTCTTCTTCCTGTCTACAGGCTCCGGCCTTGCCTGGGGGGAACGTTCCAGGCCATCGGCGGAGAGCTCGGTCATTTCCAGGCATTCTCCCCGGACTTCTCCCTCGATCATGGCAAACGGCCTGTCCTGGAAGAGCCAGCGGGAAAAAACGAACACCTGGTCCTCGGGTTTCAGCTCGATGTCGGCGGCCGCATCCTTCTCCATGAACAGACGGCGCAGGCTGAAAGGGACCAGCATCGCGCTCCGTTCGGGCAGCCTGACCCTCTTGATCAGTGCGTAGTCAAGGCTCGTTTCATCCAGCAGGTTGTCCATGCCCCCAATGAGGTCCCGCACCCGCATCCCGGGCTTGTATTCGAACTTGCCGGGCCGGCGCACGTTTCCCGCCAGGTGGACGGCGTTCCGGTCGATGTCGACAACGGAGAAGACCCTGACCAGATCCGCATCCTGCATGTGGAAGCCCGTGGATTTCCCGAGTTCCCGGTTGTTCAGGTCGACGATGACCTGCCGCTCGTTGTTCTGCACCCTCGACACCTGGATCTGCTGCAGATAGGCGGACGGAATGATCCCCCCCGCCAGGGCAAAGACGTGTTCCAGCTCCGCGTCGCCCTTCAGCTCGTAAATCGCCGGACGGCGCACATTGCCGGCCACGCCGACGATCGGACCCACTACGGGCACGAACACCACATCGTCCCGATGAAGGGTCATGTCGCCGGACCGGTCTCCTTTCAGAAAAAGGTCGTAAAGGTCGAACGATCCGGCGATTCTGCCCTTCCGGCGGACCTGGATTCTCCGCATCGACCCGATGTCCGTCGGGCCGCCGGCCATCAGGAGGGCATCGGTAACCGTCGCCAGGGAACCGACCGTATAAGTGCCGGGCCTGCACACGTCACCCAGGACGAACACGGGGATCGTCTTCAGCGATCCCATGGAGATGTCGACACTGGCCCCGACGATCTGGTGGGCCTGAGAGATAACCTTCTTGGACATTTCCTCGAAGGTCAGGCCGGCCACGTAAATCGGACCGATCTGGGGCAGCACGATTTTACCGTCCCGATCGACCACCAGGTCGTGCTGGCCGTTTACGCGGCCCCACAGGAGAATCTTCACCTCGTCTCCGGGACCGACCATGTAATTCATCGGAACGGGGATGTCCCTGCGGTCCGCCGTCACGTTGACGGCAGCCTCCCGGAAAAAGTCATACCCGAAGGGTTTCAGGTCCACCGACACGTCCTGGAACCTCCCCATCGGCCGCGACCGCTCGAATAGGCTCTTCCTTTCCGGAAGCGTAGAATATCCTGGACTTCGCGGGCTCTGTTGCCTCGGCGCCTTCCCGTTCCCGTCCGCATCAGACTTCATTCCGTTCCCGAACCCGGAAAGATGATTCTTCAATGCCTGGCATTGCTGCGGCGACAGGTTCTTCTGCCGGCAGACGGCATCCAGCGACGGGTCCTGGGACGGCCCGGTGTTCAGGGACCCGTTCCGAAACCCGTCGGCGGAACCATTGAGGCCGCCCGACGCAGCGCCTTCGGCTGGAACACGGCTTTTAAGGGACAGGGTCTGCGGCGGCACAGGATCCCTCAACCGGATGGCGGTGTCGAGCGGCGGGTCCTGCGCCCAACCGGATCCGGCTGTAAGCAGGAAGAGCACGCCCGTCAGGATCATGGATTCAAGGAAACGGCTTTTCATTCTCTCGCTCCTTCAGAAAATTTTTCCATCCTTCCAGATTTTCCAGGACGAACACGACGGCAATGGCCATGAACAGGGAGAGAAACAGGCTCACCAACACGATCTGCATCCGTTGTGGCTTGAACTTCCGGTCGGGCGCCCTGGGCGGATCGATGACCTTGAAGGCGAAGTTCTCTTTCGCCTCGACCGTCATGGATCGCTCGATCTGCTGGGCGATCATGTTGTAGATGTTCTGCCGGATGAACGGATCGGCCGTCTTGTCGAGCTGCTCCTCGAGATACTTGCGGTTCACCAGGACGACCCGCCGCGCTTCGCTGCTCATGTGGTCGTTCAGGGCGGTCAGGAAATGCTCCACGATTCGTGCGGCCATATCGGGATTTGGGCCGGTGACGGCAATGGTGATGGAATTCTCATCGAGATTGTTCTTCACGGTCACCATGTCGTCGAGCTTTCGGAGGCCGTCCCACATGTCGGGAACTCCGTCACTTTTTTCCTGCTTTTGCGACACCGGTCCCGGCTGCAGCATGCGGGCGGCTCTTTCGACATACACGAGCGGGTTCAGGCTGATGCCGTCGAGCCATCCTTTTTTCCAGCGGTTCTGTTTCCAGTCCCATTCGTCCGGAAACAGCACGGGCAGCAGGTTATTTCTCTCGATCACCTTTTCCCGCAGGATGTTCGAATTCAGGAAATTCATGATGTCATTGGCGCTGGCCGGGGCACCCAGGAGTGATGCGCCGGTGAGGCCGCCGATCTGCTGTGCCAGCGCCGATAATGTCCCGCCGGTGTCCTTCCCGGCAATGGGAGAGATGACGGCCGTCGCCTGGTATACATCCTTCATCAGCAGTGTGGACATGGCGGTCAATATCAGGACCGTCAGGACAAACCGGCTGATGAAACGCTTCCGACGCCTGACGATCAGCCAGAAGTCCATCAACTGAACCATGGCCTCGTCCCCGGGAACACCATCCGCCAAATGCCCGAACTCCTCTTTTTTTGTGTCTTCCTCACCCATCTGCATTGCTCCTTCACCTTCCAACACCGGGATCCTTCATGGCGCAGCCACCGGTCCCGTCCACCCATGAATCATGTGCCGATCTGTGTTCATGAACGCGTTCACACTGCGGCCGATAAAATCGAAGAGGCTCACCGGATGCGCGATGTCCTGCGCCACATCCCTTGTCCAGGGAGAAAGCGCGAAGCTGTAGGAGGACCTCGAATCCCGTCCAAGGAACAGACGCAACGGAATTGAAACGGCAATTCCCTTGTCGTGGTAGCCCCGGTTGTAATCGTCCGTGAAGACGGACGTGTCGGAAACGCTGTACCAGGCGGAAAGGACCACGCCGTGGAAACTCTTCGAAACGGTCAACCGCATGCCGTTGTCCCCCGCAAGGAACCGTCCGGCCTTTACGTCGATCCATGCATCCATCTCCGGCAGGTTCAGACGGGCATTGAAAAAACCCGTCGTGTAACAATCCTTGTAATCGTTTTCCTTGAACCGGAAGGGATTCTTCGGATCCCGTTTTCTGACCGCACTCCCGCCCGCCCCGACGAGCATCCGCCCTCCGAAGAGGGGCATGGCGATCTCTGCATCGATCCCGGCATACTGGATCTCCAGGAGCCCGACGGAGAGTTGGCCGTAGGTCTCGTTCCCGCCCTTCCAGATCTGATTGACCAGCAGGCCGCTGAGGCTGACTTTTTCTCCAATGTAGTCCACCAGGTCCGTCCGGACGGCATTGGACGAGGGCGTGACGGGAGAAGAGATGTTGTTGAGGGGAAAGGTTTCCGCCGCGACCAGCACGGAGCCCCCCGGCCAGAGCGAGAGGCTTCCCCACCCGCTCAGGCCGAAGCGGTACTGGAAGAAACCCGAGGGATCATTCAGGTACGTTCTAAAATCGGGTTTCAGCCCGTAATCGAAGATTTTCCTGTGCCTCTTCTTTGTCTTCAGCGGTTCCCCAACATCCGCCCGCAGCTCGGAGACCTGCATGAACTCATCGAGGTTCAACTGTCTCGTGACATACAGCCGGATATCCTCGCGGGTTGTCGAGAAGGACCTCATCGGAATGCCCTGCTGTGTCAGAAGGATGTGCACCCCCTGAATTTCCGGTGGTGCCGTTCGATCCACAACCCGCAGAACCACCCCCAGGGCCTTCATGTCATGGAAGTACCTTCCGTTGGCCGCCTGCACCCACAGATCTCCCCCGGCCACCAGAACCCCGATGTCTGTGAAACCGGACCGGGAAAGGGCTTCCATTAGCCGTTCCACGAACGGACTCGACCGCATCTCCATGCTTTCCTGCAAGGGAGGATCGGCAATGGGAAGCAGGGGACGCCCGAGGTCAAATGTAACATTCAGGTTCACCCCGACCGTGTCTCCCCGCTGGAAGCTAACAACCGTCTCCAGCCAGTCCCGGGGCCGGATCCGCAAGCCATAGTTGAATTTTGAAGGCACGGGCTCACGGAAATAGATGGAATTCGCGGGATCGCGCCGGTGATTGTGATAGGGCGTCGGATCGTACTCAACCATGAAAGAAAGCCAGTCAACGGGGGAAAACTCGACACCCCAGAAGCAGTTGGCATCGCTCCACCACCCTACGGGATCGGTGAAGATTTCGGCCTTGACGGAATCGCCGGACCCGACATCGGCCAGTTCCTGTCCTCCATACCGCCCGTTGGCGAAACCGAATGTGAAATCGAATGGATAAATTTGCTTGCTGGCAACGACATACTGGGAACTGAAGAGCCTGGTCCCATGGGGATCCATCAGACCGACGGCAAGGGCCGGAAGGTACTTCGTCTCCGGCAGAAGCCGGTATTTGACGTCCAGGGCCTTGTCCTTGTAGTTTCCGTATTCCGGACTGTCGGCAAATCCCCGGACCCCGATTACCTCCGTAATCCGCCCGTCGATTTCAAGACCCCTGAAAGGGCTTATCGTGCCGTAGTAATATCGGTATGGATGGACCTGGGAGGCACCGACCCGGAAAGCTCCTTCTTTCATAAGCCGGGCCGTCGGAATCGCCATCAATCCCGTGCCGCCCCAGTTCGCAGCCCCCGTGAAGGGAGCGTCCGCACCAAGCAGCCTGGAAGGGACAAGCCAAAGCAGAACCAGGAGAAGAAACATCGCCGCGGTCTGGAGTGGTACCCCATCGATCCTCACCGTTTCCCGACCGCCTTCCCGCGTGCCTTGACGGACCGATCCAGGAAAATGCGACTCCCATTTGTACAGGGCGGCTGTCCGCCGATTTCGGCGACAGACCTTTCCAGGAGTGGTACCTCTGCCGCCGTGCCGCCCCCCGGCCGGACAATCCCTCCCGCCATTACTTCCCCCCCTTCGCCAGCAGCACGGTTCGCATCGTCCGGAGCAGGATGTGCAGGTCCATCGACATCGAGGCGTTCTTCATGTAGTACAGGTCGTACTCGAGCTTTGCCCGGGCGTCTTCAACCGTCGTCCCGTGGGGATAATTGATCTGGGCCCACCCGGTGATTCCCGGCCGGATGAAGTGACGCAATGTGAAATAGGAAATCCTCCGCTCGAATGCCTCGACCTCCTCCTCCATCAGCGCCCGGGGTCCCACCAGGCACATGTCTCCCCGCAGCACGTTCCAGAGCTGGGGCAGTTCATCCAGCCGGTATTTCCGGATGACGCCCCCCACCCGGGTAATCCTCGGATCATCCTGCCGTCCCGCGTTCTCCCGCATGAATTCCGTCCCCATCTTCATGGATCGGAACTTGACCAGATCGAAGGGTACCCGGTTCAAACCGATCCTGCGCTGGCGGTACAAAACAGGTCCGGGAGACTCCATCCGGATGACCACGGCAATGAGCAGCATCACCGGCAACAGGATTGCCAGCGCAACCAGGGAAATCAGTACGCCCAGAATTCTCTTCAGCCTCCGGTTGTAAACCGTCTTCCGGACTCCCGACAGGGGAACATGGGCCAGCCAGACGTCGCTCATCCCGCTGACGGGGAGCCTCTCCAGCACGCGCTCGTAAAATCCGGGAACGTCCGACACGGCCACCCCCCGCATCTTCGCTTCGATGAGGGCCCGGTAGGACTCGGGACTGATCCCCCTTTTCGTATTCACAACAATCTCGTCGAAGGCTTTTTCATTGATGAGGCTCCCGACCCGGTCCTCCCAACCCTTCTTCAGGGTCAGGGCCACCGCATAGTCCGGCCTCCGTCCCAGCGCCTGCCGCAGGCTCTCCGCCGTGTCTTCGCAGCCCAGAACCGCCACCCGGAGGGCCTTGGTCGTATTGGTCATCAAACGCTCGAAAAACATCGACCATACAAGGGCAAGAACGAATACGAGCATTCCCTGTACAGCCAGCACCCTCATTCCATAAGGCCGCTCCTGAAACACAAAAGATCCCGCCGCGATGAGGATCGCCACCGTTACCTGCGCCAGGACAAGGCGCACCAGGAACCGCGCCTTGCTGAAGCGGAGATCGAGGTCGAAAAGGTCAAACAGGTAGAATACCAAGAGATAAGACAGGATGGCGAACAGATCCGGGGAGCGGAATATTGCACCCGGTGACGGGATCATGCCGGACAGGACAAGCGGCGTCAGATGGAAAGAGATCGTGACGATCAGCGCATTACCCGCCAGCAGGAGCATCTGTCTTTTGCGAATGTCAATCTTCATGCAGGACCGATCTGGAAATGCGGAGACATTCTCCGGGCCGGGACAGGGAATGACGCGTTCGAAGGATCGTGACGTTCCAAATCCGGGACATGTGACGAGGTCTCTGATGATGAGCGGCGGTGAACAGGGGAAAGGAGATTCCTTGGATATTCAAGCAATCCTGAGAATCATGTTCGGCTTGAACCCTTAACAGGAATTCCGAAGAATTCAATACCTGTTGATCAACTGAACTTTGCCTATGGAAATTAAGTTCTTAAGCAAGATGACAGAAGTACCCCTTACGAGGATATTGCGTGATTTTGTGCAACATTCCTGGGTGGGACAAACCACTGATGAAACGAGAGAACTGCAGGGCAACACAGGGACGGGCGGCAGGGAAGTATTTACAGAAGTATAAGAGTCCGGGGGGCCGGACCGGGAGAGACGTGCATCGCCGGAAGCCGGTGAATGTGCCGCTGGGCGAGGCGGGAAACGGATCGGACGCGGAATTTCATCCCCGAGCGGTGTACCGCATGGGAGAGGATCAGGTGCCCGGTTCTCCCGTATGCCCTGTGGACGAGCGTCGAAAGGCGATCAGCACGAAAGCCGCAAGGGCGATCGTCAGGATAATCGCGACCATTGCCATGGCCGGGAGAGACATGGAGTTCTCCTCAACGGAGAGCGTTGTCCTGAGCAGGCGACTGTCGTATTCCTCTTCCGTCTCGCAACTCACCAGCACGGATACCGGATGCCCGCCCCGGACGGATCGTTTGGCGTCGAGCCTCACCTCCTCGCGGCGTTCTTCGCCCGGTCCCATCTCCAGTTGCAGCTCCGTCCGGTCTGCCGTTACGCCGCCGGGAAGATGGATGGAAAACACGGGCCGGATGGGTGTATCCATCCTGTTTTTCACGATCAGCACGATTTTCGTGCCGGCATTGCCGAAGAGTGTCCACCGCGCCGCCGGTATTTCCAGCGCTACGGACAGTCCCGGCATTTCCGCCATGGCCGGTATCCCGGAGGCTACCGCCGTCTCCCGGGTTTCCTGTGCGTTTTGCATTTCCGGCTCGCTCCCGCTCACTCGAAAGGCACGGAAGGAATGGATCCGGTGGGGCATACCGTTCTGCTCATGGTAATCCAGCCGGGCGGCAAGGATGTATCGTCCCGGCTTGAGGCCCTCCAGGCTGAACTCCACCCGCTGGCTGCGGCGCTTGCCTGCGTGGACGTCCCCGAGGGGATCCGAGCGACGGGTATCGCCGGCGAGGGATGACATGATGGAGACATTGTATGCGGTTTCCCCGCCGTTGTTCGTCGCGGTGGAAACGGCAACCAGCCTTCCCGGGGACGGTGCCGCCCTCATATCCAGTTTCATGGAGGGCACGCCGGCATGCAGCATTTCCGGCACCAGGACCAGGAAAAGAAGGAAAGAAAGCCCGGCAAGGCATTGAATCATGGACCGCATGGCGTTGTTCATGGTGTGCCCGATTTGGCCGTGATTGTGGCAATCCTCCATCTTCATGCATCCCGGTCGATCCCGGTCCGACGGAGTAATCGTCCTATGTCTTTGTTTTTTCGTTCCGGAAAGAAAACCGGGAGTGGCCGAGCCAGCTCACCAGTACCGTCACCGGCATGACCAGGGCGCCCGCGATTTTGGGGTCGATCCTGAACACCTCCACGAAGACGGGAAGCGACACAAGCCCCACGACAATGCTCACCAGGTAGGTCGAGAAAAACCGGAATAACTCCGGCACCATGGCCCATCCGCGGGCTTCCGAACGGAACGTTATGAATTTATGGAAGATATAGGCGTTCAGGATGGCCAGGATGTTCGACAGGACCGCGGCCGACATGTAGGCGGCGGCACGGCTCGCAAAGAGCCGTTCGAAGAGCCAGTCCAGGGCGACGTACACACCGTAGCCGAAGAAGGTGTTCCAGACGCCGACGAGGACAAACCGGATCTTCACTCCGTGGCGTGCGAAGCGTTCGTGGATCATGGCAAACCGGGGGTCCGTCGGGAAAAGACGGTGCGGCATGCGATCCCGCGGCGGGACATCCTTTCGGGAGGAACGGCTCTCTTCCGGTCAGTCAAAGTTGATGCGCTCCTTCTCGATGACCAGCGGGCGCTTAAGCACCTGGGTGTGGATGGCGCCGATGTACTCGCCCACGATGCCGATGAAGAAGAGCTGGACGGAGGCGAAGAAGAACAGGCCGATGACCAGGGGCGCGATCCCGACGGAAAAGCTGTCCCAGAAAACGAGTTTGTAGACGAAATAGCCGAAGGCGACCAGGAGGCTCAGGATGGCCACGCCAAACCCGGTCATGGCTGCGAGGCGCAGGGGAAGCCGGGAATGGTTGACGAAGCCGGTCATTGCAACATCGTAGAGGGTGAAGAAATTATTCTTGGACCGCCCATGCCGGCGCGGCGGTTGGTCAAACGGCACCGTGGCACGGCGGAAACCGATCTCCCCGACCAGTCCGCGAAAATAGGGATATGAATTCTTGTACAGCGCGAGGGCGTCCATGAACTTGCGGTCGTAGAGGCCGAAGCCCGTGAAGCCGCGGATGATGTGGTCGGATTCGGAAAAGCGGGACAGGAGGTAATAATAGAAATTCCGGACCACCGAGACGACGGCGTTCTCGGCCGTTTTCCGCTTCACCGCGATGACGACTTCATGCCCCTCCTCCCACTTCTTCACGAATTCCGGAATCAGCTCCGGAGGATTCTGCAGGTCCGAGGTGATGGCGACGACGGCATCTCCCTTCGCCTGGAGAAGGGCGTGGAACGGGGAACGGATCTGCCCGAAGTTGTTCGCGTTCAGAATCACCTTGAACTTCCTGTCGGTGGAGGCCAGGCGGCGCAGGATCTCCTGGCTGCCGTCGGTCGAGCAGTTGTCCGCCACGATGATCTCGTAATCATACCCGGGCAGCTGTTCGAAAACCTTCATCAGCCGGTCATAAAACGGCTGCAGGTTTCCCTCCTCGTTGAAACAGCCCGCAACAACGCTGATGGTCTTCCGGCCCAGGCTCATGCGGAACGTTCTCCTGAATTGCCCAAGAATATGATTTTGTTCTGCAATCCCATATTCCGGATCTCCGCCGCGATCTCGTCGCCGAAAACCGCCGCAGCGATCAGAATGGTACAGTCCTTCCCCTCGTCGCGGATTGCCCGGGGGGAATGGACCGTTCTTCCTCCAATCCGTGTGCCCTGCTTGTGCGGATCGTTGTCCACGATCAGGACGATGTTGCATCGGCCCAGACTCGATCCGGCCAGGAGACGGCTCGTGTAATTCCCCGCCCCCCAGACGATCACTTCTTCTCCCGTTTCCTCCAGTTCGTCAAGAACCCGATTGACACCCGCCATTTTCTTCGTCTGCACGATATACTGAACGACGGCATTTCGCGCATATGCAAGCATATCACCGGCGGGTTGCCCCGTGTTCTCATATGCGCAGAAGATCATCGGCTGCGTCGTCCGGGCCAGCGTGATGGTCGTCTTGAGAAATGCGTTCACATGAAAGCCGTGCTGAAGTCCGAGGTTGAACAGCGACGTCTCCTCGAAGTGATTGATGTGCTCTATGTTGAAGTAATCGAAGGGAACAGCATCGAAAAACCGGTACCGCGAGGCGTCGGGAACGCAGACAAACAGCCGGCCGCCGTGCTTCAGAAGCCTCTTGGCCGTCTCCATGACGCCGCCGACGTCGCAGATGTGCTCCAGCACCCCGGAAAGCACGGCGCAGTCGAACGTCCTGTCCGTGGAAACGGAGAAGATGCTGCCGGCGATCCCCGGGATGCCCTTTTCCCGGAGCGCCGAGATGCATGCCTCGGACGGATCCAGGCCCGTCAGATCCGACAGCCCGCGTTTCCGCAGTTCCAGAAGCAGCAGGCCATTTCCGCAGCCGATGTCGATGACGCTGTCCGCCCGGTTGCCGATGAACGAATCGATCCACGCGGCCCGGTCGGCGTAGAGGGAGCTCTCGGGGCAGGTATAATTCATGTCGTATCGCGACATGTCCGCATAGTACCGGTCATAGGCAGCCTGTCCGGCGGGCGTGTCCGCATACACGAACCCGCACCGGCCACAGGCGACGACGTCATACGCCGCGGGCAGGGGGTGGTTCTCCGGCAGAATGAATTCCTGCGTGTGGAGGCGCTCGGCGCCGACCCCGTTCCCGCATACGGGACAGGGCCTCATCGGCTCGTTCTTGATCATGCGTGCCCGCCCGCCCTACACCGCATACAGCACCGTTTCGGTCTGGTTTTCCGTGTAGTGCCTCATGTGAAACCGGTACTGCGGGTCGAAGGACTTGATCAGGAGCAGGAGGTCGAAGAGGTCCTCCCGCTTGTGATAGACGGAAACCGCCATTTTGGGTCTCCACGTCCGGATGGTCCGCTCGGCGCCCAGAATGGCGTTGTGCTCCGCCCCCTCGATATCCATGGAAATGTAGGTCGCCCGGCGGCCGTCGAGCACGTTGTCGATGGCGTCCACCTCGATGGAGTTTGCCGGGATTTCAACGGCGGAAGGCTCCAGGATGCGCGATCCTCCCTCACGCCCATCGTGGAAACTCAGGAACGCATGCCTGTCCCAGGCCCCCTTGTTGTGCAGTTCCACCTTCCGGATGCCGTGCTCCTCGACGGTTCTCCGGAGCATGTCCAGCGTCCTTTTGTCCGGCTCGAACGCGATGATCCCGTCGTATGTTCCCCTTGTCCGCCTCGCGAATTCAATGATCGCCCTGCCCCGGTATGCGCCGACGTCCAGGTACACCTCGTCTTCGGCCAGGCGAATCACGTCCTCGTCAAAATACTCGCACGGGGACATGATCCTCCGATAGAGGTCGAAGTCGCCGGACAGTTTGGCGATGAGGACGTGCACGAACACATTCCGCGATACGTCGTCCGCCAGGGATGCGTACGCCTCTTCGAACTGCTCCGCGTGCTCCCGGACATAAGGATAATCAATCTTTTCCCCGCAGACCTCGAAGCCCTTGATGTACCAGATGGGGTTCCTCTCCCCGGCAGCGGCCAGCTGCGCGAAGATCGGGGCCCGGTACTGAATGCCCGTCGCCACCACAATGTGGTAGCGGCGACCCTCCCGTGCAAAGCGCTCCTTCAGTCCGTCGTAACCGTACACGGGGAGCCCGAGATGCTTCGTTCCCTGCTTGGCCGGATCATTGTCACAGAAACACACCGGATCGATCCCGTTCTGGCGCAGATAGGTCCAGACACACCAGGCGATCTCGCCGGCCCCCCAGAGCACAACCGGATCACCCGAGGCCCTGATTGTGTCGAAGATGTCCTTCTCGGCGTGCCGGACGTCCCGAATCTGGTCCATCAGCTTCACGAACCACCTCCCGTCTTGCACTCCCCCGCCCCCAGCAGCTTTCCCACGTCGAAGCCGTCGATGTTGTCCAGGGTGTAGTGATCGCTGAGGTAAAAATCGCAGCGGGCGCAGGATTCGTTCTCCTGTTTGCGGCCCATGAGCTGCATCTTCTGGAACTCGTACCAGGGCTCGGAATGCCAGATCTCCTGCAGGCTATGGTCGTCCACACGGCCCAGGTTCGTGCCGCCGATGAAATCCACGCAGCAGGGGGAGACATCTCCGTTGCTTCGGATTGCCATCGTCGTGAACGCCATGGGACAGGCGACCCGCCGGGTCCGGTTCCTCCGGAGGTCCACCAGGACGGTCTGTGCGTCCTCGCGGTAGTAGTCCCGGATGAAGTCGGCTCCCTCCACCTTGATCCAGCAGTGCGGCTTGTCCAGGTACACCTCGTCGGCCACGTCCCGGTACATCTCGAAGAACCGTTCGTTCTCGTCGCCGTAGGCGTCCAGCATCTTGCAGCTCACAAAGGGCCGCTCCGATCCCTCGCGCCGTTTGATTTCCTGGAGAACCCTCAGGTTTTCGTGGATGGTGCGGATGTCCAGGCTCGAACCGGTGATGGCCTTGTGTCTCCCCTGCTCGGAGGCGTAGATGGACACTCGCGCATAGTCCATCTGGTGCTCCACCCATTTTTCGGCGATCTCCCGGGTCAGGAGGGAGGCGTTGGTGGTGGTCTCCATCCTCTCCGCAACGTCCGCTTCCCTGGCCATTCGCAGCATCTCGCAGAAATCCCGGTTGACGAGCGGCTCGCCGTAAAGGCTCAGCTTGAGCACCTTCAGCTTCGGCCCCGGCCAGGCCTTGAGCTGCTCCATGACCCGCCGGAAGCGCGCCATCGGCATGTTCCCCCGGGTGCGGGTGAAGTAGGATTCCGCCTTGATGCTCTGAAAGCACTGGATGCACTTGAAGTTGCACAGGCTCGACGGCTCGATGAGCACCGTGAAGGGCTTTTGCAGCGGCATGACCTCCCTGAGGTTCTGCCGGTCCGTGTTTTTCAGGCTGGTGTACCGGATCACGGTCGCAGTCTCTCCACGGGGAATCCGTCCACGCTGTCCTCTTCCGGGAACAGCTTGAACCAGTCGCAGCGGGCGCAGATCCGGTTCTCATGTTTTCGGCCCTCCAGGAGCATCTTGCGGAACTGAAACATGTTTTCGCCGTTCCACAACTCGTGGAGGGTGCTTTCGCGGGCGCTGCCGATCTTCGTCCCCTTTGCGGGATCGTGGGTGCACATGAGGCAGTCGCCGATGTTGTTGATCACCATGGCCATGAAGGGGCGTGAGCAGGCGATGCGCCCCCTGTTCAGCCCTTCCGCATATTCACGCTTCGCCTGCTTCTCCTTTTCGCTGTCGTGGTAGTACATCCTGACCAAGTCGTTCCCGCTGTACCGGGTGGCGTTGTGGACTTTCTCCAGCCCGACCTCGTCGGCGATGTCGCGGTACATCCCGAAGAACGTGTCGTTCTCCGGTCCGTACGTGTCGAACATTTTCACAAAGATGTACGGTTTTCGGGCTCCCCGGGCGTCGCGCAGCTCCCGCAACCGCCGGATGTTATCCCGGATGGTCTCCACGGTGCAATTCGACCGGGTCACCTCCCGATGGCGCCCGTTTTCCGACGCGTAAATGGAGAAGCGGATGATGTCCAGCCCGCAGTCGATCAGCTTCTCCGAGATCTCCTCCGTCAGCAGGGAGCCGTTGGAAAACGTGTCCACCCGCTCGGCGACATGGGCCTCCCTGGCAAGGCGTACCATTTCGCAAAATTCCGTATTCACGAAAGGCTCGCCCAGCATGGCCAGCCGGAGCAACTTCAGCGGCGGCCCTTCCCAATCCGCAAGTTCGCGGATGAGCTTCCGGTACAGGTCCATCTCCATGTTCCGGAGCGGTTTCAGGTCGTTGCGCGTGTTCTCGCTGCCGTGCACGCAGGGGGTGCAGCGGAAGTTGCACAGGTTCGTCGGCTCGACGAACAGGGAGAGGGGCTTCTTGAGCGGGAGGCGGTCGCGGAGCGGTTGCCGGTCATGGGAAATGATGGTGAACTCGCTCATCGGACAAAGTCCTCCTCCCCGAAGACCTCGGTCCAGTGGACGGGAAGCGGTTTTCCGTAGAATTTCGCCATGTATTTTTCGATGAAATACCGGTCCTCCCCGGAGAGGCAGAGCGGATTGTACTCTTTGAAGTGCCGGATGCTCATCCCCCTCTCCAGAATGGCGGCGAGGCTCTCCTCGAAAATGCTGCCGAGGGAAATGTGGATGAAGCCGCACGGGAGGATGTCGCCGTACTGGGTGAGGTGCAGGTTGGACTGGACGCTCCCGCAGCCCCGGTCGATGCCGTAGGTCGGAAACGTGTCGCGGTGCAGGGACGGGTACTGCCTGTGAACCTCGCGCATGTAAGCGGCGTCCGCCTCGTCGATCAGCATGTCGTGCCTGCCCTCCCATTCACCGACGGCGTGGGCGATCATGACGTCCACCACAAACCCGTTCTCCTGGGCGAATTTTGCCATCTGGATGGTCCGGTCGGTCCGGCAGTTTTCATGGGTGATGCACGTCTGGATGACGACGCTGAGACCCGCGTCTCTCGCGTTGAACAGGGCGGCCATGGCCTTCTCGTATGCGTTGTCGTTCCGGCGATTGTCGTTGTGCATCCGTTCGTCGAAGTCGTCGATGCTGATCTTGACCTTGTCGAGTCCCCAGGTTTTGAGGTTTCTTGCCATCTCCGGCGTCAAGAAATACCCGTTCGTGCTCATGGATAAATGGAACTTGTCTGGTTGCAGCGCCGCGATGACTTCTTCCAGGTCCTTCAGGATCAGGGGCTCTCCGCCGGAGAGGACGAGCTGGCACAGTCCGATCTCGTGGGCCTCGTCGGCGAAGCGCTTCATGTCCGGGGGGGAGAGGGAGCGGTCCTTCTTCGTGAAGCGGGTAGTGAAGCAATGGCGGCACTTCAGGTTGCAGGCCCGGTTGTAGCAGATGTCCACCACCGGCGTTGCCATTCCAGCCTGGAAGCGTTCGTCGAGCCGGATGATTTTCTCATAGACCAGAGGCTTTTCCCTCCGGAGTTTCTCCCTCCGGGCGGCCTCGATCTCCTTCTTCTGCTTCGCGGTTTCCATGATCCGTTCCCTACTCCTCGACGGGCTCCACGATCATGTTGGCCCGGAACTCCTCCCGATCGAGGAAAGGCCACATGTCCTCCAGCGGCTTGGACGCCATGGAGCCGTCGGGTTTCTGGTACGACGCCACCCGCGGCTCCCGGACCTCGTCCGGGATCAGCATGACGTCGCAGACCACGGGCCCCGGCAGGGCGAGAACCTCCCGGATCTTTTCCTTCAGGTCCCCCGGATGCGAAATGCGGACCGCCCTCAGTCCGTAAGCCCCGGCAAGCTTGAGCGGGTCCGGCAGCGTCAGGTTGCTGGAGGCGTCGGCCCCCGTCAACCGCCCGAAATAGCCGCTCTGCGAAACCCGGATGGAGGAGTATCCCTGGTTGTTCATGACGAAGAACGTGACGGGAAGGCCCAGCCGCCGGATCGTCTCCAGTTCCTGTGCGTTCATCTGGAACCCCCCGTCCCCGTCGATGCAGACGACGTGCCGCCCGCTACTGGCTAGGGCGGCCCCGAGGGCGGCGGGGGGACCAAAGCCCATGGCGCCGGTTCCCTTGTTGTGAAAAACGCGCTGCCCTTCCTTGACCCGGAAGGCGGTGAGAAAGAGCTCGCAGGCGACCCCGGCGTTCCCGGGCAGAACGATGTGCTCTCCCGTCAATTCCTCCGCGAGGATCTCCGAGAAGGCATAGACACTGATTCCCGCCGCATTCTCCCGGTGCTTCGGCTGGACAAAGGGGTACCGTGCCTGCCAATCCCGGCAGCGGTCCAACCAGGCGGAGCGGTCCCGGCGCTCGACACAACCGGCCTGCCGGATCATTTCCCGGATAAACCGTCCCGCATCCGTGCAAACCTCCAGATCAAGGATCCCGCCCAGCTTTCTCATCTCCGCGGGATCGAGGTTGACCATGATTTTTCGCGCCCCCCGGGCCAGGCGCTTCGGCTCGTAGGCAATCAGCGCCATGTCCAGGCGGGCCCCCAGGACAAGGAGCCAGTCGGCGTTCTGCAGCGTGAAATTGGAGCCCCGCGCCGCGATGGACCCGGGCATGCCGAAACAGAGGCCGTGGTTTGCCGGAAGCAGGTCCACTCCGAGTCGGGTGGTCAGGACGGGGACTCCCAACAGGCCGACCAGGTTGCGGAAATCGGCACATGCCCCCGCCACGCGGATGCCGTTGCCGGCAAGGACCACGGGCCGCTCGGATCCGTTCAACCAGTCGATGGCCCGGGCCGCTGCCTCCGCCGGTTCCCCCTCCCCTTCCGGTCTGGCGTCCGCCCCGGGATCGAATCCTTCGAGGATGCCCGGGTCCACATCCGCGGCCTGCACGTCCAGGGGAACGTCGATCCAGACGGGGCCCGGACGGCCGCTTTTGGCGAGGTGCAGGGCCTTCTCCAGGTGATGGCGGATCTTCGCGGGGTCCATGACGGTGACGGCGTATTTCGTGATCGGCTTCACGAGCGAGACGATGTCGATTTCCTGGACCCCCATCTGCCGAACGCCCGAGGTGCCGGCCAGGTCGGACCGCTTGACCTGCCCGGAGATGAAGAGGCAGGGCGTCGAATCCTGCCAGGCTGCCGCCACTCCCGTGATCGCGTTGGTCCCCCCCGGGCCGGTCGTGACGAGGGCGACCCCGAGGTCGTCCGCCACCCGGGCGTACGCCTCCGCGGCGACGGCGCACGCCTGTTCGTGGAGGCAGCCCACATAGCGGATGCCGGGGCAGCGCCCCAAGGAGTCGTTCAGATGCATCACGCCGCCTCCGGGCAGCATGAAGACATGGCGCACACCGGCGCCGGCAAGAAACTCGAATACGAAGTCGGAAAGCTTCATCGCGGATCCGTATGCGGGAGCATAAAAGGGTTCATGAGCTGCTGTCCGCCAGGACGTGGTCGACCAACTCCCGGACCGCCCCCCGGCCTCCAGGCTGGATTGTAACGAGGTTCACCACTCCCCTGACACGCTTATGGGCGCTGGAGGGCGCGGCGGACAGGCCGGCCAGGGCCAGTGCCGGCAAATCGTTCACGTCGTCGCCCATGAAGCAGACCTCGGAAAGATCAAGCCCCCGATTCTCCGCGAAGGAGCGCAGGGCAGCCGCCTTGTCCTTGCAGCCCTTGAAGACGTCGGCGATGCCCATCTTCGATGCGAAGCGATCGATCAGCTCGCCGCTCTCGCCGGAGATCAGTGCAAACATAAGCCCGGCCCTGGTTCCCAGGGAAACGCCCATGATGTCATAGAAGGAAAACTGCTTGTATTCGGCTCCGTCGGGACCCCAGCAGAAAGTCCCGTCCGTCAGCACCCCGTCCACGTCCAGCGCAATGGCCTTGATCTTCGGCTTCATGTCAGCCCTTGCGCCTCAGCTTCTTCATGATCGGGACTTCCCGCTCGGCAATGCGCTTGACGCCGTCGCCCATGGAGATTTCCACGAGCCGGATGTCCCGGACAAGGCGGATAACGCCGCTGGTTCCAAGAGACGCGGCATGGTCCGATCCCCACATGGCCCGCTCCAGGGTGATGTGCCTCTCGACGGCGCAGGCCCCCATGGCGAATGCCGCCACGGACGAGGCAAGGCCCGTCTCGTGGCCCGAATAGCCGACGGGAATCGTGTACCGTTCGCGGAAGAAAGGAATCACCTTCAGGTTCAGCTCCGAATAATCCGCCGGGTAGGTGCTGCAGGAGTGCAGGATGACGAGGTCCTTCTTCCCGAGGACTTCGACGGCGTGATCGACCTGCTCCAGGGTGCTCATCCCCGTGGAGATGATGAGGGGCCGCCCTTTGCTCCGGTAATGCCGGAGGAGGCTGTCGTCCGTCAGCGAGGCGGAGGCGATCTTGAAGCAGGGAACGTCGTACCGGTCGATGAAATCGACAGACCCCTCGTCCCAGCAGGAGGCAAACCAGGGGATCTTCTTTTCCCGGCAGTACCGGTCGATGACATCGTATTCGGGCTTCTCGAACTCCAGGCCGTACTTCAGATCACCATTGGTATCACCAAAAGGGCTTTCCCGGGGCTTATTGAGTTCTTCCGCGGAATAGACGACGTCCACGGTGCGCTTCTGGAACTTCACTGCGCTGCATCCCGCCACGACGGCCAGGTCGATCAGCTTCTTCGCGATCTCGATATCCCCGTTGTGGTTGATCCCGATCTCCGCGATGATGTAGCAGGGATGGCCATCCCCGACCAGGGCGTTTCCGATTCTCACTTCCGCCATGTCATTTCTCCGTTTGCTGGTTTGTAATTCGATTCCACAGCATCGTCTTTCCGATGGCGCTGTGAAGGTTGATCTCCTGCCCCAATCCAAGCTCCGAGCTCGCCTTCGATGTGTCCGGGACATACCGGCCCGGCGCGACACCCCGCGTTTCTTTCCCCAGGACCGTCACCTTCAGCGGAGGCGCGTGTTGCCGGGAGACCGCCCGGGCAATCTGCCGAATCGTGACCGCCCTCTCGGATCCGACATTATACGGCCTGCCGGATACCCCCCGGAACAGGATCGTCCACAGCCAGACGGCAAGATCGGCCGCGTACAGGTAGGACCGGACGGCCTTTCCGTCTCCCTTGACGACAACCGTGCGGCCGGCCAGGGCATCCCGGATGAAATCTCCCGCGGCAAAGCGTCCGTCCAGCGGGAGATACGGCCCGATAAAGGAAAAGCAGCGGGCAACCTTGGCCTCGAAACCGCATTCCTCCGCCCGGAGAACCGTCAGCGTCTCCATGATCCGCCGTACATGATGATAGGCATCTTCCCCCGAGGCGGGATCCCTGGAGCCCGTAAAATCCTCCGGAACCCGGTCCATTCCCGCGGGCGGCGGCCCGTATACGGCGCCGGTGCTCACGAGGAGCATTTTCCGGACGCCCGCCTCCATGCAGAAATCGAGGACACGGTTTGTCGCCCGGATCATTTCGTCCGCCATCCGCCGGGGCCGGATTTTCCCGCCTTCCGGTTCCTGGTAAACGGCGGCATGAATCAGGTGGGTAAAAGGCCCCCGCGGGAACCGGAAGCGTCCCATGTCCCCGGTGAGCAGCCGGACCGCCGGGTCTCCCGCCAGGTGTGGCGCCTTTTTCGCGAATCGTCCCGGGTCGCGGGTCAGGACCACGGCCCTCGCCTTCAGCCCCAGTTCCCGGTTGGCCCACAGAAGGCTCTCCAGGAGCCAGCAACCGAAAAATCCCGTCCCGCCGGTGATGAAGATCCGGCCGCCCCGCAGTTCTTCCCAGAGGTCCCGGGTCCGCTCCAGGACGTGGTCCAGATCCTCCGCCAGGGGGTTCCCGGCGGCCATCCCGCCTCGCCTGCGATTCCCGGTCACGGCGGCCGTCCGCATAACCCGTTCCGATGCCTTCTGCTGCACGTTCACCATGTCTTCCAGGGCGGATTTCCGCTTTCCCAGAGGGATTCCAGGTACTTGAGTTCACGCAGCGTGTCCATGCACTGCCAGAAGCCCTCATGGCGGTACGCGTACACCCGGCCTTCCGCGGCGAGCCGCTCCATGGGGTCGTGCTCCCACATGACGTCCCGCTCGATACAGTCCAGGGCGGTTGGTTCGACGACGAAGAATCCGCCGTTGATCCATCCCTCCCGGACAACGGATTTTTCCTTGAATCGGACGATGCGGTCGCCGTCGAAGTCCAGGGCACCGAAGCGGGCGGGCGGCCTCACGGCGGTCAGCGTCACGAGCCCCTTTCGGGTACGGTGAAAGGCCAGGAGCTTATCCAGGTCCACGTCGCCCACGCCGTCCCCGTAGGTCATGAAGAACCGTCCCCTCGGCAGGAGCGGCGCGATGCGCTTCAGGCGCCCCCCCGTCATGGTCTCCAGGCCCGTGTCCACGAGGTGAACCGTCCAGTCCTCCCCGTTGGCGCAATCCAGCACGCCGATGCGTCCGTCTCCTAGATTGACCGTGAAGTCGCGGTTCAGGGTGTGGAATTCCAGGAAATAGCGCTTGATGTACTCGCCCTTGTAGCCCAGGGCCAGGTAGAATTCCCGGCATCCATACCGGGCATAGTGCTTCATGATGTGCCAGAGCATGGGCCGTCCACCGATCTCCACCATCGGCTTCGGCCGAACCTCCGTCTGCTCCGCCAGCCTCGTCCCCATCCCGCCGCAGAGGATCACGACGGCCGGCATCTTCTTTCCTCTCATGTTCCGGGGCATCCTCTCCCTCCGGCATCCGGAAACCGGGTGCGATCTTTTATCCCGCCGAAACCATACACGATCTCAGGCCTGCTTTCCATCCCCGATCCGGTGCGCCGGGACTGTCTCATGCGCACATTCCATGATCAAAGAATGTGACGGACGTCACGCAGACGATCAAAACCCTGTCATGTCGAGGATTTTTCGTATCGCCGGATCTGGCAGAGCGAGAGGGTCCGGAGGTTTTCCTTCCCCTCCTGCCAGGCGCGATACCAGGCTGCCGTCCAGTCGACGGCCTCCCCGGCGGAGAGGACGGGCCACCAGCCGAGAATCTTCCGCGCCTTGTCGGTGCAGAGGGCCAGCGCGTGGGCCTCGTGAGGCGCGTTCCCTCCCTGCCTTCCCACCCGGAGCCTGCCCTCCGGCCAACGGGCAACGAAGCGGGCCGCCAGTTCGCGGACCGGCATGGCCGAGCCGTCGGTGGGTCCGAAGTTCCAGGCGCCGGAGAAGCGAACGGAGTCTTCCGCCAGGCGCCGAGCCAGCAGAAGGTATCCCGAGAGCGGCTCCAGGACGTGCTGCCAGGGGCGGGTGGCCCCGGGATTCCGGATGACGACGGCCTTTCCCGCCGCAAGGGCCCGGACACAGTCCGGGATGAGGCGGTCCGCTGCCCAGTCCCCTCCCCCGATGACATTCCCGGCCCGAGCCGTGGCGAATCCCGGGTGCGGTCCGCGGCCGGCGGGATTGAAATACGATCGACCGTAGGCCCCGCAGACGATCTCCGCGGCGCCCTTGCTGGCACTGTAGGGGTCATGGCCGCCCAGGGGGTCCTCTTCCCGGTAGCCCCAGACCCATTCGCGGTTCTCGTAGCACTTGTCGGACGTCACGACGACGGCGGCACGGACGGAGGGCGCGCTTCTTATGGCCTCCAGGACGTTGACGGTGCCCCCGACGTTGACGTCGAAGGTCTCCTTGGGATGGTCGTAGGAAGTCCGGACGATGGCCTGGGCCGCCAGGTGGAAGACGACTTCCGGCTCCGCCTCCCGGAAGGCGTTCCGCACGGCTTCGAGATCGCGGATGTCTCCCTCCCGGTGGCGGATCCGCTTCTCCAGGTCCAGGATGGCAAAGTGGGAGGGCTCCGTCGCCGGCGGCAGGGCGAAGCCGGTGACCTCGGCCCCGAGCTTCCGGAGCCACAGCGCGAGCCAGGAGCCCTTGAAGCCCGTATGGCCCGTCACCAGGACCCGGCGGCCGCGATAGAAGTCGTCAAACGGGTTCATGCCGATTCACACCTCCCTTTCCAGGAACCGCCGGAGGACGTCCATGGTGTAATCGATCTGGGCCTCCCCGATCCCAGGATAGGTGCCGATGAAGAAGGCGTCGTTCATGATCCGGTCCGCCCCTGCCAACTCCCCGGCGACGCGGCGGGGGATGTCCAGGTAGGCCGGCTGGCGGAGCAGGTTCCCCCCGAAGAGATTCCTCGTCTCGACCCGTTTTTCGTTCAGATAATCCGTGATCTGCCGCCGGGTGAAGCCCGCCCCCTCTCGAACCGTCAGGGGGAAGGCGAACCAGGCGGGATCGCTGCCCGGGGTTGCCTCGGGGAGAAGGAAACGGTCCTCCAGGGGACGGAATCGCTCCATCCAGGATCGGTAGTTCTCCCGCCTGGCGGCGCAGAACCGGTCCAGCTTCTTCAGCTGCTCCACGCCGATGGCGGCCTGGATGTCCGTGGCTTTCAGGTTGTAGCCCAGGTGGGAGTAGACGTACTTGTGGTCGTACCCCTCCGGCAGGTCGCCGTGCCGACCGGTGAAGCGCCGTCCACAGGCGTTGTTCTGGCCGGGACCGCAGTGGCAGTCGCGGCCCCAGTCCTTCAGGGAGCGGAGTATCCGGAGCAGAAGCGGATCCGAGCAGGCCACGGCTCCCCCCTCGCCCAATGTGATGTGGTGGGCGGCGTAGAAGCTGAACGTGGAGAGAATCCCGAACGTCCCGGCCTGCCGGCCCCGGTACGTGGACCCCAGGGCGTCGCAGCAGTCCTCGATGAGGAACAGATCGTGCCTCCGGACGATCTCCAGGACAGCGTCGGCGTCGATGGGATTTCCCAGGGTATGGGCCAGGAAGACGGCCCTCGTCCGGGGGCCGACGGCGGCGGCGATGTCGTCCGCCCGCGGATTGTAGGTCGGGGTGGAAGAGTCGATGAAGACCGGCACGAGACCGTTCTGGAGAATCGGATTCACGGTGGTGGGAAAGCCCGCGGCCGCGGTAATGATCTCGTCTCCCGGCTTCAGGCGGCGGTCTTTCAGGAGCGGCGACGTCAGGGCCGTGACGGCCAGGAGGTTCGCCGAAGAGCCCGAATTCACGAGAACGGTCTCCCGGACACCCAGCTTCTCCGCCAGGTCTTGCTGAAACCGCTGTGCATGGGCGCCTTCGGTGAGCCAGAAATCGAGGGATGCCGCAACGGCTGCCTGGATCTCGCGCTCGTCGAACATGCGCCCGGCATAATGGACGGGGGTCTCTCCCGGAACGAAAGGCTCCCCGGCGCGACCGGCGGCGTACAGCTCCGCAACCAGGTCCCCGATCTCCTCGCGAATCTCGGTTCGTGTCACATCACGCATTCCGGATTGCCTCCTCCCGGGGACATGGTAATTCCGGCGCCCCGCCATCCGCAAGGCATAAAAAAACAGCACCTTCCCTCGGAAAGATGCTGTTTTCAGCGGGCGGAAGGGTCACCCTCGATTTTCCGGGCATTCCCCATGTCTCTCGCCAGAATTGGTGCCCGCAGGGCTTTTAAAAGATGGTCGGGGCGAGAGGATTTGAACCTCCGACCCTCTGAACCCCATTCAGATACGCTACCAGGCTGCGCCACGCCCCGACACACTGGAGCAGCGTATATCACCCGGTACTATGCCTGTCAAGCGTTATGGCTGCGGCGTTTTGGCTGCAGCCCCCCCCACACCGGGCCTCCGCGGAACGCCGCTTCCGCGGGGACGGGAGACGATGCGACTCGACCTTTTTCCAGTCCGCCGTTCAGGCGGCCTCGACACGAACGGCGCAGACCTTGAATTCGGGAATCTTCCCGATGGGATCAAGCGCCGGGTTCGTGAGGAGATTCACCGCGGCCTCGCGGAAATGGAAGTTCATGAAAACCGTACCCACGGGTGAGCGGTCCGTGACCCTGGCCTTTGCCTCCACGGCTCCCCGGCGCGAGGTGAGCCGCACCGCGCGCCCGTCGTCGATGCCAAGGCGCGACGCATCCTCGGGATGGATCTCGACGAGGCTCTCGGGATACCGCTCCGAGAGGCCCTTCGCCAGGCGGGTCATGGTCCCCGTGTGATAGTGGTAGAGAACCCGTCCCGTGGACAGGATCATTGGATACTCCTTGTCCGGCTGCTCCGCCGGCGGCAGGTACTCGATGGCGGCAAAGAGGCCCCGGCCACGTGTAAAGCGGTCCTTGTGGAGAAACCGCGTCCCCGGATGCTCGACGTTCGGGCAGGGCCACTGGATCCCCTCCCGCTCGATCCGCTTGTAGGAGATGCCGGCGCAGCTCGGGGTGACTTTCCGGATCTCCTCCCAGATCTCCCGCACATTGCCGTATGCCATGGGATATCCCATGCGGGTTGCGATGCCCGCGATGATCGCCCAGTCCGGGAGCGCCTCCCCCGGGGAACTGACGGCCTTGCGGATCCTCTGGACACGCCGCTCCGTGTTGGTGAACGTCCCATCCTTCTCGGCGAATGACGCTGAAGGCAGGACCACGTCGGCGAGACGGGCCGTCTCCGTCAGGAAGATGTCCTGGACCACCAGGAAATCGAGTTTTTTCAGGGAATCTTCCACGTGTGACAGGTCCGGATCGGAGACCATGGGATTCTCGCCCATGATGTAGAGCCCCCGGATGTCGCCGTGGTGGGCGGCATTCATGATCTCCACGACCGTCAGGCCCGGCTTGTCCGGAAGGGCCTTCACTCCCCAGGCCTTCTCGAAGAACGCCCGGACCTCCGGGCTGGCCACCTGCTGGTAGGCCGGGAGGACGTTCGGCAGGGCCCCCATGTCGCAGGCCCCCTGGACGTTGTTCTGCCCCCGGAGGGGATTCACGCCGCCTCCCTCGACGCCGACGTTGCCGCAGAGCATCGACAGGTTGGCGATGGATTTGACGTTATCCGTCCCGGTGATGTGCTGGGTGATGCCCATGGAGTAGAGAATGGAGGCGCGCTTCGCCTTCGCGTACATCCGGGCCGCCCGTTTCAGGTCCTCCGCGGGAACGCCGGAGATCTTCTCGACCTCCTCCGGAGTGTACTTCTCCACAACCTTCCGGAAGGCTTCGAAATTCTCGGTCCGGCCCTCGACATAGGCCTTGTCGTAAAGGTTTTCCGCCAGGATGACGTTCATCAGGCCGTTCAGGACGGCCACGTCCGTCCCGGGCCTCTGGCGGAGCCAGATGTCGGCGTATCTGGTCAGGGTGATTTCCCGCGGGTCGATGACGATCAGCTTCGTCCCGTGCTGGCGGACGGCCCTCTTCACCACGGCCCCGATGACCGGGTGGTTCTCCGTGGTGTTCGTCCCCGTTGCCAGGATGCACTCGGTGCTCTCGATTTCCGCGATGGAGTTCGTCATGGCTCCACTCCCGAAGGCGGCGGCCAGACCGGCCACCGTTACGGAGTGTCAGAGCCGTGCGCAGTGATCCACATGGTTGGTGCCGATCACCGCGCGCATGAACTTCTGGAAGAGGTAATTCTCCTCGTTGGAGCAGCGGGCCGAGGAGAGGCCAGCCAGGGCGTCAGGCCCGTTCTTCTCCCGAATTTCCCCGAAGCGTTTCGCCACGAGGTCCAGGGCCTCCTCCCACGAGGCCTCCTCCAGTTCGCCGCCCTTCTCCCTGCGGATCAGCGGCGTCTTGAGGCGGTCCGGGTGCTGGACGAAGTCCATGCCGAACCGTCCTTTCACGCAGAGACTTCCCAGGTTGGGCTCGCCGAAGGCCGGATTTCCCGTCACGGAGACAATGCGGTCTTCATGGACATTCAGTTCCATCTGGCAGCCGACGCCACAGTAGGTGCAGGTCGTGCGGACCTTTTTCACCTCCCAGGGTCTCCCTGAGAAACGGGCGGGACGGAGCGTGATGGCGCCCACGGGGCAGGCGTCCGCACACTCTCCGCAGAAAAAGCAGTTCGAGTCGATGTAGTCGGCGTCGAAGGCGGGACCGACCTTGGCCCGGGATCCGCGGCGGTTGAAGTCGAGAACCTCGTTCACCTGGATCTCGTTGCACGCCCGGATGCACCGGCCGCAGAGGATGCACTTGTTCAGGTCCCGCTGGATCATGGTGTTGGACTGATCCTTCGCGTGCCCGGGGGGCTGGATGTCGAAGCGGGGCTTCTCGATCTGGAACCGGTAGACCAGGTCCTGGAGTTCGCAGTTGCCGTTGCGCTCGCAGGTAAGACAATTGTGATCCCCCGAGGACCAGAGAAGCTCCACGACCATCCGCTGGGCCGCGCGGACCTTCGGCGTGTCCGTACGGACCACCATGCCCGGACTGACCGGCATACAGCACGACGCGACGAGCGTACGGGCACCCTCGACGTCCACCACGCACACACGGCAGGCGCCGACCCTGGTTGTCCGATCCATGTAGCAGAGCGTGGGAATAAAGATCCCGTTCTGCCGGGCTACCTCCAGGATCGTCTGTCCCGGTAGGGCTTTGACGGCCTTGCCGTCGATGGTGAGAGGGATTTTCTTTTCCATGGCTTTCCAGATCCTCCGCAAGATTTTATTGATATGGGCCGGCTGCCAGGACACGAACATGCAATGCCGAAAGGTCCCTTGCACAACAACCCTTATGTTTAATATAGCGCTTATCGGTAACCAATCGGCAAGATATTGTCAACTCTGAAAAAAGGGCCTTCTCCGCGCTTTTTCAAACCTTGACCATCCCGGCAAATTCCGTTAGTGGATGACCGGTTCCTGTTTGATCCGCTTCCCCGGCCAGTCAAAATACGGAACAGAGAGGAGAACCATCGATGAGAGGAACGCGATGGGCCGGGACCGTGATCCTGGTCACACTGTTCCTGGCCGGCACGGCGACGGCGGCGGAGGCTTTCCGCTGCCGCGGCGGCGCCCTCGTTTCGGAGGGGGACAGCAAGGCGAAAGTCATCCTGGAGTGCGGCGACCCCCTGCTGAAGGAGAAGGTTTCCTCCGTTGAAACGGGGACGTCGGTCGAGGAGGAAACAAAAGACAAAAAGAAGGGAACCCGGAAAAAGGTGGCCAGCAGGAAAGGAAAGCGGCAGAGCGTCGAGCGCTGGTCCTACAACTGCGGCGAGAACGATTTCATCTACCACCTCTCCTTTCAGGGGGGGATCCTGAAAAAGGTGGAGACCGCGGGACGGGGGAAGGGTCCGTCCCGCTGTCCGTAACGGACGGAGGGGGGCGGAGCGGAAATCCGACCCCCCTGCCGGAAAAACGTGAAGAACCGCCTGCCGCGAAAGGAAGGAGGAGCCATGCAGAACTTCATCTTCGAAAACCCCACGCGGATCCTCTTCGGAAAGGGACAGATCCGGCGGATCGGGGCGGAGGTGCGCCGCCACGGAGCGAAAGTGCTCCTCGTCTACGGAACCGGCAGCATCAAGCGCAACGGGGTCTACGACCAGGTCATGGCCTCCCTGGCTGAGGCGGGGGTCGCCGTTGCGGAGTTTCCCGGCGCCCGTTCAAACCCGGTCCTCTCGCACGTCCGCCTGGGCATCGAACGGGCCCGGAACGAAGGAGCCGACGTCGTCCTGGCGGTAGGGGGCGGAAGCGTCATCGACACGGCCAAGGCTATCGCCGCAGGCGTTCCGGCCGAATGCGACGTCTGGGATTTCTTCCTCCGGAAAAGCGCCATCAAAAAGGCCCTGCCGGTCCTCACCGTGGTCACCGTCTCCGCCAGCGCATCGGAGATGAATCCCGCCGCCGTCATCACTAACGAGGATGGAGCCCGAAAATACAGCATCCGGGACATGGCGGTCCAGCCGAAGGCCTCCGTCCTGGATCCGACGGTTCTCTTCAGCCTTGACCGCGCCTACAGTGCCTACAGCGCCGTCGACATCATCGCCCACATGCTGGAGGGCTATTTCACCAACACCGCCACGTCCAGCGACCTGCAGGACGGGTTGGTGGAGGCCCTGATGCACAGCGTCATGGAGAGCACCGGCGTGATCCTCCGGGAGCCGGAGAACTACGAGGCCCGGGCGACGCTGATGTGGTCCGCCGTCCTGGGCTTCAACGGCCTCACCACCGCCGGAATGGGAATCGTCGGCTTCCCCATGCACATGGTCGAGCACGCCCTGAGCGCCCTCTACGACATCCCGCACGGGGCGGGGCTCTCCATCGTCATGCCCGCCTGGATGACCTGGGCCGCCCGGAAGAACCCCGCCCGGTTCGCCCGCCTGGCCCGCCGGATCTTCCATGTCGAAGCGGCGGACGATACCGAGGCCGCCCGGGAGGGCATTGAGAGCCTCAAGAAATGGTTCGCCGCCATCGGCAGTCCCGTGACCCTGGCGGAGGGAAAGATCCCCGAGGAGGGAATCGGCCTCATCACGGAGAACGCCTTTGCCCTCGCCCAGGTGTGGGGGCTCAAGGATTACACGAAAGAAGCGATTGCCGAGATACTGACCCTGTGCCGCTGACGGCGAAGGCTTCCGTACAGGAGACGTTGAGAGGAAATACCCATCAGGAGTACGTGTCGATGGACGATGCAAAGAGTTATGAGAAGCTGAATCAGGAGATGGAGCAGGCCCGCCGCCGGATTGCCTTCCTGGAAACGAAGCTGGCCAGTCTGGGCGGGACCTGGAGCCATCCGTTTTCCGGTCTGAAGGAAGCGTTGTCGCCAAGCCAGAGCGCCGAGCCCGTCTCGGAAAACGAGCTGCAGTACCGCTCCCTCATTCAGAGCCTGCAGGAAACGGTGTATGCCCTCGACGTGGACGGCACGGTCACGTTCGTCAGTCCCCAGATTGAGTCAGTGCTGGGGTACCGCCCCGAGGAGATGATCGGCCAGCCCTTCATGTCCTACATCCATCGGCACGACCTCAAGGAGATGCTCAACCGCTTCGAACTGGAGGGGAGCTCGGGGATGCAGCCCTGGGAGAGCAGGCTGTACGCCAAGGACGGGCGCATCATCTGGGTGCGCGCCGCCATCAGCCGGAAGATCTTCCAGGACGGGCGGTACTGCGGCATCACCGGAACCCTCTCCGACGTGACCGAGCGGCGGAAGATGGAGGAGGACCTCGCTGAGAGCAGGCGCCGCCTGGCCAACCTGATGGACCACCTCCCCGGCATGGCGTTTCGCTGCGCCAACGACCGGGACTGGAACGTGGACTACGTCAGTGCAGGCTGCCTTGAGCTGACCGGTTACACCCCCGAAGAGCTCACCGGCGGCGTGGTCACGTACAACGAGCTCATCCACCCGGTGGACCGGGACAGCGTCTGGAACAGGATCCAGTCCGTCATCACCGGAGGCCGGACCTATCGCCTCACGTACCGTCTCCTGACCCGGGACGGAAAGGAGAAGTTCGTCTCGGAGCAGGGCAACGGAATCCCCTCGGCCGATGGGAAAGTCACTACCCTGGAAGGATTTATCAGCGATATCACTGATCAACACCTGGCCGAAGCTCGCGTCCGGGACAGCTTCGCCAGGATCCGCAGGGCTCTCGGCGGGATCATCAAGGTGATGGCCTCCACGATCGAATACCGGGACCCCTGCACGTCGGGCCACCAGCAGCGCGTATCGGACCTGGCCCGCCGAATCGCCCAGGAGCTGAATCTGCCGGCGGACCAGGTGGACGGCCTGCGCATGGCCGGCGCCATCCACGACATCGGCAAGGTGGCCGTTCCCGCGGAGATCCTCGGCAAACCCTCGGAGCTCAGCCCCATCGAGATGCTCCTCGTCAAGACCCATGCCCAGACCGGCTTCGAAATCATCCGGGAGATCGAGTTTCCCTGGCCCATCGCCCGCATGGTCCTGGAGCACCACGAACGCCTGGACGGATCGGGCTACCCCAGCGGCCTCAAGGGGGACGAGATTCTCCTGGAATCAAGAATCCTTGCGGTGGCGGACGTCGTGGAGGCCATGTGCTCCCATCGTCCCTACCGGCCGGCCCTCGGCACCGAGGTGGCCATGGACGAGATCCGGACCCACCGGGGAACCCTGTACGACGCAGTCGTCGTCGACGCCTGCCTCGCCCTCTTCCAGGAAAAGGATTACCGCCTCGAATAGAATTTTCCCCGACCTGACCCATCTTCTTCTTGACAACGATTGTTTGGCATGCCAAATATACGCATGCCAAACACACGGACCGACCCACCGCCTCCGGCGGACGACCGCTTCATCTACATGCTGAGCACGGCGCAACAGCAGATCCGAAACCACATCAATGCCGCCCTGACCTCAAATGGAATCCGGGTCACCATCGCCCAGAGCGGCATCCTCTTCCTCCTCAAGCAGCGGGACGGCAGAACCATGACGGAGTTGAGCACGATCCTCGCCGTGGACAACTCCACCCTGACGGGACTGGCGGACCGCCTGGAGCGTGCAGGCTTCATCCGCCGTGACGCCAATCCGGGAGACCGGCGCTCGTCCAACCTGTACCTGACACCGGCCGGAAGAGAAGAATGCAACAGGGCCAAAGAGGTGATCCGCGCGGTGAACCGGCAGGTGAAGGAGGGTTTCTCGGAGGCGGATCTCGACACCTTCCGGCGCATCCTGCAGGACATTTCCAGGAGATTCGGGCGCAACAGCGGCCCGCACAAGACCGCCGACGGAGGGGAATCGCCATGATGCAGGCAGAGCAGGAGCGAATCCGGCAGGAGACCGGGCGGGTCGCCCGGTTTGCCGAGTCCGTCATCGACCCGCACCGGTCGGAGCTGACCCGGACGGCCCTGTTCCCGCCCGACCTCTGGGAGCGCATGGGCCGGGAGGGATTCTACCGGATCGGCATCCCCGTGGAAGCCGGCGGCAGCGGTGGCGGCGCACCGGCCATTCAGGCCGTCGGCGAGACCCTGGCCCTCCACGGCGGCTGCTTGGGAGTGGTTCTTTCCTGGCTGATCCAGGTGATGGTGACCCGGTGGGTTTTCCTGCAAGACGCCACGGAGGACCAGCGCCGCCAGTGGCTGGACTCCGTCATTTCGGGCCGGACCGTCATCTCGCTCGCCGCCTCGGAACCGAAGGTGGGAGCCCACCCGAAATTTCTAAAAACCTCCGCGGAGCCGCGGGACGGCGGATGGGTCCTCAACGGGGAGAAGGCCATGCTCTCCAACGGTCCCCTGGCCGGTCTCTTCGTGGCCCTGGCCGTAACCGGCGGAACGGAGAAGAAAAAGTCCTTCGGCACCTTCCTGGTTCCCGCCGACGCCCCGGGACTGATCCGGACCGAGCCGGCGGACATGAAGGCGCTTCACCCTTCTCCACACGGCGGGATTATCCTGAAGGACTGTTTTGTCCCGCCGGAGGCCGCCCTGGGGGAAACGACCGACGCCTACCGGCGACTGGCGTTCCCGTTCCGGGAGATCGAGGACACCCTGCTCATGGGCCCCGTCACGGGCGTCCTGTTCCGCCAGGCCCGTCTCCTCTCCGCGCTCTTCCGGGACGCCACCGAGCCGGGTGAAGAGATCCGCGCCGACCTGGGACGTCTTTCCGCCCAACTGGACATGATCCGGATCCTGGCCCGGGAGGCGGCCTGGCTTCTCGACCATCCCGATCCCGCGCGCCCCCTCTTCTCCCTGCTCTTCACCTTCCGCGAGATGGCGGACCACTGCCAGTTCCTCCTGGACGACCTGGCCTCCCAGGGGGGCTTTGCCTCCGATGGAGACCTGGCCGGCTGGGCCTCGGACACCCGCCTGGCCCTTTCGGTGGGACGCAACGTGCTCACGCTGCGCCTGAAAAAGGCGGGGCTCGACTTCATCCGGAACCCGAAGTGACGGAAACGCGAATGGACGGAAAGGTAATCATGAACGAAGACCGGCAGAACCGGATCGCCTCCTGGGAAGCGGTCCAGCAGGGATTCCGCGGGACGGGCTATATCGCCGACCGCGCCATCGCCACGACGGTGTATCTTGCCTGGCACCTGGGGAAACCGATCCTCGTGGAGGGGCCCGCCGGCGTCGGCAAGACGGAGCTGGCCAAGACGGCCGCCGCCTTCCTGGACCTCCCGCTGATCCGCCTGCAATGCTACGAGGGGCTCGACGAGGCAAAAGCGCTGTACGAGTGGAAATACGGCAAGCAGCTCCTCTACACGCAGCTCCTGAAGGACAAGCTCGACGAGATCGTCTCCCGGGACAACGGCTTCGCGGCGGCCATCGACAAGCTCCACCGGTACGACGATATCTTCTTTTCTCGCCATTTCCTGGAGCCGCGGCCGCTCCTGAAGGCCCTGGAGCACCCCGGCGGCGCGGTCCTCCTGGTGGACGAGATCGACAAGGCCGACGAGGAGTTCGAGGCCTTCCTCCTGGAGATCCTCTCGGAATACCAGGTGTCCATTCCGGAGATCGGCACGGTCTCCGCGGCGTCCCGCCCCTTTGTCTTCCTCACCAGCAACAACACCCGGGAATTGAGCGAGGCCCTGAAACGGCGCTGCCTCCACCTCTTCATTCCCTTCCCCGACGCCGCCCTGGAGCGCCGGATCGTCCGCAGCCGCGTCCCGGACCTGCCGGAGAAGCTGGAGAAGCAGCTGGTCTCCTTCATCCAGGAGATCCGGGGCCTGGACCTGAAGAAGGCCCCCTCCATCAGCGAGACCATAGACTGGGCGCGGGTGGTCGTTCTGCTCCACGCGGAGCGCCTGACCACGGAGGTCGTACGCGACACCCTCCACGTCTTCCTGAAGTACCAGGACGACGTGCATACCGTGGAGGAGCGGATGCCGCAGCTTGCCCCGCTGCTCCTGCGCAACGACGCGGGCTGATCCGATGGACCGGGTGCTGGAGGACTTCGTCACGGCCCTGCGGCTGGCGGGAGTCCGGATCTCCGTCGCCGAGACCCTCGACGCCTGCGCCGCCGCCACGCTGGTGGGGTACGGAAACCGCCTGCTCCTGAAGGATTCCCTCGGCGCCGCCCTGGCCAAGTCCGGGCGCGAGAAGGCGTTGTTCTCCGACACCTTCGACCGTTTCTTCACCGAGTTTTCCTGCAACGCCACCGTTCCGGGGCAGGAAGACGATCCGTCCCGGGACGCCCCGCTCCCGGAGGATCCCCTGAGCCGGATGCTTCTCCAGCGGGATCAGGCCGCTCTCGCAGCAGCCCTCCAGGAAGCTTCCCGGCAGGCCGGAATCCGGTCCATCCGCCTGCCGACGCAGCGGAGCCTCTACACCGTCCGTATCCTCAACGCGCTGGGGATCGAGGGGCTCGACGGAGCGATCCGCACCCTCTCGGGGGCCGGCAGCGGCGTCTCCCTGGCCCAGGCCGACACGCTCCAGGCGGCCCGCCAGGAGCTCACGGAGAGTGTCCGGCGCTACGTGGAGCAGCAGCTCGACCTCTACGGCCAGGGCCTTGTCAACCAGTATCTGGAGGACGCCCTGCGGAAGACCCGTCTCTCCCACCTGGAGCAGCGCCACTTCGAGAAGATGGGCGAGATGATCCGCCGCCTCGTGAAGCGTCTCAACGACATCCACTCGCGCCGGAGGAAGGCGGCCCGGCGGGGCCACCTGGACTTCAAGCGAACCCTTCGGCACAACGTGCCCTACGGGGGCTTCCTTTTCGACCCGAAGTGGAAACAGCGGAAGCTGAACCGGCCCGACGTGCTGGTGATCTGCGACATCAGCCGGTCCATGATGCGCCTCGTCCGCTTCTTTCTCCTGTTCCTCTACGGCCTCAACGAGGAGATCCTCCGTATCCGCACCTTCGTCTTCTGCTCGAACCTGGTGGAGGTGTCGGACGTCTTTGATCGATATCCCGTGGAGGAGGCCGTGGACCGTCTCCAGCAGGGTGCGGACCTGCCGATCGTCATGGGCCTGACGGATTATTCCCGGTCGCTGAAAGACTTCCGGCAGCAATACCTGGATGCCGTGACCAGACGGACGACCGTCCTGTTTCTTGGGGACGGGCGGAACAACAACGCCGACCCGGATGCCCGCATCCTCCGGGAGGTCTACCAGCGGTGCCGGCGCCTTGTCTGGCTGAATCCGGAGCCGCGATCGTTCTGGGGAACCGGCGACTCGGAGATGAAGCGCTTCCTGCCGTACTGCCACACGGCCCGGGAGTGCAACACCCTGGACCACCTGGAACGGGTGATCGGGGCGTTGCTGGCGCGCACCCGGCATTAGCCCGTGCGGTTGAAAAGGGATCGTCTGCGGCGTTGCCCTGATCCCGTGCCACTCGACGTACCATCAAGTACGCCTCGCGGCCCGGAATTGCGGGCGCCTTGCATCCAACCCCTTTTGAACCGCACGGAAAAGGGCAGATGGATCCGTCCTTTTCACGTGTTCATTCATTCGTCCTTCAAAGGAGGGGAAACCATGGAAAGACAAGAGGAAAGCAAATCGACCTGCATCGCCTGCCTGTACTTCGAGAGCGAGGCAGAAGGCGCCCGGGAGCACTGCTGGCGCTTCGCCCGCTTCGTCGACCACGTGATCACCGATGCCACGCGTGACTGCGCCTACTGGACACCCAAGGCATGAACACGCGAGAACGCAAAAAGAAGCGGATTTGAAATCCGTTCTCCTATTTTCTTTGACTTCGCATTGAGGCGCGGGGGCTGCCACGGGGGCTCCCGCTGTCGCGAAAACGTTTCCGCTCTACGCCTTATGAAACCGATGAGCCATTGGTCCGGAAACGTTTTCTGATTGCTCCTCTGGGAACCCCCGGTCGCGCCCCCGCGAACGTTTGTGGGGAGGAGGGGCTTCCCGGAGCGCGAATAGCGGCTTTTTCGGGGCACCCTGCCGTCGCAGCGCAGCGCCCGCAAAGTCATCTGTCTGAGCGCCCCCAGGCGCGAGTTATGACTTTGCAGCGGAGCGAGACGTTGCAGGGTCGAAAAAACGCTTCTGAGCGCGAGGGAAGCCCTGCTCCCACATGCCTGCCTACCATCCGCGCCTGATTTTCTTAAAAAAGAGAAAAAAGGAAGAGGAACGGATTTCAAATCCGTCCGTTTCTCCGAGGCCTGCATTCTCCAGAATTATTTCCAGACCTCCGGATTGACGAGGTTCGGCGGCCGTTCTCCCCGCAGCCCCGCCAGGAGATTCGTCACGGCCAGATCGGCCATCTTCATCCGGGTCTCCCACGTGGCACTCCCGACATGGGGCAGGAGGACGGTGTTGTCCAGTTCCGCCAGTCCGGCCGCCAGCCTGGGCTCTTCCTCGTAGACGTCCAGGCCGGCCGCGGCGATGGTACCTGCACGGAGGGCGTCCACGAGGGCCTTCTCGTCCACCACGGGTCCCCGGGAGGTATTGATCAGGACTGCCGAGGGCTTCATGCGCCCCAGGACCTCCCGGTCGATCAGGTGGCGGGTCTCCGGCGTCAGCGGAACGTGGAGGGACACGATGTCTGCCTCCGCGAGGAGGTCCGGGAGAGACCGGAAGGAAGCCCCCAGGGCCGCCTCTTCCTCACGCCCCAGGCGGCTCCGGTTGTTGTAGAGCACCGGCATGCCGAATCCCCGGGCACGCCGGGCCACGGCCTGGCCGATGCGTCCCATCCCGACGATCCCCAGGGTCTTGCCGGAGACCTCGCTTCCAAGAAAGAGAAACGGCGCCCAGAAACGGAACCGTCCTTCCCGGACCATCCGGTCCCCTTCGACCACCCGGCGGTTCACCGCCAGGATCAGGGCAAACGCCACATCCGCGGTGGCATCGGTGAGCACCCCCGGCGTGTTGGACACGGGGATGCCCCGGGCCGTGGCGGCCGCCACGTCGATGTTGTTGAAGCCCACGCCGAAGTTGGCGATCATCCGGAGGCCCGGCGCCCGGTCCATGGCCTCCGCGTCCACCGCATCGGTGATCGAAGGCAGCAGGCCTTCCTTTCCCGGGAGCCGCTCCAGAAATGCCTTGCGCTCCATGGGGCGGTCCTCGGAATGGAAGTCCACCTCGCACTCGCCCCCCAGCCGGTCGAGGGGCTCCTTCGGCAGGTTGAGGGTCACCAGCACGTTCTTTCTCATCGCTTCCCCCCGAAAAAAGGCCGGACTTATGATGCCGCACAAAACATCCGTCCTGATTCTTTCCTACAGGTAGAAATCCGCGACCTGCAGCACCTCGCTCACGGAGCGCACCAGCCCCAGGACCGGGACGTGGTCCGGGTGGACCTGGTAGCGCTTCAGGGCTTCCACGTCCTCGAAATCGGCCACGAGGGCGAAGTCGACGGAGCGCTCCGTCCTCAGAACGTCGGGTCCGTAGGCCCACCCCTTGATCTCCTGGATTTTTCCCGGCAGGCTTCCCAGGGCCTTCTTCACCTCTTCCACCTGCTCCGCCGTCACCCCCGCCTTGAACTTCACGAACACCACGTGCCTGAGCATATTCCGTTCTCCTTTCCGAAAGGCTTGCATGATCTGCTGGATGGTACATTGGACATTAACAAATCTTTTCGCTATAGAAAAGACCGAGGATCCGCAAGGATTCCAGGCAACCGGTTCCTTCACCCCGAATCCACCGGAGAAGATCCGCAGAGGAGGTGCGGCGTCATGAAAAATCTGCTCGACGGCATCGAAGAAATCCTGCTCATGGGCCCCGGCCCGTCCTGCGTGCCCCCGACGGTCTACAAGGCCCTGGCGAAACCCACACTGGGCCACCTGGACCCCTACTTCCTGACCATCATGGACGGCGCCAAGTCCATGCTCCAGGAACTCCTGAACACGAAAAACGCCCTCACGGTTCCCATGTCGGGGACCGGCTCCGCCGGGATGGAGGCCTGCTTCGTCAACCTGGTGGAGCCCGGGGACCCGGTTCTCATCCTGACGAACGGCGTCTTCGGCCGCCGCATGCAGGACGTGGCGGGGCGGCTGGGAGCCCGCGTGGAGGCCCTGGAGTTCGAGTGGGGAACCCCCGTCGATCTCGATCGCACCGCAGAGGCCCTCAAGAAAGGCCCCTTCTCCATCGTGGCGGTGGTGCACGCCGAGACCTCCACGGGCGTCCGGAACCCCGTCGCCGAGATCGGGAAGATGATGGCCGACACGGACACGCTCTACCTGGTGGACGCCGTCACGAGCCTGGGCGGGATCGAGGTCCGCATGGACGACTGGCGCATCGACGCTCTCTACAGCGGCACCCAGAAGTGCCTCTCCTGCCCGCCGGGCCTGGCCCCTCTCTCCTTTTCGGATCGGGCCGCGGCGAAGCTGAACGGCCGCAAGGCCAAGGTCCCCAACTGGTACCTGGACCTGAGCCTCATCACGAACTATTGGAACCAGAACCGGGTCTACCACCACACGGCCCCGGTGAACATGCTCTACGCCCTGTACGAGTCCCTGCGGCTGGTCCTGGAGGAAGGTCCGGAGAAGGCCTTCGCCCGGCACCGGGAAACCCACGAGGCCCTCGTGGCCGGGCTGGAAACCATGGGGCTCACGATGCTGGTGGATCAGTCCTTCCGCCTGCCCATGCTCAACACCGTCCGCTGCCCGGAAGGGATCGACGAGCTCGCCGTCCGAAAGAGGCTGAGGCAGGAGTTCAAGATCGAGATCGGCGGGGGGCTCGGTCCCCTGGCGGGAAAGATCTGGCGGATCGGTCTCATGGGCCATACGGCCCGGCGGGAGAACGTGGATCGTTTTCTGGACGCCCTCCGGCGGGTCCTCGACAGAAACTGAACGGATAGCAGGAGAAATGGTTTTGAAACCCACCGACCACTCGGGAAAAACGGATGAACACGCCCTGATCGCGGAGTACAGGCGCCTGAGGCCCGTCTACGCCGACCTGTGCCTCGCCATGAGCAACCTCCTGTACAGCCTCCTCCAGAACGGGGGATACAAATTCCACCTGACTCACCGCGTGAAAGAAGTCGAGAAACTGCGTTCCAAGATCCGCCGCAGGAGGGACCGGTGCTACCGGGTGCTGGGAGACGTGGAGGACCTGGCGGGCGTCCGCGTCATCTTCTATCTGGAAAGTGAAAAGGAATGCTTCATCCGGGAGCTTCACAGGGAACTGAGTGGTCCAATCCGGCGGGAGGACCACTGTAAGGAGGAGGGCTACCGGGCGACGCACCTGACAGTCTCCTTCGGCGAAAAGCGGTACCGGCTGAGCGAATACCGGAAATTCCGGGGCATGAAGTGCGAGATCCAGATGACCTCCATCCTCTACCACGCCTGGTCGGAGATCGAGCACGACATCTTCTACAAGGAGAATCGCGACAAACCGTCCGACAGGGGAAAGAAGCTCTCGGAGTTGAGGAAGCGGATGTCCGTCCTCATAAACGACGACATCACCAGGGCGAACGCAGAGCTGGAGGATATCGCGCAGCAAGTGAGGAAGATCCGGGGAGAGAAAGAGGAAAACAGTCGCTGACACTCCGCCAGCCCTTTCCCCCGGCAGGTGGAATCGGCTTGTGAAGCAAAGAATCCGTCCGGTTCGGTGCACCTCAACCGGTGACTCCCGCGATCCGGGGCGCCGGTCTCGCCGCTTTGTACTCCTTATCCGCCGCGACTGTTCAGCCCGTTTCCCGGCCTCCTGTTGTCCAGAAACGTCCCAGACCAGAGCCCCTCGAAGAACGACCGGGCGTTCGCCCCAATGGAGCGGTTGTCATATCCCCCCTCCTGCACCACCAGCGTCGGCCGGCGCAGACCCCCGATCCGCAGGCCCATCTCCTTGAATTCACGCGCCTTCATGCTCCAGCTTCCCGTCGGATCCCCCCGGGCCGTGTCCAGGCCGAGGCATACCACAAGAAACTTCGGCCGGAAATGCCGGACCCGCGAAAGAACCCTGTCGAGCATCGCCAGGTAGGCAGGACCGTCCACCGCCTCCGGGAGGGGATAGTTCCCGTTGCATCCGGCCCCCTCCCCTTCTCCCTTCTCGTCGGCGAACCCGCTGAAATAGGGATAGGCCAGGGACGGATGGGCGTGGATCGAGAGGGTCAGGACGTCGCACCGCCGATAGAAGATCACCTGGTTCCCGTTCCCGTGGTGGTAGTCCAGGTCCAGGATCGCCACGGACCCGAACTCGCTCAGGTACTGGGCCGCGGCGGCGGCGTTGTTGAAATAACAGAAGCCCCCGAAGGCGCGGGGCTCTGCGTGGTGTCCCGGCGGCCTCACGAGGGCATAGGCCAGCCGGACCCCCTCGAGGATCAGGGAGGCGCCGGTCAGTGCACAGTCGACGGCCCGCTTCGCCGCTACGAAGGCTTTCCGGTTGAGGGGCGTGAACGTGTCGATGCAGTAGTACCCCGCCCGGACGGCCAGCTCCACCGGCGGCCGGGTCTGGTTGCGGATTGGAAAGTCATAGGGGTACACGGAGCCGTCGGGGGGCAGCGGTCGATTGTGCCCTGGCCCAGCCCCTGGAAACGTGCCGCCAGGATGGACCGCACCTGATCGATGGCCAGGCGGTTTCTCTTCTGAACGTCGTCGAAAATCTTCCGGATGCGGAACATGGCCGCGTCCCTCAGCCCTTGCCGCGGAGCGACGTCTCCCGGGAGCGGTCTCCCCACAGGAAGGGGTTGAAGCGGGTGTGGCGGTCGTAGACATCGCACCCCTCGGCCCGCTTGAGAAATCCCACGACGAGGTAGGTGACGGGTGTGAAGGCCGCCTCGTAGGCGCTCTTGACGAGCCACTGGGTCACAATCATCGTCCCCAGGACGGGCGGCGGGATCGTCCCCCAGAAGGCCGCCGTGATGAAGATGGCCGAGTCGGCAAGCTGACCCAGCACGGTGGACCCGATGGTCCGCATCCAGAGGAAGCGCCCCGCCGTCATGATTTTCATCTTTGCCAGGACGAAGGCATTGAGAAATTCCCCGACGAGGTAGGCCGCAAAGGACGCCGCGAGGAGCCGCGGCGCGTATCCCAGGAGGGCCTCATACGCCTGGTTCGAAGCGGCCCCGTCCAGGGAACCCAGGGTCCAGAAGGGAGCGGCGGGGATCCGGATGCTTGCCGCCATGGCGAGGACAGCCAGGAGATTGCAGGCAAAGCCCGTCCAGATGACCCGCCGGGCTCGGCCATATCCGTAAACCTCCGTCAGAACGTCACCGAAGATGTACGACAGGGGGAAAATGATGACCGCCGCCGGCAGGACGAGGGGACCCGCCTGAATCAGCTTGACGGCGATCAGGTTGGCGACGATCAGGGAGGTGACGAAGAGGGCCGTGATGGCCGGCAGCCACCGGGATCGCCCGTTTGAAGAGTCATTCATCATTCACTCACTGGAAAAACAGGTCCAATTTTTTTGAAAAATCCACTCATGCAGGCTGTTCAAAAATGCCGGATGCAAGGCCCCCGAAATCCTGAGCCGCGAGTCGTTCTTTTTTGTACGTCGAGTGGCGCAGGATGAGGGAAACCCAGCAGACGAGTGTTTCTCAACAGCCTGATGCCTTGTACTCCGCCTCGACGGTGATGGAGATGCCTCCGCGGACGGCGAACTCGCCGGTGACCTTGCACCAGCGCGGCGCCAGGGCCGCCACGAGATCGTCCAGGATGGCGTTCGTCACGTGCTCGTGGAAGACGCCCCGGTCCCGGTAGGACCAGAGGTAGAGCTTCAGGGACTTGGACTCCAGGATCTTCCGGTCCGGAATGTAGCGGATGGTGAGGACGGCGAAGTCGGGCTGGCCCGTGGCCGGACACACACAGGTGAACTCCTCCGTCCGGAGGGTCACCGTGTAGTCCCGCTCCGGGTTGTGGTTGGGGAACGTCTCCAGCTTCTTCCCCGGCCGGGTTTTTTCCTCCCCCAGGAGGGTCAGGCCCTCCAGGTCCTTCTTCGACGTCATCTTCGCCACGGCACCCTCCCCTTCCTGCATCAAACAGGGCGATTCCTATAGCAATCCAGCCGCGGAAAAGCAACGACTCCATTGCGGGACGGCACCTCTCCCCGGCATTCCTCCTCGATCATCCGCATCGCCTCCCGTTCGTGGTGGCTGGCAAACGGGAAGGCCGATTCGAAGAAGCCGCAGTGCCCGCCATGGGAAAGAATCCGCAGGTCCAGTTTCGGGCCCGGTGCCAGCTCCCGGAAATCCTTGACGTCAATGACGGGATCGTCGGCGGAGATGAAGATCGTCACCGGCGTCTCCAGGGACCGGAACGTCCCGTCCAGGAGCGTGTACTTCCGGAAATAGGTCCGGTAATCGGGGAATTGGGGGAAGTAGCCCATGATGGCCTCCGTGAGGCCGAGGCAGGTGTCGTGCTCCTTCAGCAGCTCCCCGAAGCGGTACCGCTCGGGGAAGAGTCGCTCCTTCTTCCGGAGGGAGCGCTTCCATTTGTTCAGGAAATACCTCCGGTAGAGGGCAGGCCCCTCGTCGATGGCCAGTGTGGACTTGTAGGGATCGAGCGCCGGGCTGACCGCGAAGACGCGGCGGAGGCCCGGGATGGGCTCCCGGCCCTGCCCGAGAGCCATCCGGAGGGCGAAGTTGCCCCCCATGGAGAAGCCCATGATCCAGCAGGGGGCGCCCTTCGCCAGCGTCGCGGCAGACGCGGTGGCGGCATGGGTTTCGTCGATGAGGGCGCCGTGGAAGAGCCCCTCGTTGAGGTGATGGCTTTTCCCGTGATCCCGCAGGTTGAGGCGGAAGACGTCGAGCCCCCGGTCCCAGAAACAGCGCCCCGCCGAGCGGATATAGGCGGAGTCGGCGCCGCCTTCCCAACCGTGCAGGAGGATGACCAGGCCCCGCGGCTTTCCGCCGGGCTGCGGGGAATGAAATCCCTGGAGGCGGGATCGGTGCACGCCGTCCAGGATGACCTCCGAGGCGGCATCCTCCATGGGATGGCGGCCGAGGACCCGAAGGCGCGAACTGGCGAGAAGGGTTTGAACATGGGTATTTTTCAGCCAGCCCGAAGGCCGGTACGCACGGCTCGTCATTTTACGTGGAACCTCACCGTATCGAGAATTTTGGTTTCCGCATCCGCCAGCGACAGGACGTGTTCCCCCCGGACCGGCGCCCAGACGTGGGATGCTGCTCTCCCGGCGGCACGGCCGTCCAGGATCCAGACCGCCCCCGCGGGAGCCCTGGCCAGAAAGGAGACCCGCTGGTTCTCCTCCGGGATGTCCGGATCGAGGGCCAGGACGGCTCCCGAGGGAGGATACAGGATGGCGGCAACCGCTCGGGGCGGTCCCGCCTCCGCAGCCGGCGACGGCTCGGTCCCCGCCAGGAACCACTCGGCCCGGTCCGGCTCCGTGCCGGCCGGCCGGATTGGCGCTTCAACCACGCCGGCCGGCGGTGTAGGCGGCCGTGAGTCGGCGCGGCGGTGCAGGACGTCCATGACCTCCATCCACACCGGGGCGGCTCCGGAAACGCCGGTCACGTTCCACATGGGGGCGCCGGAGAAATTTCCCACCCAGACCCCCACCGTGTAGCGCTCCGAGTATCCGATGCACCAGTTATCCCTCATGTCCTTGCTGGTCCCCGTTTTCACGGCCGTCCAGAACCGGGTCGCCAGGGCGTTTTCCAGTCCGAAGGTGACGCTCCGGGCCCCACGGTCCGCCAGGATGGAGGAAACGATAAAGGCCGCCCGCCGGTCCATTCCGGCCTTCCCGGGTGGCATCTTCCCGGCCGGCAGGAGTGACAGGGCGCCGGTCCGCCCGCCGTCGGCCAGGACCCGGTAGGCCGTCACCAGTTCCCAGAGCGTTACGTCGGCGGACCCCAGGGCCAGGGACCAGCCGTAGTACTCGCCGTCCTTCCGGATCCCGCCGAAGCCGATATTCCGGAGGCGCTGGGCGAACGGCTCCGCCCCGACCAGCCCGAGCACCCGCACGGCGGGGACGTTGAGGGACGACGACAGTGCCGTCCGGACGCTGACCGGTCCGGCATAGCGGTTCGAGTAATTCTCCGGCATGTACAGCCCGGCCGGCGTCGGGATCTCCACGGGGGAGTCCTCGAGGATGGAGGCTGCCGTGAGAATTTTCCGCTCCAGGGCCAGCCCGTACAGGAACGGCTTCAGGGTGGATCCGGCCTGCCGCGGGGCCCGGACGCCATCCACGAACGGCGCCGAGGAGTCCGGTCCCTGGTTGCCCGCATAGGCCAGAATCGCACCGGTCCGGTTGTCCGCCACAAGGACGGCCCCGTCCCGGACGTTCCGGTCACGGAGCATGTCCAGGTGCCGGCGGAGGATCTCCGTTACCTGCCGCTGCAGGTCGCCGTCAAGCGTGGAGGTGACCCTCCGGTTCCCTTCCGTCAGGAGAAGCCTGGCCACGTGGGGCGCCAGGGCCACGGCCGGTTGGATGACGTAGGGCTGCCCCAGCCGCTCGTCGGCCAGGGATCGCAGGCGATCGGGCGTCGTCTGCACGTCGAGGGAGCGGACCATGCGCCACGCCCGGGCAGCGGCCTGTTCGGGCCGGGCCCGTCCGGCCGGGATCAGGGCGGCCAGCAGGAATGCCTCCTCGTCGGTGAGGCCCGACGGGTCCTTGCCGAAGAGTCCCCGGGAAGCGGCGGCCACGCCCTGAAGCTCGCCTCGGAAGGTGATCAGGTTGAGGTAGGCCTCGATGATCTGGTCCTTCGTCCAGGCCTCTTCGAGGCGCAGGGCCGCCCGCGCCTGGCGGATCTTTTCCTCCCAGGTTCTCCGCACGGCCCGCGGACGCGCTTCCCGGTCCAGCCGTGCCGCGAGCTGCATGGAGATCGTGCTGGCCCCCCGGAGTGGGCCGCCGGAAATCCTCCTCGCGAACGATCCCGCTGCTGCGAGCCAGTCTATGCCCCCGTGCTCCCGGAACCGCCGGTCCTCCCCCCGGACGACCGCCTGGATCAGGGCCGGCGAGATGTCGTCCAGGGCGACCCACTGCAGGCGGCGCCCCGAGGGGTCGACGCGCAGCTCGTGAATGACACGGCCCTGGCGGTCCAGGAGGAAGGCCTCCGACAGCCGCCGGTCCTCCCGCACCTGGGCAAAGGAGGGGGGCGGCGGGCCTCCCCGCATCATGCCCGACAGGATCCACGCCGCCGCACCGGTGACAAGGACCAGGATCGCGGCGGCCCAGAGGAGGATCTTTTTTCTCATGCCGCATCCTCTCCGGCTGTCCCACTGAAGATCACGGAGCCCCGACTTTCAGGATCGCGTTCGGCGATTCGCCGAACATCTCCGGGGCGTAGAGCGCCTCCACCCGTGTCGGCGGCAGGTGGAACGTCCCGGCGTTGTTGAGCCTCAGGGTGTACTCCACGGACCACTTTCCCTTCGGCACGTACTCGTAATAGAAACGGCAGGCCTCGAAGGACTTCTCCGTGAAGGCCGGCCAGGCGTAGCCCCGGGACCGCTCACCCGCCCGAAGGAGGGTCGATCCGCCCCCGATGTCCGTCCGGAGGATCGAGGCCCCCGCCGGGACGGGATCGCTCACGACGACCCAGGTCATGTCGGCAGCGGCATCCATTTCCAGCTTCACCCGGACGACGTCCCCGGCCGTCCAGGCCCCCTTCTTCTTCTGCTCGATGGCCCGGACCGTCCGGGTCACCCGGAATCCCGACGCAAAGGGCTTCTTCAGGGGCACCGCGGCCAGGCTGCGGACCTCCGCCCAGGGCGCCCCGCTTCCCTGATGGGCAAGGCGCAGCGTATCCGTCCCCCGGGGCCACGGCAGGGACAGGACGCCCCCCTGGGGCGAGGAGGACCAGGCAAGGCTCTTCGCTGCCGTTCCCAGGCCCGCTGTCGTCGAACCCGCCACGGGATCCTTTTCGTACCGTGCCGAGAAGGCGCGGGCCGCGAGGATCCCCCAGGCGTTGGCAACGGTGGTGTCCCACCGCCCCCGCTTCATCCTCCCCAGGAACCCCTTGGCCAGCCGGGGCATGTCTTCCCGCCATTCATTCTCGGGAAGAAGGGCCAGCATGGCCTTGGCGGCGTTGGCGTCCGCCGAGGCCATGAGCCACCAGAGCCCGTCGTTCCTCTCCGTGGAGAAGCCCAGGAGCGTTCCCTGCAGGCTCAGTCGCGCCCGGAGGATCTTCAGGGCCTCCCGGAGGCTCGTTTCCCGTCCGCCGCGGCCCTCGAGGTGTTGAAGCAGGCGGATCCAGTCGATCACCGCCGAGGTGGGCCAGAGATCCAGGTCCACCGGAATGGCCGTCAGGAGCTTGACGTCGAGCCCCCCGTGCCGGGACAGGGCTTCCGCGGCGGCGACCTTGCGAATGGCCAGGTCCGCCGTGGGAAGGCTCCCGGCCCTTTTCACCCGGCCAGCCAGGAATGCTCCGAGCCCCCGGCTGACCCGCTCCTTCACGTCCTCCGGCAGGGAAAGACCCGCCTCGTGCGTCACGGAAAGGACATAGGACGTCAGGACGTCGCTTCCCAGGACCATCCCCGGGAAATACTTGAGGAGGCCGTCCGCGTCCAGGTACGATGGCAGCGTGTTCACGATGGACTGCCAGAGGTTCCGGTCTCCCAGGACAACCGCCCGGGACACCCGCTGCTCCAGGCATCCGTAGGGATACCGCTCCATGTAGTCCCGGACCCCCGCCAGGCCCTGTCCGAGTTTGGGCCGGAGGCTGACTTCCAGGCCGCCCCGTCCGGCCAGGGCGTCGGCGGGTTTCTCCACGGGCACCCGGGCCTCCGGGCGAAGCTGCTCCAGGGTCCCCTGGAAGGCCCGGACCGGGACCGCCTCGACGACCTGCTGCCGGACTTTCAACCGGTCCTCCACCGCGCCGCCGGCCTCCCGGGCCGTCAGCTCGTATTGGAGCGTCCTGATGCCCGCCGGGACGGAGATCGACCAGGCAATGTCCCGGGCGGAACCGGCGGGAAGCGTGATCCTCTGAGGCGCCGGCCGCTCCCGCAGGCCCTCGGCCGTGAGGACAGCCTCCACGTCCATCGAGCGCTCCGTCGTGTTCCGAAGGGTGAAGGCCGCATCGAAGCGGTCTCCCTCGCGGACCAGGGGGGGCAGGCCCGAGAGGACCATCAGGTCCTGGGTCGTCCGGATGTCCGCGCCACCGGTACCAAACAGGTCCGATCCCGCCAGGGCCACCGCGGCAATCCGGAAGGCCGTCAGGGAGTCGTTCAGGGGAATCGTCACGGCGGCCTCTCCCCGTTCGTCGAGGACGACCCGTCCGTTCCAGAAGAGGAGCGTGTCGAAGAGCTCCCGCGTAATCTGCCTGCCCCCGCCTCCCCCATGGGGCATGGCCTTCAGGCCGAAGTGCCGCTTCCCCAGGACCATCGACTGGGCCGTGGAAGTGGTTACCTCGCAGGGCCGGCGGGACATCATGGCCTCCAGGAGTTTCCAGCTGTCATTGCCCAGGAGCTGGAGGAGCCCCTTGTCCACTGCCGCCACGGCCACCTCCGCACCCTTCGGGAGCGGTTGTCCGTCCGCCCGGGAGACCCGGATCTTCACGTTCGCCCGTTCGCGGATGCGGTAAGCCTCCCGGTCCGGCAGGACCTGGACCTTCAGCTCATGGGCCTTCCAGCCCACCTGGATCTCGCCGATGCCGAAGCGCCAGGCGGGCTTGCCGGCGTCAAACAGGGCCGTCGGAGCGGGCGTGCCGGTCCGTCCCCGGACGGCCAGGACGGTGACGAAGACGTTGGGCGACCAGTGCTCCCGGACGGGAACCTCCAGGACGGGCCCCTTGCCGGATAGCGTCCGCGTGAAGGCATCCAGGACCCCCTCCCGCTCCGCCGTCACCAGGACCGTCGCCTTGCGGAAGGGCATCCTCACCTGGAAGCGGGCCGTCTCCCCCGGCTCGTAACTCCGCCGCTCCGGCAGGACGTCCATGCGGTCGTCGTTCCCGGTCTCGAACCACCAGTCTTCCTTGCCGGCCACCCAGACGGTGCGCCGGGACAGGGCCGCGTTGCCCTGCTCGTCGGCTGTCCGGGCCGCCAGGATCAGGCTTCCCGACTGCGACACGGGCCCCTCGCAGCCCAGCCGGCCGTTCTTGTCGGTCCGCCCGGAGCAGTGCCGGCCCACCTTCGTGATTTCCACGCTGCTGCGGTAGGCGTAAAATCCTCCCACCAGGCGGACCCGGTGGCTCAGGACCTTCCGGGTGTATACGTCGACGGACACCTCCGCGCCGGGAACCGCCCGCCCCTTGAGGTCCACCACCGCCACGCGGTAGCGAAGGTTCTCCCGGGAGGCCGCCCAGGACTCGGGCTGGATGCCGACGAGCCTCCGGGAGGGATAGAGGGGAATGTTCGTTGCCGCGGTCTGCACCTCGCCGTTGGGATCGCGGAACTCCATCTCCAGGTGGATCTCCCGGGGGCAGTCCACCGCCGGAAGATCCGACAGCCGGGCGCGGATTGCCCCGCCCGTCCCAAGAACCAGGTCCTGCACGGCCAGACGGCCTTTCGCCGGTGGAGCCATGCGATCGGGCACCTCCGGGGGCTCCATGCCCGTTTCCTCCCCGTCCTCCGGGATCTCGCGCCGGGACCGTTCGGTCACTCCCTCCTCCAGCGGCTCGCCGGTGAACTCGTACCCCTCCCAGTCGGCAAAGGAGACCTCCCGGTCGCGCACCTCCCCCCGGAGCTTCACGGCCAGGCCTCCGGCGCCGCCGCCGGAGAGATAGGACACCGAGAGGTCCACGTCGGCCTGGCGGGCGTTCACAAGGGGCTCCCGGGGACCCTGGACGGCCGCCTTCATGAGCGGAACCCGGAACTCCTCCACCCGAAACATGCCGGAGGGGAGCCTCCTGGCGCTCTTACCGCCCATGGAGAGGGAAACGTCGTAGAGGCCGAGCTTCGCCCCCTGCGGAATCGACCAGGCATTCACCGCCAGTCCTCCTGTCTGCCAAGCCAGAGGCAGGCGGTACGACTGCCCGGTTCCCCGGTGCTCGATCACCAGCTCCTTGGGCATCGCGGCCGCACCGGGAAGGGTGAATCCCTGACCCGTGCGGCTCCGGATCACGTGCTTCATGTGAACCGTCTCACCGGCGCGGAAGAGGGTCCGGTCCAGGATCGTGTGGGCGGTGACGGCTCCTTCCGGTCCGCCGGAGCCCGTCGGGATGTTGAAGCGCCAGGGCTCGATCCCGTCGTTCCAGCTCGAGTGGGTAAAGGTCATGTCGGAGCCGGACCGGGCAAAGACGAAGAGGCCGCCGTGGATATCCGCCAGGGCCCGGGACGCCTCTTCCCAATTCGTCTCCCCCTTGCAACGGGGCAACTGGCTTTCCCGTGGAAGGGCCTTCCGGATGAGGGCGATCCCGTCGGGACCGGTCTTTCCCTCCCAGACCGGGCGGCCCGTGCAGTCCCGGAGCGCCACGGCGGCCCCCTTGACGGGCTCGCCCCTGTCCAGGCTGGTCACCCAGACGAGAGACGACTCGCGGCCCCACTTGAAGTGGGCCGCCAGGTTCGTCACCAGGGCGGCGGCGGGCACGTAGAGCGGCGCCGGTTTCTGCAGGAGATGCTCACCGAGGATCCGGCTCTCCATCTCCACGATGTAGAATCCCGGCCCCGGCAGCTTCAGGCCGACGACCTGCGTGGCCTGACGGCCCGCCGGCATGGATACGGGAAGCGTCCGGACGCCCTTCTCCTCCTTCAGGACGGGGGCTTCCCGCTTCGCCGCGGCGACGCGGTAGAGCCAGCGGATGACCTGGGACTCCTGCGCCCCGTCAACCGGGCGGATCTTCCCGGCGAGGCGCTGGTCGAGAACCGCCTTCTTCTTGGCGGCGGGGGCGCCGGACACGGCCTCCGGACCCGGCTGCCCCGGCCTCTTCACGACGCGGAGCAACTGGGCGTCCAGATCCGCCTCGAGGTTGCGGATCGTCACGGGCAGAAGCACCCCGGCGCGGCTCTCCACGATGCCGAACCGCCCGGCGAACTTCGCCAGGGGCGGATACGCATCGGTCCTCACCGCCAGAGGAAACTGGGCGGCATTGGCTAGGGAGCGCCCCGCCTCGTCCCGGAGGTCCGCCGGAAGGCTCAGGGTAAATTCGCCCTTCTGGGGAAACGGTCCCTCGAAGAGGGCGCGCCAGACGTAGCCGGCGTCCTCGTCATCGGTCCGGACGGCGGGTTTGAAGACGCGGCCCGCCTTTGTCTTCAGGGTGATCTTTTCCAGGGCCGCCGCGGGGACCGGCGAGGAGAAGCGCACCGCCATCGGCAGGAGCGGGATGCAGGCCCGGTCCGGATTCTCCCGGGAACAGCGGAATTCGGCCCGGAATGGACCGCTTGTCTTGAAGGCGAGGATCTGGTCCTGCTCCCGGGTCAGCCCCGTCTTGGACCGGACGCCGGCCTCCCAGACGAGGTTCACCGCCGTCTCGTCGGGAAACACGCGCCGCGCCCGGACCACCACGACCCGGCTACCCTGTTTCAGAAGGCCGAGGGTCTTCAGAATGGCCGCCCGCTCCTCCCCCGACAGGATCGTGATTCCCACGCGGTCTCCGATCCCGGCGACGGAGAAATAGACGTGCTTCACGATCGATTCCTCATCGGCATCTCCATCGAGGAGGAGAACGAAGGCCTGGTCCGCGTGGACGCTTTCGCTGCCTTCCCCGGGCCATGAGCGCAGGACGGCGGGACCGCCCGTCGTGAAGGAATAGACCTTCGCGCCGGGGAGCCCGCGGCCCTCCAGGTCCTTCAGGCCCGGCCGCGGCTCGAAGCGGCAGGAGACCCCCGACGGCAGGTTCCGGGAAAAATCATAGACCCAGTGCCGGGAGTCCACCCAGCGCCCGCTTCCCTTTTCGGGACACGAAACCGTGAAGGGATCCGCCAGGCGGGGATCACCGAGGGGCACCATGGCCGTGGCGAAGCGGACCGCCACCTGCCGGACGTTGCGGGCGCTCCCCTGGGGGCTGAACTGCTCGATCCCGGGTGCAGCGGCGCCATGGACCGCCGGCGCTGTGGAGAGAAACGGCAGGAGCAGCAGGAGCAGCAGGATGAGCCCCACCGGGCGGCGGGATGGATTCGAGTGTCCGGAAATCATGGCAATCCCCCTTTCTGAATGTGGACGGGATCTACTTGTTTTCGTGCGTCGAGCGTCACGGGATGAGGGAAACACAGCAGACGGGTGTTTTTCAACAGCCGTTTCAGATTCTCCTGCGCAGGGACGGAACAAACCGGCCGGCCACGCGATACGCTCTCTTGTAGAGGGGAAGGGCCTCCTCGATCCGGCCGAGGGCTTCCCGGGCGGCCTCCTCCCCAATCCGGACGAGGTCCCGCGCGCGGGTGAAATCCATCCAGTGCAGGTCCCCCACGTCGGGGCGGATCGCCACGTCGGCCTCCCGGAGCTCCTCAAACTGGAGGCGATCCGAGGTGATCTCACCGGCCCGGTAGAAGACATCCTGCGCGGTCTCGAACTGCGGCGCTTCCACAACCTCCCGGTCGACCACCACGGCGATGACCACGTCCGCTCCGGCCTTCCGGGCCGCCCGGACGGGGACCAGGCTCGTGATGCCCCCGTCGGCGAGGAGCCACTCGCCCCAGCGCACGGGCTCCACGGCCCCGGGAACCGAACAGCTCGCCAGGACGGCCCGCCGGAGGGGCCCCTCGGTGAAAACCACTTCCTGCCCCTTCAGGAGGTCCGTGGCGATGCACAGAAAGGGAATCCTTGTCTCCCGGATGTCGATGTCGGGAATGAAATAGTCGATGAGGGAGGCAAAGTCCCGGGGCGGCAGGACGGAGGGGCGGAAAAAGGATCGAAGCATGTAGTAGCGGCCGCGCAGGGATGCGGCCATCCTGGCGATGCGGCTCTTCTCGACGGCGGGTGCGACGGAGAGACCGATGGCCTTCAGTTCCGAGTCCTGGAAGGCGGGACTGGCCAGGTACTCATCGATCTTGCGGCTGAGCTCCCGGGGCGAGAGGCCGGCGGCATAGGCGCCGCCGAGGAGAGCACCGGCGCTGGTCCCGGCAATGAGATCAAGATCGATCCGCTCCTCCTCGAGAACCGCCAGGACGCCGACGTGGGAAAATCCACGCACGCCGCCTCCGCCCAAGGCAAGGGCAACCTTCTTGCCTGTCCACCTCATGACCGGCTCCCCCTCCTGTCCGCTCCTTTCGTCTTCCCCGCCCGGGCCTTTCCGGATGCGTCGCCGCCCGGAAGGGTCTTCACCTTACCCCCGGCGAAAGCACCCGTCAAGGCCGTCGCCGTGTTCTGCTCTCGTGTTCTGTTCCCGTATTCGGGAGCGGCCTTTCGGCGGCCCCTCCCGGGGAAGGCACGGCGATCCCGTCCCCGTCCGTATCGGAGCCGCCGTTCGAGAACAGTCCCGCTACGGCGGCGGTCTGTTCCGGAGCCCCGAGGGTAACGAGGATGTCCCCGGCGAACATCTCCATTTGCGGATCGGGGTTATAAACCATGTCGTTTCCGCGGCGGATCGCCAGGATCGTGACGCCGTGCTCCTTTCGAAGGGCCATGTCCCCGATGGTCCGTCCATCCGCCGGCGCGCCATCGTCCAAACGGAACGTGACCACTTCGGTGTCGGGGAGGCAGAGCCGCAGGTCCGTGCAGACAGCCGCCTCGGGGGACAGGGTCCTCAGCATGTCGTAGCCGCCCGTCCGGATTTCCTGGATGTAGCGGTCGATCTCCGGCTTCGGGATCAGGTATTTCCGGAGTACCCGGGCGAAGATCTCGATGGAGGTCTCGAACTCCTCGGGGATCACCTCGTCGGCCCCCAATTCGTGGAGTGCCGCCATCTCGCCCAGGTATCGCGTCCGGACGATGATGTGCAGCGTCCGGTTGAGCCGGCGGGCCAGATCCACGATGCGCCTCGTGGCCGTGGGGTCGTTGATGGCCACGACCAGCGTCCGGGCGGTCCGGATGCCCGCGGAGTCCAGGACCGCCTCGTGGGTGGCGTCGCCGTAATGGATCGGCAGCCCCTCCTTTCGTTCATCCCGCACCGTGTCGGGATTCGTCTCGAGGATCACAAAGGGGATCCCCGTCTGGCGCGCGGCATGGGCGATGTTCCTGCCGTTGAGGCCGAAGCCGACGATGACGAGGTGGTCTCCGATGAAGGTCTCTTTCGGGCCGTGGTACAGCGAGCCGCCCGCCTTCAGGCGGGCCGGCAGCGGCCAGGCCATGATCCGGCGTGCCAGGCGCGGCGAGGCGCCGATGATGAAGGGGGTCAGGGCCATCGTGAAGACCGAGACGGCCAGGAAGATCTGATAGATCCGGGAACTCATCAGGCCGTAGCCGGTCCCGACCTTGGACAGAAGAAACGAGAACTCTCCGATCTGGCTCAGGGCCAGGCCCGCCAGGAGGGCGATCCGGAAGGGAAGCCCCTGGACGATGACCGTACCGACGGCAAGGAAGGCCTTCAGGAAGAGGACGGCGGCGGTCAGGGACAGGATGAGAAAGGGCTGTTCGAGAAAGAACCCCATGTCCAAGAGCATTCCGATGGAGACGAAGAAAAAGCTCGTGAAGACGTCCCGGAAAGGCAGGACATGGCCCACCGCTTCATGGCTGTAGGGCGACTCGGAGATCATCAGCCCCGCCAGGAAGGCGCCCAGGGCCAGCGACAGGCCCGCCGCGTGGGTCAGCCAGGCGACGGACAGGCAGATGAGGATCACCGCCAGGAGGAAGAGCTCGCGGCTCCGGGTGCGGGCGACGGCGTGGAGCCACCAGGGCACGATCCACTTCGCCCCCGCGGCGATGACGGCAATGGCCGCGGTCCCCTTCACCGCCGTCATCAGCAGGTCCGTTCCCGATTCCCCGCCGGCCCCGGCCAGGAAGGGAAGGACGAGCATCATCGGAACGATGGCGAGGTCCTGGAAAATGAGGATTCCCAGAGCGCTCCCGCCGTGGGGCGTATCCAGCTCGGCCCGGTCCTGAAGCGCCTTCAGCACGATGGCGGTGCTGCTCAGGGAGAGAAGAAACCCGAAAAACACCAGTTGGCCGAACGGAAAGCCCCCGATCGTCGCGATCGCGGCCCCGGCGGCAATCGTGAGGCCCACCTGGAGGGAGCCGCCCAGGAGCACGGAGCGGCGGATCTTTACCAGATGGCGGAAGGAGAACTCCAGGCCGATGGTGAACAGGAGGGCCACAATCCCCACCTCGGCCATGATCTCCACGTTTTCCGCCTGGCGGATGAGCCCCAGCCCGTGAGGGCCGGCAAGCATGCCCGTGAAGATGAAGCCCACCAGGGCGGGGACGCGGATCTTTGTGAAAAGAAAAAGAACCCCCACGGAGAGGCCGAAAATGATCAGGATGTCCGACATCAGGTCCTGCGGCATGGTCTGTTACCTGTCCGTTTCGTCCATGATCACCTCGAACAGCAGGGGCCAGTTTTTTCCGGTCACCAGGAGCCGGCGCCGCGCCGCATCCCAGGCGATCCCGTTGGCCGCTCCGGCGGGCGTCCCCCGGAGCCTCTCCCGCAGCACCGCCAGGTCGATCCATTCCTCCACCCGGCCCGAGTCCGGATCGATGCGGGCGATGCGGTCGCTTTCCCAGACGTTTGCCAGGATCCGGCCTTCCACCCATTCCAGCTCGTTGAGCCGGTCGACCGGGCGCCCCCGGTCGGTCACCGCGATGGAGCGGAGCGTCCGGAAGGTCCGTGGATCGAGAAAATAAAGACGGTCCGTTCCGTCGCTGGCGACGAGCCGCTTCCCGTCGCACGCCAGACCCCATCCCTCCCGGGGATATGCAACCGAGGCCAGGAGGCGGAAGGTCTTCCGGTCGTAGACATGGATCACCCCGGACCGCCAGGTCAACTGGATGAGGCGCTCCCCCAAGCGGGCCAGCCCCTCGCCGAACTGGTCTTCCGGCAGCCGCCGGATGCTGAGGACGGCACCGCTCTCAAGGGCCGTCTTCCTCAGGCTGGATCGGCCCCGAAGGCCTGTGCTCTCGTAGAGGAAACCGCCATGGAACAGCAGGCCCTGCGTAAAGGCCTCCGGATCGTGGGGATGTTCCCGGACAATCCGGACATCCCGGACCGGCGCCGTCGGAGCTCCGTCCTTGGCGGGCATTCCGGGCATGGGTCCGGCCGCTGCGGGACGGATCACAGCAACGATCAGGAAAGCCGTCAGGACCGCGGGAGACATTCCCCGGCGGAAACGGGCCATGGCAGATGCTCCGATGGAGTGCCGCATCATCATAGTATGGATCGACGGGCTTGTCGAGGCGGGCGGTTCCGCCGGGTGCCCCGCGCCGTTCTGGCCGGCGGCAGGGGGTTTCCTCGCCCCGGAAGCCGTGGTATGATGGCCGTGCATGCGCGGCCGCGCCGGTGGAGACGGCCGGCCCAGGGGGGAAGGGAATGAGACTGTCAAAGCGCGAATTCGACCAGGCCGTACAGCGGGCGATCCGCCGGATTCCCAAGGAGATCCGGCAGCACCTGGACAACATGATGATCTCCGTCCAGGAGCGTCCGTCCCGGGAGCTCCTCCGGCAGATGGACCTCCCCCCGGATTATCCCCTCCTGGGAGTGTACCAGGGAGCCTCCCTGATGGAGCGCTCGGCCACCTACCCTCCCCTCTACCCGGATTCGATTCTCATCTTCCAGGAGCCCCTGGAGGAGATGTGCTGGACCCTGGAGGAGCTGGAGGAAGAGATCGAGATCACCGTTGTCCACGAGGTGGCTCACTTCCTCGGCATCACGGAGGAGCGCCTGATCGAACTGGGCTATGAGTGACCCCGGCGGACAGGCTCCCCCGCCCGGGATTACCGGATGATCCGGCTGTCTCCGCCCGGCTGGTTCGGAACGATGAGCCGGGAAGACTCCCGGCGCTGCATCTCCCGGGCCTGCGCCATCAGGTCTTCCACGTAGGCCTCCATCGCCTCCGGGAACATGTCCAGGGCCTGCTGGAGGTTCTTCGCGTCGATGGGAAACTGGATCGGAAGCGGCCCCTGCGGGGTCATGATCTGGGTCTGCCCGGCAAAGAGGACCTTCCGGGTCTTGTCCGTCTCGCCGTTGGGCTTCACCGGCGACAATTGCCGGATCACCGCCACCTGGAGGTCCGAGAAGGTCTCCTCCCGGTAGAGGTTCTTCTGGTTTACCCGGACGCGCTGCCGATCGTCGCCCCCCCCTGTTTCCTCCGCCGCATTCGCTTCTTCCGCACCATGGATGTGCTGCTCTTCGGTCATGGCTTTCTCCTGAAGAGAGGACAGGTATGAAATCCGTCCCCGTGTTGTTTCGGGATGGAAAGGGGGCAGATTCCGGATCCGCCCCCTCTTTTCCAGGTCGCTTCGCTTTCTTACAAGGACTTGGCGATGTACTTCATCATCTGCTTGAAGACCCCCTCGAGAATCTCCGGGGCGATGAAGTAATCGGGACACCGCTGGAAGAACAGTGCGTTCATGGCCTTCGCCGCGGTCTCGACGTCGCCTCCGCTGCTCCGGAAGATCTCCCGCATCTCCGCGTCGAGCTTCCGGGCCTCCCGGTCGGTCGCGGCGACGAATCCGGCCGCCTCGTCGCCCGTGACATAGCCGTAGTGGTCCGCCCCGACAATCGCCACCGGCAGAGGCCGGAGCTTCTCCAGGCTGACCAGGTACTGGGCCATGTTCGTGTTCGCCGAGGGGAACGCCGTGTCCCGGTAGGGGATGCCGACGGCATCGGAGGCGAAGAGGGCCTTCGCGTCGGGCTCCCAGGCGGTGATGGAGCAATTCGTGTGCCCGGGCGTCTCGTATATCTCCAGGGCGACGCCGCCCAGGTCGATCCGGTCCCCCTGCTTCAGCGCCGCTCCCCGGATGTCGTCCCGCCACTCGTAATCGCGGCCTTCGAGACCGTTTTCCGCCCCGGCCATCCGGGCCGCCATCCCTGTGAAGGTGTTGGCGATGCCGATGGCCTTCGGCATGGCCAGGATGTCCCAGGCGGGTCCGGAGGCGCACACCTCGATTCCCGGCCAGTTTCGCTTGAACCAGGGAACGACGCCGATGTGGTCGAAATGGGAGTGGAGGATCAGGATCTTCGTCAGGTTCCCCGGATCAAGGCCGAACGCCTCCATCTGGGCCAGGACGTCGGGCAGGATATGGGCCAGGCCGCCGTTGATCAGGACGGCCCCTTCCCGTCCCTTCAGGAAATAACAACCCGACTCCTCCCGCCCCAGGTACCACAGCCCGTCACGGATCTTCCCCGCCTGGCGGTGTCGCATGGCCTGACCTCCTTTCGCGCTATACCGGCTTGTAAAGGACGATTTTCGCTTTCTCCCGGAGTTTCTTGACCAGGGAGACGAGGGCCTGCTGTTTCTTCTGGTGCTCCAGGTAGAGGGACACCCGGTCCTTCACCTTCTCCAGGGGCATGGGCCTCACGGCGTTGTGCTCCTGGACCTGGATGACGTGGTAGCCGAAGTCGGTCTCGACAACCGGGCCGATCTCATTGACCTTCTGCGAAAAGGCGGCATCGTCGAATGGCTTCACCATCTGGCCCCTGGGAAACTCTCCCAGATCGCCGCCGTGCTCCTTGCTGGGGCAGTCGGAGTGCTTTTTGGCCAGCTCCATGAAGTTCCCCCCGGCGAGGAGCTGCTTGCGGATGTCCTCCGCCTTTGCCTTCTTCTCCGCCTTCGTCTTCTCGTCGTCGCCGGTCGACTTGGCGATCAGGATGTGGCGTGCCCTCACCGATTCGGGGATGGTGAAGGTCTTCTTGTTCTTTTCGTAGAAGGCGGCGATCTCCTTGTCGGTGGGTTTCCCCTGCTTGCCCATGCTGCTCTGCACGAGCTTGTCCAGCTTGACGCCGAAGGCGATTTCTTCCCGGAGCCGGGCCTGTGTCGTTCCGCTCTGCTTCATGAGGTCCTCGAGGGTCGTCCCCGGCTGCAGGGTTCCCTTGACCTGCTCGATGGCATCGCTGATCTCCCTGTCGGAGGCACTCAGGTTCCGTCTTTTGATCTCGTTGGCCAGAAGCGTGCGGGTGACGAAGTCGTCGACAATGCGCTTGCGCATATCGTCACGGAGCTTTTTCCTCTTCTCGGCCGTGAGTTTTTCCTTCACACTGGCCAGCCGCTTCTTCACGATGGCATCGATCTGGCCATCCGTGAGCCTTGTCCCGTCCACCTCGATCACCACGTCGGACGGTACGGAAGGCGCCGCCGTCAACGCGGTGGAAGACTCCAGTCCCGCCGCACCGGGCAGGGGGATGGGGGGCGGAGCCGGGGCCTGCTGGGGCGCGGCGGCCGTCTCCTTGGGTTTGTCTTCCTTGGCGCAGCCGGTCGGAGCCACCAGGATCACGAAAATCAGCAAGACGGAACAGAACGCATACACCATACGTTTCATGAAAAACCTTCCTCCTCCGGCGGGGTCTTCCCCTTGCCCGGCGCCGGCGGCAGCAGCCGCCGGTTCGCTGAAATTGTAAAAATTTTCCGTTGTATATGCGAAAAGAACGAGCGCCGTCAAGGAAGGAAACGGCGCGGCTCCGATGACTCCCGGTCTTTCTCCCTGAGGACTGCCAGCAGTTCGGCGACGGCCGTCTTCCCGGTCTCCTCCCGCCGGGCCGCCGCATCCGGACAGCCCGTCCCTTGCAGAAGCCGCTCCACCCCCTCGAGAAGGGGGACGTTCGGCAGGCCCCCGTCCCGAAGGGCATGAACGGCCCGGAGGGTGCGGAAGGCATCGAACCAGCCATGGAACTGGCGCCGCAGATGGGCCGGCCCGGGCGCCTGGCGGCGGATCTTCTCCCAGGCCCCGGGGAAGGCCTGCTCCTCCAGAAAGCGGCCCAGAGCCGGATGGATCCGGCGGGCTTCGGCGAGACGGTCCTCCCCGGAGCGGTCCGGGCTCTCCTCCGCCAGGCGGATCCATTCCCGGAGGATCCGGAAGATCTCCGGCGCATACAGGCTCCCGGCAGCGGACTCTTCGCCGGAGAGCACGCGGGCCATGCGGCGGCCGGTCCCGAAGGGAACGCGGAGCGACGGCCGGGGCGAGGGACGGACGACGGTTCCGCCGATGCGGCCGACGGGCCCCAGCTTGGCCAGCTTGTTGAGGAAGTAGAAGTCCTCCCCGGCCCGGCGCCGGCTCATGCCCCGGACGGCGGCGTAGGCCTCGCCCGAGCAGGCGATGGTGGAGCCGACCGTGTGAAAGGCATAGGGAGAGCCGGCCCGGCGCAGGCCAAGAACATAGGCGCGGAGAAACAGCTCGTAGCGCAGGATGGCCTCCTGCAGAACCGGGTCTTCCGCCTCCTGGTGGGCAAAATCGACGACGGCCCCGGGGGCCTCCCCCCGGGCGAAGAAGGCGCCGGCGGCGGACAGGTAGCCCGGGTCCACCCGGCTGTCGGCGTCCAGGCAGACGAGGAAGGACGGATCCCCCCGGCTCATGTCGAGGACGGACAGGGCGCGGTCGAGGCCGATCTTGCGGGCCAGGCCGACGCCGTCCCGGTCGGGGATCTCGAATCCCGGGGAGGAGGCGTCGACGGCGGCCAGCCGGAGGGCGCTCCGCCGTATGCAGGCGAGGCTCTCGTTGAGCCCCGGTCCCCCGGCCGCCGGTTTCACATCCGTCCCGGCAATGACGGCGGCCAGGATCTCCAGGGTCTCCCGGTTGTTCCGGATATCCGGCGGATCGTCGATGGAGGGAGCGCGGTTGTTCACCACCACTAGGACCAGCGTGTGCGCCAGTTCCGACTCCGGCTGGCACGCCAGGTCCGCCAGTGTCGTGAAAAGGGAGTCCCGCTCCGCCAGGGCCGGGATGACCACGGCCCGGGAGAGGCCGTCCAGGGAGCCAGCCAGGAAAGGGTGCAGGGGCTTTTCCGCCCAGCCGTCGAGGTAGCGCCGGACCGTCCGGGACATGCTCATGGCACGGCCGCCATCACCAGGTCCCTGAGCGTGTCGTAGTCGTCCCCGTCGATCCAGCGGATCGGGACACCCCGGCGCTCCATGCCCCGGAACCACGTCTCCTGCCTCTTCGCGAACTGGCCGATGCGCGTATTCAGGGTCCGGACCATCGCTTCATACGGAAGATCCCCGGCCAGGTGGAGGCTGATGTAGCGATACTCGAGGCCGAGGGCGTAGAGCCGCTCCTGTGAGACGCCCGATTCCCGGAGCCGCCGCACCTCCTCGACCAGTCCCCCCGCCAGGCGTTCCTCAAGGCGCCTGGCGATTCGGCTCCGGAGGACCGCCCGGTCCCAACGCACTCCCGCGACCAGGGGACGGAGGATGGGTCCCGGCTCCGCCGGGGCATCCGTCCGGTGGCGTGCGATCTCGATGGCCCGCAGAAGACGCGCACGGTCCGTCAGGTCCGTTGTGTTGTGCAGCCGGGGATTGGCAAAGCGGAGCATCTCCGCCAGCTCCCCTTCGCTCATGTCCGCCAGTTCCCGCCTCAGCTCCGGATTCTCGGGGACCTCTTCCATGCGGTAGTCCCGGAGGACCGCCTCGATGTACAACCCCGTCCCGCCGGCCAGAACGGGCACGATCCCCCGCCGGGACAGCTCCGCGAAGCAGTCGCGAAACGCCCGCTGGTAGGAGAAGACGCTGAACTCTTCCCGGGGATCGGCGATGTCGATCAGATGGTACGGAACCGGGACGCCGTCGACGAGGTAGTCCCCGAGGTCTTTTCCGGAGCCGATGTCCAGGCCCCGGTAGACCTGCCGGGAGTCCGCGGAGATCACCTCCGAGCCGGTCTTCCGGGCCAGGCGGGCGGCAAGGCGCGTCTTCCCGGATGCGGTGGGACCGACGATGACAATCAGGTTTGTCCTTTGCGCGTTCATGGCTCAACTCCGGGAATTCGGTCCCGCTGACATGGATGGGCTTCCCGTGCCTCCCGGGTTGCCCTGGAAGGCCTGGACGAGGCGACGGCACCCGGGATCCCGATTCAACTGCAACGGCGCGGAAAGGCGCTTGCTGCGGCGGCTGCCCCCCGCCGGGCAACGGCCGTGAAATTGTCTTGAAGTGGCCGCGCCTGCGTGTTAGCAGGAATTCCCCCATTTTACAATTCCAGGGGCGGATCGTTCCCCTATGACGGACAAAAGCCTGGATCTGGGCCGCGGCCCCATTCTTCCCCTTCTCCTCCGGATGAGCTGGCCCTCCATGGCCGCCATGCTGTCCATGGCCCTCTACAACCTCATGGACACGCTGTGGCTCGCCCGGACGAGCCACCAGGCAGTGGCGGCCCTGACGGTGAACTTCCCGGTCCAGATGATCCTGGCCGCCCTCGGCGTCGGCACCGGTGTCGGAGCCGGCTCTTACGCCGCCCGCATGTTCGGGGCGGGAAACCTGGAGGCGGCCCGGAAGACGGCGGGTCAGGTTTTCCTGCTCACCTTCGCGTTCGGGACCCTGCTGATCATCCTGACCCTCGCCAACCCCGACGGCCTGCTCCGGCTGTTCGGCGCCTCCGACGACATCCTGCCCATGGCCCGAAGCTACCTGACCATCGTGATCTTCACCTCCCCCTGCGTCCTGTTTTTCATGATGGTGAACAACCTGCTTCGCGCCGAGGGAAGACCGAACCTGTCCATGCACGTCGTCCTCGTCTTCTCCGCTATCGGGATGGTCCTGGATCCGATATTCATCCTGGGCTGGGGACCCATCCCGGCCATGGGAATCCGTGGCGCCGCGTACTCCGCTGTCATCTCCCAGTCCGCGGCGGCACTGCTGTCCCTCTATTTCATCAGCCTCCGGTCGTCCAGGTACCGTCTCGACCGGAGCCTGCTCCTGCCGGACCCGGGGATTCTCCGGTCCATCTTCCAGACCGGATTCCCGTCCATCATCATGAACTTCGTCGTCAGCGCCGTCATCGTTGTTTTCAACCACGCCCTTGCCCCCTTCGGCGACGAGGCCCTGGCGACGCTGGGAATGTGCTTCCGGGTGAACGGCGTGGTGATGATGCTCCTCTTCGGGGTGGGGCATGGCGTGATGCCCATGGTCGGCTTCAGTGCCGGCGCCCGTAGCTATGAACGGCTGATCGAAACGGTGCGGGAGGCCACCCGGTTTTCCCTCATCCTGGCAGTGGCGTCCTTCCTGCTGATCGAAATCCTGGCACCGCAGGTCCTCGGCCTGTTCTCGACCGATCCGCGCCTCATGGCGATGGCCGTGCCGGCGCTCCGGATTTTCGTTTCCGCCATGGTTATCATCGCCCCGGCGCTGGTGTGGATCAACATGTTCATCGGCCTCGGGAAGGGATCGACGGCCATGTGGCTCATGTTCATCCGGGATATGCTGCTCCTGGTGCCGCTCTTGATCATCCTGCCGCCGTTCTTCGGGGTGAGCGGGGTCTGGCTGGCCCAGCCGCTCTCCAGTGTCGTGGCATTCTTTATCATCCGCCACCGGGCGCTCCGCGAGATCCGCTCGTTCCGGGAAGCCGCCGCCGTTTGAGGAAGCGAGGGGAAAAAGGATTCGGATTTCAAGCCCGTCCCTCTTTCTTCATTCTTTTCTTTCCTGCCAAGCCGGCTCCCCTTTCCCTTTGTATTCAACGTATCGGCGCGGGGGCTGCCACGGGGGCTGCCGCTGTCGCGGCCGTTTTTCCGCACGGGCTGTTGAAAAACACCCGTCTGCGGCGTTTCCCTCATCCTTCGCCATTCGACGTACCGATAAGGGTAAGACTCATGGCTCAGGATTTCGGGGGCCTTGCATCCTGGCGTTTTTGAACAGCCCGCTACTGGCTTCCGGCAGGGATGTTCCCATTGCTCCTCTGGAAACCCCCGGTCGCGCCCCCGCGAACGTCCGTCGGGGAGAGGGGGCTTCCCGGAGCGCGAATAGCGGCTTTTTCGGGGCACCCTGCCGTCGCAGCGCAGCGCCCGCAAAGTCATCTGTCTGAGCGCCCACAGGCGCGAGTTATGACTTTGCAGCGGAGCGAGACGATGCAGGGTCGAAAAAACGCTTCTGAGCGCGAGGGAAGCCTTCTCTCCCACATGCCAGCCTCCCATCCGCGTCTGATTCTCTATAAAAAAAGGGGGAAATGCAGAAGCGTGGCGGGCTGTTCAAAAGGGGTCGGATGCAAGGCGCTCGAAGTCATGAGCCGCGAGGCGTACTCTTCGTACGTCGAGCGGCGAAGGACGAGGGCAACGCCGCAGACGGCCGCTTTTCAACAGCCCGCCCAAAAAAAATGCCCCGGCTGGCTAAGCCGGGGCATCTCTCTTAGAATTCCGCCTGCTTTATATAGGCTGGACTTTCACGGCAGCGGGGCCTTTTTTGCCCTGCTCGATTTCAAAGCCCACTCGCTGGCCTTCCTGGAGCGTCTTGAAACCGGTAGACTGAATGGAGCTGTAATGAACAAACACGTCACCGCCTTCATCGTTCTCGATGAAGCCATACCCCTTCTTCTCGTTGAACCACTTCACCTTACCCTGTGCCAAAGTACTTCCCTCCTTTCAAACGAAATCCCCCCACCCACCGGTGGAAAAAAAAAAGGCCACGTCTTCCCGCAGCCGTCTGCGGGCAGCCCGTGACCTAAAAAAAGCGAAAAACTTGAATCACTACAAAACCTTCACGCCGGCGTTAGAGATACCCTATGAAAACCCTGTCATCGCGACCGGTGTTTTGTGCCGTATCACCGATAAAACAAAAATGCAACATTTTTTCACCCCGGCGGCACCGGCTTTTCCGAACGCTGCGGACCCGCGTCAGGAAAGGGACAGCCGTTTCCGGACGATATCCAGAAGGAGACGCTCCTTCCCCATGTAGAAGTGATCGGCCCCCGGGATGATCTCGAAGTCCGCCCCGGCCCGGCGGGCTTCCGCCCGGACGAGCGTCTGATCGAGATAGGGATCGCGGTCTCCGGCCGTCACGAGCCGGACGTTCCCCGGCCAACCGCTGAAATCGAACTCCATGAATCCCGCGGGTGGCGAAACGAAGACGGACGGAAAGGCCATTCCCGGAACCGCCAGGACCCTGGAAATCACCCAGGCGCCAAAGGAATAGCCCGCCAGTTCGGTGTTTCCGAAGCCCTCCCCTGCCAGGAAGGCAACCGCCGCCAGGACGTCGTCCCGCTCGCCCCGGCCCTCGTCGTAGGATCCTCCGCTGCGTCCGGCGCCCCGGAAATTGAAGCGGAGGGTCGTGAATCCGGCGCCGCCGTAAGCAACGACCAGGGTCTCCACGACGTTGTTGTCCATGCTGCCTCCCATCTGCGGGTGAGGGTGGCAGATCACGACAGCCCGGTTTCCTTCGCTCCGGGCCAGCCGGCCCTCGATCCGGATGCCCCCGGAGGGGAAAACAACGCTCTCTTCCTTCATGCTTCCTCCTTCAGAGGGACGGGTCCCCGTCCGCGATTCCGAACAGATGGCAGGCCGTGGGATGCCCGTTGTCCCGCCCGGCCAGGACGGGCACTTCCCGGCTGCAGACCTCCATCCGCCGGGGGCAGCGGGGATGAAACACGCAGCCCGGCGGGGGATCTACGGCGCTGGGGGGGTCTCCCGGAAGGACGATCCGCATCCGCCGGCTTGCCGGGTCCGGCGCGGGCACGGCCGACAGCAGTGCCTCCGTGTAGGGATGCAGCGGATGGCTGTCCAGGCTCTCGTTTCCGATCAACTCGACAATCCGCCCCAGGTACATGACGGCGATGCGGTCGCTCATGAAGCGCACGACTCCGAAATCGTGGGTGATGAACAGGTAGGAAAGCCCGAACCGCTCCTGGAGATCCTTCAGGAGATTGAGGATCTGCGCCTGGATGGATACGTCCAGGGCCGAGACGGGCTCGTCCGCCACGATCAGGTCGGGCCGGAGGGCCAGCGCCCGGGCGACGCCGATCCGCTGCCGCTGCCCGCCGCTGAACTCGTGGGGATACCGGGTCGTCTGCTCCCGGGAAAGGCCCACCATCTCCGCAAGGCGCTCCACCTCCCCGGGAATTTCCGCCGCCGGCGTACCGTGAACCGCCAGGGGCTCACCGATGATGGCGCCCGCGGACATGCGGGGATTGAGGGATGAATAGGGATCCTGGAAGATGATCTGGACCCGGCGGCGATACGCCTGCAGGGCTGCGCCGTCCAGGGAGGAGATGTCCTTCCCCTCGAAGAGGATCCGGCCCGCCGTGGGCTCCTCCAGGCGGAGAAGAAGCCGTCCCAGGGTGGACTTCCCGCAGCCCGATTCCCCGACCAGACCCAGGGTCTCCCCGCGCCGGATCCGGAGGGACACACCGTCCACCGCCCGAACCGTTCCGTGCCGTCCCGGGAATCCGCCCCGCACGGGATACCCCTTCCGGAGTTCCCGGATGTCCACCAGCGCCTCCGGCAACCTCCGCTGTTCCATCGAATCCGCAGCCCTCCCGCTCATGAGAATTTCCAGCAGCGTACGCTTCGGCCCGGCGCCGGCTCCGTCACGGCGGGCTCCTCCCGACGGCAGATCTCCATGACGTCGGGACAGCGGCCGGAGAAGCGGCATCCAGCAGGCAACTCGTCGAGGGAGGGCACTGTGCCGGCGATGGCGGGAAGGCGCCCGCCGTCCCCGCCCCGCCCCCGTGGAACCGAGGCGAGGAGGCCCACCGTATATGGGTGGTGCGGAGAGGCAAAGACGTCCCCTGCGGGGCCGTATTCGACGATGATCCCGGCGTACATGACCGCCACGAACTGGGCCGCCTCGGCGACGACTCCCAGGTCGTGGGTGACCAGCAGTACGGACGTCCCCGTCTCCTCCTTGAGCCGCTTGATAAGATCCAGGATCTGGGCCTGGATCGTCACGTCCAGGGCGGTGGTCGGCTCGTCGGCCAGCATCAACCGGGGCTTCAGGCACAGGGCCATGGCGATCATGACCCGCTGGCGAAGTCCCCCGCTGAGCTGATGCGGATAGTCGCGGATGCGCGTCTCCGGGGATGGGATTCCGACCAGCCGGAAGACCTCCGTGACCCGCTCCAGGGCCTTCCGCCGCGGCAATCCCTCGTGGATCTCCAGGACCTCCGCCACCTGGTCGCCCACGCGGAAGACGGGGTTGAGGGAGGTCATGGGCTCCTGGAAGATCATGGAGATCTCCCGGCCCCGGATGCGCCGCATCTCCTCCTCCGGAAGGACCAGGAGATCGCGGCCTCCGAAGACGATGCGGCCCGCGGCAATCCGGCCCGGCGGCGGCACAAGGCGGAGGATCGAGAGGGCCAGGACGGTCTTCCCGCATCCGGATTCGCCGACGATGCCCACGGTCTCCCCGGAACGGACAGACAGGTCGACGCCGTCCACCGCCCGGACGGTCCCCCGGGCCGTCTCAAAATAGGTCGCGAGCCCTTCGATCTTCAGGATAGGATCCCCGGCGGTGCTCACGCGGGTGCGCTCCAGCGCTTCAGGACCTCGACCATCAGGCGGACGCCGACTCCCGAGGCACCCTTGGGTGTCCAGGGCCGGTCCTTCTTCAGCCAGGAAGCTCCGGCGATATCCAGATGCGCCCAGGGTCCCTCACCGGCGAACTGTTTCAGAAAAAGGGCCGCCGTGATGGCCCCGCCGCTGCGACCGCCGGTGTTTTTCCAGTCCGCTATGTCGCTCTTGATCAGCTCCACATACTCGTCCCAGAGGGGCATTTCCCAGACCAGATCCCCCGTCTCCGCCGCGGCGGCCCGGATCCGGGCGTTCAGGTCCGCGTCCGTCCCGAAGAGGCCCATCCCGAGATCCCCCAGGGCAATGACGCAGGCCCCCGTCAGGGTGGCCAGATCGATGACCGCCGCCGGACGGTACCGCTTCCGGGCGTAGGACAGGGCATCCGCCAGGATCAGCCGTCCCTCCGCGTCGGTGCTCATGATCTCCACGGTCTGGCCCGAATGGGTGGTGAGCACATCCCCGGGCCGGTAGGCCTTTCCGTCGGGCAGGTTCTCCACCGCCGGCACCAGGCCGACCACGTTCAACGGCAGGCCGATGTCCGCCACCGCCTGCAGCACCCCGAGGACGGCGGCTCCTCCGGCCATGTCGTCCTTCATCTCGCCCATATTTTCCGCGGGTTTGAGGGAGATGCCGCCACTGTCGAAGGTGATGCCCTTGCCCACCAGGACCACCGGGGCCGCCCCCTTCTTCCCTCCCCGGTACTCGACGGCGATCAGCCGGGGCGGCTGGGCGCTGCCCCGGGCCACCCCCAGGAGGGCGTTCATGCCCAGCTTCCGCATCGCCGGCTCATCCAGAACCTTCACGGCCAGCCCGCGGCCGGTCGCCATCTTCTTCGCCTCTTCCGCCATGCGGTCGGGGGTCATGTCGTTACCCGGCGCGGAGACGAGGTCCCGCACGAAGCAGACGGCCCGGGAGACCGCCTCCGCCTCGGCCGCCGCTTTCCGCAGGGCCTTCCCGCGCGCCCCGTCGGCCTCGACGATGGTGAAAGATCGAAGCTCCCGGAATTCCTCCCGATCAACGGTCTTGTATGGCAGGTAGCGATAGAGGCCAAGAAGGACCCCTTCAACCGCCGCCGCGGCGATCCGCTCCGGCTTCTCCTCCGGCAGGCCGATGTCCGTGGACGCGGCGAAGTCCTTCGCGTCCAGCCTCCGGGCCTCCCGGGCGGCCGCGGCGAAGGCGCCCCGGATGCGGTCGATGGTGACATCGTTCCTCTTCCCCAGGCCGACCAGGATGAGCCGCCGGGCCGGCAGGGCCTTCCCGGGGTAAAGAAGCGCCGTTGCGTGGAGCTTGCCCTTGAAATCCCCGGCTTTCAGCAGTTCGGTTACGAGCCCCCCGGAAGTCCTGTCGAGAAGGGTTGCGGACCCGGCAGGCTCCTCGCCCTCGAACAGGAATACAGCCGTGGCGGGCGTGACGAACCGTTCGAGATTTCCTTTTTTCACGTCGATTTTCATGCGGATCTCCTGGATGGGCGGGATAAAAACGGAGGAACTCTAACACAGGCGTCGAAAATGTCAACGCCGGGCGTCCCTTCCGTCCGGGTGCTCTCCGGGGCGAAACGGAGAATAGGGCCTTGCCGGATCGGCCCGTTGTGGTATCCTCCCCGCGTCCCTGCAGGATAAAGCGGGAGGCCGGCCGGACACCCGATGGGGGAAAACGGGGACGGATTTGAAATCCGCCCCCAAATGCCGTAAAAGGGGACAGGCTTAAACCCGGAAATGGAAACAGACTTCGAATCTGTCCCCGTTCCCGGCCTGCGGCGGCATGGCGGCATCCCCCGTGACAGCCCCCGAGAAATCCGTCCCCTTTTCGTGCGGATAACAGGTAACCCCATGAGCAGACTCACCCTCGATGAATGGCTGTCGCGCCTGGAGAAGAACCGGCGCTTCATGGAGAACGTCTCGGCCCTGAAGCGGATCCCCGCCCGGGAGGCCCGGTACGTCGACTACCCAGGCTGGGTCCACCCCCGCCTCCGGTCCGTCCTGGAGGCCCGGGGCATGCGCCGCCTCTGGAGCCACCAGGGCCAGGCGGTCGACCTGGTACGCCAGGGGAAAGACATCGTCCTCGTGACACCCACGGCGAGCGGCAAGACCCTCTGCTACAACCTGCCGGTCCTCCAGCGGATCCTCGAGGAGCCGGAGACCCGGGCCCTCTACATGTTCCCCACGAAGGCCCTCGCCCAGGACCAGATGCACGAAGTCCACGGCCTGATTACGGACCTCCGGGAGGACATCCGCACCTTCACCTATGACGGGGACACCCCCGACGACGCCCGGCAGGCCATCCGCCGACAGGGCCACGTGGTCGTGACGAATCCCGACATGCTCCATGCGGGCATCCTGCCGCACCACACGAAGTGGCAGAAACTCTTCATGAACCTCCGGTTCGTCGTGATCGACGAGCTTCACGTCTACCGGGGCATCTTCGGCTCCCACCTGGCCAACGTGATCCGCCGCCTCGTCCGCATCTGCCGGTTCTACGGCGCGGACCCGGTGTTCATCTTCTGCTCCGCCACGGTGGCCAACCCGCGGGAGCACGCCGAGGCGGTCCTGGAGCGGCCGGTGACGCTCCTCGATGAGAGCGGCGCCCCCGCCGCGGCCAAGACCTTCATCCTCTACAACCCGCCCATCGTGAACCGGGAGCTGGGCATCCGCCAGTCGGCCCTCACGCCGGCCCGGAACCTGGCGGGGAGCCTCGTGGAGGAGCGGATCCAGACGATCGTCTTCACCACCAGCCGCCTCAACGTGGAGGTCCTCACCCGCTACCTGAAGGACCGGTTCAAAAAGGGAAAACCCCTGCCGGACACCTTCGTCACGGGCTACCGGGGCGGCTACCTGCCGAACCTGCGGCGGCAGATCGAGGCGGGCCTCCGGAGCGGCGAGGTCATGGGGGTCGTCAGCACCAACGCCCTGGAACTGGGCATCGACATCGGGGACCTGGAGGCCTGCATCATGTCCGGCTACCCGGGCTCCGTCGCCAGCACCTGGCAGCAGGCGGGCCGCGCGGGCAGGCGGGCCGGCTGGAGCCTGGCGGTCCTGATCGCCCGAAGCGCCCCCATGGACCAGTTCATCGCCGAGAACCCGGACTACTTCTTTTCCCGCTCCCCGGAGCACTGCCGCATCAACCCGGACAACCTGCTGATTCTCCTCCACCACCTCAAGAGCGCCGCCTTCGAGCTGCCCTTCGAGCGGGGGGAGCACTTCGGCCGGGAGAACATCGAAGAGCTCCTGGACTACCTGACGGAGAAGGGGGTCCTCCACCAGGCGGGAGAGCGGTGGCACTGGTCCGCTGAGAGCTATCCAGCCGACGAGGTGAGCCTCCGGAGCATCAACCCGGAAAACGTGGTGGTGGTCGACGCCAGCGAGCAGGGAAACCCGCGGATCATCGCCGAAGTGGATTGGGACGGGGCCTTCACGGCCCTTCACGAGGGGGCCATCTACATGGTCGAGTCCCAGCCCTACCAGGTGGACCGCCTCGACCTGCCGGGCAAGAAGGCCTACGTGCGGAAGGTGGACGTGGACTATTTCACCGACGCCATGACCTACACGAACGTCCGGGTCATCGACCGGTTCGTGGAGAAGCGTGAGGGAAGCGCCATCGTCGAGCACGGGGAGGTCCAGGTGGTCCGGAAGGTCGTGGGCTACAAGAAGATCAAGTTCTACACCTCGGAAAACCTGGGATTCGGGGACGTCCACCTGCCCGAGCGGGACATGCACACCACGGGCTACTGGTTCACCATCCCCCGGGACCTCCTGGAGGCCCTGCCCTACTCGCGGGAGGAGATCATCGACGGCCTGACGGGGCTGGCCTACGGCCTCCACCACCTGGCGGCGATGCTCCTGATGGCGGACCTCCACGACATCGACCGCTGCATCGGCGACAAGAGCGGCGAGTGGTTCGTCCGGCACACCGGGGGCGGCCGCGTGATCACGTCGTCTCCCCCGGGGGCCGACGCGGTGGAGCCCGCCCGGGAGGACGCCTTCGACCCGACGGTCTTTCTCTTCGACGCCTATCCCGGCGGGATCGGCTTCTCGGACCTCCTCTACGCGGAGCACCGGCGGCTCCTGGGATCGGCGCAGGCCCTCCTTTCCTCCTGTCCCTGCCTCCACGGCTGCCCCTCCTGCGTGGGCCCCACCCTCGAGGTGGGCAATCGCGCCAAGGAGGTGGCCCTCACGGTCGTGAACCGGCTCCTGGAGATGGCATGAGCGTCCGCAACCGCCTCCAGCGCCTGACCGGCGAAACGCCCGCCCCTCCGCGGCCGGAGAAGCCCGAAATCTCGGAGCTGAGGCGCCGGATCGAGGAGATCATGGGCCGGCGCCGGGAACCGCAGCCGGTCCGAAAGGACCGGTTCCCGCCCCTCGGCGAGGTCGTCTCCGGTGAAGAGATCGAAACGCCCCACGGCACCTTCTTCGTGGTCCGCGAGGACGTCAGCGGCGGGGCCTGCCACGGCCACCGGCGCGTGGCGGACCTTTCGGGCCTCGACATGGCCCGGGCGGCTATCCTGGGCAACGTTCGGGATATGGCCGCCCTGGACATCGGAGACCTGCTGTTCCTCGACACGGAGACGACGGGACTCGCCGGGGGGACCGGCACGGTGGCCTTCCTGATCGGCCTGGGCTGGTTCGAGGGGTCACGCTTCGTCCTCCGGCAGATCTTCCTCCGGGACTACGCGGAGGAGCGGGCCGCCCTGGCCCACCTGGCGGATCTGGCGGCGTCGCGGAAGGCCCTGGTCACCTTCAACGGCAAGGCCTTCGACCTCAACCTCCTGGCGGCCCGGTTCGTCATGAACCGCCTCCCGAACCCCCTGGAAGGCTTTCCGCACCTGGACCTTCTCCACCCGAGCCGCCGTCTCGTGGGCCGGCGCCTGGAGAACTGCCGGCTCGGGACCCTGGAGGCGGCCCTGCTGGGACTCCTCCGGGAAGACGACCTCCCGGGCAGCGAGATCCCGGAGCGCTATTTCCGCTGGCTCCGGACGCGGGACGGCCGGCTCCTGGGCGACATCTTCCGGCACAACCGGCTGGATATCCTCTCCCTGGCGGCCCTGGCGGCCCACCTGTCGGAGCTGGTCCTGCCGGAGCCGCCCCCGGCGGCCGATCCGCGGGACCTCGTCTCGGCGGCACGACTCCTGATCGACCGGGGCGAGCTGGCGGGGGCGGAGGAGATCCTGTGCCGGCTGGCGGGCACCGGAACGGGCCTGCCCTCCCGGGAGGCCCGGATGGAGCTGTCGATCCTCTGCAAACGGGCCCGGCGACGAGTCGAGGCCACCAGCCTGTGGCGGGAGATGCTGCGGGACGACCCCGGCGACGCCTTCGCCGCGGAGGAGCTGGCCAAGGACCTTGAGCACAACGAAAAAGACGCCCCGGCGGCCCTCGCCGTGGTGGAGTGCTGGCTCGCCTGCGGCTCCGGCGCGGAGGGGGAGACGGCAGCCTTCCTCCACCGCCGGGCGCGCCTCCGGCGCCGCACCGGATTGCCCACCCCGTAATCTCCCGTTCCACCCAGGCAGACACAAGGCCAAGCCCTTCCCAATGGCCCTGTCTTCAAAAAACGAGTCAACCCAACCTCACGAATTTCATAACGATCATGTCATGATGCAAAAAAGGACGGCGTTTCTTCGGGGAACGGATGGGTGGCATTACAATTGCAAAATGAAGGAGTAGTCATGAAGTCCGCCGTTGCAACACAAAACACTTATGCTCGATATCGCTGGAGAAAATCATGACGCTGCTTTCTCCTGAACAACGAGGGAGTCATAATTTTGACGCCAATGAAGATTTCATAAGGGAGGCCGATGAACGATGGAAATAAAACCCACTGGCAATGTTGCAGAGAACCTCAATGGAATCAGGACGCAAGCGTCTGTACGGAAAGCGTCAAATTCTTTTTCGGCCGAGCTTACGACCGCCATGGCACAGGACTCGGCCAAAACCGCCCCGGCCGGAAACAAGCCGGTCGAATACATTGTCCAGAAGGGTGATAATCTTTGGAAGATCGGAAAGTTATACAAGATAAACCCTTACCAGATAGCCAGGGATAACCGTCTGTCCAATCCGGACATGATTCGGATCGGCCAGAAACTGATCGTCCATCCGCCTTCATCCCAGGCCGTCCAGGACATCCAAACTCTCAAGACTGCCCAGACCGCCCAGACCGCCCAGACCGCCCAGATTACCCAGGCTGCCCAGGCCGTCCGGACCGCCCAACCCGAAGCCGGCGGGGAAGTGACCGCCAGCTGGTATGGGGCGGAGCATCACAACAAGAAAACGGCTAGTGGACAGCGTTTCGACATGCATAAAAACACCCTGGCCCATAAAACACTGCCCATGGGAACGAAAGTGCGGCTGTCCAATCCTGACAACGGCAAGGTCGCCGAAGGAATGATCAACGACCGTGGACCCTACATCAAAGGCCGGGACGTCGATGTCTCCTATGCGATGGCCAAACAGCTCGGCTTCGTCCAGAAAGGCGTCACAAAACTCATCATGGAAAAGATATGATACAGGCAGAAAAAAATAGACTCTATTCTTGGTAGAGCGCGAAGAGATTTCATTCGATTCCTGTCTGCCGGTCCGGAAATGCAACAACCAGCACACCCGTTCTATTTATGACTGCCCACATCCACACTGGAATGCGACTGTTCATAGGCCGGCCTCCTTTTCGGACAACATCCGTCAAATCTGAATCCGGATACCGATTTCGATCACCCGTCCCGGCGGTATGCCGAAGTAGAGGGTTACCGGCAGGTCGTTTCGGGACATGAATGCGAACAAACGCTCTCGCCAATTGATCATGGTGGCCTATTCGTTGGCATGAGATTCTCCTTTCGGGATCATGGGCTTTCAGGTAATGGGAATCGCCATGGATCTGCTGCTTCAGTTTGTCGATTTGTTCCTGCACCTGGACAGGCATATCAGCTACGTCCTCCAGACGTTTGGTGTCTGGACGTATCTCATCGTGTTTCTGATTGTATTCTGCGAAACAGGCCTGGTCGTAACCCCCATCCTGCCGGGGGATTCGCTCCTGTTCGGCCTGGGCACTTTCGCCGCAAGGGGCGACCTGGACGTCACATGGCTTCTCTTGTCCCTGGCCGTGGCGGCCATAGGAGGCGATACGGTCAACTATGCGATTGGCCAGTATGTAGGGCCAAAAGTCTTCACCAGGAAAGACTCGCGTTTCTTCAAAAGGGAATATCTCGATCGAACGCACCGGTTCTATGAGAAATATGGAGGGGTAACGATTATCGCCGCGCGGTTCATGCCCATTATCCGCACCTTTGCCCCTTTCGTGGCCGGAATCGGCAGCATGTCCTACCTGCGTTTCCTCAGTTATAACGTCATCGGTGGAATTGCCTGGATCTTCATCTTCGTCATGGGGGGTTATTTTTTCGGCAATCTGGAGTTCGTGAAACGAAACTTCACGCTCGTAATCATAGCCATCATCATCATTTCGGTTATGCCTGGAATCGTTGAATATTTCCGCAACAGAAACGGGAAATAACCAGCCTGTTGTCCGAAACGATTCTAACCGGAACGGAATCCCGGCTTGTTGACAAACATGCATCGTTCATATAAAGGCGTCATCCATCAACAATAGACAGACTTGGATGACAATGGGCATGCGCCACTCTGAAATTCTTGATCCTTCCTGCTTAAGCCATTCCACCCGCCTCTATATCTATTGATGCCTGCAGCCGGTGCCGAGCCGGAACTGCAGGCTGATTCCCGAAAGACTTCCTCGGAACGTTTTCTTTTTCCTCATCATGAAGAGGTTTCCTATGTTGCATACGCGTGACACGATCGGAAATGCCATGACCCGGATCAACTACCTTGCCGGGGCGGCCGTGGTGGCAATGATGCTGTTGACCTGCGTCGATATCGTCATGAGGTTTTTCGGAAAGCCTCTTCCCGGAGTGTATGACCTCGTCGGATTTCTGGGCGTGGTCTCCGTTTCATTCGCCCTGGCCTACACGTCGGTCCAGAGAGGCCACGTGGCGGTCGACATCCTGATGGAAAGGCTGCCGCAAAGGGCTCAGTTCCGGTTGCTCTCCATAGGAAACATGGCAAGCGCCGCTTTCTTCCTTTTTCTAACCTGGCAATCCTTCCTCTACGCCATGGAACTCTTTGATTCAGGAGAGGTTTCGATGACGGTGGGGATGCCTATTCATCCCTTCGTGTTCGGCATGTCCGCCGGTTGCGGTCTCCTGAGCCTCGTGCTGATCGTGGATGCGGTTCTGTTCTTGAGAAGAGGGTTCGCAAAATGACACCGATCATGACGGGCATCCTTGCTTTCCTTGTTCTCATCGCCTTGCTGTTCATGCAGATCCCGGTCGGCTTCGTCATGGGCATTGTCGGCTTCGTCGGCTTTGCCTATCTTGTATCCTGGGATGCCTCGCTGAGCATCATCGCACGGGATTTCTTTGCAACGTTCAGTTCCTACAACCTGACGGTCATCCCTCTTTTTGTCCTGATGGGCCAAATTGCCTTTCACTCCGGCATGAGCACCCGGCTTTTCAATGCCGCGCACAAGTTCCTCGGGCACCTTCCAGGCGGCCTGGCCATCGCCACGATCGGGGCCTGTGCCGGATTCTCTGCGATCTGCGGATCCACCAGCGCCACGGCCGCGACGATGGCCTCCGTGGCCCTGCCGGAGATGAAAAAATACAAGTACGATCCAGCGCTCGCGACGGGTGTGGTCGCCGCCGGTGGAAGCCTGGGCATCCTGATTCCGCCGAGCACAATTTTCATCGTTTACGGGGTCATGACCGAGCAGTCCATCGGCAAGCTCTTTGCCGCAGGAGTTCTGCCGGGAGTCCTGTTGAGCCTCTTGTTCGTCGTCACCATCCTGATTTGGACACGCATCAATCCCGGCCTTTACGAAAAGGCTCCTCCATGCAGCATCCGGGAAAAACTGCGGTCCCTAGCCGGCGTCATCGAAACATTCATCCTGTTTGTCATGGTGATGGGCGGCCTCTTTGCGGGATTGTTCACGCCAACGGAGGCCGCGGCTGTCGGGGCGTTCGGAACCATCCTGATCGCCGTTGTCGGGAGAACCCTGTCGTGGAAAGGATTTCTGACGGCCTTGAACGAAACGACCCGAATCTCCTGCATGATTTTCGTGGTCGTCGCCGGTGCCACGGTGTTCGGCCACTTCCTGGCGGTGACCACCATCCCCTCAGAGGTGGGGGCCTGGGTATCCCAGCTTCCGATTCCGCCTTGGGCCGTAATCGGCTTGATCATCCTGACCTATCTGGTGCTTGGCTGCCTGATGGACAGCCTTGCCATGATCATGCTGACGATCCCTATCTTCTACCCGGTTGTCACCACTCTGGGGTTCGATCCGATCTGGTTCGGCGTGATTATCGTCCTCGTTACGGAAATGGGGGTCATCACACCTCCGGTCGGCATCAATGTCTACGTAGTAGGGGGGGTCGCCAGGGACGTGCCGCTCCATATCATCTTCCAAGGCGCACTCCGAATGCTGGCAGCCCAGATGATCACGGCACTCCTTCTCATCTTTATCCCCCAGATCGCTTTATTCTTGCCCTCCTGGATGCAATAAAGCTCCCGTCAATCCTTGTTTCTATTGCGATTCGACGGTTTTCGTGATTCCTCCGCGGCAGGCCGGGATCCATCTTTCTCCCGGTCTGAATCGCCGGTCTCTGTTTTGCTTTTTCTTCTCGAAGCGGGAACAATACAAATTGCAGCAATCACAAGACCAATGACAAGCAAAACGATCATCTCGGAAATTGTACCGCTCATGATATTCTTCCTCCGTGGAGTGTCTGCTTAATTTTTTTCGTACAATCCTTCCACGAAACACCCGGAAAGCCATCCAAGCGCATGGATCCTCTCCGGCCGTCACCGGGATTTGGACAAGAGACAACCGGCTCGGGTGAGCGTGGAACAGATCCATTCCATGAGAATCCCTGCCGGCACGAACTGCCCGCTCCCGGATGAGGCGCACACGGCAGAAACGGCCATGGAAGTCCCATGCCATCAAGGGTTGAATCGGCTGTCAGGAATTTATTTACGAAAGGGAAGATGCAGCAGGAGGTGAGCGACCCGGTTTGGCGGGATGGTGCTCCTTTTCTTTTCTCTCCAGCCTCACGAAAGGAAACGGAGAGCTCGTCGCCGTCGGATTGAAAAACTGCCAGCGATTTTCCGTGGCCTTATCAAGCACGCTGCCTTTACAGCGAAGGCTGCTATCCGCAAAATTACTCCCGGACAGGGCACAATAGGTGAACGTGTCGGCCGGTGAGAATGTGCCGGACGATCCGCTCAGGCATTCCGAATGGATCGCCAACAGGAACAGGACCGGAAGAAGAAGGAACCCGTGCTTTCTATTCATGTGTAAAACTCAGGGACCTCCCTGACAGTCAACTGCACTTCGGAGGGGCGGTTAAAGCAGCCTCCTTCAAGGTCGTTTGCTCTTTGATAAGGTTTCCGGCCTCGACGGTCTCAAACGGCCGCCGGCCCACGTTCCGACAGCCCCAGCAGCGGCAGGCTTCCGAAACGTTTCATAACCGTTCGGCCAGTTGTAGCAATGAAAGGCCGTGCTATGCAACCTTCTTCTCGGCAGCCATGTCTTCCTCCTGGGTCCTTGTTCTTCGGTAAGAAAACAATCTGAACCGGGGACTGGGCTGACTGCCGTTTCTGCCTTTCAACAACCGTTCGGGAGGTCCCCCACTTTAACCAACGGTGCTGCTGACGGTCTTTCCCGTCAACGAGGCTTTTCGCCGATATGACCGGATGTTACCCAGACTCCGCCGTCCCGGGAAATGCCTTTCCCAGTTGACAATCCCCTGCGGGGTGTTTAGGTTAGGCGATCTTTCCAAGCAAGGAGACCCCCCCGTGAAAAACATGTATCGCTGCAAGAAGAAAGGACATCTGATTTCCGAGCCTTGCACCGAAATGACCTGCGAGTGGCGCCTCTCGAACGAGAATTTCCTCAACTGCACCTGGGTCGCCTGCAACTATGGACCGTTTACCCTGGAGGAAGTCGGGGAGATGATGGGCGTTACCCGTGAGCGGATCCGCCAGATCGAGGCGAAGGCCCTCAAGAAGCTCCAGCACAAGAAGCGGCGGGACCAGTTGAAGGACTTCGCGTCCCCCGACAGCGACTGGGAGATGCCCTGACCGTTTTCAGACGCAACTCCCCGTGATCACCGGGCAATCGACAAGAATAAGCCGGCCGGGCATAAACCCCGGCCGGCTTTTTTGATTTCCTCGCGTTCCCCGGCAGCCCCCGAATGGCTCAGCGCCGCAGCCGCGGGTCCAGGGCGTCCCGGATCCCCTCCCCCAGCAGGTTGTACCCCAGGACCGTCACCAGGATGGCCAGCCCCGGATAGAGGGACAACCACCAGGCGATGTCGATGTTGTCCTTCCCGGCGGTGAGCATGTTCCCCCAGCTCGGCGTGGGCGGCTGGACACCGATCCCCAGGAAGCTGAGAGCCGATTCCGTCAGGATCGCCCCGGCCACCCCCAGCGTGGCCGCCACGAGGATGGAGGCCATGGCGTTCGGCAGCAGGTGGCGGAAGATGATCCGCAGGTCCGAGGCGCCGATGGCCCGGGCCGCCTGGACGAAGTCCCGCTCCTTCAGCGAGATGAAGTCCGCCCGGACGAGCCGGGTGATCCCCATCCAGCCCGTGGCGCCGATGATGATCATGATGTTCCAGATGGACGGCTCCAGGAAGGCGATCACCGCCAGGATCAGGAAGAACGTGGGGAAGCACAGCATGATGTCGACGAAGCGCATGATCAGGGCGTCCACCCAACGCCCGTAGTATCCCGCCAGGGCCCCGAGGATGGTTCCCAGCACGATGGCGATCCCCGTGGCCACGAAGCCCACCTTCAGGGAGATCCCGGCCCCCCAGATCATGCGGCTCAGGACGTCCCGGCCGAGGGGGTCCGTTCCGAAGGGATGCTTGCCCGACGGCGGCTGGAGGATGTTCTGGAGGTCGATGGCCCCCGCGTCGTACGGCGAGATCCAGGGCGCCAGGAAAGACACAACGAACAGGAGGACCACCACCGTGAGCCCCGCCACGGCCAGCCTGTTTTTCCGGAATCGCTGCCAGAAGTCTCCCGCCATGCCGATCCTCCTCAGGAGACCCGGATCCGGGGATCCGCCAGGGCGTAGGACACGTCCGCCAGCAGGTTCCCCAGGAGGGTCAGGACCGCCCCGATCAGGAGGATCCCCATCACGACGGGGTAATCCCGCGCCATCACAGACATATAGAAGAGCTGCCCCATGCCGGGGATCGCGAAGATGGTCTCGAAGATGACGCTCCCGCCGATCAGGCCCGGCACCGACAGTCCCAGGATCGTGATGACCGGGAGCAGGGCGTTCCGGAGGGCGTGCTTGTAGATTACCGTCCGCTCCCGGAGCCCCTTTGCCCGGGCCGTCAGGATGTAGTCCTGGCGGATGACCTCCAGCATGTTGGAGCGCATGTACCGGGAGAGCCCCGCCAGCCCGCCGAAGGCCGACAGCCCCACCGGCAGGATCAGGTGCTTCAGGAGATCCCAGACGGCCGCGCCGGGGGGCAGGTATTCATAGTTGAGGGAGCGGATCCCCGAGATGGGAAGCCAACCCAGCTCGACGCCGAAGAGGATCATCAGGAGCAGGGCCAGCCAGAAGGTGGGCACGGCGAACCCGATGAAGACGAAGACCCCGGCCAGGCGGTCGAACCAGGAGTCCTGGCGGACCGCCGAGAGAACCCCGAGGGGGATGGCCACGAGCAGGATCAGTCCCATGGACAGCAGGTTCAGGAGGATCGTGATGGGCAGGCGCTCGAGGATCTTCCGGTCCACGGGCCGGCGGTCCTGTGAGAAGGACGTCCCCAGGTCCAGGACGGCGATCTTCTTGAGCCAGAGCCAGTACTGGACGTGGAGGGGCTTGTCCAGGTCGTAGAGGGCCATCAGGCGGGCCTTCGCCTCCGCGGAGGCCCGGGGGTTCATCTGGGTTTCCAGGTCCGTCGGGGACCCCGGGGCCAGGTGCATCACGGTGAAGCAGATGACGGTGATCCCCAGGAGGAGCGGGAACATGAAGAGGAGCCTCTTGGCGATGTAGCGGATCACGGCGTCCCCTCCTCACCGTTCCCGGAAGCGCCGGTACGCCCAGCAGTGGAGGAAGAAAAAGACCGCCGCCGGGCCGCCCATCCCGACCAGTTTCCGGGCCATCCGCCGGACCCGCGCCTGCCGGTCCACCTTGCGGTCCGCCAGGTAGATCCCCAGGAGCCCCCGGATGATCATGCGGTGGAAGGGGGCCTCGGGGAGCCCGCGGACCGCTTCCTCCGCCCGTCCGAAGAGCCACGACAGGCGCTCCAGGAGATCCTCCTCGCCGGGATAATAGGTGCAGAAGTTCAGGTCGCCTCCCTGGCGGTCCTCCTCCTGGTCCACCAGGTAGTCCAGGAGGATGTGCAGGGCCTGGACCCACGGGAAAAGGGCCTTTTCCACCCGTCCGGCCTCCGCCTCCGGAAACCCTTCCCGGAAGGCCGACGAGACGAGGCAGAAGATCCCCAGGGTCGAGCCCGTGGCGGCGGCAAACTCGTACCAGCGCAGCTCCGGGACCCCGTTCCGGTGCGCCTCGAACCAGGCCAGGAGCCGCGGGAGCCGTTCGTCGAGGCGAACGTGCTTGTGGACCTGGAGGTCGCCGTACATCCCCGCCAGGCGAAGCAGAGACGGCGCAATGGCCCCGTAGGAGGGAACCCGCCGGAGCGCGTCCCGGCACGTCTCCACGAGGTCCGCCAGGTACCCGCCATCGTCCCGCTCCGCGTGGAGGCGGTACCAGTCGGTCCGGTCCGATTCCGGCGCGAGAGCCTGCGGCATGGATTCGTGGAGGGCCCGGAAGTCGTCCGGGTCCTGGGAGGTGCTGCGATCGCAGAGGTTGTCGAGATAGTCGCTGATCGTCTGGTAGGCCACGATGAACCGGACGGCCTCCTCGAAGGCATCCCCCGCCAGCAGGGCGTAGATGCCGCCCCCCTCGCAGTGGAACGACTTGGTCCCGATGCTGAGAAGCGCCTGCCGGCGCAGCTCCGGGTCCGGGATGGACCCGGCCCGGGCGGTCCAGGCCTGCAGGTGGTGGTGGACCCGGGGGCGGACGTCCAGGAAGATCCGCGTCGTCATGGCGGCCAGGTTGCCGGGGACGGTCATGGCCTGCCCCTACGCGCGCCCCCTTTCACAGGGGACCCCGCTTCTCCCGATGGATCTTCCGGGCGTTCTCGATGAGCCGCGAGATGATCATGGAGGGCAGCATCCCCGCGCTGGCGGCCTGCTCGAAGAAGAAGGACGAGGGCGCCATGCCCGAGGAGGAGTTGGGATCGGTAACGAGAATCCGGCCGTCGGCCGTGTAGAAGCCGTCGATCCGGCCGTAAGACCGGAAGCCCAGCGCCTGAAAGGCCTTGAGCACCTCCTCCAGGATCCTTGTCACGACCTCCGGGGGGATGGTCTTGGGCGGGGTGAACTTGCGGCAGCGCCCCGGCATGTACTTGTCGTCGTAGGTGTAGAACTCGCTCTGGGGGTGGATCTCCGTCAGCCCGAGGGGCTCGGCGACGCCGTCCTCCTCGAGGACGATGGAGGAGAACTCGACACCCTCCAGGAATTCCTCGACCAGGACTGCGTTGTCCCACCGCAGGGCCTCGGTCATGCCCACATCGAGGGAGGCCTCGTCCCGGACGATGGTGACACCGATGCTGGACCCCTCGCGGGTGGGCTTGGTGACGCAGGGCCACGGCACGGCATCCCGGAGGCGCCGGATAACGCCTTCCCGATCCTCCTCCCACTCGGCCCGGCGGATCACCAGGCTCCGCGGGACGTCCAGACCGGCCTCCCGGAGGACCATCTGCTGGATGTGCTTGTCCATGCCCAGGGCCGAGGCCAGCACGCCCGGCCCCGTGTAGGGGATCCGGAGCAGCTCCAGGAGACCCTGGATGCACCCGTCGTCACCGTACTTTCCGTGGAGGGAGATGAAGGCGAAGTCGATCTCTTTCCGGAGTTCCTCGTAGGTGACGGGACGGGCCTGCCGCTCGAGCTGCTCGGTGATGTCGACGGTGGTGTTCTGTGGGATGAGCTGCCAGGGGAGGACCCACAGACGGCCCCGCTCGTCCATGAACAGCGGAACCGCGTCATAGAACTCGGGGTCGAGGTTGTCGTGAACGTTTCGCCCGCTGTTGAGGGAGACCTCCTTCTCCGAGGAGAGTCCCCCCATGATGATGCCGATCTTCAATTTTTCCATTCGTCTTTCGGTTTCGCCGCCCCGGCCGGGGCCGGCCCTTTCTTTCAGGTATCCCAGATGAAGGTGACGCCGCTGTTGGGGAAGATCCACTCGTCGTCGGCGATGGTGAGGGTGGTGCATCGGCCCTGCTCGCGGGCGACCCTCGGGTATGGGTGCTTGCCCGCGAAATAGCTCACTTCCCGGACGCGGCGGAGGTTGGCCTTCTCGTATTTGAAGGAGATTTCCAGGCCCCGGGTGGGGTAGACCACATACACGGAAAACAGGTTGTTTTCCTTGGATTTCTTGGTGGCGATCTCGAAGGCGAAGCGGACCGGCCGGTTGAGCTTCTTCTTCAGGAGGTCGCCGCCGCACCAGACCTCGTAGCCCCGCTCCGTGTTCTCGGACCGGAGGATGGGGATGTCCTCCCCGTCGATGGTGACCCGCTCGACGCGGAAGTCGCGCTCCGTCACCGCCTCGTCTCCCAGGTTCAGGAGCCACCGGTACTCGCAGCGCTTCTCCTCGAAGAGGGCCTCGAGCTGCGCGTTCGTCATGGCGCAGCCGATCATGAAGACGGGCTCCCGGAGGGCCTTCGTGTACTCCACCCGGGTCAGGACCCGGAAGTACTCTCCCTTCTTCCGCTTCCCGTTCTGCGGGGAGGCTTCGGAGATCTCGATATCGTAGCGGAAGCGGTCCCGGAGCTCCAGTTGCCGGTCCTCCTTCCCGAAGAGGGTTTCGAACATCTCCGAGAAGATGGCGTCCCCCATCTCCTCGCTCCGGGCCCTCGTCTGGAAGCAGTGGCGGATGATGCTGTCGATGCGGGCGACGGACTTCTCCTCCCCGGGGATGTAGATCCTCCGGAGGCGCGGCTCCACCGCGTCGGCCCTCCCCTTCTGGACGAAGATCCGGGGAGCACGCTTGCCCAGGGCGCACAGGACGTCGTAGCTGATGGTGTTCGTCCGGGCGGCGATCTCGTTGGCGGAGATGCACCCGTCGCCCTGGCGACCCATGAGGACCACCTCGTCTCCGATCGCGCAGTCCGGGATGTGGCTGACGTCGATGGTGCACATGTCCATGGAGATGCGGCCGACAATGGGCGCCTTCCGGCCCCGGATCAGGACCTCGCCTGAGTTCGACAGCAGGATCCCGTACCCGTCGCCGTAGCCCACGGGGATCGTGGCGATGCGGGTGGGCCGGTAGGTGATGTAAGTGCGGTTGTAGCCGATGCTGTACCCCTCCGGGAACTCCTTCAGGAGGACGACCCGCGTCTTGAAACTCATGACGGGCGCCAGGTCCGCCCTGTCCCGCGTCTCCGGCCCCGGGTAGATTCCGTAGGTCATGATGCCCGGCCGGACCAGGTCGAGGTTGTACTCGGGGAAGTTCAGGACGGCCCCGCTGTTAGACATGTGCCTCAGGGGAATCCGGATCCGGTTTTCATCCAGCTTGGCCAGGAGGTTCCGGAAATGGGTCCACTGGCGGTTGTTGTAGTCCACCAGGACTTCGCTGGAGGATAGGTGGGTGAAGATTCCCTCCAGGTCGAGGTTCGGCATGTCCAGGACCGCCCGGATCAGGTCGAAGGCCTCGTAGTGGATCGTCCCGCCGCGGCCCATGCCCGTGTCCACCTCGATGTGGACGGGAACGCGGACGCCCGCCTTCCGGGCGCTCTTCTGAAGCTCCCTGGCGAATGACGCATCGGACACCGACGGCGTGAGGCCGTACTTGACGATCTGCCCGATCTCGGAGTCCGGGGACGGGCTGAGAATGACGATCGGGGCGGCGATCCCGCTGGCGCGGAGCTGGACGCCCTCGTCGGCGTTGGCCACCCCCAGGGCCCAGGCGCCGTTCCGGAGGGCGACGCTGGAGAGCTCCAGGGCCCCGTGGCCGTAAGCGTCGGCCTTGACGACCTGCATGATCCGGACGTCCGGGCCGACCAGCCGCTTCAGCTCCTCCCAGTTCCGGGAGAAGCTGTCGAGATCGACTTCGACCCAGCTTCTGTATTTCTGTTGTTCCATGACCGGCTACGATCCGTATTTCTGTTGAGGGGTTATCCGCTTTCTTCGACAACGGGAGGGACGGGACGGCTCCGCGCAGCGCCCCGCCGGGGGGACCGGAAGAAAAACCGCGCGGACGGTCGTCGCCCCGCCGCGCCGTTCACTTTCTCGTCATGGTGAAGACGCCGTCCCACTCGCCTTCCGGCGGGTGCTCCTTGAGGGACTTGCAGCGGGAGATGTAGAGCTCCGATGGTGCATCGCCGTATTTGGCCTTGAGGACCTTCTCGAACCGCTCGATCGCCTCGTCCCAGCGGCCTTCCTTGTACAGGGCCAGCCCTTCCTCGAAGATCGAGACCCAGGGCTCCCACTGTACCGCATCCTTGCTCTCCCCCAGGAGCTCGTAGATCCTGACGGGGAGCTTCTTGCCCTTCACCCGGACGGAGTCGAGCTCGCGGCAGAAGAACCGGTCCTTGACGATCTCGTGGGTGAACTCGCTGATGACGACGTTGGTCCCGTATTCCTTGTTGATCCCCTCCAGGCGGGAGCCCAGGTTCACGCTGTCTCCCATGACGGTGTAGTCGAAGCGCATCTGGGAGCCCATGTTGCCGACGACCATGTCCCCCGTGTTGATGCCCACGCCGATGTCCATCCGCGGCCGGCCTTCGGACTCCCACTTGTTCTGGAGCTTCCTGAGCTCGTCGAGCATCTCCAGGGCGGTCCGGCAGGCCCTCTCGGCATGGTCCGGCTGGTCCAGCGGGGCTCCCCAGACGGCCATGATCGCGTCGCCCATGTACTTGTCCAGGAGTCCGTCGTACTTGAACACCAGGTCCGTCATGGCGGTGAGGTACTCGTTCAGCAGATGGACCAGCTCTTCCGGCGAGAGCTTCTCGGAGATCGTGGTGAACCCGCGGATGTCCGAGAACAGGACGGTCAGGTTCCTCTTGTCCCCGCCGAGCTTCAGCTTGGTGGGGTCCTTCAGCATCTCGTTGATGACCGAGGCCGTCAGGTAATACTGGAAGGCACCGCGGATCTTCTGCTTCTCCCGCTCCTCCGTGATGTAGCGGTACACCGTGACGGCCACATAGACGGCCAGGATCACAATGACCGGGTAGACCATGTTGAGCCAGAGGTTCATCTGGGTGAACAGCAGGGTGTTCACGGCGACGAAGCCCGCCAGGATGACGACACTGAAGAGCAGGCCGCGGACGGCGCTGAATCGCGGCAGCACCAGGCCGATGAGGAATCCGAGGCCGAGTATGCTCAGGAAATCCAGCAGTGACGTCCAGGCGGTGCGCTGGAGGAAGTTCCGCTTCAGGATGTTGTCGATGACGGTGGCGTGAATCTCCACCCCCGGATAGACGGAGCTGAAGGGGGTCACCCGGAGATCATAGATGCCAATGGCCGTCGCCCCGACGACGACGATCTTGTCCTTGAACGTGTCGGGATCCAGCCGCCCGCCCAGGATGTCGGAGATCGAGTAGTGGGGAAATGTTTTCCCGGGTCCGAGGTAATTGATCATGACCCGCCCGGCCTCGTCGGTGGGAATCCGGATGTCGCCGATCTGGATGCCTTCCACGCCGAAGTCGGCGAGCCGGAGAACCAGGGGCTCCCAGTCGAAATACTGCTGCAGCAGGGCCAGGGAGAGGGGGTTGTAGAAGCTATCTCCGGCCTTGATCACCAGGGGGGACCAACGGATCACGCCGTCCGCGTCGGGAAAGGCGTTGAAATAACCGCTGTTCAGGCCGGCCTCCGAGACGGCCGGGAGATTCGGCTCCGCCGTGAAGGCGTGAATGAATGCATACTCGTCGGGCTTCCCCCCGGGCCGGACCTCCACCATCTGGTAGCGGGAATTGCCGATGACCTCCAGCCTCTCTTCCGCCGCCTGCTCCGTGAGATGGGCCACGTCCTTCTGGGCGAGGTGGAAGAAATACCCCAAGGATACGTTCTCGACCTTTTCGATGGCCTTCGCCAGGGCCTTGTCCGTATCGGCTCCGGACCGCTTGCGCTCCAGGATCTTCATGACGGCCGGACTCGCCGCCCCCTTCAGCTCCTTTTCCAGGGCGCCCAGGGCCCGGAGGCTGGAGTTTTCGTCGGGCTCGGCGAACACGATATCGAAGCCGACCGCCTTGGCTCCGTCCTTCTTGAGCTTTTCCACGAGGCGGGCCATGGTCGTCCGCGGCCAGGGCCAGCGCCCCAGCTCGCTCAGGCTCTTCTCGTCCACCGCGGCGATGACCACCGCGCCCGCGGGCTGGATCTTCCCCCGGGAGACCATGCGCAGGTCCATGGTCTTCAGTTCCATGAAATGGAGAAAGGGCGGGTTGAAGAAGAAAAGGACGACCACAAGGAAGGTCACGGCAATGGTGATGGTCAGGGGGGATACAGCGAGGAACTTACCGAGTTTACCCTTCATGGCCCTCCCTCCGGCAAAGATGCGGCGAGCATACCAGACCGCCTCCGAATGTCAAGGGAAAGGCTTGACAAGCCTCAATCCTTGGGGTAAAGACGGTCCTCTGTTTCAGGCCATCCGGACACGTCATGCCGATGTAGCTCAGCTGGTAGAGCAGGCGATTCGTAATCGCCAGGTCAGGAGTTCGAATCTCCTCATCGGCTCCAGGGACAAACAAGGGCTCAGCCGTTTGCGGTTGAGCCCTTTTCTTGTGAAATGCAGGCAGATCAAGGCCGGTTCGGCTTGTCAGGATCGGTCTTCAAGAAGCGAATCAGCGGTCCGCCTGCACGCCAGGTCCAGCAGGAGTCCACCAGCATCCTGGTCATGTCGGCGGCGAGCGACTGGGATTTGTGAAGCTTGTACGCTGCAAATCCCTGTATGGCGGCAGAGCCCATCGCCGTAAGAAGTGTAACCAGATGGCTGCATCCCTGCCCCTTACCAGCCATGCCTTTCACTTTCGACGTGAATCCGCCGATGATCCTCATTCCCTTGACAGGATCGAGGCTGGCTCGCGTCTCCAGGCACTCCGCGCGCGGAACGCCGGGCATTTCGACATGCAGATCATCGATCTCCAGACTGCTCTTGTTCAGGAGCAGATGGATGATCATCTGGTGCAGGATGCCGGGATCTCTCTTTTCACCGGTGGCCAGACGATATTCCTTCCATCGATGATCCGTCAGGGTTCCGGCAACGACCAATCTTTCTTCGTCATATTCGTAGGTATTCACCTCGATGGTTCTCGTATGATACTTGTCTCCTGCAGGTTTCCCGAAGAACGTCATTTGACGGTCCCTCCAATCACGGCTGATTCGAAAAAAAGTTGATGAGTAAGGATGGGCACGGAGGCATGAACGGGCAGGCTCCTTCATTGTTCATGTACCCTTTCTGAGGCGGCTTTCCTCAAGGCAACAGCCCCTGCTGCATCAGGCGCTCGATCCCGCGTTACTGAAATACTGGTAGAATGTGGCCTTGCTGATACCTGCCCGCTCGGCGACATCGGATATTTTCGTGACGCCGTAGCCCTTTTCACGGAACAGGCCGACGGCGGAGCAAATAATCCCCTCGCGCTTGCTTGTGGATATGGTCTCGGAGCCCGCCCGGACGTTAACGGATGCCGTGCTCCTCGCAATACCCTCACGAATCGATGCGAGCGGCAGGCCCGACTGCTTTCATTCTCTAATTTCCTTGAGTTTGGCCAGATGGTCCCCGGTGTAGTAGGACATCGTCTTTCCGGTTCGAATCGGCGCGTGCAGGAGTCCCTCCCGGATGACCTGCCCCCGAACCATGTACCACATCCAGAGTTAATTTTCTGCATCTGGATGCCCTTCAATGAAGCCATATCTCTGGAGCCATCGATAATATGTCTGCTCCGCGATCTCCATCTCCCGGCAGATCTGGAGCACGTTGATCCCCTGGGAAATCTTCACATCCGCTTCCCGAAGATGACCGATGATCTACTCTGCCATAAAACGCTTCCGACCCATTCCGACCTCCTCCTCGATCCAACTTTTATGCCCTTATCCTAACACAAAAACTGGATCCTTTTTGGGGGGCAGGTCGGATTTCCCCGGCAAACCCCTGAAAGCCGGAGGATCCCAGAGGAACGGCCGTTCACCAAAAAGCCCATCTTCTTCGATGGTTCGGAAACCATACCCGTTGCATCCTGAATCCTTTCATTTTTCGCTGCACGGTTGTAAGATGCGTTTTCCCGAAGCCCTTTAGGAAGGGACGGCGGACCCAATCCGGAGTCCTGCGGTCTGAAGGATCCGCTCAACGAGCAACCGGAGAACAGCTTCCGTGACCGAAAAACCCACCTGCGAAGACCTGGAACAAAAGATCAGGAAGCTCGAAGAGGAGGCCGCCGAGGGCAGGCGGGCCATTGCAGAGCTGAGCGAGAGCGAGGAGCGCTACCGCCTCCTGGTCGAAAACGCGAACGAAGCCATCCTGGTGATCCAGGACGCGGCGGTCAAATTCGTCAACAGCCGGGCGATCGTTTCGTTCGGGTACTCGGAAGAGGAATTCCGGTTGATCTCCATCCTGGATCTGGTCCACCCGGAAGACCGGGGCCTGGTCACGGAGCGCTACCTGCAGAAGATCGGCGGCGACCCGTCTCCCACCCGTTACATCTACCGGGCGATCCACAAGAACGGCGAGATCCAGTGGATCGAGAACAGCTCCGTCATGATCCGGTGGGAAGGGCGGCCCGCCACCCTCAACCTCGTCACGAACATCACCGACCGCAAGCGGATGGAGGAGTCCCTCATCGAGAGCGAGCGAAGATACCGGGAGCTCAGCATCATCGACGACCTCACGCAGCTTTACAATTCCAGGCACTTCCACAATCAGCTCAAGATGGAGATCGACCGCGCGGACCGCTACGGACAGCCCCTGGCCATGCTGTTTCTCGACCTTGACGATTTCAAGCGGTTCAACGACACGTACGGGCACGTCGAGGGCGACCGGGTGCTGTCTCTGCTGGGCCAGGTAATCACGGGGCAGCTTCGCCAGACCGACTCGGCCTATCGCTATGGCGGCGAGGAGTTCATCATCCTGCTGCCCCTGACCTCCGGCCGGGACGGAACCGTTACGGCGGAGAGAATCAGGGTCGGATTCAAGCAAAGGGCGATCACGTCGGCGACCGGCGAAGACGTGCACATGACGGTCAGCATCGGGGTCGCCCAATACCGGCCTGGAGAAGACATGAAGGCCTTGGTGAGCCGGGCCGACCGGCTCATGTACCAGGCAAAGAAAAGCGGCAAGGACCGGGTCTGCTCCGAGTCATAGCCCGGAAATCGAGCCGGGGGAATCCTCCCATGAACAAAGCCCTCCTGATCCCGTTCGCGCTGATCCTGTGCCTGATGCTCGAACCCGTTCCCTGCCATGGCTTCGACAGGATCGACGGTCCTGAAAAAGCGGAGCTGGCAAAGGCCTGGCAGACCTTTCTGAACGCGGTTTCAGCCAACGACATCCGGACCATCAGGAACCTCTCCGCCGAAAAGATCCGCTGCCTTGCCTGCGTGGACAACACCGATCGGGAAGACGAGGAAATGACGAGGTTCCGGGCGACGGACCCGGACTGGTACGAAACGCTCTACCGGGAAAAAATCTTCATTCCGGTCGAGGTCTTCTGCGAACAGGATTATCCGCTTGTCTTTTCGGAGCCATTGAAGAGGAGGATGCGGGAAAAGACGCCCGTGTTCGCGGTGGAAGACTTCGACGGCCGGAAACTTCACGTGGTGATCGTCCAGACGTCCGAACCGGGCGAGTTTTCGCCCCGGGACGAGGGCGTTGTGCATCTTTTTCAATTCGTGAAAACGGATCACGGCTACCGATTCTGGGGAATCGATACGATTCCGTGAATCGCACCGGCCGTTCGAAGCCTTGCGGGTGACAGGAAAGCCGGATGCATCGCCGACGACGCGGCGTATTCCTGCCATCCGGCTCCGGACTCGAATGCGCCCCGGCGGTCACAGGCACAACAGCCACGAATCCGTCCCGGACTGGTAGCGTAAAAGCCAGGTTTTACCGTCAGCGGTCTTCACCCTGAAATAGTCGACAATCTCCCGGCCGCTGTCCAAGCCGCCCTCGTACCAGCGGTCCGTGATTTCCAGGATCTCCCGGCGCTCCCCTTCGAAAGTGAACGCGACAGGGCGCTCGTTCGCCTTGAAGCCGCTGTAGCACTCCACCGAAATTTCCTTGAAGACCGGATTCGCCATTTTCTGCGTTCCTGCCCTCACCAGCCGGGAATAGCCGGACCGGTCCCTGCTCTCCCCGACGGTCAAGCCGCTTTTCGCGTCACTACATCATGGAACCGATCCGGCATCAAGCCCGTTTGGCCCGTTTGGCCGGCTCCGGCTGTTTGCCCTTGCACCCCCGCAAAAAAACGATAAAGTGGTCGGCATTCCCTGCCCGGCATTTGTCGAATCAGCCTGAAGGAGGCGCTGCGTGAGCGAGCCGATCCATGTGAACGCCCTGTTTCTGGGGCCGAAGTCGGAAAATTACCATTTCTTCAAGGAGATGCTGAACTTCCTCATGGACGACCACGCCGAGTGGCGCCGCTACTTCCATCCCGATGATCGCCCCCTGGTCACGGCGGAGGAGCAGAACAAAACGGATTTTCTCGCCACCCTGCAGAAAACCCGGGAGGCCCTGATCGAGCTGGCGGGCAACCTCCAGGTCTGCTCCATGCCCTGGTTCTCTCCGCGCTACCTGGGCCACATGACGGCCGACACGCTCCTGGCCGCCAACCTGGGATACATGCTGACCCTGCTGTACAACCCCAACAACTGTGCTTACGAAGGCTCGCCGGCCACGACGGCCCTGGAGATCGAGGTGGGCCGGCAACTGGCGGCGCTGATGGGCTACGAGCCGCAGAAGGCATGGGGGCACATCACGTCCGGCGGGACCGTGGCCAACTACGAAGGCCTGTGGATGGCGCGGAATCTCAAGTCGATCCCACTGGCCGTCCGGGACTGCCTGCCGGAACTGGTGGCGGGCCTGGAGGACTGGCAGCTCCTGAACCTCCCGACTGAAACGATCCTCGATCTCGTCGAACGGGCCAGGAACGCGGGGCACATGGAGAGCCTTCGCGGCCGCTCCGTCCGAGGCGCGGGCATGTCGGGCGGACGTTTCGGTAAAGTCCTGGTGCCGCAGTCGAAGCACTACTCCTGGACCAAGGCGGTGGACATACTCGGCATCGGCCAGGACAACCTGGTATCCGTGCCGGTCAGAGACAACTACCGCATGGACATTGCCGCCCTCCGGGCGATCATCGACGATCTCGCCGCCAGGCGGATCCCGATCCTGGCCGTCGTCGGCGTGGTGGGATCGACGGAGGAAGGGGCCATCGACGAGGTCCACGAGATCGCCCGCCTGCGGGATCGCTGTGAGGACCGGGGCATCAGCTTCTACTTCCACATCGATGCGGCCTACGGCGGATACGCCCGATCCCTCTTCCTCGACGGGGACGGCCGGTTTCTGGGCTATAACGAGGTCAGCCGCCGGCACGCTCAACAGGGCGTTCTCCACGGCGACACGGACTGGCTCACCGCGGACGTCTACGAAGCCTTCCGGGCGATGACGGAGGCGGACTCGATCACCGTGGATCCGCACAAGCTGGGCTACGTGCCTTACGCGGCGGGCGCCATCGTGGCCCGGGACCGGCGCATCGTGGACCTGATCTCCTATTTCGCCGCCTACGTCTTCGAGAAGACCGACGACAACCCGATGCTCCTGGGCAGCTACATCATGGAGGGATCCAAATCGGGGGCCGCGGCGGCGGCCGTCTGGATGGCGCACCGGGTGGTGCCGCTCAACATAACCGGCTACGGGCGGATCATCGGCGCCAGTATCGAAGGGGCATACCGCTTCTACCGGTCCCTGCTCGCGCACGAGCCCATCCTCATCGACGGCCGGCAGTTCGAGGTCATTCCCCTGGCGAGGCCCGACATGAACATCGTCGATTACGCCTTCCACGAGAAGGGCAACGGCAGCCTGAAGGCGATGAACAACCTGAACCAGGCGATCTACGAGCAGTGCTCCTACAAGAGCGGCCCGGTGTACACCAGCGACTTCATTGCATCGAAAACGGCGCTGACACGGGAAGAATACGGCGACACGCCGCAGACCTTCGTGCAGAAGTTCGGAATCGGGGACTCCGAGTGGGACCGCCTGGGAAGCGTTTTCGTGCTGCGCTCCTGCATTCTCACACCCTACCTGACGAGCAACACGACCTACCGGGAATACTGGCAACGCTTCATCGAGGCCATGGAGCGGGCGATCCGCCGGGTTTGCGGCAACATTCCGTGACGCCGTCAATCCATAAGCCCGGAACGGGAATCCGGCGGATTGTCCGTCATGCTGCGCGTACGGACAGCCATCATGAGCGGCGGACAGGAGAGGCATGGATCACGGAGCAGGGCCTGCCATCGAGGAGGAACAATTTTGTCCTTTTCGCCTTGAAACGTTGGGGCAAAAACACTATAAGGGAGCGCGCCATCAACAACGCCACCGTGGAGGGAATGGATCATGAAAACCAAGGAAATCAAAGCGGAAAAGCTGAACACAGACCAGTTCATCCAGGAACAGGTGAAGGAGATCCGCAAGGCCGTCGGGAAGGGCTATGCAGTGAACGCCCTGTCCGGCGGGGTCGATTCCTCCGTGGTCACGGCCCTGGCCCACCGGGCGCTGGGCGACCGGCTCAAGACGTACTTCATCGAGAACGGCCTCATGCGGCAGGGCGAGGCCAAGCGGGTGCAGGCCCTCTTTGCGGCACAGGGCATTCCCGTCGAGATCATCCCGGCCCAGAAGGCCTTCTTCAAGGCCCTGAAGGGGCTTACCGATCCCGAGGAGAAGCGGGAGGCCATCACCCAGACGTTCTACAAGGACATTTTCCGCGGGCTTGTCGACCAGAGCGGGGCCAAGGTCCTCCTGCAGGGGACGATCCTGACGGACGTCGACGAGACGGTGGCGGGGATCAAGCGGCAGCACAACGTCTTCGAGCAGCTCGGCATCGACCCGAAGAAGACCTTCGGCTACAAGATCCTGGAGCCGCTTGTTCAACTCCGCAAGGACGGCGTCCGCAAGCTCGGCCGCGCCCTCGGCCTCCCGGAGTCCCTCTTCAACCGGATTCCCTTCCCGGGGCCGGCCCTGGCGGCGCGGGTCATCGGCGAGGTGACGCCGGAGAAGATCCGTCTCGTCCGCAAGGCGACGGTCATCGTGGAAAAATTCCTGGCTGACACGGATGCCTTCCAGTACATGGCCATCCTTCACGACGACCGGGTGACGGGCATGCGCGACGGGAAGCGGGAGTTCGGGCGGCAGATCGAGATCCGCTGCTGGGACAGCCTGGACGCCAGGACGGCGAAGCCGACCCGGCTTTCCTATGAAACGCTGGAAAAGATGGCCGGCAAGATCATTCAGGACATCCCGGAGGTCGTCAGCATCACCTACAACATCGCCACGAAACCGCCCTCCACGATCGAGGCCATCTGACCGGTATCCCCGGGGGCTACTTCACGACTCCGGCAGGGGGACCACCCGGGCGACGATCACCCTGTTGCCGCCCTCCTGCCTTGCCTGAATGACCGCCTTGTCGGCCATCCGCAGGAGCTCGCCGGCTTCCTTCCCATGGTCCGGAAAGACCACGACCCCGAAGGACGCGGTGATTCCCTCCAGGGGCCGGTTCTTCCGGCCCGTCACGACGACGAGCGATCCGATGGCCTCGCGGATCCGCTCAGCACGCTGCTTCACCACGTCCAGGCCGGCCTCCGGCAGGATGATGACGAACGTGTCGCGCTCCCAGCGGCAGGGGATGTCTCCGCCGCGCACCTGACGCCGGATCACCTCGCCCAGTTCTCGAAGAAGGCTGTTTCCCTCCTCGTAGCCGTACACGTGGTTGAACTTCTCGAAATGATCGAGATCGGCCGCCACGAGCCCAACCGTCCCCTTCTTCCGCGTGGCGCGGTGGAGCTCCAGGCCGAGGGCCTCCTCCCCGTACACCCGGTTGAACAGCCCCGTCAGCGGATCGCGGATTGACTGGGCCCGGAGCTTCTCGCGCATGTTCAGGCTCGACACGGACAGGGCCATGCGCTCCGCCACCAGGGACGCCAGCTCGCGAACCGTCCGGTCCCGGGCGGGATCGCCGTTGAATTCGATGTGCAGCAGGTACGTCCCCTCCCCTTCCTCCACGACCGGGACATCGAGGTAGCGGGCCTCGCTGGCCTCCCTCATGTGCCGGCATCGCAGGGCCGAGGGGCCCGAATCGACCTGATGGAGCCGGCTGCTCCTGAGGGCCCAGCAGTCTTCCCGTGGAAAGACCGCCTCGCTCTGCAGGTCGAGCCCCCAGGCAACGGCGGCCTCCATGTCCCCGCGCTCCCCGCCGCGGATGTAAAACGCCCCCGCCGAGCCGGGAAACAGCCGCGGCCCGAAGAGCTGCAGCACCGCCAGCCCCTCGTGGACGATGCCGCAGGACCTCAGGAGTTTCCCCATTTCCCGCAGGAGATTCTCCCGGCCCTCCCAGTCCGCCTTCTCCTCCTGCCAGGCGGTCGATGCATCCGCTGCCCGCCGCCGCTCCTCATCAGCCAGGCGGCGGAGATCGGCCAACTCCCCGATGAGCTGCTTCTTCGTCTTCGCTTCGTCTTTCATGAGCGATCTCCTGACGGTTCACGTCTCCTGAAACGCCGGGTCCTTCCCGCGGGAAGCCTCCGACCGGTTCCCGAAGAAACAAACGAGACCATAAGCACGGACGATCGATTGATTCCGGATCGCGTCCGCCCGGAACCGGCGGGCGATTCCGCATCGACGGCTCCCGGCTGGAACGGGCATCCGGAAGGATATTTGCCTGTGTGGGAATGGTATCCCGATACCACAAAAAAAAGCCCGCCGCGATATGAATCGCGACGGGCCCGCATGTCCCGGTCAATCCTGCCCGCTACCCCGTCGGGGACGGGAGCGGCGGGGTTATGAATACGGGTACGCCCGCTTTCATGGTACCTCCCTGTCTTTGTCTTTTGACTTCCTATCCATTGAGACCTTCCGGCCATAGCCGATATGCCTGGAACCAGAGGATCTTCAAGGATTCCTGTGTCATAAGTATGAATTGGGTTGTGGTTCTATCGAAGAGGCTTTCCGGCCACTTCTCAAACCGTGTTGGGATGAAGGAAACGGCGTATTGTGCAGGATCGAAGACATCCCCGGCGATCATGCGAATGCGACGCATGTGGTAAGGGGAACTGACAAAAAGGGCCGAACGGAAGCCGTGCCGGTCCATGATGCGTTTGGCTTCCAGTACCTCGACGTGAGTGTTTTCGAAGAAACTCCGGTAGTGGGGACTTCTCGCCCGCATTTTTCGGACATCGTCTTCCAGTTTGTCGAGATCCACAACCGGGGCGGGTATTTTCTCCTGCCCGTTGCCGTTCCCGGCGGCCACTTCTTTCGTACCCAGGAGCCGGCCGTAGGCGGGGATGATCAGGCGATCCGCATAGCCTTCTGCTATGAGTGTCCTGGCCTCTTTCATGCGCGCCCGGTATTCGCGGCCGATGAAGAGGACCACGGCGTCGGCCTTGACGGGCTTGTCGGCATAGGCAAGGTAGCCCGGGAGGGCTTCCGCAAGGAGGGCCAGGGCGGCCAGGACCAGGGCAACGGCAATGATGACAAGCCTTCTGCGGGTAGAAGGATTCATGGTCACGTCCTGTCCGGCAATGCCTCGATGCCTCTATGCCTTGAAGAAGAGGTGGCTCTTCTCCCGGAGGACATTCCGGGTATCCACGATGGGGACGTTCAGGGCGGCGAAGTCGATGTCCCGGTATTCGGCATGGGCCGTAGCGATCAGGATGAGATCGTGGGTGCCGTCGATCGGCTGCGACCGGCGGCCAGCGAACTTCGCATACTCCCGGGAGGGACGTATGACGGGGATGCAGGGATCGTTGAAGCTTACTTCGGCGCCCAGTTCTTCCAGCTTCTCCATCAGGCGGTAGGATGGCGATTCCCGGTCGTCATCCACGTTCTCCTTGTAGGCCAACCCCAGGATCAGGACTCTGGATCCCTGGAGGTGCTTCCCCACGGCGTTGAGGGCCTTCATCACCTTCAGGACGACGTAGTCGGGCATTGCGGTGTTGATCTCTCCGGCCAACTCGATGAAGCGCGTGTGGAAGTCGAACTCCCTCGCCTTCCAGGTCAGGTAGAAGGGATCGATGGGGATGCAGTGGCCCCCCAGCCCCGGGCCGGGATGGAAGGCCTGGAAGCCGAAGGGCTTGGTCCTGGCGGCCTCGATCACCTCCCAGACGTCGATGCCCATCCGGTCGAAGAGCATCTTCAGCTCGTTCACCAGGGCGATGTTGACGGAGCGATAGATGTTCTCCAGGAGCTTGGCCGCCTCGGCGACGCGGGGCGAGGAGACGGGAACGGTCTTCTGCACGATGGCGCTGTACATGGCCGTGGCGGCATCGAGGCATGCCGGGGTGAGGCCGCCGACAACCTTGGGAATCGAGCCCAGGCCGAAGTCCTTGTTGTTCGGATCCTCCCGCTCCGGCGAGAAGGCCAGGTGGAAGTCCCGCCCGGCGGTGAGGCCGCCGGCTTCGAGGATCTCGCGGACGTCCTGGTCCGTCGTTCCGGGGTAGGTGGTGGATTCCAGGACGACAAGCTGCTCCCGGCGCAGGTATTTGGCGATGGTGCGGGCGGTATCGAAGACAAACCGCATGTCCGGCTCGCGGTTCTTGTTGAGCGGGGTGGGGACGCAGATGATGATGCAGTCCATGGCGGCGAGTTTCGAGAAATCCGCCGTGGCGTCGAATCGCCCTTCGATCTCCTGCCGGACGGAGGAGAGGTCGATGTGACGGATGTAGCTTTCCCATTGGCCGAGGGAGGCGATCTTCATCTCGTCGATGTCGAAGCCGGTGACATGGAACCCGGCCCGGCAGAACTCGATGACGAGGGGCAGGCCTACGTACCCCAGGCCGATAACACCGATGCGGGCGGTCCGGGAATGCATTTTTTCATGCAGGGTCATGGAAACCTCATGGTCGTGTTAAGCAATTCCGGCTCCCGTGGTGGAGCAGCCTTCGGGTTGCCGTTCGTTCATCATGGGAAGGGAATGATGCAGGACTTTGGGTACAGTTTCGCCCCATCGGTTGCATGGACGACGTCCGTGTTCAACATGCACACCCATGGACATCAAGTCCAAGCTCGTCATGAATCGTTAAAGCGGCATTATCTTCTGCGAAATGTCGCGCTATCATTGCATAAATGAGTTTCAAAAGCCAGCGAACGGCACTGGAAATACATGGAGACCAACATTCACAGCCGCCGCATGATCTGTGATTTCCGACGTCAGGAGGACGATTTCATTCCTTGACAGAAAAAACAGGACCCCGGAAAGAATCTTGTCTTTCTATAGTTGTCCATCGAGCAACAGATTTCGAACCGATTATGATACCACTGATAAAATCTGGTGAGATCGACTGGTTGTTATAATTAAAGATTGTCACAGAAAACAAACCATCCGCTTATCGCCAACCGGTAAGGCCGGTTTGAGAAGCAAATGATACGCTAACTTCTCCGGATACGGCTATCACCCCGGCCATGTGGTTTTGATCGATACGGCTTTGGAAAGAGGTCGTTCATGGAAAGCGATTATTCCCGCATAGCCATTACTACCTGAACCTTCCCTTATCCAATTGCTGTAATATTTCTCTATACTCCAAACACCGGACAAAAGATTGCCGCAGGAAATATTTGTTGGACTGGTGATTTTTTACAATCAGCATTCGACGGCAGATTGAGAGATACCGATGCATGGGCAAAGACCAAGAGCGTGAGGAGAAGCAGAGCTTTTGGCACGCCGACGATTGTTTTTTCGTTTTCTCTATTTATGCTCCCTCGTACGTATCGATTCGCGGATTCATTAAAAGGGAACATTATCAAACTATTCAATTGTGTACGAATCAATGGCTACCGCAACGCCCATCCTCGATCCGTTATCCTCAACCCTGAGGATCTTCCCCAGGCACTTCACGCGCACGGCATGGTCGGGATCGACGTGTTTCAGAAATATGGAAAATTCGATGGGCTGTCTGACGGAAAATGAACGGTTCGTTTCGAAGTAAATGCCAGAACTGCTGAAATTCCGCGTAATGCCCTTGCCAGACTCAAGTTCCAAGGGCAGTCTGCCCTTATGGCGTGACTCATGGCGCTGCTCAGATCTTTTCACCATTGCTTCTTCAGCTTTTGTGCCCTCCAGATACTGTCACCGAATGAAACACAACATGCAGAACGACATATTTTTCTCGACCTCAGATACCGATCGTGATGCTTTCTCTGCGGCCGAGACTTCGGCGGTGTGGCGGTCCCTCTTGGTGTCTGTGTATAGTCAAGAAAAACCGGGAACACCATATATCGGTGCGTATATTTTTCTATAATTTTGGATATAGCTCTGAGCAGAAGAGAGGGAAGATTAGAAAGTCGAAATATCTTCTTTGTGGGGACCAAGCTAAAATACACCCCCGGAAACTATCAAAGAAATTGGGGACGTACTTAAGTCCTCAATTATTCTCGCCAAATAAGGCGAGAGAATTAAATCAGTTCTTTTTCCTGGGCATACCGCAGAAGGGAAACACGGTTTTTGACATTCAGCTTTTTATAGATATTGTGCAGGTGAACCTTGATCGTACCCTCGCTGATGCAGAGATTTTCACTGATCTGCCTGTTTGACAGCCCCTTGGCCACCAGCTTAAGGATCCTGGTTTCCTGGGCCGTGAGCAAGGATGTCAACTCGATCGCGTCGGCCTCCCGCTTAAGCAGCTTCTCCAGGGAGAGCCAGGCCGTGCGCCGCTCGATCCATTGCTCGCCAGCATAGACCTTGCGGATGCACTGGATCAGGTGCTCGGGTTCCATCTCCTTGAGGACAATCCCCCCGACCCCCAGGCGGATAGCCTCCATAAACTGGTCCTCGCTGACCTCCGCCGTGTAGAGGACGATTTTGGGGGCGGGCTTCTCGTCCTGCATCTGGCGGGCGAGCGCCAGACCATCCTTTCCGGGAATGCGAACGTCCAAGACAACGACATCGGGCTTGTGGCTGCGCACGGCGTCCAGGGTCTCCTCGCCGTTGCTGCACATTGCCACCAGTTCGAAGTCCTCCTCCAACTGGAAGAGGCTCTCCAGTCCATTCAGGATGACGGGATGATCATCGGTTATGACAAGTCGAATGGCCATATCAGTGCAATTCTCCAGGTATCGGTAAGGTAATTTCCAGGTGGGCTCCGGTCGCGCCCGATTCGATGGCCAGGCTGCCCGCGAGTAACGTCACCCTTTCCCGCAGGATGACGGGGCCTAAGTTGTTCTCCACGAGATCCGAGTGATTGTATCGGCCGGCAAAGGGAAAGCCACAGCCATCGTCGGTAACGGCGATCTGGAGCTGGCGGCCCGTGGAGCTGATTTCGACTCGGACGGAAGAGGCCCTGGCGTGGCGCGCCACGTTGATGATCGCTTCGTGGATGATGAAATACACCCCCTGGGCGGTCTCCCAGGGAAGCCGTTTGTGCTCGTGCAGGCTTATGTCGATTTCCACGTGCAGGCCCCACTGGCGCTCGATCCGCTCGGCCAGCTCCATCAGCCGGGGGGCCAGGTCGACTTCCTCCTCGGGCACGCTGCGATAGGGCGGCTTCAGCTGCTTGATGTGGGAACGGAGGTTCTGCTGCTCCGAGGAGACCAGTTTCCGGACGTCCGCCAGCCTCTTCTGTGCGGCCTGCATCTCCTTGTCCATCATTTTCTGCACCACATCGAGCTGCAGGGTCACTCCGGTCAGCGACTGCAGGACCCCGTCATGCAGGTCGCGGGCCAGGCGGATGCGCTCTTCCACGGCGGCATCCAGGGCGATCCTCTTGCGAAGCTGCCTCAGCAGGTAAAACTGGTCCAGGCTGAAAGAGACGCCGGTGGCGGCGACCCGGCCGGGCATCAGGTCGTCGGAAGAGATATCGCTCTTGTCGAGGATGAAGAGGCGACCCCACGTGCTCTCGCTCCGGATGGCCATGGAAAGCATCGATTCGATGGCAAAGCGGTGCTGCAGATCCGGGTGGAGCGGAACTCCTTCCCATTGCCCGACACCGGCCCCCTTGCTGTAAAGGACGGACGGTCTTGCAGCCTGTGCATCCCGGCAGATAAAATGCTCGTCCTCCAGGGGCTCCGCAACCAGCGAGCCGAACGTGTCGGGTGATTCGACGCTGTACTCGAAGTGCCCCGAGGACCACGATGCCACGTGGAGCGGGGGGTTGTCCTTCTCCATCTCCTTCCAGAGGAGGATGGTGCGAGGGCAGTCGAACAGGCCCGAGACGTGCTGCAGGATAGCACTCACCAGCGTCTCGACCCCGTCCGGGATGGCTCTGGGCCACTCGGCCAGGCTGGAAATCCGGTCGCGGTACCGCAGCTCATAGGTGCGGAGAGACCCCAGCAGGACGGCTACGACCAGGAGGGTGCTGATGTTGAAAATGAACTGCCTGGTGTTGAATGCCGGGGGCATCGGCAATCCGATGGTGTGCAGGATCAGGCCGATCTCGATACCCAGAATGTAGGCCGTGGTGCAGATGATCCCGCGCCAGTGCCAGCGCAGCGCCGAGGTGACCAGGGCAAAAAGAAAGAAGGCGAAGAATGGACTGGCGGCCCCGCCTGTCAGGAACAGGAAGAAGGCAAAAATCAGCAGGTCGAACGCGTGAATGATGACGGGGGAGTGGGTCCAGACAAGATCCTTCCGAAACACCGCCAAGGCGAGTACGATGGAATAAACAAGATAGAAGCCGAGAAGGGAATCGATTAAGACCGTGTGCTCGGGCAAACGGGAGTTGTCGAGCGAGATAGCAAAGATGGAAAAAGCGGCGATGATCATCCGCCCCGCGGCAACGAGTCTCTCGGTTCTGTTAGGCTGGGTATAACTTATCCCCATCGTCTTTATTCTCACGAAACACTGCAGGAAACAGGCTATAAACCGATGTTTTGGAGTGCATTAACAGTATAGTGCTATAGCAAGAACCGCTAATTCATTATATGGCATAGGACATATAATGAAAACTCGATTGGTTGTCAAACGGTAACCGTATGACTTTTCATGAATTATTTCTCATTTGATGGAAACAGGTCAGATTTTTTCATGAAACGATCGAGATCGATGGCCACAAACCCAACCGCCCCCTTCTTTCGTCGGCTCGATGGAATTCCAGGCCAAACACCCCCTCTACATACACCCATCTGAACATCCGCCGTCAACGAATCGCAAACCCATAGGCCCGAGGCGCCTCAAGCATCTTCAGGTTCGAAACATACAACAACATGCGATCCTCCAGAAGGGCCGCCGGCACACGAACCGTCCAGTCTCGTGCGGGATCGCCGCGCGTTTCTCACCCGCCCTGTATCGCATAAGAAAGGGTCGGCCTGCATCGGGGATCCACAGTGCTCCTTGCAGAGCCCCACCCCATTTGACGAACAAGGAGCGCAACCGGCTGAATGCACAGGGAATTGCGGATCGTTCGGTGGCCGCAGGGGATGCCCTCCATTTTTCTGCCGTTCACCTCTGGCATTTGAAGTTCTTTTGTGCGATGGTAGCCCAGCATCCCCCAGAATTACAGATCACCCCTGCCATTAAAAAACACACCCATAACTTGGCGTTCATCTGCATGGTTACGAGTGCGAATGTCCTTCGTGTATCCAGCCAGCAGGGCTAAGCCATCTCTTCATCCCCTGAATGTCAAAAACTGCATCATCGACAGATACAAGGATAAAATGACAAGAAAACACTTCTTAAGCAAAAGGCTCACCGTTGTCACGGTCCTGGCCCTGGCTGTCTTGGCCATCCTTGCGGAGGCCCTCCCCGGCTACCTCGCCTATTCCGACAAACCATCCAAGGCCGACGTCGCAGTCCTCTTCATCGGGCGCGATTACCGCTCCCGCATAAAAAAAGCCCGCACTCTGATCTCTGAAGGTTATACGGACCGCCTGATCATTTCTGTCTACGACCTGTTCATTGGTACAATTGAAATGACAGGGAAAAACGGCAGCAGTTGGGAGAGAATGCCAGCCTCCATCGTCGACCCCGATAAATTGGAGCACGACATCAACGTAATGCGGGCACGAAATCCCCAATACCATCCCTATCTGGAGAACACACATGTGGAGACCCTGGAATCAAAGCGCATGATGGACCGGTACGGCTTCCGTTCGGCCCTCTTTGTTAGTTCCCCAGGTCACATGCGCAGGATCCGGATGATCGCGGGAGACGTATTCGATTCTGAACGCTACCGCATTGCCTTTGTTCCAACCCGTTTCGAACAGCCGCCGGAAGGCCTGCACCGATATCCTCCTGCACGGATGGCCGGTGCGGCCCTTGAATGTGTGAAAATTCTCTGGTTTCAGACGTACCGGTTAGGGGCGGGCAAGACAGAATCGAAATAAAATCTATCGATAAATGATGGCTTTATAAAGGACGTTTATGGAAGCCGCCGTCATCACGACATACCGCTGTCCCATGCGCTGCAGGATGTGCGGCATCTGGGAAAATCCGTCGGACCCCAAAGAAGAATTCAGCCCCGAACTCCTGAACAAGCTCCCGAAACTGGCTCTGGTGAACCTCACAGGCGGCGAGCCGTTTGTGAGGGAAGACCTGGAAGAGATCGTTCGTATCCTCTTCACGAAGACAAAGCGGGTTGTCATCAGCACCAGCGGCTGGTTTGAGGACCGGATCGTCCGGATGGCCGCGAAGTATCCTGATCTTGGATTCCGTATCAGCCTGGAGGGTCTGTCGCAGAAGAACGATGAGCTCAGGGGCCGGAAAGGGGGCTTTGATCGTGGCCTCAGAACCCTCCTGGAACTGCGCAGGATGGGCATGAAAGACATCGGTTTCGGCATTACCGTCTCAAACAGCAATTCCGCCGACATGCTCCATCTCTACGAACTTGCTCGAGCCCTGAAGATGGAATTCGCCACGGCAGCTTTTCATAATTCCTTTTACTTCCACAAGGACGACAACATTATCACCAATGTAGACGAAGTCATCGCCAACTTCGAAGAGCTCATTAATCGGCTTTTGAAAGAAAGCCACCCGAAGTCATGGTTCAGGGCCCTGTTCAACCTTGGCCTGATCCATTACATCAAGGGTTATCCGAGACTTCTGACCTGTGAGGCAGGCTCGGAAAACTTTTTCATCGATCCTTGTGGAGAGGTACTTCCCTGCAACGGCATGGAAGCCAGACACTGGTATGCCACCATGGGAAACCTTAACCATGCAAAGGACTTCAAGGAAATCTGGGAGAGCGATCGGGCAGGGAAAGTGAGGGAAGCAGTAAAAAAGTGTCCCAAGAACTGCTGGATGATGGGATCCGTTTCCCCGGTGATGAAGAAAAATGTTTTCAGTCTGATTCCTTGGATCGTCATCAATAAGCTCAGATCCATAACGGGAAAGCGGGTTTCTTCAAATCATATTCCGTATTGGGCTATATATCCAGTCAATAAATAATGCCTGCGAAAATAATTTGTATACGCAACTGTCTTAATTAAATATCCAAGATTTTATGTTTCCAACAATTGACGAATACATGAAACATATAATTCGTGGCCAGATAGAAACAATAACTTTTCATTCTTTTGGATCTCTTGCCGTTTTGCATGTCGCCCAATCAGTATTTGAACATCAACTCAATAAATGATCAGGTCAAGGACCTGTTAACTCTTTATAGAGCCAGCATAGAGAACGTATCTTTTCTGGTTTTTGTAAATATTACCATCGCCGCTGCGGGCTGGTTTACACAAATTAAAATTGCAAATGCAGTTGGTAAAGATGCATTCGGAGAATTAGCCTTTGCAGTTGTTATTGGCACGTTCCTCCAGGTATTCACTCGCTTTGGCCTGGATCGCACACTTGTTCGCGACCTTATTCATTATCCAGAGCGGTTTTCGGTATTGATACGGGCAAGCCTGTATTTACGCTATCTATTGACTTTTATAGTTATTTCCGCATTGCTGATGTGGAAATTCATATACCTTCAATCTTCCATCACATGGGGCGTTTTCTTCATTATTACGGCAACAGCAATATTATCACTTGATCTGCAACCAGTATACGATGTTCAACAAAGCATAAGGTTGCATGTCGTATTCTTTCTTCTTCAAAAGTTCGTTTACCTCACACTCATATGGATCGGTATTTTTTTATTAAAAGACAATTTTTCAATTTTGTTTATAGGCTCTTCGCTACTGATCAGTGTGGTTCTATACCTTACTATACAGCATAATTGGGTAATGAGACGTGTGAAAAGTAGAAAAGAAAGCTATTCCGAGCTGGCGAACAGCATTGTCTGGTTATTTCAGAACAACGTTTTAATTTGGTTTTCGGCAATCGCAGGCCTGGCAATTGCAATGATAAACCAGGTTATCTTAAAGGAATACTGCGGCTATGCAGAACTTGGCGGCTATGCAGCAGCCTGGCAGTTTGTAATCGTGGGGACCCTTCTCCTTGATCAGGTTTCACGAATCGGGCGTCCTGCAGCGGCGAGGATCACAAAATCAGGAATGTCAAAATCCGATCAGATACGATTCCTGACAAAGTATTTTTCCATAATGATTGGTGTGGTCACGCCGTTGGTACTTGTCATGTCTTTTTTCCCGGAAGTCGTTCTGAAGTTACTATTCAGGCCTGAATATCATGCCGCAGCGGACACGCTTCATGTTATGGGGGTTTATTTGTTTATTTTTGCCATTGGAATCGTTTCTTCGCAATATGCATTGTCGGCCAGACTGGAAAAAATGTATTTCTATGCCGTATTGTCCGGTGGCGTACTTAGCATATTTCTTTGTTATGTACTAATCCCATCAAATGGCTCAGTCGGTGCAGCCTGGGCATTACTTATATCCCATGGAACTACAATGATAATTTACATCCTTGGAATATCAAGGCACGTATTAAAATGGTGAAATCTCTCGATAGAAAATATTCAACCACATAATATTGAATTATTGTTTCAACAACTGCGAAAAAAATGACTTTGATCTCTGGATACTATGGAATGGAAAACACAGGGGATGACTGCCTTCTGGCGGTTGCCAGCTGGGGGACCAGGACATTCATGAAACCCCGCAAGCTTCTGGCTTCTGCTGCCAAGGTTCCAAGTATTGTGAATTGCCAGCTGGCCACTCCAATATTTGGATATGAACAATTTTTACCGGGACAACACAGGCTGATGGAGTTCATTGCTGCACTCGGGGTAAAAACAATTATATTTGGCGGAGGATCAATTTTTCATACGGCACGGGACATGAAGCGCAAGATTGATTTACTGAAGTTATCAGGAAGGGGGCCTCATTATGCTGTCGGTGTCTCCCTCGGTCCTTTTCGCGACAAGGCATCCGAATCGTGTTGTGAAGAATTATTGAAGCGGCTGTCTTTTGTAGGCTTAAGAGATCAGGAAAGCGTTGACATTGCCCAGTCCATGTCAATAAATATTAATTATAAAAAGACCTTTGACTTGGCGCCATTGCTGCCATGGTCATGCAATACGGTCATTGAACAATTCACGCAAAGGAGAAGTGAGCGCAAAGGTATCGGAATTGCGCTATGCGATTATGAAAGATTCACGGGAGGTGACAGAGCCAATGAAATGGCAAGGCGAAAGAACACCATAAATATAATTAAAAAAATGTCGGATTCAATTACTGATGAGGTTGTTTTTATAGACTTTAATGGTCACCAATACTTCGGAGATGCATCCATTCATCGAGACATAGAGCAAGAAATTTCACGGGATGTTAAAGTCAGACACATTCCATACCTTGCGGATCCTCTTCAGACTCTAAAAGAAATTGGCAACCTTCGTTTCCTCTTTGCGATGAGGCTGCATGCGGCCATCTTCGGTTTCATTACCAATACCCCTACCGTGATGATTACCTATCACCCCAAATGCCGGGGCTGGGCGTCGCAGATCGGATTGGCGGAGCGGTACATGGTTGACAGTACTGCCTGGGACGTCGACTCCCTGAAAGGTCTCTTTCTTGAGATTTTAGATGGGCATTACAACTTCCCCCGATTGAGCTACGCGGAAGCGGAAAAGCTTTCTATGCTAAATTTTTCATTCACTTGAGACATATGAAACGGATCATTCTGGTCATAAAGATGCGTACGATAAAAACAGATATTGATTTCTGATGACAGATACGAATAAATGTTGTCAACAGCATATGATTGAATTTTCCGTTGTAATACCTCTCTATAATAAAGCACCCTATATATTACGCGCCATCCATTCTGTTTCTATTCAGGCGACAAAAAACATTGAACTGATTGTTGTCGATGACGGATCGACGGACCATGGTCCAGACATCGTAAGGAGTATTCATGATTTTCGATTGCGACTGATGAAGCAGGAGAACAAAGGCGTGTCTGAAGCCCGCAATGCGGGGATAAGGAATTCAAGGGGCAGGATCATCGCGTTTCTGGACGCCGACGACGAATGGAAACCGGGTTTTCTGAAGAGAATGAAAGTGCTTGTCAATAAATACCCGCAAGCTGGTCTTTATGCATCAGCATATGAAAGGAAGCACTCAAATGGAAAAGTAGAAGCTGCAAAATACAAATTCATACCTCCACCACCTTGGGAAGGTATCATGCCAAATTACTTTAAGGCAGCTGCCTTCGGAATCCCGCCGGTATGTTCATCTGCAGTCTGCATACCAAGAAGCGTTCTTGATCATGTCGGTATGTTCCGCGCTGGAAGTAGGATGGGTGAAGACCTGGACCTGTGGGCCAGGATTGCATTGTGCTACCCAATCGCTTTCTCAACAATAACCGGGGCTATATATCACGAGGAAACAGATAATAGAGCATGTAATGCCATTTTTACGGAGGCAGATGAACATCCATTTGTTAAATCATATGAAAAATTCTGCAACAAACAGCAGATCGTTCTCAATGAAAATGATATTAGTTTATATATAGGACGATTGAAGCTGGAAAATGCCAGACAGCACGTACTCAGCGGCAATTACAAAAGAGCCCGTCAAATACTGTCTTGCGGCGTTTGTACGCCCTCCAGGATGCGCAAATTCTTATGGGGTTCACGTATGAACAGGCTTTCTCATTATGCTTGGGGCTTGAAGGAGAAACTATATTGACATACTCTTTCCGGATAGCCTGTTTCAATTTGAGTCGCAATAATTATTTAATTATTTTCTCTATAATCATTCCTTTAATACATGCCATTTTATTTACACCAGTCATTGTTCATGCAGGTGAAGCAAAAACAAAATTAAATTTAACCAAGCTGACAAAACATGTAAATGGGCAACACATTATCCACTTGCCGCCCGGACTTTATCAGATATCCGAAACAATTATATTGCCATCGGACACAATGCTGGAAGGAGCCGGACCGGACACGATTCTAAAAGCAACATCCCCTTTCTTTGGACAGCAGTTCATAACCAGTTCAAATGGAGGAAACGATTGCAGGAACATTCGTCTCCGTTCCTTCAAAGTTGTTTTCGATATTCCAATTCAAAGAGGTGATTTGTCAGGCATTATACGTTTTGAAAATGTTGACCATCTTGAAATTAACAACATATCGATGACATTGGATACAAATTATTATGGAATCGATCTGTCCGCAAATATACAAAACGCTATCATAGAGAACAATGTGATCGAGAACAGGGGACAGGGCGGCTCCATTATGGTCCGCAACAAAAATCAAAAACCGAATATGGAATCCAGGAATATAACAATTAGAAACAACACGCTGAAATCGAACAATGATGAACCATTGGCCGTATTCGGCTGGATGGGATCCGTCGAAAACATCACAATAAAAGGAAATAACATTCAATGTGAAGGATCATCGTTCGGTATCAGCGCTTTTGGAATAGACGCCTCTGGTCATACCGGAAAATTGAGGGACGTTACCATTCACAATAATATGATCGACGGTGGTACGCACGGCGCTATCGGCATCAAGGGTGGCGCCATAAACATTATGGTAGCTGACAACAAAATCATTCATGCCACTGGAGACGGAATCTTTATTCATACAGGAGGATTCGGACTGCCAAAGGCCAGGGGCGTTTTGGTTAAAAACAACGAAATTCGTAAGATCGGACGACATGGAATTTTTGCTGCCGGATCTGAAATAAGAATAACAAAAAACAGGATATCAAATACAAAGTGCAGCGGCGTATATGTCCATGGCACTGTTGTTGTAACCGACAACGAGATTATTGATACAAAGCCGTGCATATTAGCAGACGGTAATCACAAAAAGATTATTAAACGTAATAAATGCTTCAATTCACCCATACGTATTCTCAATAAAAAAGGCTCAGAAATATAGGACAATATTTTCAACAGGATATCAAAAGTTTTCCCATATCATGAATCCATGAAAACAGATTCTACCAAGAAAGAAGTACTACGAAAGCCAAGTCAGATATCAGCTGAAGATTTCAAATGGGATTCGATTCTTTATTATTATACCATTTACATTTGCATAATTTTTTTAGGAGGCATTACAAACACACAAACAACAATATATGGAGCCTCCCTGTTCCTACTGCTCTTCTCTGTCCGATATTGGCGATACCTTTTGAGGACAAGGTTAACCCTTTTGACATACTGCATATTTCTCTGTCTCGTTATACCTCTCATACCGATGATGTCTTATGACAGTAAAACCATGACCTCTTCCGTACAAGAGCTAATTAAATACATAGCATTGCACATCGTCATTCTATTTGGTATCTCATTGCCCCTCCCCCCCCTCAACTGTTCAAAAAAAGCATGGATTCTTTATACAACGATCCTGATGTTTCTTGTAATTGGGTGTTTCTGGAGTATTAACCATGGATACAAAGATCCCCGGATGAAAGGATTCTTACCAAATCCGAATACATTCGCTTTCACTGCCATGATGCTTTTTTTTCTGACCAATAGCGAATCCTCTCGCTCTTCGGTAGTACGCGCCAGCCATTTTGTCGTCATAACACTTTTATTTCTCTCTCGAACAAGTGGTGCGTTAATAGGATCTTTTGTTGGTTTTATTCATTTGAACCTCTATACCCAAAAAGGAACTCTTATAAATAGAAGTATCATCCTTTCTGTCTCCATATCCCTGGTCATCGTATTATTCATTGTCCTTCCGAATGGCAGGCTTGAGGTTATTGATACGACAAAGGAAAAGATCACGGTTGTAGAAAAGAACTACAGCAGTGTTCTTTCAGGCAAAGAAATCAATTTCTATTCCATTGTCGAGAGGCAAGGCGTTGACAACACATCGGGCATTTGGCGGCTTTATCAATGGCATCGCATTCTTACATTCTTTTTCCATTCTTCTTTGGACAAGATCATGTTTGGATACGGTATCGGGACGACGGACATTCTATTCAAGCAGAAGCCACATAATGATTATATAAGGATCCTCTTCGAGACTGGCATCATCGGCCTGATCCTCAATCTAATCATCTGGGGCGTTCTATATAGCCGCATGGCTATAAAAGATCGTTGGATCGTTATTGCGATAGCCGTCTTCTGTTTCACAGAAAACAACTATGACCATTTCCCGGCAATGAGTCTTCTGGCACTTTATATGATCAGCGCGGGGAAACCGAAACTTGTCGATACTGCGAAACAGAAAACATATGAGAAGAATCTTCCGCAGGTTATCAGGGATGCTTCCACCTCTGTGGCTTGCTTCCATCAAAGCCATAACCATAAGAAGATATTTCATGAAAGTTCTATTTCTTAATAACTACTATTATATTCGAGGTGGGTCGGAAAGAGTATTTTTCGGCGAGATGGACATGATGAAGAGACATAGCCATTCAGTTGCCGGATTTGCACGTAAGCATTCCCTGGACATACCATCGGAATATGGTCACTTTTTCCCGCCGGATATTACAACAGAAAAGATCAGCCTGTCATGGGAGGCGGTCCGGACTGCCAAAGAGATATTCTACTCCTTCAGCGCAAAAGACGGGTTGAAGAAACTAATTTGTGAATTTCAGCCCGATATTGCACACATTCACAACATGTATGGACGTTTGACTTCTTCTGTGCTCGATCTTCTTTGGGATCGAAAAATACCCGCGGTAATGACACTCCACGACTATAAACTGGCATGCCCAAACTATAAACTTTTGTTTAATAATCGCATATGTGAGGATTGCAAAGGGGCGCTGTATTACAAAGCCGTCAAGAACCGCTGTCATAAGGAAAGCCATTGGGCATCGGCCGTTATTGCCATAGAATCTTACATGAACGAGTGGTTTAAAAAATATAGAAAAACAATTAGATATTTTATATCTCCAAGCCACTTTTTAAGACATAAATTAATCGACTTCGGCTGGCCCGAAAATCAAATTAAAACAGTCCCAAATTTCTTGAATTTATCTGGATTTAAACCAAATTATTCGCCCGGAAAATACTTTCTTTATCTTGGTAGACTATCCGAAGAAAAAGGAATCAGAACACTCATTAAAGCCTTCTCGGAACTGAAGCACAGGCATTTGGAACTGCTTGTTGTCGGCGATGGCCCGATGCGAAACAAGTTGGAAGATCTCGCAAAAAAAGATCGGAGAATTTGTTTTGCAGGGTATTTGTCAGGCAATACCCTTTTGGATGTAATCCGTCATTCTCTCGCTGTCGTGGCCCCCTCGGAATGGTATGAAAACGCCCCTCTTTCCGTTCTGGAGGCATTGGCATGCGGCAAACCGGTTATCGGGGCGGCAATTGGTGGAATACCGGAGATGATCGAGGATGCGGTGAACGGCTTTCTCTTCGAATCCGGAAATCGGGATGCACTGTGGATAGCCATGGAGCGTCTTGCAGAGATGGACAGAGCGGAGATTGAAAACATGGGCAGGGCAGCCCGAAATACAGTGGAGAGAGAGTACGGCACGGAATCGCATTACCGGAGCCTGATGGAGATCTATCAGAAAGCGTGGAAGGAATAAGGCGTCAAATGCACATTGTCTATGTCGCCGTTAAAGGCCTGCCCGTCGGCGGAGGCATCGAAAAAGTCACGGAAGAGATCGGGACACGGCTGGTCAGGAAGGGTCACGAGGTGACCGTCTATTCCAGCCGGGATTATGGAACAAAAGATGGTACGTATCGCGGCATTCAAATCATTACGGTACCATCCGTCGACACAAAGTCGCTGCACAAGCTTTCAATCTGTTACCGGGCAATTCGGGATATTCTGAGGAAAGGCAATGCCGACATCGTCCATATCCATGCCGTCGGCCCATCCGTGTTCTCCATCTTCCCCCGGATGACGGGCATTCCAACGGTCGTACAGATCCACGGCCTGGAATGGAAACGGGATAAATGGGGGATGATCGGCAGGACCTTCTTCAGGCTATCCGATTATTCCGTCGTCTATTTCGCCGACAAGGCCACGGCGGTCTCCAAGGTTCAGAAAAAGTACTATGAGGACCGATTCAACCGCGAAGTGGTTTACATCCCCAACGGCGTTTCCCCTGTGGAAAAACGGCCGGCGAAGTGGATCCTGGGGCAGGGTCTTGAGCCCAACAGATATATTCTCTTTGCTGCCCGGCTGGTGGAAGAAAAGGGCGCCCATTTTCTGATCGAGGCCTATCGGAAACTGGATACAAACATGAAGCTCGTCATCGCGGGGGATGCCGCCCACATGGAAACGTATAAGGCTGAACTCCGGAACCTGGCCGGAAACGATCCGCGCATTCTTTTTCCCGGATTCGTCACCGGCGAACCGATGCAGGAGCTTTTCAGCAACGCCTACCTGTTCTGCCTGCCGTCCACGTTGGAAGGGCTGCCCATTGCCCTTCTCGATGCAATGAATTACGGAAATTGTTGTGTGTCCAGCGACATCCCGGAAAACCTGGAAGCGATCGAGGATCACGGTTATGCCTTCCGTAACCGCAGTATCGAGGATCTCCACCGGGTACTTGCTGATCTACTGGCACACCCGGAGAAAGTGGACGACAAGAAATCCGCGGCAATGGCCCACGTCCGGAAGAACTATTCCTGGGACCGCGTGACCTGCCAGATGGAAGCGCTCTATTTTGACCTGGTGAGGAATCGGCGGCCGGACAAGGCTTGCAAATGAATCCATCGATGCGATTCTTCAATGTGCATATGGATTCGGTGGGGAAAGAACCATTCCGGCTGAAACGATAACACCCGCTCTTGACGAGTGCGTATCGTTACAGCAGGAAATACCACGCCGCCGAAAGGACCCCGGCCGTTGCCAGCATGACGGCCGCCGGCCCCAGGAGGTATCGGTAGGCACCGTAGATGGGCGTGTGGAAGTATTCCGCCGTGACGACGAAGCAGGCGTGCATCGGCGAGAGCATCATGCCCATGTAGCCGAAGGTGTAGGCGAAGCTGGTGGTCGCCGCCGCCACGGCCAGGGAGGGATCGGGCCCCAGGAGGGCGAAGACGATGGGGAAGCTGGCCCCGACGAACCCGAAGGCCACACCGGTAACCGCCCCGGAGATGAAGGGGATCACCATGATGATCGTGATGAGGGGGATGCCCGTCCGGACCAGTTCGTCCCTCATGCCCGTGACGAGGGTTCCCCCCGCGGCGTCCAGCGGGCAGAGGAGCGCCGCCGAGAAGGCCTGGATGCCCAGGACGAGGACGAACATCAGCCACGTCTCCTTTTTCCCGAAGATGGAGAGGGCCGGCCGGAACGCGTCAGTCTTGCCGGCGAACGACGCGACAAGAGCCAGGATCAGTCCCGCGAGCATGGCCGTGAGGTTGGCCAGCGTCCCCTTCACCCCGAGCGGCGGCAGGAGCGCCGAGCCTAAGATCGAGACCACCACCAGGATCCCGATGGGCTGGATCGCCGAGAACACGGCCCCGGGGTCCCAGACGCCATTATCCCGCCCGTTCCCGTTCCTCTCCCCCTCCCCTTTCCCGATCCCGCGCAGGATGAAGAGGGACCCTCCCAGGACCGCCGCGGCGGTGAAGGGCACCTGGATGAGGAAATACGTCAAAACCGGCAGGCCCGCGTACTGCATGGCCAGGATGACACCGGGATACAGGGGCCACCAGTACTCCCAGATGTGGCGGAACCAGTAGTTGATCGCCACCTTGCGGGGCGGCACCAGCTCCTTCTCCTCGTCCATGGCGGCCACGAAGGGCGCCGAGAAAAGGGCCCCCGCCGGCATGGGCAGCAGACCCACCAGCGCCGGCAGGCCCGCGATGATGATGTGCTTTTTTTGGAGCCAGTCCTTGAGGCCGGCGATGGTCCTGTCCATCCGCCCCGTCCGCTTGAGGGAGTCGCTGAAGAACAAAAGGAGCAGGATGATCGGGGGAAGAAGGGCGTTCTGGGGCTGGATGAACGTCTCGGCCTGGTAGAGGAAGCCCTCCCAGCCCGTTCCCGTCCAGGCCGTGAGCAGAAGCGCGAACGTGAGGATCGCGACGCCCAAGGGCGCCCCGAAGCGGTTCAGGAGCAGGATCCCCAGGAAGGAGCCCAGGATCTTGGCATAGGCGGGCAGCGCGAAAAGCCAGTCCATAAAGACGGTCACGCCCCTTCTTTCAGGAAGGGGAGCGGTGTTCCTTTCCGGTAGACCAGGGCCTGGCAGGACGCCAGGAGGCGTCCCCCGCCGTCGGTGACCTTGATGTCGTAGACGGCGGTCCGGCTGGTCCGGTTGATCTCGCTGGCCTCCGCGGTGATCGCGGCACCCGGCTCGGGCGTGGACAGGTAGCTGAGGCTCATGTTGAGGGCCACGGCCATTGTCCCGTGGGAGTTGGACGCCGTCTCGAAGGCCTCGTCGATGAGCGCAAAGATTGCGCCGCCGTGGGCCATGCCGAAGATGTTCTCCATGTCCGGGGTGAACGTCATTCCGACTTTCGAGTAGCCCTCCCCCAGATCCAGGAGCTTCATGTCGAATTTCCGGGCGAAGGGTTCCTTCTCCACCCGCCGGAAGATCGCAGCTCTCACTTTTTCATCCATGTTTCGCACCTCGCGCGGGATGGCGCGGATCGTACCATCAAAGCAAAAAAATGGTCAGGTTTTTTTGGGGGAACTTTTCGCGGCCGGCCATTGTCTTACCCTTAGCAGCGTGAAATGACTTGACAAGAACCGGCGCATCCGCTGCCATGGGACCGCAATTTCAAAGGAGAGATGTTTCCCGGTTCCAATGGCTGATCCCGCGGATGTCCCTGCAAACCGACCGGTCGACGATCCGGACGCCGAGGCTGTCGCCCGCTGCCTGGCCGGCCGCACGGACGCCTTCGAGGCGCTCGTGGAGCGGCACCAGAAGCGGATGCTGAACCTGGCGTACCGGATGCTCGGCGACTACGACGAGGCCTGCGACGTCGTCCAGGAATCGTTCCTGTCGGCGTGGCGGGGGCTGCCGAAGTTCCGGCGGGAGGCGCGGTTTTCCACCTGGCTGCACGAGATCGTCCTGAACGTGACGAGGAATCGCCTGAAGCAGGTGCAGGCCCGGTCCCGGCACGAGGCGCCCGCGGCGGACAACACGCGCGGAGAGGACGGGGAATGCCTCCCCTGCCGGGCCGTCTCCCCACTGGAGCTGCCGAGCGAGCGGCTGGAGCGGAAGGAGCGGGAGGCCAAGGTCCAGGAATGCATCGGCACACTGGAGGGAGAATACCGGGAAGTCCTGGTCCTGCGGGACATCCAGGGCTTCTCCTACGAGGAGATCGGCGACATGCTCAAGGTTCCCGGCGGGACGGTCCGCTCCCGGCTCTTCCGGGCACGGAGCGCCATGAAAGACTGTCTCTCCCGGCTGTTGGGTAAAGAACGATGACGTGCAGGGAAATCGAAGAACGCCTGTCGGCACTTCTGGACGACGCCCTCCCCGCGGAGGAGCGGCGGAAGGTCGAGGAGCACCTTGCCTCGTGCCCGTCGTGCGCTCGCGCCCTGGCGGACCTGCGCAAGACCGTCGGCCTCGTCCGGGAACTCGGGGAGGTCGAGCCGCCGCCGTGGCTCCGGCAGAAGATCATGACCCGGGTCCGTGAAGAGGCGGCGCCGAGGAAGAAGGGAATCCTCCGGGCCCTGTTCTTCCCGCTCTACATCAAGGTGCCCGTCCAGGCCTTTGCCATGGTCCTCATCGCGGTCCTGGCCTTCCAGATCTACCGGACGAGCGAGCCGGAGCGCCAGGCCCTGGACCTGCCGCTTCCCCCCGCCCGGGTCGAGCAGAAGGCGGCCGCTCCCGGCGCGGCGCCGGGGATCCCGGAGCCCGCCCCCGCTCCGGATCTGAGGAAGGAGGAGCGTACAATGCGCGGCGCGGCCCCGTCCACGGCGGAGCCGGCATCGGTCCGTCCTCAGACGGAACCGCCCCGGTCGCGCCCGCAGGCAACGGAAGGAAAGGGGCTCGGCTTCGCGCCCCCGCCGGACCGGGCGAAATCGGCCGTCCCGCCGGAAGCGGAGCGCCGGCTGGAGCCGGAAACCGGCGGTGCCCCCGCCCCTGTCGGCAGAAGCGCCGTCCGGGCCCCGGCGGCGGAATCCTCCCGTGACACCGGATTCGCACCCATGCGGGAAGCCGGGAAGGCCCGATCAGGCGCCGCTTACGAATCCAAGCGGAAGGATCAATCGGAATCCGCCGTCATGGCGGCGAAGGAAGACCGGACCGATGCGGCAACCATGCGGAAACAAGCCCTGGCGCCGAAACCCTCCTGGGATCTCTCGCTCCGCGTACAGGACGTCCTCTCCGCAGCCTCCGCCGTCGAGCGGGAGCTGCGCGCACTGAGCGCCGGGAATATACGCCGCAGGGCCCGGCAGGGGGCGGTCACGATCACGGCGGACCTCCCCGCGGCCGCCCTGCCCGGTCTGTCCGAGCGCCTCCGGGCTTTGGGAGAGCTGCAGACGGCCGGATCGTCCGGTGACACCCGCACCGGCACGGTGACCGTCCGTGTCCGGATCGTGGAAGAGGAATACTGAGCCTGCCGAATGGATCAGAAGAGAAAGAGGTTCTTCGTGGCGAAGTTGGGCTCGCTTGTCAGGTTGACGCCGATCCGCCGCAGGCCCGCCTCGTCGCCTGGCGTGGGCATGTGGGTCATGTGGACCTCGCAGTTCCGGAGCTCCCGGAGCTTCTCCACGGCAAGCTGGGCCGCCGGGTTGGTGGCGGCGCTGATTCCCAGGGCCACCAGCGTCTCCTGCAGGTCCATGCTGACGGATTTCTCCCCCAGGGCCTCCGTCCGGAGGTTGTGCACCGCGTCGGTGATGTAGGGCGGCAGCAGCTTGATCTTGGCGGGAATCGCCGCCAGGTGCTTGACGGCGTGAATGACGAGGCTGGAGGCGGCGTGCATCAGGGGCGAGTTGTTTCCCTTCACGATCGTCCCGTCCACCAGCTCGATCGCCGCACCGCAGTAGATCCCCTCGTTGCCCTTCTCCTGTTCCTGCGCCTCCCGGGCGGCCTCCCAGGACGGCGCCACGACCCGCCGATCCTCCGGCTGCAGGCGGAAATCCTTCATGAACAGCTCCACCCGCTGCACCGTCTCCCGGTCGGCGAACCCCATGGCGTACTCGCAGCGGTACCGGTAATAGCGCCGCAGGATCTCCTGCTTCGCCGCCTCCCGGGTCACGGCGTCGTCGATGATGGCGAAGCCGGCGCGGTTCACGCCCATGTCGGTGGGGGACTGGTAGAAAGACTCCGTCCCGGTGATCTTCTCCAGGATCCTCCTGAGGACGGGGAACACCGCCACGTCGCGGTTGTAGTTGACGGAGCTCTTCCCGTAGGCCTCCAGGTGGAAGGGGTCGATGAGGTTGAAGTCCCGGATGTCCGCCGTGGCCGCCTCGTAGGCCACGTTGACCGGGTGCTTCAGGGGAATGCTCCAGATGGGGAAGGTCTCGAACTTGGCGTAGCCCGCCTTCACGCCGCGCCGGTACTCGTGGTAGAGCTGGGACAGGCAGGTGGCGAGCTTGCCGCTCCCCGGCCCCGGCCCCGTGACGATGACGAGGGGCTTCTCCGTGGGGATGTACTCGTTGGCCCCGTATCCCTCGTCGCTCACGATGGACTCGACGTCCGTCGGGTAGCCTTTCGTGAACCGGTGGGTGAAGACCCGGACGCCGCGCCGCTCCAGCTTGTTCTTGAAGAGCGCCGCCGCCGGCTGGCCCTCGTAGCGGGTGATGACCACGCCGAGGACCTCGATGCCCCAGCCCCTCAGGTCGTCGATCAGCTTCATCGCGTCGGAGTCGTAGGTGATGCCGAAGTCGGCCCGGATCTTCTTCCGCTCGATGTCGCCGGCGTAGATGCACAGGAGGATGTCGGCGCTGCCCTTCAGCTCCTGGATCAGGCGCATCTTGACGTTGGCGTCGTACCCGGGCAGGACGCGCGCGGCGTGGTAGTCATAGAGAAGCTTCCCGCCGAACTCCAGGTACAGTTTGTTGTCGAAGCGCTTGACCCGCTCGAGAATCTCCTCCGTCTGTTCCCGGATGTACTGCTCGTTGTCGAACCCGTTCCTCTCCCGCCCCGTCATCCCTTCCCCCCTCAGAACATTGGTCGCCTTTGTTCCTGCTGTACACAGGCATGCCCGGCATCATGATAGCCCGTGGAACAAATTCGGGCCGCAAATGGCACAAATCTGTTCCGTCGGGCCGACACGAGATACCCTATTTTCGCGGGAAATGGAAGGGTAGAGAGGCGGGATGAAGGTTTTACGAACCCATCCGCCGGATGAGCGTCTCCAGGTAGCGGGACTTCATCTGCCGGGACGCCATGGCCTGCTGCACCGGCGGCAGGCGGAGGATCGCCCCCAGGATCGCCGCCATGGCCCGGTGGCTGAAGAGCGCCCGGTTGTCGAAGATCAGGTTCTGGAGCTTTCCGCGCTCGACGGCCATGACGACGGCCAGGTGCGCGGTGTTTAGGGGGGTGATGACCCGTTCGGGCCGGCTCGTGAGGCGGATCAGGCCCTCCCGGCAGGCGCGGACACAGACGCCGCAGCCCAGGCAGATTTCCTCCCGGAGCCGCGCCGTCCGTTTCTTCGGCTTTGCGGGGTCGTTCGCCGAGACCAGGGTCATGGCCTCCACGGGGCAGACGTCGGCGCAACGCCCGCAGCCGGTGCAACCCTCCTCCGAGACGACCGGCAGGAAGTTCGTCGTGTGGACCGGCTGAAGGAGGGAGAAGCGGCGGGCCGCGTGCATGGCCTCGCAGCAGCAGCCACAGCAGTTGCAGATGAAGTTGACCTCCTCCCGCACGTTGGATCCGAACTGGACGAGGCTCCGCTCCCAGGCTTCCCGGAGGAGGTCCAGCCCCTCCTGTACGTCCACGGCCCGGGCATGGCCGTGCTTCACCAGGGACTCCGCCGAGCCGTTGAAGGTCATGCAGATCTCGAGCGGCGCGTCGCAGGCGCGGCCCAGGTGCCCCATCTTGTGGCGGCAGTAGCAGGTGCTGACGCCCCGGACCGAGGCGGTCCGGATGACCTCCGTGGCCCGCTCGTAGTCGAGGATCAGGAGGCCCGGCTCCTCCGGCAGGGCCGGCTCCTGGACGAAGGCCCGGCCGAGCCGCGTCTCCCCGTCCGCGAAGAGCTCCCGGACGAAGTCCTCCTCCACGTTGAGGTACTGGTAGAAGAGCTCGCTGAGCACCTTCTGGTCGATGTCCCCGCGGGTCCGCATGAGGGAGAACTCGAAGAAGCCGGCCATGGGCGGCGGGAGCACCCAGGTCTGCACGCCCTTCTCGTTCTCCGTGTCGAGGAGGATCGCCCGCCCCGCCAGTTCGTCCAGGATCTTTCTCGTCTCCGCTACACTCATCTTCCAGCGGCGGGCCGCCTGCTCCGCCGTGAAGGGGCGGATCGGGAGGAGCGAGACCAGGGCCGCCTCCTTCTCCCGGAACAGGATGCTGAGGATCTTGTAGAGCAGCTCCGACGGCGGCGCCCCCTGGGGGAAGCGGTTCAGCCGGTCCACCAGGGCCGTGTATCCCGATTTCTGATGGTGGTGGCTCATGGCACGTTCCTGCCGGTATGGTCCGGCCTCTCCCGGACGAAGAGGAAGAGCGCGAGCGCGGCGACGGCCATTCCCGCGTCCAGCATGAAGGCGGCGTCGTAGGTTCCTTGGCTGTCCCGCAGCATTCCCCCGACCCAGTGGGAAAGGATCGCCCCGCCACCGTACAGGGGTGTCCAGGCTCCGATGACGGTCCCGATCATCCGCCGGGGGAAGTAGTCCCCGGCGCAGGCGCCGTAGATGGGAAACGTAACGCCGTAGAAGACGGCGAAGACGGCCACCAGCGCCGACAGGGCCGCCTGCCCGGAGCCTGCCGCGACGATCCCCAGAACGGCCAGGGCGATACAAAGGTTCGACAGCAGGATGGTCTTCCGACGCCCCAGCCGGTCCGACAGGGGCAGCAGCGTCAGGACCCCCAGGACCTGGAAAGAGCCGTGGATCGTCGCCAGAAAGCTCGCCGCCCCGAGGGAGAGCCCCGCCTGGTCCCGGGCGTAGTCTACCATGAACGTGGTGATTCCGTAGAGGGAATAGGAGATGCAGAAGTAGGAAAGGCCGATCCACCAGAACGTCGGATTCCGAAGGATCTCCTCCCGCAGTCCGCCCGTCGGCTCCGTCTCCGCACCACCCGCCGAAGCGCCTCGCTCTCTCTTCCCGCCCCAGGGATCAACGCCGCAGGACTCCGGGTCGTTGCGGAGGAGAAGGCCGTTGACCGCCACGAGGACCAGGGCGACCGCTCCCAGGATGGTCCAGGTGTGGCGCCAGCCGAACTGGCCCGCCACGAGGGGAAAGAAGGCGCCGACGGCCGCAAAGCCGAGGCCGTATCCCGTGGAGAGGATGCCAAGGGCGAGGCCGCGGCGCCGCGGGGCGAACCAGCGCTGGACGACCGCCAGGACGGGCGTCCAGATCCCCGTGGCTCCCACCCCCACGATCGCGTAGGCCAGGCAGGCGCTCTCGAGGCTCGCCGCCCCAGCCATGAGGAGCACGCCGAGACCCAGGACGGCGAGGCAGACCGGGATGACCCGCCGGGCACCGACCCGGTCGGTGAGCCAGCCCGTCAGGGGCGTCAGGGCGATGTACGTGACCAGGTAGGCGTTGTAGATGGTCCCGCCGGCAGTGCGGCTGAGGTCCAGGTCCCGGATCATCTCGGGGAGGACCACGCCGTAGCCGAGGCGGACGGAGTAGTTGACGAAGAGGTCCAGGAAGCCGGCGGCGAGGATGAACCAGGCCCAGTGCGGCAGGCTTCCCGGACGGCGGCCGGCCGGGATCATGAAAAGCTGATCTTGACCGGCTGTTTCTCGGCCTCCGGCGCCTCGAGCTCGAAGAAGTCCGCCTTCTTGAACTCGAACCACGTGGCGACGACGTTGGAGGGAAAGGCCTCGATCCGGATGTTGAACTCCCGGACGACGGCGTTGTAGGTCCTCCGGGCACCCTCGATGGCGTCCTCCAGCTCCCGGAGCTGCTGCTGCAGCTGCATGAACTCCTCGCTGGCCTTCAGGTCCGGGTAGGCCTCGGCCACGGCGAAGAGGCCGCGGACGGCATCGGTCAGGGCGTTCTCGGCCTTCGTCTTCGCCGCCGGGGTCGGCGCGCCGGCGGCGGCGGCCCGGGCCTCCGACAGCTTGTCGAAGAGGCCCCGCTCATGGGCCGCATAGGCGCGGACCGCCTCGGCCAGGTTCGGCACCAGGTCGTAGCGTTTTTTCAGGAGGACGTCGACGTCCGCCCAGGTGGATTCCACGGTGTTCCGGCCCCGGACCAGTGCATTGTAAAGGACAATGCCGATGACGACGATGGCAACCGCCCCGACGAAAACGACGAACATGAACATGGCTTCCTCCTGAAATGGTTTGATTTCCTGTCCTGCCTCACTCGCCGATGATCTTGACGAGAACCCGCTTCCTCCTGCGCCCGTCGAACTCGCCGTAGAAGATCTGCTCCCAGGGGCCGAAATCCAGCTTCCCGGCGGTGACGGCCACGACCACCTCCCGGCCCATGACCTGCCGCTTCAGGTGGGCGTCCCCGTTGTCTTCCCCCGTCCGGTTGTGGCGGTAGCGGGACACTGGCTCGTGGGGGGCCAGCTTCTCCAGCCACTCCTCGTAGTCCTGGTGCAGCCCCGGCTCGTCGTCGTTGATGAAGACCGACGCGGTGATGTGCATGGCGTTGACCAGGGCCATCCCCTCCCGGACGCCGCTTTTCCGCAGGCACTCCTCCACCGCGGGGGTGATGTTGATGAAGCCCCGCCGCGCGGGGACGTTGAACCAGAGCTCTTCGCGGTATGATTTCATGGATTGCGGGTTCCTCCGGTGATTTGCGGGCTCCGCCGGTTGATACGGACTGCCTGCCATGACCGACGCCCGACCTTATTCCACTTTCCCCTTCAAGCCAACGGCTTTCTTTCCGGGCGTGACGGTTGCGCGCCGCCGGCAATCCGCCCTATCCGATCCGGCCACTGTTATTCCCGTCCAGGATGGATCGCACGCCCCGGGCCAGCCGCTCCATCTGAAAGGGTTTCTGGAGAAAGCCGTTGCAGCCCCGGTCGAGGATCTCCCGGGCCGCGCCATCGATGCTATAGCCGCTGGAAAGCAGGACCGGGACCTGCGCATCGATCTCCCGCAGGCGATCGAAGGTTTCCCCGCCCGACATGCCCGGCATGATCATGTCCAGGATCACCATGTCGATCCCGTCCTTTTTCTCACGGTAGACGGCGACCGCCTCCTGGCCGCTTCCCGCGCACAGAACCCGATACCCCAAGACCTCCAGCATTTCCCTTGCGACATTCAGGATCATAGTCTCGTCGTCCACCAGGAGGATCGTCTCGGTTCCCCCCGCGGCCGACGCCTGCGGGTCCACCTCCCGGTCGACGGCCTTGTTGGACGCCGGCAGATGGATTTCGAAGGTCGTCCCCCGGCCGGGCCGGCTCGCCACGTCGATCGCGCCTCCGTGCCCCTTGATGATCCCGTACACCGTGGCCAGTCCCAGGCCGGTTCCCCGTCCCATCCCCTTGGTCGTGAAAAACGGGTCGAAGATCCGTTCCCGGGTCTGGTCGTCCATGCCGATGCCCGTGTCGCTGACGGAGATCTTCACGTACCGCCCGGGAGCGAGGGAAAGCGCTCTCCCGTCCGCCAGGACGACATTGTCCGTCCCGAGGCGGAGCTCGCCGCCCCCCGGCATGGCGTGCCCGGCATTCACGTAGAGATTCATGAAGACCTGCTCCATCTGGGAGCGGTCCACTTCCGCGGTCCAGAGGTCCGGACGGAACGATCTGTGGATGATAATCTCCTTCTTGGTCCTCCCGAACATGTCGGCGGTTTTCCCGACGATGTCGTTCATGTCCGTGGGCTTGACCTCGTAGCGTCCTCCGCGGGCAAATCCCAGGAGCTGGCCGGCCAGGCTGGAGGCGCTGACGACCTGCTCCTGGATGTACTGCAGCCGGACGCGATGGGGATGGCTTTCCGGGAGATCGAGCATCATCAGCGAGGCATGGCCCTGGATTCCCATCAACAGGTTGTTGAAATCGTGGGCGATGCCGCCGGCAAGGGTGCCGACGGACTCCAGTTTCCGGGAGCGGTTGAGCTCCTCCTTCAGCCTCTCCTGCTCCTCCTCCACCCGCTTTCGCTCGGTGATGTCCCGGGTAAAGCCCAGGATTCCCATTGCCCGTCCGGCCTGATCGCGCAGGAAGGTCACCTTGATTTCGCCCCAGACCAGGCCGCCGTTTTTATGAACGTGCTCCACCTCGATGATCCTGGAGCGCTGTGGATTCCCGCTTCCGCCCTCCTCGGCGGCCCGCTCCTCCGCAAAGATCTGCAGGCACTTCTCCAGGGAGGCCGGGGTCAGCACACCGCCCGGCGGCATGCCCAGGAACTCTTCCGCGGTATAACCGAGCATCTCCTCAATGTAGGGGCTTACATAGGTGAACCGGAGATCCAGGTCTGTCGTCCAGATGCCGTCCCGCGCGTTCTCCGCCAGCCGGCGAAACCGCTCCTCACTGTCCCGAAGGGCGTTCTCCGCCTCCTTTCGCGCCGTGATGTCGTGAATGATGGAGTGAAGCAGGTCCTTCCCCTTCACCCGGATCCTGCTGCTGAACCCCTCGACGTCCCGGATCGAGCCGTCCGCGCGGCGGTGGCGGAACTCGAACCGGAACTGCCGGCCGGTCTTGGCCCGCTCCATGGCCGCGTTCACTTCCTCCGGACTGAGCGTGTTGATCTCGCTCATCTTCATCCGCCGGAGCCGCTCCAGCGGCCAGCCGTAGTACTCCACGGCCGCCCGGTTTGCATCGACGATTCCGGCCGTTTCCGGATCGATCAGCAGCTTGACGGCGGTGTGGTTGTCGAACAGGTTCCGGTACAGCTCTTCGCTCTCCCGCAGCCCCTCCTCGGTCTTTTTTCGCACCTGGATCTCCTGCTGGAGCTTGAGGTTGGCTTCCTCTGCCTCCTTCTTCTGTTCCTCAAGGACGTCCAGGGATTCCTCGATGCGATTCCGAAGCATCTCCGGCGCGATCACCATGACGGCGACCAGCATGGTAAAGATGAACAGGCCGGTAATCCAGGCCATGGCCGACCGGGAGGTCAGCATGTGTTCCGGGTGGATCGGGATGAAGCCCGTTGTCATCCCGACGGCCACAAAGATGATCGCGGCAATGCAGGCGAGAAGGACGAGGATCCCCGTCCGCATCCCGTAGAGCAAGGCCGACAGGAAGCAGACGCCAAGCAGGAGCTGCATGCCGACGCCGCTCATGCCGATGCGCAGGAGGATTGAAAAGGAAACCAGGAACAGCGCGGAGACCAGGATCAGTGCCCGGACCCGGTAGGACAGCCTCCGGGAGGCGAAGGTCCCCGCCAGGAAGATCCCGTACAAGCCCAGGTAGAGCACGGAGAACACCCACCGGCCCTGCATCCAGGACTGGACGGCGCCGATGACGGCGGCGGGCAGGCCGAGGAGCGAAATGACGAAGAGGATCCTGTTCAGGATGGTCCGGCGAAACTCCGCGACTTCCGGCCTGTCGCTGTCCGGACGGAAGAAAATAAGCCTGGATCCTGGTAACTTCCCCATGTCCGTCTCTCGCCGGTCCTTCTCTCACCCGGGGACCTTCACGGACCCGGAGCGCTCAAATGGACGCCCGCGGGCAGGTAGACGCGGACCATGGTCCCTTTCCCTTCCTGCGACTCCACGATCATGCAGCCGTTGTGCCTGCCGACCACGGAATGGCAGACCGACAGGCCAAGTCCCATCCCCTTTTCCGCGCCCCGCTGCTTGGTGGAATAGTAGGGATCGAAGATGAGCGGCAGTTCGTCCTTTGGGATTCCCTTTCCCGTATCCTCCATGGAAATCCGGACATAAGGACCTTCCGGAACGGGCAGTCCGTCCGCGGCCGCAACCCGGATGTTCTCAATCCGGACCTTGAGGCTCCCCCCTTCGGGCATCGCCTCCACGGCATTGACGGCCAGGTTCCGGACGACCTGGCTGAGCTGCCTCTCATCCGCTTCCAGGGCCCACAGATCGGCGTCCATGAAGAACTCCGTCTCCACCGGCCATTCCTCGACGCTCCGCAGGACGGTGTTTTTTACCAAATCGGCAATTTCTATGATTTCTTTAAACGGTTCCCCTCCCTTGGAGAAAGTGATCAGGAGGCCCGTCAGCTCCATCGCCTGGTTGACGGCATTCCGGGCCGCCGAGATCCGGGCATGAGACGTACCCCCCTCGGGAGCGTCCGTCATCAGCAGTTCGAGGTAACCCTGGACGACGGCCAGGAGATTGTTGAAATCATGGGCAATCCCTCCCGCCAGCGTGCCGATCGACTCCAGCTTGTGGATCCTGATCTGCTCTTCCTCGGCCCGTTTGCGCTCCGTTATATCCCGGTTCAGGATGATCAGCCTCGCAGGCTCGCCTTCATCATCCAGCAAGACAATCCCGTTGGCCTGGATATGCCGGATCGCCTCGTCGGAACGGACGATGCGGTACTCGGTGTGGAATCCCTTTTCCCCGATCGTCCGGGGGATGTAATCCCTCAGCGCCCGGTCGCGGTCTTCCGGGTGTACGCGGTTCAGCCAGTCGTCCCGGGTGACGCAGGAGTCCCTGGAAACGCCGAACATCTCGAACATCCTGTCGTTGCTGGTCACGGTGTGCTTCCGGATGTCCCAATCCCAGACGCCAAAGGAACCCGACTCCAGGGCCAGGGCGAGGCGCTGTTCGTTCTCTTCCAGATCCCTGTAAGCTTTCCGGACAGTCCGCAGCGGGAATCGCTGGAAGAGAAGGAAAATCAAGATCCCCATCATGATGGAGCTGACGCCGACGATGACCGTCTGCACAACAAGATGGTTTATGGAACGGGTGATCTCGACGTTCGCCACCACCGTGCCCGCCTCATGCACGGGAGCGCGGAACGTGACCAGCGGCTCCGTCAGGGATTCCTCGGTCCGGGCAATGACCTGTCCCCTCAGGTCCTTGACGGCCCTCGACTGTCCGATATCGTAATCGAGCCTGTTTTCCAGGATCTCCCGGAGCCGGAGCTCTTCGAACTGCCAGGTTTTCGGATTCCGGACGACGAGCTCTTCCACGGTCCGTGCTGAAAATGCAAGTTCCGCGTTCACGCCTCCCTGCATGTTTTCGTACGCGACGAGGAAATAGCCCACGGGCACGCAGACGGCCACGACAAGGCTGATGACGATCACCAGGATCGATGAGATGCGGGTTATGGACGGGACAGGCTTTTTCATTTTCCGGAACCGGTAACGAGGACTCCGTATTTCCCGGCAAGGGCGCGTCCTCTCTTCGAGTATACAAATTCCAGGAACTGCGAGGCGGCGGCGGGAAGCTTCCCGGTCGTTGCAAAGAGGATCTCCCTGGCGAACGGGTAGCTTCCGTCGGCAAGGGTTTTGCGGCTCGGCCTGACGCCGTTGAGCGCGACGACATTCAGCGGCAGCCCGGAGACCAGGACGCCGGCGAGGGCGGCGGTGCCGATCCCCCCGGGCGTCCTGGAAACGGCCTCGTTCGACTCCGGGTCGGTCAGGGCGACCATCATCCCCTGCCGCTGGTGCGCTGTGACCACGGCCGCGGCCATACCCGGCGAAAGGCTTTTCAGGATCTTCGTATCCGTGTCTTCCCGGGGTCGCAGGATGACCCGGACGGTCTCCCCGCCGGGCCAGTTCTTCGTCCGTCCTGCATAGATGTCCTCCAGCTCACGGGTCGATATGCTTTTCAGGCGGACGTCCCGGTGGGTCACAACGGCCAGGGGGGTCTCTCCGAAAGGTCTCGACATCCCCCCCCGGGCGATCTCCTCCGGCCGAAGAGGACGGCTTATGACGGCGATATCGATCGCCCCGGCGAGAAGCGCCTTGATCGCGCCCGAACTGCCAAGCGGCTTCACGATTTCAAATGAGACGTCCCGCTTCGTCTTGCTATAGGCCTCTATGAAGGGATTCATCATCTCCAGGGGGGCTCCGGAGCCGTTGATCCGGATCGTCTCCCCCGCCCCGGCGTCCCGTACACCCGTACAGAAGAGAAAAGCCGCCAGTACAAGATAAAGGGGAAAGAGAAAAAGGCCTCGGCAATGGACGTTCATGATCTCCTCCTCAACCGTTTGCCCGGGTCGTTCGAAACCTTTCCCGTCCGGATCGCATGGCCATGAACGGCATCCGGGGCATGGGATCCGTATTGGGTGCCGTTGCGAATCCCTTATTTTTTCAATAGGCTGGAGAGATCCGCCTCCGGCAGATAGCGCCGGTATATGCTTTCGAAGGTTCCGTCCGCTTTCATGGCATCCAGGGTAGCCTGCCATCTCCGGACCGTCTCGACGGGGGTGCCGCGGGACATGGCAATGTAGAAATATGTATTGCTCATGGTGTATATCGGCTCCAGGTCATTCATACTGAAGCCCGCACGTTTCACGATCTCCGGAACCGTGATGTCGGTAAAGACGGCCAACTGGACCTCGCCCTTCATGAGTTGTTTCACGCCGGTGACCGGGAGAGGCGAGCTGAGGAGATTCGTGAACCCCCTGCTCTTCAGGTATTGTTCCGTGAACCAGCCCGTCGTTGTGGCGATCGCGTGGACTTTCCTCGCTTCGTCGAGGCTCTGGAGCCGGATGCCGCCCCCTCTCTTTGCATAAAGAATCGCACTGTTTTTCCCCACCGGCCCTACCCACTGGAAGAGCTTCTCCCGCTTTTCCGTCCGCTCGGTGCTGAACAGCACAACGTTCGGCCTGTCCAGGGCCGTCTGGTAGGCCTCATCCCAGGTGACCAACCGGATATTGTCCGGCACCCCCTGGCGGGCGGCGATCTCCCGAACCACATCCGTGACGAAACCGGTGACCTTCCCTTCTTTCATGAATGTGACCGGCGGGTACTCCTCTGTCAACAGCAAAAGACCGGGGGCGCCTTTCAGGGCCTTCTGAAAGGGACAGGCGCAACCGGCCAGAACGAGCATACTCAGGATCAGACAGAACCAGCCTGCTTTTTTCATCGTTTCTCCATTTCTTGACATGCGGTTTCCGTGAAGATGTCGTGCGTCAGCGACGATCCGGCTTTGCCTTGAGCCTGCCGGAGCACACAATATAGGTTCGGCCGTCGCTCCCCTTCGCCGCCTGGAAATAGGTCGTCTTGAAGTATAGTCCGCTCTCGCCGGGATGGGTGTAAATGTAGTCCTCCCAGCCGCTCCCGTCCTTCAGTGCCCGGGTGACGATCTCATCCCGGAACGCCTTCCCGTCCACATCCGTCTTTCCCTTGAAGTTGACACCCACGGTTTTCGGATTCTCCGCGTGGGCGGCCATGGTCACCCCCGGATCGTACACGAAGACGTAGAGCGCCCGGTTGTCCCCGTCGCGGTAGGGCAGCTCGCCGGCGTTGATCCTGCGGATCGTCAGGGCGGCGTCCCCGGCCAGGTCTTTTACCGTGCGGTCGACCAGCCGCTTCACCTGCTCCTCGGTGATCCCGTCTTTCCCGTAACGGGGCTTCAGGTAATGATCGAAGATCTCCTCATAGGCGCTGAAGCCTTCCCGGTTCTTTTCCCGCTTGAGATCGTCCAGCGCCTGCTGCATCCTCTGAACGACCTCCCGCGGCGTGTTCCGGCTCACGGCGAAATAGAGCTCGCCCTCGTGGAGCGTATAGACGCTCTGGAAATTACCGGCGTCGGCGGCCACGTGCCGGATCAGCCAGAGTCCCGCCGTTTCCTCGTAGGCCCAGGCGTCGACGGTCCCGGCCTCAAGCAGCCGGATCGCGTCTTCCGGGTTGTTCCGGATGATGACGGACTTGCCTTTGATTCCCCCCCGGGCCAGGAGCTGTTCCCCGATGTCGTCCCGGAGCGCAGCGATCTTCAGCGTCTTCAGGTCGTCGAAGGCATTGATCTTCCGTGCCCGGTCCCTCCGGGCGATCAGGACGATTTTTGTCGGGGAGATGGGACCGACCCACTGGAAGAGCGTTTCCCGCTCCGGCGTCCGGGTCGCGGAGAACAGGACCGTGTTTTTCTTTTTCAGGGCGGCCCGGTATCCCTCGGTCCAGTTCGTCAGCCGGATCCGGTCGCGGCGGAAATCGAGGTTCGCCCTCTTCATCATCTCTTCAAGGAGATAGACGGAGATGCCTTCCAGGCGCCCGTTTTCCCTGTAATTGAAGGGGGGGTACTGCTCCGTCAGGAAGGTCAGTGGTGGGTCGGCAAGCGGCCTTGCCATACTCTCCGCAGGTGGAAATGCAAACATCGTTGCCAGAAATAAAAATGCCAGAAGACATGCCCGTTTGACGTTGACTCCTTTTCCGATCATCCGTCCTTCCCTCCCGGGAGATTGAGTTGAGCAGGGCGGTTTTCACCGCTCCCGTCCTCGGCCGCTCCGCCGCCGCCGGGTTTCCCGCAGGCGTATCCGGCACTCCGGCCTTGCCCGCAGTCTCACACGAATCGTGAATTCCGTCAATTATTGCCTTCGGTGGGGGAGCCGGCCCGGCGGGATCTATTTCACGGAGAGGAGGTGCGACTGCAGATTGATCTTTTCCCCGGACAGGCTGAGCTTTTTCCGGATGTTGATCCGGTGCCGGTCCACCGTGAGCTTGCTTGTTCCGAGCATCTCCGCAATTTCCTTGCTCTTTTTCCCTTCCCGGATCATGTTTGCCACCTGGGCCTCCCGGGGCGTGAGTTTCCCCTGCATGGAGGAAAGGCCCGCCAGGAAAGGCGATGCGATTTCCCGCAGGTTCGCCTTCAGGAGGTCCAGGTAGTGCATGCCCCGGGCATTCAGGCCGCAGGATGCCAGCTCATCGAGGGCGGGCAGGACCAGCTGGTCGATGTTCAACTGCAGCTTCTCCTCAAGGATCTTCCGGTCCTCCTCGCGCTGTTTCAGGAGATACCGCAGCGCCGAATTCGCCTCGCTCAACTGCAGCGTCCGCTCCCGGACCGTGGCATCCAGGTTGTCGAGTATCTCCTTCAGGGCCTTTTCGGCCTCCTTGCGGTCGGTGATGTCCCGCAGGTAGGCCAGGATGCACCGCTCTCCTCCGAAGATCACCTCGACCGGCGATACCTCGAAATGGATGCATAGGCCGTCCGGCTTCAGCACCCGGGTTTCGATGTGTCTCTGTTTCGCCTGCCCCTGATTGAACCGGTCGACGGCGTCCATGAAGGCCGCCTGGTCGTCGGGATGGATGTAGGTGCCCATCACCGTTCCCAGCATCTCGTCCCGGGTCCGGCCGATCCGGTCCAGGAACGTCTGGTTGACGTAGACGTAGCGGCTGTCCCGGGCGATGACCACGCCGTCGTTGGAGCTCTCCAGGGCCGTCCGGTAGAGCGCTTCGCTCTCCTGGAGCGCCTGCGCCATCCGCTTGCGGTCGGTGACGTCCCGGGCGAACGAGACCGCCAGGCCCTTTCCCTCGCGGCTTATGATCCGGGCGCTGACCTCGATGGCGATCTCCGAGCCGTCCTTGCGGATATTCCTGCGCTCGAGGACGCCGGCGCCGTCTTCGACGAGGCGCTTCACATCACCCCGCAGCGGAAGAACCCACTCCGGGTCGATCCCGGCAATGCCGGCACCGATGAGATCCTCCCGGCTGTAGCCCAGCATCCGGCAGGTATTTTCGTTTACGTCGGATATGTTCCCCTCGAAATCGTTGATGAAGATGGCATCGTTCGTGTTCTCCACGATGACGCGATATCTTGCCTCGCTTGTCCTCAGGACCTCTTCGAGCCGCTTCTGTTCCGTGATGTCCTGCGCAACGCCCAGCAGATACTGCTCTCCGGCTCTCCTGATGAGCGTCGCCGATATGATCACGTGGGCCTCATGGCCGTTGCGGTTCCGGAGCCGCGTTGCGAAATCGACAAGACTCCCTTTTTCTGCCAGCTCCCGGAATATTTTTCGCCGATCGCCGCCATCGACGAACAGGTCGAGCGCCTCCGTCGTGCGGCCGACGGCGTCCTCCCGGGCCAGTCCCGTCGCCCTCTCCCATGCCCTGTTTACGTCCACGATCACGCCGTCCCTGACGCGCGTGACGGACATGGGCGCCGGGCTGGCCTGGAAGACGATCGAGAGGATCTCCTCCAGTTCCTCTTCGACCCCGGCCGGATTCCTGTACGGTCTGTTGCCTTCTTCCATCCCCTGTTTCACCGTTTCGTTCTTCACCCCACCTGGCCGCCGGCGGTAAAGCGGTCTCTACTTCAGTTCCCTGAACCGGGCCTCGATGGCCGTGATGTCCTCGATGCGGATCAGGGCATCATAGAAGTCCCGGCCGGAAAGCTTCTCCAGGTGGACCAGGTGCTCGCCCAGTGCCTTCACGGACCCCTGGAAGGTCTTTCCCGAGCGGAGATGGATCACGACCTCCTTGCCGCTGTAGACTTTCAGGTTGTCCCTGATCGAGTGGGCCGTCTCGAACGTCGCCCCTTCCACGGCAACCGCCTTCCTGGCCTGTGCCTCCACCGGGATGCCGGCCGACACGGCCGCCAGCAGGATCACAGCCAGCAGCACCGGCCATGCAATCCGATCCGTCCGTTTCATAGAGCCTCCTTTCGGGAAAAGAGAATGAGTCAGGTTTTTTCATATAGCATTTCCGGGGGAGAGAAAAGGGGTCTGAATCCTCTGCCGCGTCTCAACTCTTTTATACCGAAAGTTATAGATAAATATACTCGCCGCTATATGGTGTTCGCCCATTGGTGCATGTATAAGTCGGCCGTTCCTAGTGCGTACAGGTGCGACTTACGCCGTCCGTGACGGACCGGGCGCCGGCCGGACCGGCATGGAGCGGGGTTTGCAGCGGACCGGCGGTCCTGCCGGATGCGGACGATCAATCGATACAGTGAAGGAGACGGGAACTTTGAGGGACAAGAGGCGTTTTTCGGGAGTCGCAGTGGTGATCCTGGTCGTGTGCGGGCTTTTCCTCCTGGCGGGATGCGGCAGCAAGTCGAATATCCCCGTAACCGGCGAGTACCAGGCCGTGTTCATGGACACGGGACAGATCTTCTTCGGCAAGCTGGAGAACGCCGGGTCGGACTACCCGGTCCTGAAGAACGTCTTCTACATCCGCCAGCAGACCAACCCGGAAACGAAGGAAGTGAAGAGCGTCCTGATCCGCCGGGGCAATGAGTGGCACGGACCGGACCGGATGATCATCAACGCGAGGCACATCGGCGTCATCGAGCCGGTGGGAGCGGATTCGCAGGTGGCGAAGCTGATCAAGGAGGCGGAAGCCAAGCCGGCGGCAAAGTAGGAAGCATCCGCCTCCCGGATTCCAGATCCACCCTGTTCTCCCGGTGCATGGCCGGGGACAAAAGAGGAAGGCAACAACCGGCACAAGGAGGCCATCATGGGAAGAAGACTCTCTATCTGGAAGCGTTTCCTGGCGATCGCGGCCGCGGCGGCGGTGATGGCACTGCCGGGAACCTTGCGAGCCGATGAAAATTACTGGTATGGTACCACCGGTGACGGTTTGTGGAGCACCGCCGGGAACTGGGACCTCGGGAGCATCCCTTCCGAGGGGCAGTTGGTCTATGTGGACAGCACCAGTGCCGTCACATATGACGCAACCGTGGATCCGAAGCTGAACGAGTTGCACATCTATTCCACTGGAGCTTACAGCACGGTCTTCAATCACTCCACAGGTACGCTCTCGCTTCCGGGCGACACTTTCCTGTTGGTCAACGGAGAAGTCGCCGGCTCACAAGCAGTCTACAACCTTTCCGGCGACGCCGTTCTCATCAAGGACTCTTATGAAGTGAAGATCGGCACCAGCGGCACCGGAACTTTCAACCAGAGCGGCGATTCCATCTTCCAGATGGGCAGTGCCATGTACCTCGGAGACCAGATAGGAACAATCGGTGTCTACAATATGACCGGCGGTACACTGACGGGCTTTATCGGTGAGCGGCCTGTTGATTCAGAACTGCAGTATGGAACCTGGTACGGCGACATCGCCCTCGGCGAATGGGGCGGTAAGGGATATTTCAACCAGAGTGGTGGCAGCGTAACGGTCAATACCCTCACGCTTGCCCGCCAGATCGCAAACGGTGGAATCAGGAGCTACGGCCGCTACGAACTCAGTGGTGGCGAGTTGAAGACCAGCCAGACGAATATCGGCATGTCGGGCGACGGCGTATTTGTCCAGACCGGCGGAACGCACTCAATTACCGGTGACCTTAATCTGGGATCCCAGTCAACCGGTTCCGGCACCTATGAATTGAGCGGCGGCTCTCTTGTCGTGGGGGGATCCGAACGTGTCGGCTACTCCGGATCGGGCAGCTTTACGCAGACCGGCTCCTCTACGACGCATACGGTCGGTGCCAACCTTGTCATCGCCAATGAAGCAGGAAGCAGCGGTACTTTCAATCTCGAAGGTGGCACTCTCCGAGTCGGGTATTTCTACAACAACTCCACGTCTGAAGATATGTACACGGACGGAAGCACCTTTGTCGGAATGGGCGGCACGGGAACGTTCACCCAGAGCGATGGAGATCACATCATCAGCGGCGGTCTCACCCTGGGCCAGGAGTCCGGGAGCCAGGGCACATACACCTTGAGCGGCGGGACCCTCGCGGTAAGCACACATGAGCATGTCGGCGTATCGGGCAAGGGTGTCTTTGAGCAGCAAGGAGGATGGCATTACGTTGGAGGCGATCTCGTCCTGGGAAACAATGACGACGGCGAAGGCAAGTTCTACATGAAGGGCGGAACTCTCGATGTCACCGGGACGACGACCGTCGGCCTGAACGGCACAGGTGAATTCAACCAGACCGGCGGGACATTCAAGTCGAACGCCATCATCAACAACGGTACATTCACGTACACCGGCGGTATAATCCAAACGAGTACCTTCACAAACACCGGCACGTTCACCGGTGCGGGAGTGATCAATGCCCTGTCCAAGGGCGGCTCCGTAGCCTTCACCAACTCGGGCATCCTGGCCCCGGGCAACTCCCCCGGCACGCTGAGCATCGGCGGGAATTTCGAACAGACTGACTCCGGCACGCTGGCCATCGAGCTGGCGAGCCTCACCTCCTATGACATTCTGAGCGTAACCGGAACGGCGACCCTGGCGGGGATCCTTCAGGTGATCCTTTACGAAGGCTATCTCCCGGCTGTCGGCGACTACTACGATTTTCTGACGGCGGGCGGCCTCAGCGGGGCGTTTGCATCGATTCTGGGTCCGCAGGGCTATTCCTGGACCGTGGACTATCTGGATCTCACGAATGACGGAGTTATTGAGACGGCCAGGCTGACCGCCAACGCCGTGCCCATTCCCCCGGCGGTGTGGCTCCTCGGAACGGGGCTCATCGGGATTGTCGGGATCCGGAGACGGTGGGGGAAACCGTAGCAAGCGGTTCAGAAGAGGAAAAAATTCGATTTGAAATCCAACCCCGGACGGGCTCAAGCCTTTCCGGGGTTTTCTTTATTTATTCCAATCACTTTCCCTTGTCCGCCTTCTCCAGGACCATCCGGATCGCCTTCTCCAGGGCGCGGTTGAACTCCTCCGGGCGGTTCATCATCAGGAAATGATCCGCGTTCTTGAGGATGATGGCATCGAACGACAGCATGTGCCGCCGGTTCGCCTCGTAGTTGACGGGCCAGAGGTCCCCGTTCACGCTGACGACGGGAACGCGGACCTGATCGAAGGCCCTGGCCGCCTCCCCCGTGACGAACTGCATCAGCAATTCGTTGCTGGCGCTCAGGGCCACGGCCGGCGGCGCCGCCGACATGTCCGCAAGGATCCACTCGCGAAGCCGCTGATCGGTCCGGGGCGAGATCATCTGCCCGACGAACTGCCGGCTTCCGGCCCGGAAATCCTTCTCCATGGGAGCAAGCATTTTCTTCATCGCTTCGCGTGTTATTGGGTACTCGACGTTTTCGAGCGTGTCGACGCCGATCAGGCCGGCGACGCGGCCGGGCATCAGGCGGGCAGCCTCCGCGATCACCGAGCCGCCCATGGAGTGGCCGATCAGGATGACGCGGCGGCTGCCCGTGGCCTCGACCACGGCCCGCACGTCCTCCCCGAAGGCCACCATGGTGTACTTCGTCCGCCCCATTCCCGAGTGGCCGTGTCCCGCCAGGTCGAGAACCACCACGCGGTTCGTCCTGGAAAAGAACGGCACCTGTTCGCGCCAGTAACGGGCGTCACAGCTCCAGCCGTGGACGAACACCAGGGCCGGCTCCCCTGTGCCATAGACCTCGTAGGAAATCGGCGTGCCGTCCCCGGACAGGGCGACATGGGGCCAGTCTGCCGGGGCGGCAGACGCCGTCCCGATCGTCATGACCAGGAGCAAGAGGCAACCTGCCAGGCACAAGAAATGTTGTTTGCCGGATCGGCGTCTGCGGCGGCTTTCCGCCGTCACCGCAGTGTCATGTACGATCATTCTTCTGTTCCTCCCTCCGCTCGCGGGCGGCCGTGGTTGATTGTTTCCAGGAGCATCCGCCGGACCTTCGGCGACAGGACCTCTTTTTCCGGGAACGGCGGATCAGGACCCGGCCGCCCCGCCGAATTCGAAGACGAAGTCCCCCTCGCAGGTGTCCCCCGACCGCATCCGGCAGCCGGTGATCTCCGGAGTGGCCCTGTACTTCAGGCCCAGGGCGTCGAACCAGCAGGCCAGCCGGTAGATGACCCCGCACTCGTATCGATCGATCGCCCCGATCCGAACCATCCCCTTGTAGGCGAAGCAGTTCTTCGGCGCGAATTCCCAGTGCAGGGTGTTCTCGCGGTCCGTATCGAACCTCCCGTTCATGAACGGCGGGACGCAAAGCCTGGCAGCACCGGAGAAGAATTCCCGGAATTCCTCGAAGGTCTCCATTTTCTCCGCGGTAAAGCCCAGGGCCTTTTTCATCCTGGCCATCTCCAGGGGCGCCATGGACCGGATCGCCGCCTTGTTGACCCGGTTGGCCGTTTCGATGCCGCATTCCCGGAAGCAGTTGTAGAACCACATCCCGTCGTGGGTCATCCAGGAGCGGTTCAGAAACTCGATGATCTCGTCCTTCGTCATGCGATCGACGACACTGTTCATGACGGCACCTCCCCGATCGTCCGTTCGGTTCCAGGTCCTGTCCGGTCCCGGGAGGGAGACATTCCCTTCCCTTCTACTTCCTTTCCGCAAGGTGGCGGTCGATCATCTCGCCCACGATCCTCGCGGTTTCACCGGTGATCCGCAGGCACTCGCCGTATTTTTCACTGCTGTGGAAATTTCTCGCCTGTTCCCTGTCGCTCCAGTCCACCCCGATCAGGTCGCGACAGAGGATGCTTCCCCGGCCGATCTCCTCCTTGAAACACTGCAGAAATTGCTGCGAATACGCCCACATCAGGGGGCTCTCCCGCTCCTCCTCCCGGCTGCGGCTGAACATCAGGCCGAACGCGGCGAGGGCGCCGATCACGCTCCCGCATACCTCGCCCGTGGCCGCCAGGCCCGCCCCGAAGGGCCCCATGGCCCGGATCAGCCCCTCATCCACCTCCCGCCCCAGTTTTTCCTGCGCAACCGCAAGAACGGCCTGGCTTCAATGGAACCGCTTCAACATGATCTGGACGGCCTTGTCCCTCATTTCATCCGGCGTCATGGCACCCTCCGTTTTCCTTGCGGGAGAAAAAGGGTCAGCCTCCCCTTTCCGGCAACCCCTTTTCCCCCAGGGTCATCGTGACCGTGGGGATTCCTGCGGGATTCAGGCCCGCCGCGGCGGAATCCGCGAACCCAAACTGCAGGTACAGCCTCCTGGCGGGAACACCCCCCGGGATCGTTTCATCGAACGTGGTCACCGCAATCGGCCGGCTCCGATCCAGGCGTCCGATCGCCTCGGACAGCAGGGCCGCCCCGATCCCGTGTCCGCGGGTCGTTCGGGAAACGGCAAGCCAGAGGATCTCGTTCGCCTCTTTCGAAATGACAACACCTCCACGAAATACACACCGGCCGTCCTTGTCCGTCTCCGAGACGCAGAATGCCCGCTTCTCCTCAATCGCCCGCTTCAAGCCTTCGCGGAAGGCCGCATCGTCCACCATGGGGCCGAACAGCGGCTCGACCTCCCTGGCCAGATCGAGCCAGCCGATGAAGTCGTCCGGCGTCGCTTCGCGCACTCTTTCCCGGTTTTCCATGTCTGACAGGATCACACCGGCCCGCGACGGGCCGCTCAGCGGCGCACAGTCCGCTCGAAAAACCCCTTCTCGAAGGCGATGACTGTCATCAGCTCGCTGTTCACGTCGATCGTGACGATCACGGGGAGTCCGGTGTCGTCGTCCTTTCCAGACAGGCGGACGGCGGTCCCTCTCCCTCCCGACAGGGTGAAGCCATTCTCCTGCAACCGTCTCGCCGTCTCGATGGCGAGGTCCCCCTGGAAGATGAAGGCGATCCCGGCCAGCGTCTCCCCCTTCTCGTAAATGCAGCCCGCGCTCACCAGGGGGCTCGCGCCGGTGACCCGGTACAGCTCGATCTTCAGGGGACCCATGGACGCCACCTCGCCGGGCGCTCCCAGGATGGAGAGCACCCGGGCCTTGGGCATGAGGACGCTGACCCGGTCGAGGGCGGCGAGATCCACCGCCGAGGCTGTCGCCGCCGGGACAAGGATCAGGATGACCCACAGAATCGACCATGTTTTCTTGAACATTCACAATTCCCTTTCCCTGTGGCAGGGTGCGGATGTGCCCGTTGCCACAGGGTGCCCTACTTGAACAGCGTGTCGATGACGTCGACCAGCCCCGCGGGATCGATGCCGACGCCGACCGAAGTGCTCGATTTTTCCGTGACCCTCGTCCCGTCCGGCTTAACGTAAGTCCTGGACGAAGAAGAGGTCTCCACTCTCTTTTCGACGGGCTTCGTGTGGGTCAGCGCCGCGCCGGCTCCCGACCGGAAGACCTCGCGGGCAAATTTCCCGTCATCCATCCCCGGGGCTTTGCGGGAACCTGCCGGCTGTCGCTCCATTGCGGCACCGGCGGTCGAGCCGGACGGGAAGGAATGGCTCCTTCCGGCACCCCCCAAGGGCGTCAGGGTCATCGCGACCGCCGGCGGTGCCAGGACATAAGCCTCTCCCGTCTCCTCCTGCTCGGAGAGCGACATCATGCCGGCACCAATCCCCATGCCGGCATTCCCGAAAAAGAGGCCAGAATCGATGCCCGATTCAATCGCCTTCAGGTAGGACTTGTCTCTCTGGTACCGCCTCTCGACCACCACGTCCTCCTGGCGGTAATTCTCCTTGACCAGGGTCAGGATGTGGCTGCGGTTCCGGTCCAGCGCGACGCTGGCGGGCGTCTCCCCCACGAGCTGCCCGTCGGCGTAAATTTTCGCGCCCATCGGGTTGGTGGATACAGGAATGTCCTGCTTCAGGACCGGGCTGCTGCATCCGCCTGCCAGCAGGACGGCCGAGGCTGCCATGACAGCCAGTCGCATTGGAATTTTCATCGGTTCCTCAACTCCTTCGGATGCCTGTCCGCCTCTCCCCCGGAGGGAACGGACCGGGCAGGAGGCTGTATGCTTTACACGACGACCCCGTCCGCCCGGGTGCCGCTGATGACAATGGCCCGGTCGGTGTCCCGGACGGACTCCGCCGCCGGGCAGTTGAGCATCGGACGCCCCTCGCGGACGACCCCGATGACCGTGTGGCCGTTGGCAAGGCCCCACTTGACGAGCTCCCCGTACTCCCAGCGCTCCATTTTCCGGATGGGCACGAAGTAGATCTGGTGTCCCCCGAGGTCGCTGACCAGGTCCTTGATGACGTCGTGGATGCCGGGATCCTGAAGCTCCTGGATGATCAGGCCCGCGGCCAGCTCGGCGGCACAGACGACGCTGTCGGCTCCGGCCAGGCGCAGCTGCTCGATCTTCTCCGCGCTGACCGCCTCCACCACGGAAAAAATCCGGGGATTCAGGTTCTCGATGACGAGGGTGACGGCCAGGTTCCGGTCGTCGGAATGGACGTCCGCGGGGTCCTTCGACAGGACGATCACGTGGCTTGCCCCGGCGACATTCGCCCGCCGCAGGATCTCCTGCCGGGTCGGATCGCCCCGGAGGAACAGGACGCTCCGGGCGTGAAGCTCCGCCGGAAGCTCCTCCAGGGTGTCGTCGACGAGGCAGATGTCCCGGTCCCGCGTCAGCGGGTCCGCCTTCAGCTCCCGGACGAGTTTCAGCACCTTGTCGATCTGGTTGTAATTGACGATCAGGACATGGTTTTTCGCAGTGATGTCGATCATCCCTTTCAGCCTCCTGGAACGGGTTTCAATGATGGTCCCGGCGATCTCGGAGATCAGGTATCCCAGGAAACCGATGCCGAAGACCATCGCCGGCACGCCGACGAGATATCGCCCTCCCGGCGTCAAGGGGAATACGTCCCCGTAGCCGACGGTGGCCATGGTCACCAGGGACCACCAGAGGGCGTCCAGCCAGTTCAGATCGGGTTTTCCCGGAAGCTCGAAGTACAGGAACCCCGAGGAGGTGTACCAGAGGAGCAGGACGAAGAAAGCGGCGGCCTTGACCTTCATGTTCAGCGCAGCCAGGGTCCGGCCTCTTCTCCAGAATCGCAGGAGGATCTGATACACCGTCAGTCTCCTTTCGTCCGTTCCGCGTCCCAGAGGCTCTTCAACTGGCCGGAACGAAGGGCGAGCTGCCGGTCCGCCCAGAGCCCCTCCTTGTCCTGCATGGCCTTTTCCTGTGCCAGCAGATAGGGGCTCATCCTGGAGAAGGGATATTTCGTGTAGGCCAGGGACAGCCCGCGGGCGATCATCTCCATTCCGACATCGGCACTGTCCCTGTGCAGATAGGCGAGAAGCCGCTTCCGGGAGTCATACTTCAGCTCGTCGAAGACGATCTCGACATCCCGGTTGCGCAGGGCCCGGTCCAGGTGGAGAAAGGCCTGCCGGGCCGCAGGCCTGACTACGGGATCGTCGGCGGTCGTGTCGTAGGAGTAAATCCCGAGAAGCCGGACCCTCACGGACTCTTCCCCCGTCCGGACGGTCACCTCGTCGCCGTCGATGATGTTCGTGACAACCCCGGTCTGGCCGCTCCGCAGGCCTTGAGCGGCTGCGCCGGATCCCAGGCCTTTCTTGAAGGCGGTCACCTGGACCGTGAAGAAAAGAGAGGCTCCGAAGAGGACGATGACGATCGCGACGAAGAGGTTGTAAAGGTGGTTTCTCATGTTCACGGCCCGGATGACACGAGGGATTCCCCCGTGAACGGGGGCTTCCCGGCCATCGCTATTTCTTCTTCATTCCCGCCGCGATCTGCTTCGCCCTGTTGAACGCGGGGGTATTCGTGACGGCGTTCCGGTCGGGGCTCTTCGCGGCCAGCTCGTTCATCTGCCGCACCCTTTCCTCGCTGGGGGGGTGCGTGCTCAACGCGTCGGAGAGGCTTTTGGAGACGGCTCCCTCCCCCTGCTTGGACTTTTTTTCCATGACGAGGAGCTTTTCGTAGAATTTCCCGACCTGATCCTTGTCATACCCGGCGGCGACGGAGTACCGGAACCCGAGGCGGTCCGCCTCCATCTCGTCTTCCCGGGAGTTCACCAGGAAGGTGTATTTCTGCGCCAGCATGCCGCCCCCGGCGCCGACCACCCCGCCCACTGCAGCTGCCTTGGCGAGGCAGGCCGTGTCGCCTTTTTCGCAGATCAGGACACCCAGGCCGAGGCCGGCCGCTGCGCCCACCACGGCCCCACCCGTCGCATACAGCCACGTTTTCTTCTGGGCCTTCTCCATTGCGAACATCCGCTCCGCCGAGTGCCTGGCAACGACATGGCCGACCTCGTGGGAGATGACCCCGGCCAGTTCCGCCTCGCTGGACGCCATGGCGATCAGGGGCGCCGTCACGAAGATTGTTCCCGCCGGCATCGCGAAGGCATTGACGTCGACGACGTCGACGACGGTGAAGGTATAGTGGTAGGGATTGCCCTCCAGGTTGTTCGCCCGGACGATCTTCGCGCCCAGGCCGGACACATACCGCTGGAGCTCGTCGTTTTTCGCCGGCGGATAGTCTTTGACCATCTTGGGCAGGGCTTCCTGCGTCAGCCGCCGCTCGTCTTCCACAGTCAGGCTGGTTTCCTGCCCCACGTTGCTTCCCTCGCGGTAGCGCGAGCTGTTCGTGGGGGCACAGGCGACGGTCAGAACGACCAGCAGCACGACCAGCAGGGTGAGGTTCCTTTTCATGATACACACCTCCCGGCGCGGCAACGCGCCCGATTCCTGTCGGTGATTCGTCCTGTTACCCGATTCATGCGGCCTGTCACTGGTTATCCCCGACCGGGACCGTCCTGTCAAGGTTTCGATGCACTCCCGGGAGGCCGGGTCTCGGCCGATTCCCGCTACCTGGTCCCGCCCCCGGAGGACTTCTTCTTTCTTCCTTTTTTCCGGAGCCGCGCCTCGTGCTCCAGGATCATCGCCCGCAGATCGGTCTCCCGGCCGGAGAGGCCGGCGGGCCCGGCATAGTCGTCTCTGTCGACCCGGATCACCTCGATCTCCCGGTTCAGGAACTGCCGGATCTCGTCCAGGAGCGGCTTCTCCCCGGCGCTGCAGAGCGAGAAGGCCACTCCCTTCTTCACGCCCCGCCCGGTCCGTCCCACCCTGTGGACGTAGTTCTCCGCCCGCTCCGGCAGATCGTAGTTGATGACGAAATCGACGCCGGGGACGTCGATCCCCCGCGCGCTGACATCCGTGGCGACAAGGATGCCGCATTCCCCGTCCCGGAAACGCTTCATGACGGCGGTTCGCTCGTCCTGGTCCTTGGCGCCGTGAATGGAGAGCGCGGGAATCCCGGCCCTCTCCAGGACCTTCACAACCCGCTCCGCGCGGACGCGGGTCCGGACAAAAACAATGAGCCTGTTGTCGGGGTGCTCCCGGACGAACCGCTCCAGGAAAAACCGCTTGTCGTCCATCTCCACGAACACGACCGCGTGGGAGACGTTTTTCGAAACGGGATCGTCAGGAGAAAACTGGATTCGGATGGCGTTGCTTTTCACCTGTGAAAACGCAAGCTTCTTGATCTCCGGGTTGATGGTGGCCGAGAAGAACAGGGTCTGGTGCGGCCGGGTGAGTTTTTTCTTCACCGACTGGATATCCCGGATGAACCCCAGGTCCAGCATGCGGTCGGCCTCGTCGAGGACGAGCGTGTCGATGCCGTCCAGGCGGAGGTGTCCCTGATGGATGAGGTCGAACATCCGGCCCGGGGTCGCCACGAGGACATCGATGCCGCCCTGGAGCCGCCGGACCTGTGAATCCTGCTCCACGCCGCCGTGGAGCGCAAACGCCTTCACGCCGGTGTGCCGGGCAAGGCTGGTGAATACCTCCCCGATCTGCAGGGCCAGCTCGCGGGTCGGCACCATGACAAGGCACCGGATGCCGCCGGAGCGCCGGCTGCTCCTGGTGCGCTGGATCCGGTCCACAATGGGGATGGCGAAGGCCGCGGTTTTTCCCGTTCCCGTCTGGGCGACGGCCAGGACGTCCTCCCCGTTCAGGATGGAGGGAATGGCCCGGAACTGGATGTCCGTCGGTTTCCGGAAGCCCAGACGGGCCAGGTTTTCCTTGATCTCCTCGGAGATGCGGTACGTCTCGAATTTCATGGTCCCTCCCGGACCGGGCGCCGCCAATGGATCAAAGCGAACCGCCGTTTTATCATGTGTGGAGTCCGTCTCACGGAAGGCCGCCTCCACCGACGGATGCCACAGCGCCGGCGATGGCGGATCCGATTCCCGATCCGTCCCTCGTGAGGACGAGCCGGACTGCCGCCGCCCGGCTGCCGAGGAGGTCGTCCAGGGTCTTCGAGATTCCGGCCCGGTATCCCGGGTTGTGCTCGAACAGCGCCCCGTCGATCGCCACGGCGTGGCCGGCTTTCATGTCCGGATCCATCCAGGTAAGGACGGCGGTGATGGCCGAGCCGGCAAGCCGCGCGGACCGGCCGGTGACGAGCCGTCCGATCTCGCGGATCGCCGTCCGGTCGTCTTCCCCGGCATCGCCGAGGCCGGGGGCTGTACCATCCGCCTGTGCGCCTCCGCCGGGAAGCAGCTGCTCCGTCGTCAGGCCGTACGGCACGGAGAACGCCGTTCCAGCCCCCCCCGGAAACAGGAGGCCCCTCTCCATCATCTCGCGAATGGCCAGCCGCGCGAGCTCCCCCAGGTACATCCCGGACACCATCTTCTCGAGCCGCTGCCGGCCGGGATTCGGTGAGGCTTCGTCCAGGAGGTCGTCGAAGCGGTTGGCCGTGAGCCGATGGAAATTGCCCCACTCGAGGTTGACGATCATCTCGCCGGCCGCTCCCGTCCACGGGAGCTTCCGGATCCGGTCGGCCCTTTCGGGGTAGCAGGCGTTCGTCCCCGTTCCCAGGATCACTCCCATGTCGCAGGAAGGATCGGCATAGCTCCCGGCCAGGAGTGTCCCCACGGTGTCGTTCGTCAGGGCCGCGATCCGGATGGATTCAAGCCCCCTGCTTCTCATCGCCGCGGCGAGAAGCGCCGCAACGTCCTCGCCCTCCACGCCCGGGGCCGTGAAGGCCTTCGTCCAGCCGATGAGGGTGCCCGAGACGGCGGAGCGCTGCTCCACGGGGAAGGAGAACGTGAAGGCCAGGACCGGCTCCCGCCGCCGTTCCGGGGGATGCTCCCGGAGAAAGGAGTCAACGCACCCGGCGAGGAAATCGAAGAGCTTCCGGCCGGGTCCGCACAGGCACTCCCGCGGAATCACGAACCGGCCCGCCGCCGCAACGGAAGCCCCGCCCCGCCCGTCGAGCACCACCTCCAGGACGCGGCAGTTCGTCCCGCCCAGGTCGAGGGCGAGGTAGCGGCCCCTTTCCCGGCCTGTCGGCCGGCCCATAAAGGAGGGAATCATCCGCAGGGAGCTTGGTTCTCCCACCAGGCCGCGGGCCATCTCCCCGTGGAATGCCTCGACGATGCCCCGGGCGTCGGAAACGGAGACGTCAAAGAGTTCCCCGAGACGGGCCAGATAACGCGCTCTCTCTTTTTCCAGGCTGCTGTCCACGTTTCCGCCGTTCTGCCTCTCCCGCCCGGGCGGGAGCGAAGGGAAAAGGCTCACCCTGTCAGGTCATGGAAAGAAGATGCGAGCGGAGATTGACCTTCTCCCCCGTCAGTCCGAGCTTGGTCCGGATGCTGATCCGGTGCGAATCCACCGTAACCGTGCTGACCCCCAGCAGCTCCGCGATCTCCTTGGTCCGCTTCCCTTCCCGGATCATGCCGGCCACCTGGATTTCCCTGGGAGTGAGGTTCCTGTAAGAGGACGTCAGCCTGGACAGAAACGGGGACGTGATGTCCCGCAGGTTCGACTGCAGCAGGTCCAGGAAAAGAAGCCCCTTTCTGTTCAGGCCGCAGGACCTGAGCCCGTCCAGCGTCGGGATGAGCAGCTCGTTGAGGTTCCGCTGGAGCCGCTCCTCGAGGATCTTCCGGTCTTCCTTGCTCCGGTCCAGGAGAACCCGGAGGGCCGTGTTGGCCTCCTTCAGCTCGGCCGTGCGCTCCTGGACGAGGTCCTCCAGGTTGTTGAGCGTGTTCCGCAGTTCCTCCTCCGCGTTTTTCTGCACCGTGACGTCCCGGGCCACCGAGAAGATCTCCATCCGTCCCGTCACGTCATTCCGGAAAACCCTGCCCCGGCTCTCCACCCAGCGGTATCGGCCGTCCTTCGTGCGCAGCCGGCATTCCAGGCCTCCCTGTTTCTCTTCCTTCAGTACGCCCAGGAACACGTTCCCGGCGGCGGTCCGGTCGTCCGGGTGGACCAGGTCCAGGAAGGACCCGCCGACGATTTCCTTCGGAAGGTAGCCGAGAACCGACTCGACGGCCTCGGAGACAAACAGGATGGTCCCGTCCAGGTGAAAGCGGGCGACGTAATCCATCGTGTTCTCCACCAGCAGGCGATACTGCTTTTCGCTCCGGAGCAGCTTTGCCTCGGCGGCTTTGCGGTCCGTGATGTCCCTCACGAACCCCATGATGAGCCCTCTTCCCTTCCAGTCGACGACCTTCACACTGACCTCGACGGGAATCTCGGTGCCGTCCTTCCGGACGTTCCAGCGCTCGAAGGAATGCCGCTCCTGCTTCAGGAGAGAGTCGAGCTCCGGGTTCTCCGGCTGGTTCCACTTCCCATCGATCATCCCCAGATTGGACCCGATCAATTCCTCCCGCTCATATCCGAGCATCCGGCAGGCTATCTCGTTCACGTCGATGATAATCCCATCGAAATCGTGAAGGTAGATCGCGTCGTTCGCATTCTCCACGATCAGCCGGTATCTCCGGTCCCGTTCCCGGAACTTCTCTTCGACCCGGATGCGCTCCGTGATATCACGGGCGGAGACGATGATTCCCTGGAAGTTGTCCTCCTTCCAGACCGATCGTGCGACCGTCTCCAGCCAGAGGAAGCGGCCGTCGGCGTGGCGGAAGCGGAACCTCTCCGTTTCCCGGTCGGTCTTCAGGGTTTTCCGGAAGGTCAGATGAACCCTTTCCAGGTCTTCCGGAAAGACGTAATCGAAGCTGACCGTCCCGACTATGCGGGCCGGCTCGTAGCCGAGGGTCCACCGCGCGGAGGGGCTGACGGCCCGAAAGACGCCGTCTCCGTCGAGGATCACGACGACGTCGATCATGTTCTCCAGGATGACCCGGATCTCCATTTCGCTGGCTGTCATATCGGCACCCGTCGGTTTGTCGTTTGGCGGTTCACAGCGGTCCGGCGTTCCGGACGGGGAACGTTCCGCAGCCGGTGCAATACGACAGCGGTCCATGAAAATCAATCTGGTATTGCCGCCACCGGACGTGTACCATGACGCCTGTCAAAACCAATCCTCCGGAGGGAAAGAACGGGTATGGGACTGTTGAACCTGCTCATCCGGGATCCGCTGGCATTTGTGCTCCTGGCGATCCCGCTGTTGTATTCCATCATCATCCACGAACTGGCACACGGCTGGGTCGCATGGAAAATGGGGGATCCCACCGCAAAAGCCATGGGCCGGCTGACGCTGAATCCCATCAGCCACCTCGACCCGATCGGGACGCTGATGCTGTTTCTCTTCGGTTTCGGCTGGGCAAAGCCGGTGCCCTTCAACCTCTCCTATATCCGGGACACCCGCAGGGGCCTCATCCTGGTTTCCTCGGCGGGGATCGTCGCCAACATGATCCTGGCCTTCCTCGCTTTTCTCCTGTACCGGATCCTCGATCCGCAGCCGGCCGGGACGGTCGCCACGCTTCTCTATTACATGGCGAAAATCAACATCATCCTGGCCGCCTTCAACCTGATCCCCATTCCGCCGCTCGACGGGTCGAAAATCCTCATGGGCTTTACATCCGTGAGGTTTCAGTATGCCCTGGCCCGGATCGAGCCCTTCGGATTCTTCATCATCATCGGCCTTCTCCTGCTCGGCGTCCTGGACCCGGTCATCCGCTTCTTCCAGGCGGTGATCCTGGCCCTGATCGGTTTCCTGCTTCCCTGAAGACGACGCCGGAGGGCGAACCGGCCCGAACTAGGATGTGAATCATGGGACCAACAGAAGTCGAGAAAGCCCTGAACGTCATGGAGGCGATGGGGGATCTCGAACGAGCGGTGGCCGATTTCTACCGCGCCTGCAGTGCGAAATGGCCGGAAGATCGTCCGTTCTGGTCGAACCTCGTAGACGAGGAAATCCGTCACGCCGAATTCATAGGGACCATGTCCGCCCGCCTCCGGGCGAACCCGAGGCTCTTCGAGACGGGCCGGCCGTTCAGCCTTTCCGCCATCCGGACCGTCATCGATGGAATCAAGGGGAACCGGCTCAAAGTGGAAAGGGGGGAAGTCAGCCGGAAACAGGTTCTTTTCCTGTCCCTGGATATGGAAAAATCGATCCTGGAGTCGAAATACCAGGATATTCTGAAAACCACGGATCATGAATACCTGCAAATGATCCGGGAGATCACGCTCCAGACGAACAGCCATCACCGGCAGATTGCGAACCGGGTTGAAAGGCTGCAGGATTGAATAACGGCCGGCTGGAGCGCCCCCTCCCTCCTCATCCGCTCTTTTTCCATTCGTACATCTCGTAGCCGTCGACGACCTTTCCGGAGGGGGCGAACCCGCTCCGGCCGGAAAGCGTTTCCATGACGGGCTTCGGGATGCCGACGGTGTTCCGGTCCGCGTATTTCTGCATGTGGCCCGCGATGTCGATGGCGGGATCGCTGATCGCATCGAGGGGCACGTTCTCGTCGTAGATGACGAACCCCGAGTTCACGCCGCAGCGGACAGCAAACTCGCGCCGCAGCTTCCTGACCTCCCGGTTGAATGCATCCAGATCGGTAACAACCCTCTGGGCGGCGCGCAAGGCATTGTCCACCGCCGGGAAGCAGGCCATGACCCCGTCGGGTGTCCAGGTCGACTTCAGGCATCCGTGCTCGTCCAGGATCCCGCTTACGAACTGGCGGTAGCGGGTAAAATCGTTCTGCACGACGGCCTTGTCCTCGTCCAGTTTTATGCCCGTGGAGTCAATGATATCGATCGACAGAAAGGCAAGGTCGCGCCCCTTCTCGTTGAGCCCCTTCTCCGTCTCGGCAATATTCCTGAGGATCCGGTCACGGTCTTTTTTCTTCGCTGTTTTCAGGAGGTCCAGTTGCCGGCCCAGCGCCGAGGCGCTCATCGCGTGATCGGAGATATGAAGCCGGCGCCTCATGTCGTCCACCTTCTTCCGATAGCGGTAATACTGCCCCTCGTAGAAGTAGCGGTAGCTCAGGGTGTTGAACCAGAAGGTGAACACGAACGACAGGACCAGGACGATCCACGGCGTCATGTCGTTGCCGCCGATCCGGATGGGAAACACGGCGCGGACGGGCCTGGTGACGGTCTGCTCGAGCGCGAAGGCCGCCTTGGCGTACCGATGCTCCTTTCCCAGCGATATGTTGTAGGGGGCGAGGCGCGGGACGACGATGGAATACGCGGTGGCGATCAGGATGACGGCCATTCCCAGGCTGAAGATCTGGGCGGTGAGAGACAGGCCGTAATGAAGGATGGCAGCCGGGAAATGTCTCAGGCTCACGGGGAAGTCCTTTCCTGTTTCGAGCCTCGGTGGAAAGCCCCGGCCGCGGGATGGGGTGAGCCGTTACCCGACGCGCCACGGACACGGGGAGCGCCCTCCGAAAGCTCGCGAAGAGCAGGCTTGATCTTCGCTATCGATTGCGGTGCAGGATAAGAAACGATTCCTTCCCTGTCAACTGAAATGCGTTTCCCGCGGACGGGTCTCCCCCGTTGCCTCATGCCTACAGAAACAGGGTAGAGAAGGCGATCAGGAACTGGCCCGCATAGTAGAGGGGCAGGCCGATCAGCCGGTTCAGGAATTCCGGCTTCACGAAGCGCTGGCGGGCCACGAACACGTCCGACAGGTAGAAAAGAACGGCACCGGTCAGGGCAAGGACCCGGCCGTCCACGGGCAGTTCGCTTTCTCCGGCAAGCGTGCTTGCGCCGGCGACCATGACCGAGATGACCGCGATGTAGGCCGCCACCGGGAGCGCCATTTTCCCCAGGCGGGGCCGTAGCCACAGGAAGAAGGCGCCACCGGACGGGAGGCACACCGCGGCCGCGATGACCGTCGCGAGGCCCGGAGCGGCCATGGTGAAAAACGCGGCGCTGTACAGGACGTGCCCGGTGAGGAAGGCGAGCAGGCCCGCCAGGAAAAGCCTTCTCGATGCGGAGACCAGGAAGACGTCGCCGGCCATGCAGAACAGCAGGCCGGCGAGGACAAGGGCAAAGTATCGCGGGTTCCCGTGCGGACCGGACAGGGCAGCCAGGACAAAGAGTGCCGACAGGGCGGATTTGGTCAGGAGGACCCCCCGCAGCGATTCCCGCTTCCGGAAATGCAGAAGGGACACCAGGAGAACGGTGGCCGGCAGCAGGAGGACGGCGATGGGCATCCCTTCACCTCCGTGGGAGCGGCTCCGGTACCGGGGCAACGGATGGACCCCGCATTTCCGGACGCCCGGTTCGCTGGACCGGTTGCCTCTTTCCCGCCGCAGGACCGGACGGCAGGCCCTCTCCGGACGGACCGGTTACCTGTACGGGCTGAAATCCACCCCCCGGCGGCGTCCCCGCTCGTCGAACCACGTGTCTTCGGCAAGGGGCGGGACATCGATCTCCTCACGCTCCTTGCGGACCAGCCGGATGGCCTCCGCCGGGCACGCGGTAACACAGAGCCCGCAGCCGATGCACCGCTCCCGGATAACCGCATAGGTTTCCCCCTCGTCCGAGACGGCCCCGACCTGGCAGCGGCTGTCCGCGCAAATCCCGCATCCCGTGCAGAGATCGGCGTCGATCACGGCATAATGGTGGGAGTTGACCGCCCGGGCTGCAGGCACCCCGAATTCGTTGATCGACCGGAGCACCCCGCAGCAGCACTTGCAGCAGTTGCAGATGTAGTAGTGCCCCGTCTGCACGTTGCCGGTGAGGTGCACGAGGCCGGCGTCTTCCGTCATTTTCAGGAGGGCAAAAGCCTCCTCCTTCGTCAGGATGCGGGCCGAAGGCGTCTTTTCGAAGACCCCGGGCTCCAGGGAGATGCCCAGGCAGACATGCACGGGCCGGTCGCAGGGCTTCCCCAGCAGTCCCTGTTCCTTCTTGCAGATGCATTCGTTGACCATGAACGACCGCCCCTTTTCGACGATCGCCGATACTTTCTCATAGGGCAGTGCTTCCTGGTGCGAAGGAACGGTCTCCTCCACGGCAAGGGTCTGCATCAGCTGCGGCGTGTCGGAAAAGAACTGTTTCGAAAGGTACGGCCAGTATTCCTCGTTCAACTCCGCAAACTCCCTGTCCATGCTGTCGAGCTGGAACTCGTAGATCCCGAAGACCCAGGGCAGCATCCGGAAGCGCCGGATTCCCCCGGGCTTGATCGTGAAGACCTGTCCCCTCACGGCCATGCCCATGAGGGCGCCTTTCAGGCCTTCCACCGGCATGCCGTTCCGGGCGGCGATCTCATCCACCGTCTCGAACGTCAGCCGAAGCCGGCAGAACAGCTCCGCCTGGGCGGGAGTAAATATTTTTTTGAGGAGCCGGATCTCCACTCCGCTGTCGGTCCTTGGAAATCCGTTGGGCAGCGTATCCAGCACTTCTGCAAGCTTTTCGTAGCACTCGTCCGACAAAACAGCCTCCCTTGATCGTTTATTGGTTCCGCAGCGCGGCGTCCGTTCCGCCGCATCGCCGCGGTGCACCCTCATCCCTCGGCAAAGCGCCTCCGCCAGGGTGCAAAAAGCGGAACATGGAAGATGCCCGCCGGGGCGGCGCAGACTTCCGGAATGGCGTTGATGACCGACCCCGCCACGCCGTACTGTTCGGAGCGCGTCCGGACCGTGGCATCCTCCGGCTCCACGAGGTTCATGACGATGTCGATTCCCGGTTTCCCGCGAACGGAGATCCTCCAGTGGTCGAAATTCTCGAACCCGGGCACAGAGTTTCCCATCACCCAGTTCACTTCCAGCGTGATGAACCGCCGTCCGCCGACGATCCCGTGCCAGCGGTAGTTCGTCGCCGCCACCGTCCCCGCCTCCACGGTGCCGGCCCGGGCCGTGATGTCCCCCGTTGCCACCGTCACCCGGTGGTCCGGCTCCACGCGCTCCAGCACCAGGCCCAGGCGGTGGGCCAGAAGCGCGATCACCTCGGCATACATTGCCGTGATCAGTTGCGCGACGGGTCCGGACCCGGCAGGGTCGAACCGCCCCGGATCGGAGCCCATCCCGCAGACGGTGAACACGTACTCATGATCCGGGGCGCCGCTGACATCGAAGGTCTCCCGGACGGAGATGGATTCGATGTCCGTGCAGATCCCCGTGGCCGCGGCGACGATCTTCTCCACGACGAAGCCCGGGTTCAGGCCCGTGCTGAAGAATGTCGAATTCCCCCGCCGGCAGGCCTCCTCGAACTCCGCCGCATACGCGGCACCGTGCCAGGCCGGAAAGCCGTGTCCGTTGATGGTGATCAGATTCTTGCCCGAGGCCAGGATCCGGCAGATGTCCCGGTTGTGGTGGCTGTAGGGGAACTGGATGCGGGGTGCATGGATGACCACGTCGGCGTCGAGCGCCAGGATCTCGTCGATGCTCCGGGTGGCGATCACCCCTGTCTCGCCGCGACGCGCGATCTCGCCGGCGTCAAGGCCGGCCTTCCGCTCGCTGTAGACATAAAGGCCCGCCAGTTCCAGGTCCGGGTGATCGATGACGGCCCGCAGGCAGGTTTTCCCCATGGAGCCGGTGGCCCACTGAATGACACGGTATTTCATGCGCTCCCCCCGGGAAAAGGTTTCCCCTGATATCCTTTCCGGGGAGATCGGGCAAGACAAACTTGTCCCGTCGGCCGTTTTGGTTCTTCGACGGGAAATCCAGGAACGGTCCGGGTAATGGGGAGGCCGGCCGGTTCCCGCACAGGGGGAAGGAGGGCCCGGCCGGCCGGCTTCAGGGGGTCAGGGAGTCAGGAGGTCGGGCCGTCATTCCCGGTGAACGGTCAGCCCGAGAACGGCAAAAACAAGCAGGATGAAGCAAACGCCCGAGATCAGCAGCGTCTGTCCGCTCAGCCACGAGGCCGAATCGGAGAAGATGGTGATGTCCCACAGTCTCCCCCAGTACACGAGAAAGCCGAACTGGACGATCAGGGCCAGCTTCAGGCGGCCGAAGATCACGCCGGCTGTGCTGATCAGTACGGCGGCGAGGATGCTGGAAAAGGGAACGACGACGTCCATCGACCAGATCGATTCCATGTTCCACCTCCGAATGTGCGAAAGGAGGCCGGCCCAGGAGGACAACCCGCGGGCCGGCGGGAGAATGCGGGAAGGAGATTGCCAGAAGCGGAGGGGAAAAAATGTGACGAACGTCACACAAAATCGACTTTGTGAAAATTCGGCGTGATCAGGATCCTTCGTTTCTCCAGCACGGAGATCTCCCCGGCCAGCTCCAGCCGCTTGAGGATGCGGCTGACGGTCTCCCGGGAAAGGGACGCGTAGTCCGCCAGCTCGCTGTGGGTCATCCGGAGACGGATCGCCGTGCCCCGCGCGTCCCTTGATCCGAAGCGGGACGCCATGTGGCCGAGAACCGCCCGGACCCGGTCTTCCGCCCGCTGCAGGTTCAGGACCTTGAGCATGAACCAGGAATCCCGCAGGCGCTCGCAGAGGAGGGAGATGATCTGCCGGACGGCGATGGGATTCTTCAGGAAGCGCATCTCGAAATCCGCCCGGCCGAGGAACCCGACCCGCGTATCCTCCAGGGCGATCACCCTCGCCGGGGAGGTCTTTCCATCCAGGAGGGCCATTTCACCAAAGAAATCGCCTCGCTTGTGGACGGCCAGGATCTGTTCCCGCCCCTCCTCATCGATCTGCGCGACCTTGACCCGTCCTTCGTAGATCACGTAGAGGCAGCGCGGCGTGTCCTCCTCGAACAGGATCACATCGTTCCGGCGGTAGTTCCGCTCTCCCATGACCATCCGCAGCTCCGCCACGTCCCCTCCGGGCAGGCCCTGGAAAATGGGAATTTCCTGGAGGAAAACGCTGGGGCGAATGCTCACGGCCGGCTGTTTCATCGTTGCCATTGCTGGAAAACCTCACGAACGCCTTTTGGTTGATTTCCGGGAGTTCCAATTGTGCCGCCGGTGATCCATTTCCAGGCTCTCGATCTGCCCGGCCGTCAGGATCCCTTTCCGGACGAAGAAATCGCCGAACCGGGGCTGCAGCAGTTTCTGCCAGGCCGTCAGGCGGCGCAGCTGCCCGGCGTCCATGTACCCGAGGCGGACGGCACACTCGCCGAAGCGCTCGCCGGACCGGCGTCGCTTCAGGATGACAAGAATATCTCCGCGTTCCAGCCAGCCCCACCCGCAGGCGATCATGCCGACCGGAGGCCTCTGCCTCTGCTGCCAGACCACCGCGTCGACCAGGATCCGGTGGGTAATCATGCCGGTGTAGTAGAGATAACGGCCGAAGAGGAGCCTCCCCCCGGGAATCGGCCCCGTGTGGACGTAATCCTGCACCGGGTCGCGCTTCCTTGACGCTCTCTTCCGGAACGGGGGCTCCTCACCGGGTGCGGGGGACGCCGTACGGCGCGGATTTCCTTCGATCAGGCGGAACCGGGAGGGATTCTCCAGGTAGAGGCGGAGCCGTTCAAAGGCGGACTGGACCTCCTTGAACTGCTCCTCGAGAATGCGGGATTCGACGGCCAGCGAGAGGGCGCGATCCGGGTGGGTCTCCCGCGCCCGTTTCCGATAGGCCGCTTTCAAACCGGACATCTGCAGGGAATGGTTCAGAAACTGGACGGAGACGTCGGTCTGTTTTCCAAAAAGGACATGACAGGCCTCGAACAGGTCGGTGGCGTGGATTTCGCTCTTTTGCAAGCCGGTTCCTCTTTTGCCTCTGCACAGATGGAAAAACGGGTCGGCTTCCCGGGGCAGCGTTCGCGGAAGGCCTGTTTCCCATGCCATTAAAAGAAAGCCCGTTTCCTTGTCAACGCAAAAAGCAGTCCCGCGGCCGGGATCGCAGGACCTGCCTGGTTCAGGACCGATTGGGAAAGGAAGCCGCCGTTTGCGGCAGGGAGGGGATTTGAGGGAGGGGGAGCCGCGAATCCCTCGCGGCCTGGAATGGGGAGGCCTACTTGATGCAGACCCTCCGGACCTGCCGGAAGTCGGTGATGCCCTGCAGGGCTTTCTGAATGCCGTCCTGGAGGAGCGTGGTCATCCCCTCGGACATGGCCTTGTCCCGCAGCGTCTCGACGGTCTCGCTCTTCTGGATGAGCCGTTTCACGGGGTCGCTGGCGATGAGGAGCTCGTGGATGCCCACGCGCCCCTTGTACCCGGACCGGTCGCAGAGGTCGCAGCCCCGGGGCCGGTACAGCGTCAGGTCGCTTGTGAAGGGAATGGCCAGCTCTTCAAACCGTTCCCTTCCGTAACTCTCCGCCATTTCATCGTATTCTTTCCGGTCGGGATGATAGGGCTCCCGGCATTTTTTACACAGCGTCCGGACCAGCCTCTGGGCGAGGACGCCGAGAAGGGCGTCGGCGAAGTTCAGGGGGTCGATGCCCATGTCGAGCAGCCGGATGATGGTCTCGGGGGCGCTGTTCGTGTGCAGGGTGCTGAAGACGAGATGGCCCGTCAGGGAGGCCTCCACCCCGGTCTTGGCCGTTTCGAAATCGCGCATCTCCCCCACCATGATCACGTCCGGATCGGCCCGGAGAAAGGCCCGCATCGCCGTGGCGAAGTCGAAGCCGATCTTGGGCTGCACCTGGACCTGCCTGAGTCCGTACTGGGTGATTTCCACGGGATCCTCGGCCGTCCAGATCTTCTTCTCCGGCGTGTTGATATGCCGCAGGGCCGCATGGAGGGTCGTCGTCTTTCCCGAGCCCGTGGGCCCGACCACCAGGATCATGCCGTAGGGCTTCTCGCAGATCTTGAGGAGTTCCGCATAGTTCCTCTCCAGCATTCCCATGGCCTCCAGGGGCAGCGTTTCTCCCTTGGCGAGAAGCCGCATCACGACATCCTCGACCCCTCCCTGGGTGGGCAGCGTCGCCACACGGAGCTCAATCTCGTCTCCCGGGGAGCGGCGGAACTTGATCTTGCCGTCCTGGGGTATCCGCTTCACCGTGATGTCCAGGTTGGACATGATTTTGACGCGCGACACGAGAGCGGCCCGATAGTTGAAAGGAACGGTCTGGTACACCGAGCAGTCGCCGTCGACGCGGAAGCGGACCTCCACGTTCTTCCGGCCGATGTTGGGTTCGATGTGGATGTCCGACGCCCGCCGGCTGACGGCGTCATTGATGATCTTGTTTACGAGCAGCATGATCGCGCTGTCCGACTCCGTGACGGCTTCTTCCCCGTCCTCACCATCCTCCTCATCCGCACCGTCCAGTCGGCCGATGATATCCGAAATCGACGTTTCATCCCCGTGGACCTGGTAGAAATAGTTGATGAACCGGGAGATATCCTCCGGAAGGGCCACATCATAGCGGATGTCCTTTGTCCTCAGGAGGTTTTCGATCATGTCCCGCTTGATGATGTTGTCCGGGTCGCTCACCAGGATGTGGACGGTTCCGTCGGTCTTCTCGATGGGCACCCAGAGTTCCCGGAGCAGGTATTCCTTGTTGAGCCTGCTCAGGAGGTCCGCGGGGATGGGGAACCGGTCGCTGAACTGGACAAAGCTGCATCGGAAATGCTCCTCCAGCGACGTTCCGAGTTCCTCCTTCGGGATGCCGTGTTTGCGCATCAGGAGGCTTTCCACGGTCTCCTTCTGCTCCCGGGCTTCCTCCCAGGCATGATCGAGCTCTTCTTCCTTCAGAAATCCTTTCCGGATGAGGGAGTCGAAACGCGTTTTTCTCCGGCGGGCATAGCGTGCGTGGTTGGAGAGCGCGATGGCGAGGACTTCGGAAATCTCCTGGAGCAGCACGGGCTCCTCGTCGATGAACCGGCCGTCCCGCCCGGGCTTGTTGATCACCTCGATGACGCCGATGACCTCGCCCTCGTGAACGATCGGCGCGGCCATGACCTGCTTCAGGCGGACGTTCGACCGGGCGTCCCGGTCAACCGCAAGCTCCAGCCCCTTGCAGCGGCTCTTCATCTCGGCCTGGTCATGCACGTCGGCGATGTTGATCAGGAAGCCCGTTTCGGCCACGTACCCGGGAATCGTCCGGTTGTTGACGGCCATCCTCTGTTCCCGGAACAGGCGCCCGGCTTTGGTGGTCGTGTAGATTTCCCTTCGCTGCCGGTCTACGGCATAGATGTTCACCGCTTCGACGCGGAAAAGATCCACAATCCGCCTGCTGCAGTCGGTGAATATCTGCGCCACGCTCTGGGAGGCGTAGATTTCGTTCGTGATGTCCTGCAGCTCGTTCTGGAGGCGGAGGATCTCTTCCAGTTCGTTGATTTCATTGAAGGGGACGTCCTTGCCGACGGGATGGGATCCCTGGGACGGCAGCGGATGGATGGACTCCGCAACAACGGACGACGTCATGGAAGCCGGGCCTTATCGATACGGACAGGCTCCACCATGGCCCGGACGACTCCCGGCGGCTCCTGGATGAACACGATCATGAACGGTGTCTCGCCTCCCGGGGGGACCTCGCCGTTCGCCTGCGGACCGGACTGGGCGGCCGAGATAGCCAGATGGAGATCCGCTTCTCCAAGGGTCTCCAGCTGATCGGCGGTCAACCCGCTCCCGCAGGAAACCATCCGCGCCGTCACGAGCATGCCCCGGGCATCATAAAGCTCGCCGCGGATCCGGATTCCCGAGATGCCTGCATGCCCTCTGTTGAACGCCGTTCCCTCGACAACCCTGATTTCCCGGCCGAGAGCCGCATTTCGGACGAACCGGTGCCGCAGGTTGACAACCCCCACCTGCTCCGCCACGGGATTCCGGACCGGACTTCCAACCTCCAGGTATTGGCCTGCGAAGGGGACGTTCACAGACAGCCAGCGGACCAGTGCCTGCCCGTCGGCGGGCCTGACCAGGAAATAGCCGAGAGCGGAGAGGGCCAGAGCAAGGCACAGGAGCAGGCCGATCAGAACCGGTCTCGGCCGGGACGTTCCACGGCCGGCAGACGGGGCCGAACCGCTCTCCGGCTTCGTCTTCTCCTCCCCGATGTCCGCCGCCGTCTGCAGGGACAGTCCGTTCTCGGCGGCCGCCTCTTCGATGGTTTTCCTGTCGATCCGCAGGGTCCGGTCCATTTCCGGTATGTCCCTGCGCTCTTCCGGCTCCTCAGGCAGCCGGCCGGCCGGCTGGAATTCCACGAATGCCGGCGGGGCCTGCTTCACCGCGAGTTCCGGCGGCTCTTCCCGTTCGCTTTCCACAGCGGCCTCTGCTGGATCCGGAACCGGCTCCTGCAATGCCTCCGCCTCGGGCATGACAGGCGCCATTGTGGTCTCCATTTCCAGTTTCGGGACCGGCGGCTCCTCCTGTCTACCTTCCACGGCGGCCTCTGCCGCATCCGGGACGGGCTCGTACAACGCCTCTTCCTGCAAAAGGGATAAGGGTTCCGAAGCGTCCGTTTCCGGTTTCTGCAGGGGCACCCCCTTATTCTTGACCGGAACGGTGATGTCGAATTTCCCGAAAATTGCCGGATACGGCGTCACGGGCGTAACGGGATCGACGGGATCGGGCGGCTTTATGTCCTCCATCAGCAGCGAAGGGCCTGCGGCTGAGAATGTGGATAAAAACGCCTCCAGTTCCTGCTTTTCACGGACCAGATCGAATGTCTCGTTCGGGATGTTCATCTCTGCCTTTCCACTCCATGGAATCCGGTGTACCGCCGGCCCCGGGCCCATCGGAACGAATCCGGCGCCCGGCCCGCCGTTCAGGCCTTCATAGCCTTGATACCCTGCACGGCCGCATCCGGAACGGTGATCCGGATGACGTCGCTGCATTTCCTGCAGACCCGGATGATGACGGATTCCCTGATCTCGTCGGGTTCGATAACGATTCTTTCCCCGCACTCCTCACAGAAGACAATCACGTCTCGACCACTCTCTTCATCAGCATTTCAAGGTTCGCCTGCCGGCGCGACCGGCCCCTTTCTTTCCAGACCCTGCTTCCCCGTCAAAGGACCGTGCCTTCTTTCGGGTGCGATGATCCTTTGCCCCCCAGCCCCAGTTCCGCCCTCAGCACTTCGAACTCGCTCAGGATCATCTTCCGGACCTCTCTCCGGATCTCCTCCAGTGCGCATGCGAAGGCATCGTGCGGGTCCATGGCCTTCACGGCCTCGCAGAAATCCGGACCGGCATCTTCTTCCCTCTCGGGGTGTTGCTCCGATTCGCATTCTTCGGTCGTCAGCAGCGCGGCAACGGAAACCGGGAGGCCGGCCGCCGCGGGCCCGACATCCTCTTGTCCGGGCACCGGAACCACCTCGGCCACAGGCTCCCGGCTGTCTCCGGCGACAGGGACCCGTTCCTCCCCGGCGGCCGCCCCCGCGCAGGAGGAAAGGTCAATCTTCTCCACCCAGTTCCTGTACTTCCCGATATCGGCCACCAGGACGGCCCGCTTTGACTCCTCCGCCATGGCCTTCGAGAGGACGACCCGTTCCAGGTCGTCATATACGGAGAACAGCAGCTTCACCGACTCCGTGTGGGAGTCCCCCTGTTTAACCTGGATGTAGCGCTCCAGGAAACGAAGGATCCGGAGGAAGCCGAGAACGGTGCGCTCGTGGCGGTACAGCTCCTGCAGTCCGTTCAGCTCCCTGTCCAGCTTGCCCAGAATGGCATCGCTGATTTCCCATTCCAGCGACAGAATGATGCTTTTCAGCGTCTTGACCGGCGAGAACAGGGCCGGTGTAACCGCCTCGATATCGCCGAAAATCTGCTCGAAACGCCTGTCTCCGTCTTCGGTCGCGTCGGAGTCCGTCGATCCGGGAGCCGGTTCGATTTCCTCGAGACAGGGATGGGCGGCACCGGATTCCGCAGTCGGATCCGGCGTTTCCACCTCGAGAAGGATGTGATAGCGCCTGTCCCGATCCGTCTCCGGGGATTCGGCATCGCCGCTCAGACGCTCGTCCATCATGTCCGGAACCGCCGCCGAATCCCCGTCCCCTGCGGCCTCCAGTGGAGTCTCCGCGCTGATTCCATCCAGAATGGCCCTGGGATCGACGGGATCCGGTCCCGCATTCCGGCCGCGGTCCACGGAATCAAGGCCGATTCCGAACAGGACGTCGAGGCGGTTTTCCACTTCCCGAACGAATGAAGATTCTTTCATCACCAATCCCCGTTCTCCAGCTCCTTTTCCAGGGAGGCCATGGTCAGCGAGATGATCTTTTTCAGGGTCACAACGACGTTGTCTCCCTCCACGGCACTGGCTTCGAATGACGGCGCTTTCAATACGCCGTTGAGATCCCGGTCCAGGGTCTCGACATCCAGCACGTCGATTCCCTGCTTTGCCAGGTCCCGCTTGTTGTACTGGATGACCAGCGGCATCTCGAAAATGTTCTTGTTGTAGAGGGCGAGGTTCTCCTGGAGATTCATCAGGGACGCCACGTTCTTGTTTCTTCGCTCCGCTTCGGAATCGGCGACGAACACGACGCCGTCCACCCCCTTCAGGACGAGCCGCCTCGTCGAGTTGTATTTCACCTGGCCCGGCACGGTGTACAACTGGATTTTCACGTCGTACCCGGCGATCTTGCCGATGTCGAAAGGAAAGAAATCAAAGAAGAGGGTTCGGTCGCCCTGCGTCTTGACCGTCACCATTTCGGAATTGATCTGCTCGCGGCACCGGCTGTAGATGTATTCCAGGTTCGTCGTCTTGCCGCATCTTCCGGGACCGTAATAGACAATCTTGGCCTGGATGACCCGATCCTTCAGGTTGATGAATGCCAACGTCCGCTTCCTCCCTGCCCGACACCTTCCGCGCTTTGCCTGCCCAGCCTGGTCCGGCCGGGTGATCCTGTTTCCTAATCCAGAACCCGGGACAATTCCTGGATGACCTGGGCCATCTTCAGCCTCAGAAATCCAAGGGTTACCTCGTTGTCAAAGATGTTGACCAGCAGGAACTCTTCGTTCACCCTGCTGAAATAGATGCTCTCTTTCTGCCCCTTGTGAAAGAGGAGCGAGAATTCTTCCTCCCCGACGATCCTGGCCATGCTGCACATCGCGCCGAAATTGGCCGCAGCGAGCGCGGCCAGCGAATACATGTCCCGCGTCGCCTGCCCGTTGTCGACCGTCACGATGATGTTGCCGGCCATATCGATCAGCATGGTGTTCTGGACACCCGACCCGATCAGGTTCTTCTGCAGGGTATCCTGGATCCTGTCGAGGTGCTGACTGCCGAGGATCAGGCTCATGGCGACATCTTTCCCGGGCGGTGGCCGCCCGCGTGCATGCGTTTCTCCATCATCCTCTCAACTCTCGTTGATGCGCGGCCGTTCCGTCGGCGCCCTCCGCCGCGGCGTCGGCCGTGTGCGGTACGATCCGCGGGCGGAGCGTTCCACCCAGGGGCATCCGTGCCGCGGCCTGCCGCGGAAAGGCGCGCATCAGTGGCTGATGGTGTTCAGGTTGCTCCGATCGAGGATCAGGTTGGCGGTTTCCTTCAGTTTTTTCACCATCTCCTCGGTATCTTTCATCTGGGCCGCCATGGACTGGGAAATCCCCGTCCTGGTCGCCAGCTCCATACGTCCCTTGAGACCCGCCTGCTCCATGACGATCTCAAAGATCCGGACCATTTTTTCTCCCATCGCCCCTTCCTTTCGACTCTCTAGGAAACGACCGCATCTTCGAATGCGTTGATGATGCTGGGCAGAACGATATTCAGAAGCAGCCCCAGCTTGACCTGTTTCTTGTTGACGACGATCGCCCACTGGTAGTCGCCGAAGGGGATGGCCAGGATGCCCATGTTCCCGGCGACGTCGATATAATAGTACTGGCCCAGCTCCACCGGGTAGGTCTTGAGGCCCTCCCGGATGGACACGGTGATTTCATTGAGCAGCGTGGCCCCGGCCGTATTGGACCGCTCCGTCGCCACCAGCACCTGCCCGTCCTCCGTTGAGACGATGCTCGACGCAAGCAGACCGTCCCCCAGGTCTTTCTTCAAGCCTTCCAGACAACCATTCAATTTCTGTATGTTCATTACGCCTCCCCTTTAGAATGTTGGATTCTCCTGCTGTACAATTCCCCGATTCCCGTCGATTCGGGAATGCCGTCCCGTCCCCCGCTCACGGATCCTTCATCCGGACGGATCGCCCCGGGGCGGGACCGCTCAATCACCGCCTGCTTCAAACGTCCTGGCAGCCTTGGGAACGATGGCGTTCAGGACCAGCCCCAGAGAGCATTTTGCGCTGTCGAACAGCATGCCCAGTTGATGCCCGTCGAAAAGAAGGACCATGAGCGTCAGCCCGTCCCTGAGGTTCATAATATAATGGCCGCCGAGCCCCCTCTGTTCCGGATCCCGTCCGAAAGCGCTCCGGAGGGATTCCGTCAGCTGGATGAACAGCTGGGCCGTTCCCAGGGTTTTTCGGTCATGATGGGAAGCCAGGACCGTCCCGCCGTCAAGGTCCGCGATGCTTGCCGACAGGAGCGCATCTCCCATGTCCTCGCGAACGACCCGAAGGCACTGCTTGAAACGGTCTTCCCCCATCCCGGGGGCTTCCGCGTCGGTGTCGGCGTCTGCTTCCGCATCCTCCGCCTCCGCACCCCGCCCGCCGGCCGCCTCGTCGCACCGCCGCGAAGACTCCATCAGGATCGACATGAGGCTCTTCTCGATCTTCCTGGTAAAACCGCCGGCATCGACAATCCTCCGGATGTTGAGCCGGACGTTCTCCCAGGAGACCATCTCCATGGCGGCATCTTCAGCCTCCAGGCCGTCGCAGGCGGCATCGTAGAGGGCTCCCTGAACGAAACAGAAGCGTCCCTGCCGGTCGGCGTCCCGGTAGACTTCCAGGATGCAGGTCTGCTGGTCCATGGCGATGACCTGGAGAAAACTCGCCACCGGAAGGCCGCAGATCGGCCAGCGCTGCAATTCCTCTTTTGAGCCCTGTTTTTCCACGTGCGGCTGGGTCTCCGAAGAACCGTCATTGTGCACGATCAACCTGAGTTCTCTCCTGGCGGCGCCTTCCACTGGCCTCATCTCCTGACCGAATCGTTACGGCGCGGTCTTGCCGCAAAGCGTATCGTAGATGTCGCTTGCCGCATGCTTGAACCGGTGAACGAGTTCCTCCGTATCTTCCACGTCGACTGCCTGACTCAAAGATATCCCCGTTCTCACGGCAAGTTCGAGCCGTCCCTTCAGCCCGGTTTTTTCGGTAACGAGTTCATAGATGCGCACCAGCTTTTCCCCCACCGTCTCCTCCGCATCCGGCCCGGGGCATTCCGCTTCCCGAATTCCCCGGCCATTCTGGTTGGTGGATCCGGATTGTACGGATATTCGTGATTTTGTCTGTGACGAAAATCACATTCGTATATCATTTCTATCGTCGTCATACCGATGCCTTCGCGGAGGCCATGGCAGGGGCATGGGAATGGACGGGCGAGAGGGAGATAAAGGCGCAGCGGGTCGGAGAGAGGAATGGGAAAAAACGGGAATCGGATGGAATCTCCTGGGAGAGACAGGAACAGGCTGGGAAAACCGGATCGCGATGGTCCGTCAGGGCGTCAGGAAGGCCTTCGGCGGTTTCTCCGTGCGGACTGTGACATGGGTGTGTGCGGCGCGTGACGCACCGGCTGCGGCCGGTCCGTCGCCTCGTACGGACCGGGTAGCGGCCGCATCGCGTATGCATTCATGCGGCTTCGTTCAGTAGAAGCGCAGGTTGTCGATCCAGAGGGATCCCTTTTTATCCGCGCGTTCGTCGAGGTCCGAGGGACATACGCCAATCCGGATCGCCTCCACCCGCCCCAGGTCGAGGACCTGCCGGCCGTGCCGGTAACCGGTGGCCTCGATGCCCTTGACCACGATGATGCTCAGCTGATCGAAGGGGACCCGGACGGTCCGCCACTGCTCCCCCACGGGGTAGCGGGCGGACCACCGGTCCCGCATTCTCGGATTTTCGCGGTCCGAGATGTCGATGTTCGCGTAGGCGCGGGAAGGCTGGGAGGACCGGACCATGAACTCGATCCCTTTGAAGAGGGACAGGTCCCGCTTCCGGACGTTCGACAGGGAGGGGCATCCGGGTCCCTCGTACGGGTGCGTGAAATTGTAGTCCAGGCGAAGCGCTTTTTTCGACCCCCCGGCCCCGCCGGTTGTGTCGAGGACGGCTTTGCCCACCCCTTTGCGCCACGCTCCCATGTGCCACGAATAGTCGACGGATCCCGGTGAATACGATTCAAAGTCCTCCTCCAGGGCCTTCGCCTCGCGTCCTCCCTCGGCCTGGAAGAGCGGGACCATCCCCTGGACGGCGACAACCGCCTGGCCCGTGGCCACGTTGATGGCCCTCAGGTGGACCTCCCAGGCATCGCGCATCTCCGTCATCGTCCCCGTTACGATGAGGTCGGCCACCAGGAGCCTCGACCGGGCGTGGGCCGGGATCTCCGTGAGCCCGGAGGCGGCCAGCTTCATCTCTTCCATGACGGCCTGGATTTTCTGCCTCTCCACGACGACGAAGGACCCCGCCTCGACAAAGGCCGTGCCCAGCTTTTCCGCCAGGATCGAACCCGCCTCCCGGATGTTACCCCTCAGGACCTCGATCTCGGCGACGGCGACTTTTTTCTTCGGAACGTCGATGACAAGGCCTGCCCCCGTTTTCAGGACGGCTGCTTTTTCAAGGACAACCACAACTGTGTTTCCCGCAACCCTCCGGATCGTACCTTTCTCTCCCCCGATCACAATGGGCATGCCCTCCAGGAGGAGGGTCTTCCGGGCGATATCCTGGACGATGCGCTCGACTGGATCTGCGGAGGGTTTCCATTCCGGAGCCCGGCAGGCGAGGGTCACTTCCTTCCCGGCCACCGACCGCACGGTTGCCGGGAGGGTCTGCACGGCCCCGAAGGCCTGTGCCTGTCCGGAGGCGCTGCATTCTGACACAGACATCATGAGGAAAAAAGCAGCGGCAAGGCACGGAAGTACGGCCTTCAGCATGGTTCCGGTTCGGTTCATGATGCCTCCTGTGCGAAGGGTGGAGAATCGGCGGAGGACAAGATCCCGCCTGCCGGGGAAGTGTAAGAGAGCCGCCCGCGGGTGTCAATGCTGATTATGGCCGCGGTAGCAACTCCGATCCACCGTATGTGCACGGACAGCCGGATGGCACCTGGATATCGCGTCCATGCATGTCATCAGGGATTGAAGCCCGGCCCGGATTCAGGTATGGAATCCATACCGGCCGGGAAGACCCGCCGGCCGCACGGATGAACCTCTTCCCGGGCCGCTGTCAGGCCCGTCACGGCCTGTTCGAAAGGAGAAGGAATGTATCGGCACCTGTTCACCCCCGGACGCATCGGAAACCTGGAAATCAAAAACCGCATCGTCATGCTCCCCATGACGATGGGCTACTCGGAGCCTGACGGATCCGTCGGGGACCGCTTCATCGCCTATTTCGCCGAGCGGGCGAAGGGCGGCACCGGCATGATCATCATTCCCTTCACCCCCATGTACGCCGGATCGCACATGGCACCGGGCGTCTTCGACGACCGCTTTCTGCCGGGAATCCGGCGTCTCACGGAGGCCATCCGGGCCCACGGGGCGAAGGCCGCCTGCCAGCTCATCACCTCCTACCACATGGTCTTCCGGGACGACGTGCCCGAGCTGATCGGCCCCTCGACGGTCCCGAACCAGATGATGCGCGGAACTCCGCGGGCCCTCACGGTCGAGGAGATCCACCGGCTGGTCGACGACTACGGGAAGGCGGCCGGGCGTGCTCGCGCAGGGGGCTTCGACGCCGTGGAGTTCATCGTCGGCGCGGGCTACCTGCTGAACCGCTTCCTGTCGCCCATCACGAACCAGCGCGAGGACGAGTACGGGGGAAGCCTGGAAAACCGGATGCGCATCGTCCTGGAGATCGTCGCCCGCATCCGCCGGGAGGTCGGCCATGACTTCCCGCTGGGGATTCGCCTGAACCTGGAGGAACAGATGCCGGGGGGACACACCATCGAGGAGTCGAAAATCGTGGCCCGGGAACTGGAGCAGGCGGGCGTCGATTTTCTCAACACCTATACGGGCTGGCACGAATCACGCATTCCCACCGTGGCGTCTTTCGTGCCGAAGGGGGCCTTCGCCCCCCTGGCCGGGCAGATCCGGGGCGTCGTCGGCATTCCCGTCATCGCCTCCAACCGGATCAACGACCCGGAAACGGCCGAGCGGATCCTGGCGGACGGCCTCGCCGACTTCGTCGGGATGGGGCGGGCCCTGATCGCCGATCCGCACTTTGCCAACAAGGCAAAAGAAGGGCGCGCCGGAGAGATCGTCCCCTGCCTCGCCTGCGGAACCTGCCTGTCCGACATCATGGTCGTCTACAAGGACCCGCACTGCGGGGCCTCCGCCGGGTGCACCGTCAATCCGAGCACGGGGAAGGAACTGCTGCACGCGGCGACGCCCGCCGTTCGCGCAAAAAAGGTCTTCGTGGCCGGCGGCGGACCCGCGGGCCTCGAGGCGGCCATGGCGGCCGCCGGGCGGGGGCACCGGGTCACCCTCTTCGAGAAGGAGCCGGAACCGGGCGGATGGATGCGGATCGGCTGCCTGCCGCCCCACAAGGAAGAGATCGCCAACCTCACCCGGAGCATGGCACTGCGGGCCGCCGGGGCAGGCGTCGAGTTCCGGCTGGGATGCGCCCTGGATCCCGGGACCGTGAAAAACGAACAGCCCGACGTCCTGGTCCTGGCCGTGGGCGCCGTCCCCATCGTCCCGAACATTCCGGGAGTGGATGCGGCCCACGTCGTGGCCGCCGAGGACGTCCTGACCGGGAAGAAGACCGTCCGGGGCCGCGTCGTCATCGTCGGCGGCGGCCTGGTGGGGTGCGAGACGGCGGAGTTCCTCGTGTCGAAGAAGCAGGGCGTCGAGAGCGTCACCGTCCTGGAAATGCTGGAGCGCCTGGCACCGACGGTCGCTACAAGCTACCGGCCGTTTTTCCTGGGTATGCTGAAGATGCTGGGCATCCGTCTGGAGACCCGGACGACTGTCGAGGAAATCACCGCACAGGGCGTGAAGGTGAACAAGAACGGGGAATCCGAATTCATCGAGGCGGACGCCGTGGTCATCGCGGCAGGGCTCCGCCTCGACCCGGCGGTCATCGAGGCCTTCCGGGGAACGGCCCCGGAGGTCTACACCATCGGAGATTGCGTCCGGCCCCGGATGATCCGGGAAGCCGTGGAGGAAGGCCTGGCTGTCGGCCTGAAGATCTAAAGATCTGAAGATCTGGACCTTCCCGGACGGCAGCGCGGAAACCATGCTGAAAAAACTCCTTACGAAAGCCCGGGACGCCCGCTGGATGTGGGACATCCTCGGCCCCGTCTACAACCACCACATCTGCGGGGCGAACGCCGAGCTGTTTGAGGACATCGCCAGGCGGGCGCCTGCCGGCTGCCGGGATTCCTGCCTGGAAGTCGGAACCGGCAGGGGGTACGTCGCCCTGAACCTGGCGGCGGCCTGTCCGGAATCGACGGTCACCGGCGTCGATTACTCCATCACGCAGGTCCGCTCCGCCGAGCGCCTCCGCCGGAAGAAGGGGATCGCCAACTGTAGCTTCCGGCAGGCCGACGCCATGCGTCTCCCGTTTGCAGACGCGTCCTTTGACGGCGCCCTCACCGTCGGGTCCATCAAGCACTGGCCGGAGCCGCGGCGGGGACTGGCCGAAATCCATCGCGTTCTGCGTCCAGGGGGATGGATGATTCTGTCCGAGACGGACCGGGAGGCGACGGACGGAGAGATCCGGGCCTACATGAAGCGGCTGAGCCCCTACCGCCCCCTGGATCCCCTGCTGTTCTGGGGTCTCCGGAACATCATCTTCGGCGGGAGCTTCTCCGGCCGGGATCTTGCCGCCATGGCGGCCGGCACAGGATTCGGAGCCATCGTCCTCACCACCTCCGCGACCTGTCCCTACGCCATCGTCGAGGCCAGGAAGAAAAAGGAGCCCGCATGCACCTGAAAAGCGTCACCCTCAACCCGGACCGCTACCCGGTGCGGGACACCTACCCGTTTCATCTCCCCGCTTTTCAGCAGACGCCGGGCCTGCGCTTCGAGACCCCCGTTACGCTCTTCACCGGGGAAAACGGGACGGGCAAATCCACCCTGCTGGAGGCCATCGCCCGGCGCTCGGGCATCCACATCTGGCAGGCCGTCGAGGGAAGGCGGATCCGGCGGAACCCTTACGAAAAGAAGTTCTGCGAGTACATCTCGGTGGAATGGACGGATGGACGCGTGCCCGGCTCGTTTTTCGGAGCGGCGGTCTTCCGCGATTTCGCAAGGATCATCGAGGAGTGGGCGGCGGCGGACCCGGGCCAGCTGGATTACCTGGGGGGCCGCTCGTTTCTGACCCAGTCCCACGGTCAGTCTGTCATGTCCTTTTTCCGCGCACGCTATGCCATTCGCGGCCTGTACCTGATGGACGAGCCGGAGACGGCCCTCTCGCCCCGCTCCCAGATCGAGCTCCTGGAGGTCCTTGCCGCCGCGGGCAGGGCCGGAAACGTCCAGTTCATCATGGCGACCCACTCACCGATCCTGCTGGCCTGCCCCGGGGCCGTCATTTACAGCTTCGACCGCATCCCCATCGCACCGGTGAATTACGAGGACACGGAGAACTACCGGCTGTACCGGAGCTTCATGGACAACAGAGAGAAGTATCTGGATCGGGGATAAATGCCGCCGGCGGCTCGGGTCAGGAGGCTTCGCGGGTCCGTGCTGCGGCCTGTTTCGTCTCGCCGGGAACGGAGACGGCCCGTCCGAACACGGGCACGATGAACGAGGCGGGGGCGAGATCCCGCTCCTTAAGCGCCGCAGCGACCCCGTTCGGAGCCTCGTCGAAGCCGTCCCATCCCAGTTGAAAAACCCGGAAATGAGCAGCAATGCTCACCCGGGATCCCAGGTCCAGGTGCGCCTGGACCGCCTCGTCGGGTCCCATGTGTACACTCGCGAAACGCACGCGGGACGTCTCTTTCGACGCCTGCGGGTTGAACGGCGCAATCGGCAGGAGCGCCATCCGGATGGGGCCGAAGCGGCGGGCGATTTCATGGAAATGGGGTCCGTACCCGGTATCCCCGGCGAAGTAGACGTTGCCCGACGGACCGGACACGACAAAGCCTCCCCATAGCGTCCGGTTGCGGTCCCAGAGGGTCCGGGAAGAGAAGTGCCGGGCGGGAACCATCGTCACGGTGACCTCCGGGGAGAGGCGGACCATATCCCACCAGTCGATCTCCTCTACGGCGGGGATGCCCGTCTCCCGGATGCGCTCTCGGTTTCCGAGGCTCGTCACCGCCCGCGGCACGCCCTTGCCGGCCAGGCGCCTCAGCGTGGGCAGGTCGAGATGGTCGTAATGGTTGTGGGACACGAGGACGACATCGACTGCCGGCAGATCCTCGAACCGGATGCCCGGCGGCTGGTAGCGGCGCGGCCCCGCCCAGGAGACGGGGCTGCACCGCTCCGACCAGATCGGGTCGGTGAGAATGTTGAGGCCGTCCATCTGGATGAGAAAGGTCGCATGGCCGACGGGGGTGACGACAACATCCCCCCGCGAAACGCGGGTTGCCGGGGGAGGGCCCGCGGGAACCGCGGCCATTTCCGGCCAGCGGGGCCAGTCGTCGCTGAAAATCCAGCGCCATACCCAGCGGGAGAAGCCCCGCCTCTGTTCCGCTCCCTGGAGGGGGGGCACCTCACCCGGCGCGGCCGGATTGAAAAAGACCTCGCCGTTGAAATGGTCGGAGATCTTCCGATCCCCCGCTGCCGTGACACCCGGTTCGACCCGGACCGCCTCGAAAAGGACGATGCCTGCCAGGACGGCCAGGACAACGAACAAAACCCGCTTTTTCATCACGATCTTCATACTGCATCCGAAACAGAAATTTTGAGAATGAAAAATAGGTCAACGTACTTCGTATGTCAAATGTGTTTGAATCCGCTCCGAAAGATGCGGAATAACGGCCATTCACGGGTGATCGGTCCGTCGGCCACCCGGCTCCCGGAGAGACCGCACCATCGGACCGGCGGAGGCCACTCGGCCGAGAGGGGATGGCCGCCGGTCAAGTTTCGTGCTAATTGTGCCGAAATAGTGAAATAGAGACCGTTCCCGACCCTATCGGCTCCGAATCTCTCCTGAGAAAGGAACGCTCCATGGTATCCGACCAGGCTTTCGAGTTGATCGATAAAGTTGAGAAGTCCCTCACCGGCACAATCCATGACCGGTTCCTCCAGCCGGAGATTTTCCAGACCCTCGACAACCCCGACGCCTCCCGGAACGAGATCGAGGCCCTGCGGGGCAAGATCGGCGATGAAATCTCCCTCGCCCTCTTCAGCATCGCCAACTCGGTCTATCTCGGGACACTTCGCCGGGGAGACGCCAAGACGTTCTTCGAAGTCGTCAATCGGCTTGGCCTCCACCACGTCAAGGCCCTGATTCTTACTCTTGCCGTTCTTCACCACGGCCGGGGCGACGAGGAACTGGAGCTCCTCTTCGCCCGCTCCTACGCCACGTCCGTCATGGCACAGATCCTGGCGGTCCAGATGGGATTCCGGGAGGAGGCGGTGCGAAAGGCGGAGCTGGGTGGGATGCTCCTGGAGATGGGCCGGAAGGGTCTTCTGGTCTACCGGAAAACCGTGGGAGACGAGGGGGGGGTTCTGGACAAGGACTTCATGGACGCCTACCACCCCTACCTCGGGGAGCGGCTTGCCGCATATTACGGGCTGCCGGCCTACGTCCGGTTCATGATCCGTACCCGCGCCCTGGTCCTCGACGAGCGGGACCTGACGCTTTCCTCCGCGGTCCGCATGGCCCACGAGGCGGTCCAGGCCAGCTTCTACCGGTACGGCGGTCGTCTCGTCCTGATGTGCACGATCCCCCGGCCGGCGACGGACACGAGCCGCACCCTCGAGGCGATCGTCGCCGACAAGTTCCGGGCCGTCGGCCTGGAGGACCGCCTCAATATCATCCGGATCCCATCCTCCTCCGATCATTGACAGACAGGATGGAGGAATAGGCCGGTGAACCGTTCCCCGTCCGGCCGGGCGGGTGCACGGTTAAGGGAAGACCTCCATCTCAAATCGGCGCAGGGCCATGTCCAGGGCCGCCCTGGCCCAGTTGAGCGGCGTGATCGGGGAGGGAAGCCAGTGGGACCGCCTTCCCAGGATCACCGTGTTGATGCTTTCCGGGGGAAGCAGCGAATCCAGGACCTTCCCGTCGGCCGCCAGGACGGGCCCGCCGTCGAAAGACCCTGTCAGCTGGCCGAGGGCCCGCTTCAGGTGCACCGCAGCCAGGAAGCGGTCCTGCTCCCTCCGCCTCCCCTCCGGAGCTGTCGAGGCAAGCTGCAGCCGGGCCAGCGCCAGGAGGCTGTCGAAGAACCACTGGGCTTCGGTTCCCGGGATCAGGTTTTGCCCTCGCCGGACGAAGGCCTCCCGGGAAGAGGCATCCTCCGTGCCACCTTCCCGCCGTATTTCCTTTTTCTTCTCCGGACGCCGGATCCAGTAATTTCCCGACTGGTAGCTGTCGTTCCGGTAACGCAAAATTCCGGCGGGTCTCCGCAGGGTCTCCACGATGGCGACGGCCTGCCTGAGCTCCCTCTCCCGCAGCCCCTCCAGCGGCGACGGAACCAGGAGAAACAGGAGTGCCGCATCGGCCCTCCGGAAGCGGACGTCGTATGGATCGTAGTCCGGTGACTCCCCTCCCAGCGCAAGCTGGCGCCGGACGGTCCTCATCCCTCGGGTGATCAGCCGGTCCAGGGACTCCGCCTGCCATGCCTCCTTCCACGGATGGCCGGAGGCATCGAAAAGCCGCCGGAAACCGGTACGGAAGGCCTCGCCACGGTTTCCATCCCGGGCATACAGCAACCGTCTCCACAACTCCATGGCACGCGTGACCAGCCCGATGCTCGAGGTGTTCCGCCGCTCCAGCTCTTCCCAGGCCCCCGCGTCCTCGCAGGAAGCAAAGCGGATCCGCGCAAAGAAGGCGGGGAAGCGGAGCAGGACGCCTCCCCGGCCTTCGTTCAGGTCCTCGGCAACGATCAGGCCCTGACGGACCGCGTCCGCCAGGGCGATCAGGAACAGGCCGTGGGCGTCGTTCTGCCGGTGGTTCCAGACCTGGGGCCGCCCTTCGTCATCCAGGACGTCGTCCGGACCATGGGGGTGGACGTCGAAGCGGATGCGGGGCACCCGCATGATATCGGAAGCCAGGCGTGGATGGGCGATGACGTCGTCGAACCGCCGGACCTGGGTCGGCGAGGCATAGTAGTCCCACAGGGCCAGGAGAAGACGCCTGGCGTCCCTTCGCGTTTCGGGACGTTCCCGGAGACTGAAAAAGACCCACACGGCGTCGCGGACCCAGACGGTGTCGTAGTGCGTCTCGTCCCGCGTCCCCCCTGTCTTCCGGTCGGCAGCCCGGGCAAACCCCTCCGCCGTCAGGGGGATTTCCAGGGACGGGGCCAGTTCCCGCCGGATCCCGCAGAGGGCCTCTTTCGTCAGGCGTCGCGAAACCCACGCCTCCACCCGCGGGTTGAAGACGACGATGAGCTCGCCCTCCGGCGCGGGCACCAGCCGGTGTACCGGCCCGCGGGCCAGGCGTGCCGTCAGCACCGCGGTCGACGTTTTCATGACGGCCCCGCTTTTTTCCACTCGGAGATCGCCCGGTCGACCAGGTCGATGAAATGGAAAATGTTGAGCCGGGCCTCCTCGTACTCGCCGCCGGCCACGCAGTCCGGATGATCGAAGAAGAACCGGTCCACCAGCTCCTTGTGGGCCTGGCTCGCCTCGACGGACATCTGGATGCAGCCGCACATCAGGCCGTTGCAGACGTACTCGGCGGCCTCCCGGATTCTTATCAATTCCTCGACACTTGGCATGGCCCGTCCCGGAAGAAGAGTCGGTCCCGGAATGGAATCCCGAAACCGCGCGTCACGATACCGCGCCTCCGGCGGTCCGTCAACCGGAGGAAGGCGGCGTTCTCTCCCGGGGGAGGAGTATGGGGAGACTCAGCGGGTGGGAACCGCTCTTTGCGTCTTCTTTTTGAGCCTCCATTGGAGAAACCGAACCCAGGGGCTCCAGTCCGGCAGCTTCGCCTCGCCGTTGGCCAGCCTGCGGTCCGCACCGGCCAGGGCGTCCTCGAGCAGGGCGTCATGGAGCGGACCGATGAGAAACTGCCATCTCAGCCAGCTTTTGAAGTCACACTCGGCATCCACCACATGGCGGAGCACCACATGGCCCTTCCGGGGAATGACCTCGAAGAAGTGGCGACCGTCCAGGCCCGCCACTGCTCCCACCCCGCTGAAGCGGAACTCGACCCGCCTCCCCGGGATGTATTCCGAGACGGAGTACCGGATCGGGCCATGCCCGCCTGAAGCGCCCACGGCCAGGGGACCGTCAAACTTCATGGCCGGCCAGCGGTGGCGGGGCCACAGGAAGTCTTCCCGTCCGGCCAGGCTGTCAATGGCGCCCCCGGCCTCCGCGGGCTCCACCTTCATGCTCCGTTCGTGGATGTTCAGGACCTTCATGGTTTCCTCCTCATGATGGATTCACAGGTTTCCCGGATCAGGGCATGAACCGCCGGCGCGGGCAGGCGGCCCTCTTCCAGGGGACGGCGCACCGCCGCCAGGGGGACGTCGATGAGCGCGAAAACGGTTCGCCGGATGCAGGCCTTCTCCGGCGATCCGAAGAAGCGGAGGGAGAAGGCCGCCAGGGCCGACCGGAGATCCCCCTCCAGCTTTTCGGCCCGGCGCCGGATCTCCTGGGGCCAGGGTCCCGCCACCATCTCCTCCCTCCGGTACAGGAGCAGCACCCTCGCCTCCCGTGGATGACGCCGGACCCAGCGGGGGGTGAAGAGCGCCGCGTTCACGGCGTCGTCCTTGTCCAGGAGGGCGATGAAGCCTTCCTGGAAGGATTCGGCCAGGTGCAGCCATGCCTCCGCCAGGATGCGCTCCCGGGACTGAAACCGGTGGTACACGGAGCCCACGGGCGCCCCGATCCGCGCCGCTATGGCGGCGATGGTCACGGCCTTCGGTCCCCCCTCGGCGATCAGTGCGAGGGCGGCATCGACAAACTGGTCGTTTGTAAAGTGTGCCTTGCGTCCCATGGGCGTTTATTAGAATATGTATTCTATAATGTCAAACGTTATTTTATGCACTTATAGAAATCGACAATGGTGTTTATGGCCATCCTGTTTCCCATAAAAAAACAGGTCCGTTTTTCATGCTGCTTGAGAAAAACGGACCTGTTTCTATCTTCCGGGGGGACGGGCCTGAAACCCGTCCCCTTTTCTCATCCCAGGATCAGCGCGACTCCCGCTGCTGCTTTTCCATGGCCTTGCGCATCTCCTCCATGGCCTTCTGCATTTCTTTGGCCTGCTCCGCGGTCATCCCGGGCTGGGGTCCCGGCTGGCCTCCCGGCTGCGGCTCGCGGGCGGATTGCTCGGCGGCCTGCTGGGCGGCCCGGGCCGCCTCTTCCGCCTGCTTCTGCAGTTTTTCTGCCTGCTCCATATACTTCTTCTGCATGACCTCCGCTTCCTTCTGCAGCCGCTCCGCCTCGACGAGCGCCTTCCTGGCGGCGTACTGGCCGGAGAGGCTCATCACGGCCAGGACGATGGCGATGATGCCGAACACCATCCAGGCCTTTCGGGCGGGAATCCCGTGTGTCTCCACGCTGGCGATGACGTAGTAGTAGCAGGCGATCCCCAGGGAGAGGACGGATCCGGCATAGGGAATCAGGTTCAGGATCGTCATGATGGGAGAGAGGGCCGAGACATATGCCACGCAGCGGTACGACGTCTCGTAGGACTCCTCGGACCCCATGAGTTTCCAGATGGCAAACATGATGGCTGCGGCGACGAAACCCATGACGGCGATCGCGATGGGAAAAATCACAATGGAACTGAGCGCCATGCCGATGCTCGCCTTGAACTGCAGTCCCAGGAAACTGAAAACGGCATGCAGAAGCCCGCTTATGACGCCCATGGCAACCATGAAAATCAGGGGTTCGACATACCCTCCCGTTTTGGGCATCTCCCGGAAAAAGGCCGCGGGAGACATGACGACCTTCAGGGCCGTCTGGGGGATCTCCGCTACGTTGATGTTCTGGTCTGCCATTCCATCCTCCTTTTCAATGATGTCAAGACTGCTCTGTCCGGACCGTCCGACCCTTCGTTTCAACTCATCTTCCGGATCCGAACCTCGATATCCTTTTCATTTTTCAGCAGATCCTTCAGCTTGCCCGTTGTCGTGCCTCCGAAATGGTAGGGATACAGGACGCGCGGCCGGAACGCCTTTGCGGCATCCGCCACCATCACCGGCGTCATCGTGTAGGGCAGGTTCATCGGCAGAAAGGCGATGTCGATGCCCTTGAGCGCCTTCATTTCGGGTGTGTTTTCCGTATCGCCGGCGATGTAGATCCGCTTGCCGCCGCAGGTGACGACGTACCCGTTTCCGACGCCCTTCGGGTGATACGGGACACCGGGACTGCGCATGTGAACCAGATTGTACGCCGGGACCGCCTCGATCCTGAATCCCACGGCGTCCCGGACGTCGCCGTTTTTCATTTCGATGCTTCCCTTGAGCTGCCGGCCGGCCGCCCCGTTGGCCACGACAACCGTCCCGGCCTTGCTGATAAGGCCGACAGCCTTGAGGTCCAGGTGGTCGGAGTGCTCATGGGTGACGAGGATCACGTCCGCCTTCGGCAGCTTGCCGTAGTCGGCATACTGGCCAACCGGGTCCACGTGGATCACCTTGCCGCCGACGGACATCATCAGGGTTCCGTGGCCGATGAAGGTGATGGTCAGGTTGCCTTCCGCGGTGGGGAAGACATCGGTTTCAAAGGCCTGGCCCGCACCGGCGGCCATGGCCATGGAAATCAGCATGCCCGCACAGAAGATGGATACTTTTCCCATAACGACCTCCTTGTCCGGACGGGACCGAGGCGGATGCCCGTCTACGGTCCGTCCCGATGCGCTCGGGAATGGAAACAGCCGAATCGTCTATATGTCCTCAGCGCCCCTTGAAATCAGCGGGCCGCTTCTCGAAGAAGGCCGTGACGGCTTCGAGCAGGTCTTCCGACGGGATAACGGCGGCGTTCTTCTGGGCCACGTACCGGAGTCCCGGGTAAATACCCTGATCGCGGCTGTAGAGGATCACGTCCTTGGTGCCCTGCACGGCCAGGGGGGCACAGCCGGCGATCTCGGCGGCCAGTTTGCCCGCTTCCCGGTATAGGGCGTCCTTGTCTTCGCAGACCCGGGTGAGGAATCCCATCTTCAGGGCCTCCTCGGCGCCGAAATCCCGGCCCGACAGCGCCAGTTCCCGGAACCAGCCGTGCCCGACGATATGGGGCATGCGCTGCAGCGTGCCCACGTCGGCGATGAAGGCGACCCGGGTCTCCCGGATGCTGAAGACGGCGTCCCGGGTTCCGTAACGCACGTCGGCGGCACAGACGAAATCCACCCCGCCGCCGATGCAGTGCCCGTGGATGGCGGCAATGACCGGCTTCCTGCACAGCTCGACGGCGTTGATGCCCTCCTGCGCCTCGAGAATCATCCCGCGGAATTTTTCCCGGGTGGCGGTGCTTGGATCGGCGCAGGCGCCGCCCAGTTCGGCCAGATCGGTCCCGGCGGTGAAGCTCTTTCCCTCGGCACGGATCACGACGACCCGCACGTTCGGATCCTGGTCGAAACGGGTGAACAGTTCCTTCAGGCCGAGGTAAAATGCAAACCCCATGGCGTTGCGCTTCTCCGGACGATTCAGCACCAGCCAGGCGATGTGGCCGTCCATTTCCACCTTGAAAATATCGTCAACAGACATACATCCTCCTTCCTGGAAAAGGCTGCAGCCCCGACTCCGGGGCCTGCCTTTGATTGACTGCCGGGAGCACCGCCGCGGACCGGCCGGTGCTCCTTTCCATGGCGCGCATCATATGCCAATCCCAAGAGCCGCTCAATCATCTTTTTGCAAGACCTGCAAAGGGCGTTCGCCAGCGGTTGCAGTGTATACTTTGTGCACATCCGCGGGACCTGGGTTGTGTATTTTTTACCCTGTTGATCCCCCTTGCTCCGCGTCGCCGCTTCTCGTTCAATCGATAAAATACAAGTGATCTCTACCGATTGCATGGCGGCGATGCGGCCCTGGCATACGGATTGCTTTTTTCATGAAACAGGTTCAATCTTTACGGCAGGAATGCGCCCGAATAGAGAGGGTCCCGCCGCCGAATCATCCCGATCGGGGCGGCGGGGTCATTCCGGAAGGAGCAAGAAAATGAAGCCAGATCGTTCGGCAGCGACTGTCAGGAGGGGATGGAGGCGGCGGTTTTCCAGGACCGGTTTCGTGCTGGCGGCCCTTCTTTTGGTTCTCGCCCTGTCCGCCTGCTACCACCAGGCGCCATACCGCGAGGCATCACCGGCTGCTCCGGAAAGTACGGCCGCGGCCCAGAAGACGCCCCCCCTCACCCAGGTCTATTTCTATCCGAAAGAGGGCCAGACGGAGGAGCAGCAATCCCGCGACCACTACGAATGCTACAACTGGGCGGTGAAGCAGACTGCGTTCGACCCGGGACGCTCGTCCATTCCCATTGAACAGCGCATCCAGGTGGTCCCGCTGCCCCCGCCGGGATTCGAGACCATCCGCATGGCCATTGCCGGGGCGGTTCTGGGTGCCCTGATCGGCGGCCACCGGCACGCCGGCGGAGGGGCCCTGATCGGCGCGGCGGGTGGTGCCTTTGCCGGGGCGATGTCCGAAGCGGCCCGGCAGGAGCAGCTCCGGCAGATCGAGGAGGCCCATGCCCGCGATCGCCAGGCGCAAAACGCGCAGATCAGGGAACAGGAGCTCCGCTTCCGGCGCGCCATGTCCGCCTGTCTGGAAGGACGGGGCTATACGGTCCAATAGGGGCCGTCGCTCAAGCCGGCCCCCTCGATTTTTTTATCCGGAAGCGGAGAAACGGATGGGCAGTCCGTGCCCCTGCTTCCGTTTGACCCGCTGCGGGCTGGAGGGAATCGCCATGTCGATGAATTTCATGAAACATAGAAGCATTTTGTCCGGGCTGGCGGCGGCCCTCCTTACGTCCGTCCTGTTCCTGGCGACCGTGGAGACGGCACCGGCGCAGCCGCCACGCCCCGGCCCTCGCGGTCAATGGGAGTACCGGGACATGCGCTATCACCACAACCGGGCCTATCCGTACCGGGGCCGGCATATCCGGGTCCTGCCGCCGCGTCACCGTGTCGTCGTCTATGGCGGCCTGAGCTACTACTTCTCAGACGGCGCCTGGTATCTGCCGTCAGGGCCCAACTTCGTGGTCGTCGCGCCGCCGGTGGGGCTGATCGTTCCCTTCCTGCCGCCCTACCATACGACGGTCTGGGTGGGGAGAACTCCCTACTACTATGCCAACGAGGTGTATTACGTGAACCGCGGGAACGGCTACGTCGTCGTGGCACCGCCGAAGGAAGAGGCCAGCCAGGCGCCGCCGGCGGCAGATGAGCTGTTCGTCTATCCCCGCCAGGGCCAGAGTGAGCAGCAGCAGGCCGACGACCGCTATGCCTGCCATCGCTGGGCCGTCGACCAGACAGGGTTCGATCCGACACAGCCCCCGGGCGCGTCAACCGCGAACAAGGTGCGGAAGGATCGGGCCGATTACCAGCGGGCGATGGCCGCCTGCCTCGACGGCCGCGGCTATACCGTGAAATAGGAAACGGGGCGGATTTCAATTCCGCCCCGCTTCCTCAGAATCGAGAGGGGGACAGAGTTGAAATCCGTCCCCCTCTCGTCAAGTTTGAGCCAAGCCCGCCGCCTTACATTTTTTCGATTGCCACCGCGCAGGCCTTGTATTCGGCGGTCTGCGTAATCGGATCGAAGGCCGGATTCGTGATCCAGTTGGCGCAGGCTTCCCGGAAATGAAAGGCCATCCAGACCATTCCGGAAGGCACCTGCCCCGTTACGTTCGCCCGGACCTTCACATCCCCGCGCCTGGACCGGACACGGATCATCTCCCCGTGGCCGATACCCAGATTCCGCGCGTCCTGCGGGCTGATGTCGGCGGTCTCCTCCCCGAGCAGGTCGTTCAGGCCGGCGCAGCGCCCCGTCTGGGTGCGCGTATGGTAATGGTAGAGGCGCCTGCCCGTGCTGAGAACGAAGGGATACTCGCCGTCGGGCTGCTCCGCCGGGGGCGTCCAGTCGACCGGTGAAAAAACGCCGAGCCCGCAGGTGAAGCATCCGTCATGATGAAGGAATGTCGTCCCGCAGCTCTCCTCGCTCGGGACGGGCCACTGGAGGCCGTCTTCCTCCAGGCGCGCATACTTGATGCCGGCCATGGACGGGGCCAGCGCGGAGAGCTCGTTGTCCCAGATCTCCCGGGCACTGTCCGATTCCCAGGAATGGCCGAACCGCTTGGCCAGCTCCCGGAAGATCCACCAGTTGGGCATGGCGGACCCTGGTGCAGGGCGGACGGTGCGGACGCGGTTCACCCGGCGCTCGCTGCTCGTGAACGTTCCATCGTTCTCGCTCCAGGCCGCCGCCGGCAGGATCACGTGGGCGAACCGGGTCGTCTCAGTGGGAAAGATGTCCTGGCAGACCAGGAACTCCGCCGATTCCAGGCAGTGCTCCACGTGCCGGATGTCCGGCTCCGTATTGGCGAGGTTCTCGCCGAAGATGTAAAAGGCCTTCACGTTTCCGTCCACCAGGCCGTCCATCATCCGGGGAATCATCAGGCCCGGCTTCGCGGGCAGGTCCTCCACGCCCCAGGCTTTTGCGAACTTCGCCCGCGCCTCGGGATTGTCCACCCTCTGGTACCCGGGGAAGACGTTGGGCAGGGCGCCCATGTCGCAGGCCCCCTGGACGTTGTTCTGGCCCCGCAGCGGATTCACGCCGCCGCACTCGAAGCCGACGTTGCCGAGGAGCATCTGGAGGTTCGCGCAGGACAGGACGTTGTTGACCCCGCAGGTGTGCTCTGTGATGCCGAGCGTGTACATGAGCATGGCCGGCTTGACGGAGGCCAGGGTTCGGGCGATCTCGCGGATCCGGTCGGCGGGGATCCCGCTGATCTCCGCGGCACGCTCCGGCGGATACTCCATCACCTTCTCCTTCAGCTCGTCGAAGCCGGTGGTGCAGGAGTTCACGTACTCCTTGTCATAGAGATCCTCCTGGATGAGGACGTGCATCAGGCCGTTGAGGAAGGCCACGTCCGAGCCGACCCGGATCGGAGCGTGGATCTTCGCGAAATCGCACAGCGGCGTTCTTCTCGGGTCGACGACGATGAGCTGGGCGCCGCCCGTGACGGCCTCCTTGACGAAGGTCGCCGCGACGGGATGGGCCTCCGTCATGTTCGACCCGATGATGAACATCATCTTCGCCTTGGCGAAGTGGGAAAAGGAGTTCGTCATGGCACCGGAACCGAATGCAGTCGCCAGACCGGCGACGGTGGGGGCGTGTCAGGTTCGGGCGCAGTGGTCTATGTTGTTCGTCTTGAACACCGCCCGGAAGAGCTTCTGCATCTGGTAGGAGTCCTCGTTGAGGCTGCGGGCGCAGCTCACCCCGGCAACGCTGTCCGGTCCGTGCTTGGCGATGATCTCTTTCAGGCGGTCGGCGACGAGATCGAGCGCCTCGTCCCAGGAGGCCTCTCGGAAGCCCTCTCCCTCGCGAATCAGGGGCGTCGTGAGCCGCTCCTTCGAGTAGATGAAGTCGTACCCGAAGCGACCCTTGACGCAGAGGCGACCGTGATTCGGCTCCGCCTCCTCCACGCCGGTCGCCTTGACGATCCGGCCGTCCCTGACATGAAGGTGAATCTGGCAGCCTACGCCGCAGTAGGGGCAGGTCGTGCGGATTTTCTCCGTTTCCCAGGGTCGGCCCAGCCCCGTGGCCTTCTTCTCCGTCAGCGCCCCGACCGGGCAGACCTGCACGCACTGGCCGCACATCACGCACTCGCTCTCGTGATAGGGCATGTCCCCGCCGGTGACGATCTTGCTCCTGGCGCCGCGATAGCCGAGGCTGATCGCCCGGTTGACGACGACCTCGTTGCAGGCCTGGACGCAGCGTCCGCAGAGGATACACCTGCTGAAATCACGCACGATGAAGGGATTCTCATCCTCCACGGGGTACCGCTCCTCGGATCGGGGGAATTTCAGTTCCCGGATCCCGTAGCGATAGGCAAGATCCTGGAGCCGGCAGTTTCCGTTGGCCTCGCAGACCAGGCAGTCATGATGACCGCTGGCCAGGAGGAGCTCCACGACCAGCTTTCTGGCGCCGTGAACACGCTCGGTGTCCGTCTGGACCTCCATGCCCCGCGTCACCGGTGTCGAGCAGGACGCCATGAGGGTGCGGGCTCCGGCCACCTCCACGAGACATACCCGACAGGCCCCCGTGGGGGCATTTTGCTTGAGAAAGCAGAGAGTTGGGATTTCGACACCGTTATCCCGGGCTGCATCCAGGATGGACTGGCCCGGAGTAAACGTCGCCTCTCTCCCGTTTAGCGTGAATGAATTCATACAGGACCTCCCTTACGGACATCTATGCTATTTTTAACCTAACTATGCCATATTCTTTGCGTTTTATTACAAGGTGGCGGGAGGAATGTCAAGGAAGGGAACAGGAGGGAACGGGGTCGATCCCGCTCTCGTTTGCGAAGGCAGGGCTATGCACCGGATCATTCCGCCAAGGAGCGGAGCGTCCTCTCAACAGAACCGGTAATCCACCGCACGGATGCCCGCGGGAGACCGGCCGATGATGTCAGCGGATGAAGGTGGTCCTGTCCGCGGCCGCCTTTCGCGGTGTCTGAAGCGTTTCCCCGGACGGAAGCCCCAGGCAGATCAGTGCCAGGGGAAGCCTGGACGGCCCGATCCCCAGGATCTCCGCCAGGACCGCCCGGTCGAAGAGGGTGAACCAGAGGCTTCCCAGGCCAAGGGCGTGCGCCGCCAGCAGCATGTTCTGGATCGCCGCGGCGCAGGCATGCTGGTAGACCGTTTCCGTCCCCTCGTGAAACTTGTGGGCTCCCGTCTTTTCCGGGTCGCCGATGACCGCGACGAGGACCGGCGCCTGGAGCAGAAAATCGGCCCTGTACCGGTCGATCCAGGACCAGCCGCTTTTTTCGTACAGCGCCTTTTTCACGGCCAGTGATTCATCGTGGATCCTTCTCTTGACGTCCGGACTGGTGATCACGACGAATTCCCACGGCTGGTTGTTGGCCGGCGACGGCGCCCGAACCGCCGCATCCAGAATCTGCATGATCTTGTCCTCGGGGATGGGATCCGGCAGAAACTGGCGGCAGCTTCTGCGTCCCCGGATGGCCTCAAATACGTCCATACCGCACCTCCCGGAAAGTATTCATGGTATCTGCGATCCTTCAACCCGCCTCCGCCCCCGTGGCTCCCGTCACTGGGAATTGCCCGTCAACTGAAACGACGCCCAGTAGAACGGATGGGGGTGCCTCTTCATGGCGTTCCGTTGGGCCTGCCTCAGGGCCTCTCCCTTGTCCGTCTTGAGGATCCGGCCGTAAAAATCCAGCATCAGGTCCTTCGTCGCCCGGTCGTCCACCTTCCAGAGCGTGGAGACAATGGAGCCGGCCCCGGCATAGAGAAAGCCCCGGGTGAAACCGACGACATCATCGCCCTTCGTGATCTTCCCCAGGGCCGTCTCGCAGGCGCTGAGCGTCACCAGGTCCGCATTCAGGTTGAGGTTGTACAGATCCCGCGCCCGGAGCCAGCCGCTCCCTGCATCGTCCCCGGCCAGGAGCAGCGCCGAGCCGAGCGGATCGTCCGGATCGAAGACGCCGTGGGCGGCGAAATGGATCATGTCGAACTGCCCGGCGCGGCCGGTGAGGACGGATGCCTTTGCCCGTTCGCGCAGAAGGAGGGTGGCGCCGGGCATGAGCCGGGCGATGGCCCTGGCCTCCTCCTGGGCATACTTCAGATCGTACTTGGGGTCCCCCAGATCGGGATTGCCCATGACAAGAACCACCGGCCGCGCCGCCCGGGGCCTGCTGCGAATGAACCGGAGAATGCCGGCGGTCTGCAGGATCCGGATGCCCGCCCGGTCGACGAGGTATTCCCGGCCTGAGTGCAGTGCGCTGAAGGGCAGGTAGTGCAGCGGCCCGTGGGGAACGACGGTCAGCCGCGACCCCTCCAGCAGGCCGGACACCGGCTGGATCAGCTTCCGGTAGAGATTCTGCGAGCGGGCCAGGTAATCGCGGGAGGCCGGGTTGGTCAGCGCCGATCGGAAGTCCCGGACGTCCTTTTCCAGGTCGGGCTTGCCCAGTCCTTTGACGGCGATGCCGTCCCGCTTCAGGACAAAGACGAACCACTCCCCGCCGGCCTCGTAATATTCGACTAGCGCTTCGTCCCGCGCAAGCCGGTCCCGGATCTCGCCAAGCGGGGTCCCCGTAACGGCCACGAGAGAAGTGAATTCCGGGGCCTGGGAGGCCAGGTCCTTCTTCAGGGAGACGGCGATCCCACGGGTTCGTGCCGTGTCGTTTCCACCCGCGGGATCCGCCACGACACCGAGATCCCGCTCGGCCCGGGCAAGCTCCCGGTAGGAGGTGCCGACCTGCTCCGCGCTCCCGGTGCGGGGCCGGATGTCCTGGGAGGCCAGGAGGTCCACCAGTGCCCTGCCCTTGGCGCGCTCCACGTATTCAAACGCCTCGGCGGGACGATTCCCGGCCACGAGGAGCGTGACCAGCTCCTGGTAAACGGCCTGCTTGTCGCCGACGTACCCGATCCGCCCGGCCTCCGACCGGATGGATGACCGCTGCTTCTCGATCACCTCGACGGCCTCCCGGAGCATCGCCTCGGCCTCCCGGTCCTGTCCACCGGCGCGGGCGATCTTTGCGCGGTCCAGGAGGACCGGCCAGTACAGCCCCCCGACCTGCTTGATCTGGGGATGCCTCAGAAGCTGGTCGTATCCCTCCCCGGCCTCCCGGATCCGTCCCGTTTCATAGAGGCACTTGGTCAGGATGAAAAACTTCGGGAGTTCCTGGAAGGTCTGGTCGTAGAAAACCGTGGCCGGACCGAACGCTTTGGCCGCCGGGTCCTGGATCGCCGCCAGGGCCTCCCGGTACTGCCGCTTCGCCATGTAGACCCGGGCGATGGCGATGTGCTGCTCCGGCCCCAGGATGCCCTGCCCCATTTCCTTGCGCTTGAGGACATCGAGGCAGCGATCCGCTTCGGCGAAGCGGTTCAGGTTGGCCTGCGCGACGCCGAGGATGCCGTTTATGTCGATGAGCTGGGAGGTGTAAAAGCCGTTGGACCGCGAGCCGATCCGCTCCAGGACGGCATGGGCCTCCGAGGCCGCCTTCACCGCCTTCTCGAAGTCGCCCTGATCCAGGTATGCGAAGCCGCGCATGATCCCCGGATACGGGGCGAGATTTGCGCCGTAGATCTCGGCGTCGCCGCCGGCGATCCTGCGCTCCATCAGGTCCACCGTCGTGAGCAGGCGTTCGTAGTCCCGGACTTCATAGTAGGCCGCGCTCAGTAGATAGAGGCGGAACGAGGACACCTCCATCTTCGCATCCAGCTCCCCCTGGAGCATCCGGATTGCCTCGTGATGCTTCTTCTTCTGCATGAGGGAGCTGACCTCGATGTCCCGGCCAAGGGCGCCGCAGCCGCAGAGCATCACAACAACGAGGAGCCAGAGTACTCCGGTGGCGATTTTTCTCATCGTTCCTCCTTCGGCGGTCAAGAGTCTGCATCCGATGTCCCGTACGGCCCGGTTTCCTGCTCCCGGCACGGGGAAACCTTGCGATCCATTCCTTTTCCGGTACGGGACGGTCACAGAAGCTCCGCCCAGACAAAGGAGAACACGGAAGGAACCGTCCCCGCCAGGGCACGATCGGGCAGGTTCAGGTATCTCGCCTCCATATCCTCCGACGTGAGGTTCTCCAGGATCCTGTAGCCCCTCTTCTCCAGGAAAGATTCGATCTCCCCGTCCCGCAAGGCGAAACAGGCCGGTTCTTCGGGATAGCTCGATTTCATGTTATCCTTCAATTTCTGCACCCGGTCGCTCCCCTGTTTTTCGGGAGAGCGGGACGCATAGTCGAAACAGACGGTGCTCCCCGGGTACGAATGATCCCTGATCGCCTTGAGCGTGTTGTTGATGGCCTTCCCGGGAAGGTAATACGTGACCCCCTCCCAGACGAAGAGCGCTTCCAGGCCCGGATCGAATCCCGCCTTGCTGAGTTTTCCTCCAATGCCGCCGGTCCGGAAGTCGACGGGAACGAACGTGAGCTGCTCCGGGATGGGAATGCGCGCCCGCTCCAGCAGTTTCCGCTTGTGCTCCTGGATCTTCGGCATGTCCATTTCGAAAATCCGCGTTTCCCCGATCAGGTCCCGGAAACGGTAGGGCCGGCTGTCATACCCCGCCCCCAGGAAGACGATCTGCGGAACCCTTGCGGCCAGGGCCAGTTTCACGATGCCGTCGAAGTAAGCCGTCCGCGCGATCAGGAACTCGTACATCCCTGGAGAAACGGAGTTCCGGATGACCCATCCCCTGAGCGCCGGATCCTGGAGAATGATCCTGCGGTCATCGGGCAGGAAGTGCTGCGCCAGGTCATCGGGGCCCCGGATGCCGCTTCTCCTGTCCACCGCCGCCATGGCCCGCAGGAAAACCGTCCCCATCGCGGTCTGTGAAGGCTGATGCTCAACGGCATTCCCGGTTGGATTCGCTTCCGCACGCCTGTTCATAATTCTCCTTTTTTTTCGCTGTCATTCTATTTCGGAACGATAATGATTGCGAAATGCATCTTACAGGGAAACCGGCAGACAGACAACCACTGCATTGCAGCGGGACGGGTTCCCATGGAAGCGGTGAAGCCGGCGGCCCGTTTCGCTTGAAAAGGCTCTGCAAAGCCTTTATAGAAAGACCACGCCGGACGCCGGGAGAACAGGTGTGTGCACGCCTGCCGGCGCCAATTCTGGCGGGGAGGTCGGTTGTGAAACCAAACAAGTGGATGATCATTGGAGTGGCCGCGGTCCTGGTGCTGGGGGGGGCGGCCTGGTTCCTCCTGACCGTGGGCGAGTTCCAGAAGCCCCGGATCGACCTGGACCAGGATGTCAGCCTCGTGGGGAGGCAGAAGGTCCTGGGCATCACCTTCCGCGACTCCGGCAGCGGCCTGAAAAAGGCCGTCGTGACGCTCTCCCAGGGAACCCGGACCCAGGTCATCGCGGCGGAGGATTTCCCCCAGCGGGGAGTCCGCGAGAAAATCCTCTCCCTGCCCCTTGATCCGTGGCACTGGAAGCTTCAGGAGGGCTCGGCGACCCTGACCATCACCGCCACCGACCATTCCCTCTGGGCGAACACGGCCGTCGTCACGAAGCCCGTCAAGGTCGACATCACCCCGCCTCAGATCCTTCTCACCGGCGCCATGAACCACATCAACCCCGGCGGAACCTGCCTCGTGACATACCGGCTGTCCAAGCCGGTCATCATGAGCGGGGTCATGGTGGACCGGCGTTTCTTCCCTGCCTTCACAGCGGATGCCGGAGGCAAGCCGCTGGAGGTCGTCTACTTCGCCCTACCCGTCGGTGCGGCGACCGCCAGGCCCCGCATCCAGGTCGTGGCCCGGGATGCAGCGGGCAACGAGGGTGCGGTCACCCTGCCGGCCCTCATCCTGGAAAAGAAGTTCCGGAGCGACGAGATGTCCCTGGGCGACGCCTTCTTCCAACAGAAGATGCCGGAGTTCCAGGCGGCCATCCCGGAGCTGCGCGGGAAGACCCCGGTCGAGACGTTTGTCTACGTCAATTCCAAGCTGCGCGAGGAAAACGCGAAAACGATCTTCTCCATCTGCCAGCGGTCCGTACCGAAACAGCTGTGGGAAGGCCCTTTCCTCCGCATGAAGGACGCGGCACCGATGGCCCAGTTCGGCGACCACCGCTATTACCGGTACAACGGCCAGTCTTTGGGCGAAAGCACCCACATGGGCGTGGACCTGGCGTCCACCGCCCAGGCCCCGATCGAGGCAGCCAACAGCGGCCTGGTGGTCTTCGCAGGCCCCCTCGGGATTTACGGGAATGCGGTGATCCTCGACCACGGACAGGGGCTGTTCAGCCTCTACGCCCACCTGACAGGCATCCAGGTGAAGAACGGCCAGGAAGTGAAAAAGGGAGGGGTCCTCGGAACGAGCGGCCTGACGGGCCTTGCCGGGGGAGACCATCTCCACTTCTCCATCCTCGTGGCGGGAGAGTTCGTGAACCCGACGGAGTGGTGGGATCCCCACTGGATCAAGGACAACGTGACGGCAAAGTTGGCGGCGACACCGTAGGGAAGGATCAGCCGCTCTTGTTGATGTCCCGGTGGGTCGTGCTGACCAGGTAGCCCTGGTCGGCGAAATGGGCCGCCAGCTCGTTGGCCATGACGACGGAGCGGTGGCGGCCTCCCGTGCATCCCATGGCGACGTTGATGCGGGGCTTCCCCTCCTTCTCGTAGAGGGGGAGGAGGAAGGTGAGGAGCGACAGGAGCTGTTCGAGAAACGCCCGGCTCTCCTCGGATGCCAGCACGTACTCCCGAACCGCCGATACATGGCCGTCCAGGCGCTTGAGGGTCTCCACGAAGTAGGGATTCTGCAGGAACCGCACGTCCAGGACGATATCGGCATCCGCCGGCAGGCCGTAGCGGTACCCGAAAGACTGGACGTGCAGGATGATCCGGCGGGTCGTTGTCGGTGGCAGAAAGGCCCGCTGAACGGCGTCCTTGAGCTGGTGCACGTTCAGGAACGTCGTATCGATCACCGTGTCGGCCATGTCCTTGAGCGCAGTCATTTTCCTGCGCTCCTCCTGGATCCCCTCCATGACGGACCCCTTCATCGCCAGGGGATGCATGCGCCTTGTCTCGCTGAACCGGTGCAGGAGGGCCTCGTTGCCGGCGTCGAGAAACAGCACTTCGATCCGGTATCCCTTTTCCTTCAGGAGTTCGAAAATCTCCGGATACCGCTCCAGGAAACCGGCTTCCCGCAGGTCCATGACCAGGGCCACCTGGGTGATTTCCTTTTCCTCAACAGCCTGAATCTCCAGGAAATCCGGAAGCAGAACCACCGGCAGGTTGTCCACGCAGAAAAAACCGATGTCCTCCAGTGCCCTCAAGGCCGTGCTTTTTCCCGAGCCGGACAGGCCGGTCACGATGACCACACGGGGCCTTTTCATGGTTTCATCCCTCCCGAATCGAGTGAGGCCGCCCAGCCGGCGATCCGGCGGTGCGCCGGCTCCCCTTCCTGTACGGCCAGTTCGCAAAACGGTCGTTCAAGTCCCAGAATCCGGTACGCCTCGCACCGCTCCCCCGTCCCGGACCATTCTCCATCCCGCTCCCCGTCCCGTCGGACCAGGCGGACCACCCCGCCGACGGGAGCCTCTTCCCGGATCCGTACCCCGGGAATAAGGCGGGAGACACGGACAATGCCCCGCCCCGGAACCGCCGCGAGACCGCGGATGCGTCCGGGAGCGCGGCCATAGACGGCCTCCCCGCGACGGGAAAGATCCACGGCGTCATCGGCGACCCATGCTCCACCTTCCCATTCCGCCAGCCGGAGGACCGTCGTCGTCTTTCCCGTTCCATGCTCACCTGTGATCAGGATGCCGATCCCGGACACAACCACCAGGCAGCCGTGGACCCTTCTGATCCCGTCACAATGCTCGCGGACCAGGCCCTTGAAACGGCTTTCCAGGTGGGCTCCCTCCAGGGAGGAAGCCAGCACAGGCATACGAAACCGCCGGGAAAGGCGTATCAGGAAGGGGGGGATTGAAAAAGCGGAAGACAAGAGAAGGCACGGCGCCCCCCCTCGGACAAGAGACCGGAACAGGGATCCCTTGAGCGATTCGGAAAGGCCGGACAACTGAACCAGCCCTTCGGGCTGGAGGATGGGAATGGTCCCCGGGTGGAGCGGCTCACCCCGGGACAGGGGATCGAGCACCCGCAACCGGCCGGTCCGGATTTGCCGGCTTGGGCATTCGATTCCACCGGCATCCTCGATCCCCAGGAGGTTATGGAATGGTTCCGCGAGATCCCGTATGGTCAATGCCGCCATGACCGTCCAGTATTGATGAAGCGGCTTGCTACGGTGCTTCGTCCTTTTCAGCGATGGCCGCCCGCAGTTCCTGCTCGGAACGGGCATCCAGCAGCCGTTTCCGGAACGCCCCGTCTTTGAGCATCCGGGATATTCTGGCGAGCGCCTTCAAATGCAGGCCCGCCGAATTTTCCGGGGCCATCAGGAGAAAAAACAGGTGGACGGACTTGCCGTCCATGGCATTGAAATCAATACCTTTCCGGCTCCGTCCGAAGGCAACGACGAGTTCCTTCATGGAGCCCATCTTTCCATGCGGGATTGCGATGCCGTCCCCGATGCCGGTGCTTCCCAGCTTTTCCCGCTCCAGGAGAATCGACACCATTTCTTCCGGATCACACGACAGGTCACGCAGAAAAACCGACGACAGTTCGGTAAGGACATCGCGCTTCGTCTTTGCCTGAAGCTCTTCGATGACATACCCGGTTTTGATCATATCGAGAATTTTCATGCCACCATCCCCGTGCGCTAACCGTTCGTCTCGATCAGGATGTAATTATCGTCCTCCCTCCGGTAGAGGAGCCTGACGTTTTCCGTGGCGATGTCACGGTAGATCAGGAAGCGGTTTTTCACGGAATCCATCTCCAGGACCGCATCGTCCAGGGACATGGGGCTGAGCACGACCTTCCGGGTTTCCACAACCCGGGAACCGCGGGCCTCGTCCTCGTCGACCGGCTCGACCACCAGCACTCTTTCTTCACTGCGGCCCGCACCGGTCTTGTGGGTTCGGATCTTTTCCTTGTGCCTCTTGAGTTGGCGCTCCACCTTCTCGACGGCGTTGTCGATCGCCGTGTTCATGTCCTTCGCTTCTTCCTTGGCGATTACATTCGCCCCGTCAGCCGAGAGGCTGATCTCCGCGACATGCCGGAATTTCTCGACGGACAACACAACATGGGCCTCTGCCGGGTGATCCAGGTATTTCTGGAGCTTGCCCAGCCGTTCGTCGACGACCTGCTTGAACCAGTCCTCCCCGCCCGTGTTCCTGAAGGTAAGCGTTATCTTCATCGTTCCATCCTCCTACAATCCTTCTCAGGGAGTCCGCCGCCGAGAGGCATCACCCCCCCGACGGCAAAGATGCGCTTTATAGAAATGGGGTTCTGAAATGTCAATCTGTTTTTTGTGTCTTGATGAGCCTTTTTCGCCTGGAAGACGGAAGGATGCCCATCATCTCGCGGTATTTGGCCACGGTCCGTCGGGCGATGGCGATTCCCCCGGCCTCCAGGCGCTGGACGATTTCCTGGTCGCTCAACGGTTTGCGGGGATCCTCCGCCTGGATGAGCTTCCGGATTTCCTCCTTCACGCTCTTGGAGGCGATGTTCTCGCCGGAGGTCCGATGGATGCCGCTGGAAAAGAAATACTTGAGGAGATAGATCCCCCGTGGGGTATGGACGTACTTGTTGGATACGACCCGGCTGATGGTGGACTCGTGCATTCCCACGTCATCGGCCACGTCCCGGAGAACGAGCGGCTTCAGGAAGGACACTCCCTGCTCGAAGAAATCCAGCTGAAACCGGAGGATGCTCTCGGTCACCTTGTAGATGGTGTTCTGCCGCTGCTGGATGCTCTTGATCAGCCACGTGGCGGACTGGATCTTCTCCCGGATGTAGCGGCGGCTCCCCTCGGAGTTTGTGCTGCCGCTGAGGCCCGCCATGACCTCCCGGTAGAAATTGGAGATCCGGAGCCGTGGCAGGCCGTCGTCGTTCAGGACGATCTTGTATTCATCCCCCGCCTTGAAGACGAACACGTCCGGGATGACGGGCTGGGCCTTTTCCTCATTGTAGAGGGCGCCCGGCTTGGGATTCATGTTCATGATAACCAGGATCGCCGCCTCCACGTCCTCGGCGGAGGCCTTCAGTTTCCGGCAGATCTGGTTGTAATTCTTGATTTCCAGTTCCTTCAGGTGATCCCGGATGATCGACTGCACCAGGGGTCCGGCCCGGAGAACCCTGGCCTGGATAAGAAGACACTCCTTCAGGTCGCGGGCTGCAACGCCGGGAGGATCGAAGTCATGAACCTTGCGGAGAACGCCCTCGACAAAGGGCGGCTGCGTCCCCGACTGGGCGGCGATTTCCTCCACCGTCGCGACCAGGTAGCCGTTCATATCGAGGTTCCCCACGATCTGCTCCGCCACGGCCATCTCGCTTTCGTTCATCCGCGAAAGCTTGACCTGCCACATGAGGTGATCCGTCAGCGACGTCTGCGCGGTCAGGAAATTGTCCCAGGCTGGCCCTTCCTCACCGGAGCGGTCGTAGGTGACCCCGACGGATCCGTAGTCCTCAAGATAATTGTCCCAGTCAAACTCGGTCTTGCCGTCTCCCTCGCCGGTCAACTCCTCCGTGTGGTCCGCCAGCTTGATCTCTTCCCCTTCAACCGTCTTGAGATCATCCGATTCGGCCGGGGTTTCCGTCACGCTGTACTCTTCTCCGGTCAGCTCTTCCAGGAGGGGATTTTCCTGCATTTCCTGGTTGATCGCATCCACAAGCTCCAGGCGCGACACCTGCAGCAGCTTGATGGCCTGCTGAAGCTGGGGCGTCATGACCAGTTGCTGGGTCAACTTCAGGTTTTGTTTCAGTTCCAGAGCCATATCGATTGCCTGCGGCCCGCGGTACGGAGGAAAATCCCGTTCCTCCCCACAAACCGCCTGTTACAGGCTGAATCCTTCCCCGAGGTATATCTTCCGGGCGATCTCGCAGGAGGCGATGGTGTCGGGGTCCCCTTCCACCAGAACCATCCCTTCATTGACAATGTAAGCCCGATCGCAGACGGAAAGCGTCTCCCGGACATTGTGATCGGAAATGACCACCCCGATCCCTTTTGCTTTCAACTGGCCGATGATCTTCTGGATATCCGCAACGGCGAGGGGATCGATTCCCGCGAAGGGCTCGTCCAGAAGGATATATTTCGGGGATGTAACCAGGGCCCTCGTGATCTCAACCCGCCGCCGCTCGCCTCCGGAGAGGGAATAGGCCCGGTTGGACCGAAGCGGCGTCAGATCCAGCTCGTCCAGAAGATCCCGGAGTCGCTCCTCCCGTTCCCCCTGCTCCATCTCCAGGGTCTCCAGGATGGCCAGGATGTTCTCCTCCACCGTCAGTTTCCGGAAGACCGACGGCTCCTGGGGCAGATAGCTGATCCCCTTTCGGGCCCGGACATACATGGGCTGGCCCGTCAGTTCCTCCCCGTTGAGGAGAATCCGTCCTCCGTCGGGTCGGATGAGCCCGACGACCATGTAAAACGTCGTGGTCTTCCCCGCTCCGTTCGGTCCCAGCAGCCCGACGACCTCTCCGGGTTGAATCTCCAGGTGAATGCCGTCGACGACTCGCCGGCCGCTGTAGACCTTGACGAGTCCCTCCGCCGTCAGCCGCTCCATGTCACGGCTTCTTCTTTCCCGGCTGGGATTTTTCGGAGGGATAAATCGTCGCCATGACCCGCTTGGACTCCCCGGCTTCCACGAAGCCCCGCCCCTCGTCCAGAAGCACGATGACCCTGTCGCCGCGGATCGTGCTGCGGCCTTCTTTCAGGACCGCGTTCCCGGTCATCTCGATCTTCTGGGCATCCTGGAAATAGACGGCGAAGTCCCCCGTGACCGTCTTCGGCCCCTGTGTGATGATGACGTGTCCCTTCGCCTCCACCCGGTCCAGGTCTCCTCCGCCCATGTCGGGTCCCTTGGAGGCCTTCGGTCCGGCCTGATGGCCTTCCTTTTTATAGAAAAGCGATATGCTGTCGGCCCGGATGGCCTTGTCGCCCTGAACGGCCACGGCATGCCCGGAGAAAACCACCAGCTTCTTTTCATCGTAGGCATCCAGGCGGTCGGAGACGATCTGGATCGGCTCGCTGCGGCTCACCGGAACCTTTGCCTGTCCCCAGGCGACGCCGGCGGCCAGGCAGACCGCAACGAGGATCGTCGCGGCCATCCGAATCACGGAACTGTCAGCGTTTTTTGTCATGATTTCCCCCCGCCGCCCCCGCCGGCTTTGTTTCCGCCTCGACCCGGGAAGAGAGCTTCAGGTCCCGGCTGTCCAGCCGAAGGGTCAGGCCCACGCCCCGGATTTTCATCCGGTCGTTCTCCATGGTGACCGGAGACTGGGTGTAGATTTTCTTCTCCCCATGGACATACTGGAGACGGTCCGTCGTGAACCGGTCCCCCCGGTCGGAAAGGATCACCACGTTGCCCGTGATGTCCATGTCCTTCAGGTCCGTCTTGAGGCGGCCCTGGTCTCCCGTCAGGTTGAACGTCTGGCCGTCGGCCAGGATCAGCCGGATCTTCACCCTGTCAAAGAGGGCGATCTTCTCGTCGCGCATGTACCGGGCGCTGTCCGCCTTCACCTCCCATTTTTCTCCGGAGCTTCCCACGTCGGTGTACGTGACGTTCTGGACCTGGAGGTCCACGTTCTCCGCCATGATCTGCAAGGCCTGCTTCGGAACCGTCTCGCGGTTCTTGATGAGCCACCAGGCCCCGGCGGCGGCGAGAACCAGGAAAGCTCCCGAAAAAAGGAGCATCCTCTTCTTCCATTTTGACGTGAACAGTCCCTTCAGCATCCTACACGGTCGGTTCAAAACCCGAACAGAAGGTGGATATGGGGCGGCAATACCTGGGAAATTTTATATCACCGAAAGGCAGGCCCTGTAAAGCCGAAACAAATACCATCACATATCAACCAGTTGAGTAAATTCATATCGCCGGGCGATCTCATCCCAGAACCCGCGCCCACGGAGGATCAACTCGCACACCTCCCGCACGGCCCCCCGGCCTCCCGGCCGTCCGGACACGAAATCGACGGAGCGACGGACCACATCCTCCGCACTTGCCGGGGCGGCGGAGAATCCAACACGCCTCTGCAGGGGGATGTCGACCACGTCGTCCCCCATGAAGGCCACCTGGTCGGCCTGGAGGGCCCGCCGCTCGAGAATTCCCTCGAACGCGGCGACCTTGTCCCAGATCTGCTGGTGCACTTCCTCCACGCCCAGGTCCCGGGCCCGGTGCTCCACGACGGCCGATCGGCGCCCCGTCAGGAAGACGACGTCAATGCCGTACCGCTGGAGGAGCTTGATGCCGTGTCCGTCCCGGACGTCGAAATGCTTGATCTCCCGGCCGTTGTCATCCATGATGATCCGGCCGTCCGTCAGCACGCCATCGACGTCCAGGATCAGGAGTTTCACCTTCTCCAGCTTTTCCTTCCAGGGCATATCCTGAAGCTTATCCATTTGCGGTATCCATGCTCCTTTTCACGATACGATCGATCTCCCTGAGAACCGTAAGCAGGGATCGCAGGTCTTTCAGCGCCAGCGAATTCGGCCCGTCGCACAATGCACGGTCGGGATCGGGATGGACCTCCATGAAGATGCCGTCCAGGCCGGCTCCGGCGGCGGCACGGGCCAGGAAGGGAACCATCTCCCGCTGCCCCCCCGAGGCGGTTCCCAGCCCTCCCGGCAGCTGGACGCTGTGGGTGGCGTCAAAAATCACGGGATATCCCAGGGAGCGGATCACCGGCAGGGAGCGAAAATCCGCCACCAGGTTGTTGTACCCGAAACTGGCGCCCCGCTCCGTTACGAGAATCCTCCCGTTTCCCGCCGCCTTTAGCTTCTCCACGATATTGGACACGTCCCACGGCGCCAGGAACTGCCCTTTCTTGATGTTCACCACCCGCGCCTTCCTGGCGATTTCCATGACGAAATCCGTCTGCCGGCAGAGAAAGGCCGGGATCTGCACCACGTCCAGCACGGCCGCCGCCGCGTCGATCTCCTCGAACCGGTGGACGTCTGACAGGACGGGACAGCCGACGTCCCTCCGGACTTCCTCCAGAATGCGGAGGCCTTCCGACAGACCCGGTCCGCGGAAGGAATCACGGGCGCTCCGGTTCGCCTTGTCATAAGAGGCCTTGAAGATGAACGGGATGCCCAGCTCACCCGCCAGATCCCGGAGGAATCGGGCGATGTCCCTGGTCCTCCCTTCTTCTTCGATGACGCAGGGACCGGCAATCAGGACGAAAGGCGCCCCGCCGCCGAACCGGATTCCACTCACGTCCACAGGCTTCATGCCGTTATCTCTCCTTTATGCATCCGGGAGCGGCCCCGGATGAAGCTCCCTGTTCGAGGGACCTGCTATCCCTGCTTTTTTTCCAGCAGGCGGATGCGGATCTCCCGGGCCTTTCGGGCCGCCTGACTGAGATCCGGGTTGAGTTCCCAGGCCCTCTGGTAGGCCTTCAGGGCCTCTTCGAGGTTCCCTTTCCGTTCATGAACCGCTCCCAGGCCCATCCAGGCCCCGATTTCCCGGGGATCCTGCCGGACGGCTTTCCGATACGCATCGGCGGCGCCGTCCATGTCTCCCTTCAGGTACAGGGCATCGCCGAGGCCGGCATGGGACCGGCCCTTCCCGGGAAACCGGCGGATCATTTCCCGGTAGATTTTGGCCGCCTGATCGTAGCGCTTTTCCCGGAGATGTACGGCGGCCACCCTTGCCAGGACATCCCTGGAAGCTCCGGAGGCGGCCGCCTTGCCGTATGCAGCCTCGGCTTCCTTGTTTTTTCCCAGCTGCTGATAGGCCGTGGCCATTGCCAGATGCATTTCGGGATCCTTGACTCCGTTGCGGATGGCCTTTTCGTAATGCTCGACGGCCTTGCCGTACTGTTTCATCTCCGCGTACGCGGTCGCCGCGGAGGTATGCAGCGGCCCCTTCCGGGTGCTTTCCTTCAGGGCCGTCTCAAAATAGGATGCAGCCTCCCGGTACCGCTTTTCGCGGAGGGCCAGCTCTCCGAGCCTGGAGGCCGCACCGGAGTCCCCCGGACGGACTTTCAGGACCTTTTTCCAGGTATCGGTGGCCTCCCGGACCTGATTCGCCTTCTCGTAAGCAAGGGCCATGTTGGAGAGAACAACGGCGTTTTTCGGATCCAGGGCGAGGGCTTTCCGGTAGCTTTCGATCTCCTCCTTCCCCCGCCCCTTGCCGCCATAAGCCAGGCCCAGGTTCGCCCAGGCGGCTGCGCTCTTCGGATTCTGCTTCAGGTAGGCCTTGTACCAGTAGATTGCTTCATCGTGGTCTCCCGCCTTCAGCTTGGTCAAGGCCAGCGCCAGAATGGCATCCCGGTCCGCGGGCGCCCCGGTCAGAACCCGGCGGTACTGCTCCCCCGCCTTCCCCGACTTCTTCATCCGGTCATAGACTTCCCCCAGGCGAAACCGGACGGATGTGTTGTTCGGATCCAGCTGCAGCGCTGATTCATAATGCTTCGCCGCTTCATCGAATTTTTCCTGCATCTGGAGGGCAAGGGCAAGGGCCGCATGGGCGGGGGCGCTTTTCGGGTTCGTTGCAACGGCTCGTGTGCAAAGGCTCACGACCCGGTCGTAGGCGCTGCGGGACAGGTAGATCTTAACCAGGGCCGTCAGGGCCGCTTCATCGGCGGGCTTTGCCTTCAGGATCTCCTCGTAGGCCGCCGCGGCTTCATCGACCCGGCCGGCCTTCTCCTGCTCCGAGGCCAGCTCGTGCCGCACCTCCGTATCGGACGGAGTCAGGGCCAGGGCCTGTTGCAGGAAATGGATCTTCTCCTTCCTGTCTTCGGCCGCCCGGGCATACCGCAGGAAATCCTGCGCCGTCAGGGAGGCCCGGATATAGAATACGGCCGCTTCCCGCCCGTTGTACAGCACGGAAACCCGCGCCGGTTCGCCTGATCCGGCCTTCCCCGGCTCGGCCCGCTCCCCCGTCCGCCGGTCCACAAAGGAAAGGCCCTTGAACAGGACGCCCAGGGCCGTCTTTTCCTCGAATCCTTCGATCCGGACGTCAATGCCGCTTCCTGCCAGGGAATCGCTGGCGACCCCCCGGAGGATAAACTCGTCCCGATAGGTAACCTCCAGGGCATCACCGGGACGGATCGTGAAGAAAGACCCGTTCTTTTCTCCCTCCAGGCCATACACCCGGGGCGGCTGTCCCAGCAGGTAGAAGGAAAAAACACCCCCGAGCCGTTCGAGGGGCGATGCCGCACCGGTGCGGGAGAAAGCCAGGGAAAGTCCTCCGGCGGCCAGGATGCCCAGAACCAGAATTCCCGCCGTGATCAGGGCAATCCGCCGCCCCGAGAGGGGGGATCGGCTCCCTTGCTCTCTGCCCTGCCTTTTCATCGGTCATTTCCCCCGTGGGTGAAACCGGCTGTGCACATCCTTGAGACGTTCCCGGGTGACGTGCGTGTATATCTGCGTCGTCGATATGTCCGCATGCCCCAACATGAGCTGTACGGAACGGAGATCCGCCCCTCCCTCCAGGAGGTGGGTGGCGAAGGAATGGCGGAACGTGTGTGGATAAACCTTTTTCCGGATCCCCGCCCGTTCGGCGTACCGCCTGACCAGCTTCCACAATCCCTGGCGGGAAAGCCCCCTCCCCTGGCGGTTCAGGAAAAGCACGTCCGTATCCCCGCCCTTCAGCAGGCCCGGACGGACCTCTTCCACATAACGCCTCAGGACGGAGAGGGCGACGCGCCCGACCGGCACGACCCGTTCCTTCCCTCCCTTTCCGAATGTAACCAGGTATCCTACCTGCCAGTTGATGCTGCCCAGCGTCAGGGACGCCAGTTCGGAAACCCGGAGCCCCGAGGCGTAAAACATCTCCAGCATGGCGGTGTCCCGGACGGCCTCCGGCCTGTCCAGGCCCGGCTGGCGGAGAAGATTCTCCATCTCCTGCCGGGACACCGTATCGGGGAGGTGCATCCATACCTTCCCGTGGTGGATGTCCGCCAGGGGGTTTTCCTCCCGCACCCCTTCCCGCAGAAGAAAGCGGTAGAAGCCCCGGAGCGCAGCCAGGGCCCGGTTGGCGGAACGGGCCTTCAATCCCTCCTCCCGCAGACGGGTGAGAAAGGAGAGCATGTCGTCCGTCGTAACATCCGCCCACCCTTTCCTCCCCAGGGACCGCAGGAATGCGACATGGCGGTTCAGGTCGCGGCTGTACGCATCGAGGGTGTGAAGGGAAGCCCCCTTCTCGACCGACAGGAAGGTCATGTATCGGTCCACCCAGTTTTCCATGGCCCCCCTTCTAACGGAATTGCCCGGGGGACGCAAAAGCTTTTTTGGGCCAAAACGCCTCATTTCTGAATGCCTTAAACAGGTTGACAGCAACGGGAGGCCTATGGTAATCAGCCATGTCTCATCAGTTTGGACCCTATTTCCGCAGGTTTTCGGATCCCTGTCCGCGGAAACGGAAAAACACTCCCAAGGAGAACACTGTGACCCTGCGTGAGGTTAAAGAAATCCTGGATGCCGAAGTGCTTGTGGGACAGGAACAGTTGGACAAGGAAGTCAGGACGGCCTTCGGAGCGGACCTGATGAGCGACGTCCTGGCCTTTGCCAAGGCCGGGAGCCTCCTCCTGACGGGCCTGACGAATCCACAGGTGGTCAGGACTTCCGACGTGCTGGACATCGCCGCCATCATCCTCGTTCGAGGGAAAAAGCCATCGCCGGAGACCCTGACGCTGGCCGAGGAACTGAAAATTCCCATCCTGACGACCCAATTCATTCTCTTTGAAACGGCTGGCCGCCTGTATCAGAGGGGAATCGTCGGATGCATGGAAAGGGTTGACGAAGAACGTGTTCGCCCATGATGCAAGTCTGTACGAAAACAGGTTTCCCGTTGAGGGAGGCAATTTCGACAAGGCCGGACAGGTATCGAGCCAGATCAAAGCCATCCTGAAGAGGATGAAGCTCTCCAGCGAGATCATCCGCCGGGTGGCGCTGGTGTCCTACGAATCGGAAATCAATATCGTTTCATACGCACGGAAAGGACATATCCACATCCAGGTAAAGCCGGATTATGTGCTGATCGAAGCCATCGATGAGGGGGATGGGATCCCGGACATCGAGCTCGCCATGCAGCAGGGATGGTCGACGGCCAGCCAGCGGATCCGGGAGATGGGATTCGGCGCCGGCATGGGCCTCTGCAACATCAAGAACTTCTCCGACTTCTTCAGAATCTCCTCCGATGTGGGGAAAGGCACCCATCTGAAGATGGTGATCAAGATCGACAAGGTCTTCGACGGAATTTAAAGAAGGGCGGGATATCGTGGACTTGGCAACCATCGTAAAGGCGTTGGGCCTGAAGATCCGACATGGAGCCGATCTGCTGGACAGGAACGTGACGGGAGGATTCACGGGGGATTTGCTGAGCGACGTCATGGCCCACAGCAGTGAAGGAGATCTCTGGATCACCCGCCAGATCCACCAGAACATCATCGCTGTCGCCAGCCTCAAGGATCATGCCGGCATCGTTCTGGTACAGGGAAACGAACCGGCCGCAGACACCCTGGAGAAGGCCGCAAAGGAGAATGTGCCGATTCTCGTATCGGATCTGTCGGGCTTTGAAACGGCCGGCAAGATTTATGAAATCCTGAATGTACGGGGAGGATGATCCCCACCCCGACCATGGATCTCTCCATGGTCTTTTTTTTGCCGGAAGGTCGGGGATCCGGTCATGCTGAAGGTTTTCCGCTGCGACCTGCACGTTCACACCTGCCTGTCACCGTGCGCGGAGCTGGACATGTACCCCCGAAAGCTGGTCGAGCGCTGCCTGGCCGTCGGGCTGGACGCGGTGGCCATCTGCGATCACAACGCCTCGGAAAACATCGCCTGGGTCCGGCGGTGCGCCGAGGGCACCCCGCTCGCCGTGCTGGCGGGCATGGAGATCGCAAGCCGGGAGGAAGTGCACCTCCTGGCCCTCTTTGATATCGTGGAGGAGCTTCTCCCCCTCCAGGAATGGATCAGCCGCCACCTGCCCGGCCGGAACGACGAGCGGCGCTTCGGATGCCAGGCCATCGTCAACGACCGGGACGAGGTGGAAGGGTTTTGTGATCGCCTGCTCATCGGGGCCACGGAGCTTCCGCTCCAGGCCATCGTAGAGCGAATCCACGACCTGGGTGGACTGGCCGTGGCCTCCCACATCGACCGGGAAAGCTTCAGCATCCTGAGCCAACTCGGATTCATCGTGCCGGGTCCCCCCTTCGATGCACTGGAACTGTCGCCGGAAACGGGGATCCGGGGAGGGCGCATCCGATATCCGGAACTGGAGCAATTCTCCTTCATCACCTCCTCGGATGCCCATCATATCCGGGACATCGGGAGGGCCTGGACGGACGTGAGGATGCATGCCGTGACGGTGAAGGAACTGTCGATGGCCTTCCGGAAACGGCAAGGACGGACCATCGAGGAGTAGCCCGGATGCTGGAGCTCTCCCTGCACGTACTGGACATTGCGGAAAATTCCACCCGGGCGGAGGCAAAGCACATATTCATCACCATCCGGGAGAACCCTGAGCGGGACCGCCTGACGCTGGAGATCCGGGATGACGGGGTCGGAATGACGGAAGAGACCCTCGCAAAGGTGCTGGATCCGTTTTATACGACCAAGAAAGTCCGCCGTGTCGGCCTGGGGCTTCCCATGCTGGCGGAGGCCGCGGGAAAGACCGGAGGCGGACTGACAGTGGAATCGAGACCCGGCGAGGGCACGAACGTCCGGGTGACATTCGGGCTCGCGCACATTGACCGCCAACCCCTGGGCGACATTGCCGGAACCCTGGTGACCATTCTCACGGGTCACCCCGATATCGAACTGGTGTACCGCCATGAGCGGAACGGCAGGAGTTTTGTCCTGGATACCCGGGACATCCGGGAGGAAGTCGGGGATATCCCCCTCAACCATCCGGAGATCCTGGCCTGGATTCGCAGCCAGGTGGACGAAGGCTTAACGGAAATCAAAGCAGGGGCCTGACCCTGTTGACGGGAAGGAGGACAACACATTCATGAAACTCGGTAGCACAGAACTATTGAAGGAGTTTTCCGAGGAACAGATCGCAAAACTTGACGCGATCATCGAAAAGTACAAGGGCAAACCAGGGGGATTGATCCCCGTCCTGGAAGAGGCCCAGATGGTCCTGGAGTACCTGCCCATCGGCATCCAGAAACGGATCGCCGAAGGTATCAACCTGCCACTCAGCCGTGTGTACGGCGTCGTGACGTTCTACTCCTTCTTCACCATGACCCCCAAGGGCCGGCACACCGTTCGGGTATGCCTCGGCACCGCCTGCTATGTCCGCGGAGGGAAAGCCATCGCGGAAAACATTGAAAAGGTCCTGGGGGTGAAGGAGGGTGAGACGACCGCCGACCGGCGGTTCACCTACGAGTCCGTCCGCTGCCTCGGCGCCTGCGGTCTCGGACCGGTGGTCGTGGTGGACGATGAGGTCCACGGGCGCGTGAAGCCAGCCAAGGTGAAGGAACTGCTCAACCAGTATCAATAAACAAGACTCTTGCGAATGCGAGGTACGGCACAATGGCAAAGCTGAATATCGAAGATCTGAAGAAGATCAAGGAGCGCGTCCACGCCGAAACGGCCCTCCGGGACGGTGAACGCCGGGCGAAGATCACCGTGCACATGGGAACCTGCGGCATCGCCTCGGGAGCCCGGGACGTCATGGACGCCCTGATCAAATCCATCGAGGAAGCGGGGGTTACCGACGTGATCGTGACCACCTCCGGCTGCATGGGTCTCTGCAGCCGCGAACCCCTGGTGACGGTGGAGCTGATCGGCCAGGAACCCATCAAATACGAATACATGAACGCCAACAAGATGCGGCAGGTGTTCAAGAAGCACGTCCTGGAGGGAGAGATCCAGACGCCTTTCGTCCTCGCACGGGGCGCGGAAATCGTGAAGTAGCGGGACGGAATCTCTGACGTGATGAAGGAGGATGGAAACCCAATGAAAGTATTTCGTTCACATCTGTTGCTCTGCGGGGGAACGGGGTGTCACGCCTCGGGAAGCCTGATGGTCAAAAAGGCCCTGGTGGCCGAGCTGATGAAGCGCAATCTCGCCGACGAGATCAAGCTCGTTGAGACGGGCTGCAACGGATTCTGCGCCCAGGGCCCCATCATGGTGGTCTACCCCGAGGGTGTTATCTATATGATGATCAAGCCGGAGGACGTGCCGGAGCTGGTGGAAGAACACCTGGTGAAGGGGCGTATCCTGGAGCGCCTGCTGTACCGGGAACCGACCACGGAAGCGGTCATCCCGACCATGCAGGAAATTCCCTTCTTCGCCCTGCAGGAGCTGCGGGTTCTCCGCAACCGGGGCCTCATCGACCCGGAACGGATCGAGGAGTACATCGCCCGGGACGGTTACGCCGGCATGGCAAAGGCCCTGACCGAGATGTCCTCCGCGGACATCGTCCAGACGATGCTGGACTCGGGCCTCCGCGGCCGCGGCGGCGCCGGATTCCCCACGGGCCTGAAGTGGAAATTCTGCTCCACCTCCCCCGGCGACATCAAATACGTCCTCTGTAACGCCGACGAGGGCGATCCGGGGGCCTTCATGGACCGCAGCGTCCTGGAGGCGGACCCCCACGCGGTTCTCGAGGGCATGGTCATCGCGGCCAAGGCCATCGGAGCCCACCACGGATACATCTACTGCCGGGCCGAGTATCCCCTGGCCATCCACCGCCTGAACATCGCCATCAACCAGGCCCAGGACATGGGCCTCCTGGGAAAGGACATCCTGGGAACGGGCTTCGACTTCGACCTGGAGATCTACCAGGGCGCCGGCGCGTTCGTCTGCGGCGAAGAGACGGCGCTCATGACCTCCATCGAGGGCAAGCGGGGCATGCCCCGCCCGCGGCCGCCCTTCCCCGCCGTAGCGGGCCTCTGGCAGCGGCCGTCGGTCCTGAACAACGTGGAGACCTTCGCGAATGTCGCCCAGATCATCCTGAAGGGCGCCGCGTGGCACGCCGGCGTCGGCTCCGAGAAGAGCAAGGGGACCAAGGTCTTCGCGCTGACGGGCGACGTGAACAACGTGGGCCTCGTGGAAGTCCCCATGGGAACCCCACTGGGAACGATCGTCTACGACATCGGCGGCGGCATCCCCAAGAACAAGAAATTCAAGGCCGCACAGTTGGGCGGCCCCTCCGGCGGCTGCATCCCCGTCCAGCACCTGAACGCCCCGGTGGATTATGAAAAAGTGGCCGAACTGGGCGCCATCATGGGCTCCGGCGGCCTCATCGTCATGAACGAGGACAACTGCGCCGTCGACATGGCCCGGTTTTTCATGGATTTCTGCCAGGACGAATCCTGCGGAAAGTGCACCCCCTGCCGCGAGGGAACCAAGCGGATGCTGGAGATCCTCACGAACATCGCCCATGGCAAGGGCAAGGAGGGCGACATCGAGCTTCTGGAGGAGATGGCCGGTATCATCAAGGACGCCTCCCTCTGCGGCCTCGGCCAGACGGCGCCCAATCCGGTGCTCAGCACCATCCGCTACTTCCGCAATGAGTACGAGGAGCACATCCGGGACAAGCACTGCCGGGCCGCCGTCTGCTCGTCCCTTTTCAAGTCACCCTGCCAGAACACCTGCCCCATCGGGATGGACGTTCCGGCCTACATCGGCCTGATCCGGGCGGAGCGGTTCGAGGACGCCTACAAGGTGCTCCTGAAGACGAACCCCTTCCCATCTGTCTGCGGCCGGGTGTGCGACCACAAATGCCAGTCCAAGTGCCGCCGGGGAAAGATGGACGAGCCCATCGCCATCAAGTTCCTCAAGCGGTTCATCACCGACAGCGCCCCGCGGCCCGAGGTCAGCCCCGTTCCGGTCATCCGGAAGGAGAAGATCGCCGTGGTCGGCGCCGGTCCGGCGGGCCTCACGGCCGCCCGGGACCTGGCACTCCGGGGCTACGCCGTGACGGTCTTCGAGGAGCTTCCCGATCCGGGCGGCATGCTGCGCTGGGCCATTCCGTCCTACCGGCTGCCCCGGAACATCCTGGCCGGCGAGATCGACGACATCCGCCGGCTCGGCGTAGAGATCCGGTGCAATGTCCGGGTCGGAAAGGATCTCCCCTTCGACAAGCTGGGCAAGGACTTCGACTACGTCTACCTGGCCACGGGCGCCCACAAGAGCACGAAAATGGACGTCCCGGGGGAGGATCTCCAGGGCGTCTGGGGCGGCGTGGAATTCCTGCGGGCCTTCAACCTCGATGAAAACGCCTGGATGAAGGGCACCAGGACCCTCGGATCGAAGGTGGCCGTCATCGGCGGCGGCAACTCCGCCATCGACGCCGCCCGCTGCGCGAAGCGGATGGGTGCCGACGTGACCATCCTCTACCGGCGTGAGCGGAAGGAAATGCCCGCCGCGGAGGAGGAAGTCACAGCGGCCCTGGACGAGGACATCAAGATCGAGTTCCTCGCGGCGCCCCTGCGCGTAGAGGGGAAAGACGGCAAGGTCAGCGGCATCACCTGCGAGCGCATGAAGCTCGGTGACTTCGACCGGAGTGGCCGCAGGCGGCCCATCCCCATCCCCGGCTCCGAGTTCACCCTCTCCGTGGACGCCGTTGTGGCGGCCATCGGCCAGGTGCCCGACATGGCCTTCGTTCCCAAGGACAGCGGCATCGTCATCAACAAGTGGACCTGTTACGACCTGGCCAAGGGGAGCAAATCCCGGACGACGAGCCCGAAGTTCTACGCCGGGGGCGACGCGGTCACGGGTCCCGACACGGTGATCGGCGCCATCGCCGCAGGCCATCAGGCGGCGGCCGACATCGACGCCGACATCCGGACCGCAGCGGGCGAGCCAGCCTGGGAAGCGCCGGCGGAGGAGAAGATCGACGTTCCCCTCATCATCGACGAGGAGACCCAGGAGGCACCCCAGACGAAAATGCCGGAGCTCCACGGAGCCGGGCGGAACACGTCTTTCGCAGAGGTCGAACTCGGATTCACCCGGGAGCTGGCCATCGCGGAGGCCTGCCGCTGCCTGCGCTGCGACGCGGAAGTATAAGACTTCCGTCACCGGAGCCTATCGATAGAACATCACGGAGGACATGCATGTCACAAGTAACCCTGACCATAGACAACCAGAAAGTCAGCGTGGAGACGGGGACGACGATCCTGAACGCCGCGAAGCAGGCGGGCATCCGGATCCCCACCCTCTGCGCCTGGCAGGAAATCGGACACACCCCCGGCGCCTGCCGGGTCTGCATGGTGGAGGTGGAGGGCCAGCGGGGCCTCATCGCCTCCTGCGTATTCCCCGTCAGCGAGGGGATGGTCGTCCGGACGACGACCGACCGGGTCCGGACCGCCCGGCGCCTTGTCGTGGAACTGCTCCTGTCCAATCACCCCCAGGAATGCAATTTCTGCGTCCGCAACGGCAACTGCGAGCTCCAGAGGGTCGCCGAAATGGTGGGCGTCCGCTCGATGCGGTTCGACGTCCCAGAGTCCTTCCCGGAGAGCATGATCGACCGGTCCAGCCCGTCCATCGTCCGGGACAACCGCAAGTGCATCAACTGCCACCGCTGCATCACCGTCTGCGAATCCGTCCAGTCGGTGAGCGTCCTGACGCCGTCCTACAGGGGCAGCGACGTCCGGGTCACCCCGGCTTTCAACCTGCCCCTGATCGAGTCCACCTGTGTCGCCTGCGGCCAGTGCATCCTCGCCTGCCCCGTGGGAGCCCTTTATGAGAAGGACGACGTGGACGCCGTCTGGAAGGCCCTCCAGGATCCCGCGAAACACGTGATCGTCCAGGAGGCACCGGCCATCCGGGCCGCCCTCGGCGAGGAATTCAGCCTGCCCCCGGGATCCCTCGTGACGGGCAAAATGATCGCCGCGCTCCGGCGACTGGGCTTTGACAAGGTCTTCGATACGAATTTCACCGCCGACCTGACGATCATCGAGGAAGGAAACGAGCTCCTGAAACGGGTCAAGGAGGGCGGCACGCTGCCCATGATCACCTCCTGCAGCCCCGGGTGGATCAAGTTCTGTGAGCACTTCTACCCGGACCTGCTGGACCACTTGTCCACCTGCAAGTCGCCCCAGCAGATGTTCGGGGCCCTGGCAAAGACGTACTACGCCGAGCAGGCCGGCATCGACCCGAAGGATATCGTCGTCGTCTCCATCATGCCCTGCACGGCCAAGAAGTTCGAGGCCTCCCGGCCGGAGATGAACTCCAGCGGCTTCCGGGACGTGGACTACGTCCTCACGACCCGGGAGCTGGGACGGATGATCAAGGAGTCGGGCATCGACTTCCTCAACCTGCCGGACGAGGACTACGATGCCCCCATGGGCGAGTACACCGGTGCGGGAACGATCTTCGGCGCCACCGGCGGCGTCATGGAGGCGGCCCTCCGGACAGTCTATGCGGTGGTGACCGGCGGAAACCTGCCGAGCCTCGACATCACCCCGGTCCGCGGTCTGGATGGGGTCAAGGAGGCGGCCCTCACGGTCGGCCCCCTGGGCGAGGTGAAGGTGGCCGTCGCCCACGGCCTCAGCAATGCCCGGAAGCTGATGGACCTGATCCGGGAGGGAAAGGCGGACTACGCCTTCATCGAGATCATGTGCTGCCCCGGCGGCTGCATCGCCGGCGGCGGAGAGCCGATCCCGACGAACAACGAGATCCGCATCCTCCGCTCCTCGGCCCTCTACCGGGACGACAAGGACGTCCAGAAGCTCCGCCAATCCCATGAGAACCCGTCGATCACGAAGATCTACGAGGTCTTCCTGAAGGAGCCCCTGGGCCACAAGTCCCATGAGCTTCTGCACACGCACTACACGCAGCGGGGGACCGACGTGCCCCACCGGGCCTACGAAGGGTCGTGGGAGGATCCCCACCACCCGGCGGAAAACTGACCGGCCGGATTGTGGAAACAGCTTCCAGAAGGGGGACGGACTGCGGTCCGTCCCCTTTTCTTATGGTGCTTCGGTGTGACGCGGCGGGCCCTCTTTCCGCACACGGAAAAAGGAGAGCCCCAGGAGGAGCGCGCAGGCAGCCATGGCCCCCAGGGCGATCGGGCGGGTGAAGAAGATGGAGAAGTCACCGCCGGAGATGAGCAGCGACCGGCGCAGGTTGACCTCCAGCATGGGTCCCAGGACGAACGCAAGGATCAGCGGAGCCGCCTCGTAGCCTCCCCTTTTCAGGAAGAAGCCGGCAACGCCGAAGACCACCATGACGCCGATGTCGAAGACGCTGTTGTTGATGGAATAGGCGCCGACGACGCACAGCAGGAGGATCAGCGGATACAGGATCCGGTCGGGGATCCGGAGGACCTGAACCCACAGGGGGATGAGGGGCAGGTTCAGGACGAGCAGCATGGCATTACCGATGTACATGCTGCCCACGACGCCCCAGAAGATGTCCGGATGATCCCGGATCAGCAGGGGCCCCGGCTGGATGCCGTGAACCAGGAAGGCCCCGAACAGGACGGCCAGGACGACGTTCGGCGGGATGCCCAGGGTGAAGAGCGGGATGAAGGACGTGGAGGCGGCGGCATTGTTCGCTGCCTCGGGGGCCGCTACCCCCTCGATGGCACCCCGGCCGAACCGCTCCGGCTCCTTCGCGATCCGCCTTTCCATGCCGTAGGATACGAATGTGGAGAGAACGGGCCCCCCGCCGGGCAGAAGGCCCAGGAAGAACCCCGTCAGCGTTCCCCGGACAATGGCCCACCGGGCCTGCAGCCAGTCCTTCCGGCCCGGGAAAAGGCTCCGGATTTTCACCGTCAGGATCCTGCCGAAGGACGCCTGCTCCAGTCGCTTCAGGACCTCCGCGACGCCGAAGAGCCCCATGGCGAGCGGGGCCACCCCGATCCCCTCGAACAGGTTGATCACCCCGAAGGTCATCCGCTGCTCCGCCGTGATCGGATCCAGTCCGACACCGCTCAGGATGAGGCCGAGAACAGCCATGATCCCCGCCTTGAGCGGCGATCCCGGGGCCAGGTACGTGACGAACGTGAACCCCATGAGGATGATGGCGAAATATTCCGGCGGCCCGAACTTGAGCGCCACGGAAGACAGGGGCCCGGCGATCAGATGCAGGCCGACGATGCCAACGGTGCCGGCGATGAAGGACCCGAAGGCGGCGATTCCCAGGGCGGGACCCGCCCGGCCCTGGCGGGCCATCTGGTAGCCGTCCAGGCACGTCACGACGGAGGCCGTCTCACCGGGAACGTTCACCAGAATCGAGGTGGTCGAGCCGCCGTACATCACCCCGTAGTAGATCCCCGCGAGCATGATGATCGCCCCGGCCGGCGGCAGTTGGAAGGTCAGGGGCAGGAGGATGGAAATCGCCGCCACCGGTCCGAGACCGGGCAGTACGCCGACCAGCGTCCCCAGGAGGCAGCCGGCAAAGACCAGGACGAGGTGGTCGGGCTGGGTGGCGATGGAAAAGCCATAAAGGAGACCGTTCAGGATATCCAACGACGCAACCCCGCGGCTCCGCGATCAAAAGGAAAGAATTCCCCGGGGAAGGGGAACCTTCAGAACGTGGAGAAAAAGAATGTAACTCAGGATGACCGCCATCAGGGAGCCGAGGACGACGTTGCGGATCCTCATGCGCCCGAGGCCGAACAGGACGAGCATCAATCCCGTCGTCGCGGCCAGATAGCCCAGCCCCGGCAGCAGCCAGCAATACAGGGCCAGGGAGACAACGACCAGGACACCGGATCGTCGCGGAAGCCGCAGGGGCCCTTCCTCCGCCGACGCCCGGCCCCCCAGGCTCAGGAGCAGGAGAACGACGGCCAGCAGGCCCAGGCCGAGGCCCGACCAGAAGAGAAGAAAGCCCGGGCCGGGGTCGTCATACGTCCCGATTCCGAGCCTTGTTCCCGATACCGTGACGAAAACGGCCGCCGCCAGCCAGAGAGCGCCGCTGATCCGATCCCGGGTGATCCTGTTCACGCTGTCCAAACCGCCTCCCTGGTCCGGTCCGCCGGGTTTCTACTCCGGAGGCGTGGCCGCCTGCCGGATGAGGCCCGCCGCCCTCAGGTGCCGGTTGATGATCTTCCACTGAACCCGCAGGAACTGCTGGAACGCCGTCGAATCGTAATACACCGGAACCAGGTCGATCCGGTCGAGGGCCTGCAGGAAGTCCCTGTCCCGGACAGCCCGGGCAAATGCATCCTCCAGCTTCCCCGCAATTTCCGGCGGCAGATTCGCCGGTGCGACGACGGCATAGACCGCGTCGTTCGTGAAATCGTAGCCGGCTTCCTTCATCGTCGGCACCTGCGGAAATTTAGGCGACCGTTTTTCCCCCATCGTGACCAGCAGGCGGGCCTGGCCGGCCTTCACCGAAGGAATGAATTCGGAGGTGACGGAGGCGAAGTCGACGTGCCCGCCCAGGAGAGCCGTCAGTGCCTCGATGCTGCCCTTGTAGGGCACGTGCACCATGCGCACCTTCTCCCGGGCGGCAACCTCCTCCACCGCGGCATGGGTCGTGCTCCCCACGCCGGTAGTGGCATACTTCAGCCGGCCGGGGTTCTTCTTCGCATAGGCCATAAGGTCGGCCATGGATTTCCAGGGTGCGTCCTGTTTCACAACGATCCCCAGCTGCGGGGTGGTGAAGCCGAGGATGGGCCGGAAGCCCGTCAGCGGCTTGAAGGGCACCCGCTGCATCTGGGAGACCCGGATCAGAACTGAACTGGGCGTGGCGCAGAGGGTGTAGCCGTCCGCTTTCTGGGAAAGCAGGGCCGCCAGGGCCACGGTCCCCGTCCCTCCGGTCTTGTTCTCGACCACGACCGGCTTTCCCAGGACCTTCTCCGCCGCCCGGGCGAGAGCCCTTGCGCTCAGATCCATGGTCCCGCCGGGAGCAAAGCCGACCAGCAGGGTGACCGGTCGCTCGGGCCAGGCCGCCAGCGCCGGGCCGGTCACCGGAAATCCAATGGAAATGGCCGCCACAACGGCAACGGTCAGCAGAAACCGGATTCTACCGCTCATTCTGGATTCCTCCTCGATGATCATGTTCCGGCGGCCGCCAGACGAGGGCAGGCATTCCCCGGGACGCTCCGCGAAGGGAACGAAGCCTTCCGGTCACGCCGCCCGCCGGCTTCCCCGCCCCTCGCTCTCAGAGACCGGCGCAGAGATCCTCCGCGGCGGCGGCCCTGCAGAAAATTCCGTTGAGCGCCGCGATGTGGGAGGCATGGACATGCTCCGCGGGCACCTCGATGCCCCCGAAGGACAGATTTCTTGTGGCGCAGGCGTCGTGGGCCAGGCTGCAGGTGAAGCCCAGGTCGAAGGCCGCCCGCACGGTGGAATCGACGCACATGTGTGTCATCATTCCAGCAATGACCAGCTGCCTGGTTTCAAGCCGGCGCAGGTGCTCCAAGAGGGGGGTCTCCCGGAAGCTGTTGGGATAAAATTTCTGAAAGAGCGCCTCCCCCTCCCGCGGTCGGACGGACGCATGAACCTGCACGCCATCCGTGTCCGGCAGGAAAAATGAGGATCCCGGACGGACCGACACGTGCTGGATGTGGACCACCGGGAGATCCCGGCTCCGGAACGCCGCCAGCAGGAGCCCGGCTTTTTCCCCGGCCTCAACGCTCCCAGCCAGCTCCATCCTGCCGCCGGGAAAGTAGTCGTTCTGGATGTCGATCAACAGCAGGACTCTTTTCATTTGCACCCCCTTTTTGGTATAGTGGGCACCGCTTCGTCCTGAATCTCCAGGAAATTTCCGGTTTCCCTCTCTTACGGGGGAACTGCATACCACGAATCACGGTTCCTGTCTCCATCAACAGAAGATCATCCAACACAGCCTGGAAAGGAGGCTTTATGGCACAGGGCAGCAAGGAACAGCGCAGGAAGAAGGTCATCGACGTCCTGAACAAGGCGCGCTCCATGGAACTGATGGCCATCCACCAGTACATGAACCAGCACTACAACCTGGACGACATGGACTACGGGGAGCTGGCGGCGAAGATCAAGCTGATCGCCATCGACGAGATGCGCCACGCCGAGATGTTCGCCGAGCGCATCAAGGAGCTGGGCGGGGAGCCGACGACGGACCTCGCCGCGAAGGTTCAGAAGGGCCAGAAGGTGGAGGCCGTGTTCCCCTTCAACGCCACCCTCGAGGACGACACCATCGATGCCTACAACCAGTTCATCCTGGTATGCCGGGAGAGTGGGGACAGCATCAGCATGAAGCTCTTCGAGACCATCAACGACGAGGAGCAGGCCCACTTCAACTACTTCGACAACGTGAGCGACCATCTGAAGAAGCTCGGCGCCGCCTACCTCGCCCAGATCGCCGGGACGCCGGCCGACACGGGCCCCCCGTCCAAGGGCTTCGTAACCGGACCTGCCGCGTAATGCGGCGAATGGAGGCGAACGGAGCGCCCCTGCCGGCAGCGGCCGGGGCGCCCGCTTTGCCGCCGGGCACGGTGGCTCTCTCAGGCCGGAATGACCATCTGCGACTGGGAAACCAGGGCCAGCAGGCTGCCCTCGGGGTCCCGGACCTCCGTCTGCCAGAGCACGAGGGTCCTTCCCTTGTGGATGAGCCGGCTCGTAGCCGTCACCTTCGTCCCGATCTTCGCGGCCCGGACGAAGTTTGTCTTGGATTCCACCGTCGAGGTCCGCGTCCCGGGGGGAAGGTTCAGGAAGGCCCCGACGCCGCCCAGGGTATCCGCCAGGGCCATGATGGATCCACCGTGGAGAATGCCGCCGTAGGTGCACAGGCGCTCCTCGACGGTCAGGGAGCCGACCACTTCCTCCGGGGAGGCTTTCTCGATCCGGATGCCGAGATGCCCCGGCAGAAACGTCGCCAGGGCCTGCTCAATTTGTTCCTCCATCGTCATCTTCTTCTGATCCCTTTCCACAGTTTTGGCGCCGCACCGCCCGAATCCGGATCCGGGTGGTGCTCATTCCCCGGCTCCTAACGATTCTGGCCCCGCCCCTGGCCGCGGCCCTTCCCGGGCCCCCGGTCGCCGTCATCGAAGTCCCGGGGATCGTCATCACCGCGGTCTTTCCACTTCCCTTTTCCCTTAACCTTCTCCTTCTTTCCCGGTCCTTTCCCGCCCGGACCGGCCGGCCTCCCCGTCAGCGCCAGATCGCCCCGCTTGAGGGCATGAAACTCAGCCGACCCGGGCTTGATGCCCATTTCCTTGGCAATGACGCCCCAGCCTTTCCCCTTGTGGCGTCGGTATGTCGTGAGGACCGCATCCGGTGCCCGGCCCGTCATTCGCCCGATCTCAAAGCACATGAAGGCATCGGCCGGATTGTCCACGGACCTGATGATCGCATGGACCCTCGGCACGGGCACACCGAACTGGGCGCTCACCCGGGCGCTGAAACCGTCCATGTCGGCCCTGGCCTGGACGTTCAGATCGCGGAGAAAAACATTCAGGTCCGCATGGGCGATGGCCGAGAAACCGACGACAAGGAAAGAAACCAGTACCATCAACAAAACCCTTCTCTTCACGACGACACCTCCTGATCTGATTCTGATTGCGCAGGGCGACCCTTCCGGTCTCCCCCGCCCTTACGTCCTGTTCCTTCAACATCAGTCATACAGAGCCTCTGTGATCCGGCCCTTCCAATAAACCTGCCGCCCTTCCGGAAGCAGCCAGGCCACCTCCCCGCGAATGGGCACACGCATCCCCCCCAGGGTTCCGTATTCCTGCCAGCGGCCTTCCCAGGGCGTGGGCACTTCCCGGTCGCCGACGCTGCGCGGACGGTCCGGGGCATAAACGCTCCGGATCAGGCCGTCGTCGCCGAAGCGGAAGACAAGGGAAACCCTGACCCCGGACGCATCCAGGGTCGCCCTCGCACTCGATGCGTCGATGGCCGTCCATGAGACGCCCTGGGAAGGAAGGAGAGCGGTCGGAAACCAGGCTGCCTCGGCCAGATAGCGTTGCAGGGCTCCAACAGCGAGGCCAGGCGTACCTTCCGCGGCAACCAGCGGCACCAGAGCCAGGATGCTTGCGTGCATGAATCCGCGGCCTGCGGCGAAGGCATCCCGAACCCGGATGTCGATTCCCGGAACCATGGCCATGCGGGCGTCCCACACGAAGACAGCCGGGTTCACACCCACGGTCTGTTCGGCACGGAAGGGAACCCATCCGTTTGATTCCGGCCGGACGAGGAATTCACCCTCCTGCTGCAGCCGCGCACGGCGTACCAGAGGCCTTCCTTCCGCCAGGACGGCCCGGAAATAGCGCTGCACGGGCGCGGGCAGGCCTTCGAGTTCGGACGGGTTGAAGACAGCCGGTGTTCCGGCAGGTGAGACAGCGGCCTGCACAACCAGGTCCGTTGTCCTCGCCTGCCATCGCATATCGGCGATCACAAGGACGGCGGCAAGGACGGCGGCAAGAACGACTGCAAACACCGCCAGGATGATCCATACCATACGCATGGTTGTATCTCCCGCAAGCCACCGGACGGCTCGCCGTCCCCAAGCCCGTTATCCCTCGTCGAGCACCCGGCGGACCGCCTCGGAGAGGGTCTGGAGCGAAAACGGTTTCTGGACGAAGTGAACGCCCTGGTCCAGGATTCCATGGTGAGCGATGACGTCGGCGGGATAGCCCGACATGAACAGGCATTTCAGGCCGGGGTGCATCGAGACCAGCCGCCCGGCCAGGTCCTTCCCGTTCATCCCCGGCATCACCACGTCGGTCAGAAGCAGGTGTATGGCATCCCGCTGCTCTTCGACCGCCCGGATCGCCAGGTCCGGCGTCCCGGCCGTCACGACCCGGTATCCCAGGGACTCGAGAAGGCTGCGGGTCAGTTCAAGAACCGCCTTGTCGTCCTCCGCGAGGAGAATCGTCTCCTCCCCCCGCGGCGTCTGCTTCTCTTCCCTCCGTCCGGGTTCCGGCTTCGCTTCGGCTGCGAAGCGGGGCAGGTAGATCCGGAAGGTTGCCCCCCTGCCCGGCTCGCTGTAGGCGTGGACGAATCCATTGTTCTGCCGGACGATACCGAAGACCGTCGCCAGGCCCAGTCCCGTGCCTTTCCCGACATCCTTGGTTGTGAAGAACGGTTCGAAGACATGCTCCAGGGTCTCTCGGTCCATGCCGCACCCGGTGTCACTGACCGACAAGAGGACATGGTCCCCGGGTGAAAAATCGCTGTGGCGGCCGACAAACCCTTCGTCCACCTCCACGTTGTGCGTCTCGATGGTCACCCTTCCCGCCCCGGAGATGGCATCCCGGGCGTTGATCAACAGGTTGGCCATGATCTGATCGACCTGGGAGGCGTCGATCTTTACATTCCAGAGACCGTGGCCCGGGATCCAGACCAGCTCGATGTCTTCGCGGATCAGCCGCTGGAGCATCTTCAGCATGCCGCCGACGATGTCGTTCAGGTTCAGGACCTTCGGGCTCGTCACCTGCCGGCGGGCGAAGGCCAGGAGCTGGCCCGTAAGGTCCGCCGACCGTTTGGCCGCCTTGAGGATCTCCTCCAGGTTCTTGTGCAGCCTGGTTCCCGGATCGGTCTGGAGGAGCGCCATCTCCGAGTAACCCATGATCGCGGCGAGGATGTTGTTGAAGTCGTGGGCCACCCCGCCGGCCAGCCGTCCCACCGACTCCATTTTCTGGGCCTGCAGAAGCTGCATCTGCAGCCGGTCCCGCTCTTCCTCCGCCCGCCTGCGCTCCGTGAGATCGTGGACGATCACCGTGGAGACGACGGGTCTTCCGTCCTCATACAGGAAGCTGTTGTGAATCAGGACCCAGAACTCCCGTCCGTTCTTGCCCCGGATCTTGTATTCCACCGAATCGGAGATGGGATTTCCCGCCATGACGTCGGCCATCCGTTTCAGGAAGGTTTCGAGGGACTCCTCCGTCAGGATGTTCAGCGGATCCAGGGCCAGGAACTCTTCCCGCGTGTAGCCCGTGTACTGGCACATGACGTCGTTGACGCTGATGAACCGCCGCGAGCGGAAATCGACCTGGTAGATCCCGGCGGGGGCATGATCGACCAGGAGCCTATACTTTTCCTCGCCCTGCCGAAGTCGCTCTTCCGCGTTCTTTCTCTCCGTGATGTCCCGCAGGTAGGCGAGAAACGCCTTTTCCCCCTGGTAGACCACATCGATGACACTGATGTCGACGTGCACCAGGGTCCCGTCCGGCCGGACGATCCGGAGCTCGTAGCTCGACGGAGCCGGCTCCCCGGCCCGGCGCCTCCGCGTATAGTCGGCGAGCCGTTCCCGGTCGTCGGGGTGGACGAAGGCCCCCAGGGTCTTGCCGAGGAGATCCTCCATCCGGCGGCCGATGGTCCGGAGGAAGACCTGGTTGATGAAGACGTAGCGACCGCCCTGGGTGATGACGATGCCGTCGTTGGACCGCTCGAAGGCGCTCCGGAACAGCTCCTCGCTCTCCCTGAGCGCCTCCTCGGCACGCCGCCGCTCGGCAATTTCCCGCTCCAGCCTCTGAACGAGCGCCTGCAGGTCCGCCGGCTCCGAATCTCCGGTCGACGGAACGTCCCGGGGAGAGCCATCAGCGGCCGGCGGCCTCAACGTGTCCGAATCGTCTCCCATCGTCCCCTCCTCTACTCCTCGCTTCCTCACCCGTAACGACCGTCATCATCCCGGGGAGGGTTCTTTTCTCACTTTCGCGGAAGATAAATATAGGTGAGGAGGTCATCCTCCGGCGTCTTGGCCGGATTGTTGGCGTATTCCTCCCACATGGGCATGTAGCGGTCCCAGTCGTCGGACCCCGCCATCAGGCCCCTCGCCGTCATGAACCGGGTGATGCAGTCGTAGGTTGCCGCCAGGCCGCCGTACGAGCCGCGATGCGTGAAGCGGTAGGCGCTGCCTCCGGCAAGCTCTCCCGTGTACGCGGAACCGCCCCGGATGGGCTCTCCGGGAGTCTTGAGGATGGGAACGGCGACGATGAACTTCGTCCGCTCCGGACCGCATTCCGTGTAGAGGGCCCGCGGCGCACCCCAGGCGGAGAGTCCGTTTTTCTTCACGAATGCGAAGAGCTTCGCGAATGCCTTGTCCACGGCCCGGGCGACGGCATCCGGATCGGAGGCGCTCTCCCCGGCCACCTGTGCCGCCGGGGTCGGAAACACATCGACACGGGAGAATTCCAGGTCGTCGAATTCCGTCATGAGGCATCCCTTTTCGATCGAACGGTCAAGCCCGGGAAGCGCAGGGCCGGATCTCAAGGGTTGAACCGGGTGAACACACGGCCGGCCCGGATTTTCCCGCCCTCGTCGAGCTCGTAGAAATCGGCGCAGGAAAAGTCCAGCGTTTCTCCTTTCCGGTAAGGCTTCCCGAAGAAAAGGCCGTCCTCCAGGAAGTCCAGACGGATCTGTACCTGAAGATAAACCGTCCCGTCGCCGAACACAACCTTTTCCGGCGTGCCCAGGTTTTCCCGAAAGGAGACGTGGTCCCGCGTCCAGTAGGCGATCATTTCTTCCCTGCCCTCCAGGCGCTTTTCCGACGCCTCCCAGACGCAGTCGTCGCGGACGAACCGAAACACCGTCTCCCAGTCCCGTTCGTTGAAGGCCTTGAAAAATTTCTCGATATCGGCCACCGACCCGATTGCGGGCTTCTTCATGAATCCTCCCTCCCGTCTGTTTTCAGAATGCGCTGTTTCAGGGGCGCCACCAGCCAGTCGACGGAATCCTCCCTCTCCAGTTCCCAGATCCGTTCAATGATGGAGCGGACTTCATCCCGGCTCGCCAGGTGGGTCATGCACTCCTCCACCTTTTCCTCGATCTCCCGGTCCGTCAGCGGATCATGGGGATCCCCGCGGGGGAATTCGCGGCTGAGGCGGATCGTCTCCCCGCTTTTCAGCGTCACCTCTATCCGGCAGGGCGAGCCGTCGGGATAGGTCCGGGTCATGTGGACGTCTTCCACCACGGCGATCTTCGGAATCAGGCGGGCCACGGCCTCTTCTTTTCCGAGGAAGCCATCATTGAAATACTCATATTCGACGGTCTTCTTCACGAGTGCCACCGCTACGCAATAGGGAAGCGAGTGGGTCCGGCCGGCCCGGCTCACGGGCCGATAGGCGGCATCGCCGTCCGCCTCCTCGATCGCCTTTTTGTATGTTTGGATCAGAACGCGGTCGATCGCCTCCGGATCGTCGATCCGTCCGGCGATTTCAACGGCCGCGTCGATGGGTGTCTGGCAGAAAACCAGCGCCGGCCAGCGCTTGAAGACGATGGATTCCAGGTCGGGCGGAGGATCCACGATGGAGCCGGCATGGGGAAGGAAGCGGTTGATCCCCGCCTCGCCCTCATAGATGTTTCTCGGCCCCTCGAAGCCGGCGTAGGCCATCTTGACGGCATGGAGCGCACGCATGGCGCAGGATGCATAGGTACAGTGCTTCCAGTCCGTGACCTCCCCCTTTGCCGCCTGGTCGATGTCCAGTCCCAGCATGCCGGCGATGCGCTGCGCCTCCGTCAATCCGGGGACGGACAGGCCCATGGCACATCCGATGGTCAGGGAAAGATAAAGGAGCGCCGGGGTGTCATGATCGTAGCCGTTTTCCTCGGGGTGATAATAATCCGTGAAGGCGCACGACAGGAGATAGGCGACATGCATCAGGGACAGGACGTCCTTGCCGCTCTTCTTCAGCCAGTCCGCCATGGAGAGGACGAGAGACACGTTGTCCGACGGGTGGCAGCCCCCCATTCCGTTCGGAGGGAGATACGTATTGACCAGGTCGCTGCGGCGCCCCAGGATCGTGTTCATGAAAACGGCGTTCGAGGTGTTCGCCTTGCGGTGGAGCCCCCAGACGGCCAGCCCTTTTTCCGTCGGGGTCAGGGAGGTCATCGCGTCGAATTTGCCGAGCATGTCGACGTCCTTGAGGGACAGGCAGATTCCCGCATAGGAATCGAGGATGTTTCGCTTGAGGACATGGACCGTCCGTTCGTCCATTTCTGAAAAAACGGTCTGTGCGACCAATGCGGCAAGCTTCTCTTCCAGCATGCTTCCTCCTCGCTTTTTTGCCGGCGACTCTACCTCACCCGCTGCTTCGGGAACATACCTGATTCACGTTTAGATGGAGCAGGTACCCCGCGATCCGGAGCCGTATCGTTCAGTCCCTGTGGCCAAAAAGCACCTTTCCCGCCCCGGCCAGGAACGGCTGCCGGCGAAGCGCGGCGAACCCTTGCGACAGCAGCCACACACAGATGAAGAGGACGGGAAACTTCACCAGCGAAGTCCCGGGCAGATCGAGGCGGGCCCATCCGGCGACGAGCAGGAGCAGGAACAGGTAATGCACGATGTAGATCTCGAAGGTGTCCACGCCGCTATGGATCAGATAGTTCAGGATGCGCCCCTTCCGGAACGACCTCTCGACGCCCCGGAGCAGCCCGATCATGAAGAGGGCGCCCGCCAGTTGGAAGGGCAAGCCGGAGAGGAGAAAATATCCCCGGCCGTAGACGTGAAACACCTCCAGCTGCCGGGTGGTTTCATACCAATACGGAAGCAGGAGAACCGAAGCGAGAATGAAAATCGGGAGTGTACACCCCGCCAGGAGCTCGACCCGGTCCGGACGGGCCCCCAGCCAGACGCCGGTCATGAAGAAGGCGCTCCACCCGAAAAACAGTTTCCCGTAGTGCCACTCAAAGGTCGGCTCGGAGATGCCGACTGCCCAGAGGGCATATTCCGAAACCCCGTAGAATCCCAGGGACAGGACGACGGAAACCGCAAGAGCACAATTCAGGCCGCGTCCATGGAGACGCCGGTGCAGGAGCGGATAGAGGAGGAAAAACTGAAAGAGGATAAAAACGAAATAGAGGTGAACGAAGCCGGTCAGGAAGGAAAACAGCGCGCTTCCCGAGAACAGGGGCCAGCCCATGAACACCCCGGCAAAGACCAGGTAAATCGCATTCCAGACGAAAAACGGCGCCAGGACCGTGGCGGCCTTGTGCCGGAGATACGCGCCATACCGGACCGGATCCGGGGAGCGATCGAACTCGATCCGGAGCAGAAAGCCGGAAATGATGAAAAACAGGGGCACCGCAAAACGCGAGGAACAGAGAAAGGCCATTTCCCACGGCTGTGCCGCTTCCCCGCCGTGGAAGAGAAAGGTGTCCAGCACGTGGCTGAGAACGACCAGCAGCATGCAGCCGGTTCTGGCAATTTCAATCCACTCGATCTCTCTCTTCATGCATCTCTCCGGTGACGCCGGATCTCCGGTTTTCCATGAACCACCCGCCGGGAAAACCTCGATGGCGCGGCATCGGCTCCCCTCCCGTGAATCATCCGGCACGGGCGGTCGTCAGGAGCCTCCGCCGGGATCCCGTTCCAGCGCCGCGATCTGCCGGTCATGGAAGGAGGCCAGTGTGAGCATCGCCAGGCTCGCGCCGATCAGCGCGAGGAACATGTCCGACTGGGTGTCCCAGGGGTCGCCCTGGGTCCCCAGGAACTCCTCCGCACCCTGCCCCAGGGCCAGCGCCGCCCACCACTCGATCAGCTCATAGACGGCGCTGAACGCCAGGGCCACACAGACCGACAGGAACGCCGTCATCCCTTTTCCCCTCACGAACCGGCCCCGGAGCAGGACCTCCCGCACCAGGAGCGCGGGAACGAATCCCTGCATGAAATGGCCGAGCTTGTCGTAGGGGTTTCTGCTCAGGTGGAGGAGATCCTGGAACCAGGCCCCCAGGGGAACCCGCGCATAGGTGTATGCACCGCCCAGGATCAGGACCAGCGCATGGGCACAGATCAGAAAGAAAAGCAGGGGCGTCAGGGGAAAGCGGCGGTGCGTCGCGAGCAGAATCGGCGCCGCCATCAGGACAGGGGCGACTTCCATGAGCCAGGTGGCGCGGTCATAGGGATTAAGCCCGGAGACAATCAGCGCGGCAAAGACGAGAAGACCGGCGGCAACACGCAGTTTCAGATCGCTCATGGGTTCCTTTTCCTCTCATCAAGACGTTTTCATCCCGGATGACTCCACCCCGCCCGGGAATCCTCTGCGACGCCGTCCTCCGTCCGTCCTTATTCATCCTCCCGGAAGACCCGGCGGCAAATCGTCTTCGTCTCCTCCAGCCAGGCCCGCCTCTCATCGAGGGTGCTCGTGACCACGACCCGGAACGTTCTCCGATGGAAATCCCGGACGCCGCAGAGGTCGAAGATGCAGCGCATCCACAGGGCCTCCAGGGGATCGCCAAAGACGGCCAGCTCCCGTTCCTCGACCGTATTCGACGTGTTGAATACGATCGCGGCTTTCGCCTTGAGCAGTCCAACGGGAACTCCCTCGCCGCTGTCCCCTTCCTCGAACCGGTAGGCCACGCCGGGGCGGACGATCCGGTCGACCCATCCTTTCAGAATCGCCGGCGGCTGTCCCCACCAGTTGGGATGGACGATGACGATTCCGTCGGCGGACCCGAGCTCGTCGCAGTGCCGCCGAACCGGCTCCGGAAGGACCGCCGTCGCGGGGATCTCCTCGGCGGACAGCAGGGGATCGAAGCCCTCCGCGCACAGATCGTGGAAGACAACGGAATGGCCGCCTTCCTCCAGCGCCTCCCGGGCCGCGGCCGCAACGGCATGATTGAAACTCCCCGGATCGGGATGACCCAGGACAAGCAGAATGTTCATATCTCTCCCTGAAGGTGACAAGCCGGCATATCCGCGCATCCGTTTGCGTTGTCGGCGTTGCAGGCCGGAACAACGGGCGGGAAGCCCCGGCAGCCGGAGCCGCCGCGTCGTTCGGGGCGCCTGGCACGGACAGATCTGATTGCCCCGAACGGCCCGGCAACAGTAGCGGGGTGTGCGAGGTGCGTCAAGTCCGATTCGTCCCGCATTGCGTTGCCTTGCAATGCTCCCGTCCATACCCACGATACCCCGGAAGGCAGTCCCGGGGGGCGTATGCGCCCGGGAGTGCCTGGGTCCTGCCTAAAGGGGATACACACTCTGTAAAAGCACATTAAGCATTGTTTCCATTGCGTTTCTGCCCTATGCCTCTCCCGCTTTCCACCCGCTGTCCCCGTTTCACCGACAGTCAGACCTCTGCATGATCCGCGGTACGGACACCTGCCGGGGATGAACCTCTCGCATGAACGAAGGAGGATTGTGATGATGGAACACACGTTCCAGGCAACGAAACAATGGCACAAGTCACTGCCATCACGGATGTTCTTTCTGATCTGCTGCTTATTTCTCCTGTTTCCCGGCGGCCTTTGGGCACAGGAGGCGTCGGAGGTGGAGCGTCTGAAGGACCAGATCGAGATCCTGAAGCAAAAGAATGCCGAACAGATCCAGCTTCTGGAGCAGCGGCTGAAGGCCCTGGAAGAAAATACGGCCAAGGCCCGGCAGGAAGTCGAGACGGTCAGGGAGAAGCTGACCGGCACGGAGGAGCAGCTTGCGAAAACCCGGGAAGACGTGAAGAAAGTCGACAGCAAACCCCTCCCCGATTCTCTCACCAAAGGATTCGAGTTTCACGGATACCTGCGGTCCGGCGCCGGGGTCAGCGGCAACGGCAGCGCGCAGGCCGCCTTTCAGGCACCCGGCGCGGGAGGCAAATATCGTCTCGGCAACGAAACGGACACCTACGGCGAGATCCTTCTTGTCAACAACTTCAATCCCGGGCAGAAATCACCGTTCTTCAAGGTCAATCTCCGCCTCGCCTATTCCACGGACTGGAACCACGGCGGAGACACGGCCAGGGACACCATCAACGTCCGTGAATCCTACATTGAAATGGGGGGATTCGATTTCGCGAAGACCATGTCCTTCTGGGCGGGTCAACGGTTCTATCGCCGCATGGACATTCACATGATCGACTTCTGGCTGCTCGACATGAGCGGCTACGGCGGCGGCATCGAAGGAATCCCCACGGGGCTCGGCAACAGCAGGCTGGCCGTGGCCTACTTCGGCGGAACCGCCGACAATTACCAGTTTTCCACGGACAGCCGGGTGAACAAGCACACCCTGGACATCCGCCTGTACGACATCGACGTTCCCTTCGGAAAGGGAACGATCCTGTTCGCCCCTTCCACCGTATACGGAACGACCTACCAGGATACGAACGGCAATACGTTTGCCTGCCCGAGCACCTCCGGATTTATGGCGGGCCTGTTCCATGAAGCGGTCGCCGGAGGCGGCAGCACCAACCGGGCCACCGTCATGTACGGCAGGGGAACGGGTTCGGATTTCAGCCCCGTGCTGCGGAGCCCCACGGCCACCCTCGGTGACGCCTGGCAGTTCCGCGCCACGGAAAGTCCGGTGATCAGGATCAACGACCGGCTGTCCCTGCAGGGTGCTCTCGTTTTCCAGGCGAAGGACACGGGTGATCCTTCGGCGTCGCGCACCTACTGGTACTCAGCCGGCGTTCGTCCGATCTACAGCTTCAGCAAGCACTTCGCCCTGGCCCTGGAAGCCGGTGTAGACTGGGTGGACAACAGGATCGAGGATTACAGCGACGCCCTGTTCAAGGTAACCCTGGCACCGGAGCTTCGCATCGACACGGACTTCTTTGCACGGCCCGTTCTTCGCGTCTTTGCAACCTATGCCGCCTGGGGCAGCGGACTCAAGGATCGCGTGGGAGGAACCACGTACCTGGGAGAGACCTCCGGTTTCACGGCAGGCGTCCAGGGCGAGGTGTGGTGGTAAGAAGAAAACAGGCAATCAGGAAACAGGCCCGATTGATGTTGCTGTGCAAAAAAGATCCGGCCTGTTTCTTTTTTTATTTCCGGTCCAGCTCCTTTCGGACGGCGAGACCGATCTTATCCATAACATAGGGCTTCCGGACGAACTCACTCGCGCCGATCTCCAGGGCCTCCCGGACCCTTCCCGTTTCCGAAAAGCCGCTGACAATGACCGCTCTCTGTCCGGGATGGATCTTCAGGATCCGGCGATAGGTCTCGAGCCCGTCGATTCCCGGATCCATAATCATGTCGAGAATGACCAGGTCCGGCTTCATTCCGCCCACCCGGGAAACCGCCTCTTCCCCGCTGGAAACGGTCTCCACGCGGTACCCGAGCCTGGTCAGCATGCTGGCGGCCAGCTCACGCTGCTCCTTCACGTCATCGACCACCAGGATGGATTCTCCCCGTCCCAGGGAGCTGTTCAGCAGGTGCGGTTCGACCGCCTCCACCGGCTCTTCCCGGGTCACCGGGAAATAGAGGGTGAACGTGGTTCCGGCGCCCTCCTCGCTCTGCACGTCGATGTAGCCGTCGTGATCCTTCACGGTTCCCCAGACGACGGCCAGTCCCAGGCCCGTTCCGCTCCGGCCCATGACCTTCTTCGTGTAGAACGGCTCGAAGATCTTGCCCATGTCGCGGGCGGCGATGCCCCGGCCGGAATCGGTAACGGTCAGAACGGCGTACTCTCCCTCCCGCATCTCGTCATATCCGTGGACCGGCTGGTCGAGGTATCGGTTTTCCGTCCGGATCGTGACGACTCCCAGCCCGGAGATGGCCTCCATGGCGTTCGACACCAGGTTCATCACCGTCTTGCCCAGGTGAACGGGGGAGCCCTTGATATTCAGCAGCCCCTCTGCGAGTTCGGTACGGACCTTGACGTCCGGATGGTAGGACGCCAGCTTCTCGTATTCCGGCGACCGGAGATAGTCCTCGACCACCCGGTTCAGGGCAACCACCTCCGAGACGGCAACCCCCCTCCTGGCCAGCGTCAGCAGGTCCTGGATGATGGCCGCTCCCTTGATGCCCGACTGCAGGATGTTCTCGGCATGCCGCCTCATCTGGCTGCCCTCGGGGAGCTTTTCCGCCAGCAGCTCCGAGTACCCGACCAGCACGCCCAGGACATTGTTCAGGTCATGGGCCACGCCGCCCGCCAGCGTTCCCAGGGCCTCCATCTTCTCGACGCGGGCGAGGCGCTCCTCCATCTGCCTGCGCTCCGTGATGTCCATGACAAAGTTCAGGGAAGCCGGGGCATCGTCCCAGACGATCCGCCGGGAATGGATCTCCAGCCACTTCTCCCGGCCGTCCGCGGTCACGATCCGGAACGGATAGTCCGTTTCCACCACCTCGCCGCGCATCCTTAGCAGGTGGCGGTCGACCACCATGTCATGGTCTTCCGGATGGATGAAACTACCGAACGGTCGCGAGATGATCGTCTCGATCGGGTAGCCCATGATCTGGGACAGGGCCGGGTTGGCCAGACGGGTGACTTCATCCTGGATGATCATGATCCCTTCCCCGGCGCTCTCGAACAGCAGACGGTGCTTCTCCTCGCTTTCCCGAAGGGCCTCCTCCATCGCCCGGCGCTCCGTCGTATCCCGGGAAATTCCCAGGAAGCCGGCCGGGGCGCCCTGTCCGTCCCGGAGCATCGTGATCACCGTTTCGGCCCAGAACGTGGATCCGTCCTTCCGGCAGAGCTCCAGCTCCACCGTCACCGTTATCTCTTCCCCGGGATCGGCAATCCGTTCGGGGGTGAGGTGCCTCTCGATCAGCCCATAGACAGCCTGAAGCGATCCCGGGGTCACGCGCCGCTCCAGGGGCATGCTTATCAACTCGTCCGCGGTATAGCCCTGTTTCCACTCCACCGACGAGGATATCCAGGTGAGCTTCAGGTTCATGTCCACGAGCCAGACAGTGTCCTGCATGTTTTCCGTGATCAGCCGGAACCGCTCCTCCGTCGCCCGCAGGGCCTCCTCGGTACGCCGCTGGTCGGTGACGTCGCGGACATTCATTACGAAGCCCGAGATGGCGGGATCGTCCAGGAGATTGATCCCGACACCCTCCATGACCCGTACGGCGCCGCTCCTGTCACGGATGCGGAAGCGGTTGGGAATGGCAACTCCCCTCGTCTGCAGGGCCGTCGCGTAATCCTCCATGGCCCGGGGCAGATCCTCCGGGACAAACAGGTCGTACGTGCTCGTCCCGAGCAGTTCCTCCGGCCGGTATCCGGCGATGCGCTCGACGGAGGGCGTCACGTAGGTGATGATGCCCCGTTCATCCGTGATGAACAGGATGTCGGATGCGTTTTCGGTGATCGCCCGGAAATACTCCTCGCTCCGGCGGAGCGTTTCCTGGGCTCGCCGATTCTCGGTTACGTCCCTGGAAACGCCGTGGATCCCGATCAGGACGCCCTGCTCGTCACGAAACCCGCTCATGACCGTCTCCATCCAGCGGGTCGTGCCGTCCTTGCAGCGGTATTCCAGGACAAGGGTCGCCGTCCTGTCGGGATCTCCCTGACCCTGCTCCTCGAGGGCAAGCTCCCGGACCATGGCCTCCAGTCCGCGAGCCAGGGAGTCCTGGGTGAACTGCTCCTCGATGGACTGACCCATGCGCTCTTCCGGGGTGAATCCCAGCACTTTCTCGATGGAGGGGGTGACGTAAACGGTTCGCAGGTTCATGTCGGCGATCCATACGATGTCCGTCATCTTCTCCGTGATGAGCTTGAACCTGCGCTCGCTTTCCCGGAGGGCCTCCTCGGCCCGCCGGCGGCCGGTGACGTCGTGGATCGTGCAGATCATGCCGTCGTACCGGCCGTCCATGACTTGGGGAACCAGGCTCCCGGACTGGCAGGTCGTTCTGCCGGCGGGGGTGACAACCGGAATGCCGTCGAAGGAAACGGACTGGAGGGTGTCCCGGGCTCTCAGATAAAGCGGCCGGAAATAAGTCAGGGTTTCTTCCGGAAAATCATTGAGGATCAGTACGCCCCGAATCCGCTCCTTCGGGATGTCGGCGATTGCCGCTATGGGATCGTTGACGAAGACGATCCTGTCGTCCCGGTCCGTCACCAGGATGCCTTCATCGATGCGATCCAGCAGGTGCCGATAAAAGGCGGCGGGATCGTCTGTCCGGTCTTCCGTGGCGGGAGGTCCGGCCTGCACGTTTCTCATGTCGGACAGTCTTTTCCTCAGGAGCGAAAGCTCCTCGAGAAGCTCTTCCCATGTCCGGTCCTGATCCCTCAAGTCCTGTCCTCCCGATCCTGTTTCCGGTCCAGTTCGCCGCGGATCGCGGAGCCGATCTTTTCAAGGATATAGGGCTTTCGGACGAACGGCCCCCCTCCCAGCTCCTGAACTTCCCGGACCCGGTCGGACTCGGAAAACCCGCTGACGATGACGGCTTTTTGCTTCGGGCGGATTTCTATGATTTTCTGATAGGTTTCCAGGCCGTCCATCCCGGGGTCCATGATCATGTCCAGGACGACCAGGTCGAACGGCTTTTTCCCGAGGATCTCCAACGCCTCCTCGCCGCTGGAAGCCGCCTCGACCCGGTAGCCGAGCCGCTTCAGCATGCTCGTCGCCACTTCCCGCTGGTCCCGCATGTCGTCGACAACCAGGATGGCTTCGCCGCGCCCCATGTAAGCGGCCATGTCGATCCTTCCGGCGCTGCTCAAGGCAGGTTCTTCCCTTGTCACCGGGAAATAGAGCGAAAACGTGCTCCCATTCCCCTCCTCGCTCTGGACGTCGATGTAACCGTTGTGGTCCTTCACCGTTCCCCAGACCACGGTCAGTCCAAGCCCGGTGCCGCTCCTCCCCATCATTTTCTTGGTGTAGAAGGGATCGAAGATCTTCCCGATGTCCTGGGCGGAGATGCCCTTCCCGCTGTCGGATACCGTGAGGACGACGTAGTCCCCTTCGTTGACGTCGTCGTACCCCCGGATCGGCCGGTCCAGGTACCGGTTCTCCGTCCGGATCGTCACCTCCCCTTCGTCGGTGATGGACTCTGCTGCGTTTGAGACCAGGTTCATCACCGTCTTGCCCAGGTGCACGGGGGACCCCTTGATGTTCAGGAGCTGGTTTTCTGACTCCAGCTCAGCCCGGAATGTGACATCCGGATGGTTCCCCTTCAGCTTCTCGAATTCCGGCGTCCGGAGATAATCGGACGTCACCCGGCTCAGGTTGACCACTTCCGATACGGCTACCCCTCTCCTGGCCAGGGTCAGCAGGTCCTGGATGATGGCGGCTCCCCGTATGCTCGACTGCAGGATGTTGTCGGCGTATCGTCTCGCATCCGAGCCCGGGGACAGCTTTTCCGCCAGCAGCTCCGAGTAGCCTGTCAGGACACCCAGGACGTTGTTGAGGTCGTGGGCCACACCGCCGGCCAGCCGGCCGAGCATCTCCATCTTCTCCGCCCGATTCAGGCGCTCCTCCATCCGCCTTCGCTCCGTGTTGTCCCGGATGCACTCGATGGCGGCGGTGATCTGTCCCCGGGAGTCGCGAAGAACGGAGGCTGTGGCCGACAGGTGCCGGTCTCCGGGCGGCAGATTCGGCGTGTAGGCCTCGCCGAAGAGGATCTCCCCCACCCTGTGAACGGCCGTGTACTGCCGCTCCATCTCCCGGTCCGGGTGGAGCGCGAGGTCGATCAGGATGGGTCTCCGGTAGCCGTAGAACGGGAGGGCGTACTCGTAATCGCCCCTGCCGATCATCTCCTCCGCCTTTACGCCCGTCATGTTCTCGATCGCGCGGTTCCAGGCGATGACCCTGCCCTCCCGGTCGACAACCAGGGTCGCGTCGGGCAGGAATTCGATGATGTCCCGGAGTTGCCGGCGGCTCTCCTGCAGCTCTTCCATGGCCCGCATCTGCTCCGTGACGTCCTGGACCGCCACGATCGCCATCGGGGTGCTTTTTTCCGAGGGAAGCGGGGCGGCGATCAGGATGGAATCGCGAAATTCCCCGTCCTTGCGCCGGAGCCTCGTCCTGGTCATGGCCAGGCCCCGCTCCGACAGGCCTGCATACAGCTCCCGCCCGATGCGCCGGAACTCCTCCTCCGATTCATACATCATGCGGGGCGTATGACCGATGATCTCGTCTTCCGAATACCCCCAGCCGTCGTAGAGTGCCTGGTTGACGCTCTGGAAGACATAGTTCTTCATGATGCAGAGGGTGACGGGGGTGGTCCGGAAAATGCCGCCTAAGATCTCTTCCCGGCGGTGCAGCTCTTCCTCCGCCCGTTTGCGCTCGGTGATGTCCACCGCCAGCCCGTCGATGTGGACGATGCGGCCCCCATCGTCCCGGACGACCCTCGAATGCAGGGACAGCCAGACGGGGGTCCCGTCTTTCCGGCGGTGCAGCACCTCGTAATACGGGAGAAGATCCCCGGCCTCCATGATCCGCAGGATCTCCGCCCGGTCCTCCGGATTCATGAAGATCTGCGTAGAGATATCCGTGATGCTTTCGATCAGGTCTTCGGGGGAATCGTACCCGTAGATCCGGGCCAGCGCCGGGTTCGCCGACAAGAAGCGGCCTTCCGGGGTCGACTGGTAAACACCCACCAGGGCGTTCTCGAAGAGGCTCCGGTACTTCTCCTCCCGGTCCCGCAGGGCATCCTGCGTCCTTCTCATCTCTTCTATGTTTCGCGTAACGGAGAGGATATGCGGGATTCCATTCAACATCAGGATCGACGCGGACATCAGACCCGCTATGGTTGTGCCGTCTTTCATCCGGAACCGGGCCTCCAGGTTGGTGACCCGCCCGTTTCTCTTCAACTCCTCGACCAGCCTGCGCCGGTCGGCTGGATCGGCCCAGATGTCCAGGTCCACGGAGGTTCTCCCGATGACCTCCTCCCTGGAAAAGCCCGTCAACGCCTGGAACCCGTCATTGACATCGACGTACATCCCGTCATCCATCCGGTTGATGTTGATGGAGTCCGGGCTCGTGAGAAAGGCTTTGCGGAAGCGCTCCTCGCTTTCCCGGAGCGCCGATTCCACCTGCCTGCGCTCCGTGACGTCGCGCATGATGCTCAGGATGTATTCCTGGTGCTGCAGCCGGATCCGTCCCACCGACAGGCTGACCCGCCGCAGCTCTCCCGTCTTGTGACGGACGTCCATCTCATAATCCTGCAATTGCCCCTGTTCGGTTATCCTCTCGACCAGTTCTCGCCGCTGCTCCGGACGGACGAATATTCCCAGGTCATCTGATTTCCGGCCGAGGGACTCCTTCCGGCTGTAGCCGGTGATGGTCTCCCAGGCGTCGTTCAGATCGATGATCCAGCCGTCGCTCTCCCGGCTGATCACGACGGCGTCCGGACTGGCGAGAAAGGCGGTGGCAAAGCGCTCTTCCGCGTGGCTCAGGGCCTCCTCCGCCTGCCGGAGCTCCGTGATGTCGCCGGCCGTGCAGATCATGCCGTCGAAGCGGCCGTCCGTCAGAACCGGCACGATCTTGCCGGAAAGCAGCATCACGCCGTCCGGGGTCTGAACGGGTGTGGACTCATAGACGACACGGCGGAGCGTTTCCTTCGCCGTCCGGTAGAGGGACTGGAGCTCTCTCCATCGGTCCGGGACCCGGTCCGAAAGGACGTCGATCCCGGTCAATCGCTCCTTCGGAATGCCCGTGATCGTTGCCACAAGGCTGTTGGCAAACAGAATCCGGTCCTGCCGGTCGGCCACCCAGATCCCTTCGTCGATGCTCTCCAGGAGATATTCATGGAAGGCGGAGAGACCGGCACCTCCCCCCGCGTCCCCGGGACGGTCTTCACCCGGGCGGTCCGGCCCGGCGAGCCGCCTGCGGAGGGCCGCCAGTTCTTCGATGAGCTCTTCCCGGGTTTTCCCTTCGTCGTTCAAGGCGTGCCTCCTGCCGGCCGCGGCCTGCCGCGAAGCGGCGGCATAGCGGCGATCCGTGCCCCGATCTGTCCGATGATCCTCTCCGCGGCAGCGCCATCCGCCCCGAGGGCGCCGACGAGGAACCTGCCGATCCGGCGGACATGCACGTTCCCATACAGGGGATCGACCGCCGCCAGCGAATCGGGGGTTCCCCCGCCCCGCCCCCGGAGGCCGCGGCCCTCCGCCGCGAGGTGGGATCGATACAGGGCGAGGACTTTCCCGGCACCCTCCCCGTCCGCCTCCAGGACGACAAAAACCCGGATCCGCTTCCCCTCCTCCAGGGCCTCCGCCAGGAGTCCCCGCCGGAAGAAGGCGTAGCCGAGGAGGCTCCGGGCGTAATACCGCTCGCTCCCCGGCACGACGGCGGGGATGCGCAGCATCTCCACCTCCGGGGGCCGCCCCTCCGGGTCCGGCAGCCTCTGCCCGATCGCCCGTCCGCACGCCAGGAAGTCGCTTCGCGGCAGGCTGGTGGCTCCCGTGACCTGGAGCCGCACAAAGTACCGGTCCTGGTAGAACATCAACTGGGACGGCAGGATGAAGCCCTCCGCACCGACGTCGATGCGCTCCTCCCTCCCGCGGCGGTAGTTGCTGTAAATACCGAAGGCGTCCAGGCGGGATCCCATCCGGTAGACATCGGCGACGAGCCAGACGTCCGGGTCCGACGCGCTCACGTAGGTGGCGGTGGCGAGCAGGTCGAACCCGTAGGGCATGAAAAGCTCCGCCTCGCCGTCGATATGCTCGAACAGGGTGTCCCGGACAAAGAGGCCGGCCGGCTCCTTCATCGTCCAGCCCGCGGCGAACCCCGGCTGGGGAAGCACGCCCCGCAGGGCGCAGTCGTCAGGCCCCGCCGAAGGGACGGCTGCCGCCGGGAACAGCAGAGCGATCCCGATTACGACGGCGTATACGAATCGCAAACGGATCACCGCCGTTCCCTCCTTTTTGAAAATCGGGTCCCGGCGCGGACGGGTGCCCCTAACCCAGGAGCTTCCCGGCCCGCTCCATCTTCGCCCGGATGTCGAGGCCGTGGATGCACTTCGCCGTGCATGTCCGGCAGTCCAGGCATACCGAGGCAGACGAAGAAACGGGGAGTTGACGGTAGGTTTCGCGCGCGAGGCCCTCTTCCCGGTAAGCCTCCGCGTACATGAGGCTGCGGTTGATCGTGCCGATCTGTACGCCGAAGGGGCATCCGGCCTCGCAGGCGCCGCAGAAGCGGCAGTACACGGAATCGATGGAGGCCCGGTAATGATCGAGGATGTAGCGGTCCAGGGGCCCGAATTTCATCCCCATCACGGCGATGTCCTCCCGAAGCTCCGCCATGTCCCGCATTCCAGGGATGATCGCGGCGACATGGCGGTTCCTGAGGACCCACTTCAGGGCGGCCTGGTAGGGACTGATCGGCCCCGGGGGGTTGGTCCGGTATCCCCCGGCCAGGGACTTCATGGCGACGATCCCGACACCGGCCCCGGCGGCCCGTGCCAGGGCCTTCGTCGTCGCGGCGTCGCTCTCGAAGTTGTACTTCACCAGGGCTACGTCGAAAAACCGGTCCCGGTCGTCGACCAGCGCATGGAGGACCTCGGCCTCGTTGCTGTGGGAGGTCACTCCGAAAAAGCGTACCTTCCCCTGCTGCCGGAGCTTAAGGAGGGCCTCCCGGATGTCCGCGCTGAAGATCCGGTCCTGCCTCCCGGAGATGCTGTGGAGCTGGATCACGTCGATGCGGTCCGTCTCCAGCATCCTGAGGCTGGTCTCCACGTCGCGGATGACCTGCTTTCCCGACCGCCCGGTCGTCTTCGTCGCGACATAGACCCTGTTCCGACGGCCCTTCAGGGCCCTCCCGACGATCTCCTCGTTCCGGCCGCCCATGTAGACCCTGGCCGTGTCCACGTAATTGACGCCATGGTCGAAGGCCGTCTCCAGCACCTCCGCCTCCGGCGTCAGCATCGCTCCGAAACTGATGACGGTAATGTTCAGCCCCGTGCGGCCCAGGGTTCGGTACACGGGTCCGGGAAACGGCGAGGACCCGGGCGACGCGCTCCGGGCGGCCTCCGCGATGCCCTCCCAGCCCAGGAGGGCGGTGCCGGCCCCCGCCGCGCTGATCTGCAGAAATTCCCTCCGGTTCAGTTTGCCCATCGCTCAGCCTCCTTTCCCATGGAAAGAGGGGTCACAAGGGAGAGGGAGGTTCCATGGCGTTTCGACATTATCACGTTTTCATACTGGTTGAAACGGCTCCGCTGCTTTTCCCGTCGTGCTGGAGTCAGGTCTTGAAATGCCCCCTACATCCGATCAGCGTGTCAGGCTTGGCAGTCCCGGCCAAGTCTCGTTATTGACCGGTTTCGGATATCCCGGATCGGTCCTGTCCGCTTTGATATCGAAACGAACATACTCGCCATCTTTAAAGAAATAGGATTTCCCATTTCTCCAGTTTGCAGCGGCGTCGATGCCGTCCATCCATGGGACTCCCGGCCAGGTCTCTCCGTTGATCGGCTTTGGATAACCGGGATCAACCCGGTCGGCCTTGATGTCGTAGCGGACATACTGGTTGCCCCTGAAAAAATATGCCTTGCCGTTACCCCAGTTCACGGCGGCGTCTATGCCGTCCATCCACGGCACCCCCGGCCAGGTCTCTCCGTTGATCGGTTTTGGATAACCGGGATCAACCCGGTCGGCTTTGATGTCGTAGCGGACATACTGGTTGCCCCTGAAAAAATACGCCTTGCCGTTGCCCCAGTTCACGGCGGCGTCTATGCCGTCCGTCCACGGCACCCCCGGCCAGGTCTCTCCGTTGATCGGCTTCGGATAACCGGGATCAACCCGGTCGGCCTTGATGTCATAGCGGACATACCGGTTGCCCCTGAAAAAATACGCCTTGCCGTTATCCCATTCCACAGCGGCATCAATGGCCTTGCCGGTCTCCAAACGTTGTGCCGAAGCGGTCGGAATGAACGTGAGACTCAACATCAAAAGGACAATGCACAACCTCTTCAAAAAAGACACTCCCATCACAACCTCCCTTTCCTGATCCAATAACCTTTTCTGACCCCTTGCTTCACGTTACCGGACAACCATCAGTTTGCCCTCGATGTCGCCGACAAAGATCGGCAGCTCCGATGTCGAGCCGTCGGAGGATCGGGTCCGGATCAATTCCGCATCCCCGTCACGAATGTGCCAAAGGCCGTTCACCTTCTCCGCCCTCAGCTTTTTCGCATCGATCCCGGCCAGCCGGCCTTTGAAAAAGTCCTCCTTCAGCATGGAAGCGACGGATTCCCGGAAGTCCGCCACCGGCCGCCCGTAGGCCCGGGCGTAATCCTCCGCCTTGACCTCCATCGCCTGCAGGATCGCCCTGGCGTCCTTCTTCCGGAAAAGACCATGGAGCCGGACGGCATATTCCAGGACCTCCCGCTCGCCGAACCGGGACGGCCCGGATGCCAGGAGATGGCTGCTGAAGTCCAGGCTCGTGTTGAACGTTTTCGTCACGACCTTCGGCGTCCGTCCCGACAGGTCGGCGTCGGCCAGCATGACGTGGAACAGGTTTCCCCGGTCGCCGGTGGAGACGACGTCTCCCATGGCCAGCCCGGAGGCGCCCAGGGAGAAGCTCGCCGGGGCCTTCGGATCCTTCTTGCGCAGCTCGGCCCGGATCTCGTTTCGGCCGGTCAGCCAGACGTTCACGGCGGCGGTGCCGGTGACGGGTCCCCCCTTGAAGTCGCTGACCGTGAAACCGTTGATCGTCAGCCGGCCGCCGACATTTTCACCCTGCCACATGACCTGATAGATCCTGTTCCCCTGTCCCTTTGCCGCGGCCTTCCCTCCCCCGGCCGCGGCGGCCTCTTCAGAACCGGAACACAGGACGGCAAATGCAAGCAGAAGAGCACCGATGGAATGCTTCATTGGATTCACCTCGAAGAAAGGGGCCAGCCCCGGTTTTGCGCCTACTTTGCTTTTTCCGCGGGAGCCGGGGGCGTTGCCGGGGCCGGGACCGCCGCAGGAGCCGCCACCTTGTCGTCCCCGCGTTTCTCCTCTGCCGCTTTCGCTTTTTCCACCGCCGCGCCCCCTTCCTTTTCCGGCTTTGCCTTCCCGGCCGTCAAACCCGCGATCTGCTCTTCCTGGGCCTTGATCCTGGCAGCCAGGTCCGTGATCTGCTGCTTGACGGTTGTGATATTCCCCTCCGCCTTGATCCGGTCTCCCTCCAGGTCGACTTTCTTCAGTTTCAGTTTTGTCGTCGCCTTGATGTTCTCTTCCTTCTTGCCCAGGCCCGCCGCGTCAACGGCCGCCATTTTCACGATGTCGTAATCAAGGTTTGCATCTTTCAGGCCGATTGCCACGAGGTCCTCTTCATAGTCGGCCTGCTTTTTCTGCTTTGCCGCCAACTCGGTTTTCATCTTCGCCAGTTTCAGCTTTTCATCGGCGACCCGGACCGCAAACTCCGCCTTGGGAAAATCCCCGCGCTTGTCCCCCGGGACCTTGGCCACGAGATTCGGATCCACGTTCGAGGTTATGGATGTGACCGTCGTGGAGACGGAGCTCGAAATGTCGCTCATCGTTGCGCATCCGGAGATTGCAATGGCCATGGAAAGCAAGAAAAAGATGACGGCTGATCGTTTCATTATCTGCCTCCTTTCGTGTCTGAAGTTGCATGGGGCGTTCGCTGAACGGAAACCCTGTACACCTCGCGGAGAGATTCGTTCCTGAACGTTGAATCGCAAAGAGGGCTCTATCAATTCTTTTGTCGAATCCACGCTGGATGGAAATGAAAAACGAACCGAAGTCGAAATCCCTCTCGTTCCTGTATGCCATTCCCTTCTTCCAGGATCAGGGGGCCTGCCACCCCATGACGGGAACCGTGCTGATGCTGTTCTTCGGGCTGCCCGAGATGACCCGGTCGCTGTAGGACACGTAGACCAGGACGTTGCGTTTCCGATCGTAGAAGCGGACGACCTGCAGCGACTTGAAGACGAGGCTGCGCTGCTCGTCGAAGACGCGCTCGCCGTCCTTGATCTCGCCCGTAAACCGGATGGGACCCACCTGGCGGCAGGCGATGCTGGCATCGCTCGTGTCCTCCGCCACGCCCAGGGCTCCCTTGACGCCCCCGGTCTGGGCCCGGGCAATGTGGCAGGCCACGCCCTGGATCTTGGGATCGTCGAATCCGTCCACCACGATCTTGTCGTTGGGACCGATCCACCGGAACTGGGTGCTCACCGAGCCGGTGGTTCCGCGGTCCGGGCGGCCGACAATCCACCACCCCACCAGAACGATTACAAGCAGGACTGCAATGCCGATCACCACCAGGTACTTCTTCATACCCCATCCCCTTTACTCGTCTTTTTTCTCACAAACCGGATCTGGCACCTGCCGTGTCCCTTCGCGATGGTCTCGCCCAGCTCCAGCTCGCAGCCGAAGGATTCGGCGATGCCCCGGTCTCCCTGCATGGCGATGTCGCAGAGCTTCTCGATCCGCTCGTCCGCGGCGCCGTACGATTGCCAGGCCGCCACCAGCGGACAGTGGTGGAAGTCGATCTCCAGCCGGTCGTCCGTGCAGTACAGGATCTTCATCTCGAAGACCATCCTCGCCGGCAGCGTAAAGAGCGTTTTCTTCAGTCCCTTCAGGCTCCTGGTGCCCGCCCTGTCAACGAGCTGTCCGCCCTGGAAACACCCGCACCGCAGGATGGCCGCCCTCGCGAAGCCTTCCGTGTCGATGCCGCGCTTTTCCGCTTCATCCAGGAGGAGATACAGCCAGGCGGCCCGGTGCTCCAGCGTCGACCGCACGCCCTGGATCAGCTTCCCCTTGTGTTTCGGCTCGTTCCCGATGTTCGACATCCGCCGGTCTCCTGTTCTGATTGCGGCTCCCTGCTTCCGTGCCGCTACGGAGCGGCGCCCGCGGCCTCCAGGTCCTTGAAAACGGCCTTCAGCGCCGGCGCAATCGCCGCGTCTTTCTTCCTTACCTCTTCCCAGTCGATCACCTGGCGGGCCATCTTCTCGACGACCGGGATCATCTTCCGGTTGGCCGGGTCGGCCAGGATGAAGCGGGTTACGAGGGCCCGGTAGAAGGTGGCGAGCGACACGTCCCTCCTGACCGTCACGCCGTCCGGCACCCGCCGGATCGACGGGACGGCGGCAAGCAGCCTTTCTTCGGAGAGGACAAAGCGCTCCTCCGGCAGCGGCCCGTTGAGGACGATCCGGTCCAGGACCAAAAACGGCCGCACCGCGTTCACATCGGCCTTGAAAAACTCGATCCGGCCGTAAGGGCTCCCGCTTCTCGATGGCGTCACGTACGCCAGGAATCGTCCCCCCCGCCGGGTCTTCCCCTCGACGACGAATCGGTCTCCTTCCGCTTTCGCGATCCCGATGCCCTGATCCGCCCCGGCCATGACGGAGCGGAGGTCGATCACCACGTCGTCGGCCCTCGCCTCTCCCGGCTTCCCCTTGCCGTCTTCCGGCTCATGCACCCCGAACACCAGCTTCAGGCTCTCCTCGGCGGAATCCATCCGGAGGAGGAATTGCGGTGCCGCCTTGCCCAGGAGGACCTCCGAAGCAACCGGGTCGTAAAACAGGTAGGAGTTCCCCGCGCCGACCAGGATCGGCATCCCGTCGCGGGGATCCAGGACAGTCAGGCTGTGCCGGTTGGGCTGCCTTCCCGCAACCAGGAACCGCAGTTGGATGCCCTCGAAGTCGAGGGTGCCCCGGACCTCGAAGGTCGAGATTTTCTTGTCCTCCAGGGTGATGCGCGGCGCCAGCCGGACCAGCTCCTCGACGGACGCTCCCCCGAACACCGGACTCCAGCCTGCCGCCAGGAGCCCCGCCACCATCCACGCAATGAATATCTTTTTCATGCTCCCCCCTGAAAACAGACCGGATGCATTGGGACCGTGCACCATCGATCCGGCCTATCCGCCCGGCCGCCGCTTCTTCTCTTCCTCCTCCTGCAGCACGCGCCGCAGGACCTTGCCGATCAGCGACTTGGGCAGCGAATCGCGAAATTCGACGTACCGGGGCACCTTGTATGCCGTCAGGCTCTCCCGGCAGAAGACCTTCAACTCTTCCTCGGTGCACGTCCCGTCCGGCCTCAAGACGACCCAGGCCTTGACGGCCTCCCCCTGCTCGGGGTCCCGGACGCCGGCCACACCCACTTCGAGCACCGCCGGGTGGCGGGCGATGACCTCCTCCACCTCCCCGGGGAAGACCTGGTGGCCGCTGGGCTTGATCAACTCCTTCTTGCGCGAGGTGATGAACAGGTAGCCGTCTCCGTCCAGGTGGCCGACGTCGCCGGTGTACAGCCATCCATCGCGCAGCATATCCGCGGTGGCCTCCGGATTGTTCCAGTAGCCCTGCATCAGCTGCGGCGACCGGATGACGATCTCGCCGGTTTCCCCGGTCGGCATCTCCTGCTCGGCGGTGAGGATGTCGACGATCTTCACCTCCACGTCCGGGGTGGGCAGGCCGACGGCCCCTTCCTTCCACGTTCCCAGGATCGGCCCCATGGCGATGATGCCCGACTCCGTCAGGCCGTAGGCCTCGACGAGCTTTCCGCCGGTCAGCGCCTCCCAGCTCCTCTTCGTCTCCGGCAGGAGCGGCGCGGCGGCGGCCACGCACATCTTCATGGACCGGAAATCGATCTTTCCGGACTTCACCTCCGGGTTGTTCATCAGGCCGATGAACAGCGTGGCGATGCCCGGGAAGAACCGCGGCCGGGTCGTCCGGATGGTGGACAAGAGGTCGGGGACGTCCCGCGGGTTGGGCACGAGGACAATGGGCACCCGGGCATGAAGCAGGGTCGAGACCAGGATGATGTTTCCGTAGATGTGGAAGAGCGGCATCAGGAGGACCGTGACGTCCTCCCAGTCCACGAGGAGCGTGGAGAACCAGGAGCGTGTCTGCATGCCGTTCATGAAGATGCTTCCGTGCGACAGCATGACGCCCTTGGGCGTGCCCGTGGTGCCCCCGCTGAAGAGGATCAGCCCCGTGTCGTCCCGGTTCAGCTTCACCTCCGGAAGCGGCGATCCGGCGTATTTCCGGATGGCGTCCTGGAGCCGGAGGTCGCCGGCCTCCAGCTCGACGGCATGCCCCTGCTTCTTCTCCATCAGGAGCCCGAAAAGGAAGCGCTTCAGCGGCGCCAGGTACTCCTTGACCGACGTGGCAATGACCGTCTTCACGCCCGTCCGCTCCTGGACGCTCTTCAGCAGGCGGTAGAACGGGGTCATGACGATGGCGATCTCCGCCCCGACATCCTGCAGGGTGTGCACCAGCTCTGCCTCGCCGTAGAGGGGATTGACCGGCACTGCGATGCCCCCGGCCTTCCAGACGGCGAACTGGCAGATGAGCATCTGGGGGATGTTGGGCATCATGAGGGCCACGCGGTCGCCCTTCTTCACGCCTAGCCCGGCGAGCGCCCGCGCCACCCCCTCCACGTGTCCCAGGAACTGTGCATAGGTGATGACGGCTCCCTTGAACCATATCATCGTGTGTCCCGGGCGCTGCCGTGCGGTGTCGTACACCACGTCCAGCAGGGTCCGGTCCGGGTAGGGCTCCAGGGTGTGGGGCACCCCCGAGTCATAGTTTTTGAACCAGGGAAAATCGGCCACGTCGCACCTCCTCAGTGTCTCGTAATGAGGAATGGAACTGCACGATCCGTAGATTGGAGAGGCAGATCCCTTCCTGTCACTCCCGCTTGAAGGTCATCTTCAATTCATACACCCCGTCGGATATGTGTTTCTCCATCCTGGTCTCCATCTTCTCGAAGAGACCCATCATGGAGGTGTTTTCGACAAGCACCTCGGCGGTGAAGCCGTTGAGCCCCTGCTTCACGGCAACCTGGGTAAGGTATTTCAACAGCATCGACCCGACACCCAACCCCTGGTGATCGTCCCGCACTGCGAAGGCAGCCTCCCCGTAATTTGATTTTGGATCAAGCCGGTACTCGCAGACACCGATGACCGTCTCGACTTCCTCCTCCTCTTGTTGCACGGCGAGGATCACCATTTCCTCGGCATAGTTGACCACGATAAAATTCTTGAGCCTTTCATGAGGCATGTCGAGCCGCGCATTCATGAACCGGCGCTTGATGCTCTTGTCCGACAGGGCGTAGAAGAAATCTTTCAGGATGTCCTCGTCGCCGAGCCTGACCGGCCTCAGAAGGACGGGCTCCCCGTTTTTCAGGACTTTCCCCGTCTCGAGGTGTTCCGGATAAATGCCTCCCATTCCGGGCACAAGGGTCTGAGACGGGAGAACAAGCCCCCGTTTCCTGGCCTCTTCGAGCAGGGAAGGCCTGAACTTCGGGTGGGCGATGCTGATGAGGGCCATCGCCCTCTCGCGGAGGCTCCGTCCATGGAGAAAGACATAGCCGTACTCCGTGACGACATATTCGGCATCGCAGCGCATGTTGGATATGCCGGCGCCTCCCTGGAGCGACGCCACGATTCGCGAGCGGCTCCCGTCCGGCGTCGTGGACGGCATGGCGAAGATCGCCGTGCCTCCCGCGGCCATGGCGGCGCCCCGCATGAAGTCCGCCTGTCCTCCGATCCCGCGGGGAGTCGCCGATTCAGGATCTTCCTCCGTGGTCTGGCCGGTCAGATCGACAAGCCGGGCCTCGTTGATCGAGAGCATGTTCTCCTGCGAGGCAATGACAAGAGGGCTGTTCGTATAGTCGATCGGCATGAACTGCACCATCGGGTTCTCGTGAATGTACTCGAAGCTCTCCTTTGTCCCGGCGCAAAGTGCGGCAACGGTTTTCCCCCTGTCTCTGGATTTCTTCCGGTTCGTCACGGCTCCGCAGCGCATCAGGGCGACCATTCCGTCCGTGAGAACGTCCGTATGAATCCCAAGGTCTTTCTTCTCCCTGAGGTTCGCCAGCACGGCATCCGGAATGGGACCGAATCCCGCCTGGATCGTATCTCCGTCCTTCACAAGGAGAGAGACGTAGCGGCCGATTGCAGAAACAATCTCATCGCAGTGCTCCATCCTGTATTCGATCAGGGGTTCATCGAAAGGAACCAGGAAGTTCACGTCCGTGGCGTGAATAAACGTGTCGCCGGGCACCCAGGGCATGAAGCTGTTTACCTGTGCGATGACCAGATCCGCCCGCTTCACGGCCGACTTGACGATGTCGACGCTGACCCCGAGGCTCATGTACCCGTTCCTGTCCGGAGGGGATACCTGGATCAGGGCCACGTCCAGGTCCAGGAAACCCCGCTCAAAGGCGCGAGGCATCTGAAACGGAAAGATCGGCGTGAAGTCGGCCAGGCCCGAGGAAAAGGCGTTCCGAACGGCATCGCACACGAAAAAAGAATTGACCCGGAAGTTGGAGCGGAGCCGCTCATCGGCGTATTCGGCCGGCCCCACGTTCCAGAGGTGGATCACCTCGACGTCGAAGAAGGCTTTCGGCTTTGCGAGCGCATACTCCACGAGGGAGCGAACCAGATAGCGCGGCTCACCGCATGCCGAACCGATGAAAAGCTCGTTTCCGCGCCGTATGCCGCTGAATGCCTCGGCCGCGGTTGTAAACTTCTCCGGATATCTCTCCTTCAGCGCATTCAGATTCTTCTCTCTCTTCTCGTCCATGATGCTCCCCCCGATCTCTTTGCAAAAGGGATTTTCCAGCCGGTCCCGGACGCCCGGTGTGCCGGTGCAATATCCGTCAATCGGCGACGGATTGCCGCTTCATCCCTTAACCGTGAAGGACTTGTCACACTGCTTGCTTGCTGCGGAAATCGACAAAGGCTCTGCCCGGCTTTCCGCCGGATTGACGTTTCCCGATTCCCGGCAAGGGTTCGAATATCCATTATGCGCCGCCGGGACTCGCCCGGCTGACGTATCAGGCGGCCGCTGGCCGAGAGCGGAGCCCTGCCGGAAAACCTCCGGAATTTCTGCGAAGGTAACAGCCACCGTCTCATTTGTCGAGGGATTCGTGCACGACAAGGGTGCGAACGGCTTCCTGATTCTTGACATCGGGCACACATTCGTCGATGATGAAGCCCGATTGGCCATCCACCCTTCGTCTCTCGCCCGTCCCGCGGGCGTATTCCCCGGGAGGGGTCTTGCATATACGCCAGGCCGGGATGCCGGGTCCCCGCGCGATCCGGTGCCGCAACGGGGTTCACCAGCCGACAACGGAACGACAAGACAAAGGAGGTCCGGCATGCGCAGACGGAACATCGGATTCGTCGTCCTGGCCGCCCTGTCGATCGCCCTCTTGATTCCGGCATTTTCGACAGCCCAGAAGAACGGCGCCGGGGACTCCCGGGAAACCTGCTACCGATGCCATCCCCAGATCAAATCCCTGAAGGAAGGATCCAGGCACGGGCCCCTCGCCTGCGGCACCTGCCACAGCGGCATGAAGGAGCACCTGCAGAACCCCCGCAACAAGCCGGCCGCGCTGGCGGTTGACCAGCCCGTCTGCGGCCGCTGCCACAGTGACCAGCTCGAAAGCTTCCGGATGGTCAACTACCAGGCCCAGGCCCGAAAGGAGAAGGGCGTGCCCACCGGCCGCTCCCCCATGCAGGACAAGCTCCTGGCCCCCCACGGCTTCACGAAGGAGCATAACGAGCCGCGGGCGCACGTCTTCATGCTGACCGACCAGTTCGTGGTGGACCGCTTCATCGGCGGCCGCTTCCAGCACAAGAAGGGCTTTGCCGGCATCAACCAGACCGGCCGGGCCTGGGACGTCCTCGTCGACACGGGGCGGGAGCTGCCCGAGACCGCGAAGGCCGGCAACGCCACCTGCATCCAGTGCAAGACCTCCGACCACATCCTGAACTGGAAGCACATGGGTGACAAGGATCCGAAGGCGAAGTGGGACCGGGGATCCGATGTCGCCGCGATGTCCAGGGCGACGCAGAACCCCGTGGGCTGCATCCACTGCCATGACGGCCACGGCGCCGCCCCCCGGGTCGTCCGGGACGCCCTCATCGAGGCGGTCGACAAGGAAGGAGCGCAGACCTTCGCCCGGAACGGGAAGACGGACATGAAGGTGGTCGATTTCCGGGGCTTCCGGAAGATCGGCGTCCTGGGCAAGACCGACTCCCGGATGATGTGCGCCCAGTGCCACGTGGAATACGCCTGCAACGCCGGGTTCGAGTTCGGCACGGGGAAGAAGGTGGGCTACGAGGACCGCCGCACGAACCACTACCCGATGAAGAACGCGAAGGACATCCTGGCCCACTACAAGAAGGTGAACTTCTACGATTTCCGGCACGCCGTGACGGGCGCCCGGCTGGTCAAGCTGCAGCACCCGGAGGCGGAGACCTATTGGGGCAGCGCCCACGACCGGGCCGGCGTCCAGTGCCACCAGTGCCACATGCCGAAGGTCAAGGCCGGATCGGGGAAGAGCTACACGACCCACGCCGTCGTCCGGCCCATCCACTCGGTCCGGGAGGCTTGCCTGGGCTGCCATCCCAAATCCACGGCGGAAGAGAAGCGTTACCAGATCGAGACGGTCCAGAACTACACGAAGGGCAAGATACGGAAGGCCGAGTACTGGCTGGGGAAACTGATCGACACCTACGAGACGGCCCGAAGGGCGGGCGTCCCTGAATCAGCCCTCGCGCAGGCTCGGGAAAAGCACGAAGAGGCACACGTCCTCTGGGAATGGTGGACCGCCGAGAACAGCGACGGCTGGCACAATGCGGAGCTGGCGAGGGAGAGCCTGGCCGCCTCCATCATCGCCTCCCGGCAGGGCATCGATGTCCTGACCAAGGCCATGGAGGGCAAGCGATAAGCCGGGTCTTTCTCAGCAAATTGACGTTTTCTTAAATATTTCTGAGAATTGAAACCACGATTCAGGACACGAAAGTCCCTGAACCATCATTTCTCTCGCTTCAGCACGCGCTCAATTTTCGAAACAAATTGCGTCGCGAATGCCAACGACTGCTCCGCTTCACTTTTCGATATCATACCCGCCGTGTCATACACGGCCTGATTCCGTTTCACACGCATCTTGTCGAAAAAGCGGACCTCGTCTTCAAACCTCTCGCCCAGGACAAGCTCCGCAAACCGGATGGCCGTCTTGTGCTGCCCCTCCCCGACCGGTCTGTACCCTTCCTGATACATGAGTGCCCGAACCGATTGAAGAATAGCATTGTACGCGATGTTGTATGTCCAGTCGTTGTTGATTCCGAGCATCGCTTTGGCCGCCTTCAGGTCCCGATTCGCCAGATCCACTTGCTGCCGGATTTGCAGGGTCTTGGCCTTGAAAGGTTTGAGCAGTCTTTTTTCAAGCAGTTCTTCGTAGCTCACCCTCATCTCCGATCAGCATAATGATGGGCTCCTCCATAATATTGACCATAAAGGGGTCCCTCTTTTTCATGCGACTCCTGTACTCTTTGAGGCTGTACAGGGATGGATTGACAGCCCGGCCGAGAACTTTCTCCGGATCCTTCAGGAGTCTCAACAGGCTCTCCAGCGGGATTTCGCCGACGATCATCAGGTCGATATCGCTGCTCGCCGTCTCCGTACCGGCGGCCACAGAACCATAGAGAAAAGCATAGTTGATGCCTTTCACCCCGGTAAGCGTTTCCGTCAGCTTGCCTGCGGCACCTCTTGTCTTCAGGATTATGGATTTTAACTCGTCGTAGAGCAGATACCCCTTGTTCAGAGCGTAGTATTTCAGGTTCCCCTCTTTCCGGCTGGTGAGGAGACCGATGCCTTCCAGGTTCCTCAGTTCACGGCTTATGTTGCCCTTGTCTTCCGAAGTAAGATTTGCGATTTCTCCAATATACAGGCTGCTGTCCGGCCGCGAAAAGAAGAGCGCCAGAAGCTCTACCCTCAATTTTGACGAAAAAAGTCTTATCAGCATGGGGTCCCCCGGTCGTTGTAAGCATTACAACAATCGTTGTGTTATTTACAACTATTTTCTGACTGGCAGGAATCGTCGGGACAAGTCACCGGGGAAGGCAATTTTCTGCAGTGGAAAATCGCACGCTGTTATGAATCGGAGACATCCCGGATCTGGTCCATCGCTCCCTTTCAGAAACAGCAATGCCTAAAAAGCAAAAGGGGCGCTCACGCCCCTTTTGTCTTGTTTGAACCCTGTCCGGTCCGTCGGTTCAAGGCCGCCCCGCGCCGGGCACATCCACCTTGACGGCCCAGATGGCGGCCTCGCCGGCACCTTTCCGCAGGTGCTCCTGGAAGTCCGGGGCAACGCAAATGAACAGGGTCCGGCGGTCCGGCCCTCCCAGTGCGCAGGCATACGCTCCCTGGCTCCCCGTGGAGATTTCTTCTAGCACCTGCCCCCCTTCAGCAACACGAAGAACCCGGTTGCCGATGGCATCGGCAATCCACACGGCCCCCTCGGCATCCAGCACCCCTCCATCGGGCGCCACCTTCGCCTGGGGGAACACCTCCGCCAGCTCGCACCCCTGGGGGAGGGAACCGAAGCAGGCCCAGTCTCGCCTCGGCCCCAGGGTTCCGTCGGCCTTGATGTCAAAGGCCGAGATCCGGTTGCCGAAGGTTTCGTTGACGATCAGGGTCCGGCCGTCGGGCGTGATCATGGCCGCATTGGGAAAATACAGATCCTCCGCTGCCACGCTGACCTTGCCGTCCGGGTCCACGCAGGCCAGCCTGGCGGTCTCCATGGGAGCGCCCCCCATCAGGTCGAACCCGAAATTGCCCACGTAGGCCCGGCCCTTTGCATCGACCACCATGTCGTTGCACGAGCCGCCGGCGATGCCCGACAGGTCAGCATGCACAACCAGCGATCCGTCCGGCTCGCGCCGCAGAACCTTTCTGCCGAGCATGGAGACGATCAGCAGGCGGCCGTCCGGCAGCCAGCCCAGGCCGGACGGCTGCTCTTCCACAGTGGCGATCTTCTCCACGTTGCCGTCCATGTCGACGGCAATCACCTGATGGGAGTAAAAATCCGAAAGCCACAGGCGGCCGTCATGCCACCTGGGCGCCTCCAGGAAATCATAGCCGGAGATAAAGGTGGAAAATTCTCGCGCCGTCATGATTCGGAGACCTCCTTTCTTGGTGGTTGGTGGGGGGAGTCGACGCTGGTACGATAACGAACATCATTGACAATGAGTCTCTTTATTCAGGAACTATTAAATGCATTGAGATCGATACGCTTAAAGTGCCTGAGATTGTTCAATTTAGATTCTAACTAGTTATTATTTTCCCGTAGAAAATCCAAGCATTGTGACATTTTACAATCATCATAGAAACAAATGACTGTTCCTTCAGGATCGTGTCGTATAACACGACCCGTGACAAACATAATGAGAACCCCTTCCGGATTTTCAATCGTCTTCAGTCGTTCAAATTGAAAATTAATTTTTAGCTTGAGTTCTGTATCATTCGGAATTGAACATTTACCAGAGGCAATAAGAACTCCTCCGGCAGCCAGATTCTTAGATTTATAATGAAATTGATTTACCAATCCATTTCTGTCATTTATTTCAACAGTAACATTGACATCAACATCATATCGATTGAATTTTCTCTTTTCTTTCATTTTAAAAAATCGTCATTAACCTATAGTTTACGGATTCTGGGTATTTTATCAATCTCCTCAAAAATAACCTTTAAATAACATTTGATAAATGTGTATATTATTTCGTCTGTCGCTTATCTCTATTTCCAATGGATATAAGTTAGGCTTTCCCTTGAAGAGCTCTTCGTATAACTGTCGACAGTTCATATGTTGTAAGGGGTTTTAAAACAAATTCACGAATACCGGCTTCTTTGGCCTTTTCCTTCGAAATAGAATCGCTATAACCGGTACTAAGAATAATCGGTACATCGGGCCGAACGGCTAAGATCGCCAATGAAAGAGCATAACCTGTCATGTTCGGCATCATAAAATCCGTTATTACAAGGTCAAAATTTTGTGGATTGTCTCTAAAAGTCTTCAACGCCTGAAGGCTATCTGTTTCTGTAGTAACGTGGTAACCAAGTTCTGAAAGCATTGTTCTTCCAAATTGCACAAGAGATTGTTCATCGTCGACGAAAAGGATTCGTTCATTACCATGAACAATACTTTTTGCAGTGTTTTCCTCAGCAGGCAATTCTATGTTCTTAAGTACTGGTATATATATTTTAACAATGGTACCTTTATTGAGTTCGCTGTTAACTATTATTGTCCCACCATAGCTTTTTACAATACCATGGACAACAGCCAGTCCCATACCTGTTCCTTCACCAGATGGTTTTGTTGTATAGAACGGCTCAAATATACGATGAATCCTATTTGATTCTATACCAATTCCCGTATCTCGAACAGTCAAACGAACATAAGATCCGTACGGAAGTCCTGTGTCCAGTCCTTGATCATCACTGAGTTCAATGTTTCTCAATTCAACTGTTAAAATGCCATTGGATCCCTTCATTGCATAAACAGCGTTAGTACAAAGATTCATAATAATCTGATGTATCTGAATAGGATCTGCATAAATAGTATCTTCAGACGCGCTTAAACTCTGGAGAATTTTTATATTTGATGGAGTTGAAGCACGTATAAGTTTAACTGAATCTCTTATTAGTGGGCTTATTCTTACTGGACTTAATTTATGCTCGGTACGTCTACTAAAGAATAAAATCTGTTTAACTAGGTCTCTCGCCCTTATACATCCACTCAAAACCTGTTTCAGATAATATTCTAATGACTTATGCTCTCCAGATAGCCCCTTCACTGCCATTTCCGTGTAACCGATAATGGCACCAAGAATATTATTAAAATCATGAGCTATCCCACCAGCCAACGTACCGACGGCTTCCATTTTCTGGGATTGTCTCAATTGCGCCTCAATTTTATATTGAATTGTTACATCCTGGTAAGTTCTAATTTCAACATTTTCGCCAATATGAGATGAGGTTGTTTGTACAATTCTTTCTTTTCCATCTTTACAGTAAATACCAAAGAGTCCTCGATATTGGTTATTCATGCCTTCATAATGATTGTAAGTTCCATTATCAACATCTTTTGTGATTTCTTGAAGCGCTCTTATATCTTGAAGGTCGCACAACCCATAGCCGAACATCATTTCAAATTGTTGATTAATATAAGATATTGCGCCATCATAATCTATTTGAATGATACCTAGGGGAACATTTTCACAAAGCAAACGGAATCGATCAAGGCTTTGATGAAGCGCCTTTTCTGTTTGTTTCTGTTCGGTAACATCTCGAATAGATTCGATGGCTGCGACCATCCTACCATCAGTCGCACAAATTGGTGACATTTTAGCAACGACATATGCCCCATTCCCACCGTAGAGCGCTGGACAGAACGCCTCTGCACAAATTGCCTCATCTTCCTGTTTGACTCGTAGATAGCTGCTTCCTACGTCTGCGTCTGGTTCCCATAAGAGATCCATTATATAGTGCTTTTTTCTTTTTTGCTTTCCATAGAAAAGTACTGTGCAAGCTTCTGAATCCTTCCCCAGCATCTTTCGTGCAGGAACCCCGGTCATAACTTCCATGGCCCGGTTCCAAACAATAATTTTCTTGTTTCTATTGACTGCAAATGTTGCATCCGGCAGAAAATTCACTGCATCAGATAGAAATTGTTTTGATATCCTTAACTTCTCCTCGGCTAGCCTGCGATTTGTGACATCATGGATGTTACCCTCGTAATAAGCAGTCGATCCGTCTTCTTTTGTCACGGCATACGCATTGATCGAGATCCAAACTTTCGTGCCGTCTTTCTTGCGAAACTCCGCTTCAAAGTGTTCTACTCTGTTCTTTTTACTCATGACGCGGACAAATTTTCTGCGGTCCGATGGCTTTACATATAGTTGAGTACCTAATCGTTTGATTTTAGATGTCATTTCTTCAGGAGAGTCGTATCCGAAAAGTTCTGCCATGGAACGATTGATAAAGAGCAGATTTCCCTCTACGGAACTCTGGAATATTCCCCAAGTGGCGTTTTCAAATAAGGCCCTGTATTTTTTTTCACTTTGAATTAGAGATATTTCATCGGTTTTTCTTTTTGTAATATCGGACCATACGGCGAACATCGCCTTTCTCTCGTCAGTGGGAACAGAAAAAAGTAAAACTTCAATGTGGATGTCTCCCCCATTATGTCGATGCACCCATTCAAAACGTTGTGATCCAAGCCTTGAAGCCTCGGCCATCATGAGATTCGCTTTTTCTCTTGATGATTGTCCATCTGGCTGAAAAGGAGGTGATAATTCTGAAGGGTGTAAACCGATAATGTGTTTTTTTTCAGAAATGTTCAAAAGACTCAGGATGACCTTATTACAGTCTCTGATAATTTGATCTTCTATGTAGAGGATTCCATCAGGCAAGTTTTCAAAAAAAAGACTATGCCAATTTTTACAGCTTCCCGAGTTATCAATCATGTACACACCCGATTTGGTTATGCATGGCCGATTGCTTCAGCATCCATTAACATTTTTATAATGTCTTGCTGCTTTGTATCCTTTTTAACGGCCAAACGAAGAAGATCAATCATATGCATCAATCTAGAAGTGATCAGGCTGCGGACAAGATAGTAGATGCTTAAAATCTGTGCTTGACTGATTTCCTTTATCATCAAAATATTAAATACATCATCGATGACAGGAATAATTTTTTCATGAATTGAATTTTGTACTTCGTTTAGATCCTTTCTTATTCCTACACCCCATACAGACTCAATGAGATATTCAGTATTTGATTCTAATAAAATATTGCCATATTCATTGAATATTTCATGAACTACGTCATTAATTTGTTGTTCGATGCGCATCGTCATACTATTAATATTATTATTCATATTGCTTTCCATAATGCCTACAGGCCATATTTGTTTGAATTGAACCCCTGTTTCTTGATAATTTCCCGCAGGGGAGACTGAGAGATTATCAGTCTCCCTCTGCAGGTCAAGATCTGATCAGAAATCCTTAAAGTTGTCTTCTTCGAAAGGAATAACATCTTTCGGAGCAACAATCTTCTTATTTGCCACTCCCCTGACACCACTTGCCGTAGCCTCGATGGGTCCATTGATTTTCTTAATCAATGCGTTTGTCTTCCAATTGGTCCCGTGAAGGTCGTTCGTCACTCCTCTGGCATTGTCAGTTTTACGAGATGACCCTATGCCATTGCCTGTCTCACCAATAACCACAAGCAATTCGTTTACGAATACCTTCATCTGTTCTGCTTGTGCGTTCATTTCTTCGGATGCACTGGCTGACTCCTCTGCATTTGCGGCAGTCTGCTGGGTCACTTTGTCCATCTCCGCAACTGCTGTGTTGATCTGGCTGATCCCCTGAGCCTGTTCATTGGAAGCCGCAGCGATTTCACCAATCAACTCACCCACTTTTGCTGCAATGACCGTGTTTTCTCCAAAGGCTTCCTTCGTCATTAATGTCACATCTGCTCCATGCTTAACGACTTTAAGTGTATTCTCAATTAAATTATTGGTATTTTTTGCTGCTTCCGCGGCTCGCATTGCAAGATTACGGACTTCATCGGCCACAACCGCAAAACCCGCACCAGCCTCACCGGCCCGGGCTGCTTCTACGGCAGCATTAAGAGCAAGCAGATTGGTCTGAAATGCAATCTCATCGATTGTTTTAATGATTTTCCCCGTCTCTTCGCTGGATTTTGATATCTCATTAATGGCGGTCACCATTTCATTCATGTGAGTATCAACCCTTGCGACAATCTGGGCGGCCTGCTCCATAATCTGCTTTGCATGGTTTGCATTATTGGCATTCTGCTTGGTCATGGAGGACAATTCTTCAAGGGACGAGGAAGTCTCTTCCAGAGATGATGCCTGCTCGGACGCTCCTTCGGCCAGATCCTGACTTGAGGACGAAACCTGGGCAGATGCGGCAGCAACCTGATCAGCTCCATCCGCCAAGCCAGCTGACACTCTATTGATCGGACGGGTGATGGACAGGGACAGATAGACACCCAGCAGGACTGCCAGAATCGTTCCAATTACAGACGCAATCAATGTGAACCAGATGGCGCCCCTGGCCGTCGCGTTATTATTATCTGCCTTGCTCTTCGCATCCGCAATTTTCATATTCACTAATTTATCGATCGATGCAGTAATTTTTAGTCCTTGGGCCGCAATATCTCCCTGCATGAATTGGATCGCTTCATCGCGCTTTCCGGCCTGAATAAGATTAAACAATTTCTCCCGAAGTGGTAAATATTCTCCCAGAGACGCCATGCAGCTATCAAACTCTCGTTTCATATCCTCTGATTTGACCGTTTCGCCAAACGTTTTCAGGATACCGATGCCTTTCTGATCCAGTTCTTTTACTTTACTGATATGTTCACTGATGTCCTTTTCATACATGAATTTCGTGATGACTGCGTCCCGTACCATATTTCGCTGGACCTGAAAATCAGTTGCAACTCCAGAGATGTATGCAAGAGGTTTTGTATTCTGTTCGAACACCGCTGTACTTGCTTCATCGATAGCGCGAATTTTCACCACTCCAATCAAACCAACAAGAATCGTGATCAATGATACAACAATAAATGCCCCCACCAATTTTACGCTAAGCTTCATTCTTTTCATGGTTTTCCTCCCGAATATTAATTCTATTTTTTTTGTCGTTTACGATTCATTCATCATTATGCTGTCACTACTTCCAAAAGTTCTTCACCGGCTAAAACTTCGTCGATATCGAGCAAGATTTTAATCCCAACCCCGGTCTTGGCCATACCGAGAATGTATTTTGTATCCACCTGGTTGTTACCAAATTCCGGACATGGATCGATGTCTCCACTTTTTATATTCTGCACTTCTGAAACTGAATCTACAATAATACCGATCAGATGTGTTTTGTTTCCCAATTTCGTTTCCGTTACGATGATGCAAGTTCTCTCCGTATAATCACATTCCTCCAATCCAAACTGGAGTCTCAGATCAACTACCGGAATTACTTTTCCGCGAAGATTGATAACCCCTTTGACGTACGATGGCGCCTTGGGTATTGCTGTAATGGTCATCATCCCAATGATTTCTTTAACTTTGATGATCTCCATGCCGTAATCTTCGCCAAACAGTTTAAAGGTAAGGTACTTATTATCTTTTCTGAATGTATGATCAAAACTGTCTTTAACGTCTTTGTCTTGTTTGCAATCCATGCGACTGCTCCCTTATTAAGATTGTGTGTCATCCTTTTTTTTACAGGCAATCAGACGATCACTCAAAAAAGCAAGTCCTTGTTTTTCTTGATATCTAAGCTTATCTTCTCCTCTTGAACATATCGATCCTCCTCATTGCTTTATTCCACCAGTCTGTTGGTTTCGTTCCAGTTTGCCAACACAATGGCCGCATCATTTGCCTGGCTGGCCGATCCAAGAAAATGGAGAGGGCCGGCTTACTGGACACGGAGTCATTCCTTGACAATTTTCATGCCATTGATGATGGAAGTAGATGAAGAATGGAAAAGCATTCTGTTATGTGGAGGGGATGCTCAAATCATAACTATCAATACAACTTTAATATTAAATAGTTACAATAGCCGCCAGACAATTGCAGAGACATGCGGGATATGAATCTGGAGGGAATGCATTTGGGTTGGATCTGTGATTGATAAGATCCTTCTCTTTGAGATTTTCTTGTGCCGCAATAATTCATGCAGCAATTATCTTTTAGAAACGGGGAGATAAGGTGATTCCAGAAAAATAAGACTCGTCCAATATTGTAAGACGCATTAGCTGTCGCTCTTGCGTTCGACTTTGTACGTACTCAAAAGGCTGTAAAGGCGTGCTCGTGAAAGGCCGGAGATGTGACAGGCTTCTGGAATGTCTCCATGCACGTACTCCATCAGCTCTTCGAGGTATTGCTTTTCAACTCTTGCTGCCATGTTTTCCCGCCTGGCTTTCCAAGTCTCAAGAGGGTTTACTATTTGTGACGGTTTCGATTCTTTCTTTATCAGGGACCTCTTAATAAGTTTGATTCTTATATCCTCAGGCAGATGTCTGACATGGAGGGTCGGCTCATCATACGCAAGAACAAGGCTTTGTTCGATTGAGTTAATCAGTTCCCGAATGTTACCCGGCCATTTATAATCTTTCAATGCGCCTAGAAATTCAGGAGAAAAACCTTTTACATCGATACCATGGCGATCGCAGAATCTCTTCATATAAAAGAAGAACAAATCAATGATGTCCTCGGAGCGCTCCCTGAGCGGCGGCAGCTCCACTGTCAGCGACCGGAGCCGATAGAGAAGATCGCTGCGAAACTGGTCGTGCAAAACCATTTCATCAAGATTTCTGTTTGTTGCGGAAATCAAACGAAAGCTACTGCTTATCTCCCGTCTGCTTCCAATGGGTCTGAAGCGCTTTTCTTGCAGCACCCGAAGGAACTCTTTTTGTATGGATAAGGGCAATTCCCCTACCTCATCAAGAAACAGAGTTCCGCCATCAGCCTGCCTTATCAAACCGTCGCGAGAGCTATCGGCGCCAGTAAAAGAGCCTTTTTCATGACCAAAAAGCACGCTTGCCACAAGAGTAGGTGGAAGAGCCGCGCAGTCGACGGTAATCAGTTCTTTGTCTTTACGATTGCTGTTTTTATGTATTGCTAGCGCAAAACATTCCTTTCCGGTACCAGTCTCGCCGGTTATTAGAACATTCAAGTCAGTTCTTGCTGCACGGGACAAAAGTTCGAAACATCTTTCCATTTTTCTGCTACGACCGATGATATCCTCTCTACGAAGCATGAAGGGCTTGCGTTTATTTTTTGCCTCTCTATAATCTAGTGCACGAACTAGAGGGAGAATATACGCCTCCAGAGAAGAACCCTTTTCGATATAGCTCCAAGCTCCATTCCTGATTGCCAATTCGGCTCCAGCAGGTTCACCATACGCTGTTATGATAATGATCTCCGGATGAGATAATGACGATTGAATAATCGGCATCATATCCAATCCGTTACCGTCGGGTAAGTGAATGTCAAGATAGACAATGTCATAGCTATTTGTCTCGATGGCTTCTCGCCCCTCATTTAACGTATGCATTGAAATAGCTTCATGATTCATGCTTTTAATCATGTCACAAAGCATATTTGACATCAGTGGATCATCGTCAATGACAAGAATTTTGGCCATAGTATTCTCTTTATTTTTTTATTCAACTAGCCTGCTAATAAAATATACAACGACCAAGACTGGACTAGTATTTGATTATAAATTACTTCAGCATAACCATTGGTTACTATAATTAACGCTGGCCCGGGAATCAAGTCTTTTTCATCCCTCTCTGCCTTCATCAACACGCACTGTTTTGGTATTGTTAATAATCTTTCTCTTTCATTTTGCAGTGCTCTCCAGGTTGTAAATTGCCTCCGCAAGGTCAATTGATGGATGGACCGTTTTCTATGGATAAGGTCTGTGAACAATCTATTTTGGGGTAATCTCTGGAGGATTGGTAGCCCAGGGTGGGTGGTGTTCAGGCTCTTTGTATCGGGACGAGAAGCCCTTGGGAGAGTGGCTACAACGAGTGACCTGCCCCCCAGAAACGGATCCAGTTCTTGGGGAACCCTCAGCGCTCCCGAACCTTACTCCGCACTGCCGGCAGTAAAAGGGGGCAAGGGTTTCCTTTCTCTGTTCATTGCCGTTTCTTTCGCCAGTGCTGGTAACGGAGGACACGGGTATAGGTTCCCAACGCCCGTTCCGACGATTCAAAGTATGGAATGCCAGCGTCGCAGAACTGGGGGATATAGGAAGAGTCAAAGCCGGGGAGATTGACCATGAGGATGGCCTTGCCGGACTGCCGGCGCGCTTCGATGATGGCTTCGGTATAAAGCCTGTTTGCCTCCGGGGTAAACCCGGCACCAATGACCACTACAGCATCAACCGCGGGATCGGCAACCACGGTTTGGATACTCTTGATGTAAATCCCGATCTCCAGAGATGCGGTGAGGCCGACATCGATGGGATTGCGCAAACTTGTGCCCGTCGAGGGTACAATTGCAGCCAGGGATTCACGAGTTTCGGGAGACAGCTGCGCCAGTTGAAGGCCGTTGTCCGCACAGGCCTCCGCAGCGGAAACAGCCAACCCGCCAGGCCCCGAGATGATGGCGATCCGATCACCAATATCCTCCGGCAGCATGGCAAACCCCATGAGGGTATCGAGCCAGGCTTCGAAGCCCACCACGGGGACGGCCCCGGTCTGTGTCACAACACCCTCCCATATGTCCTTGGCAACAGCCAAGGCGCCGGTATGAGAGGCTGCCGCCTGGGCACCCGCGGAAGTTAAACCTACTTTCCAGAGGATGATGGGTTTTTTTAACGAGGCTGTGCGGAGGGCATCAAAGAAACGCGGGCCATCCTTTACCCCTTCGATGTAAGCACCGATCAGGCGTGTTTCCGGGTCGTTTCCCAGATAGAGGAGAAAGTCGGCGCTCGACAGGTCGCATTCGTTCCCAAGGCTGATGGCCTTGCTGAAGCGGATCCCCTTTTTCGGGGCTGTGAGGCAGACAACATTGGCCAGAGACCCGCTGTGTGACACGAGCCCCACCGGACCCGGCTGTCTTGTCAACTGAGGGAAGAAAGAAAGGCCGGAACGCGGTGCATAGATGCCCATGCAATTCGGTCCGATGAGCCGCATACCCGAAGCGCGGGCCACTTGGACCAGCTGTTCCTCTTGGGCACGTCCATCATCCGTCCCTGTTTCCTTGTACCCTGCCGTGAACAGAACAGCACCCTTTATCCCTTTGGCAGCGCATTCCTTGACCGTGGAAAGGATCTGATGCTGGGGCACCAGTATGATGGCGAGATCCACAGCTCCGGGTATGGCCGTAACGGTAGGATATGCCTTGAAGCCTTCTATCTCATCGGCTTGAGGCGATACTGGATAAATGTCACCCGGGAACCCCTGATCCAGTAGTGCCATGAAAAAAAGCCTGCCCGTCTTCATACCCCGGGGTACTCCGACAATGGCTACGGATCTGGGATGCAAGATCTCATCGATCTGATGTAAAATCTGTTCCGTGGAAGTCACGGCCTCCCCTTTTTCCACTAATTAATTTCTAGCGATCTTATCATTAAACAAACCATTAATAAAGCAATAATTACAATATATTACAGTTTTTCAGGGACGACTAATTAAGGATATTGACGTTTTCTTAAATACGTTCACCGGTTTTCCTGCATCCAGCTCTTGTATCCGTGCGATCCACGCTCACGAGCGATCGTTCCAGTATGGCTCGCGGAGCACGCGCTTGAGAACTTTTCCCAGAACATTGCGAGGGAAGTCCTCTTCCCGAAATTCCACACGACCTATCCGCTGATACTTTGCCAGCTTCGCATTCGCCCATTCCTTTATCTCTTCCTCCGTGCTCTTCGCTCCCGGTTTCCGGATCACCAAGGCCAGCGGAGTCTCCCCCCATTTGTCGTGCGGGATGGCGATAACCGCCACGTCTTTAATCTCTTCATGCTGCTGGAGAATACCCTCAATGTCGACGGCAAACACATTGAGGCCGCCGGATACGATCATGTCTCTTTTGCGATCGACGATATACAGGAACCCGTCGTCATCAAGCCGTCCCATATCGCCGGTACGCATGAAGGTGCGGCCGCTCTCATCAAGCCAGACCATCTCCGCGGTGGCTTGGGGATTGTTGTGATAGCCCTTCATGAACCAGTGAGAATATCCTGCAATCTCACCCACTTCGCCTGCAGGAAGCCCCTTGCCTTCGTCGTCGATGATTCGCACGTCGGCGCCAAATACAGGAATGCCGACGGAAGTCGGCTTCTCCAGGATATATTCCGGCAGGATGTTTGTGGCTATACCCTCCGTTATTCCGTACGCTTCCGTGAGGATATTGCCGAATTTTTCAATGATCTGCTTTTTCAAGGGGACCGGTAATGTTGCTCCCGCACAGATCAGCAAGGAAAGACTGGAAACGTCATACTTGTTCAAATCCGGATGGTTGAGGACCCCCTGGAACTGCGTCGGCACCATCATCGCAATTTTTCCTCGTTCTTTATGAACAGCCTCCAGAAATCCACCGGGTGAAAACATGGTCAACATGACCGTTGTCCCGCCGGCGAACATCGTGGGCATGATCGTTCCCCAGAAGGTGTTGGCAAAGAGCGGCGTCGTTGCAATCATGACCGTTGAAGCGCTAATCCCACCTGCAGATATCGTCATGGAAAGGGCAAACATCGTTCTCGATAGATGCGTATGGATAATGCCCTTCGGTGCTCCGGTGGTTCCGGATGAATAGATAATGCATGCCTCGTCATCATCATTCAGCAAGACATTCGGCAGGTCTTCCGATGACTCATCGATAAAAGACTGTAACGATGTGTATCTCTCCTCTTCGAACCCGATGGAGATGCGTTTTTCCTTTGGAATCGAGTCAACCTCCAGCAGGGAAAAATCGGCAAGCGGCTTTAAATATGAATCCGTAAAAAAGAATCTGCACGCCGCATCCTTCACAAGGCAGGCAATCATTTGCGGGGTTAATAATAACGAGAGCGGGACAATGACTCCTCCTGCTTTCATGGTTCCGAACAATACCGCGATGGCATCTATGCTGTTGAGACATAGCAAACCGACCTTTTCGCCTTTCTTGAGGCCCGATTTGACAAGGGAATTAGCTATCTTATTGGTGTACTTGTTAAATTCCCTCCAGTTGATGCGATGCTCGCCGCAGATGAAAGCGACACGATCTCCCCGGAATTTTGCGTTGAATGCAATACAATCCACGATGTTTAAACTGGGCCTGGTAAACATGATCGATTCCTCCTTCAGTTATTGATGATGATCAATTTGACCTGAGACGAATAAACCACTTCCCACTGACACTGTAAGTTGGACTTTGTCGGATTTTCCTATTGAATCATGACAACAAAGGCTTTTTTTAGATGTTTGACAGAATGGATTCAGGGAAAGCACGCAGTGATAAAAATATTCTTTTATCCGCATGTTCGAAGACATCCTGCAGGCCTCCGCATGGCACGGAGCAGTGGATGGATGGTGGGAATCGTTTCCGACTATGGAGGAGATCACAACGCGGAGAAAAAAACATTCCCGAACATCGATCCGAAAAAATATATCCCTGCGTTATCCGTGGTTTACCGTATACAATGGGGAGTATCGATCAAAATTACCCAAGTGAATCGACGCAATATCTGCGCCATTTGCAGGAGCAGGCTACTCTATCATTTCCAACACGTCCTATTCTCCTTTCAGTACAATAAGATAGTTCATCCATTGCAGGTCTGATTTTATTGCAGGGTCGAGACTCAAGAGCATGTTATTGGATGAATCCAGACCAATGGATCGAAGGCACGAATTTTCGGCAGATGGATAAAGCATATGACTATTTGACATGAATACAATTTTCGCAGTGCCTTAAAACAGACCAGCCGTTGGATGAAAGCCATCCACTGGGAGTGTTAAAACGGAGGAGAAAGGTTTTGAACAGAATACGGCAACGCTGGTGAGTGGGTCAAAATTGGATGCCGAGAGTGGGTCTATTTTCAATGCCGATCGACATGCCCTGTTGTCTGACAGAACTGATTTGATATGCTTTCTAGTGGGACTTTATTCCTGACCCCGCTACACGCATGCCCTGGGAAGGGCTCTCATGCGGGACAACCGCGCCCTCTGCATCCATCGTACCTCGGCCCCCATTCATACCGGCGACGACCACCTGATGCGAGTAGAAGTCCGACAGTCACAGACGGCTATCATGCCACCTTGGCGCCTCGAGGAAATCATAGCCGGAAATGAAAGTGGAAATTATTCGTGCGGATATGATTCGGAGACATCCTTTCAAGGTTTGTGGTATAAGTCGACTGAAGTATGATTACGCGCATTATCGATGATTGATATCTTTGAACCGTTTGCTACAAACCTGCAAGTCTGTTCCAATTTTGGTTCTTTCAGAGATGAAAAGTTATACTTTGAACCCCTCACCCACCACTTTTGAGCGTATTTCGAGCAATTTAATGCATTGAAAATCTGTTGGTATTTTATTTGGTATCCGCATTGCTACAGAGACAACCTTTTTTTCTTCTGCTGTAAGTATTTTCCTTTCTTCAGCCCAATACATAAGCTTTCCCCAATATGGGGCGCCAAGGTTAACTACCTCAGTTTGTGAAGCAATTCCTTTGTCGGTCATCTGCAGCAGTCTTGCTTCCTTCTTCGCATCTGATAATTGATTTGTATCAACCAATTCATCAATGAAATCTTTGTTTAGTGTAATGCTCAGATTATCGACCCTCTCCCAACAAAGCTTTTTTTTACACCATTCAGTAACATTGTCAATTGGCCTATCTTCAGCCACGATTATTTTAAAAACTATCCCTGAAATATGTTCAAGTTGCTTTTCCAATGCTTTTGATATTCTCTGCTGATTCCATATATATCGATAGTCAATTGTTTTTCCCCTTGCATTTGCTTTAGTAAGTTGTGAGAGTTTAGAAATTGTGTAAGCAACGACATTGGCTCGGTATCCACCTTGATACCAAGATTGCTTTGATACCATTCGTTCAGTAAATTTCCATATGATCGCTCGTGCAACACAAATTCTAAAATATTCCTCATTGAAATCAACATCAGAACTTTTCCATAATTCTCCAACATGTTCTGCAAAGTTACTAAAGTTCCTCTGGGCACCTAAGCTGACAGTATGAGGGATTTCTCTCCAAGCGTTTTCATATTTTGCAAGATCTGTCTTTGTCATCATCTGTTCACGGGGATTCTGCTGTAGAAACCTTTTTCTTTCGGCTACTGTCATACGAACTTGCTCATTAAGAAATTGACCACGAGCGCGCTCATAAAACCAATGTGTCTCGTGTTGCGCACCAGAAATTGCGGGTGCCCAAAGGCGGCGGGAAAGTTCTTCTATTCTGACATGAAAAGGATGATTTGCGAAGAAATCAGCATCACTAACCTTATTCTGGCTATTTGCAGAGCGTGAAATCTTTGGAATAAGTTCGTCGGCAAAACTTGGCACAATAACTGAAAGTTTCATCTGTACAAAAATCTCATCTAGGCAAGCTTTATCTTTTCGTCTTGCCATTGAAAGAGAAGCTGTTGTTTGTCCACCATTTACAATCTGAAGATCCTCGGCAGAAATGATATGTAATCGGTTATTCTTTTGAGATATCGTTACAGAACTTGCGGTAGCAGCGATCCCATTATTAAACGCAAAGAAGAAAGATGGTTGGCTCATAATTGTATTTCTGATACCACTATTCACACTTTTTGTACCTCGAATCCCAAGGAAAGAGCGAACATTTCTTTCTAAAAGACGGCTTCCATATTTATCATATAAGTTTGCAAGGACAGTCCCAGGAATTACACATAAATATGCTTTATATTGTTCCCCTGTTTGACTAGCTTCTAAACAAGGAATACCATTTTCCAGAAAATCACAGAAATTAATTATTAACTCATCTCTTCCAGTAACTGATTCAAATGACCGATGAAAGCGTTTGATATCCCATATATGATATTCAATAGGTTTCCCGTTTATACTTTTAGCCGGTAAGTCCCTAACTCGAGTACTAAGAATGGCGTCCGTAGCCAAATAAAGCCTGAAGCGTGTAATAGATTGAATGTCGCGATGAATATTACTTGCGAGTGCAAACGCTGGGGAACTATCTTCGAGCTTGGGATGGAGTAAACCTGACATCGCCTCAGCCACAAAAGAACTCATTCGCGAAAACATTACTTCTGCGTCTGTTAGCGTAAGTATTGCGGGTGTATCACCGCCACGGAAATCAACAATTAACAATTTAAATGAATCGTCAGACTCATCAAACGAATAGCCATCTATACATAGCTTCAATCTCCTGTCCTTTACGCCATTTCCTTCAAAGTAACAGTGTTCGAAATCAGAATATTCCTCTGCATCGATAAGCTTTTCAGAAGCTATTGATACAAATGCTGCGCGGGTAAGATCACCCTCTGATGCCGCATGTGCTTTAACAGTTTCAATAAATTCTTTTCTAAAATCGTCAAGATCCACTCTAATTCCTCATTATTTAGCTTATTTCGAAAATTTTACAAGCTTCAAGATCAATTTCATATTTTACTTTTTCTATTCCTATCGGAAGTTGAATTTTGGTGATCCGAGGAAACCCTTCTTTCACAGAAAAATAGCGAAAACCATTAAATTTATATATATAGTTTTTGTATATTTCATTTTCAATAAACCCTGCTTCAGCAACGCGTTCTTCAAACAAAGATAAAGCGTAAGGATCTAGTTCGAAAAGCAGTCGTATTTCATTTACTATATCAATCAGACTAAATGCACCTGTATTACCTTGTTCTGCTGAATCAAGCATTACAACAACCAAAAATAGACGGTTGCCACAATCGCTTAACTGCTCAGCAGATGATATTATAACTTTAGAAGCGCCAGTATGAATAGTTTTCACTTCAATGATACAATCTGAGTAATAAAAATCTTGTGCAGCATCTTGCGGACCCAGCCATCCTTCAATTGAGGGCGTTGGACCATATTGAATCAATGCAACCTCTCTGATATAAAGCAACTCTCCAATCAATCCTCTTACTGCTGATTGTTCAAGTAGACCAGTATGTCCATGCTTAAGAAGACGTTGCCAGTGTTCAAATCGCGCAAGTATAAAACGTGCGGCACATGACTTTTCCGTTATTTTTCTGCTCGATTCAACAAGGTCATCACAAAGGTGAGAAAATATCTTTCGTAAGTCCATTCTTATTAGACGAAACATTAATGCCCAACGGCCATCGTTTCGTTTTCGACAGGTTACGCTAATCGCTTGACTCTGTACTTGTATACGAATCTCATCCTGAATAATCAACAGAAGAATACAATCTCCTGAAACATCCAAACCGATATAGAAATCTAAAGGATGATCTTCATCGACTCGCAGAAATCCTCCTGGTTCAAGCAATGCCCATCGTGATTCAAATGGCATCATTGAAACTCTCCGCATCGTCGTCAACTTCTTCTCTGAAAATGTTTCTCCATTCCACTAGATTAATCCTATATTTAACGCGACGTTCTGCGTCTTTGTCATCAAATTCAGGGAAGCTTATCCCCGCAGCTACAAGAGGTAGCCCACCAGTATCATATTCCTTCATATCGCTAGTGAATGGTTTCAGAAGATGAATCAGTAAAAGCGGTCTCTGCCTTTTTTCGCGATATGCCTTATCCGGAATGTTTTTGTTTTTATTTCGATATTCTTCTTCTATTTTACTTACAATGTCTTCTGGAACGCCCTCCTTTTCTATGCCTCGCGAACCAACACGCATTTTTTCCCCAGATATCAATATGGATTGTGTATCCGCTTGAATCAATACTTTTCTTCGTTGTGGTTGATAGGATATCCCCGCAAATATTCGGGTTGTCTCTGAACCGTTCGGTAAAACAACATCCCAATTTTGAAGTTTCTTTTCGTCTGTTCTTTCCAAGAATTGTATTATGCTATCTCTCTGAAAGGTTACATTAAGTGGATGACTTTCAAATTTTTTAAGAAAACGACAAATAATATCTTTTGGTACTGCATACCATATGTTGTTTTTGTAACGAGACCTCTCGGCATTAAATCCGGACTTTGCCAACTCATCAATCAAAATCTCGACTGCTCCCGCATTTGCACGATTTATTTCTTGTGATTTATATAAACGTGGTGTCTCTGTCCCCAAACCGCTTATCGAAATCACGCGTTCTATTGTTTGTGCTTTCCTCATTTTGTTTCTGGCAGTAACAATTAGTGATTCGGGGTGTGCTCGAACTTTAAGTCCATAGTCATCAGGCGTTAACCCCATGGCACACATTCTCCGTATCTCATCTCGTAATTCTTCTATTGCAGAAGCAATGTGCTGATACCACCCAATTGCTTCCTCTGAGAGCCACACTCTGCACAAATCTGCGTATCCATCTCTATAACCAAACCAGCGCCCCATCTGAAGAAGTGTATCATACATTTGTGAATTTCTAAAAAAATAGCTCGTTGAAAGTCCTTCTAGTGTGAGTCCTCGAGAAAGACTGTTGCCACCTACAGCAATAATTCTTAGTCCAGTATCTTTATGTACTGAATAGTCCAAAGTCGATGCGCCAGTCCGTTGATTTACTGCTCGCACTTCAATTGGCAACGAAGCACGTAACAGTGCTCGTTGAATATTTTGCCATTGAAATTCAGATTTGTTGAATTCACTTTCCCATGTTTTCTTGATTTTTGATAGTATTATTGATTTGCAAGCCTCAGAAGGGGGAAGTTGACTGTAATTTCGTATGTTCCTATTAATTTCTCTTAATTCTCGATCCAGTAACGCCGTAACTTGTTCTTGTACATTTGTGAAACGGCTTACATTGACTAACATCGAGCGGTGTGTATTTGTCTCACCCCTAAGATCTCGTACTGCATTTGAAATAATAAAGAATCGCAGTGCCATTAACAGGCTCTCTGGTAATTCTTCAACGACTAACATTTGTTTATGTCTTGATGGAAACACTTGTTCTGCATCATTAATTTCTCTAATGATGTCCAACCGGCCATTATCTCCAAATATTGCTTGAGAACCGAAATAATTAGTTGGCGGCTCTAAAGAATATATAAAGTGCTTCGGGAAAAGATCATCGCCTATCATCTCGCTATCCGAGTCAGGGTCAATGAAAATATTGGCAAAAGGTGTTGCTGTAAAACCGACATAACTGGACCTGCAAAAAAGATGGAGAAGAGCTCTAATCCTCTCATTTATCGCTGTTGGGTCCGTCTCCGGTGAATTTGTATTAATCGAGGCGTTATCTGCTTCGTCATCAATAAGAAGCATTGGGGTATCAATAACCCCGTTTTTATCTGCATTATAAGATCTTAACCAATTTTCAAGATTTTCGAGAATTTTCTTGTTCTTCTTGACTACCAGCAAAACAGGTTCCTTAAAAGAACTCAACCTGAAACCAAGTGTATTCATAAGAGAACTTTTAAAATCGGTTGTTTTGGACGTAAAAACTCCCGCTGTTCTGCGACGGTCAAGAGATCCAACTCCAACTTCTCTAGTTATCCGTTGTTGTGAAAGCAATCCCGAACTATCAAGCCCCACAAACCCAGCATCAAGTCTTTCCTGTGTTTGCCGACGTAGGTTTTCTAATGTACCGGTCATCAATATAATAAGTTTATACCCTGCATCTGCTGATTTGCAGCATAGTGCTATATATGTTGCTGTTTTTCCAGATTGTACATCACCCATCACAAGACCTCTTCTCGCCCACAAGCCATCCTTCACAGGATCTCCCATGAAATCGAGGATCTCGTCTGTAACCTTATCAAGTGTATTAGTTACTTTCGGGGGCCATCCATTTCTGTTTAAATACTCTTCGAATCTACTCCAATAATAGGGTTCGATGTCAGGTCTACGCGCTGGCAGCCAAGACTGATGGTCTTTCTCTATAATGGCTGCCCCCGTATCCATGTCGATGCGAAGTCGTGCATGTAAGCGTCTTATTACAATATTCTTTTCTTCATCAGTGATTTGAAAAACGGCTCGGAATCCATTTACAAGTTCTAATATTTCGGCCTCTGATGGTATTTGATCAATGTTCACTGTAGCAATAACTGCATTTTCAATTTTTTTTACATTTTCACTAATCATTTGAAAGCTCCCTCAAGATAGATTCTGTCACTGCGGGATACTCACAAAAAGGTTCTAATAAGTGCAGGTTCCCTAATAAATGTTCTCTACCGCCATCAATTACACATGCCGAATTTAAAAGACACTGAACAAGCATTTCTAATTTCTCTTTCAAGTTTTCTCCCAAAGTCTCTTCATTAATTACTTTTAATCGATCTGAAGCCATGTCAGCATAAAGTGCATGTACTGGATAATTATGTTCTAGTGTCTCAAGTATCAGCTCGCATATTTTTCTTTCATCAATACTTAATCCGTTCATAAAAGTCTTAATTATTGGATGGTCACGATTAATAATGTAACTGATGCCTTCTCTTCCTTGGAGACGTGACCAAGAATGGACAAGCTTATCACTGGTCGTTGTTCGTCCTCTATATGTATAGACTCTGCGACTTGTTCCAACAATTTTGTCAATAATTCGTTTAAGGTTTTGTCTGACTTCTTCAGGTGGATGCGCTGTCGATTTCTTTATGTCAATAGTCCATAAATGATCGAGAGAACTTGGTATATCTACACGAACGCGTGCAAGCTTAAACACCTCTTCTTGCCCTACAAGACGGAACCATGTGCCCCATATTATAAGTCTTTTATTCCTATAAATATAGAATCCCTGATTGCGTCTCAAGCCGTCTTCACCGCCGGCCAGCTGCAAATCTTTAGGCTTTAGCTTGCTGGCATGCGGGAGTATAAAAGGCTTTATAGATATCCTATGTTTTTCTATTTCAATGAATTCGTCTTGTAATGATTGTGTTGCAGTGTTCATGGTTAGAAACGGGTCGGACGGCTCAATCGGACATTCATTAAGGTAAATTTCAATCTTCGGAAGCCCTGCCTCACCAGCTAAATATCTATGAAAAACAAGAGACAAGTGACCCCTAACAGAATCCATTTTTTCTTCAAGAGCACGATTTATTGAACTCTCACCTGCACATAAGCGATCAAGATTATGCCAAATGACCAGTGTGCCATGCGCCTGATTTTTTAAATCAGTAAAAAGAGGTAAGGACTCAAGATCTATTTGATCAGGCACTGATAAAATCCAGTCCTCGCGAACTGCTATAAGATCAAGATCCCAACATCTTGCTGATATAATGCCACTTTTAGAAGATAATACTGTAAGCTTCCTACACTGAGAAAGTGATGCGGTCTTAAGACCAAGACCAAATCGACCAAGGTCATTTTCTTCACGAGCACTTAATGGATCTTTACTTCCATGACGCATTGCCTGGGTGAGTTCATCAGATGACATTCCTATGCCATCATCGAGAACTGCTACATAAGGAATATCATATGGGGAAAAGCGGACAGCTATTTTTCTTGCTCGCGCAGAAATACTATTATCAATAATATCAGCTATAGCTGATTGTATAGAATATCCTACAGACCTCATTGATTCTATCAGCGTCGGCGCATAGGGAGGAACTTTCAGTTCGGACATGAATTTTCCCTTTTCTTATACTAGTACACTTCAAGCAATAAGCAATTTCTAAATAAAGAATTTCTTTTTCACCAATGAGAATATGAACATTTTCCTGTGACAACCTTAAAAAACAACCTTACTTATCTAAATAATTGTATTCACATTATAACATACTGATATGCGAGTTATTGGGAATCTTCGCATCAGGATCTGAGATTTTAATCTACTTTCATATAAATGATAATTCGAAGAGCCGGAGAACAATATTACCTTCTTACTTCACAAAATGATTCAGACGACCTCAACCAGTCAGTTAGCGATTCAATGACAGATTCAATTTCACTTATTGTTCTATTCCTTAGCGAACATTCCCATACATTCATAACCCTCCACCCTTTTTTTTGCAATGATATCATGTTTTTAATGTCATTCAATCGATTCCTTTCAATCTTGGCTCTCCAGAACTCTGTGTTAGACTTTGGCTCTGTATATAATTGGCAGTTATGTCCATGCCAGAAACACCCATTTATAAAAATTACCGCCTTGTATTTTGGAAACACAAGATCTGGCTTTCCTGGTAACTTCTGATCGTGAAGCCGGTAACGAAATCCATTTGAAAATAGGGCTTTACGAATGGAAATCTCAATCTTTGTGTCTTTACTCTTAATTCCAGACATCATCCTACTACGCTGCTCTTTTGAGACAATATCTGCCATCGTCTTATTTTTTCTCCAGAATATCCCGTACAATCTTTGCAATCTGATACGCAAGAAACGGAGGCACAGCATTGCCAACTTGGATATATTGCTGTGTCCGGTTTCCACAAAAAAAATAATTGTCTGGAAAAGTCTGTAATCTTGCAGCTTCTCTCACTGTCAGACTCCTGCATTGGTATGGATCAGGATGAATAAAATAATGGCCATCTTTTGAAATATGACTTGTTACCGTTGTTGAAGGGCGCCCTGCCAACTGGACTCTGAAACGGTCATCAAAATCTCCCGTTTTCACACTCTTGTGTTTAGGAAGCAAGTCCGGAGGGAATTCATACAATCTGGGCGACCGACTTTTAACCTCTGCAAATGCAGCCGCAAAAAGATAACGCCATAAATCTTTTGGCATATGTGTACGAGTCTCGTGGTTACATATACCCTTCAAGCGCTCATCTTTATACCACCATTCTAGTTTGTTGATTTTTATATTGTCATCTCTAATAAATCGTGCACCTCTGTCATATTCAAACGTCTTAACTGTACTAATTATTTCAATTAATTTCTCATGCAATTCATTTCCCCAACGTTTTCTAATCCCTTTCATCCATCTTCGACCAATCGCATTCTTGATATGATGTGACCAAAGTTCATGTTTATCTTCTTGTTTCGAAACACCGCTTCTTATTTCGGGCAGATTACCTAATACATCTATTAGAGTAACCTGCTCGTCATCTTGCAGTGTTTCTGGTTCTATGTAAGAAAGATCTTCACGTATGCCCAAAAGAATGACGCGGTGCCTTGCTTGCGGAATACCATGACGTTCTGACTCAATAACATAGTCAGTCGGACTAAGTTGTTTTCCTAATGAATAGGATGATTTCACAGAGAGTGAATGAATTATGTATGCGCAATCATTAACAGGTTGTTGAAGATCACTTATAACTTTACCAAAAATGCTGTTTCCGTTAATTCTTGAAGAAAGAAGACCCTTTACATTCTCCATAACAAAAACAGCTGGTTTGTGTTTTGCAATAATTTTCAAGTATTCTCGATAGAGATAATTTTTTTTATCCTCCTCTGGCTTGTACCCATTTTGATTAGACTTTCTCGCTCTTCCTATTAGTGAATATGCTTGACAAGGAGGTCCACCAATAAGAACCCAATCAGTTCGACCTATTATGGCTTCTCTGATCCAACAGTCGAGTTCTTCATCTTTATTACTGCCAGATCCAAGTTCGAAAAGTCTGGCCTCTTGACTTGCTTGGTTAGCCTCATTTTGAAATTTTTTGTAAAGTTCTTCCTCAGAATTCAACTCCCCTCTAAGAAAAAAATAGTATTCTTCCGGAGCATGTCCAAAGGGAAATTGTCTGAAAAAGCTTCTTAATTTTAATGTCCTGTGGGCCGATACGTCTTTCTCGACAGACAGTTTTATTTTGAAATATGGTGAACCTTCATTTAGCCCAAGTAAAGCAAACCCCTCTCCCAAACCTCCCGGACCCGCAAATAGATCAATGATTGGTATCAAGTCAGACCCTACCTACGAAATTGATTTTGACACATCAAGTTCACCTACCAGATTCGAATCTATGAAGAAATAGGTTTGTTTAAATGCTAACTATTTCTTTATTCTACTAATTGGTTCGCCATCCCCCGGATCCTCTCCCCCATCGCCACCTTCTTCCTCCACTCCTCCGGGATGCCCCTCTCTCCGTAGTATGCCCCGGCGATCTGGCCGTAGATGGCGCCGGTGGTGTCGGCGTCGTTGCCGAGGTTTACGGCCAGGAGGCAGCCCTCCTCGAAGGAACCGCCCTTGTGGAAGGCCCAGAGGGCCGCTTCGAGGGACTGGACGACGTAGCCGGTACCCTTGATTTCGGGTGGCTCCTTGCGCTTGTAGGATCCGGCGGCGATGTCGGCGATTTCCGGGATGAGGGGCTTCCCTTCCCAATAGCCGGGATCGGGCGAGTAGAAATCGGAGAGGAGATCGTTCTTGGCGGCGCCGTTCAGGGCGCCCCAGAGAAGGGCACCGAAATAGCGGCAGGCGTCGACGGCGGTGAGGGCGCCATGGGTGGTGCGGGAGCTTTCACCGGACTGGTCGATGGCCTGCCGGGCGTCCCGGTGGAAGAACATGGGCACCGGGGCCAGGCGCATGAGGGAGCCGTTGCCGGCGGTGAAGGGGTCTGTGGAGCCGCTCAGGGGGTTGCCGGTCTTCTCGAAGGCCGTGAGGGCGGCGCGGACCGTCGAGCCGATGTCGAAGCATTTCCCGGTGCTGCTGAGATAGCCCTCGCGCCACCACCGGCGGTAGCGCTCCATCTGGTCCCTGGCATTCATGCACCGGCAGGCGATCAGGCTCTCCGCCAGGCAGAGGGCCATGGAGGTGTCGTCCGTCCACTGGCCCGGCTCCAGCCCGAAGGGGCCGCCTCCGATCATGTTCACGAGGGGCCGGAAGGTGCCAGGGGCGCTGAATTCTACGGTCGTCCCCAGGGCATCGCCGACGGCGAGGCCGATGAGACAGCCACGGAAGCGTTCCGACTTGTCCATTTGTCTGGCTCCGCACGGGTTCTGTTGCAAGTGAGTGCGACGGATGACGAAATGCCCGGCGTTGCCGGTCAGGCAGCGCCGTAAAGGAGCCCGGTATCAGACCTTGTTTGTTCTTCGGTAACGGGTGCCCGCGGGTGACGAAAGCATGGAGGTTTCCCGCACGGCGAGATTGATAGCACAGCCATAGGAATACCGCAATGCCTGCGGATAATTTACTATGTCATATTTGGTATTGGAATCGGTACAAAGAAGGGCTTCCGCGGGAGAATCCGTCAAGGAAATCCGATCGGTTTGGGGGATGGAGGGTGCTATTCGCTTTTGTCTTTCGTACGGAGCGCGACCGGCCGCCAGGACAGCGTGTCCCTGATTTCCTGGACCTTGTAAAAGCGGTGCATGTTGAAGTGAAAGATCGGGATGCCGGCGCTGCGGAGGGCGTTGTCGACGAAATCGTTCCGGGTCAGTCCTTCCGACTCGATGGGACCCCGGTTGTGGAGCTCCACCACGAACATCACCTCGAACGTCAGGGGATGGTACGCGACGAAATCGAGGTGCCGTCCCTTGATCATGTTGAAGGCGATCCGGTGGGCCATCCCTTCCAGGCCCGGTTTCACCGCGATCACATCAGCCATGCGAACCTTCGCCATGATCCTGTATTCCCCGGCCACCGCCCGTTCAAGGGCGCCCAGGAAAGACCGCTCCGTCGGGCTCATGAGAAAGGTCACTTTTTCATACGGAAAATTCCCTTCCGCACACTTCTTGTTTCTTGTCGGCAAAATCTTCAGAAGGCCCGTGCCGACCGCTGTCAGGAGGAAGACGACAACCGCCGAGGTCAGCATTTTTATGGACATGCCTGCTCCTTTCAAGCCTTCCATCAAACCACTGAATGATATCGACTGTCCCTTCCGCTGTTCCATTGCTCCCTTTCCCGTTATCCGGCCTGAACCTGTCTTCGGCGAGCCGCCTCCAGAGGCCCGACTGGCGACGTCCGGGACAAGTTGGAAATAGCAATATCCGGGGATGTCCGATGGGAATGCGTCTCGGAGCCCCGGACGGCAACGCCGGCCGGGGTTTGGGGCGAACAGATTCCCCGGAGTCCGGCAGGCATCCACGGCGAGCCCCGGGAGACATCCCCGGAAGCATTCAACCTGGTCCACGTGTCGGCTCCGCACAGGATCAGCTTCTGGCACATGCGGCGGATGAGGATCGGCCCGGCATTGCCCGCGCGGCAACACCGTAAAGGAGCCCGTTCAGAACATGCCTGCTCTCTCTGTGTATGAGCAGTTGCGGGTACTATATCTTTAGTTTATTCCCGCATGGGAACGTCAATAGCATAGCAATATGAGCAAAGCAACGCATTATCAATGCGTTATGTCAACATTACCATAAACGGTGGCCGACGGGCGGAATCAATCGGTGATCCGGTTCTTAGCTGGGGGACGGACTTGCAATCCGTCCCTTTCTTTCTTTGCCGCTGCTCCTGTATGATGAGACAGATAATCGGATTTGAAATTGGTTTTTTCCCCTTGGAAACAGCGGCGAAGGAGGACGGGACCATGCGCATCCTGATCATCGGAATGGGCAACGTCGGCCTGATGCACGGGTGGGTGCTGTCGGAGGGCGGCGTGGATGTAACCCACGTCGTGAGAAAAGGTTCCCGGACAAGGCATTCCGCGTCTGTTCCCATGGACGTCATGGATTTCCGCAGGGATCCCGCTACCTGCTACGAGGCAGTCTACCGGCCGCGGGTCATGGACGAGATCCGGCCCGGCGACCGGTACGATCTGGTCATGGCGGCCACGAACCACCTGCAGGTCGTGGACGCCGTGCGGCAGTACCGCAACAGGGTTCCGGATGCGCATTTCCTGATCTTCTGCGCCAACTGGAACGGCCCCGCCCAGATCGACGCGATCCTGCCGAGGAGACGCTATCTCTGGGGGTACTCCGTCTTCAGCGGCGCCAGGGGCAGGGACGACGTCCTCTATGCCAACATCCAGAAGATCTACCGCATCGGAGAGGTGGACGGGAAGAACACGGAGCGGCTCCAGAGGATCGTCGAGACGTTCTCCAGGGCGGGAATCGCTCCGGAGATCAAGGAGAACATGATCGAGTGGCTCTGGGTCCACCAGGCGATCAACGCGGGCCTTCTCGGCACGATCTATGCGCGGCGCGAGTTTCCCTCGAAAGACACCCCGATGGACTTCTGGATCCTCTGCGTCCGGGCCGTCAAGGATGCCTTGAAGATCCTGGCCGCGCGGGGCGTCGACTACGGGAAATACCCGGACACGAAGGTGTTCCTGATCGAGAACGACGGGGAGGCCGCCGCACTGCTCCGGCGTGGAATCCTGGGCGTGCCGCACTACGAGCGCATTCGGGACCACAGCCACCTGGATTCGAACCCGGACGAGATGAGGAGATTCTACCTGGACGTTCTCGAGACGGGCGAGGCGCTGCGGGTGGACATGCCGCACCTGGCGAGCCTGAGACCGCTCATCTGAAGGGATGGAAGCGCATCCGTCCTGTTTTATCCGTGGCTGCTTCAACCGGCACAGATGCTCTTTCGAACAGCACGCCGGCTGAACATCCAAACCGACAACGCATCGCTTCCATTGAATCCATCGTAAGAATCTATTGATCCATCACCCGTCGGAGGGGCTTCAGGAGGACCAGGATGGTGAATCCGGCCGCGCCGGCCACGGCGGCGACCAGCAGGAAGAAATGATCCTTGGGCAGCAGGTCCCAGAAGTAGCCCAGATAGCCGGCCAGGTAGTTGCCGGCGAACTGGCCCAGGCACCAGATGCCCATCATCATGGAGATCATTCCCGCCGGCGCCATCTTGGTGACCAGCGACAGGCCCACCGGCGACAGGTACAGCTCGCCCACGGTGAGGATGACACTGAAGCCCACCAGCCAGAGCATGCTCACCGGAACGCCGTCCCCGTCAAAGGCGTATGCGGCCGGCACCAGCACCAGGAAGGAAAGTCCCAGGAGAAAGCAGCCGACGGACATCTTCGCCGCCGTCGAGAGCTCCCGTCCCCGCCGGGCCTGCCACGCCCAGAACGTCGTGATGAGCGGCGTGAAGAGGAAAATGCAGAGCGGATTGAGGGACTGGAACCAGGTGGCCGGCACTTCCCAGCCGAAGAGATGCCGGTCCGTGTCCGCGTCGGCCCACAGGGCGAGGGTGTTCCCCTGCTGCTCATAGGCGGCCCAGAACAGCGTGACGACGAGGCAGACGACAACCAGCCCGAGAACGCGCCGAGCGTTGCCGCCGTCCCGGACGGAGACTTCCGGATCGCTCTTTTGGTTCGGCACCACCCGTCGCTGCAGGTTGTCCGGCGCCAGCCAGCGCCGTCCCCACAGATAGATGAACAGCCCGGCCACCATGCCCACGCCCGCCGCTCCGAATCCGTAGTGCCAGCCGTACACCTCGCCCAGGGTGCCGCACACGAAAGGGGAAAGAAACGCACCGAGGTTGACGCCGACGTAAAAGATGCTGAAGGCCCGGTCCCGCCTCGGGTCTCCGGGCTCGTAGAGGCTTCCCACCTGGGTGCAGATGTTCGGCTTGAAGGCACCGCTGCCCACGATCAGCAGGGCCAGCGCGGGGTAGAAAAGGGACTCGAAGGCCATGACGAAATGCCCGGCGGCCATGAGCACGGCGCCGATGATCAGGGTCCTGCCCTGCCCCAGGACCCGGTCCGCCAGGAGCCCGCCGAAAAAGGGCGTGAAGTACACCAGCCCCGTATAAAGGCCGTAGATCCGGGAGGCGTCGCCGTGGGAAAACATCAGCTGCTTGGTCATGTAGAAGATCAGGAGCGCCCGCATTCCGAAGTAGGAAAAGCGCTCCCACATCTCGGTGAAAAACAGGATATACAGTCCCTTGGGATGCCCCCAGAGCGTATCGTGCGGGGAAGGCATGCCGTCTCCTTTTTCGTTTTGTGGGATCGGATCCTGGGAAAGGCCGCGCTTCCGGCCGAATCCGCGGATGGGAAGAGCGGAGCGCATCCCCGGCCTCTGCTGAGAAACAGGGGGGCATCCCGATGTTTCTATTGCCGGATCAGGCGGAACCCGATGCTCTTGAACTCCTTCCCGGGCGGGAAGGAATAGCGGATCGCTGTACGGCAGTCCTGCGCGCGGTCCAGCCAGCAGCCTCCCCTCAGAACGCGGGCCGCTCCCTCATCCGGCCCCCTGGGGTTGTCCCGCGGGCTCGACGGGTAGTAGCTCTCCCCGAACCAGTCCTGCGTCCACTCCCAGACGTTGCCGGACATGTCGTAAACACCCAGGGCGTTGGGCTTCTTCTTCCCGACCGGGTGCGACCGGTCCCCGGAGTTGGCGTCGTACCAGGCGTAGTCGGCCAGCTTGTCGCCGCTGCTGGTACCGGCCCATTTCTCGGCCTTCCCGCCGTCGCGTGCGGCATATTCCCATTCGGCCTCGGTGGGGAGGCGGTACTTCCGGCTTCCCATGCCGTTCAATTCCGCGATGAAGGACTGGACATCCGCCCAGCTTACGCTCTCCACCGGGCAGTTTTCGCCACAGTCCTTGAAATGGGAGGGATTCTTCCCCATGACCTTCCGCCACTGCGCCTGGGTTACCTCGTTTTTGCCGATGTAGAAACCGTTCAGGCAGACTTCGTGAACGGGCTTCTCGGAGGGCAGACCGTCCCCGAAGGTATCTCCCATCCGGAAGCACCCGCCCCTGACCAGCACGAACTCCATTCCCGTCACCGGGTCCGTGAAGGTGCGGGCCTCCCCGGCCGGCGGCGCGACCGGCGCCTCATCCCTGGTATCCTCCGCCGCCGCAAGGTCGCGGGTGCGGCCGCCCGGTGCGGCCTTCGCGGGCGTGAAGTAGAAGTCCCCCTCCAGGGAGGAGAGCTCCCAGGGGACCTGCCGGCCGCCCGTTTCCCGGCCCAGATGGTGCCGCACGTTCTTGAAGACCTGCTCGATGGTCAGGCCGGGCTCCTGGATGGACGTGAGGAATGCCGCCGCATAGGGACTGTTCCGGCCGTCCCCGTCCAGGGCCACCTGCCCGGGGCCGGTGGAGTAGGAAATGAAGGTCCCCGCGGGGGCGCTGCCCAGGACGGCCAGCCCCCTGCTCATGGAGCGGAATCGCCGGGAAAAGGGATTGTCGCGGCAGGCGTCGAGGATCACGATGTTCAGGCCGTTGTTGGCGTTGGCCATTTCGTCGAGGACACGCCCCGCATCCAGGGCCTCGTACTTGATGTCGGACTCCTTGTCGATCCGGGCGCCGACGGGAACCAGGTAGTTGACCCCGGCGACCTGCAGCCCGTGGCCGGCATAATAAAACAGCCCCACGCCACCCTGTTTCAGCCGGGTCCCGAAATCCCCGACGGCCTCCTCCATTTCCCTGAGGCCGGCGTTTTTCTTCAGGATCACCGTGAACCCGAGGCGCTGCAGCGCACCGGCGATGTCGGCGGCGTCGTTGACGGGGTTTTTCAGGGCGGCAAAGGTGTAGGCGGCGTTGCCGATCACCAGGGCCACGCGCTGCTCGGCTGCCGGGGCTCCTCCGGCTGCGGCGAACAGGAGAAGGAAGACAAGGGAAAGAAGGACATGCCTGGCGTTGATCCGGATCATCTGGCCTCCCGTCAGCGGTGATGGATGGGGCGGATCCGCCGCCGGACGGTTCGGGCCGGGCGGCAGACCAAGGTATATAGAAATCCCGCCGGCATTTCAATGAAAGACAGGAAATCCGGGCCGCGATGTGATAGACAAGGACTGCCATCCTGCCACGCAACCCCATGAGGGAAACGATCTTTTTCTTTCGAGAGGTCCCATGAAGAGAAGAACATCGAGGTGTATTGCGTCTTCCGTCCTGCTTCTTGCCACTGTTTTTTTCTGCCTCTCCTGCACGACCCGGATCGTCTCCCATCCCATTGAAGGTTCCGCTCCCGCCAAGGGCATTGCCTACCATCTCCCGGCAACGGAGATGACCTACCGGATGACCTTCCGCCTGGCCGACTGCGGCGGAGGCATCGAAATCACGGAAACCGCTCTGGAGCACCGGATCGTTCCGGACCGGGCCGCCGGCACCTACCTGATCGACTCGTCGCGGTTCGGCAGCCTCTCCAAGACGATCCCCCTGGCGAAGATCACCATCGACAACGGCCTGTTGACCTCCATCACGTACGAAGCCAAGGACGACACGAAGGATATCGTCAAGAGCGGCGCAACCCTGATCGGGGAAGTCGTCTCCGCCATCTCGCCGGTCAAGCTGCCTTCCCTCGGGGGCGCCCTGTCGCTCCTGGCAGCCACCCGCTCGCTGAACCAGGAGCCGATGATCCGGTCCTTCCGGTTCACGGGAGACACGAGAGGCTCCGGGCCGCAGGGGGCGAATCGCTGCAACCGGGCCGCGAAGGACAGCCTGGACGAGTACCGCTTCCTGCAGGAGCACCTGAAGGCCATGAGGGGGAAGCTGCACGAGGCGGAGGCCGAAGTCGCCGACCGGAAGGACGGCGCGGCGGACCGGATCCGGGACATCGAGGGCGTCATCGGGAGGACGAACGCCCGACTGGCCGAGCTGGACGCGTTTCTCACCCTGCAGTACCGGATGCCGATCGTGATCGGGGCGGCACAGTGCGAGAGCTTCGGCGAACTCACCTTTGACGGCGCGCCCTTCTCGAAATGGTTCGGCGGCGAACAGGGCGACGCCCTGGGGAAGCAGATCGCGTCCTGGGCCGGGGAGAACAGGCTGTCCTGGACGATCGGCTCCTGCCGGCCCCGGACCGGAAAGGAAGCAAAGCCGGAACGTCCGGAAGGCCTGTATTACCGGATCCCCGCGCAGTGCAAACTGGAGATCACCAAGGACGCCTTCGTCTCGTCGCACCCGGTCGAGCTGATGCAGTGTGGACGGCTCGCCGTCCTGGAGATCCAAAACGGCGCCTTCCAGGACAACTCGCACCGGGTCGAATTCGACCCCGTAACAGGCGAGATCCGGACGTTCGAGTTCAGGGACAACACGGCGCGGGCCGCCGAGGCCCTGGGCGGCGTCGCCGACGCGGCAAAGAAGCCGGCCACCCCGGACAAATAACGGATCCATCCCCTTTCGAAAAAAGGAGACAGAACATGCCCCCGTATTCCAGGCACAGAATCGCGGTTTCCTGCCTGCCGGCCCTTTTGCTGATCCTTCTCCTGTCCTTCCCACTCCCGGCCCGGGCCGCCTACGACTACGAGGACGAATGCAGGGGCGTCACCACGACCACGCCTGCCATGGAGCAGGGCTATTTCGGGAAGGACCGGACGATCGACACGAAGATCTGCCTGGGCCCCGGAACCTACAACTACGCATACGTCAATATCATCGACGGCGGGAAACTGATCTTCCTGGACGCGAAGACCGACTTCTGGGCCCGCTCCATCCTGATCGAAAAGGGCGGAAGCCTCGTCGCCGGCTCTCCGGACCATCCGTTCGGGAAGAAGGACCTGAAGAACGTCCTCACGATCCATCTCTACGGAAGCGAAAAGGATAAGGGCATTGCATGCCTGACGAAGGGAAACACCTGCGGCGTTCCCGAGGATGCCTGGCTCCACGGGGACGACCAGAAGGTCAAGGGCCTGCCGGGCGGAGCAGCGGACGACTACTTCTACGCCTACAAGCCCCTTCCCACGGACGACGATGCGGGTCCGAACGCCTATTTCGGCCGCAAGGTCCTGGCCCTCTCCTACGACGGCTCCCTGCTTCTCTTCGGGCGGAAGGGGGCGACCTACAGGGACCTCGATCCGGGCGACCCGGGCACGAGCTGGGGAAGGCTCTCCGCCAGCGTGTACAGCAAGGAGCTGAAGCTGGACCTCGACCGGATCGTGGAAGACTGGGACGAAGGCGACCAGATCGTCGTCACGACGACGGACTACCTCCCCGGCCACTCGGAAGTGCAGACGATTGCAAGCATCCAGAAGGACAACCGGGAGTCGGACATCTTCCTGAAGGGAGCCGTGGCCTACCCGCACTCCGGGGAGGCGTATTCGCTGGCCAGGCACGACATCCCGGACCGCCTGACCAAAGACGGCCTCCGCCGGCAGTCCGTGGAGACCCGGGCCGCCGTGGGGCTCCTGTCGCGGAGCATCCGGATCGTCTCGGAGGCGTGTGCCGACTATGACGGCTCGACCTGCCTGGGCATGCCCGAAAAGGAGGGGGTCTTCTTCGGGGGCCACACAATCGTTCGCCAGGGGTTCCGGCAGTTCCAGGTGCAGGGCGTCGAGTTTCGCCAGCTCGGGCAGGGCGGCCGGCCGGCCCACAGCCCGGTCAACTTCCACCTGACCCGGCGGGCACCGAAAAACACATTCGTCCGGGACTGCTCCATCAACGAGTCGATGACCCGCTGGATCGAGCTGAGAGGCGCGCAGAACGTCACCCTGGAGCGCAACGTCGCCTACAGGTCCATCGGCCACGGCTACGTCCTCGCCGAGGGGACCGAAACGGACAACATCCTTCGGGCCAACCTCGGCGTCTATGCCCGCCCCGCCGTGGAATACCGCGACAACCCCCGCAGGGTACCCGGGATCAACGTCAAGACGAGCGGCAAGCAGTTCCTCCAGGACGGCGGGGATTACATCCACCCCTCGGTCTTCTTCATCATGAACGGCTACAACACGATCGAGAACAACATGGCCGCGGGCGCCGGAACCTGCGGCTCCTGCTACTGGTTCGTCCCGTCCCTGGTCAGCGGCCTTTCCCGGAACAAGAAGTGGGAGGGCTACGCCGCCATCCAGGTCACCAAGTCGGGAACGGCGCCGATCCGGAGCTTCAGGGGGAATTTCTGCAGCACGGCCCAGCACTCGCTGATCACCGTCGACACGACCGGTGTCTGCCGGGGTGTCTACACGGACAAGGCCCCGGACAGCCCGGCCCTGCACCCCGTCGCGAACCCTTTCGCAAAGCAGTTCGAAGACCTGCATCCCATCGTCCCGGTCGGGGCCTTTCTCCTGCCGACTCGGTGCACAACGACGCCGAAGCACCCGGACGACCTCTCCTGCCCCTCCGTAAACGCCGCCGACGACCCCCTGTACTGCCTCAAGGGACAGACGGACAACTGCGTCATCAGCGCCATCCAGTCCTACACGTCGTCCTTTCACTGGGCGCAGCAGAATTTCGGGGCCATCTGGCTCCGGTCCAACTGGTTCCTCCTGACGGACAGCGCCCTGACGGACGTCCTGAACGGCGGCCTGACGATGGTCTCCGGCGGCAGCTACGACCAGGTGTACAATGGCTACTGGGCTCTCACGCGGCGCAGCGTCTTCATCGGCAGCACCCAGGACGAGGCGAAGAATCCCTACGCGACCAGCGCCGGCCCCGCCATCGGCGACAGGACCGGACTGAAGTGCGCGGACGGGGGGGAGGCCTACTGCCTCATGAAGGATGAGGGGGTCAGCTATCCCACGGACAACTTCGCCATGTACCAGCGGCTCTACAACATCTACGACGGGCCGGTGTACCAGGAGAGCAACGCCTTCCTGAACATCCGCCGGCGCGTTCTGAAGTGCAGCGATCCGTCCAACGGGATCTGCAACGACAGCGGCTTCATGTACGGCCCCGGAAACCGGAGCCTGGGCATTCCGAAGGCCAAGGAGGGCGCGGACCGCGGGCAGTGCATCCTGCCGAACGCGGCCATCGGCTGGAAGCAGCCCAACGCGTTCTACTATCCGCCGGCCTTTCATTCGAAGAACCTCTACTTCAACGGCGTGGACATCCGGCATTTCATCATCGTCCCGCTCTTCAAGCCGGGCACCGCAATCGTGGACGCGGCCAAGGTGAAGAGGGAATACTGCACGTTCCACAGGAGCACCGTGGCGGACCTCTTCAGCACGGATTTCACCGACATCGACCGCCAGACGGAGCTGAACGACGACGACGGCACCCTGAGCGGGCTGGCGGGTGCGAAAGACTCCGGGGGCGGCCGGACCCTCGACTGGACGATCTCCGTGAACCGGGACCGGTATTTCGAGACGCCCAGGGAGACGGTGGAATGCCTCTCCGAGCAGTCCTGCTTCCAGGTCCCCTACGATTACGTCTCCGCCGTCGTCTACCCGGAGTGCGCGGGCCGTGGTAAGGGAACCTGCGACGACGTCAACAAGTGGGCATCCCTCTGCGAAAACAGGTTCTGCTACGGCATTCCCCTCTACCGGCAGTACCTGATCGACCGTCCCGAGCCCATGCTGGGCGATCAGGTCGTTCTGAGCGCAGGGGATCCGTTCGCGGAGCCCATGGAAATCCTGCCGATCCAGGGCATCCGGCTCCAGGATCCGGCCAACGGTGGCAAGACGACCGTCACGGTCGATACGGACAAGGTCTCCTGCTCGGGCGCCGCCTGCGATGCCTACAAGTCCGTCCGGCGGGTCAACTCCGATGCCTGCATCAGCTCCCTCGCCATCCAGGACGCCGAGTCGAAGGACAAGGGCGCCACTACGTTCAAGCTGAAGGGCGTGGTGAACTGGCAGGCCGGGGATCCCGTCATCATCACGGATCCCTACGACAGCAAGAAGGAGATGCACACCCTGTCCCGCGTGGACCGGACGGCTCCCGGCCCGGGGGCGTATTCGACCATCACGATCTCGAGCGGGATCACCTGCGAAACCTGCAAATACTCGTACGGCGTGGTGAAGCGCATCGACCCGTCGGGCAACTGTCTGAGCCCCGCCGGCCTGGCCAAAAGCGTCGTGAAAGGCGGCGACGGCACGACCCTCTTTCTGGACCGGGTGGTCGACTGGAACCGGGGCGAGTACGCCAGTCCCGAGCAGAGCATCCGCATGATGGGCGCCGACCTGTTCCAGCGGAGCAGCCTGATCGTCAACAACGGCGCCTACTACCTCGACACGACCGTCAGCGGGGACACGCAGAGGACCGAAACGCAGGCCATCGCCGGCCAGTCGCAGCCGGCAAACGTCACCGTCTTCGAGGAGGGCAAGCGCTACAACGTCTTTCTCCTCTACACCAAGCCCGCCACCCGGGTGACCTTCCAACTCTTCGTCGGGAAGGGCCGGGACAAGGCCGCGACCGAGGCCGACACCGGCCTGGTTCGCGTGGGCCTCAACCGGACGATCGAGGGCGAGGGAATCGGGCAGAATCCGGAGCCCCGGGCGGACAACGCCGCCGTCATCATCAAGCCGATCAACATCGCGGTGCAGAAGAACTGGCCCGCATCCTGGACGCGGAGCTACGACGCGGGAAGCGGCATCCTGACCGTGACCATGGACATGGGGGAATTCCGGAAGGCCTTCGACGACGGGGTGGCGGAATCCTGCCGGCCCGCAACTTTCTGCGAATGGAATGCCGCCAGGAAGGCATGCCAGTACAAGAAGCAGGACATCATCGACTTCCAGGGAGACGACGCCATCTGCCAGTGGTCCGTAAAGGCCATGGAGTGCCCCAGCGGCGGCTGCTTCGGCTTCCAGTTCGGACTGCCGGCCGATTTCCGGAGGGACGACGCGAACCACCGGCCCGCCCCGGTGAAATATGCGGACTGCGGAAAAATCGACACCAAATGCTCGTTCGACAAGGCCTGGAACGTCGACTGGGCGTACCCGTCGGACCCGAAGCTCCCCGTCGATCCGGCCCTGCCGGAGCAGTTCGAAGAGCTCATGATCAAGGACGTCCGGTTGGACGACGCCACGAACCGGTCCGTCGTCACCGTCAGCACGCCCGTCCAGTCCGACGGGAAAACCTACCAGGCGGTCCGCCGCATGGATTCCGGGAGCGGGCAGGTCACCGGATGGGCCTGGCTGGCGAAGGACGCGACGGTGAACAAGGGGGACGTCGAGTTGAAGCTGGACCGGGCCGTGGACTGGAAAGCCGGGGACAGGATCGCCGTCACCGCGGCGAGCCGGTGCGACTACAAAAATCAGATGCCGTCGCCTCTCCCGGTTGACCTGTGGCGATGAGAAGAGCCTTTTATCTGTTTCCTTTTCTGCTTTTCCTCTTCCTGGTCCTGCCGGGTCCGGGAGGGCAGGAAACGGGGGCGGCACCGGGTGGCGGGATCAGCGGCACCGTCAGCGACGACCGGGGACCCGTGGCCGGCGCCCGTGTCCGGATCCAGGGCGCGAAGGACTTCGTCGTGTCGGACGCCGCCGGCGGCTTTGCGATCCGGGACGTGCCGGCCGGAAAGCCAGTCCGTGTGAGCGCCTGGAAGGACGGCTGGTACTGCGCCATCGCCCGCGATGTGAAGGCCCCGAAAGAGGGCCTCCGGATCCGGATGATCCGCTATCAGATCAACGACAACACGAAGTACGAGTGGATCCCGCCGGAGGGGAAAAACGGCTGCTCCTCCTGCCACAACGCGTCCCTCATCGCCATGAGCCTCGAGGACGCGCACCTGAAATCCGCCGTGAACCCGCGCTTCCTGACCATGTACGCGGGCACGGACACGAAGGGAAACAAAAGCCCGCCCACGCGCTATGCACCGGGAACCGGCGCATGGAGCACGTCCCTCCTCCCGCAGCGCCCCGATCCGGCCGGGCCGTATCACGGGCCGGGCTTCGTCCAGGACTTTCCGGACACCGCCGGAAGCTGCTCCGCCTGCCATGTGCCGGGGGCCTCGCTCTCCGGGAACGTCGATCCCAGATTCGTGAAAGGCGCCGACCGGTACGGTGTTCACTGTGACTTCTGCCACAAGGTCGCGGACGTCCACCTGGACCCGGTCACCCGGATGCCCTTTCGGGACGTCCCGGGCGTCCGCGCCATGTCCGTCCGCAGGCCTTTCACGGACGACCCGGATCGGCCGCAGCTCTTCTTCGGCACCTTCGAGGACGACAACGTCCCCGAGGAGGACACGAACCTGCCGCTGCTCAGGGAAAGCCGCTACTGCGCCCCCTGCCACTTCGGCGTCTTCTGGGACACGGTGGTCTACAACTCCTACGGGGAATGGCTGAAGAGCCCCTACGCCGATCCGAAGTCAGGCCGGGCGAAGACCTGCCAGGAGTGCCACATGCCCTCCCCGGCGATCCACAGGGGAAAGGCCCTGACCAACGTGGCGCCCGGGAAGGGCGGCATCGACCGCGACCCCGCCGCCATTCACAACCACAACATGACGGTCAGCCCGGAGCTTCTTCGCAATTCCCTCTCCATGAGTGCCGCGGCGCAGAGGAAAAACGGACGGCTCACCGTAACGATCAATCTGTACAACGACCGGACGGGGCACCATGTCCCCACGGACACCCCCCTCCGGCACCTGATCCTCCTGGTGGAGGCCCGGGACGGGCGCGGGAGACCGCTCCCGCAGGTGGATGGACCGGTCCTTCCGGATTGGTGCGGATCCTCTAAGGGAAGACGGGGGCACTACGGAGGCAGGCCCGGCAAGGCCTATGCGAAAGTGCTCAAGGAGAGGTGGACGGAGGTCGTCCCCGCCGCGGCCTACTGGAAGCACACCGACCTCGTCAGCGACAACCGGCTGGCTGCCTTCGCCCGCGATGCATCGTCCTTTGCGTTCGACCCGCCGGCGAAGGGCAAGGCCACGGTCACCGTCACGCTCCTCTACCGCCGGGCGTTCATCGGGCTCATGGAGCAGAAGGGCTGGGACACGCCCGACATCGTCATGGCGAGATGGAGCCGGGCCGTGAACTGACCATCCCACAGGGGGACCGAGCCTCTCTCCCTTCCCGGGACACGGTGGCAAAGCGACGGGTTTAACCCTGTCTCTATTTCTTTTGGAAGTACTTCGCGGCGATGCCCCTGGCGGCAATGAGGCCGGAGATGGCCGCGCCGACAATGCCGCGGCTCTTGCCCGTGCCGTCCCCGGCCACGAAGATCCCCCCGACGTTCGTCTCCAGGTGCCCGTCCGTGGGGAAATGCGTGTCGAAGAACTTGATCTCCGGTGCGTACAGCAGGGTGGACGGGTGCAGGACGCCGGGCACCAGCTTGTCCATTTTCTTCAGGGACTCCCAGAGGTTGTCGATGATGCGGGCAGGCAGCCCGAGGGTGATGTCCCCGGGCGTGGCGTCGCAGGTCGCCCGGCAGACGCCGAAATGCCGGGGCGCACTGTCGAAGGTTTGCAGGGAGCTTCTGCGCCCCTCCCGGAAATCTCCCACCCTCTGGACGATGGGCTTTCCTCCCCCCAGCAGGTGGAACTGCAGTGCGATCATGTAGCCGAACTCGGTCGTGTCGGAAAAGGGCTCCGTCAGCGAAACCGTGTTGATGAGGGCGAAGTTCGTGTTGCCGGTTTTCCGGCCGGACAGGGCGTCGCCGTTGACCAGCTTGAAGCGGTCATAGCTCTCCAGCCGCACCCGCCCCCCGGGATTCGTGCAGAAGGTCCGGACCCGGTCCCCGTGGCGCGCCGTCCGGAACACGAACTTCGGATCGTACACGATGTCCGTCACGGGGTCGTAGAACCTTCGGTTCAGCTCGACACGGATTCCCACGTCGATGGGCCCGAAGTTGTGCCGGACGCCCACCTTCCCGGCGGCGTCCCGGAACCAGTGGGCGCCGCTCCGCCCGGGGGCGGCCAGGACGATGTCCGCCGCGTGGCGGACCCTTTTACGCCCCTGCAGGCAGGACACGCACCAGCCGCCGCTATCCTGCCGGTCCAGGGACGTCACCGCCGTTCCAAGGAGAAACTCCGTCCGGGCGAGCCGGCCCCTCAGGTAGTCCACAACGGCCTTCCCGTTGTCCGTCCCCCAGTGCCACTGCTCCGGCGCAATGAACAGGGCACCATGCTCCCGGGCGATGTCCGAAAGCGCCGCGATCTTCTCGTTCCCGTCGATGAAGGTCACCTGCCGGCAGGCCGGAAAGCCGGTAAAGACCTCGCGGACCTCCTCCATCAGGCGCCGGGCCGAGTCCGGATCCAGATTCAGCTCGTCCAGGTCGATCCCGATCCGGTAGTCGAAATTCAGCTTGCCGTCGTTGAGGAGCCCCCCGGCCGGATAGGGCCGCCGGTCGAGCACGGCGACGCGCTCCACCCCCAGGCGCTCCAGCTCGAGCGCCGCGAAGAGCCCCGCGGGACCGGAACCGATGATCAGGATGTTGTAAGGTTCCATGATTTCCCTGTCGTGGTGTTGCCGGGCTTTGCACCGGTCGGGGGGTGGATCGGAATCCCCCCCCGACCGTCCAAACCGGAATCCGTTCGTCAGATCTTCCGGTCAACCCCCTCCCAGTATTGCTTGCGGAGGACCGCCTTCTGGACCTTGCCGGCGGCCGTGCGGGGGAAGTCCGCCACGAACTCCACGGACTTGGGCACCCGGTAGCCCGCCATCTTCCCCTTGCACCACTCGATGATCTCCTCCGGCGTCGCCTCCTGGCCCGGCTGGAGCCGGACCAGGGCCTTCACGGACTCGCCCCACTTCTCGTCGGGAACGCCGATCACGGCCACCTCGGCGATCTTGCCGTTCTTGATCATCACCTCCTCGATCTCCGCGGGATAGATGTTCGCGCCCCCGCTGATGATCATGTCGGACTTGCGGTCCACGATGGTGATGTAGCCTTCCTCATCCATGAAGCCCATGTCGCCGATGCCCAGGTAGCGGCCGTGGAAAGAGGAGCGGTTCGCCTCGGGATTCTTGTTGTACCCTGACGTGACCATGGTTCCCGCCACGACGATCTCCCCCACCTCGCCCCGGGGCAGGTCCCTGCCGTCCAGGCCGATGACCTTCACCTCCTGGCCGAGGGCGGCGCGGCCGGAGCTCAAGGGGTACTTCAGGACTTCACTGGGCTTCAGGCACGTGGCCACGCCCATCTCCGTGGCGGAGTACTCGACGTAGAGGGCGCCTTCCCCGAAGACCTTGACGGCGGCCTCGCGCGTCCTCGGCAGCGTGGGGGCGCCGGCGCAGATGACAGTCCGGACGGAGCTGACGTCGTACTTGTCCGGGGCGGCCCCCAGGACCATCAGGATGAAATCCAGCATCACCGGCGCCAGCGTCAGGTGGTTGATCTTCTCCCGGGTGATGATGTCCAGGATCGCCGCCGGGTCGAAGGGCGGCAGCGGCGCTATGAAGAGCGTGCCTCCGTGGAACAGCGTGGCCCCCCAATCGTAGGCAATGCCCGCGGAGCTGTAGGACGGCATGGCCTGGAGGCCGTGGTCCTCCTCCCGGTAATTGTGGATGAAACAGATCTGGTAGATGATGCTGCAGACGGAACGATGGGTGATCAGGACGCCCTTGGGTCGGCCCGTCGTCCCGCCCGTCTGGGCGAGGCCCACGGAATCGCCTTCCCAGACGTCCACGTCCGGCTCCTCCCCGGACCCGGAGGCGGCCAGATCATCGTAGGAGAGCATCCCCTCGGGAACGGGACCCTCGGGTCGCATGACAATGATGTGCTTCGCCTGGAGATTGCCGCGGATCTCCTGGATGACGTTCAGGACGGGCCAGTCCACGAAGACGGCCTCCGCCTCGCTGAAGTTGAGGATATACTCCACCTCGTGGCCCACGAGCCGGAAATTGACGGGAATGAACACGCAGCCGATCTTGGCCACGGCCAGGTCGGCCTCCACGCAGCGGTCGGAGTTGTGGGCGAAGATCCCGACCCGCTGCCCCTTCTTCAATCCCAGGGTCAAAAGCGCGTTGGCCAGGCGGTTCACCCGGGTATTGAACTCCCGGTAGGTGTAGCGGCGGTCTCCGTAGACCACGGCGAGGCGATCGGGAAAGCGGTCCGCGTTGCGGCGCAGGAACTCTCCCATGACGAGCTCTTTCGGAAAACGGTTCTCCTTGTCCTTCTCCTTGTACCAGTCCTCGATCATGCTCTTCCCTCCTTCATTGAAGTTGAACAGATTCTGAAACCGAACAGGAACAGATTAAACAATGACGGACCGTCATGCACGACTGCCGGGTGGACAGGTCATTTATGCCACAAGGATCGCCCGGGACAAAGCCCTATTTGAAACATCACTCCGCAGTTGACACGCGATGGAGGCATCGCATACCATGAAGCCTCAAGCGAGCGAACCGCGTTGTTTCCTTCCACTCCCGTCCACTGAGCCAAGTCCTCAACCGATCCGGTTGCCTGTCCATCAACCGGGGAAGAAAGAAATGGAGGTGAATGGAACATGAACATCCTGACGCAGAAGACATGGTCCCCCTACGCCGCCGGTGCCGTTGCCGGCCTGCTCCTGGTCCTGTCCGTCTTCCTGACGGGAAAGTACTTCGGGGCCTCGACGACGTTCGTGCGCATCGCCGGTTTCGTCGAGCAGGTTGCGGCACCCGAAAGGGTTGCCGGCATGGAGTACTTCATCAAGGAGAAAATCAAACTGGACTGGCAGGGAATGTTCGTTCTCGGCGTTCTCTTCGGCTCCCTGGCGTCGGCATCCCTGTCGGGAGAGCGGCGTGCCGTCCCGGTGCCGCCCATGTGGGAGGAACGGTTCGGGCCGTCCCGCGCCCGGCGATGGACGGTGGCCTTCCTGGGCGGAGCGGTGGCGATGTTCGGGGCACGTCTCGCCGACGGGTGACCCAGCGGTCACGGCCTGAGCGGTCTGGCTCAGGTAGCCGTCAGCGGTTACATTTCTTTGGTCTGCTTCTTCCTGGCCGGCATCATCGTGGCCGGAATCCTGTACCGAGGAGGTGATCGGCCATGAACGAACTGCTGACCGGAGCCGTTACGGGCATCCTCTTCGGGTTTATCATGCAGAAGGCCCATGTCATCCGCTACGACAAGCAACTGGGGGCCATGCGCCTGAAGGACATGACCATCGTGAAGTTCATGCTGAGCGCCATCCTGGTCGCCATGGTGGGCATTTACCTGCTCGTGGACCTCGGGATGGCGAAACTCTCCATCAAGGCGACGATCCTGGGGGCGAACATCCTGGGCGGGCTCATCTTCGGCGTCGGCTGGGCCATCGTCGGCTATTGCCCCACCACCGGCTCGGCAGCCCTCGGCGAGGGGCGATACGACAGCCTGTTCGGCCTGATGGGAATGGTCCTCGGGGCGGGGATCTACGCCGAGGCGTTCCCGTTTCTCAAGGAGACGGTCCTGACCTGGGGCAACTTCGGAAAGATCACGATCCCCGCCGCCCTCGGCGTCAACCACTGGATCGTCATCGTCGTCCTGATCGCCGCCTTCCTCGGCGTCTTCCGCCTGTTCGAGAGGAAGGGACTCTGACGGACGAAGGGGGACAGGCTCGAACCGTCACGGGGAACGATGTGGAGAAACGGATTTCAAATCCGTTCTTCCCCTTCTTCCTTTATCTATCCTGACAGGCCTCCGCTTGCCCTTTGCATTCAGCGTATCGGCGCGGGGGCTGCCACGGGGGCTTCCGCCGTCGCGGAAACGTTTCCGGACGTGCTGTTGAAAAATAGCCGTCTGCTGCGTTTCCCTCATCCTTCGCCATTCGACGTACCGAAAAGGGTACGACTCATGGCTCAGGATTTCGGAGGCCTTGCATCCGGGCATTTTTGAACAGCCCGCTACAGGCATCCGGCAGGGATGTTCCAATTGCTCCTCTGGGAACCCCCGGTCGCGCCCCCGCGAACGTTGGCCTGAAATAACACTTCCCCCTATTATTTCGTTACGAACAGGCAAGGTGTGTTGTTCCCGAATCAAAAAAATGGGGAAGTGTCCCTATTTTTTCTATTTTTTCAGAAGCGTTTTTTCGACCCTGCATCGTCTCGCTCCGCTGCAAAGTCATAACTCGCACCGGACGGCGCTCAGACAGATGACTTTGCGGGCGCTGCGCTGCGACGGCAGGGTGCCCCGAAAAAGCCGCTATTCGCGCTCCGGGAAGCCCCCCTCCCCGGATCGATCTTCGCGAGTCATTACATCGGGGAAGTGTCCCGGTTACCGGCCGACGTCCGCGGGGGCGCGACCGGGGGTTTCCAGAGGAGCGATCAGGACTTTTTTTCCATCCATCCAGCCTTCTTGGTCGTCGACGAGGAAACGCGGAAAAAAAGGCCGCGACAGCGGAAGCCCCCGTGGCAGCCCCCGCGCCAATGCGCTTGATAAAAAGGGAAAGCGATTCAACTTGACAAGAAAGGAAAAGAAAAAAGGAAGGGAAGCGGATTTGAAATCCGTTCCTCCCGTTTTCCCCATTTCGTCAGATCTTCATGGCCTCCTCGAAGCCCTCGCGGATCGCATCAACGATCTTGCGGGGGGCCTTCGCATCGCCGATGGCGATGACCTGAAGCCCGTCGATTCGGGCCTGGCGCATCAGATCGTCCACCGGCCGCGAACCCACGGCCATGATCACGGTGTCGGCGGGGATGCTCTCCCTTCCGCCGCCCGTCTCCACGATCACCGCGTCGTCCGTAATCTCCAGGAGCTTCGCCCCCGGGCGGAGCTCGATCCCACAGAGCTTCAGGTTCTTCATGAGGACCCACCGGGAGGCACGCCCCGTGCCGGCGGCCATCTTCTCCACCATGTCGATGACGGTGATTTGCCGGCGGTGCCGGTATAGCAGGGCCTGCAGCTCCTCCTGCTTCTCCGCCCCGTGGTAGGCCAGAAAGGTGAAGGTCTCCGGGTCGGGGATATCCTGGGAGGCGATCCACTCGGCGGTCTCGCAACCCACGGCGTTCCCGCCCACGACAACCACCCGCCGTCCGATGTCGGCCACCCTTCCCCGCAGGACGTCCCAGGCGCCGACCACGTGGGGCCGGTCGATTCCGGGAACGCGGATCTCCATGGGAACCGCTCCGGTCGCCGCGACCACGACGTCGGGCTTTCCCCGGCGGATCTTCGCCAGGGTGAGCGGCGATTTCCGGCGCACCTTGACCCCTGTCCGCTTCAGCCTCTTCTCGCGGTCCCGTGCCACGCTCCCGAAGGCCTGCTTCCCCGGGGGCGCCGACGCAAGCTCGATCTGCCCGCCCAGGCGGTCCTCCTTCTCGAAGAGGGTGACGTCGTGTCCGCGCCCGGCGGCGACGGCCGCGAACTCCATCCCCGCCGGCCCGCCGCCGGCGACAAAGATCCTTTTCGGGACCGCCGCCTTGCCGGGGCGGAGTTCCCCTTCCCTCCCCATGAGCGGATTGAGGGCGCAGCAGACCGCCGCTCCGGTGGCAATGCTGTCGAAGCAGTTCTGGCAGGCGATGCAGTGGACGATCTCCTCCGTACGCCCTTCCTGGATCTTCTTCGGCAGGTCCGGGTCCGCCAGCAGGGGACGCCCCAGGCAGACGAGGTCCGCCGCGCCGGACCTCAGGACCCGCTCGGCCAGCTCCGGGTCCCCCAGGCGGTTCGAGGCGAAGACGGGGATCCCCACGCGCTCTTTGATCCCCCGGGCCAGGTAGACGTAGGCACCCGGCGGGACGTGGCTGGTGAGCTGCGGCACGTTCGTCTCATGCCAGCCTCCGGTCACGTTGATCGCATCGATCCCGGCCTTCTCCGCCTCGGCGCAGAACAGTGCGATCTCCCGGTTCACGCAGCCCCCGTCCATGAAGTCGTTTCCGGCCACGCGGATCCCCAGGGCCGTGTCGGGTCCGACGGCCTCCCGGACCTTCCGGAACACCTCCAGGCCGAAGCGCATCCGGTTCTCGAAGGACCCGCCGTAGGCGTCGGTCCGGAGGTTCGTGACGGGAGAGAGGAACTGGCTGATCAGGTATCCCGTGCAGGCGATGATCTCGATGAAATCGAATCCCGCTTCCCGGGCGCGGATGGCGCTCCGGGAGAAGGACTCCTTCACGGTCTCGATGTCCTCCAGGGTCATCGCCCGGGGCACCTGCTTCATCAGGCGGCTGGGAACGGCGGAGGGGGCCAGGGCCGGCACGCCCTCGAAAAACGGGGCCGTGGCGTTCCGCCCCGCATGGAAAAGCTGGGTCCCCAGGACGGTCCGCGTGTCCCGGTGCAGATCCGCCAGGAAGGGCCGGAATTCTTCGACCTGGCGGTCCTCGAACAGTCCCGGCATCCAGGAGCCCGCGCCGATGCGGTCGATGGCGACGGGACCGATGATCATCAATCCCACGCCGCCTTCCGCGCGGGCCCGGTAAAAATCACGGTAGCGCCGGTTGAATTCGTATTGATCCGTAAAGTGCATCCCCATGGACGGCATGACCATCCGGTTCGGGACGGTCATGCGGCGAATGGCAATTGGTTGCAATAGCTTAATGAATTCCATGACTTCCTTTCCTCTCTATGAATTCCGGGGGCGGCCTGACATGGAACGGTCTCAGGCCTGCTGTCCCCTTTTTCCCCGAAAAGCCTTTCGGATCATGTAGACCGCGAGCGCCGCGACGGCCAGGGCCGCAAGGACCGGCAGCGCAACGGCAAGGACGCTGAGGAGGACGGCAGCCCCGGCCTCACCCGCTGCAACGGCTGGGTTCCCAAGACCCCCGGTCAGGGCGGTCGAAACCCCGCGGGCAAGCATGGTCGTCCCCTGTACCAGGGCCGCGCTCCCGCTGCCGGCGATGACGGCCATCGTCCATTTCACCAGTGGAGGCACATCCGCCAGCGACGAGGCCATGACCACCGCCCCGGCGACCGCCGCTGCAGGCGCGGCTGCGCTGTCCAGCAGGTGGTCGAGCCAGGGAATGAAATAGGCCACAGCCTCCAAAACAGCGGCGGTTCCGAATGTCCACAGCGCGGCGGTCGAACCGAGCCAGGACCACCCGGGATCGAGATGGAGATACCCGCCCTGCGCGGCCGCACTCATCACGAGCAGCGGGATGAAGACGCGGAATCCGCAGGCCGCGCTCAAACCGATGCCCAGGCAGATGCTCAAGAGGAGATCCATCGGCGGGTCCATGGTGAAAAAATGGGTTTACGAATCGGGGCCGGCGGGCTTCCGTTATCCCTCCGACGGCGCCGCCGGACGCCGGGATGCGGCATTAAATACCATTTCGGCATCGGGTCTTGCAATGGCGTTATGGGATCGCGGCGTCATAACCTTGACATCGGCTCCCGGAGCCGGGGGCGCCGCGGCTCCCGTCCGCAGGATCCATGCAGAAAATGCGGACCGGGACATCCCTGGCACAGCGGTTGCTTTTTTCATGTATGAAACAAAGCAAAGAGGAGCATGAGCCATGACCGTTCAGGAATCCGTAGCGTCTCCGGGTGATCTGCTGAGCCTGGTGGAGGAAAGGCCGGGACCGTTCGCGGAGAGCTTTTCCGTGTCCGCCCCGTTGCTGAACAAGGAAGCATCCACCTGGTTCATGGAAAAGATCTTTCAATACCAGGAGATGCTCGACTACGGGGCCCGCTACTCCATGTTCTGGTGGCCCTTTTCCGGCCCGGTGCTGTGGCAGCAGGTCCTGTTCAAAACGATGGTCACGGACCCCATCCGGAAGAACGTACAGGTAGCCCTGCGCCTCCGGAAAGACCCGGACATGTTTCGGGAAACGGACAACTGGGTCGCGGAGAAGTACGCCCGCCTGCTCTATCGCCTCTGTTCGCACGTCATGACGGACGACCGCTTCGATGCGGGGAAGGCCCGTCAATTATCCGACACCGCCAAGGGACAGGAGGTGCTCCGGTTCTTCATCGGCGAGTGCGCGAATCTGGAAAAAATGTATTCCGCACAAGGGCTTACAAAACTAACAGCCCAGAAGGACCTGCTGCGGAGCATCCTCGCCGTCGTCACGGAAACGTCCCTGAACGATGCCGACCTTCCGTTCATGAAACGCCGTCCCGACGGCTCGGCCGTCGCGACCTTCCAGGAATACCTGGAGGAGAGCCGGGGACGGATCGAAAACCTCTACCGGGTCGATGCCTTCGATCCCAAGGGGTATTCCGAGCGGGCGACCCGCGGACAGATCGGCTGCTCCGCCTTCGAGATCGTGGACGGATCGAGGATGCACTCGGTGTCTCTCCGCCACTACCTGCTCCCCGAGGGCGTCCGGCCGAACGGCGCCGTTCTCTACCTTTCCACGCCCCTGATCAACCGACCGGAGATCTTCGACCTGGCGCCGGGGAAATCCGTCATCGAGGGGCTCCTGAAGGAGGGATACCAAATCTACATGGTCGATTTCGGCCAGCCGCTGCCCGAGCAGGGACAGCTCGGCCTCGACTTCTACGCCAAGAAGGTCCACGACTACTGCCTGAACCTGATCGCCATCAGGCACCCCAGGAGCGAGATCCACGTCGTCGGGTACTGCATGGGGGGGTCCCTGATCCTGCCGTACCTTGCCCGCCGCGCCGAGGAGAGGCTGGCCGCCGACATCCCCATGGACATCCGGAAGGTCTGCCTCATGGCCACGCCGGTCCGGTTCGACGACCGGCAAAGCGGCCACGGGCCCATGCGGTCCTACATCCGCAAGCACTACAATGAATACATCATGACGCAGCTCTTCGGAAACGGAAACGTGCCGCCGCAGGTGATCGATGAGGGGGTCAGCGAGATCCAGCCGGGCGTCCAGTACAACGTGATGACGGGCTTCTACGAACGGGCCGCCGACGCCGACGCCATCGCGGACGCCGCCCCGTTTCTCTACTGGCTGACCCACGGAACGCGGTTTCCCGCCCGGGCGCATCAGGAATGGCTCGGGAAGTTTTTCCTCGGCAACGAGCTGATGGAGGGACGATTCCGCCTGCCCTCGTCGGATCCGGACCTGGACGGAAAGCCCGTGGACATGGACGCGCTGCGCCGGGCCGGCGTGGCGATCTTCGACTACAGGGGCTCCCGCGACCCCATCGCGCCGGCCGGATCCTGCGTTGCCAGCGAGACCTGGGGCCGGACAGGGGACGGAAACCGGACGGTCGAGAAGGACATCGGCCACATCTTCGTCGTCAGCAGGAAACTGCTCTCCGGGTTCCTCTCATCCGTGACGGAATTCCTGCGCGGCTCCTGACACCCCGGCGGCGGACCGGCCGGCGCCTCTTCACAGCCGCCGTTTCAAGGCCGGGCGGGACATGCACCTTGACATGCATCCCCTCATCTTTTAAAAATAGATCATCGCTGAACGCTCCTCCTCCACCTGGCATTTTCGGACGCCCCTTCGACACCGGTCAGCAAAAGGCAGTCAACCCGTTTCCCGAACCGTCCCGGCAGCACTCAAGCCCTTCACGGGGGAGGTGCCCGATGGCCGAAAATCTCGATGTGATCATCCTCGACGACGATGCCGGCGTCTGTGACGTCCTCTCGGAGATCGTCACGGAGTTCCACTCCTGGGGAAAGGTCTACGCGTTCACGGATGAAAACCGGGCGCTCGAGCACTGCCTGAACCGGAAGGGCAACGTCGCCATCTTTATCGTCGACGTATTCCTGTCCGGCCGGAACGCCTTTTCATTCCTGGAGTCCGTCGCGGACAAGTTCCCCATGGCTTACGAGGACACGATCATCATCACCGGCAAGGCCAGCGGCGATGTTGTGAACATGTGCCTGGTCGCCGGGATCAACTACCTCCTGGAAAAGCCCATCCGTCCGTTCGCCCTGCAGCTGGCCGTGCGCGCCATCGTGTCCAAATACGTGCACTTCGCCAGAAAACTGTACCTGAACCCCGATTTGATGGAAAGCGTCGCCAAGTTCACCAGCTGATCCCCGGCGGTCTCCTGTTTCAGGAGCGGACCCGGCCGGGCTGTTGATGATATCCGGAGCTCTTTTCCTTCGCCCGCTCACCGGCCGCTTCTCCGCAGGCCTCTCCGGAAAGGCCCGCCGCCGGGACCCGCAACACCGGGCCAAGAAAGTGGCACATCACTTGCTTAGAAGACGATAAGGACAGTTGCCTGTTCCCAGGAACGGTCGGACAGACCCACAACGATGGCAACGGAGGACGATCATGGCAGAAAAGAACGCGAACACACTGGCGTTTCACCTTGCCGAGGTGAAGGCGGAAAAGAGGCGATTCGAAAACAGCTTCCAGGCCGTTGCCCGGATGATCCTTGAAAACGTGAGCAATATCGAAAAGGTGGTCGTCAACGGGAAGAGCACCTACGATTTCAAGGTCTTCAGGATGGGGTCGAAGCACGTCATCGGCATGTTCGACGAGATCAACAGCTTCGTCTCCTTCGTCAAGGACGCCGCCGAGGGAGGCTCGTCCAGCGAAATGGCCTTCGTCCTCGTCGGCGAGCCCGGGAACGGCAAGACATTCTTCGTCGATACCCTGTGCGCCCTGTACCGACATTTCGTCGCCCAGGAGGGCAACCGCCGGTACACCTTCAATTTCCGCCACATCGACCGGCTGGAAAACTACGGGAAAATCCGGGTGATCCAGTCGCAGACCTTCGAGGACCCGATGATCCTCGCCATGAACCTCTTCCCATCGAAGCAGGAGAACATGGATTGGCTGGCAAAGACCGCCGGGTTCACCGACGGCGAGGTGGAGAAGTTCTACGCCTCGTACCGGCCGCTGGGCGCCTGCAGCGACTACATCCTCAACGACATCCGGAATGCGACCAACGGTAGCCCCGGAGAAATGCTGGATTTCTTTGAGATCGTCCCCGTCCCCCTGAGCGAGAGCCTCGGCACCATCACCGGGAAATACTCCGCCAAGGACAAGATCACCTCGTCGGCCGTGGACCTGCTCGGGGAGGAATCCATCCAGCGCCTCCTCCACCTGAGCGACCCCAACAACCCGTACCGGTTCGACCTGCGGCGCGGAGCCCTGGCCCGGGTCGCCGGCGGGGGCATCCACTTCAGCGACGAGATCTTCAAGAACAAGAAGGACCTCGTGCAGGTCTATCTCGGCGTGATCCAGAACCGCAACATCGAGATGGACGGATTCCGCTGGCCCATCGACACCCTGATCCTCGCCACCAGCAACAACTCGGAGTTCAACCGCTTCCTGGCGGAAAAGGAGGAGGCCCCCATCGTCGACCGGTGCCGGGTCTGCTACGTCGCCCACAACACGAATTACCGGATGCAGAGATACCTCACCGATTACGCAATCGGCAGCGAGATGAAGACGACCCTGATGAGCGAACAGCTCCACCAGGACCCGAACCTCAACTACGCCGCCTCCCTGGCCGTGGTGATGTCGCGTCTCCCCCGGTCGGAAAAGCTGACCCCCATCGAGATGATGAAACTGGCCGCCGGGGAAGTGGCCGGGGAAAAGAGCATCAAGGCCCTGGCCGAGGTGATCGACATCCTCAACCACGAGCCGGACATCACCAAGCGGTTCGGACAGAAGGGCCTGGGCCAGCGGGCTCTCGGCCGGGCGCTCCAGCTCCTGATCGAGACCTCCGAGACGAACGAGGGTCGCTGCATGTTCGCCGAGGACATCTTCAAGGCCATCGAGAAGGTCATCCTCGACTACGTGACGGACGCGGGAGAACGGACGAAGTACTTCGACGACCTCAAGACGGCCCGCGGGCTCTACCGGGAGCGGATCATGACGGAGATGTTCAACGCCTACATGGACGAGCCCCACGCGGTCAAGAAGGACGTGATGAACTACGTCAACATGATCATTGGCATCGACGCGGAGAACCTGGGACCCGACCGGATGTGGAAATACCGGGATCCGCAGACGGGGAAGCTCAAGGCCCTGAAGATCGACGAGCGCTACGTCCAGAGCGTGGAGGAGCGCCTGGGGCTGAAGACGAAGGAGCAGCGGGAGTCGTTCCGCACCTCGATCCGCAAGATCTACGGCCAGAAGATCTCCGTCGACCCGACCTACGACTTCATGGACAACGTGGAGCTGGTGAAGGCGGTTACCGATGTCCGGCTGAAGTCGGACATCGTGGGGGCGGGAAGCCTGATCGGCGCCCTGGCCAACCGGACCAACGAGGAAAATCAGAAGCTCTACGACCGGATGACCAACACCATGCTGGAAAAGCTCGGGTATTGCAAAACCTGCGCGCAGAAGACGATCGAATACTTCTGCACCAAGGTCGATGAAAGTTAAGCCGTTCTCCGACTACGCGGATTTTCCCGCGCTTCAGGACGGGGTCCTGCCGGAGATCCCCTCTTCGCAGAGGCTCGCCTCCATCGGCGACCTCCTCGAACGGGACAACCAGCGGGAGCAGGACGGCTTCCCCAGGAAGATCCGCATCGGCCGCATCGTCAAGCCGGGGCGCGGCCTGAAGGAAAAGATCGTCATCGTCCCCACGACGGTGGAGGAGAAGTTCATCCACGACACGAGGGAGCAGGAGCCCGGCGAGGACGGCGAGGGCGGGCAGTCCGGGGGAGCCGGCGAGGGAGAGGAAGGACAGGTCATCGGTGAAACGCCCGTCCATGGCGACGAGGGATCGAAGGCCGGCGGTCCCGGCCAGGGAGAGGGAGGGGAGCACGAGATCGAGGCCGGCGCCTACGACCTGGGCCGCATCATCTCGGAGCAGTTCGAGCTGCCGAACCTGAAGAGCAAGGGCCGGCGGCGCTTCCTGAAGCGGTACAATTACGACCTGACGGACCGGCACGAGGGATTCGGCCAGCTCCTGGACAAGAAGGCCACCCTGCGGAAGATCATCGAAACGAACATCGCCCTCGACAAGGTCCCCGACGTCTCGGACATCGACCTGACGCAGCTCCTTGTATCCCCCGAGGACAGCGTGTACCGAATCCTGTCCCCGGAAAAGGACCTGGAGTCCCAGGCCCTGGTCTTCTTCGTCCGGGACTACTCCGGCTCGATGTGGGGAAAGCCCACGGAGCTGGTCGTGGCCCAGCACGTCCTGATCTACAGCTGGCTCATGTTCCAGTACGAGCGACAGGTCGTCACGCGCTTCATCCTCCACGACACGAACGCGCGGGAGGTGCCCGATTTCTACACCTACTACAGCCTCAAGGTTGCCGGGGGAACAAAGATGGAATCGGCCTTCCGCATGATCAACGAGATCGTCGAGGCCGACAGCCTGGACCGGGATTACAACATCTATGTCTTCCACGGCAGCGACGGGGACGACTGGGAGCGGGACGGCACGACGGCCCTCCGGCAGCTCCGGAAGATGGTCGGGTACTGCAGCCGGATCGGGATCACCCTCACCCCGGCCTCCATGGAAAACATGTCGACGGCGGAGCGGTACATCCGGGACTCGAAGATCCTGGAGGAGCACCCCCAGGAAATCCGGCTCGACACGATCGACGAAGAAGCGGGAGACATGCGTCTGATCGAGGGGATCCGGAGGCTCATCACCTGAGCGCAGTCCCGGGGATTCGCATACGGGCGGGAAAATGGAACTCATCAGCCAGCACACCAAGGAGATCATGAAAGGCTGCAAGGCGAGGGCCCGGGACGCGGGTCTTCGCTTCCAGGACGAGAGCCTCGAATACATCGTGACCAACCGGGACCTCCTGGAGCTGGGCCCGAAAAACATGATCCCCACCATGTACGACTACTGGGTCCACGACGTCGAGGTGCTCCGGGAAAAGGGCAAGTACGAGCTGTACCCCACCAATCCCTACGAAACGGTCATCAACACCCGTCCGGCCATCTCCTTCTACAACGACAACAACCCCGACTGGCTCAACGTCATGATTTTCTATCATGTCCTGGCCCACATCGACTGTTTCCAGAACAACCTCTACTACCGGAACACCTGGGACGAGGACTTCGCCGGCCAGGCCCTCGCCGACAAGCGCACCATCGCCGCTCTCCGGTCCGAAAAGGGGCGCTGGGTCGACTACGTGATCGAGTTCGCCAGGGGTATCGACAATCTCGTCGATCATTTCGGGGAGCTGTCCCGCATCAGTCACCCCTCGGAGGCGCAGGCCGTCAGCCGGATCGACTATTACTTCGACGTGTTTCTCCAGTCCGTCCAGAAGGTCAGCACCGCGGATTACCTGAAGGAAATCGATCGCTACAACCGGACCGTCCAGGATTACGACCCGATGGCGGAGTCGGTTTTCTTCACCGAGACCAGGAAGAAATACCCCGAGTTCGACGCCCTGTTCGAGCGGCACAAACGGGAGAAGAAGGCGCCGGCCCAGGACCTGCTCCAGTACATGGAGGAGCATGCGCTCTGGCTGCAGCAGGCGGACAACCAGTGGATGAAGACCGTCATGGAGATCGTCCGCCGGACGTCCCTCTATTTCCAGCCGCAGATCCGCACAAAGATCCTCAACGAGGGCTGGGCCAGCTACTGGCACGAGAAGCTCTTCCTCTCCGACGACCGGATCCGGGGAAACGAGGTCAACTACGCCCGGGTCAACGCCGGCGTGACCTCCATGCCCAGGGTGGGCATCAACCCCTATGCCCTGGGGATGCGGCTGTTCCAGTACCTGGAGGAGATGGCCGACAAGGGGAAAATCTCCTACGAATACCAGCGCCTGACGGACAGCCACCAGCGGCGGGAGTTCGACCGGCACACCGCTCAGGGCCGTGATTTCGTTTTCGACGTGCGGGAGAACTTCAACGACTTCACCCTCATCCACACCTTCATCGACCAGGATTTCATCAACCGGAACCGGCTGTTCGTCGCCGGACGCCGACTCAACAGCCAGCGGGGGGTGTGGGAATATTTCGTCAAGAGCCGGAAAGCCGAAGACTACCGGAAGATGATCCTGGACACCCTCTACCATCCGCCGTTCATCCGGGTGGACGAGGAGAAGACGAAGGACGGACTCCTCTATCTCCGCCATGTCTACGAGGGGAGGCCCCTGGTCCGGGAATACATTGCCAACACCATGCTGGGGATCGAGTATCTCTGGGGGGGAACCGTCCAGTTGGAGACGACGGAAGAGCAGCCGGAGATCTCGTCGGGGTATGACGACATTCAGCCCTTCTTCATGCCCACCGCGACGGTGGACGAGCCGGAGGAGAAGAAGGTGGTTCTCCGGCAGATCGTCTACACGATGGAGAAACGGAAACTCACCCGGGTTATGATGTAGGGGACGCCGATCATGACGACCGAGGAAAACATCCTCAGCTTCCTGTCGGAACGCATCGCCGAACGGGAGAGCCGCAAGGTCCTGCCGCTGAAGGAATTTGTCGCCTTCGCCGCCCGGAATCCGAGCACGGTCTTCCGCAACACCTTTCAGATGCTCTACGACATGATCCGGAGCTACGTCGGCGAGGGCGTCGACGAATACCCCGACGACCCCGAATCGATCCACCACGTCCTGTACGACTGCACGAAGCTCTTCGTCGACGGCGTGGACCATCCCTTCTTCGCAGACCAGCTCTTCGCGAATCGCCTGATCAACCAGTTCGCCTCCTTCCGGTCCGGAAGCCAGCAGAACCGGATCTACATCTTCGAGGGGCCCCACGGGTGCGGCAAGAGCACGTTCCTGAACAACCTTCTCCTGAAGTTCGAGCAGTACACAAAGACAACCGAGGGGATGATCTTCGAGACGGTCTGGCGGCTGAACAAGAAAGTCCTGGGCGACATCACGGGACACGAGACTCCCGCCATCCTGAAGCAGTTGAGGCACCTGGCCGACGATACCGCCCTGAAACCAAAGTTGCCCCCCCCGGAAAGCCCCCTCTACATACCGATGAAAGACTTCCTGGAGGTGCCGTGCCCCAGCCACGACAGCCCCCTGATCCTCGTTCCGAAGCACTACCGGAAAGAGGTGTACGACCAGTTGATCCAGGACCGGGAATTCAAGGAGAAGCTCTTCACGGAAAAGCAGTATGAGTGGGTCTTCCGGGACAACCCGTGCACAATCTGCGTGTCCCTCTACACGGCCCTCCTGGACATCGTCAACTCGCCCGAGAAGGTCTTCGACATGATCTTCGCCCGGCCGTACGAATTCAACCGGCGGCTCGGGCAGGGCATCAGCGTCTTCAACCCGGGCGACCGGATCACCAAGACCAGCATCCACACCAACGAGCTGCTCCAGAGCCAGTTGAACAACATTCTAAAGGACAGCAACCGCGTCCGGTACATCTATTCCCGCTACGCGAATACGAACAACGGCATCTATGCCATCATGGATATCAAGGACCACAACAAGGAGCGGTTCGCGAACCTTCACGGCATCATCAGCGAGGGCGTGCACAAGGTGGAGGAGATCGAGGAGAACGTGAACTCCCTCTTCCTGGCCCTCATGAATCCGGAGGACCGGGTGAACATCGTGGGGACCCAGTCGTTCCTCGACCGGATCAGCTTTATCAAAATCCCCTATGTGCTCGATTACAATACGGAAGTAAAGATCTACAAGAACATCTTCGGCGACCGGATCTCGACCATGTTCCTCCCCAGGGTCCTGCAGAACTTCGCCAAGATCATCATCGCGACGAGGATGAAAGAGCAGTCGGACAACCTCCTCGAGTGGATCGGCGACACGGAGAGGTACTCCCTTTACTGCGACCGGAACCTCCAACTTCTGAAAATGGACATCTATGCCGGCTTCATCCCGTCCTGGCTGACCCAGGAAGACCGGAAGAGCTTCACCGCCAAGAAGAGGAAGGCCATCATCGCCGAGTCGGAAACGGAAGGGGAAAAGGGGTTCTCCGGAAGGGACTCCATCAAGATCTTCAACGATTTTTATTCCGCCTACGCGAAGGAAGGCTCGCTGATCTCCATGGCCATGGTCTGCAATTTCTTCCGGCAGCACCAGAAGGAGCACTCCGTGACGATCCCCGAGGGCTTCCTGGATTCGCTCGTCAGCTCGTACAATTACGCCGTGCTGCAGGAAGTCAAGGAGTCGCTCTACGACTACAACGAGGAGCGGATCTCCAGGGACATCCAGAACTACCTGTTCGCCGTCAACTTCGAGCCGGGCTGCACGGAGCGGTGCATCTACACGGGGGAGACCATCGACCTGACGGAAGAGTTCTTTGCCGGGATCGAGCGCCGCATCCTCGGCTCCCAGGCCACGCAGGACGAGCGGATGGAGTTCCGCAGGGAAATCCAGAACCAGTACACCGCCCGGACGCTCACGCAGGAGATCCTGCTGGAGGGCAAGGACATCACCGCGACGGCCGTCTTCGCCAACCTGCGGGAGCTGTACATCCACAACCTGAAGGAGAAGGTCATGGATCCCTTCCTGAAGAACGAGAATTTCCGGAGGGCCATCAAGGATTACGGCACGGATGCCTTCAAGACGTATGACCGGCGGATCCAGAGCGAGGTCCGCTTCCTCATCCAGAACCTCATGAACCGCTACGGCTATTGCGAGCAGGGTGCCCGGGAGATCAGCATCTACGTCATCGACAGCAACCTGGTGCCGACGTTCTCGTCACCCTGAAAAAAGCAGGTCGAAGTAGAAAGGGTCGTATACAAGGCGCCCGATATCCTGAGCCATGAGGCGTACTCCTGGTACGTCGATTGGCGAAGGATGAGGGCAACGCCGCAGACGGCCCTTTTTCAGCAGCCCGCTCAGGCGATCTCCAAAAAGCCCGCAGGCAAGGCGTGCAAATCCCGAGGAGCGAGGCGTACTATAGGTACGCCGCAGCGACGAGGGATGCAGCACAACGCAGCATCCGGGCTTTTTCGAGGTCGCCTAGAAGCCGGAAACGGTTTCGGCCAGTACCGGATCCTCCAAAATCCTCTTGGCAAAGCGCAGGTATTTCTGCACGATCGCCCGGACGGCCAGCTGCAGGGAATACGCGCGAATGGGTTTTTCGATCAGGTAGGTGATGTTGGAGGCGATGCACATGTTCACGACATCGTCACTGGCATGGCCCGTCATGATGATGGTGTCTTCATAGGCCATGGGGAACTTGTCGATGATGACGTCCAGGAACGTGAATCCCGTCGTCGAGCCCATGTAGACGTCGAGAACGAAGATGGCCACACCCGCTTTTTTCTGGCGGCAATAGGTGTAGGCCTCGTCGGCGTTCGTGAACGCCCGGATGTCGCCCCAGACGTAAAACGACTGGATCATGTCATGGATCACGTTACAGACCATCGGGTCATCGTCGACGATGATCACATCCAGACTGTCCGACATGTCTCTCCCCCCTTTTCTCAAGAAGCGGTTCAATGGGCGGTCGTGCATCCCTGCTTCGCCCTGCGATGAACCGGCCGGTGCGCCTCATGGCTCGCGGCTCCGGGAATCCGGCATCCGGGCACGTGTGAACAACCCTGCGGAACGACGATACCAGCAACCTGCCGACGATCGGGACCGTAAAGAAAAGACAACGTTGATTACACAGCGGATATGGGTCTGTTGAGCCGGGGTCAATATACGAAGAACATTCCCGGGTGTCAATGAATTACATGGGCCGGGTCTGCGGCTGCATCATGCCCCGTGCGGCAGCGCCGGATTCCGGACTCGATGCGGAGAGCCCGTTTCCATGATGAGGCCCCTCACAGGGAGGCAACGATCTTCCGATACAGCGCGTTCTCCCGCTCCAGAAGACGCTCCAGGACGGGCCGGACCGGCGAGAAATCCGGGTCCTTCCCGTCGCTGACCGCCCGGAAACCCGTGGCCATGTCGTGATAGAGGGCCTCGATTCCCGCAAGATCCTGCGAGAGCCGGTATTCCCGGAGGCCCGGGTACCGTTCCTCGCTTTCCTCCAGGAACTGCCGGTAGAGGGTGCGGAAGCCGGCGCCCCCCGTCCCGCGCCGTTCGATGATCTGGTATGTGAAGCGCGCCGACCACTGCCAGTCCGCCGCCTCCTTCCAGTTGGACAGATCCCCGATGAGGTCCTCCAGCGAACGAACGCCATAGGGCCAGGGAAAACCGGGGATGCCGTTCAGGTTCTCCTGTGCCCAGCGGCATACGGCTCCCCGCACGACGGCCTCGTCCACGCGGAACGCGGACGGATCCTCGAGCACGAAGGCCCGGTTCCTCAGGGCGAAAGGCGGGAAGACGGACGTCCGCGCCCGCTCCATGTCCGGGATGGACACGGCCAGGGCCTCCGGGTGGAGGGTGTCCGAGACGTAGAATTCCTGCTTGTCCTCGCTGTAGCCGCAGATGACGACGGCATGGCCGGGAAAGTGCTGATCGGTGTTGAAGTAGGGAAGATGGATGATGTCGGTCTGGATGAGGACCGGCAGCCCCCGGTCCACCGATGCCTTCGCGTGGGCCGTCGCTTCCGCGGCGTCCTCCGTCTCCCGCCACCGGAAGGCAAGCCCCACGGTCCGAAAGAAATTGTCTTCCAGGTCGAGGTTGCGCATGTGGACGAGATGTGACGGGCGATGATCGATGACGTGGTAGGAGAAGCCGGGCCCCCGCCCCAGGCCGATCACGGCGGGCTCGCTGATCCGGATGCCGTGGAACGCGAGCACGTTGCGGATGGCGCTGGAGGCACAGTGAAATCCCGGCTGATGCCGATATCCTGGAATGACCTTTCCTTCGAACAAGACGTCCTCCTTCTCCGGGCGGTGCCGGCGGCGGAATGCCGGTGGTCCGTTTCCGCGCGAGGCCGGGAGACCGGAACAATCATCCGGCCCCCGGCCCCATCGCGGAACGACCCTAAGGCCCCATCGATGAAAAAAGTCCCAGGACACCATCGTCGAGGGACTTTTCTCAGGATCAACGGATAATTCTTTACATCTTGCTGAACACGGCCGTGACGCGGCGGTTCTTCTGCCTGCCTTCCTTCGTCTTGTTGCTGGCGATGGGCTTCTCCTCGCCGTAGCCGACCGCCTCCAGGCGGGAGGCCTTGATCTTGAACTTGGAGAC